>Ga0316207_10000056_pt1 | contig 243142 bp, 238 predicted proteins | sample 6weekpyrite_MG_FD_204943 | JGI IMG/M metagenome (GOLD analysis project Ga0316207, IMG submission 204943) | Microbial mat bacterial communities from mineral coupon in-situ incubated in ocean water Damariscotta River, Maine, United States -... | ecosystem: Environmental > Aquatic > Marine >...
ATCGAATAGGAAGCACTTGATAATCCCGGGAACCTGTAATTGCAGGCTGCGCATGCGCGATGCGCGATAGAATCGCAACCCCGTGACGGATATTGCGCATCTATGAGACATAAAATATTATGTCAATGGGTATTATTGTAATTTTATTACCAAATCATCGATGCTTTTGTTATTCAATGTGTCGTTCCGGCGTGTCCAATGGTCCGGCGATTGGCGAGAGAACCATGTATATTGCCGTTTTGCATATTGCCGTGTGGCGATTTGCGCGCGCTCTATCATCTCCGCGCGGCTTATACCCCCTTCTAACCATGCCGCGATTTCCGGCACGCCGATGGCCCGCATAACTGGTAGCTCTGCGGAGAGGGGGCGCGATAACAAGGCCTCAACCTCTTCTATGGCGCCTTGCTCAAGCATGGTTTCGAAACGCATATTGCAGCGATCAATCAGCCATTCGCGCGGCGGAAGCAGGATGAGCGGGGAAAGGCGGATTAGATTGCCGATGCCTCCCTGTTTTTCGGTGCGCCATTCGATAATGCTGCGACCGGTCGAACGGACCACTTCGAGTGCGCGTGTAATGCGCGTAATATCGGCAGGTGCCAGACGCTGTGCGCTGGTTGGGTCTTCTTTGGTGAGTGCAGTATAGGCCTGAGCAACCGGCATGGCGCGTACGGCGGCACGAATATCTGGATCAATATCGGCTATAGGCGCAATTCCATCGAGCAAGGTGCGAATATAGAGGCCGGTGCCGCCGACCAATATCGGGAGCTTCCCCATTTCATGCGCGGCGGCAATTTCACGTTTGGCGTCTTGTGCCCAGCGCGCGGCGGAGCAGGCTTCGCTGCCATCAATATATCCGAACAATCGGTGTGGGGCGCTTGCCATTTCGGCGTCAGAAGGACGCGCAGACAAAACTGCCAGATCGGCATAGACCTGACTCGCATCGGCATTGATAACGACGCCGTCGGTTCTTTCTGCAAGCCTGATAGCAAGCGCGCTCTTGCCGCTGGCGGTTGGTCCGGCAATAAGCGCCAGCGGAGGCCGGCCAGATTCGGACGGATTGGGTTTGGTCATATCATCATCAGGAGTCATCATGTTCGTTGCCACTATAGTCGCAAGTGCCTCGTTGGGGCAGGGGGATATTGATGAAGCAGCAGATCGCGTGCGCATGGCGGGAGCGACTGTCACGGGGCAAGCGCTTGTAGAGCCAGGCAAAGCGGCAGATATCTTTTTCGAGGGTGATGCCGCAGCAGTGCGGACGGCGCTTCAGGCAATGGACGGCGAATTGGATGTGATTGTGCAGCCATCTGCCGCGCGGGAAAAGAAACTGATCGTCGCGGATATGGATTCGACGATGATCACCATTGAGTGCATTGATGAGCTGGCTGATTATGCTGGCATCAAGGCACAGATCGCTGAGGTGACGGAACGTGCTATGCGCGGTGAGCTGGACTTCGCAGAGGCGTTACGCGCTCGGGTGGCGCTGCTCAAGGATCTCGATGAAGCGATGATTGATGTGTGCCGCGCTGAGCGTGTGCAGATTATGCCTGGGGCGAAAGCGCTGGTGCAGACTATGGCGGCGCGTGGGGGGCATGCCGTGCTGGTATCCGGTGGCTTTACTCGTTTTGCTGAGCCTGTGGGGGCGGAAATTGGCTTTCATAAGGTTGTGGCAAATATACTCGATATATCCAGCGGCAAGCTGGTGGGCACCGTGACAGACCCAATTGTCGATTCCGCGCGCAAACAGCATGAGCTGGAAGGGGCTATGGCGGAGCGCAGCATTGTTCAGTCTTTCACTATGGCCGTTGGAGATGGCGCGAATGATATTCCGATGATTCAGGCGGCCGGTCTTGGTGTGGCTTATCATGCAAAAGAAAAAGCCCGGGCGGCAGCGGATGCAGAGATTCGATATGGTGACCTGAGTGCGCTGCTATATGCGCAGGGCATAGCTCAGGCGCATTGGGCTGAAGTTTCAGAATAATCAAAACCGAGATTACACAAGTTTACAGCCTTCTCACGATCTGTATTTTTATGACATTCATGCTATAAATGCTTATAATTTCTCCATGTTTTGGTTTATGATACGAGTCGAATAGAAAAAATTGGTCGCGCTCACTGGTAAATACTGAGCGCAATTCTTGTACCTGCATTGAAATATTGCCGCCCCATCAATAGGCTAGGTGGCTCATAGCGGCAGATTCAACCATTTTGATGTCTCCGCACAATCATATTTCGTTATGTTATAAGGAGGCTCAAATGAATGGTTTAAGCATAGGGGGGTATCAATTTGACCCTGCACTTGCGCAGGGTTTAGCCCAAAAGGCTATAACGGTCGCTATCATTCTCGCTATAACATGGCTGTTGGCGAAAGCTGCCAAATGGTCATTCGCCAAACTGGTAGACAATGTATCGCTGTTCCGCCGTGCTGATGCCTCCGGGCAGAGCATTGGCCAGTCGCTCGGCAAGATTGTGTCTCTGTTTGTCTGGCTTTTTGGCCTTATCGCTGTGTTGCAGGCGCTGGAACTGAATAGCGTTATCGGCCCTGTGCAGGAATTGCTGAACAGTTTCATTGGTTTCATTCCGAAGATCATTGGAGCAGCCATCATCTTCTTCGTAGGGGCGATGATTGCTAAAATTGCGCGCGAAATCGTCGAAACGGCTCTGTCTTCGGTTAATTTCGACAAGTGGGCGAATATGGGTGGTGCAGAAGCTGTCACTGGCAACAATATGATCAGCAAAACGATTGGTACAATCGTTTTCATTCTGATCATTGTACCTGTCGGTATTGCAGCGCTTGATGTGCTCAATATTCCTGCAATCACCGTGCCGGCACGTGAAATGCTGGAAATGGTTTTGCAGGCTGTCCCTCTTATTATCGGTGCGAGCCTCTTGCTTGGGCTGGGCTATGTCATTGCCCGTTGGGTTGGCAATATGATCCAGGAAGTTCTCCCCGGGCTCGGCTTTGACCGTGCTGTTGGCGCTATCGGTATCGTACCTGAAGGCCGCAGCGCATCGTCTATTATCGCCACTGTCGTCAATGTCGCGATCATGTTGTTTATGGCGATTGCCGCAACACGTTTGCTTGGTTTCCCTGAGCTGACACGGATTGTTGAGACGGTCCTTGATCAGGGCGCTAATGTTATCTTCGGCGCTGTGTTGATTGCGGCTGGTGTATTGCTTGCCAAGGTATTGCGCGGTCTGGTCGCTACGGCGGCAGGTGAAGGACTGGCACCGACACTGGTGTATTGGCTGACGGTTGCTCTGTTCGTCTTCATTGGCATCAAGCAGATGAATATTGGCGGTATGATCGTTGATTATGCCTTCCTCGCTATCACTATTGGCGCTGGCGTGGCCTTTGCACTGGCCTTTGGTCTGGGTGGCCGCGAGGCAGCGGCACGTAAGCTTGATGACCTGACTAAATAATCAGGCGATTTATTAAACATGCACCCCTCGCCGGAAATGCCGGCGGGGGGTGTTTTATATGTTTGGAATTATCTGGGTTTAACGATGCACGCAGTGCCGGCGCTCTTGAGGGTGGCACAGAGCGTGTCGGCTTCGTTGCGTGTTGCAAGTGGCCCGACCTGCAGCCGCGTCACATTGCCCCCTGTTACCAGATAGCGCTGATAGCCTGAGAGGATAGATAGCCTGCCAGAGAGGTTTTTCCAGAGTGCTTCGGCGCGGCCCGCTTGGCTAAACGCGCCAAGTTGCGCACGCCATCTGTCCGCTGCAGGCGCTACTGGTGCGGGCTGAGCGGCGGGCGCTGGTGAGGGAGGCGCCGCTGGTGTTGATCTCTTAGAAGGTACTGGCGTTACTGGCGGAGTATATGCAGGTGTGCGTGCACTTTGGGATGGCGGCAGTTCGGCTGTGCGCAATGGCTTGGGCGCAGTTCTGCGTGGTACTGGTGCGGGCTGTGCTGCTGATGCCCCCGCAAGCTGCATTGCTTGTGCTTCAATTTGTCTGGCGAGTGATGCACCACGCAGACGGTCTTCCTGCGAAATATATTGGTCCATCAGAGCCAGCGTGTTGCTGGCCTGTGGTAAGCCTGATTGAGAAGCAAGGCTCATATAGGCATAAGCCGTGATACGATCTCGTGCGATCAGGTCACCGTTAAAGAGCGCTGTGCCAACCAGATATTGTGCGCGAGGCTCCCCTCTTTGCGCTGAGCGCTGCAAATAAGGCATGGCTTCTACGCGGCGATTTTGCTGGAAAAGCAACAGACCATAATTATCTTCAGCGCGAGTGTGGCCTTTTTCGGTAGCTTTGCGATAATATTCCAGCGCGACATTCAGGTCAGCAGGAACACCACGACCCAGTTTATAGGCCTGGCCCAGATTGAAGAGCGCATCAGGATCACCCGCAGCGGCAAGCGGCTGCCACTGAGCAATCGCACGGGCATAATCGCCTTGCGCCCATGCATCGACTCCGGCTTTGACATCGGCCCACGCAGGACTCGCGCCGGCGAGCATAAAGGCTGCGATTGCGGTTCCCAAATGCTTCATGTCTCTTAACTCCCACTTACAGATCATGCGGCAGAATATGCCAACCTTCCCTCATTGACGCAAAAAGGTGGACAGGCCGTTAACCATATTATGCCGCATTAAGGGTCAATCGAGCGTCGAGTTAACATTATGTTAGGACGAGCATGGCAATCCTTTTCCCCAAATTGGCATTATCAGGGGAAGCATGTGCGCGTATTAGCACTAGCATCGCAAAAAGGCGGGTCGGGCAAGACCACATTGTCCGGGCATCTCGCCGTAGAGGCAGAGCGTGCGGGCGCTGGTCCGGTCGTTCTTATCGACATTGATCCGCAAGGTTCGCTGGCGGATTGGTGGAATGAACGTGAAGCCGATGCACCGGCTTTTGCTGAAACGACGGTTGCGCGCCTTGCGCATGATCTCGAAGTATTGCGTCAGCAAGGCTTCAAGCTTGCCGTGATTGATACACCGCCTGCTATTACTATGGCGATCCAGAGCGTTATCTCTGTTGCTGAACTGATTATTGTGCCGACCCGGCCCAGCCCGCATGATCTGCGTGCTGTTGGTGCTACGGTTGATTTGTGTGAACGCGCTGGCAAGCCACTGATCTTCGTCGTCAATGCCGGTACGCCTAAAGCTAAGATCACTTCAGAAGCCGCTATCGCTCTTTCGCAACATGGTACGGTGGCTCCGGTCACGGTTCATCAGCGCACTGATTTTGCCGCCAGCATGATCGACGGGCGCACGGTGATGGAAATCAACCCGGAAAGCCGTTCTGCGCAGGAAGTTCAGCAGCTCTGGGGCTATATTTCCGACCGTCTCGAAAAGAATTTCCGCCGCACAGTATTTTCTGTGCCCAATGCAGCGGCGCCTGTCGCCAATGCGGGACCAAAGCGCCCTGTTGGTGGTTTTGGTCGTCGGATCGCTGGTTAAGGAGAGGGCGTGATGGAACCCAAACCCTACGCATCTCTTTCGGGCAATTTGCTTGCGCGCAAAGGCACTGCGCGTCCAGCGATGCGTCGTCCGCATATGGGCAATAGCGGGAACCCTGCATTGCCGTCTTCCGTGCAAGATGATCTTGGCTGGAACGACATGGGCGAACAACCGCCTGCGCCGCCGCTAAATATGGTTACGGAAGCAACACCGGTTGAAACAGGGGTTACCCCTTCGCCGGTCACGCGCCAGCAGGAAGATCTGGCCCAGAAGCTAGGGCAATCCGAGGCAGGCTCTCAGGACCCGGCCAGCGTGCAAGCCAGTGCACAGGCCAACGCATCACCATTAGCGAAAAAGCCAGATGATAAAGCAGAAGCGCCTTTAACGGCTGCTGCTCTTTCGGCACCAGCACAGGTGGCACCAAAAGCGAAAGCGTCGCGTGCCAAGGGCAGTGCCGTAGTGGGCAAACGTCAGCGTAAAGCCAAAGCGGCGTTCACGCTGCGGCTTGACCCTGAGCGGCACCTGCGCCTGCGCCTTGCCTGCGCAGTGGGCAATCGCAGTGCACAGCAAATAGTTACTCAGGCGCTTGACGCCTTTCTCGACAGCCAGCCGGACCTTGAAAAGCTGGCCAATCAAGTGCCGCAAACCAACGGCACGAGCGACCAATAATAACCGGAATCACATGTGAAGGTGGGCACGATCATGAAACGTAAGGCATTGTTCAATATCGCAGCTTCTTCGCTGATCATCGCTAGCACGATGGTCGGGTGTAGCGGTGCTGCGTTAAACGAGCGCGCTGGCCTCAATGCGGGCAAACTCGACAAAATGGCGGGAGCGCAAGCTCTGGGCGCAGAAAAGGCGATTGCGAAAGGCGATGCAAGCAAGGCGATACTGACTGCCGAGGCTGCCGTTGAGGCCAGCCCCAATGCGCCAGCAAACCGGACGATCCTGGGTCGGGCCTATCTGCTGGATGGTCGCTTTCATTCCGCGCGTACGGCTTTCGAGGATGCGCTGACATTGGGCAGCACAGACACACGTACGATCGTCAATTTGGCGCTGATTCATACGGCGCAAGGCCGCAGCGCAGCAGCGCGCGCATTGCTCAGCGAGCATATGGCGCATCTTCCAGCCGCTGATTATGGCCTCGCTATGGCGATGTCAGGCGATGCGAATGAAGCTATTCGTGTGTTGTCGAAGGCTATTCATGACCCTGCTGCGACCGCAAAAGAGCGGCAGAATTTGGCCTATAGCTACGCACTGGCTGGCCACTGGACCGAAGCGCGTCAGATGGCATCTGTTGACCTGCCGCCGCTTGCCGCTGCGCAGCGTGTGCTTGGTTGGGCGCGTACCGCGCAGCCCGGTGGAGAAAGCGCACGTGTGCTGGCGATGATGGGTGTAACGCCGCGTGGTGATGATGCAGGTTTGCCTGTACGCTTGGCGCTGGGCCAGCCGACATTGGAAACGCCGATTCATATGGCTGCGGCGGAGCCAGTCGAAGCCGCACCAAGCCCTGAGGATATTAGCCCGGAAGGTAATAGCTCTGTCGAAATGGCATCGGCAGATAATATACTGCCTGCTTTCTTTGATAAGGCTGCTGAAATTGTCAGTGCTGAGCCTACAGAGCTGGCGGCTCCTGTTCAGCCTGCGCCAGCAAATCCTGCGATGCAGCAGGCAGCATTGACTCAGGAACCCGAGGTTTCGGCATTTCTGCGGCCCAAGCCGACAATGCTGGTCAAGACAGAGATCCCCGCTTCCAGCCCAGCGGCTAAATGGTTGCCGGTTAATCCGGATAGCGGTTCGAAATGGGTTGTACAGCTTGGTGCTTTCTCGACAGCGAAAGCCGCTAAAGCGAGCTGGCGCCATTATGTAGGGCATAATTCCACATTGGGCGTATTCCCTGCGATACACAGCAGCGCCACTGTACGTGGCAAAGAATATTACCGCGTCGCTGTTGCTGGTTTTTCCGGCCGTAGTGATGCCAACAAGTTCTGCGCAAACATCCGCTCTGATGGCGGGAAATGCTTTGTGCGTCTGGGTGGTGCAGAGGCTGCGCCCTCGCAATGGGCAGCGGCATTGAAGAAAATGCAGACGTTGGCGATGCGCTGATTATACTGGTTAGTGCCAGAATTACAGCATTGGCGCCTCTCTCATTGTTTCAGTGCTGCTGAAACAGATTAAATAAACATTCCACCCTTCATCAGGCGTTTGACGCGTCCCTGAACCGGCATTTTATCGAATGGTGTGTTGCCAGCGGCCGCCGCCATTTTGGTGCTGTCGATGATCCATGGCGTATCCGGGTTGATGAAGATGATGTCGGCAGCGCTGCCTTGGGCAAAGCTGCCAGCATTCACGCCTAATATCCGCGCTGGGTTGGTCGAGAGCAGACGCATAAGCGCATTAATGCCGATATGTTCCTCGCGCACGAGGTTTAGCGACAGGGCGAGCAGGGTCTCGGCGCCCGCCACACCGGGGGCGGCGTCTGCAAAGGGCAGGCGCTTGTCTTCCGGGCCGCGCGGATCATGACTTGAGGTGATGACGTCAACCGTGCCGTCTGCCACCGCGGCGATAGCGGCCTTGCGATCATCCTCGCTGCGCAGGGGCGGAGAGAGGCGCGCAAAGGTGCGGTAATCGGTCACGGCATTGTCGGCGAGAAAGAGGTGTGCGGGCGATATGCCGCAGGTGATAGGCAAGCCCTCGGCCTTGGCGGCGCGGATGAGGTCGAACCCGGCTTTGGTTGTGACAATACGGAAGTGCAATGCCGCGCCGGTTTCACGCACCAGCGCGATGTCGCGTGCTATTGCCATTGCTTCGGCGCATGCGGGCGCGGCGGGGAGGCCCAGCCGGGTCGCTGTTTCGCCATTGGTGGCAACTGCGCGGCCTGAAAGCCCGGCGTCTTCGCTGTGAGATATGACGGTGAGGCCAAGGCCCGCTGCATAAGCCAGCACACGGTACATGACGCCCGAGTCGGCAATCCAGCTTCGCCCGGTGCCCACGGCTTTTGCGCCAGCTACCTGCATCATGCCGACTTCGGCCAACTCCTTGCCCGCCAGCCCGCGTGTCGCCGCTGCGATCGGATGGACCCAGAAATCCGGCTTGCCCATGCGCGTTGCTTCGCGGATCAGGCCGACATCATCGAGCGGCAGTGATTGATCCGGCATGAGCGCAGCGCGGGTGATCCCGCCAAAATGAAAAGCAGGCTTATCTGTCTTGAACACGCCAAGATCGACAAGGCCCGGTGCGACGACAAAGCCCGACGCGTCAATACTCTCAGCGTCAGCGGGCACATCCACGGCGCCGCTGGCGATGATATGATCATCTTCGATCAGCAATGTGCCCAATGCAGGGGCGCTCAATGCAGGGTCGGCAAGTAGACCGCCGGTTATGGCTATCAGGCCCATCCGTCGATCCCCCTCGCGCTACGAGTCAGTACATCAAGACACGCCATGCGCACCGCTACGCCCATTTCGACCTGCTCGGTGATGGCAGACCGCATCGGGTCATCGGCCACCTCGCTGGTGATCTCGACACCACGGTTCATCGGGCCGGGGTGCATCACTAGTGCATCGGGCTTGGCGAGGGCGAGGCGTTCTGGCGTCAGGCCATAGAGCATATGATATTCGCGTGGGGAGGGGATGAAAGCCCCGTCCATGCGCTCATTCTGGAGCCGCAGCATCATCACGACATCCGCACCATCAAGCGCTGCTTCGAAATTATGATATGGCGTGGCGCCCATGCATTCGACCTCAGCGGGCATCAGCGTGGGCGGCGCGACTACGCGCACCTGTGCGCCCAGCGCGGCGAGGCACAGCATATTGGAGCGCGCCACCCGACTATGGAGCACATCGCCGCATATGGTGACAATCTGTCCCTCGACACCACCACGGCGGCGGCGAATGGTCAGCGCATCGAGCAGGGCTTGCGTGGGGTGCTCATGCCAGCCGTCCCCTGCATTGAGCACCGGGCAATCGACCTTGTCGGCGATGAGCTGCACCGCGCCCGAGCTACCGTGGCGAATGACAATCACGTCCGCGCGCATCGCATTGAGCGTCACTGCCGTATCGATCAGTGTTTCACCCTTTTTGACGCTCGATGTTGCGGCATGCATATTGACGACATCTGCGCCCAATCGCTTGCCCGCAATCTCGAAGCTGAGCAAGGTGCGCGTGCTATTCTCGAAAAAGGCATTGATCTGCGTGAGGCCGGATAACCGGTCATCATGTTTGCTTGCTTGTGAGCGGTTCATCCCGACCCAATGTCCGGCTTCGTCAAGCAGGAAGCGAATTTCCCATGGTTTGAGCTGAGCAATGCCGGTGAGGTGTTTATGCGGAAATAGATCACGCCCTGCCAGAGTGGCGGGCTTGGAGGAGCCGAAGGGCTGAGTGGTATCCGATGGCATGAGCCAGCGCATTAGGACAGGCAAGCGGGGAGGGCAAGAGGCGTTTTATGATGGATGCGGCACCGGCCTGCTCCCCTACCCGGTCTCTTATGAGAATATCCTATTGGGGAGGCCGGGTGGGGGAGCGGGCCGGTGCGGTGTTCAATCAAAGAGTCAAAGCGTCTATCGCGCCTTGGAGAATATAGCTTGCGGCCAGCTTGTCGACCAACTCGTCGCGGCGGGCGCGGCTGGTGTCGGCGTCGATCATCATGCGGGTGACGGCTTGTGTTGACCAGCGTTCGTCCCACAGCAATATCGGCAGGCCTAGGTCGGCCAGATTGCGGGCAAAGGCCTGGCTGGCCTGACTGCGCGGGCTGCCAGAGCCATCGAGATTGAGCGGCAGGCCTATGACAATGCCTTTTACCTGTTGCTCAGCGATGAATGCTTCGATCTTCGCTTTGTCTTTGCTGAACTTGCCGCGCGAGATGGTGTGTGCGGCGCTGGCGATCATCCAGCCAGCGTCGCACAGCGCAAGGCCGATGGTCTTGCTGCCCACATCCATGCCAATGAGCCGCCCGCCACTTTCCAGTGCAGCCCTGAATTCGGTTTTGTCCGTCGTGATTATTGCTGTTGTAGAAATGTCGTGAGCCTTTTTTCCGCGTCCGCGCGGATATTGGCCCAGAACAGCGCATAATCATAGACATGATAATTATTGCCCGGCATCACGAAGGGGCCAAGCTGGGGCGGGTCGCCAATCAACAGAAAGCCATCCTTGCAGCGTGCGCCCACGGCACTTTTAACGAGGCGCAAATTCTCTTCATCGCCGTCTGTTGGCGCTAATGTACCCAGATTGGCTTTGGCCGGGGCGGCGGTTTCTGGCGTTCCGGTGATCGGATTGGTGCAGAGCATAGGTGTGCCCGCCCGCTTTTTGCCGGCCATACCGTGATAATGGCCATAGGCGTCGTGTACCAGCGATGCGTTCGCCGGTTCCGCGAAGCTCTGCCAGCTTAAGATACAGCCGGATTGTTCGGCGCGCTCGCACGCGTCAAGGCCGAGCGCGGGGATGTCTGCGGTGAGCGATACTGGCCAGCCAACGATATAGCTGGCGACAATGCGCTGCGCCACGGGTTTGCCAGCAACCGCTTTTTTCATGAGCCGCATCAGGTGCAGAGCGCCCTGACTATGCCCGGCCAGTATGATTGGCCCTGAAGGGTTTGAGGTCAAAAAAGCAGAAAAGGCGGCTTCCACCTCAATATAAGCGGCGTCGATGGCCTTTTTGGAACGTTCGCCTTTGCCAATAAACGCGCCAAAATGTGCTTGATGATAGCGCGGGGCCCAGACTTGCCCGACGCTGGTGAAGGCGCTTGCCTGGGACATGACGAAGCGGCGCGCCATTTCGTCTGCTTCTTCATCTTCCAGTGATGCATTCCAACGGGCGAGGTTGAACGGTGCCATATAGCTGGTTGGGTGCACATAGAAGATAGCAGCAGGGCCGGGTTGGCTGGCCTTTATGCCTTTGGGTAGCCAGAGTGAGTCGTTGGTAGAGCTGATGTCTGGCCGGGCCATCCATAGGTTTCGGTTGGCATAATCATCGGTAGATATGCGATTGGGTGCAGAAAAACGCGCAGTGGGCACCATTACGCTGCTGAGCATGCGCTGCCCCCACATGCGATACGCTACAGAAGAACCGAGCGTCAGCACGATGAGTACTGCCACGACATAAAGAAATTTGCGCGCTGGCATGATTGCTCCATATTGTGCACTGCAACATAAAATCCGGTTTTTAGCAAGTAATACTCGCTGAGTTGAGTATGCGTTTTGTGCATCTAGACGGTGATAGCAAGTGTAATCGGCCTTGATGGTGCGCGGAGCGGGTGCTAGCGGGTGTTAGGTTTTTGGAGTCCGCACCAGCCCTCTCCCCCCACCCAAACCTCCCAATTGATTATCCTGTTGGGAGGTTTGGGTGGGGGGAGAGGGCTGGTGCCGCAAAAAGTCAGAGATTATGTCTATAGATATCACAACCGTAAAAAAAGTCGCCAGCCTGGCCCGCATTGCCGTTACTGACGAGCAAGCGGAGACGCTGGTGCCGGAACTCAACAATATTCTCGGCTGGGTCGAGCAACTGGGTGAGGTCGATGTGTCTGGCGTTGAGCCGATGACCGCCGTTATCCCCAACACGTTGCGCTTGCGCGATGATGTTGTGAATGCCGATCCGCTGACCGGAGGCAATATCCGCGATAAGGTGTTGGCCAACGCCCCGCAGGCGGAGCATGGCTTCTTCGCTGTGCCCAAGGTGATCGAATAATGACTGATCTTACGAACCTGACAGTCGCGGACATCCGCGATGGCGTGGCTGCAGGCACATTTTCCGCGCGCGAAGTGGCGAGTGCGTTTAACGATGCCGTGGAAGCAGGGCGTCCGCTCGGCGCCTATATCGTTGAAACGCCGGAACTGGCGCTCAAAGCCGCTGATGCAGCGGATGCGGCGCGGGCCAGCGGTGATCTCAAGCCGCTTTCCGGTGTGCCTATCGGCATGAAGGATTTGTTTTGTACACAAGGCGTACAGACGACCGCAGCTTCTCACATCCTTGAAGGTTTTACGCCGCCCTATGAGTCGACCGTTTCAGCCAATCTCTGGGCAGCGGGTGCGGGTATGCTTGGCAAGCTGAACCTCGATCAGTTCGCTATGGGCAGCTCGAACGAAACCAGCTATTTCGGCAATGCTATCAATCCGTGGAAGAGCGCGGACGGCAAGGAACTGACGCCCGGCGGCTCGTCGGGTGGTTCCTCCTCCGCCATTGCCGCGCGCCTTTGCCCCGCTGCGACCGGCACGGACACCGGCGGCTCGATCCGTCAGCCCGCGGCCTTTACCGGCATAGCGGGCATCAAGCCGACCTATGGCCGCTGCTCGCGCTGGGGTACGGTGGCCTTTGCCAGCTCGCTTGATCAGGCAGGCGCGATGGCGCGCACGGTGAAGGACAATGCGATCATGCTCGAAGCCATGGCGGGCTTTGACGCGAAAGATGCGACCTCGCTCGATCTGCCTGTGCCGCAATGGGAAGCGGGCCTGTCGTCTGATCTCAAGGGCAAGACGGTGGGCATCCCCAGGGAATATCGTCCCGATGGCCTCAATGCGGAACTCGCCGCGCTTTGGGAGCAGGGTATAGAATGGCTCAAGGACGCAGGGGCGGACGTGATCGAAGTGTCGCTGCCGCATACCCAATATGCGCTGCCCGCTTATTATATTATCGCGCCTGCCGAGGCTTCGTCCAACCTCGCGCGCTATGATGGCGTGCGCTATGGCCTGCGCGATCTGCCTGAAGGGGCGGGCTTGCAGGATATGTACGCCGCGACCCGCGCCGCCGGTTTTGGCGATGAGGTCAAGCGCCGCATCATGATCGGCACCTATGTGCTGAGCGCGGGCTATTATGACGCTTATTATACGCAAGCCTGCAAGGTACGCACGCTGATTGCGCAGGATTTCGAGGCAGCGTTTGAGAAATGCGACGTGTTGCTGACGCCCACTGCGCCAAGCGCCGCCTTTGCGCTGGGTGAGAAACAGGCGGACCCGCTGGCGATGTACCTCAATGACGTGTTCACGGTGCCAGCGAGCCTTGCGGGGCTTCCGGCGATGTCAGTCCCCGGCGGGCTGGACGGCGGCGGGCTGCCGCTCGGCTTGCAGATCATCGGCAAGGCGCTCGACGAGCAGGGCGTGCTGAATGCCTCGCTGGCGCTCGAAGAACGCGCGGGCTTCATAGCGCGGGCGGAGAAATGGTGGTGAGTATCATGCCGCCCGTTCGTTTCGAGAGTAGTCGAGAAATGAACGGTTGGTGCAACGTGTCTCGACTTCGCTCGACACGAACGGAAATGAAATAATGACTGAATCAACATATCGTATCCAAGGCGCAACGGGCGAGTGGGAGGTCGTGATCGGCCTTGAGGTCCATGCGCAGATCACTACCGATGCTAAGCTCTTTTCCGGCGCGGCGACGGCGTTCGGCGCAGAGCCGAACACGCAGGTTTCCCTTGTCGATGCTGCAATGCCCGGCATGCTGCCCGTGCCGAACCGTGAATGTGTGCGGCAGGCGGTGCGCACCGGCATGGCGCTCAATGCGCAGATCAACCGCTATTCGCGCTTCGACCGGAAGAATTATTTCTATGCCGATCTGCCGCAAGGCTATCAGATCAGCCAGCTCTATCACCCGATAGTCGGCGAGGGCGAGATCGAGGTGGTGCTGGACGAGAAAGACCCGGACAGCGCGCGCAAGACTATCGGCGTCGAGCGTATCCATATCGAGCAGGATGCTGGCAAGCTGATGCATGACCAGCACCCCACAAGCAGCTATGTCGACCTCAACCGCTCCGGCGTCGCGCTGATGGAGATTGTGTCGCGCCCGGATATGCGCTCTCCGGCTGAGGCGGGCGCCTATGTCCGCAAGCTGCGCACTATCCTGCGCTATGTTGGCTCGTGCGATGGCAATATGGAAGAAGGCTCTATGCGCGCTGACGTCAACGTCTCTGTGCGTCGCCCCGGCGAGGAGTTTGGCACGCGCACCGAAACGAAGAACGTCAACTCCGTGCGCTTTGTTATGGCGACGATCGAGCTGGAGGCGAATCGTCAGGTCGATGTGATCGAGGCGGGCGGCAAAATCGTCCAGGAAACGCGCCTGTTCGACCCGGACAAGATGGAAACCCGCTCCATGCGCTCGAAGGAAGACGCGCATGATTATCGCTATTTCCCGGACCCGGACCTGTTGCCGCTGGAACTGGAAGAGGCTTTCCTTGAGGAATGTCGCGCGTCCCTGCCCGAACTGCCGGACGCCAAGCGCGAGCGCTATGAAAGCGAGCTGGGCCTTTCCGCTTATAATGCCGCGGTGTTGACGGCTGAAGCCGAGACGGCGCGCTGGTTCGAGCTGTTGCTGGCCGAGAGCGCAAAGGCAGCGGGGCAGAAAGAGGCCAAGGTCGCCAAGGCAGCGGCAAACTGGATGCTCTCGGAATTTTTCGGTGCGCTCAACAAAATGGGCAAGACGCTGGAAACCAGCCCTGTTTCGCCTGCTCAGGGCGCGGAATTGCTGGCGCTCATCGCAGATGGCACCATTTCGGGGACAATTGCTAAGCAGGTCTTTGAAATCATGCTAGAGACTGGCGACCCGGCAGGTAAAATCGTTGAGGAAAAGGGGCTTAAGCAGACGTCAGATACCGGCGCGATTGAGGCGGCTGTGGCCAAGGTCCTCGCGGACAATGCCGATAAGGTCGAGCAATATAAGGGTGGCAAGGAAGCGCTCTTCGGCTTCTTCGTCGGCCAGACGATGAAGGCGATGCAGGGCAAGGCCAACCCCAAGGTGGTGAACGAACTGCTGAAGAAGGCTTTGGTGTAGATAGTACTCAGTATTGATAATATTCTAATGGGGGAGAATTATATGAAATATGTTGTTATCGCTGCTGTTGCGGCAATCGCACTTGGGGGCTGTGCCTCTACACAAAAAGTATTGGACAAAGCTCCAACCGAAGTATTTCATTCTGAAAAAAGCCAAAATGAAGTCGCATTTTGTTTAGCAAACAAAAATAACACTGCTCCGATGGAACGGGATGATGGCTCTAAAGTCGTGTTGATCAAAAATGGCTATGGTGGAGTCTCTATGGCCTTCTCTGTTTATGCTGAAGATAAGGGCAGTCGTGTTGAATATCGCAAGCAGTTTGGCACCATTGGTGGCATCTGGAAGCAGTGCGTTGGTCTCAAGGACGAAAAATAATCTGGTATCAGATTGATACGGCCATTCCTGTGTCATTCTATGGCAAGTGGGCGGGATATATACTCTAATCAAAGGTGTTGCACGGGTTTGTGCTCCTTTGAGGTTTGTGTTTGACATCCTGCCCATGCAGCACAGCATTTCTTGTGACAGAATTGAATAGAGCAAACTCTCCTGTCGCCCCCTTGCCCTTTTCTCCCCTGTGTTCTATGGCCCGCCGACCGGCGCCGATGCGGGCGTGGCGAAACTGGTAGACGCGCCAGATTTAGGTTCTGGTATCGCAAGATGTGGGGGTTCGAGTCCCTTCGCCCGCACCAGTGCCGCGCCGGGATAGGTGCACCCGCTTGCGGGCGCTTATGCCTTACAGGATTTCGAGAGAATTTAGAAAGCTTTGAGTTAAAAACATGCAGACTGTCGAGACGTTGAACGAAGGCCTGAAGCGCGCCTATACGCTGACCATCACCGCCAAGGATCTTGAAGCGCGTGTTGATAAAGAGATCGCGACTATCGCGCCTCAGGTCAATATGCCCGGTTTCCGCCCCGGCAAGGTGCCTGCCAATCTTGTCCGCAAGATGCATGGTGAGCGCATTCAGGCTGATGCTCTTAACAGCAGCATTCAGGAAGCCGTGCAGGCGGTCATCGCCGATAACAAGCTGCGCCCTGCTATGCAGCCTGATGTTGCGCTTGATGAAGGTTTCGAGTTTGGCAAAGACGCTGAAGTCAAGGTTTCGCTTGAAGTGTTGCCTGATGTTCCCGCTCCCTCAGTAGAAGGCTTGAAGCTGGAACGCCTGACGGTTGAAGTTGCCGATGAAGCGGTTGAAGAAGCCGCTGGCCGTATCGCCGAGCAGCAAAATGCATTTGCGCCGCGCGCCGCCAGCTATAAGGCGAAACAGGGCGATGTTGTCGTTCTGGATTTTGTAGGCAAAGTCGATGGCGTTGCTTTTGATGGCGGCACTGGCGAAGGCATGAAGGTCGAAATTGGTTCGGGCAATCTTATCCCCGGCTTCGAAGACCAGCTCGTCGGTGTAAAGACCGGCGACGAAAAAACGCTCAACGTTACCTTCCCTGAAGATTATAATGTTGACACATTGAAGGGCAAACATGCGACTTTCGATGTTAAGGTGACGTCGATTCTCGATAAGTCCAAGCCACTGGTTGACGAAGATTTCGCCAAGGGTCTGGGCCTTGAAGGATTGGACCAGCTCAAGGAACTGCTCAAGGGGCAGGTTGAGCAGGAACATAATGGCCTGACACGCACGCATATGAAGCGCAAGTTGCTTGATCAACTCGCTGCTTCACATGATTTCGAAGTGCCGCCGAGCATGGTTGAGGCCGAGTTTAACCAGATCTGGCAGCAGCTTGAGCATGAAGCCAGCCATGAAGAAGATTCCGAAGCAGCGCTTGCCGAAATGGAAAAAGACAAGGACGATTATCGCGCTATCGCAGTGCGTCGCGTTCGTCTTGGCCTGCTACTGTCCGAGATTGGTCAGGCCAATGGTGTTGAAGTGAGCCAGCAGGAAATGCAGGGTCTGGTTATGCAGGCTGCTCAGCAATATCGTCCGGAAGATCAGGAACGGTTCATGCAATATATCCAGCAAGAGCCAATGGCTGCTGCTCAGCTGCGCGCACCGCTTTATGAAGATAAGGTGGTCGACTTCCTGTTCGAAAAAGCTGAAATCACTGATCGCGCTGTAAGCAAGGAAGAACTTCAGGCGGCTATTGAAGCGGAAGACGAAGCGGCTGCAGCTAAACCTGCGGCTAAGAAGCCCGCCGCGAAGAAGGCACCTGCCAAAAAGCCTGCGGCTAAGGCGGCAACGGCAGAAGCCAAGCCCGCCGCAAAGAAAGCGCCTGCCAAGAAGCCTGCTGCTAAAGCGGCACCCAAGGCAGACTCAGGCGCTGCTGAGCCAGCAGCTAAAAAACCTGCGGCTAAGAAGCCCGCTGCGAAGAAGGCGCCTGCTAAAAAGCCTGCCGCTAAGGCAGAGTAAGTTACTGGGCCGGGAAGCCTGTGAACGGCGGACCCTCCGTTTCGCCTGACCCTGATGGGGTGAGCCTTTCCGGCCTGCGTATCGCGGTTTTACTGCCTTGTTATAATGAGGCGGGTGCGATCGTGCAGACTATCCACGACTTCAGAGCAGCTTTGCCTGAAGCCAGCATCTATGTTTACGATAATAACAGCAGCGATAGCTCGCGCGATATAGCGGCGCAGGCTGGCGCGCTGGTGCGGCAGGTGCGGCAACAGGGCAAGGGCCATGTCGTGCGGCGCATGTTTGCCGATGTCGATGCTGACATTTATGTCATGGCTGATGGCGATGCGACCTATGAAGCCGCTGCAGCCCCAGACATGATCGCCACAATGCTGGCTGAAAATTTCGATATGGTTGTCGGCGCGCGCAAGAGCGAGGCAGAGGCAGCTTATCGGCGCGGGCACCGCACTGGCAACCGGATGTTGACTGGCTTGCTCCAGAGCCTGTTTGGTCGCAGTTTTACCGATATATTGTCTGGCTATCGGGTTTTTTCGCGGCGCTTTGTCAAAAGTTTTCCGGTGCTGTCTTCGGGGTTTGAAATTGAAACGGAAATAAGCGTGCACGCGCTTGAACTGGCTATGCCTGTTGCCGAGCGGGAAACCGCCTATGCCGCGCGCCCTGTTGGGTCACAGAGCAAGCTCTCTACCTATCGTGATGGATGGCGTATATTGCGGACATTATTGACGCTTTACCGTATTGAACGGCCCATAGGCTTTTATGGCCTGGTTGGCGGTTTATTTGCGGCTATTGCTGTCGGTCTCGCTATCCCGCTGCTGCTTACTTACCTAGAAACAGGGCTGGTGCCACGCTTCCCGACAGCCATTCTCGCTACTGGCATGATGATCGTCGGAGTTTTGAGCTGCATGACCGGCTTGATTCTCGACACAGTGGTGCGCGGGCGACGGGAAGTGAAACGTCTGGCGTATCTCGCGCATAATGCCCCGGCGGATTTACTTATTCGGCGATAAATGCCTGTTAAGAGGTATGCGTTATAGTTTGTTTTGGTCGCTGTGGCAGCCCGCTCTCCCGCCCGGCCTCCCAATATTTACCTTATGGGAGAGCGGGCTGCCACAGAACCTGTTACAGAAGTTGGGCATGCCCCCTTGAACCTGTCTCCATTTGGAACGATGTAGGCTCATGGCAAACATAAAAAGGCTGAAAGACCATTATGCACGATAGCAATTTCGATCCCATGGCCGCTCTGGTCCCTGTCGTTATCGAACAATCCAACCGTGGCGAGCGCAGCTTCGACATTTATTCCCGATTGCTGCGCGAGCGGATCATCTTTGTGACCGGGCAGGTCGAGGACCATATGGCCTCGGTCATTGTCGCTCAGCTACTATTCCTCGAGTCGGAAAATCCGAAGAAGGATATCTACATGTATATCAACTCGCCGGGCGGTGTCGTCACGGCGGGCATGGCGATCCATGACACAATGCAATATATCCGCCCGAAGGTCGGTACAGTCTGCATCGGTCAGGCAGCCTCTATGGGCAGCTTCCTGCTGGCAGCGGGTGAGCCGGGTATGCGTGTGGCGCTTTCCAATGCGCGAATCATGGTCCATCAGCCCTCTGGCGGTGCGCAGGGTATGGCGTCGGATATTGAGATTCAGGCCAAGGAAATTCTCCGGATTCGCCAGCGTCTGAATAATCTTTATGTGCAATATACCGGTCAGAAGCTTGATAAGATTGAAGCAGCGATGGACCGTGACACCTTCCTCGAAGCTGAAGAAGCCAAGGCTTTCGGCCTCGTTGATCAGGTGTTCGACAAGCGCCCGGCTAGCCCGGATGCGGAAGACGCATAAGCGACTATTAAGCAGATATAATCACATGGGGGACTAATCTACCCCTTGTGAAACTAGGAAATCACGGTCTAGGATGACCGTATTGAAAGCCCGGCCAGTAAGGCGACCTTATGTCGCTGGCGGTTGGGGTGGGAAAGACAGGAATGACGAAACTGACCGGCTCCGATTCGAAAAGCACGCTATATTGTTCCTTCTGCGGAAAATCGCAGCACGAAGTGCGTAAGCTGATTGCGGGGCCGACCGTCTTCATCTGTGATGAATGCGTCGAGCTTTGTAATGATATTATCCGTGAGGAAACCAAGAGTGGCCTCGTCGGCAAAAAGGATGGCGGCGTACCATCTCCGCAGGAAATCTGCGATGTGCTCGATGATTATGTGATTGGCCAGGCGCGCGCTAAGCGTGTGCTCTCGGTCGCTGTGCACAATCATTATAAGCGCCTCAATCATGGCCAGAAGACTGGCGATGTTGAGCTCGCCAAGTCCAATATCCTGCTCGTCGGCCCGACCGGCTGCGGTAAAACGCTGTTGGCGCAGACGCTGGCCAAAACATTCGATGTGCCTTTCACTATGGCGGATGCGACGACGCTTACTGAGGCGGGCTATGTCGGCGAGGATGTTGAAAATATCATCCTGAAGCTGCTTCAGGCGAGTGACTATAACGTCGAGAAGGCCCAGCGCGGCATTGTCTATATCGATGAAATCGACAAGATCAGCCGCAAAGCTGAGAACCCGTCGATCACGCGTGACGTGTCGGGTGAAGGCGTACAGCAGGCACTGCTCAAGCTGATGGAAGGCACGACAGCTTCCGTTCCGCCGCAAGGTGGACGCAAGCATCCGCAGCAGGAATTCTTGCAGGTCGACACGACGAACATTCTGTTCATCTGTGGTGGTGCATTTGCTGGCCTTGAAAAGATTATTGGGGATCGACTGGAGTCGAAATCTATTGGCTTTGGTGCTCATGTTGCTGCGCCAGACGAGCGTCGCACGGGTGAGCTTCTCGCGCAGAGTGAACCGGAAGATTTGTTGAAATTCGGACTTATTCCAGAGTTTGTTGGCCGTTTGCCGGTTATTGCGACACTGGAAGATCTGGATATCGATGCGTTGGTGAAGATTCTTTCCGAGCCTAAAAATGCGCTGGTGAAGCAATATAGCAAGCTCTTCGAGATGGAAGAAGTCGAGCTGAATTTCACTGACGATGCGCTCGTCGCCATCGCCAAAAAGGCAATCGAACGCAAAACTGGTGCTCGTGGCCTGCGGTCCATTATCGAAGCCATATTGCTCGATACGATGTTTGATCTACCGTCGATGGAGGGTGTTGCTGAAGTCGTGGTCGACAAGGATGTGGTCGATGGACGCAAAGACCCTGTGCGGGTGTTTACTAAGAAAAATAAGAAAGCTGAGGACGCAGCCTGACATTAGGTTAGACCAATTTGGGTTTTGCTCTGGAAACAGCCTTTATAGTAAAAGAAAAAGCGCCGTATCTGATACGGCGCTTTTTCTTTTGGTTTCATACCAAGCTCGAAAAAAATACCCCGCCAGACCGAAGCCTGGCGGGGGATAGGACTCTCAGGGAGGAGAGAGAGGTATAAGGTAAGGTCAGGCAACGCGCCTGCTGAACTCAGCCGATGAGTCGGAGAGTTTGCGCAACATGCTGCCTACAGTGCTGAAGCCTTGCTCAAGATCATCGATCTCGCTGGCGACAACCTCTGTATCGCGGCGGATAGTGGCGACTGTTCCAGACATGGAGTCGGCCGCGAGTGCTGTTTCGTCCACTGCAGCGGTAATCATGGTGACGGTCTGTGCCTGTTGTTCCATCGCAACACGGATCAGTTCGGCGCTCTCTTCTACATCGCTCACCGTTTCCTGAATGCGCTGGTTGGTATCAACCGACTGGCGTGTCGAGTTCTGAATAGCCGCAATTTTTCCAGCAATATCGTCTGTCGCGCGTGCCGTCTGGCTGGCGAGTGATTTCACTTCCTGCGCAACAACGGCAAAGCCACGACCAGCGTCGCCAGCACGCGCCGCCTCGATGGTGGCGTTGAGGGCGAGCAGGTTGGTCTGGCCAGCAATATCGCGAATCAGCCCAAGAATCGATTCGATAGCCTGTGCATGGTCGGAAAGAGTGGCAGACATGGAAACCGCTTCACCTGCCTGAGAACTGGCTTTGCCAGCTATGTCAGCAGAATTCTCAACCTGTGCACGTGTTTCTTCGATTGCACGGATCAGGCCAGCAGAAATATGAGCTGCTTCGCGCATTGCCAATGCAGATTGCTCAGCCGCGGCAGCGACTTCTGAGACTTTGTCGAGCATACCGCGAGTAGCGCCAGCAGCATGCTGGGCCTGATCACGCAATCCTTCACCAAAGTGCGAAGCATCTTCTACTTCTTTTGCAATCTGCTGCTCAAAAAGTTCGCTATTATGTTTGCGCTCTACAATCTCATGCTTGGCATTTTCGTCAGCAACGACTGCGCACATGACTTCAGCTTCGATCATCGACATGCGCATCAGGGACTGCATCATGTCATGCCGTGTTTCATCATCCTCAGCATGCGACCATATGGCATTAGCAATGGCTTCATTGGCAGCACAAACGGCCACGAGCACCGAGCGGAAAGAAATTTTATGCTTACGGGCGTGATGAATGCAGCCGCTTACGGAATGCGCCCAATCATCTTCTGCAAAACTTGTGAATTTGGCTTTGAGGTAGCGGGCAATTTCTGCGCGTAAATTGGTGAGTGTCTGTGGAGCCAGTTGCTCCCCCAACCCACTTTGCGCGACATAAAGGTCATAGAAACTGTCTACTGGCTTTGTATCCTCACCCAGCAGCTCCCAGATTTTCTGGGCGGTTTCCTTGATAGTGTCATGAGGATCGAATTCAACCAGCCGCTCTCGCACGCCGACATTCATACCCTGTGACCAATTCCCCGTCATTATTATCTGTCCTGCAAGTTTTATCCCACCACAATATGATGAGCACCATAGTGCAGGATGGTTAATCAATAATTATCCAACCCCGTGCACCCTCCAGAAAGGGCAAAAAAATTCGCAAATGCACATAAATATCGCGGATCATTATTTGCGCACTGATATACCACGCGCTACAGGGACGTGTTTGACAATTCATCAGGGGGTTGTGACCAATATGGCTCACACGCAAGGCAGGCCACACAACAGGCCATTATCACCGCATCTTTCCATATGGCGTTGGGGGCCGCACATGGCGATCTCCATCTTGCATCGCGTTACAGGTGATGGCCTGGCGATCGTGGGCGCGCTTGGTCTTGTGTGGTGGTTGGTAGCGGCTGCCACTGGTCCTGAATATTATGATTATTTCCTGAGTTGTGCGACGAGCCCCTTCGGCTATTTCGTGATGATCGGCCTGACATGGGCCTTCTTCCAGCACCTCTTTTCTGGTCTGCGTCACTTTGTGATGGATATGGGCGCTGGCTATGAGTTGAACACCAACAAAATGTGGTCCCTGCTCCTTCCTCTGCTGGCGATTGTGGTGACTGCTGCAATCTGGCTCTGTATTTTTGCGGAGAAAATCTGATGGGTAACGGAACCTCAATTGGCCGCGTGCGTGGCCTCGGCTCGGCAAAATCTGGTGCGCATCACTGGATTCTCCAGCGCTTTACCGCTGTTGGCAACATGCTGCTCGTCCTGTGGCTCATCTTCGCGCTGCTGCAAATGCCTGGTCTTGATTATGAGAGCGTGACGCGCTGGCTGTCGCAACCACTGGTTGCCGTGCCTATGGCGCTGATGCTGGTCAGCATCTTCTGGCACCTCAAACTGGGCCTTCAGGTGCTTATCGAAGATTATATCCATGACGATGGTCTCAAATTCTTCGTCATCATGCTGTTGAATTTCTATGCTGTCGGCGGCGCCGCATTCGGTTTGTTCGCTATTGCCAAAATTGCATTTACAGGGGGCATCGCGGCATGACCGAAGCCTATAAGATTATTGATCACATTTATGATACTGTTGTCGTTGGTGCTGGTGGGTCGGGCCTGCGCGCCACAATGGGCAGCGCGGAAGCCGGGTTGAAAACCGCATGCATCACTAAAGTGTTCCCCACCCGCTCGCACACGGTTGCGGCGCAGGGTGGCATCGCAGCTTCGCTCCAGAATAACACGCCGGATCACTGGACCTGGCATATGTACGACACCGTAAAAGGGTCAGACTGGCTGGGCGATCAGGACGCGATCGAATATATGGTGCGTGAAGCGCCTGCCGCTGTTTATGAGCTGGAGCATGCCGGTGTGCCGTTCAGTCGCAATGAAGATGGCACCATCTATCAGCGTCCGTTTGGCGGCCATATGCAGAATATGGGCGAAGGCCCGCCGGTACAGCGCACTTGCGCGGCGGCGGACCGTACGGGTCACGCCATGCTGCATGCGCTCTATCAGCAGAGCCTGAAATATGCGGCGGATTTCTATATCGAATATTTCGCGATCGACCTCATCATGGAAGATGGGGAATGTCGTGGTGTCATCGCTATCTGCATGGAAGATGGCAGCATTCACCGCTTCCGTAGCCAGTCCGTTGTGCTGGCGACTGGTGGCTATGGCCGCTCTTATTTCTCCGCGACATCGGCGCACACCTGCACGGGTGATGGCGGCGGTATGGTATTGCGCGCTGGCCTGCCGTTGCAGGATCTCGAATTTGTGCAGTTCCACCCGACCGGCATTTATGGCGCGGGCGTGCTCATCACTGAGGGCGCACGTGGCGAGGGTGGTTATCTGACCAACTCCGAGGGCGAGCGCTTCATGGAGCGTTATGCGCCGTCTGCGAAGGATCTGGCGAGCCGTGATGTTGTGTCGCGTTCGATGGCGATGGAAATCCGCGAAGGGCGCGGGGTTGGTCCGAACAAGGATCATATCTATCTGCACCTTGACCATATCGATCCCAAGGTGCTCGCTGAGCGCCTGCCGGGTATTACCGAGAGCGGCAAGATTTTCGCTGGCGTTGATCTGACGCGTCAGCCTTTGCCTGTTTGCCCGACGGTTCATTATAATATGGGCGGTATCCCGTGTAATTATCATGGGCAGGTTGTCACCAAGGTTGGCGAAGATCCCGAAGTGGTCGTGCCGGGCCTCTATGCTGTGGGTGAAGCGGCTTGCGTTTCTGTGCATGGTGCGAATCGTCTGGGGTCCAACTCGCTGATCGATCTTGTCGTCTTTGGCCGCGCAACCGGCCTACACCTCAAGGAAACAATCACGCCGGGCGCTGCGCAGAAGCCATTGCCCAAGGACAGTGCAGACCTCGCGCTGGGCCGCCTAGATCATTATCGCAATGCCAAAGGTAGCGCGCCTACGGCAGAAGTGCGTCTCGACATGCAGAAGACGATGCAGAAGCACGCCGCTGTGTTCCGCGACAGCGCGCTTCTCGCTGAAGGCAGCAAGGAGATGCAGCGGGTCTACAAGAGCATGCAGGATATCGGCGTTACTGACCGCAGCCTTATCTGGAATACGGACCTTATTGAGACGCTGGAGCTGGACAACCTCATGGCGCAGGCCGTCTGCACGATGGAAGGCGCCAACGCCCGCCATGAATCACGCGGCGCACACGCGCACGAGGACTTCCCCAACCGCGATGACGAAAACTGGATGAAGCACACGATCAGCTGGTTCGAAGGCTGGGGTGGCAAGGGCGGCAAGGTAACGCTCGGCGACCGCCCGGTGCATGACTATACGCTCACCGACGAGGTGGAGTATGTCAAACCGAAAGCGCGAGTTTATTGATGGACCTTCAGGATTTTATTGCCGAAACGATACGCCAGATTATGTCTGGAGTATCATCGGCAATAAAGTCTCATGATGTAGGGCAACTCGGCGGCGTCATAAATCCTTTCCCTGCGTCTATGGAAGGATTGCAAGGACAACGCGAGCGTACGAGCATAGAGTTTAACGTTGCTGTTACGGTTGAAAGCAATGCGCTTGGAGCCAAAGAAGGCGGACTGCATATAAAGGTGCTTGAAGCGTCCATTTCTAAAGAAACGGAACAAAAAGCGATTGGGGAATCGCGAGTCAGTTTTTCTGTACCCGTCGCATTGCCCTACACGATTGTAAATAATGCTTAGTTTATAGGTGATTAGTAATCTTCTCGGTTATTATCTTACCAAAAATCCTCAATCTCATCCGGCATGTCCTCTCGTTCATGAACGATGCGGACTATGATCAATTCGTGTTCGGTGCACCGATAGATCGCGCGATGCGAGCCTGAACGCACTTTCCGGTATGTTGATGGTAATCCTCTGGCTTCACTTCCGATTCCCGGAAATTCAGCGGCAAATGTGATTTGGCTGCGCAAATCCTCGATATACCGCTTGGCTTGGGCATTGCCATATTCGGCTTTGGTATAGCGTGTGATTGCGAGCAAGTCAGACTCGGCACAAGGCCGGAAAACGATCTTAAGCATTCGGGAATTGTTCAGCCATGAACTTGTCCCAGTCGAATGGTCTTGACGGGCCGCTTTCCTCCCCTTCGCGGATCAGTTCGCGCAGTCGCTCAATGCGTATGTCACGCTCTTCAGCGCGGCGCAGAGCGTCGCGTATGACTTCGCTGATCGACGTAAATTCACCAGAGGCTACTTTACGGCGGGCATAATCTTCGAAGTGGTCGCCAAGAGCGATGGATGTATTTCTCGATGCCATAGGTTGTAGATACCATAAATTGGTACCTATCGCAATCAAGCTCAAACCCGCCCTAACGCTGCCTTGTAAACCGCGTTGCGGTCCCGCCGTCCCACAGCCACCACGATCACCACCACACGGCCATCGTCGACGCGATAGACGAGCCGGTAACCTGCTGCGCGCAGCTTGATCTTATAGCAATCAGGCATGTTGTGCAGATTTGCTGCAGGCACGCGTGGATTATCTATGCGCTCGGCCAGTTTTTTCTTGAACTGGTCGCGGATATTGGGTGAGAGCTTCTTCCATTCCTTTTGTGCACTGGGAAGGAATTCAAGCTCAAAGGTCTTCAAGATTGACCTTTATGCCGACCTCATTGGCGCGCTCACGCACGATCTCGGCGAGCTCAATATCCTCCAACCGGTCCATCAATGCTTCCCAGGCCTTGGCCGGGATGAGATAGGCGACCGGAACATTGCGGTTGAGCACAGCAACAGGAAACCCCTCTGCCGCTTCGATCACGGCACTGGGGTTTTTCTTGAGGTCGCTGATGCTGACTCCGGCTGGCGCAAGAATAGGCTCAATCATGACCTATTAATGGCATATTTAACTGGTCTTTTCAAGTAAAATATCGCTAGAGCCTTTGTTATTACTCTCCTCCCTTGACCATCGCCTCGCCGCAGTGCAGCATCGCGCTATGACAACCTCCCCAATAGCAAACGCTACCAAACCCGAAGCGAGTATCTCGCAAAACCCTGATATTCGCTATCTTGGTCGCCTTTTAGGCGATGTGATCCGCGCTTATGGTGGGGATAAGCTCTATAAACAGACCGAGTATATTCGATCTGCTTCGGTAGATCGGGCGCGCGGCATTGAAGGCGCGCATCTTGCGGACACCGGCCTTGATGCCTTGAGTCTCGATGACACGCTCTCTTTTGTCCGTGGCTTCATGCTGTTTTCAATGCTCGCCAACCTTGCTGAAGACCGTCAGGGTATGGACCAGGATGATGAAGCGACTTTTGCAGCTGCGGTGGCTGAACTGGAGAAGCACGGCATCGACCATGATGCTGTGGCGCAAATGCTAGAAGGCGCATTGATTGCGCCGGTGTTGACTGCGCACCCGACCGAAGTGCGCCGTAAGTCGATGATCGATCATAAGAACCGTGTGGCTGAACTGATGCGCAAGCGCGATGCCGGCCGCGTGGAAACGGACGAAGGCGAATCTATCGATGAAGCGATCACCCGCCAGATTGCCCTGCTCTGGCAGACTCGCCCGTTGCGACGGGAACGCCTCTATGTGCAGGACGAGATTGACAATGTCCTGACCTATTTCCGTGATGTGTTCATGCCGGTTCTACCCGCGCTTTATGCGCGCTGGGAACGCGTGCTGGGCCATCGCCCCCCCAGCTTTCTGCGCGCTGGCAACTGGATAGGCGGGGACCGTGACGGCAACCCCTATGTGCAGGCGGAGCAGCTGCGTTCCTTCATGGCACGGGGGAGCGCTGTTGCACTTCAATATTATATGGACCGCATACATGGCCTTGGCGCGGAACTTTCTATCTCGACCGAACTGGCCGATGTACCTGCCGATGTTCTGGCTCTGGCGGAAGCCAGCGGCGATGTCGCGCCGACCCGCGCAGATGAGCCGTATCGCCGTGCGCTTTCGGGCATATATGCGCGGCTTACAGCGACCTATGAAAAACTTTCAGGCGAACGTCCGTCACGCCCCGCTGCTTTGATTGGCCTGCCTTATGAAAGTACATCGGAGCTGCGCGCTAACCTTGTTACTATAGCGCAAGGGCTTGCCACAGGCGGCGAGGGGGCACTTGCGACGGGCGGGGCTTTGGGGCGTCTCATTCGCGCTGTGGAAACCTTCGGGTTTCACCTCACCACGCTTGATATGCGCCAGAACAGCGCCGTGCATGAGCGGGTTGTCGCCGAGTTGCTGAAAGAGGCCGGTGTCGAGGCGAATTATACTGCGCTGGATGAATATGCGCGTGTCGCGCTATTGCGCAAGGAGCTTTCCACCAATCGCCCGCTGGTGTCGCGCTTCTCGAAGCATAGCGAGGAAACGGCCATCGAGCTGGGAATATTGGAGGCCGCAGCGCAGGCACATAAGGATTATGGTGCGGCGTCGATCAACCAATATATTATCAGCATGGCGCAGACCGTGTCGGATATGCTGGAGGTTGCTGTCCTGCTCAAGGAAGTCGGTCTGTGGCAGGTGAGTGGTGGCGACGAACCGCCCTTCTGCCCGATCATGCCGGTGCCGTTGTTTGAAACCATTGGCGATCTTGAAGTCGCACCCTCTGTCATGACGGCCTATTTTGCGCTGCCGGAAATTGGTGCGATGGCGCGTGCACGCGGTCATCAAGAGGTGATGATTGGCTATAGCGACAGCAACAAGGATGGCGGCTATCTCACCTCGACCTGGGGGTTGTACCAGGCGAGCGAAGCGCTTGCGCCTGTGTTTGCCGAAGCTGGCGTAGATATGCAGCTTTTCCACGGCCGCGGCGGCGCGGTCGGGCGCGGCGGTGGCTCAGCGTTCGCTGCTATCCGCGCGCAGCCTTCTGTGTCGGTGCAGGGGCGTATTCGTATTACCGAGCAGGGCGAGGTGATCGCTGCCAAATTTGGTACACCCGATGTCGCGGCGACCAATTTGGAAGCGATGACGGCAGCAACCTTGCTGGCAACGCTGGAGCCGCAAGTGCTGAGCGCACAGGATGCTGCGCGCTTTGGAGCGGCGATGGAGCAGCTCTCGAATAGTGCATTCGATGCCTATCGCGGGCTGGTGTATGAGACGCCGGGTTTCAAGACTTTCTTCCGCCAGCTAACGCCGATTCAGGAAATCGCTGGCCTTAAGATCGGTTCGCGCCCGGCCAGCCGCAAGAAGAGCGATGCTATCGAGGATTTGCGCGCCATTCCCTGGGTGTTCAGCTGGTCACAGGCGCGGGTGATGCTGCCTGGCTGGTATGGCGTGGGGCATGCGTTGAGCGCGTTTAAGGATAAGGCGTTGCTCGCTGACATGGCGAAGGTCTGGCCGTTCTTGCAGTCGGCACTTGCCAATATGGAAATGGTGCTTGCGAAATCTGACCTTGATATTGCTGAGCGCTATCTGCCTCTGGTGGAGGATCAGAGTGTCGCGGCCGGGATATTCAGCAGCATTCGGGACGGCTGGGCGCAAGCACATGATGGCTTGCTGGCGGTGACGGGGCAGTCACGTTTGCTCGAAGCCAACCCGGCGTTGGATGCCTCTATTCGTCTGCGCCTGCCTTATATTGAGCCGTTGAACCTGTTGCAGGTCGAACTGCTCAAGCGCCACCGCGCTGGTGAAGATGATCCGCGTATCAAAGAAGGCATTGAACTGTCTATCAATGCGATAGCGACTGCGCTTCGTAATAGCGGGTGAGCGCGCACTGGCATTCTGCGTAAAAGCGAGGCACAACGAAACCTGACAATTGAAGGAAGGGATCGCATGACCACCGCCACTGCTAGCCCCGCAGATGAAAAGCGCGAGCATCGACTGCATTATATGATGTTTGCGGGCTTTCTCGCGGGGCTGATATTGGGCTTGATCGTCTATAGCTTTGCAGGCGGTGCTCCCTGGGTTGAGTGGGTGACAAGCAATGTCACACGGCCCATAGGCCAGATATTCCTGCGGCTGCTTTTCATGCTGGTTATCCCGCTGCTTGTGTCTGCGCTGGTCGTTGGTGTGGCGGATATGGATGAACTGCGCGCGCTTAAATCCATCGGTGTGCGCACACTTTTCTATACTGTTATTGTCTCGGCTATCTCCGTGGCGATCAGTCTTGCAGTTGTGAACCTGTTTCAGCCCGGCGCAGGTGTTGACCCGGAAACGGCGCGTTCTTTGCTGGTGACCTCCGGTGATGGCGCCAAGGCGATCGTGGACCGGGCCGGAACAGCAGCGACAGGGATAGATGCGATCGTCAATATTGTGCCGTCCAACTTCATTCATGCAATGAGCGAGAATGACATATTGGCGGTGATGTTCTTCTCGCTGATGTTTGGCATCGGCTTTCTGCTCACTGACCCGGCGCGCACTAATGTTTTGCGCAAGGGCATTGAGGGTGTGTTCGAGATTTCGATGAAGCTGATCGGCGTTGTTATCCGCATGGCACCGCTCGCTATATTCTGCTTCATGTTCAATCTGGCGGCGCTGTTTGGCTGGGATCTGATTATTCGCCTGTCGGCTTATGTTGGTGTGGTGCTTCTTGCGCTGGCGCTGCAGATGTTCGGGGTATTCCCGGCGCTGCTCGCTTTTCTGGGTAAGAAAAACCCGGTTGCCTTCTTTCGCCAGACACAGGAGGCTAGCGTGATGGCGTTTGCGACGGCATCGTCCAATGCAACCCTGCCAACATCTTTGCGGGTGGCCGATGAACAGTTGAAACTGCCACGGCCGATCGCGCGCTTCGTCCTGACTATTGGCGCGACGGCCAACCAGAACGGTACAGCGATGTTCGAGGGTGTGACGGTTATCTTCCTCGCGCAGTTTTTTAATGTTGATTTGACTCTCGGCCAGCAAATCACGGTGATGATGGTCTGTATATTGGGCGGTATCGGGACAGCAGGTGTGCCCGCTGGCTCACTGCCGGTGATTGCATTGATTCTCGGCACGGTCGGTGTTCCTCCGGCCGGGATCGGGCTGGTTCTGGGTGTTGACCGGCTGCTCGACATGTGTCGCACGACGCTCAATGTCGTGGGGGACCTTGTCGCTGCGCAGGTGATCAGCGCGCATGCCAGCGATGAAGATGTGTCTAATGCAGTGCATTCCGGAGCCTGACCCTAGTGACCCGAATCTGAAGTTCGCTGCATTATTCGGCAAGCACTGAGCGAACTTCAGATCCACCACACAACCTAGGGCTTAAGGCTGATGGTGGTTCGCCATTATTTAATGGGTGTCGGTCTCGGCCAGCAACAGAGTGTTGAGCGCTTGCCAGTCTGGGCCTTGGCTGGCGCTGGTCATATGGTCTTGCAATGCGCGATAATGGCCAAGCACGTTTTGGCCCATATCGGTTACCTTTGCGCCGCCGCCCTTGGTGCCGCCCGCGCTGGTCTCGACCAGTGGTGCACTCCAGCACCGGTTCATGACTTCGACCAGCATCCAGCAGCGTCGATAGCTCATGCCAAGGGCACGCCCGGCAGCGGAGATGGAGCCAGTTTGTTCTATTGCGTCGAGTAAATCGGCCTTGCCCGGCCCCATGGCGATCTCGTCGCCACGCATGATTTGTATTTTGAGCTTCAGGCTGGCTGCATCTGTCATAGGAGCAGCATAATCGATTCCGTAGCGATTGGAATTAGTCGCGGCGCCGAAATATCAGGCGACTTCGAAAACCGCTTCGACCTCAACGGCACAGTCCATAGGCAGCTCGGCGACGCCCACAGTTGAGCGCGCATGCTTGCCCGCTTCGCCAAATATCTCGACCATCAGGTCCGATGCGCCGTTCATGATCTGGGGGATGGCGGCATAATCGGGTGTGGTGTTGATAAACCCGCCCAAACGCACGCAACGCATGACTTTGTTCAGGTCGCCGTCAAGTGCTGCTTTGACTTGTGCAATAACGTTAAGTGCGCAAATCCGTGCTGCTTCACGGCCCATTTCGTCGGAAACATTCGCACCCAGCTTGCCTTTATGTTGGTCGGCTAGCGTGCCGTCCGGACCGAAGCAGACCTGCCCGGAGACGAAAATGAGATTTCCTGAACGGACATAGGGAACATAGTTTGCAGCAGGCGCCGGAGCTGGAGGGAGGGTAATGCCCAGTTCGCTCAGTCGTTGCTCAATATTGCTCATGAATGTTCGCTACTTTCAAATATTTGAAAAAGAAATGATGCCCAACCGAACGAAGTTCGAACCACTCAAACCAGGAGCGTGGTTCGAGCGAAGCGAGAATGGTGCCCCTGGCCGGACTCGAACCAGCACATCCGAAGATACCGCATTTTGAGTGGGACGAGACAACCGTAACATTCTGATAACAAGATATATTTTTTCGGTCAAGCCAAATTTGTGTAAGGTTTTGTGTAAGTGTGTAAGACATGTGTAAGGGAATCCCACTAAAAGTGGGACGCGCCTGAGATGGACAGAGCGTCCTTTGCAGTCCCCTGTTCCACTATTTGAAAGAACGTTGATGTATCGCGATGACGGCGTTTGGGTTTGGCTGATCGTTGCGCCAAAAGCCGACTGACGGCTTTTAGACGATCTCTACCAATCAACCGTTGGCGAATGACCGAAACTGGGGTGGATAGTTGCCATAGCCTATCATTGGCGTCGCGGAGCTTTTGGCGCCGTCTGGAAGATCACAGAACAATGCTGGATGCTACCTCCACTTCGCTCATTCGTCACTGAGGCGAGAACTAGATTCTGCCTGAACTACAGCTACAAATTCGTGCCATTGGTGCTGACGTAGGGCAGGCGAAAACGCCGAACAGAATTTAGGCAAACGGAAGCCGGCCCTGAGCGCAATTCTTGACCGCTCAGCGAGCCTTTGCTGGTCCAGCAGATTTCGAACGTACCAAAACACCCAACCCGCCAATAATGGCGATCGGTACCCAAGCGTAAGGCGCTGGCGTGGTCCAGAGTGCTGGATCTCCGAACATGGCCAAGCCAATCCCGAGAACCGCAAAGGCTGCGCTCATAGCGGATGCGATTATCGCGTGCGCAACATGCTCGGGGCGGCGCGCGGCGAGGATGAACATGACCATCATAGCCAGGACAGCGACTGTCCCGACATGCCAGATGAAGTTGTGCATCCACACAACATTCGGGGGAAGGCCAGAGGTCTCAAGCGGTCCCAGCATCACAGGAGCCCCAAGCAATTCGTGTCCGACCGCGCCCAGCAGCGAAAGCGCGGCGGCGAGCAGGTAAAAAGTTCGCGACATCCTGGTCATTCTGTTTCCTTCAAGCCTGCTTTGCAGAATTAGCGGTTGCCTCAACCTCTTCGATAAAATTCAAGACCTTTTCGAGGTAATCCGACGGGTTGTCTTCCCACGCATAATGCGCTGCACCGGGGATGAGAGCAAACCGGCTGTTCGGCAGCAGATCGGCCAGCCGCTGCGAATTGGAGACGGACACAAACGTATCGAACTCACCATGGAGGACTTGTACCGGGGCCTCAATCGTGGCGACATCGCGCTCAAGCGCAGGCGTTTCCTGAGGGTAGCTGCCCAGAAACCCAACCTGCCCGCGCAATTTGGCAAAGCGTGTGGAACCCGCAAGATAGTCCGCTTTTGCCTCCCGCGACGGTTTGCTTAGACGATACCCGATGCTGTTTGCGGCGGCGCAATAGATGCGTCCGCCAATTGGGCCGCCGGCAGAGAGAGTCGCCCACTGCGCCAGGCGCGAATAGACTAACGTGCGAAACAAGAACGAACCCTCCACCTTGCCAACCACGCCAGCATCGCCCACCGTCGCAGACCTTATCCAGCCCGGGTTATCCGCCATAAACCGCATCAAGGTCGGCGTGCCCATATCGGGCGCAACCGCATGCGGGTGTGATAGCTCGAAATGATCGAGGATCTGGCCCAGAAACGCCGCTTGCTCGCTCACGGTCGTCACATGTCGCGCGGGGTCGGAGCCGCCATGGTTGGGCAGGTCCACCGCCACAACGTCAAAACTCTGCGTAAGCCGGTCCCACCAGTTGCGGTAGGTCAGAACGCTCATCGGTTGCGGCGAGGTCAGCAAAAGTTGCGGCTTACCTTCACTTCGGCTGGCCGCGTAGCGGATGGTAATGTCGCCAATCTTGGTTGTCGCAAATTTCATTAGTCCTGTTCCTGCATCGCTACGTTGAAATCAGACTACGCCTGGCCGGGTGCGCAATAAACATGCACATGCGGTCAAACGCTTGCAGATTGCCTCAATCAACTTGTAGAACTTGCGCTCGTCATGTCTTTACGAGATTGAAAGCGGACAGGTTCGCGAGTTGATGAAGGGACGATTATGCAGGAAACATATCCGCTCGCGCTAGGGCTGAACGCCTGCCTTATGCTCGGGGTCGACCCCGCAGAGATGCTACGGCAGGCCGGTCTTGGCGAACTCGATCCCAAGCAGGCCGCGGCTGGGGTGACGGCCGCGCAATATGTGACCGCGTGGGAAGCGATGGTCCGTCTGGCCGGGCGCGAGGATTTGCCGACTGAGCTGGGCATTGCCATTGCGCGCGGTCCGCTCGTTCCTGTGTTTCTGGCCCTGGATTGTGCGCCAGACCTTGAGCAGGGCCTCCGCCGGATCACCCGGTATAAGCGGCTGATCGGCCCAACCCGAATGCACGTTTTCGGCGATGAAGTGGCATTGACTGTAGAATACGAGAGCAGCGCGCCTGAACTGGAGCTGCCTGCCTCCATGTCGGCGCTTTATCTTGCATTTGTTGTCGAAAAAGCGCGGCTGATGACTGCGCGAACCGTGGTCCCGGAAGCGGCCACGCTCAAGGCTCCCGAAGGAGTGCGCCGTATACTTGCCCGGCATCTCGGCGTGATACCAAAATACGGTGAAAAGGCGGTGCTGAGCTTTTCGCGTGCCGATGCAACCGCGCCATTCCTGTCCGAGGCTCAAGGGCTGTGGCAGGCGATGGAACAGGATCTGGAGCGCCAACTCGCCGCCCAGGCCCGCACAAGCGACATGACCTCGAAGGTCGTCAGCGCGCTCGTTGCGCATCTCCCCTTGGGACACGCCGACGTGGTCACGGTGTGCGCAGAACTGGGAGTCAGTCGCAGCACGCTCCAGCGGCGTCTTAACGACGAAGCGACGACGTTCCAGAAGGTCCTCGATACGACCCGCAAAGACCTTGCACTGCGATACTTGACCAAGAGCACGCTCGCGAACGAAGAAATCTCCTACTTGCTGGCTTACAGCGATCCCAACAGCTTCTTCAGAAGCTTTCGCCGTTGGACCGGATCGTCGCCGAGCGAAGTCAGAAAACCGCCGGGCGAGGTCGCCCAATAGTGAGGATGGTGAGGTAAGCCGTATTTGCACGAACAATCGCCGCAAATGCAAAAGGCGACTATGTCTGGATGGCGGACTTCGCCTAGTCGAACATTTAGAAAATACAGCGAAAGTCTGCAAATGGGTCGGAAGCCGAATGGCAGCTTTCCGCCGTTTGACAACTGGAACCGGACAGTCAGCATACGGCCCAACAGCTTTCATACAGATATGATTTAATGAATGACTGCTATCCACCCTGTTTACGACATGCCATCAAAAAACAGCAAAATAAAGCGGCCTGTCGGCAATCGCCCCAATTCCAGTCATTCCTGAAAGCTCATCGTGATATCCGTTCTGGGCGCGAAAAGCTGACATTGAGCAAGCAAGCCCACCTTTAAGTGCAGTCGTTTATTAGAGTGATGCCAACAAATCAGCTTTAAACACATCGGTGTCATACACTTGAGTATCGAGCGAGCTAACGGTTACGGCTCCATCACCCGATCACGACGCCTAAACAAGGGCTCGCTAGCCAGTCCAAAGAAGACGGCGTAGATGGCCGGGACAACGAACAGGGTCAGCACCGTTCCGACAATGGTGCCGCCAATTAGAACCATGGCTAGCGGCCCCCAGAAGCTGGAAATAGTCAATGGCCCAAAGGCAAGAACGGCGGCGAGCGCAGTCAGCAATACCGGGCGTGAGCGTCTTACCGTTGCTTCAATGACCGCTTCACTTTCCGACAGTCCGCGCTCTTTTTCTATTCCAATCTGATCAACAAGAATAAGCGTGTTGCGCATCAATATGCCAGCGAGACCGATCAGGCCCAAAATTGCGTTAAATCCAAACGGCGCTCCAGTCACCACAAGGGCAATGACTGCTCCGATCAGCCCAAGCGGTGCAGTGATAAATGTCAATGCCATAAGCTTGAACGATCGCACTTGGAGTATGATGATAACCAGCATAACCAGAATCATGATCGGGAATATCGGTGCGAGCGCGGCACCAGCTTTGGCACTCTGCTCTATGCCGCCACCGGTTTCGATTTTATAGCCAGCTGGAAGCGATTTCTTGATTTCGTTCAGGTCAGGGAGAATCGCTGCTGACACATCGGGTGGCTGCAAGCCGGGATTAATATCGGCCCGTACGGAAAATGTCGGTTCGCGGTCTCGCGTGATGATCAGCGGTTCTTCATATTCAATCTCGATCGTTGCTACTTGACCAACGGTTACTGGATTGCCGCTTGCATTGCGGATTGTCAGGCCAGCGAGCTGCGACGGATCCCGTCTCGCGCTCTCGGTCGCGCGGATTACAACATTGCTGGTTTTGTCTCCGCGCCTAATCTGGGTAACGGGTACACCTGAGACCAGGGCTGCAACTTGCCGGCTGACATCAGCGGGTGTGAGGCCCAGCAACCGCAAACGATCTTGGTCGAAATTCAGTCGCATGATGGGGGCTGTGTTTCCCCAATCGAGATGAACATCATGTGTTTGCGGGCTGGCCGCGACAATCGCACGGACCTCATCGGCATATTTCTTGGTAAGATCGATATCCGGCCCGCTGACGCGAAACACTACGGGATAGGGTACCGGCGGTCCGAATAGCAGCTGGGTGACACGCACGCGAGCCGCCGGAAAACGACCATTTATCACGGCTTTTTCAATAATTCTCTTCAGGCCATCACGCGCGTCGACATCTTCTGTTTGGATAACCAGCTTGCCGAAAGATGGATCCGGAGATTCAGGGTTCAATGATAGGAAGAACCGTGGCGCGCCAGCACCAGTAAAACTCTCGACCCGCTCTACTCCAGGTTGCTTTTGAATAAATTTTGTTATGTCTTCGACGTTCGTTTCGGTGACATTAAAGCTCGTGCCCTTGGGCATCGATACTTCGACCAGTACCTCGGTCCGGTCAGAGCTTGGAAAAAATTGTTTGGGGATAACCACCGCGAGCAGCACCCCGGCGATCAACATCGCAGCAACTGTTACCGCGCTAATTAGCGGCGCTCGCCTAACACTGGCGGTTACCCACTCGCGCAGACGCTCGTAACGAGGTGTCGAATAAATTGCATCATGCCCGCCTTCGACCTTGGGGATATCGGGCAGCATTTTGACGCCGAGATAGGGCGTGAAATAAACTGCAACCACCCAGCTGGCTAGAAGAGCGAACGCTACGATCCAGAAAATATTGCCGGCATATTCACCAGCGGAGGACTGAGCAAAGCCGACTGGGAGAAATCCGGCAATTGTCACCAGAGTTCCACTGAGCATCGGTGCTGCAGTTGCATGCCAGGCAAAGGTGGCCGATTTTATGCGATCCATACCTTCCGACATTTTGACGACCATCATTTCAATGGCGATGATGGCGTCATCAACCAGCAAACCCAGCGACAGGATCAGAGCACCGAGCGTGATCCGGTCAAAATCCCGGCCGGTCACGAGCATGATCACAAATACGACGGCCAGCGTTAGCGGCACAGCGCAGGCCACGACCACGCCGACACGCCACCCTAAGGTCAGTAGACTGATTGCCATGATAACTGCGAGGGCAATGGCAAATTTCACCATGAACTCGCCATAAGCAGATTGGATATTTTTCGCCTGGTCGGCAATCTGTGTCAGCTCCAGACCGAGCGGCAGATTCGCTTTAATTTCCTCGGCCTCGTTTTTGAGCGTTTCACCCAGATCCAGTCCGTTAAAGCGGGGCTCCATAACAATTCCGACCAGAACAGCCGGCTTGCCTTCATGGCGAACGGCATAGGATGGCGGATCAGCATAGCCATAACGAAGCTCGGCAATATCGCCGATGGTAATCGTTCTGCCATTTGCAGAAACCGGTACCCGTCGAAGTGCATCCAGCTCGTCTGGAACGCCCGATCCACGAACTACTATAGTGGGCCCTGATGTCTGGAAGCTGCCGACTGGGACAACGTCATTCTGCTGTGCCAGACTATCTATTACTGCCTGCAGGGATATACCTAATGTTGCAATCCGCTCTGGCGCGATATCGACAAAGATATTTTGGGGTTCTTCGCCGATGATAACTGCCTTTTGTACACCGGGAAGTCCGAGCATTCGGCTGCGAATGCGTTCGGCTTCGATGACCAGATTGCGATTGACTACGTCTTTGCCGGTGATCGCAAATAACGCAAAATAGACATCGGAAAATTCATCATTGAAGAAAGGACCGATAACGCCATTCGGTAAGTTAGCGGCCTCATCAGAAAGTTTCTTTCGCGTCTGATACCATTGTTCCTGCACCTGTCCGGGTGGAGTGATGTCACGCAGTTCGAGCTGTAGTGTCAGAAAGCCGGGGCGTATCGTTGCCGTAACATGATCAAACCAACGCAGCTCCTGCATCCGCTTTTCAAGAGGATCCGCGACCAGTTCCTGCATCTCCTTGGTGGTTGCTCCCGGCCAGGCCACAGAGACCGCCATAGCTTTCACCGTAAAGCTGGGATCTTCAGCGCGGCCAAGCTTGAGAAACGCAAATATGCCAGCGGAGACAATCGCAATGATCAGGAATAGAGTGATCGCTCGTTCACGTACACCGATAGCAGAGAGGTTGAAACGGTCTTCCACTAGCGAGCGGCGACTTTGTCCGTAGTCTTGCGACGCGGCTTAGCAGCAACCCTGACCGCCTGACCCGATTGCAAAAGATGTGCGCCCATGGACACGATACGTTCGCCCTTGCGCAGCCCGCTGACTGCTGCATTTTCGCCATCAAGGAACGTTATGCTGACTTTTCTCCAAACAACTTTGCCATCCTTTTTGATAATCCAAACACCCGGACTGTCGTCTCGCTCAGCTACGGCGCTAATCGGAACATTATGGACTTTTTCGTTCGAAGTTCCGGAAAATTGCAGCGTGACCGTTGCCCCAAGTGACGGCTGAGCATCGATGATCCGGTACCGGGCTTGATATGTTCTGGTTGCCGGATCGGCAGCAGCCGATAATTCTCTCAGAGCAACCGAAAATTCACCGCCGCCATAAAGAGAACCGGTAGCATTGGCCGGAAGTTTGTCGCGATTTTGTTCCGGAATATCGACAATAACCTCACGCGGCCCGGATTGAGCAAAGCGAACGACGGGCGACCCAGCAGCAACCACCTGTCCACGATCCGCCAGGACATCAGTAATTATTCCTGAAGCAGGTGCATAGAGATTTGCATAGCCGCGTCTGTTGCCTTGTAAGCGGGCGTTCGATCTTGCCGCAGATGCATCCGCTTGCGCTGCTCTCAGCCGCGCCTGTGCCGCGAGATTGCCCTCGACAGCTGCATCATAGTCCCGCTGGGCAATGGCACCAGCTTCTGCGAGGCCGCGTAGCCGAATCTCATCGGCGGCAGCTCGCTGGGCGGTCGCGCGCGCGGCGTCCACCGATCGGCTAGCCGCTGTTGCCTGAGACTGAGATGCCTGCATCGTGGCGCTAAGGTCAGCAGCATCAATGCGTGCAATCAACTGGCCGGATTTAACTCGTTCACCGTTCTCGACACGGCGTTCGATAATTCGACCGCCCTCGCGAAATGACAAAACCGATTCGACTCGCGCTGCAACTGTCCCTGTCAGCACATTTCCCGCTGTATCACCATTTGCGCCGGTGACATTGAAAGCCCGAACCAAAGGAGCAGTTTCTGTTGTCGTTTCGCCTCCCGAACAGGAAACCAAAAAGGACATAAAGAGGGGGAGAAAAAATATCTTGTGCACGATCGGTCCTCGCTGTGAACCTTATCGGACTTAATCGGAGGTTACGTTTCAGTCAATCTGTAACTTCGATAGTTTTTCTGGCGGTAAGTGCGCGTAAGCAAAATCGGGCGATCAATTGCGCCTGATTTTCTAGGTCCATATCCATGGATTGCTCGAGTAGTCGAGGATCTGCATATGGACGAAGCGCCCAGAATACCGCTTCGACGACTTCTTCAAATTCAAGGTCAGGGTCAAATTCTCCAGAATCCATGCCGTCCCGGACGATATACTCCACAACGTCCTTGATTCTTTTCTTGTGCGCGGCAATCGAGGGCCAATCTTGCGTGATGCTTCTGGCAACTAGGTTGAGGAGTTTTCGATCAGCGAAAAACATACCCATACTCTCTTTGAGGGTCACTCGAAAAAGATCTCTAATTCTCTGGGATGCTAACGTCTTTGAACGTGCTACTGCCCATATCGCATCGGTGATTTCTTCAAGCGCTCGTCCGCAAACCGCGGACCCTATGGCATCTTTTGATTGGAAAAATTTATAGAGATATGTCGGCGCAACTTCCAGTTCTGCAGCTATCTTTGCAACGCTCGTCTCAGCAAAACCCTCATTGCGAAACATGGTGTGCGCCAAGGCGACTATCCGTTCACGCATGACGTGCTCGGCGGGACCCCGCTGGCCAGGCATGTGTTGTAATTCAGACATGATCCGCACTTTAGTTCGTACAAACCAGAAGGCAAGAGTATTGCAATCCGGTAACGAATTGTCTATTTCGTCACCAAGGAGTGTTAAACCTTCATGATCCCATATTCACTATCACTGATTCTTGCATCGTCGGCGGCTAGCATCACGCCGGCCGACTTGCCCGTGGTGCCGATTGCATCCGAATTTACAAATTTGGAAAGCAGACGACCAGTGGCCGCACCAGAGTCGCGCTGGTGGCAGTCTTTCAACGATCCATATCTCAATACTTTGATTGAGCAGGCTTTGCAGCAATCATTTGATATTGCAGAGGCCGCAGCGCGTCTTGATCGAGCGAGGGCTGGCATCAGATTCGCCGCCGGAGCGAAATTACCTGCGATTGCAGCATCTGCCGATGCCGCCGCCGTTCGCCTGTCAAAGGAAGATCCGGAATTCCAGTCGGTGAGCAATTTGCCGGGGTTTGAACGCAATGTTGATCGCTATTCTGTTTCTATTGGCGCGTCTTGGGAGCTTGATCTTTTCGGTCGGTTGGGCGATCGCGAGAAGGCAGCGGTCGCCGACACCGCTTCGGCCAGCTGGAAACTGGAAGCGGCAAAGCTCACGGTAACGACAGAAATCGCTCAGCGCTATATAACACTGCGTTTGCTGCAACAACGGAATATCGTTGCTGAGCGGCGAGCTTTTACCCTTTCCGAGCAGGCGCGCTTATCAGCGATGCGGGTAGAGCGCGGCGTATCTCCCGCAATCGAAAGGGATCGCCTCATTGCCGAAGCTCGAATCGCACGCTCTTCGGTACCGCCGCTTTTGGCTGCAATTGAAGATCAAATGGCCCGGATAGATGTGCTTGTGGGAAGGACCGTTGGTACTTCCCGTGAAGAATTGGGCGAAGCCCAGGCTTTGCCGACGGCTGGCGTTATCGACCTTGCCCTTGCACCAGCCGACCTACTCAACCGGCGTCCAGATATTCTGGCCGCACTGGCGAGCCTGGCAGCTCAAGACGCCCGTGTCGCCGGAGCCCATGCCGATCGTTTGCCGCGCTTCAATCTAGCTGGCCTGATCGGAACGATAGCAGGTGCCATCAATCCGCTTTTCGGTTCCGCTGCGCTTAATCTGCAGGGATCTGCTGGTATTAACTATACGGCTTTTGATGGAGGTCGCTCGCGAGCAAATCTTGATGTGGCGCGTGCTGATGTTGCGAGCGCAAGCGCGATTTACCAGCGAACCGTGCTTAGCGCGATTGCGGATGTTGAAGCAGCGGCCTCGGCCCGCGCGAGTGCAGAAAGACGTGCTCGGGATTTAACCGAAGCAGAAACGCTGCTAAGCAATTCCCTTGTGTCGTTACAATTGGCCCAGTCTCAAGGGGCAGCGTCGCTGTCGGACGTGCTCGACGTAGACCGGCGCTTGCAAGAATCGCGCGATACACTTGTTGTCGCACAGGCGGACAAACTGCTTGCGTCTATAGCCCTCGTTCAGGCTCTCGGCGGCGGAGCATCTGATGGTTACAAACAGACCAAATAGACATCGCGCTTGGTGAGATAAATGATCGCCATCTTGTTAAAAACAAAGATGAAAATAAAGCGTGCGCTTTATCGATGATGCGGTCGAGCCCAATTGGCTCGATCCAATGTCGGCGATGGGTGTAGAAGACGACATCAAAGTTTGCCGACACTACATTAAACTGGGGGCAACTGAATAATTGGACGCCAGCAAGTATCTCAAAGGAAGCCGTTTGCAGCCGGATTGCAGGTTCAGCGCTGGATAACTCAAGGCTATTTTGGAGATGTTCGTGCCGGACGACCCAATTCTCGTCCCAACCGGGAAATTAGCAACAACCCCAATGCAGCCGCCCCGGTGCCCGCGAGCCCTGTCCATGCCAGACTGCTAACCGCTGTGACCCCTCCGCCAAGCGATGCACCAATGCCCTGACCAAAATAGAGCATGGAACCATTGAGGGCGAATGCAATGGTCACCGCCGAACCGGCTGACTTTGCAATATTGGTCTGGATAATCGGCGACGTCGCAAATAGTGCACCTGCTCCCCCGGTCATAGCGACAAGTAAAATCGGCAAGGCAAATGTCCCCAAATCACTGACCATCAGGATGGTGAAGAGCAACTGGGTCACGGCAGTTGTGCATAGCAACATGGCAAGTGCCCGCTTGACTGGCAAACGCGCGAGCCATGCACCGAGCGGCAAGCCAAAAAGACTGCCCACACCAGTCGCAACCTGGACTGCACCAATAGCGGCACCTTCCAGACCGGTAGCTTTGGTGATCACCGGCCCGAGAAAACTCACCGTCGCAAAGGTGGCAGCGAAGGACAGCAGGGTGATCCCCATGAAGATCGGGTTATCACCGCGCAGGGCCGATCCGAAATTCTCGTCTCCCATTTGCGGCACATGCACATGCTTCGGCGCTGCGACGGCTATAATCAGAAGCGCCAACACGGACAGCCCTGATGCCAACCAGAAGGCGGCGCGCCAGCCATATGCATCGCCAAGCACACTGCCCAGAGGCATGCCGACAAGAAAAGCCAGCGTATATCCGGCCAGCACCGTCGCGATCGCCTGGGGACGATTGATCTCCGACACCATATTCACGGCGAGTGTAGTCGCTAGGGGAAGGGTGAGAGCAGCAAAAAGACCGCCAGCAAACCTGATCCCAGCAATCAAACCAAATGTGGGAGCAATGGCAGATGCCATATTCATGACCGTCAATATGGCCATGATAATGAGCAATAAACGCTTGCGGTCAAACCCGGTGGTCAGCCGGGCAAGGATCGGACCGCCAATTCCGCATGCCACGGCAAATACCGTCTGAAGCTGACCAACAGTCGGGACTCCAACGCCCAAGTCGATGGACATAGGTGTTATCAGACCGACATATACAAACGCGCTCGTGCCAAATGCAAAAGGCGCGAAAACCAAGCTGATCAGGCGCAGGTTCATGATGCAACAGGCCCGGATATCTGTTGGATAAAAGCGAGCAGCAGCGGAATCACAATTTCATGCGCATCTTCCTGAACATAATGACCCGCATCCTCGACGCGCGTAACATCGGCGTGCGGAAAATCACGCAGCCACATGCCCTCCAACGTTTCGATTGCAAAGGCCACATCCTTCATCGGCCAGACAATCTTAACCGGTTTGTCCGCAAAAGCCTTTGCCAGCTTTGCCCCTTCATGCGCGACGAAATCGCTGACCGGCCCTGTCGGTCCAGAGGGTATCTGACGAGGAAATGCGAGAACCCCGGCGCGTGAAGACCAAGTTGGGTGGGGTGCAAGATAGGCCGCCTTGTCGGTTGCGGTCAGACGCGACGGGTCGCTCAGCCCGGCGTTGAAAAGGAAACCGCGCACAAAAGCATGGGCGCCTTTTACGATCAGATCGCCGAGCAACGGCGCCTGAAAAGCGCGGATGATGCGCGGCAGAGGAACTTTCTTCAGTGGCCGCGTAAAAAAGGTGTTCAGGACAAATAGCCCAGCGACACGGTCCGGATGCCGCGCAGCAAATGTCAATCCAATCGGCCCGCCCCAATCCTGTACAATCATGACCGCATTTCGGATATCGAGCGCTGCCAGCAGAGCCTCGCACCGGCCCGCATGTTTGGAAATTGAATAGATGCCTTCACTGGTCGGCTTGTCGGAACGGCCAAAGCCCAGATGATCCATCACGATCGCGCGGTTACCTTGTGCAACAACCGCCTTGATAAACCTCCGGTACAGATATCCCCAGGTCGGGTTGCCGTGCACCATGATTATCGGACGGCCATCTTTCGGGCCTTCGTCGATATAATGCATTTTTCCGTCCGGCGTATCAAACCATTTGGGCTCAAAGGGCCATTCGCCACCAAAGGTCCAGTCGGTCTTGTTCATGCCGTTTTCCTTGCTGCGGCCAGACCAGCGAACCCGAATATCGCAACCAATGTCCACGGGTAGGGCGCAGGGGTCGTCCAGATGACGCTATTGCCAAATAGTGCCAGGCCAATCGCAAGTGCTGCAAAGCCCGCGCTGATCGCTGTCGCAAATACCGCAAGGATCAGATGCTCGCGTTTTCTGGCCGCCATTGCGAACATGATGGTCATCGCGATCACGGCTACCGATCCGACATGCCACGAAAAATGGTGGAGCCAGACAATATTCTGCGGAATATCGGAGTTATCAAGCGGTTCCAGAACCATTGGAGCGCCTAATATTTCATGTGCAAGCAGTCCGAGAAGACAGAGCGCAGCGGCTATGGAAAACAGCGATTTCGGAAGCTTTGGCATCAACGCTACCAGGTTTCACTAAACGGACGCAGGTCGAGTTCGTGTGTCCAGGCGGAGCGTTGCTGAGCGTGGATTGTCCAATAGGCGTCAGCGATAGCATCGGGATCAAGCGCGCCATCTGGCCCCAGATTATCCAGATAATCACCGAAATTGGTTTGCGCCCGATCACCGTTGACCACACCGTCGATGATGATGTGGGCAACATGAACACCCTTGGGGCCATATTCCCGCGCCAGCGACTGAGCCAGATTGCGCAGCGCCGCTTTGGCCGCAGCAAAATGACCAAACATCGGCTTGCCGCGCAGCGAAGCGGACGCGCCGGTAAACAACATGCTGCCTTCTCCTTGCGCTTCCAGAATTGGCATGGCTCGCTTGGCCGTTAGAAAACCGCCATAGCATCCAACACGCCAGTAAAACTCAAACTGCTCTGGCGAGAGGTCAGCGAACGGGATCGGCATATTATTGCCTGCGTTATAGATAACGGCGGCAAGCGCGCCCTCCCGTTCTCCCGCCTTGCTAAACAATGCATCCAGATCATCTTCTGATGTGACATCGGCTTCGATCGCTTCGGCTGAGCCGCCAGATGCGGTAATTTGAGCTGCGGTTTGTTCGACTTTTTCAAGTGTCCGTCCTGAAACGAAAACATGCAGATCCTCACGCGCAAATCGCCGCGCCAGGGCACCGCCCACGCCTTCGGGAAGCCCCGCGCCCAGAATAATGACTTTGTCTTGCATCTTGGTACCTCATTGGCTTTCTGGTTCAGGTGACCGCCCAGCTAAAGCGCGGTTTTTCGTTGCTGATCTGACCAGAGACTGTATAAGAACGATCATTCTATAACTGAGGTCACAAATGCCACGCCCACGACTGGAGTCAAGAGAAAAGCTGCTGCCGAATGCGATGATGCTGTTCTGGAAGAATGGCTATCACGCGACGTCGATTGATGATCTTGTCAAGGCAACGGCAGTGGCGCGCGGCGGCATTTATGCTGATTTTGGCGGTAAGGCCGAGATGTTCGAGGCTTGTCTCGATCTATATCGACAGGAAGTCGCCGCTCCTGCGATTGCCATCTTGAATTCGGAACATGCTGGGCTGGATGCGATTGAAGGCTATTTCTATCATTTCATTGATATGCACCGACGCCATGGTTTGCCCGGTCCCGGCTGCTTTATAGCCAATAGCATGACCGAAATTGCGCCGCATGAAGATGCCATTCGGACCGCCGTTAACGCACATAGCAAGGACCTCCATGCGGCATTTTTGGGGGCACTCAGTCACGCTGGAAGCCGATCTAATGCTAACTTGTCTCAAGCGACGCTCAATGAACTTGCTCTGTTTCTAGTCACATCCAGTCAGGGCCTTTGGTCTTATGCACGATCAGTAACCGATATCTCACTGCTAGAGAGTTATGTACGCTCTCTCATGGGCCTGCTCCACAGTCGATTTTCATAGGATATGTTGGTATCTGCTATCGGGAAGTGAAGCTGCCATTTGGAACTAGCTTTCCCTACGTCAGCTAATCACCCATTTGCGGTCAATATGGTGTAATCGCAGCGAGCTCAGGCAATGGCCGCTTTTAGCAACAAGCATTTTCCTTCGGAACGGCGGAAATTGGGCGCAAAGCAGAAGTAAAGTTTGATTAGCATTGACGGCGGCTACTGGGGCGGAAGCGGAATGTCTGCTTGTTCCGTCAAAGGCTGGATAATATCTCTCGGGAGATTGCGGAATACCAGCAACCATAGTTGCATAATTTACAATTTAGGGAGGCGCTTGACGACTGTGGATGACTGAATGATGGCGGTATCGACGGATGAGAATGGCAAAAAGCGATCCATAACAGTCTCCAACTCCTGCACATCACCGACCACCACTTTTGCTACAAAGCAATCTTCGCCAGTAACATGATCCGCTTCAACAATTTCCGGAGCGTCGACAAGCATTTGTGCCACTCTTTTTGCTTCTCCCGGCAAAGCACACAGTCGCACATGTGCGGCGACACCTAGTCCAAATACTGTGGGATCTACGATGATCGTATATTCGCGAATTGCTCCTGCATCTTCAAGTTTGTGAATACGCTCGGTAACGCTCGGACTGGACATTCCGATTTGCTCTGCGAGCTCCCGAACTGTCATTCGGCCATTGCCGACCAATGCGGCAATTATAGCTCGATCAGTTGCATCAATTGGCCGGGTTACATAGCGGCTTCGATTCATATTACACCTCTAGCTGGATGACACCGGCGAGGCCTTGAGATTACGAAGGCAAATGTTCGATTTTGCCTTATTTATCCTAAGTTTGAGCTAGAAATCGGGCTTACAGCGAACACACCCAGCGACAAGCAACTAGTCCGCAAGGTCAAAATTGAAGGTCAAAGCCCGTTATGGGTTTCGATTGGCAAGTCGAAACGGCTGTAACGCCTTCCTGAATCTATGGCTGAACAAATAAATCAGCATCTATAATTTGGAGGAGAAATATAAATCGGGAGTGAAGCGCAATGCAAAGCACCACAAGATTGGATGTAATAGGCAGAAACCTGGAGTGCGCCGAATAATGGCATACTCTACTGCAACTATTGTATCACTGGCACTTCAATGTGCTCCGTCGGTAGCGCCGGAAACGGTTGTCGCGATTGTTCGTACTGAAAGCCGCGGCCACGTCTTCGCCCTCAACGTCAACGGAGGGCGGCAACCGCGCCGTCAGGCAAGTGCTGCAGCAGCTGCTGCCACAGCTAAACGCTATGTTGCAGCAGGTTATTCAGTCGATCTGGGCCTTGGCCAGATCAATTCCCGCAATATGCGCTGGCTTGGTCTCACATGGGAAACGGTGTTCGACCCCTGCACCAACATTGCAGCATTAGGCCGCGTTCTTACTCAGAATTATAACTCGGTAAAAGCGGGGCGCGACCCACAAAGCGCCCTTCGTATTGCCCTCTCAATGTATAATACAGGAAGCCAATCGCGTGGATTTCGTAATGGCTATGTCGCCAAGGTTGTCGGCAATGCTGGCATTGCCGACAGTCAAGTATCTTATACCCCCACTGCATCGCAACCAATCGCGGAAACAAGCGGCGATCTGCGGACAACCATTGTCGCGGAAAATGCGGTGCAGCAGGCGCCACCTCGCCCTGCACCGCCCCCGAGATGGAACCTCTTTGAGCGTGCGGCTTACGAACGCGAAACCAAAGCTCTCGCAGAGAATGAAAGGGGTAGCATATGAGCATCATCCTAAATTTGGCACGGGGCGCTAAGGTGTGGCGCAAATCCCGCGCAGCAAGATCTAACCAGCTTCAAAACAAGCGCCAACGTGCGGTGTTCTGGAGCATAGCCCTCTTGTCTGCGATGTTCATTTCGCTCGCGCTTCCCGAGCCAGCCTACGCACAAAACCTAGAGAGTTTTGCTAGCAACGTGCGCGGGCTTTTATCATCAACCCTCCTTCGGACACTGGCAGTCATCGCCGTAATTGTGACCGGCCTACTCTGGTTTACAGGCCGCGCCTCGACCGCTGTTCTGGTGACGGTCATTATTGGCATTGCCATAGTCTTTTCAGCGGATTCCATCGTCGGTCTGATTGCAGGCTGATGGCGATGAACGAGCAAACCGAAATTCTGACAAAGAACACGCTGTTCCTCGCGGTGACACGCCCGGCGCTCTGGGCGGGGATTCCAATTGAAGCGGCGGTGTTACTGTTAATCGCCAGCGCATCGGTACTGATTCAGAGCAACAGCCCGCTCTATGCCGCATTGATCGCGGCTTTTGGCTATTCAATTTCGCGGCTGATCGTGCGCCACGATGTCAATGCGTTTCGCCTGCTGTTCCTTTGGGGCCGGACAAAAGCGGGCAACCGGAACCGCAGCTTCTGGGGCGGCAGCAGCTACTCACCGCTGCCGCTTACAGGCCTGCGCCGTAAAGGTTTTGGTCGTCATGGGTAGATTGCTCGCCACCAAGAATGCTGTGCCGCTAAAAATAGCGCAGCGCGAGACAACGCCTGAAAAATTCTTACCCTATGCGCGCCATATAAACGAGGAAATGGTCGCGCTTGATTCCGGCGATATCATGTTGACTTTCGAACTCACGGGCCGCGCCTTCGAGACGTCCGATGTGCGTGATCTCAACGACTGGCATACGAAGTTAAATGGATTGCTTCGAAATTTGCATGACGAACGGTTGTCGGTGTGGACCCATCTTATCAGGATGCGCGTGGATCAATATCCCGGTGGGGCATTCAAATCTGGTTTCGCTGCCGATCTGGACCGCGCCTATTTTGGCCGCATCAACCGGGAGCGAATGTTCATCAACCGCTTCTTTGTCAGCCTTGTCATTCGCCCTGCTGCGACTGGAAGCGACAAGATCATCCAGCTCCTCAAGCGGAAAGTTTCAACGCAAGCGGAAAAAGGTCCGCTGATTGACGAGGCACTAGTTGAATTGCTCGATGAAAAAGCGCGCGACTTTGAAAAGCTCATGGCGCGCTGTCAGCCGCGCCGCTGCGGGATATATGCACATCGCGGATTGATGTTTTCCGAAGCAATGGAAGTCGCAGACATGGTGATGACCGGACGCCATGTCCGTGTTCCCGTGGTTCGCGGGCATCTGGGCGGCGCGCTTTACCGCGCGCGGACGATTTTCGGCGCGGAAACCATCGAGGTTCGCGGTGCAGACACATCAGCCTTTGGCGGCATTTTCGGAATCCGCGAATACCCCGCGCAAACTACCCCGCGCCAGTTTGAGGCGTTGCTTTCGGTCGATTTTGGGTTCGTGCTGACACAATCCTTCACATTCCTTGGGCGAGCGGCTGCAACCGAGAAGTTCCGTCTGCGCATGACACAAATGGAAAATTCAGGCGACCGGGCGGTCAGCCAGGCCGATGCGCTGATTGATGCCAGCGATGATCTGATGTCCAATCGCTTTGTTCTGGGCGATCACCATTTCACGCTTGCCGTTTATGGGACAAGTATGCGCGCCTTGCGCGATCATATGTCTGTGGCGCGAGCGGCGCTTGCCGATACCGGGATGGTGGCGGCGCGCGAGGGCGCTGCGCTTGAAGCCGCCTATTGGTCGCAGCTTGTCGGCAATTTCGCGTGGCGCGCCCGGCCCGCGCCTATCACGTCGCTGAATTTCGCGGCTTTCTCGCCGTTTCATACATTCCCCGCCGGACAAGCGGACGGCAATCATTGGGACGAAGCCATTGCACTTCTCAAAACCAGTGCGCGCAGCCCCTATTTCTTTAATTTCCATAAAGGCGATTTGGGTCACACGCTGATCATTGGTCCCTCTGGCGGCGGCAAGACTGTGCTGCTTAACTTTCTGATGGCACAAGCGGAAAAGACCGGCGCACGGCAGATATTCATCGATAAGGATCGCGGTGCGCAAATTTTCGTGAAGGCAAGCGGCGGTACTTATCTCGCATTGCACAATGGCATCGCTACAGGCTTCTCTCCTCTCAAAGCACTGACTGACTGCGCCCCGGATAAGAGCTTCCTCTCGCTTTTCATCCGGCAATTGGTTCGCGCGGACGGCAAGCCTATCTCGGTACAGGAAGAACGACGTATTGAGGACGGCATAAATGCGGTCATGAAGCTGCCCGTAGCAGACCGTTCGCTAAGCGCGCTGCGCTCGATGCTCGGCATGAAGGATGCCAGCGGTGTGGGCGCGCGGTTGGAAAAATGGACGTCGGAAGGCTCGCTAGGGTGGGTGTTCGACAATCCCGATGACAGCATGACGCTTGATGCGCGGTTCATCGGTTTCGACATGACCGACTTCCTCGACAATGCCGATATCCGCACACCCGTCATGCTGTATCTGTTCCACCGGATCGACCAGCTTCTGACCGGCGAGCGGATGATTATCTGCATTGACGAATTCTGGAAGGCGCTGGGCGATGAAGCCTTCCGGCGCTTCGCCCAGGACGGCCTAAAAACTTATCGGAAGCGTAACGCCCTTATGGTGTTCGCCACACAGTCACCAGCAGACGCGCTTAAAAGCGACATAAGCCATTCGATCCTCGAACAGGTCGCCACCAAGATCATGCTGCCCAATCCGTTTGGTGCGCGGCGCGATTATGTGGATGGATTCGCACTGTCAGAAGCCGAATTCAAACTCGTGCGCGAAGATCTCTCGCCTGAAAGTCATAAGTTTCTGGTCAAGCAGGGCCATGACAGCGTGGTGGTCGAACTTGATTTGAGCGGTCTCGATGACGCGCTGGCGGTCCTGTCTGGCCGCGCCGAAACCACAGCCCAAGTCGATGAAATTATTGCCGAGGTTGGAAGCGACCCTGCCACCTGGCTTCCCCTCTTCCATAGCCGGAGGCGTCCCAGCTGAATCCAACAACGACGCTGAACCATGAAGAAAGGTAAGACGATGAAGAAATTGACACAGATACTAAGTGCAACGCTGCTTTTTACTGCCCCCTTGCCCGCATTTGCCCAAGGCATGCCCGTCCATGACAGCGCCAGCCTGATCCAACAGATCAACACAGTTCGGCAAACCTTGGAAATGGTGAAGCAAGGCAAAGAGCAAATTGCCGAAGCGCAAAGGCTTTATGAGGATCTGAACAAGCTCACCGACATTTCGACATTAGCCCAGCAGCTCAAAACCGATGCACTGCGCGAGCTTGATACATCAAACGGTTCGCTCGAAGGGTTCGGAAATGGCGATCTTAATGTTGTTGGCGCAGGACGCGCGAAGGCCGATGAAGTCTATCGCGGACTTCTGGACCGTCTTGGTCTTGCAGGCTCGGAGCAGTCGCGCGCGGCCTTTGATCTCAATGCGCGCAACATTGGCATCAATGCTGGTCTCGCAGAAAATGTCGGCTCTGCCGTTACTTCGCGGGCGCAAGGGCTCGACCAACTGCGCACACGATTGGCGAGCGCATCCACAGCCAAGGAAGTTGCTGATCTAACCGCGCGGTTGCAACTGGAATCTGCCGCCATGCAAAATGACCAGCTGCGCTTGCAGGCCATCGCTTTGCAGCAACAAGCACAGGAACGCGCTCGCGCTGCCGAGGGCCAAGCTGCCTTGGCACAAAAGCTCGATGAAGCAAGCCGTTACTACCGGGGGCAATGATCATGCGGGCTGCAGCCCTGACGATCCTGATGTTGCTCGCGGGGTGCGGCGCGTCCGAGACTTCGGACGGGACGGACAGCGATATGCCAGCCAGAAGTTGGAAATATTACGCCGCAAACCCTGCCGAGATTGGTCCGATGCAGGAAATTTGCCGCCGGTGGGCAGGTTCGAATGCCCCGGCGAGCGAACAACCAGCGGTGGTCACGACCAACTGCCGCGCAGCAGCATTCGCCAAGTCACAGCTTCAACTGACCCAATAGGAACCAACCAAAAGGACCATGTGCCGAAATGGATTTTAGCGATCATGTTTTTACCACGATGTTTGAGGCGCTTAATACCGCCTTGGGCGCGATCGTTGGTAAATATGCTGCTATAATCGGCATTGTATCGCCTGCGCTGCGGATCGGCATCGTGATTTATATTTCGCTGCTGGGTTACGCGATTATGCGCGGCGCTGTGCAATATCCATTCCGCGAATATGCCTATCGCGGCTGCCAGCTTGCGTTTCTCTATTTTGCCGTAACCTCGCTTTACGGAACCCAGATCGGCATGTTTGCGCTTGGCGGCCTGCCAAGCCAGTTCGCCACCGCTCTTGGCGGCGCAGATGTAGGCGGTCTTGGCGGCTTTTATGACAAGCTGGCAGGCACTGGCTTTGAAACCGCCAACACTATGCGCAAGATCGCGGCGAATTATCAGGAAACTCAAGGCACGCTTCCCGATATCGGCTATGCCGTCCTTTCGGGCTTTTTGGTAGTGATGGTCCTTATAGCCACCTTGCTATGTGCTGCTATCGGGTTCGTCATCAGCGCGTTTGGCCTGTTTGCACTGGCTTTGTTATCGGTGGTTGGCCCGCTCTTTGTCGCGGCACTCCTGTTCGAGTCCACGCGCGGATATTTCTTTGCCTGGCTGGGCGCGTGCATCAATTATTTGATGCTGATCGTCTTCGCGCTCGTTCTGACGCTGTTTCTTACGCAGACCGGCGAAGCAATCATCGCCACAATTTCAGAAAATGACGAAATCGGGATGGCCGCGATTAAAGCTCTGGCCTTCTATGCGCTCGGCTTTTTCTTCTTCTTACAGATCCCGATGCTGGCGGCTTCACTTGGCGGCGGCGGCCCCGCCCTCGCAAATCAGTTTGCATCGGCAATCGCAGCAGCAGGCGGATTTGTTGTCGGACGCGGAGCAACCGGTGCGCAGGCAACAAGCCGCGCTATCGAACGCGGTTTCGCGCGCGGCATCGCAAGAATGCGGACATCAGGTTCGGTCAGTCGCGGAACAAATTGAGGAGCAAATTATGCGTAAACAAATCATGGCTCTGATTGCCGCCCTGGCAATCTCGATACCTGCCAGCCCTATTGTAGCTGCACCAAAGTCGCCCAAGCTCTCAAAGTGCGATGGAAAGAAGCGCCGACCAGCCAACCCTCACGGCTCGATATTGCCGACCGTCGATCCCGAGACTGGCACGTCAACGCCTGCAGGACAGCCGTCTGGTAGTGAACCGGGCGAAGAACCGAAACGTGAAGGTGTTGAAGTATTCCCGAGCAAATCATCCATGCTCCCAAAACCCACAACAAGGCCCGGCGCCAAGACCCAGCCCATAGTCCCACCTATCAGCAGCGCGCAGCCAAAGCGCGTGTACCAAAGTTGCTGAGCGATGGCTGGCGGCGTCACCGACAGAGATGATCTCAAAGCCTATTTTGCGGAAAGCGCAAGCTGGGACCGCGACCGCTTTGTTGCAGCGCGGCGTTCAAAACGGCTCGCTTGGATAGTTGCTGCGATTTCCAGCGGACTTGCGATTACCGGCGTGGCCGCTGTTGCAATGCTGACGCCGCTTAAGACCGTCGCGCCCTATGTCATCACTGTCGACAAGGCGACCGGCGCGAGCGAAATTACCGCGCAGATGTCGGGCGATAACCAGGTCACCTACAACGAAGCTGTCGCCAAATATTTTCTCGCCGATTACGTCCGCAACCGCGAGGGCTGGATACCGCAAGCACGCAAAGAGTTTTTTGAGGGCGTGCTGGCGATGTCATCACGCGAGGAACAGGCACGCTGGACCGCCTTCTATAGCAAAGACAATGCAAGCTCGCCGCAGAACGTCTTTACCGATCTCGATACGGTATTCATCGCGGTCAAATCGGTCACATTCGTATCCAAGAACGTAGCGCAAATACGCTTTACTAAATCGCTCCAGCAAGGGTCGCGCGTCACTGACACGCAGGCCATCGCAACCGTGACCTACGATACCACGGACACGCCAACTACCGAACAGCAACGGTTCAAAAATCCGTTGGGGCTGGAAGTGCAAACCTACCGCGCTGATCTGGAGGTCACACCATGAAAAATCTAAGAAACTTCACCCTATTGGCGCTGCTGCTTAGCGGATCGCCAATAATGGCTGGTGAAACCCCTCAGCCAACGGCGCAAGACAACCGAATCCGCGAAGTCATCTATGACGAAAATCAGGTCTTCCGTATCGTCGGAGTTTTTCGGTCGGCAACCCAGATCGTATTTTCTCCGGGCGAACGCGTCGAGCATGTTGCGCTTGGCGACACGATATCCTGGGAAGTTGCTCCGGCCGAAAATTCACTGTTCATCAAGCCGCGCGAACGAGCTGGGCCAACCAATCTGATCGTCATCACACGTTCAAATACAGGAAACCGAACCTATACATTTGAGCTGAGCGCCCGTCGCGGCGCGATTGGTGAGAAAGCCGCAGATACCTTTTTCAAGGTAGTCTTCCGCTATCCGCGCGAAGAGGCAGCGGCGGCGCAAGCTGCTGCAACGCAGGCGGCATATACACAGGCCGTCGCACTGCAATCCGGGGCGATACGCTCAGCGCTTGATCTGGGCGTTCTCGAAGGCACGCGCAATCTCAAATATAGCGTGCAAGGATCATCGGAAATCCAACCTTCCGAAATTACTGACAACGGGCAATTTACCGCCCTGCGTTTTCCGAACCAGCGCGAATTACCTGCAATATTTGCAATCAATCCGGATGGCACGGAGAGCATTGTTCCGTTTGATGTTCGCGATGAATTTGTGGTTGTTCACGGCGTGTTTGCACAGCTCCGTCTGAGGCGCGGCAAGAAGGTGCTGTGCATCTTCAATGACGCACCTGATTTTTATGGACGCGATCCCAAGACTGGCACGGCGTCAAGCATTGTCGAGCGCACAGATGACGGGGAGACACGGTGATGGCCGATACAGCCAATGACGTCGGAGCCGCTGAACGCGCTGAAGTCGATCAAACCCCTAACCCAGACGAAATTGACCGCAGCCCTTCTGGCGAACGCGGTAGCAAAATGCCGTCTATTCCCGGCACCACTATGGACCCGAAAAAGATGATCGGCTTTGCCGCCGCCGCTGGTGCGCTTATGTTTACCGTGCTGGCACTTGGAACCGGGCTAACCGGCAATTCAGAATTGCCGCCCGTAAAACCAAAACCGGCACTCGAAGCCGCAGACTATGATCCAGCAACGGTGATTGCACCGACGCTTGCAGAAGCAGAAACCGATCCCAATGCGCCTATTCCATTGGGGGAACCGGTTGTTCCTGCCATTGGTCAGCAACCACAATATTCGCAAGGCCAAGCTCCAGCTACAGTGCAACAGCGGCAGCAATCCCCAGCCGAGGCGCTGCGCGAAGCCGCGCGCCGGTCAACACTTATTGCCTATGGCGGTGAACGCGCCGGTGGAGGCAGTGCAGCCAACTATGGCGCGGCGGGAAATGGAGCAAGCCCCGGAGAAGCTTTGCCACGGCAATCGACCAACCTTGATACGCTCCGGCGCGCGTCGGTGATCGGACAAGCTCAGGCACGCTCGCTTCCCGACCGGAATTTTCTGATTACGGCAGGAAGTTTCATCCCGTGCATTCTGCAGACCGCGATGGATTCCAGTCAGCCCGGCTATGTGAGCTGTATTGTTCCGCGCAATGTATATTCCGACAATGGCCGGGTCGTTCTTTTGGAAAAAGGCACTAAAATCTTTGGCGAATATCAAGGCGGCCTCAATCGGGGTCAATACCGCTTGTTTGTCCTTTGGACGCGCGCAGTGACACCGCGCGGCATCGCGATTGATGTGGGCTCGCCGGCAACCGACGCACTTGGTCGCGGCGGTGTAGACGGTAAAGTCGAGAATTTTTTCTGGAAACGATTTGGCACCGCTTTGCTTTTCAGTCTCGTCGAGGATGCAGCGACCGTTGGAGCAGAAGCGGTCGGCAACAATGGTTCGAACACAACCCGTGTTCCATCTGACGCAGCCTCCACCGTCTTGCAGCAGAATGGCGACATCAAGCCGGTCCTGCGCAAAAATCAGGGTGACGATGTTGGAATAACCGTCGCACAGGACTTCGATTTTTCGACCGTTTACGGCCTTGCGCTTAAATAATGGCCGCGCCGGGTAAAAACACCGCTGTTCTGGATAGCGTGACCCAGCCTTTAGCTAAATATCTGGATGATCCGAGCGTCACCGAATTGGTTATCAATCTTCCCGGTGAGGTCGGCATTGAGCGGGGCGGACGCTGGACATGGGAAAATGAGCCATCGCTCGATTTTAAGACGCTGATGGCGCTGGCAACTGCTGCAGCGGCCTATACAGCGCAGGATATTACTCGCGAAAATCCGATAGTTTCAACCATCTTTCCAAGCGGTGAGCGGGTGCAAATCATTGTCCCGCCGGTTGTCCCTGATGAAACGGTCTCAATCACCATTCGCAAACCATCAAGCGTGTCCATGACACTGGATGATTTCGAGGCAGCGGGCTTGTTCAAGGACACTCGGATCGCTGAAAAAAAGGTCAGCCAGCATGAGTTAGACTTACTCACACTGCTGCGCGCAGGTCATCATGTCGAATTCTTCGATGCTGCGGTCAAAGCAAAGCTGAACATTCTCATCTCGGGCGCAACAGGCTCTGGCAAAACCACATTTTCCAAGGGATTGATTCAGCTGATCCCTTCCGAAGAACGGCTCCTAACCATCGAAGACACGCGCGAATTGATCGTTCCCCAAAAGAATGTCGTTCACATGCTGTATGCAAAGGACGGGCAAGGCACCGCCAATGTTACTGCCAAGCATTTGCTGGAAAGCGCGCTCAGGATGCGCCCTGATCGTATCTTGCTTCAGGAGCTGCGGGATGGGACGGCGTTCTTTTACCTGCGCAACGTCAATTCAGGGCATCCAGGATCGATCACCACCATCCATGCCGATTCCGCCGAACTGGCGTTCGAGCAGCTGACTTTGCTGGTCAAGGAAAGCGAAGGCGGCTCCGATCTTGCCCGCGACGATATTCGGGCATTGCTAAAAATGCTCGTGGATTGCGTCGTGCAAATCAAAAAGACTGATGGCAAATTTCGGGTAACGGAGATCTATTATGACCCAGAAGGCAGGCACGCCGCCTGACGGCGGGGCGTTAAGATTACTCATCGGAATCCCGTTCGGGCTGCTCATTGCACTCGCCATAGCCAGTATGATTGGGTGGCTTATTCTAGGTCTGCCCGTCACCGCCTATGATCCGCTCAAAATTCCCCAGTTCGTCTGGTATTATCGCGGCGATCCGCAAGTCGTGCGGGCGATGGCGGGTGGTTTGATCGGCGGTGGCTTGCTCCTGGTGGGCCTAATCTATGCACTTTGGGCGCGCGGTGCGCCGCTGCATGGAGCTGCGCGCTTTGCCCGTGAAAGCGAGGTCAAGCGCCACGGCTTTCGCGCCCGCTCCGGTATCGTTCTTGGCCGCAAAGGCGGCCGTTTCCTGACCTTTGGTGGCAGCGAGCATGTCATCGTCGAAGCTCCAACCCGCTCGGGTAAAGGCACGGGTATTGTCATTCCCAACCTGCTGACATGGCAGGGCTCGGTTGTCGTCCTCGATGTGAAACGCGAAAATTACGATGCGAGCGCGGGGTTTCGCGCCCATTATGGTCAGGACGTCTATCTGTTCAACCCGACCGACCGCGAAGGCCGCACTGCCCGTTACAATCCGCTGGCCTACATCAACCGCGATGATACCGATGATGTCATTATCGAATTGCAGAAGATCGCGACAATGCTGTTTGTTGCGCCCGACCACGGCGAAGCCTTTTGGGCCAACGGCGCACGGACCGGATTTGCTGGTGTCGGTGCATGGATTGCCGAAACCAGCGACGAGCCTCTAACGATGGGCGCAATCTATCGCCACTTGAACCAAGGCGACGCGCGCGGCTTTTTCAAAAAGGAACTGGGCAATCCCGAATTGAAGTTGTCGGTCGGATGCCGGACAGCCCTTGCCGATTTTGCTGGTGGTTCAGACAATAGCTTTGCTGACGTCAAAAAAACGATCACAAACGTCCTCGGTCTCTGGCTCAACCCCCTGGTTGATGCCGCGACCGCAGCAAGCGACTTCGATCTTCGCCAGCTCCGCAAACGCCCTATCTCGATCTACCTTGGTGTATCACCCGATGAACTGGACCGCATAGCCCCGCTCTACAATCTCCTGTTCCAGCAGCTTATTGACCTCAACGTGCGAGAACTACCCGGTGAGACCACGCCGATACCAGTGCTGGTCATCCTTGATGAATTTGCGCGGCTTGGCCGCGCATCGGTGATTGCCAGCGCCTTTTCCTATGTCGCAGGTTACGGGATCAGGCTCCTTCCGGTCATTCAGTCGCGCTCGCAACTGCGCGGTGTTTACGGCGAGCATGTCGCCGATGAAATCGTAGCCAATTGCGGCGTCGAAGTGGCGTTTACGCCAAAAGAACTGCGCGTCGCCAACGATCTGTCCGAACGTATCGGTTACGTGGGACAAGACAGCATTACCAAATCGCTCACCATCAACGGATTACTCGCCAACCGTTCAAAATCTATTTCAGAGCAACGCCGCGCCTTGATGCTACCGCAAGAGCTGATGCAATTTTCAGCTGATAAGCTGATTTTGCTGCGCGGCGGCATCCCGCCAATCATCGGCTCGAAGATCGCCTATTTCAGTAGCCGCTTCTTCAAACGCCGCGCCTTTCCTCCGCCGATAGTCCCTCTCACACCCAAACAGGTGCGAAGGAACGAGGTCACGGCACGGTTCCGTGACATGACCGAAGCGGAAGCCGCCGGACACGATACACGGCCTATGAAACCGGAAGATATTATGACGAGGGATAATCCCAGTTTCTTGGCTGATACGATGACGCTCATTCGCGATGGCGAAGTAAAAGGAATTATTGAGGAGGGAGACGAAAATGGCTGATAAACTCGAAGGCAACTCCTCGTCAGAAAGCGGCCATGCTGCTAGACTAAAAACCGGCCAATCCAAATCAACACTCGACAAAAATGCGCCGAAAAAGCCAAAGCGAAAAGCAGAAAAACCGACGATCATCGATGATCTGTCAGGAAGATTCCTGCGCGTCGGCAATAAGATTTACAGAACTTCGGGTGATAAAAAGCCGCTAGTTCGATTGGAACCTGACCGCCTCAAAACCAGTAACATTGATGCCCTGCCTGACATATTGCGGATTGCCAAAACTAATGGATGGACTTCTGTAAGGATCAACGGCGGGGACAAATTTAAGAAAGCCGCATTCCTTGCCGCTGCCGCGCAAGGGCTGACAGTAGAAAATTACAAACCGTCCAAAATTGTTCGTGCCGAAGCTGAACGATTACAAGCACGTATTGCGGAGCGCGAGAAGCGGCGTGAAGGCAAAAAGCCGAATAGCAAATCATCAGAAGCCGCGAATGAAACAATAACATTCAAAACCCTTTCTGATCGCTTCTTAAAACAGTCTCATGAGGAAAACGCGCGTGACCCAGAGCTAAGACGCGCCCAGAGCCTTGTCGCCCAAACCATTTCGATTACGCGCGCGAAATATCCTGATGATCCAGTTAACGCATTGAAGGAAGTTGAAGCGAAACGTCAGGATGTGGCGCGGCGCATTGCTAGCGGAGATAGTATCGCAGCTATCCAGGTCCGCAATCAGCAGGCCCAGCGCGTGCGCGAAATTACCCAAGATCAGACAATGAAAAAAGACGGCAGAACGCGTTAAAATCGTTTGGGTGAAGGCTCACGCGACTGTTCTGGTTTCTTACGCTCAATGCCAAGATTCCGGGCATGATGTGCAGCAAAAATTTCCGGCGTGGCATTCATATCGGGATGCTTATCGAGGAATTTGCGAACATCATCTGCTAGCGTCTGGTCCTCGGATTTTCCGGTTGCTCCGAGCGCAGTAGCAGCTTGCTCATAAGCATGGCGTATCTGCTGCCAGCGGGTTTTACCTTTTGCGATGAATGGCGGGAGATCTGATTGACCGCGCGCAACAGAAAGCGCCTGTTCGTTGGTGCGCCGGTCTACATCTGTCATTGCCGGGCTTGCCCCACTTGCCAATCGAGCGCGCAATTTGACCAGTGCCATACTCGATCCAGCAATACCGCGACCGCGCGCGCGTCTCGGGGTGGCTTCCGCAGCGATGCCGCGCGCGCGTAGTTCATGGGCAAAGCGCTCACGAAACCGGCTAAGCTGAGCAGGACGCGGATTAAATCTGATGCGATCCAGGCCCTCGGCCTGCACAGTCAGATGGACATGCGGACGCGGCGTATCTGTGTGCAATGCTAGGACATAATCATGATTGTCGCTCAGCTCACTGTGGGCAAGCGCACGGACAGCTCCCAACACCTTTTCGGGGTCGGTTCCTGCTGGCATCGAAAATACCAATGACACCGATGATACGGTTGGCCGCGACCGCCATTGCAGCGTGTCGCTCCACTCTGCTGCACGCTCGGCAACATCATCCTTTGAGGTCAGGATCTCTCCATCGCGGCTTTCAATGTCGACGATCCCTTTGCGCCCGATATAGTCGAGATGGGCTTTTACATGGCTACCACCGCGCTGGCGGCCAGTAACCTTCACCAACACCTCCGGCGCACCGCGCACGATCCGCGACAGCTTTGCCCGCGCCGTTTTTCCATTGGCAGCTCCATAGCTTCCATAAAGCGGGATATGGAGTGAGCCGTTCGGATCATGAATATAACGCACCCGGTATGCAGGCCGCGTCGCTTCCCACAAGGCCGATTCCAGACCCATTAGTCCGCAACCTTCCAGTAGCCCACATCGCCATGCAAGGCATCACCGACGGCTGCGATCTGTTCGGCAATTTCCATCCGCATGTCGGCAATCCGTCGAAGGTCGTTTTCGATTTGCTTGTCGCCATCATCCATCATTCGCAAATTGGCAGCCTTCATCGCCTGATTGAGATTGCGGCCAATGCGGAGCAATTGCATTCTGATCGGGGCAAGCTCGTTAAGCAGGCCATCATCGACGCGAGATTTCAAAGCAAGGTGTCGGCGCACCAATGCCTTGATCCAGCCTGACCGATTGGTCGAGCGCTGTGATGCACGGTATTCGATTACCGAAATCTCGGCATCGGTGAAGCGTAGCGAGACACGATTATGCGCGATTCCTTCGCGGCGTTCTAACAGAGGACGGCCACTATTCTCCTCCAACACCTGTTCAATCATTTGCCGCAAGATCGCGCTTCGACCGCCCCGCCCCACTGCGAAGCTGTCGAGCGCAGATAGCGCTCCAGCATCTAGCCTAATGCTCAGCATCGCAGGTTTCGGATCGGTATTTGTCGCCATGAAATTGCCTCGTGAAACACGGGCATTGTAATACAACACGCGCCGCTAGGCATATCCTGCAATTAAGACAAATACCCTAAAACCCCCTAAGAAAAGCGCATCCAAAGCGGCAATCTTCATCAAAGATGAAGGCTGCTTTGGATGCGCTTGGGGGTTAGGTTTTTGAGTGGTCCTGTGAAGCGGGGCTTCTCATACGGGCAGAAGATCGCCGCACGATTTCGTGCTGGCGGCTAGCGGTCGCGCTCCCCCATTCGGCGATCTCGGCGACGGTGCGACCGCAGCCGTTACAGACGCTGGCACTGACGTCCAGCGCGCAAACAATCATGCAAGGAGAGTGTGGCCGTTCGACGCCGCAAGCAGATCACAATACCGCCTTAGGTGCTGGCGGATGCAACTACTAACCTCTTGGAATAGCCACATCGATAATTTCGTCGGTGCTTTCGTCTTGAAGACCAGAATCAGTTAACACTCGCTGAGCCATGTCCTGCTTAATCAATGCAAAGATACGGTGCATTGCGGCATTTGGTAACGACACCACATCATTGGGTATGAAGTGCTCACCAATCAGTTTCAGTTTTTGATGGGCCGTGTCCGTCAAAATACCTTTGTTGTGTAACACCGCGTGGCGAATGAGCCGCAAATCTCCAAAAATGTCGGACACAATCTCGTTTGTTGTGAGCTCAAGTGCGCGAGCTAGGTCAGGCCGAACTTCCTCATCCCAATACGCATAAAGGAAGGTAATGGCCGCGCGCGCATGGTGTTGCTCATTCGATCCACCAACCGTGTTGGCAGCGATATACTCCGATACCAGTACGATGCGATGCATTAGCACATCAGGTTGCGTAGGGTCTTCGACGGCAGTCATCATAACGCGAGGCGCATCCTTTGTGGAGCGTTTCGTGCCGTTCGGCCTGACATAGCGGTGAACTTGACGTTCCACGATGCTCTTGTTTTTCGCGAATCCCGAACATGCGTCCATGTAAGCGCCAACCTGGACGTTCACAAAATCTATAAACGACCTGGCTATTCTGCTATATTCTGGCGTAAAAATCGCTGGCGGTTTCTGCATGGGCATCAGTCGTTCTTTTGCGCTATTTGTGCGGTTTGCAGAAGCATAGTTGACTGCATGTCGGTAAGGCTGTCAGCCATGGCTTTCGACCCTGACATTACCCGCGTCGCTTCGTGGAGAAATTCGGCTTCCAATTGGGAAATCGCCGTTGAGAGGCCGCCAATTGGTCGCGCTCGCACATCATCAATGAACGCGGTTGGCAACACCGCACTTAGCAATTGGCGTATGCCGTCATCGTTTCTCCAGTCGTCAAAATCGTTTTTCTGAAACGAGCGAGCTATCAGCAATGAGCTACGCATATAAACAGCTCTGATAATGAAGAAGTTAAGCCACAGCTTATCTCCGCAAAAGAGCCGATGCCTATCTAGGTTCGGTTCTAGCACTGCACCATTATCCGCCAAGTTATCGAACTCGTTTCGGTGTTTTTCCACGAATGCGATTAGGTTTTGATGATCCGCCTCATTCTGAAATGCTTCGGCCGCCTCGTCTGCGAGAAAAACGCTGTCAAAAGTGACCATACCGCTAAAATCGTGCCTCATGGCCACGATCATGCTCCACAAGGCCGAAACTGATTCTATGATATGCGGGTGAAGGCCAGTGTTGCTGGCAGTTAGCATCTCCATTGATGTTTTCAGAGTGGAATAGGATCCTTCAATCTGCCCCTTCACGTTTTCGAGTTTAATGTCACTTCGTCGCTCGATTTCCGTATCCACGAACTTCGTGACCGCAGACGGCAACAATTTGAGGAAAAGAAAGCCCAAGATACCTTGGGCGACAACAAATGCGGCGAATAGTGCAAGATCAGACATCCCTAACTTATAGTCTTGGCACTCTCACCCTACCAGCCATTTCGAAGGCCGAATTACGAGGACACAATACTAAATTACCTAAGGTCCGCATAAGCACCGCAAAGCCCCGACCGGCAAAGCCAGTCGGGGCGTGGGCGTTTAGGTCAGTTGCCGTTCGAAGTGCGGGCGCGTGACCAGATGAGGTTGAAGCTCTTGCCATCTTCATCGGCAAACAGGCTGGCGAAGATCGGTGCGTTGAAGCTGGGATCGTCGAGCTTGATCGAAAGATAATCGCGATCTTCCTTGCTGGTCTTTGCCCAGGCTGCTCCGATTTCTGCCTTTGCCACGAACACCCGATGGGTCGGTGCGTTTTCATTCTCGCTTGGTTCTTCGGCGACGATGGTGACGTTCTTCTTCTGCAACAACACGGTGACGATTTCGCCGCGATAGTCGTTGCCTGATTTTTTGAATGTTCCGATATTAGCCATGATACTTCTCCTTGGTTTGGTCGATCCCGCGCTCATTCGCGGCCTCGATGGCTGATTTCAGGCAGGGGCTTGAACCGATGCATCCGCAGGACCGAAACGAAGTGGAGGACGGTGCAGACCGGGGTTTCTTGTTTCCGCGAGGAATGCGCGCCAGCGCAGGGGAAGAAACTTTGGGCTGTACCGTTGCAGCTAGGGGCAAGAGGCGCAGCCGTCCCCTGCCAATCAAAGCCATTGACGAGGACGTGGATGAGTGCGGCTGGCCAATTTTGCAAAGGAGATTTGGCCAATATCTGCCTGCGTTCAATGTCCGGCTCATAGACTCCGGTCGATATGGTGCTGTGTGCTTGCGGAACGGGGCGATTGCCCATGCCGATAAAAGCCGGATCACATGAAAGCGTGCTGACTCGCTAGGCCTCGATGGACATGGCTAATCGGGCATTCTGTCAATGACCACAGCAATGCCGCGACCATTTCAGGCATCGGGAGGCTCCTAGCGCGCTGCCTTTGCCGTCTGTTTGCCGGTGACGATGGCTCTGCCACCAACAGCCAAAGCGCAGCCCTGCCCAATGACGGCTGCACCCACAACGCTGCCCCGACCGGTTCTGCCGGTCGGGGCTTTACGGTGATTTTGGAGCGTGCGGCTGAAAAGCCGCCCCTCACTACTTCAAGCCGCTATTCTCTCGTCTTCGCCTGTCGTGGGCGAGCCCTCTACCGTTTCCTGAGGTTCCGGCTCCGATGTCTCGTGCTCTTCCATCAGCCACGTGGCTCTTTCGGCGGCGGCAACGGTTCCGACCCCGCCGCGCTCGGTATAGGCCGATGGCGGAAACGCCATCCAGCGCGGAACCCATGCCTCCTGCTTATCGCGGCCATTCTCGCCGGTCAGGTGGTCACTGATAATACCCTTCACCGTCTTGGTCTTTTCGCTGGCGTTCGCGGCAGCAATGCTGGCTCCGCCAACTTCTGACAGAAGCGCGGTCAGGACTTCACGGTCACGGACCAGATCAAAGAACGCTGCATCAGCCGTCCAGTAATCCGCCATTTCCACATCGAGATGGACGCCCATAGTCTCGATAAGGTCACTTCCCGCTGCCAGCGTTTCGGCCATGACCACGCCCAATATCTCCATGACGACTGCATCCGGCACATCAAGCAAACGCAGCAACAATGCGCTGATGCCGTTTCGCGTCTCATGGCCGAGCGTGACCGTGGGTTCATCCGCATCAAAGCCAAGCACCGCCAGAACCGCACGGCGGCGCTCGTCAAAACGCGCTTCCGCCACGCTGGTTTCAATGCTTTCGGAAATCGCTTCCTTACGGCTGCGCTGCTCTTGCACTTTCACATTCCACAATGGTGAACCGCAAATCGCGTGAGCCACCATGACGCGCAGCGCAACGTAGGGACTGGCAGCGAGTTCGTTACGAACGGCAGCGTGGCGATGAAGGTCAATATATTCCGCCATAGGTCCGGTAATCTCGGGACGCTTAGGCTTTTCCGCTTTGCTGTCCACCTGTCCGGTTTCCCGCGCCCGTGCTTCCTTGGCGGTCAGATAGCCCTCGTGGAACGTAACCTCACCTTTGGCGCTCACATCAATGTAGACGCGGCCACCTTTACGCTTGGTGGTCTTTTCATGGTCCCAAGTCTGGAAATAACTATCTTGCGGAATGATCTGCACATCGCTCCAGCCATCCTCCAGATATTCCGCCTTCTTGGCTTCTATTGCAGCGGACTGCGCTTCCCAGAACTGGTCGGCATCGGCAAAATAGCCATCCTCGGCAAATAGATCACTAACGATCTGCCCTTTAAACTCCGCCATATCAAAGATCGCAGCGGACGTAGAAATAGACGCCCCGCCAAACAGCCAAGCCTTAAGCTGGCTTCCGCGCGGCGCATAGGCTTCTTCATCCCTGAACAATGCCAGCCACGCCTTTTGCTGCGCCTTGCTGGCCAAGGTCAGATGACGCACGGTGGCGGCATCGATTTCTTCGCGTCGATAGGCGTTACGGATGGGCGCCAAGAGATTGCCAAGGGCAAGAATGCGCCCGACCATCTTTTCATCCATCCCGAATGTGTCCGCAATCTCGGACGCCTTGCGGCCCTTCTTGACCAACTGCGTAAACTGTTCCCACTGCGTTACCTCGTCGGGATTCTCACGGACAAGATTTTCAATCAACGAGGCCTCCAAAGCGGCGGCATCGTCGCCTTCCTCCAATATTGCGCATGGCAGCGGTCTATCACTGCCGCCTTCTTCGGCAACCGTGGTTGCTGCATGATAGCGCCGCCGTCCGGCGACAATCTCGAATGTATCGGCGCTGCCATTCGGGCGAACTAGTAAGGGAACAAGAACGCCCCGCACCCGCACTGATGGTAAAATGTCGCTGATGTCAGGGGGCTTCTTAGCGCTCCGCATATTGGCCGGTGATACCGAGAGTTTGGCGCGGTCTATATTTTCGAGTTGCATTGCTATTCTCCTTCGTGAGTTTCAAGCGATTGGCCCCGCTCCCGTTGCATACGGGGGTGGCGGTGGAAGCGGGGCCGGTGGTCCGCACGGCGGGATTGCCGTGCGGGGTCTGCCGCGCCCTGCCTGCGGGGGACGCGGCAAGGGGGCGGAAGGGGGGCAAGGTTTTGAAAGCCAAAACACATTTCAGAACATCTCGATCTGGTTGCGGCTATTGGTGTCGAACAGGCCGTGATCGGCGGGTCGCTGGGCCTTCTTAGGTTCCATCGGCGCGTTGGCGCGCATCGCCAGCCTTTGGGCTGGCGTGATCGGCGCAACGCCCGACACCAATGTCTGGACGCCGATTGGCGTCTGCTCCACTTCAAGCGGCGCGGCGGCATGATCTGACGCTGCCCTGCTCATGCCACACACTCCGACCGAAATGGCGCCTGATCGATAAACGCCAGCAGATAATCCGCTGCCTTGCTGGCCTGACTGGCGGCTTTGAAAATGGCGCGGCTGTCTTGCCGCAAAACCGCCAGCCAAGAACCCAGATAATCGGCGTGGCGGACGGTGGGCACGATACCGAGCGCAGCGCAGAGGAAAGCGGATGCCAGTTCGGCGCACAGTTCCTCCCGCGCATAAAGCGCGGTCCCGAAATTGCCGGATTGATCGCGGCCAAGGCGGGTTTTGTGGCCGGTCCAGTGACCAAGTTCGTGCAAGGCCGTGCGGTAATAGTCGATCTGATGGGTGAAGGCCGGTTGCGGGGGAACCTGCACATAGTCCGCGCCGACATTGTAAAAGGCCTTGGTCCCGCCCGTCCGAAAATCCGCGCCTGTGGCGTCAATCAGAGCCTCGGCCTGATCGTGCAACTCGCGGTCAGGAAGCGGGGCGGATTCGGCGGTCAGCCGCTCCGGCAAGCCATCGCATTGCGCGGCGTTGAAAACGGTAAAGCGTTTGAGAAAAGGAATCGAACGGGGCGCGTCCTCATTGCCAGTGTCGCCCTCGCCTTGCCGTTTGCTATCATCATCAGGCGTGAAGCGGTTAGCGTAAAAAACCGTCCGGCCCTTCTTGCCCTTGCGGACGCATCCGCCAGCGGCCAAGGCTTGCCGGAATGTCAGCCAGTCCTGCGAGGGATAACCGCCATCAATGACCGCGCCCCACAATATCAGGATATTGATGCCCGAATAGTGCCGCCCCGTAATCGCATTGCGCGGCAAGCCGGTCACTGCGCTGCCAGCATCCCAAGGCTTCACCCAAGGAAAAACGCCTTCCTCAAGCTGCGCGATAATCTGCGCGGTCACTTCATCATAGAGCGAGACTTTCGGCGCTGCCGTGCCGCCACGGCGCGACTTGCGCGCCGCGCGCGAAGCGCGTTTGGCCTTCGCTTTCCTGCCTGTGCCGTTATCCGAACCCTTAGATTTTTCATGCAACATAACCGCCTCCATCACCCCAAAACTGCCGCAACCGGCCCCGGAGAGGCGGGGTGGGCGGCAAGAGCGACCAGAAAGGCCCGCATCAAGCGGTCAGGCGCACCCGAAGGGATGGAACAAAGAGAAATACCCGGTCCTGAAAGGCCGGGTTGCGCCTGAGCGCGGCGGGCCTAGCCGGGAGCGCCGCCCACCCCGACTCGTCGGAGCCGGAAAACAACGCCGGCGCATCCGCGCCGTCCATATCAATCGCTAACCATCGCGATTATCCCATCCGCGAAGCGGCCCAATAAGAACGGCACCCTTGCACGGCGCGACGCTGTGCGGTGGTGTGCGCGCGCGAAAGTGCGCCAGCGCCCACCAGGCAAGGAGAGAGGCAAGAGTGCCTGCGGGTCAGAACAAAAACGCCGCACCCTCAAGGAGCGCAGCGGGAAAGAGTGCGTCCTTAAAAAATCCCGCTCATTTTCTCACGCTCCCGATCGTCACCCGTATGGGCCAAGACTACAGGCTTGGTTCGCGCAGCGAATAGAGCGGGTCGCCGTCAGGCAGCGCCCGTTGCCAAACACTCATAGATGTTCAAATCTAACGAAATCCAGTATCTGTAAGTGTTCAATAGCTGCCAGAATTTGCACGAGATAGGCCGTGAGCAATCTGATCAAATATCCTGCAAAGCAGACGTAGATATTGCGACAATGAGGGTCGCCACGACTAGCCCCGTCGATGATTGCCTGCACATCAGAATTTTCGGGGTTTAAACCGCCATTTTGCCGAATTATCGGGGTTTAAGCGGCTGTTTTTCGGAATTTTCGAGGTTTAAGCCGCAAACTGCCCTACCCCAATGATACAAAAGCTCACAGTTCAGACCCGGAGGTTGGTGGTTTTGTATCAATCCGGTTGTAGGTGGATTTTTTTAAATTAGTCACTGTATAGTCATAGATTGCACTATCTAATTGATAATGTGCGAAAAATATAGGATTTTAAGTTCATTGTTTGTTAGAAATATATATGCTACTTTCTAACAGAAAGGAGTCGAAAAATGTCTGCTATGGCCGATAAAATCATGAAACGGGTGCGCGGGAAAGGCCGTGGGTGGGCCTTTACACCCAAGGACTTTATCGACTTTGGAACGCGCGGTTCGGTCGATATGGCTTTGTCACGTCTGGTCCAGGCAGATATGATACGGCGTGTCGGACGCGGCCTCTATGATTATCCCAGGCTCCATGACAAAATTGGTGTTCTCAGCCCCAATGCAGACAGCCTTGCCCGCGCTGTTGCTGGAAAAAGCGGCGACAAGATCGGTCCTGCCGGCGCTGATGCCGTCAACCGTCTCGGTCTATCGAACCAGGTTCCGGCGAAAGCCAGCTATGCCACGGATGGGCCGTCGCGCGTCAAGAATATTGCGGGACGCACATTATCATTGAAACATGCGCGCGCGCCGCTGCTGGACAATGCATCAACCCAGGCAAACTCGGTATTGCAGGCAATCGCCCATCTCGGGAAGGACGGGATGGATGGCGATACCGTCAGGCAGCTTGCAGACCGGCTCAACCAGCGTGACATGAAAGTTCTTATCAAGGCGCGCCAGCAGATGACGGGATGGATGGGCGATGTCGTCCTTAAAATCAATGAGGCCAAACATGGATGAATTTGCTCGCAGGCCGGTCGAAGAGCGCCGCGCCTATATCGAGGAAGCAGCCAGCAGCCGCGACCTGACCCGCACCATCATCGAAAAGGACTTCTGGGTCTGTTGGACGCTGCGGCGACTGGTAAGCTGCAAGGAGCTATCGGGTCAGCTGATGTTCAAGGGTGGAACATCGCTCTCCAAATCATATGACATCATCCACCGCTTCTCCGAAGATATCGATCTGACCATAGCCAAGGATGCCCCGCGCATTTGTGACGTGCCCTCACTTATGGTGGACGGCATTAGCGGCAACGAACGGAAACGCCGCAGCAAATCCCTCAAGCAAGCAGCACAAGAATATGTGAGAGATATTCTGATGCCGGTCCTCAAACAAGAAATTGAGATGGCTCTGGGCACGGCGGATGGTTGGGAAATTGTCGCTGATCCCGAAGACAATGATGCGCAGACTTTGCTGTTCAATTATCCCAAAACCTCAGGCTACGGACTGAACTATGGCAATGACTATGGCGGGGGTTCCGATACCGGCTATATCAAGCCGCGCATCAAGCTGGAATTTGGCGCGCGCGGTGATACCGAACCGTTCGAGATCAAGGCAATCACTCCTTATCTGGCGGAAGAATTTCCAGACGAACTCCCCGATGCAGACACCGAAATTCCTACGTTGGCAGTGACCCGCACTTTCTGGGAGAAAGTGACCATTCTTCATGCCTTGTACCACAACGGAAAATTGCGCGATGGCATGTCGCGGCACTATTATGACACGTTGATGCTTGCACAGGCGGGCATTGCCGGAGAAGCGCTGCGCAAACCGGAATTGCTCGCCCAAGTGGTTCATAACAAAAGCCTGATGTTTGCCGACAATTCCGCATCCTATGATACGGCTGTCATAGGCACGCTGCGGCTCTCGCCTTCCGGAGCCATCGCGGCCGATCTCAGCCGGGACTATGCGGACATGGCAGAAATGTTCATGGCCGAGCCAGCATCATTCAACGACCTGTTGAGCGGAATCGCGGAACTGGAAGCAAAGGTCAATTCTGAGACCGGAAATTGAAGATCCCGATACCCTTCAGCTTAGGCTGGAGCAATCCAGAATGTCTTTTGCCATGCCAGCCAGACAAGCACTATCGAGCCGCGAAGTCAGTACGTTTCTCTGCAAGAGTCCGTCAGTGAGAAAATTATCGAATTTCTCAAATCGCAAATTCGTGTCCGCGACAAATAAATTGGGAGAAGCCCCATTAGACAAAGTTTGGAGATAATCGGCTAAATTCTCTTCCGCATCGGCCCCTGACACTTCCAGCAATCCGTCGTGAACCTCAACCTTGAACCCTGCCCCGCGCAAAGCCAGGGCGAGACTATTTGTGGCAATGGTCCCGCGCCGTGTGAAGACTAGATGGGTATTTTCGCCCTGATGGGACACCCCCCTTGTCTCAAAGGAAAGCTGGAGATAGCTAACTCTAGCTTCCGCAAGTAACTGCCGCGCTGCCTCGTCGAGATAAACAGGCACTGCGTTACCTTCGAGAAGATCAAACATACGCTCTACAACTTTGTCATGGATTATACCCGGATCGCCGCCGAAGATGGGCGGAACTCCACCGGTAGAGGCAGTTACGATAATCACACGTTCGAGATCGCGCACCTCACGGACGCTCCATCGGCGCCCAGAGAATATAATCATCATGCCTGGTGCAAGAAGGCTATCAACTGGAACCGTACCAAGCTCTTTGCCATCGGCGATCAAGCGATACTCTTCGCTGGTCTGAAACACCGCGAAAAAGCTGTAATGTTCGACAAGCTTCTCGCCTTTTTCTCCGAGCAGCAGCAAGCCATTTGACGATTGCTCTATCAGTGCATTTTCCTCACTGTCCCCCGTCAGCATTCAATAGACAGACTGGCTGCATAGAATAAGTGAGTGATTTGGTTTCATTGCAGTGACTGTAAGGAACGGAAATGAAACCAAATCACTCAAAAGCCCCCGCGGAGCGGGTGGTCAAAGATATCCGCAGAGCCACGCGCAAGCAGTATAGCGCAGAGGAGAAGATACGGATCGTGCTGGAAGGCTTGCGCGGCGAGGATAGTATTGCCGAGCTATGCCGCCGTGAGGGTATCGCACAGGGCGTATATTACAAATGGTCGAAGGATTTTATGGAGGCTGGCAAGCGCCGGCTCGCTGGCGATACGGCGCGCGCTGCCAATAGCGATGAGGTCCGTGATCTGCGCCGTGAGGCCCGCGATCTGAAGGAGGTCGTTGCTGAACAGATGCTCGAGAACCGCCTGCTGAAAAAAAGCATGATCGGGGATGGGGAAGGCGACGAATGAGATATCCTGCCTCAGAAAAGCTCGAGATCATCAGGCTGGTCGAGAAAAGCCACCTGCCTGCCAAGCAGACGCTGGATAGGCTGGGCATTGCCCGGCCTACCTTTTACCGCTGGTATGATCTGTACCAGCGGTTTGGCGAAGAAGCGCTGGAAGATCGGCGTCCCGGCCCGCGCCGGGCATGGAACCGGATCCCGGAAGAGGTGCAGGACAAGATCCTGGATATGGCGCTGGAACGCTGCGAGCTGAGCCCGCGAGAGCTGGCGGTGACGTTTACCGATGAACAGTGCTACTTCGTGTCGGAGGCCAGCGTTTACCGCCTGCTCAAGGCCCACGACCTGATCACCAGCCCGAACTTCATCGTGATGAAGGCTGCAAGCGAGTTCAAGGACAAGACCACGGCGCCCAACCAGCTGTGGCAGACCGACTTTACCTACCTCAAGATCATTGGCTGGGGCTGGTATTATCTGTCGACGATCCTTGATGATTACTCGCGCTACATCATTGCCTGGAAGCTGTGCACGACCATGCGCGCAGAAGATGTCACCGATACGCTGGAGCTGGCTCTTGAGGCATCAGGCTGTGCGTCGGCGCATGTGCTGCACAAACCGCGCCTGCTTAGCGACAACGGGCCGAGTTACGTTGCTGGCGAGCTCGCTGATTATCTGGCCGACAAGAAGATGCGCCACGTTCGCGGTGCACCGTTCCATCCGCAAACCCAGGGCAAGATCGAACGCTGGCACCAGACCCTCAAAAACCGCATCCTGCTCGAAAATTATTATCTGCCCGGCGATCTCGAAGCGCAGGTCGAGGCGTTCGTCGAGCACTATAATCACCAGCGTTATCACGAGAGCCTGAAAAACGTCACACCCGCTGACGCCTACTTTGGTCGGGCCGAAGCCATCATCAAACAACGAGAAAGGATCAAACGAAAAACCATCGAACAAAGGCGCTTGCAATACCGCAAGATCGCCGCCTAAAATCAACCAACCAGATGGAACCAAATACTCGCCTATTTTAAACCGCCATATGTCTCAAATTATCTGACGACGGACAATTGAAACTCAGAAATAGCGCATATTGATCAACACAGCGAACATTCAGAGATGTATCCGCTACAGGAATGGGCAAACCTCGGACCCAGTCAGCGAAATGTTTGCGCAACTTTGTAGCGATACCTTCAACTATCTGCTCAATTTCATATTCGAAATTGTGATGATCTGCATCGCTCCAATCGTCGGCACCATAAGATACGAGAAAATTTTCAGCGTAATCTATTACCGCATCAGAATCGAACGACGCTAGTCGATCTTCAAACTCGTTCCAAAAATCTTTATCAACGAAGAGATATTCACGAATAAGGCGATGAACTGTCGGGTCTTTTTGTTCAACGTAGCGGCCGAAATCACTGTACCGAGATGGAATGCCATGATGCAGATCAAAGCCATTGCCAATAATGAACAATCGTTGATTCATAGTGTCCTGAACGCGAATGCGGAATTAAATCTATTTTTGTTATCAATCAGCTTCTTTGCGCGGCGTCACCCTTGCGCTAGACTGCCATAACATCAACAATGTACCCTATATCGCTTCGAAAGGAAAAGTTTATGGATGAAGCCGCCATTAAGAAACTTAGCGCAGCACCAATTGAGCTTATTGGGCGTGTATCAACCCCTGGAGGGCAAAGCAGTATCACTTTGAAAGCATCTGAACTTGAAGTATTTTGTGACGACCCGGAAGCTTTTTTTGCAATGCGACATGGGGTCGCGAAGGAAGTATATCAGCAATGGGTAGAGACTGAGGGCACCCCTCGTTGCGGGGCAAAAACAACCCAAGGTGTTCGGTGCCGCAATGTTGTAAGTGGTGGAATTCAAATGAACCTCGAGCGCTGGTTGCAAGAAGACGGAGGGTTTTGCACCGTTCACGGTGGTGCAACAAGTGCCGAGGCCAGAAATGGAAGATGAGCGTTTGCCCAGCCCTAGTTAGACAGGCGAAAGTTCAAGCGATTTCATTATAGTCTTATCTGTAGGATCAGCGCCGTCCATTATCGCTTCTACCTGTTTCATATGGTGCGAAGCGCGCCGGGAATGCCGAGAAATCAATGCTTCAGCCTTCACTAGCGACAAATCATCGGTCACATTGTAACCCTCGTGCATGGCCCAACCATTTAATCCGGTCTCCAAGCGCTTTCTCGTTGCTTCATTGAGCGACAATATCTCAGCACGATTCCCGGAGCGCAGCCGTAAGACTTCCCACTTGCTATGAAGGCCTCCTCGCCAACCGGGTTTCAGATTCTTGGACCCTCTAGGATTTTTCAATCCGGCAGTTAGGGATGCTTTAAGATAGACATTAGGATCATCGATGTTGATTAACGCAAGCGCCAAGTCCAAAGGTTCTCCAAGCGTTGTGCTTGGTTGGATCCCATTATCATAAAGAAAATCATCATGATGTACCCAATCTTGACTACCCGGTTCACGATACATTGGCCGCTCATCAAGATTCTGAGAAAATTCAAAAGCCACTGGTTTCCAAACTTGCATCAGCGGCTCCGATAATTTGAATTGGACGGCTTCTGTCGGAAATTGCTTCAAGCCAAGATGAGGCAAAGTTGCCGATGCTAAACGTAACGACATCTCGACATCCGCAGCCAAAGGCGCTTCCCCTTCATCAAACAATATACGTAGACCTTGAGAGGGAATGCTAGGCGGTGCAACACGTCCATAAGCCTCCGGGAGCGTCGCAATACATTGGGATGGCCCGAGCAAAATGTGCAGCTGCCCACAATCTGATTGTGCGAAGACCGGATAAAGCTCAATCGATTGAAGGTTATGAATGCTGCCGTAAATCAGCCGGGCTATTTCTGGAGCCAAATCAAGAGCATGCAGTGACTTTGTATAAGTCTCGCCATCTCTCACTAAGATGAGTCGACTATAATTCGACACTTCACAAAAGCCGTTGCCTTCCGTCAAGCTCAGTAATAATCCGACAATTGGATCTCCTTCATGATTCAGGGAGAACAGAGGCTGCACATCATCGGCCAGCTCGGATATTTTAAGGCCCTTTTCGCTGTAGCTGACAGAACTGATCCGAGCGGGCAATTCAACGCCAGATTTGGGCACGATCGGGATCAAGTGAGCGTGTGATTTCGAATTGGTGACCGGTGACTCCTTTGCGGCGGCTTTAAGTGCACCCCAGTTGGCACCGGGTTGAATAGCAGCTGCCAAATCATTGAGAAGAGTAAGTTTGGTGGGTTTGTTGCCGTTGGACCACCGTTCTAAAATACGGTCTACACCGCTAGATAGTTTATCAAACTCGACACCAGCGGTGCTTAGGCTAGTAGTATTGTTAAGTGTTGTCATTAGCTCTTCCTCGAACGTGCACAACGAATCCAGTTTAAGCCGTGAGCCCTTTGGCAGGTTTCGAAAAGCACGCAGTAAGACAGAGCAAACCGAAGAGTTGTGCGATAGCTCAGCAAACCAAGATCCAATGGGCTCGGATCAGGTTCGCAGGGTTGGTATTCACCTACTGCGCCGACCTGTATTACACAGCGCGCCAGTCCCTATTTGAACGAAAGTATCTTTATATGATTTGATTGATTACTGCAAGCCCTACTGATTTTTGCTAATGCGGCAATGTTGCCGTAAAGCATAGTCTGACGCCCCTTCGAAGTATTTGCTTTCCACCGAATTAGCGCGATGATAGACGCGGTTCTAACGGAAGCAGTATGATGTATGACTATCACGGGGCAATGACCGATGCCGTTGTGGAGGCACCGGATGTCCCGCGCGAACGACTGGTCTGGATCATGAATGATACGCACCGCGCCAGATATCGTGCTTTTCTGGAAAATGAGATGGGCGTTGAGCCTGACGATGACGAATCTTTCGGCATACCGATTGAGACGGGCGAACCATCAGATGGACAGCCATTCGAACTTGTTGCGAGGCTGGCACATTGACCAGGCCATTTAACGTCGTGATTTGCACCTAAAGGGCAGGCGATAGCCAGCGATCGCTAAGGTTGATAACAAAGATATTGGATTTTTGGTATATCGAGCGAGAATAACCCTAATCCCACGAAAGTTGGTTTTTCGGTAATCTTCCAGAAGGATCGTAAACTTCAACTTTATGTGGCAATTTCGGTCCCCAGTTCCACAAGATCAAATTTGAACTATCCTTTTTTGCATCAGGTGCAAAGCTTGGAACAAGCATGCCATCATAACCGGCTGCTGCCATATCATTTGCGATCTTTTGTGACGGCGCGGTTTTTCCAGCAAGCTGGATAGTTAGCCAAGCGCAATCCAGATCTGCAAAATCTACAGACAGCGCTTTTTGGTCTTTGGTGGTTCTAAGGTCCGCGATATTTTCGCATTCAACATCATATTCACACAAAGTGATGGGCGATAAACGTCCAGAAAATCCCTGGGAACATTCAATCAGTGCGGTTACAGAATCGAGGGCCAAATAAAGCGCCGGCTGACCTTTCCTATTAAATCGTCCGCCACGCATAGCAGCGCCGTCTCCCGATATTGGCTTGAAAGACCAAAATGGATCATGGGCACGGTAACACCGCCCTACAAAATTCAAGCAAAACCACCCAGAGCGAGATGATCGAGATATTCCCGAACAGCATTTGCTTGGCCTGATTTAACCAAAGCCTCGGCGGTCCTTCCATCCAAGGCTGGAATGGGCTCTGCGCGATACCATGCCATTGCCTGTGCTTCGCTACCTGCCCAACCGCGCACGCGCACTAATATTTCAAGCATTTCTGTCATTCGGGATTGCGCTTTTGGACTATCGCGCCTTTCCACCTTTGTTACAGTGGTTTTGCCCAGTCCAGCTGTTTCAGCGAGCTGCAATTTTGACATTCTGTATGTGCGGCTTACCTGCTCAAAATCGACTTTACCGCCCTCGGCGACGAAAGAAGCCAAACTCTTGCCGCCACGCGCGGGTCGAGCGGCCCAGGCATCTGTTTTACCTGCTTTTTTTCGTTCGTCTTTATGTGCGTAAGCCATTCAGCGCCCTATCAATGTCGATGTTTATGACCTCTATATAGCCATATATATAGACATATGCAAGATATGCTAACTATTTATAAGTCGGCATTTCTCGTTCGAACTTTATTGGGGTTACAGTTAATGCTCGCCAATACGCATGCCGTAGCAATCGCTGTTTTAGTCCAAATCACGACCGCGCAGTGTCGTAGGTGAATTGGCAATCTAGTAGTTAGGCCAGCCCGCTCCCGGCCCTGCAGTGCAGCATGTTGTTTTTCAACAAGGCGGCGTAGGGCCAGCTCCGCAAGAATCAATCTTATGTCTTATGTTATATTATTGAAAATATTGACTTTTACTTCTTATGACTTTCGATGACCTGCTGTGCACTTTTAATTGCGCTGGGTGACGCAGCAAAAGGCTGCAGTGGTCCAAATAATGGCGCTTTAGACTTTCTAATTGCCATTTCAGCTGCAGGTGTCGGTAGCAAATCATCCCACGGCGGCGCTTCTTCAGGTGCGCGCCATGCCGAAGAAAAATCAGCTTGTTTCTCATTTTCTATTTCCCAGAGCCCTATACAATCATCGATCCAGCCATGTAATTTCCAGAAATATTTGTTCACATGGCTTGAAAACGGTGCGCCGAGCCAGTCATTTGCGGTGCTTTCATCCTCAAAGTCTGCAGGCGGCGATGCGGCAAACCTCATGTGCATCCAGTTATGCACGGTAATTTCAATTAGCTCGCCATATTTATCCAAGGTGATATCAGGGCGTGTAAGGAATGCCGGATCGCGCAAGGTTGTCGCATAGCCCATATTTGTAGTCAGTGCCTCAGCGCTACGCGCACCAGCTATGGCTTCAATCGTGTCTCGGATATTTTCCGGCCAGGCAGTAGGATTATCGATATTGGAAATCTGCGGCTCCGGCCAGTCCGGATCATCCGGCATAGCTGGAATATTGCTCCACCCTTCAACTTTTCCCCAATTAGGATCATTGGCGTTGCTAAGCATCATATCCACATGGTGGATCATCTGCCGGTGCATATAAAGGAAATCAAGACCGCTACCAGGCTCACCGGTCAATGCCGCTGTCCAGCCAATATCAGCCAGAGCTTGTACGATATCGATATTGGCGGGGTTTTTTACAAATCCCTCATTCTTCACCAAATGCCAGTATCGGTGACGCCACCGCATTTGCGTAGATGCCGCCATTGTTTTTACATTTGCCGGTAAATCCGGATAGGACATAGCCCCACTCCCCTTGTTATCCCGATTAGCCGGGATCTTGCTATACTTCAGTGTCGCACAAGAGCGTGACAAAGTGAAGTGTATAGAAAAAAGAACTAGTTGGCGCTTTGGTCGGCCAGATTGGGAGCGCTTTCTACTAATACACCGGCATCAATCGCGAGTTCGGCTTAACTTACAAAAGCAAATAAAGATATGCGATCTTATTGATCAAGCAAATCTGCCTTTTTCGAAAAATCCGATAGCGGTGGGCGCGCGATTTTGCCCGATGGAATGTGCATCCAAATCGGGACACCGCCGAGGCGCGCGTTAAAATTGACGTTGAATGTGAAGGGATCGGGCTCATTCGACGACAAGTCGAAGCCGTAGACTTCTTCAATATCTCTCTTCGCATATCCCATCGCGCCCAGCAATGTAGGAAAAATTCTGTAATTGCTTAACTTATCATGATTTGCTTTTGCCGCCTTCGCCCATCGCGCTTGCTCTGAAGATGGCCCGCCGATTAGAATTAACGGTACGACGCCCTCCTCAATCTCAGGATTGGATGTGCAATGTGTCGCTTCTCCATATTCGCCTCGTTCATGGAATGTCTGGCCATGATCGGAAGTGTAAATGACCATGGCATCGCCAATTTTAGACTTTGCAAAAAGCCGGTCAAAGAAGCTGCCAACATTCCAAAGCAAAGTATTTCGGTAGCTGTTGCGATAAAGCACCCAGTTGCTTTGCCGGCCATCCAGATTGTCTGGAGGTGCCTCGCTTACATCGGTAAACTGGCGCTTGAGCATAGGCGCATAACGGGCATGGGAATTCGGAAACTTGTCACTTACGGGAAAGTGTCCGCCAACTTTATTGACAAGAATGAACTGTTGTTTTTCATCATTTAGATAATCTGCCAAGCGGCCTGCCACAGCCTGATCGCGATACAGAACGGAAACTTCGTCAAATTGATCCCATTTATCTATTAACGCGCGTTCGGCATCATCCATCAGATTTTGATACACGCCTCCAGTTCGCTGTGCATCAATATAGATTGTTTCAAGATTCGCCGCTTTAGCATAAGCCCAAATAGAAGGTTTTGATTTGATCGTCTCGCGGTAACTGTCCCGTGTTCCGCCGTATCGCAGGGTGACATTGGCTCCAACGCTGCAATTGGTGATGGCCGCCGCGAGACCAAAATTGTGGACTGGCACTTTGGTCTTGGGATTCGCCAATCCAGAATAAACACCCGTCTTGCTATTGATGTCGAGATACGCACCGGCGATGCTTTCATCTACAATGAGCACGATATCTGCAGCCGGTTTTACGCCCGCAGGTTTGATAACTACCGCTTCGCGGGGGCTATGATCCTCAGTTAAATATTCGTAGCCATAGAGTAATCCATAGCTCAGTCCGCTATGCGAGGATGGCAGACCGCTCGCCCCTTCCCCACCCCGGAAAAAAAGCATGAGTGAGATCGCCAGAATAATAGGAACTGACAAAAGTTTTGAGAGCAGCGCAAATATACTCTGCGTAGCGACAGGTTTTAGACCAACGCCAAGGAGTAGAATTATCGCTTTGCCAAGCGCAAGAGCCATTATGTTGCCATGCTGTGCTGCCGCCTCGCCGAAATTTTCAGCGCTTTGGATCATAGTGATGAACGCTTCATAGTCCATGAAATCACCAACGACCCATTGATAGCTATCCACCATCATAGATCCGCCAGCCAGAAATACGGCAAGCGGCCAACGCAAAATTCCGTTACGGATTAAGCCAGCGCCAACAAGACTGAGAATACATAAGACCAACAATGTACAAAATGCTGCTATTGGGACGAATTGGTTTTCGGTTTCGAAAAGCAGAGTCAACCGGCGCCAGATTTCCGGAGCGCCTGCCAACACAGACAGCCCAATCAGAATCAATTTAAGCGTATTACCCATTGTCACGCATGGATTTGTTCTTCATCGCCTCCCGGTTGCGAAGCAATAAATAGGCTGCGGGGATAACAAACATCGACAATAACGGCGCGCTTATCATCCCTCCCACCATAGGAGCTGCAATGCGGCGCATGATTTCAGAACCTGCCCCAGTTCCTATTATGATCGGGAATAAACCTGCCAATATTGTGGCTACTGTCATGGCTTTGGGCCGAACCCTTAGTAGCGCGCCCTCACGCACCGCCCTCAGAATTTCTTCAGCTTTGGGCTTATCGCCGCTGTCGGCGAGGGCCTGCTTGAGGTAAATCAGCATGACTACACCAAATTCAGCGGAGACGCCTGCAAGAGCTATGAAGCCAACTGCTGTCGCGATCGACTGATTGAGCCCCATGAAATAGAGCAGCCAAAGCCCGCCCGTCAAAGCAAAGGGCAATGTTGCCATGATCAGCAGAGCCTCATCAAATCGCCGGAACGTAAGATAGAGCAGAAAGAATATTATAGCCAAGGTCGCCGGTATCACGACCATCATCCTCGATTGTGCGCGTTCCAGATATTCAAATTGCCCGGTATAAGCCACGCTCACACCTGCTGGCAGATCGATCGCACCATCAATGGCTTGCTGCAGATCCCCTACAACTGAAACCAAATCACGTCCGCGAGTATCGATATAGATCCAGGTAGACGGGCGGCCATTTTCACTGCGAAGCATTGGCGGCCCCGCACTCGTTTCAACATCTGCAACGGTGCCCAAGGTGATCTGTTGCATAGACGGTGTGAGGACCGGCAGGTTTCTAAGATCCTCTAAACTGTCTCGGATACCGCGAGGATAACGCACATTGATCGGATAGCGCGCTAGCCCCTCCACTGTTTCCCCAACATTCTGCCCGCCTATAGCGCTGGCTACAATCGACTGAACGTCAGAAATATTAAGACCATATCTGGCCGCTGCTTTCCGGTCGATTTTAACATCGATATAGCTACCGCCGGTCAGTCTTTCCGCCAGAGCAGAACTGACACCATCAACCTTCTTGGCCTCGCCCTCGATCTCACGTGCAACCTTATCAATCATATCCAGATCATCGCCTGATACCTTGATCCCAATCGGGCTTTTAATCCCAGTTGAGAGCATTTCGATACGATTACGAATTGGCGGTATCCAAAAATTGGCTAGCCCTGGCACTTGAACCGCCTTGTCGAGTTCCTCGACAAGCTTTTCAGAAGTCATCCCAGGTCGCCATTCTGATTCCGGTTTGAAATGGATGGTTGTTTCAAACATGGTCAAGGGCGCAGGATCAGTTGCCGTGTCCGCGCGACCGGCTTTGCCGAACGCTGTCTCTACTTCGGGCACTGCCTTGATCATCCGGTTCGTCTGTTGCAACAGTTCGCCTGCTTTGGAAGGCGATAATCCTGGCAAGGCATTGGGCATATAGAGCAGATCACCTTCATCCATTTGTGGCATGAACTCACCGCCAAGTTGACTGATCGGCCAAGCGCTGGTGGCAAAGATCAGGACCGCAATGACCAGCACCTTTTTAGGGCTTTTGAGCGACCAGTCCAAAGCGGGCTGATAAACTCTGGTCAAAAAGCGGTTGATCGGGTTCTTATTTTCTGATGGGATTTTGCCGCGAATAAAATAGCCCATCAGAACTGGGATCAAGGTGATCGAAAGGATCGCAGCCCCGGCCATGGCATAGGTTTTGGTAAAAGCGAGGGGCTTGAATAGCCGACCCTCTTGCCCTTCAAGCGTAAATACTGGCAGAAAGGAAAAAGTGATGATGAGCAAGCTCAAAAACAAAGCTGGACCCACTTCAACCGAAGATTTGATAATGAGCTGCCAATGGTCGGCTACCGGCATTTCCTGGTCAGGATTTTCACGTCGCCATCTCTCGAGATGCTTATGCGCATTTTCAATCATGACGATCGCGGCATCGACCATGGCCCCAATAGCAATCGCTATGCCGCCCAAAGACATGATGTTCGCATTAATCCCCTGAAAGCGCATGATCAGAAACGCGATTAAAATGCCCAGAGGTAAGGTCAGCACTGCCACCAGTGCGGACCGGGCGTGCCACAGGAATAGAGCGCAGACTATGGCTACAACGATAAACTCTTCACCGAGCTTGATCGACAGATTATTGACCGCTTCATTGATCAATTCAGAGCGATCATAGGTGGTCACGATTTCCACGCCCTCGGGCAAACTCGCCTTTAGCGCTGTAAGCCTTTCTTTGACAGCGTTGATCGTTTCACGAGCATTTTTTCCGGAGCGCAATATAATGACGCCGCCGGCAACCTCGCCTTCACCATTTAGTTCGGCTATGCCGCGCCTTATTTCCGGGCCTATTTGTACGCGCGCGATATCGCCCAAGGTGACTGGCACACCGCCGATTTCTGTTCTCAGAGGAATGGAACGAAAATCCTCGAGGTTTTCCAAATAACCAGTGGCCCGGACGATATATTCACGTTCGGCGAGTTCGACTATCGAACCGCCTACTTCCATATTGGCGTTTTTGATCGCCTTTATGGCGGTATCCTGGTCGATACCCAGAGACACCATCTTATCGGGATCAAGCACAACCTGATATTGTTTGACCATGCCGCCAATGGACGCAACTTCCGCTACTCCAGGGATCGTCTGCAGTTCATAGCGCAGGAACCAGTCCTGAAGGCTGCGAAGCTGAGAAAGATCATTTTTGCCGGTCCTGTCGACCAGTGCATATTCGTAAACCCAGCCAACACCTGTTGCATCGGGGCCAAGCGAGGGCACTACGCCTTCCGGCAAATCGCCCTGCACCTGGCTCAAGTATTCGAGCACCCGGGAACGCGCCCAATATAAATCTGTATCATCATCAAACAGAACATAGACATAGCTGTCACCGTTGAAGGAATAACCGCGCACTGCCCTTGATCCGGGAACGGAGAGCATAGTTGTCGCCAACGGATAAGTGACCTGGTTTTCAACGATCTGCGGTGCCTGGCCTGGATAAGCCGTCCTGATAATGACCTGCACATCAGAAAGATCAGGTAGAGCATCTACCGGCGTGGTTCGCACAGCCCAGAGGCCGGCTGCCAGAACCGCTGCCATTATCAGCAATACAAGCATGCGAGCACCGACGCTCGCGCGGATGACTGTTTCGATCATTTCGCAGCCTTTTTCCGGCTAATTCCGGTAACCGTAAAAGCCATTCCCTTCTTTTGAAAATCGATCGTTACTTCATCGCCCTTCTTAAACCCGCGAACCATTCCCGGTTTTGCGAGCTTAAAATCCATAGTCATGCCGGGCATATTCAGTGATATAATCGGGCTATGCGTCAGGGTAATGGCGTCCTTTTTAATCGCTTCTATCCGTCCCGAGGCTTTGTGCGTTCCCGCATCTTTCGGAGCAGGCTTTACCTCGCCTTGGATTGGACGAACATCAATGCCCGACAAGTTAGCCTCGGAATCCACAAGGAACTGCCCCGAAACGATCACTTTTTCGCCCGGCGAGAGGCCTGCGAGTATTTCTGTTTGTCCGCCGCCTTCTCGGCCAATTCTGACTTCAGCCGGGCGGTATCTGCCTTTATCGCTGGACAGCATGACCAACGTTCGCGTGCCGGTATCTATAATGGCCTCACTAGGGACCAGAATGGCCGGGCTGCCGATACTTCCAAAATCAACTGCTGCAAACATACCGGGCCTCAGCTTTCCGCCCTTGTTCGCAAGCTCAATACGTGCAGTCAGCGTTCGGCTGCCGGTTTCTGCTGTAGGCAATATCGCAATAACCTTGCCTCCAAAATCCACTCCGGGGAAACTTTGCAGCCTCGCGGTTGCTGATTGTCCAACACGGATCTCTGGCGCTCTTACTTCCGGAATGGCGGCATCGAGCCACACAGTGCCCAGTCCGTTGATCTGCGCCAAGGGCTGCCCTTCATCCAAGGTCATGCCCTGACGGACATCAAGACGCTCAACAACGCCGCTTATAGGCGTTGTAACCGTATAAATGCTGTGCGGCCTGCCTGTGCGCGCTACCTTGCGGATCAAACTGTCCGGCATGCCCAGGAGGCGCATTCTTGCCTTAGCGGCATTGGCAAATTCGGTGTTACCGCTGCGAGCAAGCGCAATATATTCAGCTTGCGCACCACCCCAATCGGGCACCAGAATATCTGCAAGCGGCGTGCCTGCCGGAACCACGTCACTTGGCGCACGGCGATAAGTTCTCTCGACGAATCCACCAGACCTCGCCTCTACAATCGCGATGTCCCGTTCGTTAAATTCAATGGTCCCGGTAACGCTCAGACTGGATTCAATCCTGCCCATTTTGGCTTCTGCGCTGCGAATACCCAGATTTTGGGTAATTGCAGGATCAATGGAAACGCCGGGCTCTCCGCCACCCTCTTCTTCGCCCGCATATTTGGGCACCAGCTGCATGTCCATGAACGGAGACTTTCCCGGTTTGTCGAATTGTTGATTGGGAAACATTGGGTCGTAGTAATAGAGAATATCCCCTTCACCTTCGGCCACCTGTTCATGCCCAGCGCTGCTGGTGCCGCTGGTGCCGAGCCAATAACCGCCACCGCCAGCGAGAACTATAGCAACAAGAACAACCGCGCCCCAACGCGCCTTCTGTTCAGATGAAAGTGTCATGGCAAATTCCGATCATAAGTGAATTTAATGCGAACCGTATCGCGAACAAAAGTTCTCTCCCGGTCCAGCAAATCGATTTCCGTTTCCGCGAAGACAACCGCTGCATTCAGTGCGGTGCCGAGATCTATCCGACCCGCCGCGTAGCTAATCCGGTCCATTTCAGCCTGTTTCTTGGCAAGCGGTAAAAGTGTATTTTGAGAGCGCAACCAGTTCTCTTTATGAGCGCGGTTGGATGCCAAATCAGATTGGAGTTCAGCAATCAGTTGGCGCCGCAAATCTTCCAGTCTGAGCCGCTCAGCTTCGGATTTCAGCATACTGGCCGCGATGCGCGGATTTTGCCTTTTCTTGGCAAATATCGGCAAATCTATCGTGACACCAACAGAAACATACTCGCCATATTCTGGCCGCCGATGGGCATAGGACGCGTTAAAGCTGTAATCGATATTTTTACCTGCGCGAGCAAGATCAACATCGGCCTCGGCCCGTTTCACCCTGGCTTCGCGAATTTGAAGCAGCGGCAGCAACTCTATCCTCGTAAGCAGCGCTTCACGGTCCAATTCAAATTCTGGCGCCTTGCCAGCAATTTCGGGGCTTTCGATTCTAATCCATCGCGAAAGCGTGGCTTTTGCTATTTCAACATCCGCCTCACGCCTGGCGCGCCGGTCGGCAAGTTCGGCCGTGAGGCGCTCTGGATCAAATGCTTCCGCAGGCCGCGAATATCCGGATTCAAGGCGCGATGCGACGGTGTTCGTCAAATCATCGAGGCTATCCTGCAAAATCTTGAGAATATTGAGACGCCGGTGAGCATAGTAAAGATCGACCCACGCAAGAGCAGAATAGAGATGGACATTTTGGATCTCATCCTTTTTCCCGGCTTCTGCCGCTACAATATCAGCTGAGGCCTGTTCCGCGCGGGCTCTGCGCTTTGCGATGCTCGGCACATCCTGACTGATACCAATTCTTTGCCGCGGAAACCCGTTACGGCCTGGCCGCGGTGAAAATTCGAAAGGCCCTGCTATCCGTGTGTCGAGTAGATCGACGCTCAGTTTGGGGTCCGGCAGTTGATCAGCGGCAATAGCTTCGCTTTGCGCTGCTTCTATCTGCAGTCCTCTTGCCTGAATGCCGGGCGCTTTTTCTTCTGCAAGGTCGATAGCTTCGGCAAAACTGACTGGCTGCGCATGGAGCGAAAAAGCTGGCAAGCTTAAAGCAAGAGCAGCTAGTGATATGTTGACCACCTTGATGCGGGGCTCTCCCTGGTTTGGTTTGTGCGCCATATTGTTGCTCGCCAATTCATTTAGATCCAGCGCTCGACTCTCTCGTGGGACGCAGGAATATTTGTAAATTTGTGATAAAAATATACGCGACAGCCCCTGTTTTAGTAGCGGGCGGCAGAGTAATTTTGGTCAAAAGAATGATGCAGCATAGCTGTAATTGAAGTCAGCATATGCTTTTGCAGACTATTGTCAGATATTAATGGGAGGTCTGATTTCTGGCGTTCGCAGGACGCCAACCGGATGGCTGATCGACAACCGCACCTGAGCGCTGGATGTAACAATCCCAGAGAAAATTGCCGACCAACTTCCCATAAAACTGATAGAAGCTGGCGAGCATGATTGCATTGCGGCACAATCGGAACCGCAGCAATCTCCAGAATCGTTGGATTCATCGAGATCGCCAGCGGCGTGTTCCATTTCCATCTCGTTGCAATCAGGCATTTCTGAATTACCGTCATGATTTTCTGTATGCGACGAACAGCTCGTGTCTGTAGCCACAGATTGGCTAGCCATGCCGATTAAGGCAAAGCCGAGTAAAAAAAGATAGAACGCTTGCTTTAGCACGCCCTGCTTGTCCAGAATTTGCTGAATACCGTCAAGAGTAAGTTCGCTTCTCGATTAAAAACTTCGGTTCAAACTTAGTATATCGATATTCTTTGCGATGAAAAGAAAACGATATTGAGTTTCCAGATGAGCAATTTCTATTAGGATTGGGCATCAGGCAACTCGCGAAATTGGATAGCGCGATCAACAAATTTCCGCATATGGGAAGCGGCATCTATAGTAAGTTGGTGCTGCGTCGATGCGGCTCTGGGGGATATAAAGTCAGCCATTTCCCGTATCAGTTCATGCTGCTCATCCGGCGCCTGCGTAAGCAGGGAAATAATGATGTTTTCCAACGCAATCACGCGCACACGAAGATGGACTAGTTCCGTATTGGTAAGTTCAGGAATATCTTGAAGTTCGTCTTTCTGCCGGGCATCCGGTCCACCTTCATTTTCCCAGCGAGAAAGCGCTGCTTGCTGCCCGCTTGCTTGACGTTGTGGGGGTTTTTCAATCATCCTAAAATCCTTTCCGGCAGAGATCTGCCTAAACCATTATGCCGGACTGGTCTCGGTTTCCGTCATCAATATAAAAATTAGTGAGGCGGAACAGCTTATCAGCAAGAAGCCGTTCAATGATTCCACGCCCGCCAAAAACCGCAAATGTCCGGTCGGATAAATATCTCCAAGGCCAAGGGATGTATAGTTCACCAAGGAAAAATAGAAAATTTCCATCGATGAAATATCCATCGGCTTGAAGCCGCCAAGACCAGCGCTGGATCCTGCTACAAACGCAATGGCGTAAAGGCCAGCCTCCGAAATATGTGCGATAGCTGCGGCATAAAGCCCAATCACCAGTTTACGGGTTTTACCCAAGCTTGTTGATTTGAGCCATTGATGCGTCCGGTGGATAACCTGAAAGTGGATAAACCCGGTTACTCCAAACATCGACAGACCAAGAAAAATTGTCCAGATCAATGGGAATGCCCTTCCATGCCGGGTTTGGCTTCATCGTCGGTACGCTGGGTCGACAAATAATATTTCTCGAAAGCGAAAAAACCTGCAATGCCAGCGAAAGAAATAGCAATGATCATTGGATCACTAGCTGCTTTCATGGTCAGGAATGCTCCAAGGACAATCAAATCCAGAATGATCGCGCTGAGCAAGATCCAGCCTTTAGCTTCGACATCTTCTTTGAGATGACGATAAACGCCCCAATGGATAACTATATCCATGACCAGATAAAATATGGCCCCTAAGGATGCTATCCGGCTCAGATCGAAAAACGCAGCCAACAGACCCGCTGCTATAACTGTGAAAACAAGCGTGTGCTTTTGCACGTCACCGGGCATTCCAAAATGGCGGTGAGGGATGAGGTTCATGTCTGTGAGCATCGCGAGCATGCGCGATACGGCAAAAACACTGGCAAGAAGTCCCGATGCGGTTGCGATGATGGCGACCGTAACCGTGAACCACACGCCATATTCACCAAAGGCAGGGCGAGCCGCCTCTGCCAGCGCATAATCTTTGGCAGCAGCAATTTCACTGATGCTTAATGTAGACCCCACGGCGAGCGCCACAGCCATATAGACAACCAAAGATATTGCTAGGGAGATCATGATGGAGCGGCCGATGTTTTTCTTAGGGTTTACAACCTCGCCGCCGCTATTTGTGATTGTGGTGAAACCCTTGAAAGCCAATATGGCGAGGGCGATGCCAGCAATAAAGCCGGTCGGGGAAGCTGCTTCGCTTGGTGCAGCCTGGGTGAATTCGAACGTGAACCCGGATGCCCAGAGAATAGTGAGAGAGAAGATTAGTATCCCGCCAATCTTTAATATCGCGGTGATCGAAGATATCGCGCCGATAATCTTGTTGCCGGCGATGTTGACGATAAACGCGAAGATGATCAGGCCTATCGCCAGTATCGGAACCAGCACGGAATCGCGGCCTACATTGAACAATTGGAGCGTGTAGGTTCCGAAAGTTCTGGCAACCAGGCTTTCGTTGATGATCATCGAAAAGGCCATCATCAAGGCAGCTGCGCCGGTAATGGTCGATGGCCCATATGATTTTTTGAGGATCATCGCGATGCCGCCTGCTGACGGATATTTATTGGATACTTTGATATAGGTATAGGCGCTGAACCCGCTGATCACAGCCCCTATCAGAAAGGCGAGCGGGAAAAGCGGCCCGGACAATTCAGCAATCTGTCCTGTCAGTGCAAAAATTCCCGCACCGATCATGACACCGGTGCCCATGGCTACCGACCCCGCCAGTGTTAAACTGTTTTTATTATATGAACTTTTTTGCATCTATTTTCGCCTTTGAGATATGCCGAGTTTATGGCTGCGGTTGTCGTCTTGCAAACCACAGGGTGGTCAAAGGAATGACCAGCCACATTAGGATAGGAACAAAGCCTATATTCGTACCGGGAATCAAAGGCATGAGCTCGCTATAGCGCCAGCCCCATCCGGATTCAGACGGCATATTAGTAGCTACCCATTCGATAATTACCGTTATTCCGAGCCCAGTCAGCAAATAGATGCCAATCATCCAGTAGGTTGGGCGATGCATCCAGTGCCTGTTCCGGTTCAAAATAGAAACCACCGTATAGGCGAGCACCAATATCCCCACGTCGCCAAATGTTGCCCGCGTGCAACCCAGAGTTTTCTCCCAATAGGTTGCCGACCCGACATCAAAAAATGGCATTTGCAGGATTTCCCAAATGAAGGCCGTGAAAAACCCGAACGTGGCGATGTGAACCTCAGGCTCTTTGTCAAATTTCACGAAGCGACAAACTTGGCTTTGAATAGTGAAATGGAGCCGGTTGCTGTTGGGAAGCTTAGCGTCTTTTCTGTCAGATATCCTGGAGCTACTAATATTTTTTCCAATATACCCTCAGCATTGTGTTTTGTATCTTCGACGCCATCGAGCTGTTGCACCGTCATTCGAAACGCAGCGCGCATCAGCGGTGATTTCTGCATTGCATAGTCTGCAATATGCAGCTCTCCGTCCGGGATAAGCAAGCTGCGCATGATTTTGGCTATCTCGCTCTTTTTTTCGAGCGCTACCTGATGAAACATCAAACTGGATGTTATCTTTGTAGGCTGCCATCCCTTGGGTACCGCTTCTTTTGACAGAAACCCTGGGATCAATCGAACATTGGGACTGTTTAATTTTTTGGATGCGCGTTCGAGCGCCCCGATATCGGGATCAAGCCCGATAAAATCCGCTTCCGGACACTGCTCAGCCAAAACAGCCAACAGGCTTCCGGTTCCGCATCCCACATCCAATATCCTGTCGCCTGGAAGCGGATTGATCTGTTTTACCAGTGCTGAGCGCCATGCGCTTTCCCGTGTCAGATAGCGGATCACGAGATCATAGAACGGCGTCAGGGCTTTATAGCCGAGTGGCGGGGTGTAATTGTTATTATCCATTTGCAACTCGTCGATCCGGAGGATCAATTTGCGCCGCCCAACACATATCACACACCGGATCGCCGCGAGATAGTGTTTGTTTGCGGCGATAATGACCGCGCTGACCATCATTTGCGATCACATCTGATCCCGGCGTGTCATACAGACACCAGCTGTCGTAAAACGCGTCCATATCGCCCTGATCGCCGGTTTCCTGCACAAGCTTTCTGACAAAGCTTTGTGGCGGACAATGGGTGAAATGGGTGTAGATATTTTGATCATCCGACCAGTGCTTGACCGCATATCCTGGTGCCCCAGGAGCGGTGAATGGGAAACGCAATAGTGCTTGGATTGTCCAGCGCAGGCGTTTAGCAGGATCGCGCGTTGCCAAACGAAAGGGCAGCGAAGAGAGCCGCATGAGCGATGCATACACATCCCATCCGATATCGGATATTGTCTGACGGGCTGAAACCTTCGATATACCCAGCTTTATCATCACGCGATAGCTAGCTGCGGTATAGATGGCGAACTCGACCATTATTCGGTTCCCAATATTGGGCAAAGTTTCCAAATCGGCGATGCTTCGCTGAAACTGCACTTCATTATCAAGGGTGTTGAGAAAGCCATTAACATCCTTCTGGAACCAACGCCTTGGCGTACCGTCTGATAAGCCAAGCCCCCGGCTTAATAATATTTTCCTAGCCGAGCGTGACAAAGCCCAACGCATTAGGCTGCGGATAATGCGCCATAGCGTTTTGTTTCGAAGCACCCATTTTACGGACATCAATTTACCATTCTTTCGCTGCGGGGTTATGTAGGTTCTATAGATTCTGACGCCTCAAGCGCAGCGCATTTCCGATAACCGACACAGATGAGAGGCTCATCGCTGCCGCCGCAATCATCGGGCTCAATAATATACCAAACCAAGGATAGAGGATGCCAGCTGCAACCGGTACACCAAGGCCATTGTAGATGAAGGCAAAGAAAAGGTTTTGCCGTATATTGCCCATCGTGAGCTGGCTGAGATGCCGCGCCTTGGCTATCCCGCCTAGATCACCCTTTACCAGAGTGATTCCGGCGCTTTCCATCGCTACATCGGTGCCCGTCCCCATCGCAATACCCACATCGGCTTTAGCCAAAGCAGGCGCGTCATTGATGCCATCACCAGCCATTGCGACCTTCTTCCCGCCGGCTTGTAACTCGCTGATGACCCGGTGCTTATCTTCCGGTGAGACATTGGCATGGATTTCATCAATGCCAATGAGCTTCCCAACTGCCTGCGCGGTCGCTTCTGCATCTCCAGTGAGCATAACAACACGGATATTGGCTTTATGAAGAGCCTTAATCGCATCAACAGTTGTCGGTTTGATGGGGTCTGCAACGCCGATGAGACCGGCAGGCTTCCCGTCCACGGCGACAAACATGACAGTCTGGCCCTGTGATCGTCCATCTTGCGCTTTAGCAATTAGATCAGCGCTGCTCGCGCCGAGCCTTTCCATCATCTTTTCATTGCCGATGGCAACGCGCAGGTTCTCTGCAGTTGCTTCAACGCCTTCGCCCGTAACAGAACCAAAATCGGTAGCGGCTTCAAAGACCAGCTTTCGTTCTTTAGCTCCTGCAACAATCGCGGCTGCCAGTGGATGCTCGCTGGCCATTTCAATCGCAGCCACCAATGAGAGCATCTTGTCTGCATCAAAGCCTGCTTCTGGCTCTACTGATACCAGCTTTGGTTTGCCTTCCGTGAGAGTGCCGGTCTTGTCGACCACAATGGTGTCAATTTTCTCAAATGTTTCCAGCGCCTCTGCATTTTTGATTAAAATACCGTTCTGAGCACCCTTCCCTGTCCCAACCATGATTGACATCGGTGTCGCCAAACCCAGCGCGCAAGGACAAGCAATGATCAGCACTGCGACCGCATTGACGAGCCCATAAGCAAGGGCTGGATGGGGCCCCCAAATCGACCAGATGATGAATGTAATAATCGAGATGAGAATGACTACAGGAACAAACATACCAGCAACGGTATCGGCCAGCTTTTGAATAGGCGCGCGGCTGCGCTGCGCGTCTGCGACCATTTGGACAATCTTGGCGAGCAGCGTATCTTTACCCACACGCTCGGCCGTCATAACAAAACTGCCCGTTTGGTTCACCGTCCCGCCGGTCACATCATCGCCTTCAGTTTTGCTGACCGGAATAGGTTCGCCGGTGATCATTGACTGATCAATCGTACTCGATCCTTTAGCAATGGTGCCATCGACCGGTATTTTATCACCCGGACGCACACGCAATCGGTCGCCTAGTTCAACCTGATCGAGAGAAACTTCCTGTTCCGAACCATCTTCATTGACCCTCATCGCAATTGGCGGCGCGAGTTCAAGAAGTGCGCGCAATGCACTTGAGGTCTGGCCGCGCGCTTTGAGTTCGAGCACCTGCCCCAACAAAACGAGTGTGGTAATCACCGCTGCCGCTTCATAATAAACCGCTACATTGCCGTCATGTCCGCGGAACGCGACAGGGAAAATATTTGGTAAAAAAGTTGCAACGACGCTGAATATATAAGCAACAGCTACGCCCAGTCCGATCAGCGTGAACATATTGAGGTTCATGGTTTTGACTGACTGGACACCGCGAACGAAGAAAGGCCATGCACCCCAAAGAATTACCGGCGTTGCCAGCAAAAACTGCAACCACTGCGCTACCGAGGGATCGAACCATGTTTTGAATGGTTCTCCGGGTATCAAATCTCCCATAGCGTATATAAAGAGCGGCAATGAGAAAACTGCGCTAACCCAAAAACGTTTGCGCATATCAATATATTCAGGATCAGGGCCGGTTTCTAGGGAAAACTCTTCCGGTTCAAGCGCCATGCCGCAAATTGGACATGAGCCGGGCCCTTCCTGCCGGATTTCCGGATGCATCGGACACGTATAGATCGTTCCGGCGGGCGTATTGTCTTGTGCCTCACGATGCTTTCCAGAAATATAATATTCTGGATCGGCAACAAATTTGGTTTTGCATCCGCCAGAACAAAAATGATAATCCCGAGCACCATGACGCGCATGATGCTCGGTTTTATCCGGCTCTACAGTCATACCGCAGACGGGGTCTGTGAGATGATCTGAAGAGCCTTCGTGGCTGTGGTCATGGCCTGTAAGGCCACCGGGGGAAGGATTAACCTCAGCCATTAGCGGTGTTTCCAATCCGGCTCTCAATGAAACGTTTTAGCGGAATGCCGAACAGCGCAATATACCAGCCATAAGCAAAGCTGCCGACAGCGCCCGCGAAAAAACCGGGCCATGTTAGCCATTTAAATCCAGGGAGCCAAGGCGCCCAGGCTTCATGCATATGCGCCCATTGAGGAGCTAGCACGCCAAAGCCGATGCAAATCAGATAGCTAACAAGCAGGAATAGACTCAGCGTCCATCCCCAAATGAAAATTTGCTTACTCGTTGAGATATTGGACATTTTAATCTCCATCTTTTAGTTGATAAATATACCATAGAGGGGTATAGTTTATTAGTCAATCCTGAAAATTGAAGTTTGGGCAGACTCTTTTGATTGCAAGCCAACTAAAATAAGGCATAAGAAAAATATGACAGAAAAATTCGCCAAAGAAATATCCCGGATGCACCGGATTGAAGGTCAGGTTCGCGGTATTGCAAAAATGATGGAGGACGGTCGTTATTGCATCGATATTCTCCAACAATTTTCTGCCGTGGAGGCTGCGTTGCGCGCCACAAAAATGAAAATATTGGAAATTCACACCAATCATTGCGTTGAAGAAGCCCTCACTTCGGGAAACAAAGCTGACCAAAAGGAAAAAATTGCCGAACTGGTCAGCCTGTTTGGAAAAATGGTCAAATAGGAACCGGCCCGAAGCCTTAAAATCGAAATTCTAAAACTCCGGACCCATCCTGCGACCCTATGCGGGTTTAACTATTCCGGCTTGGCCGGTTCTGTTTTGGCCGGACCATGGCCCATTTTGCTATGATCCATCTTCGAATGATCCATCATCTGGCAGGACATTTTGCCATCAGCGTCTTTTTGCATCATACCTGGCATCTTCTTGCCATCCTTCATCATTTCACATTTCTGTGACTGATTAGCACCAGCCTTGTGAGAAGTACCGGCTTTGTGTTGATGCGCCAAAGCTGCACCGCTTGAAACCAGAGCGATTGCGCTGGCGATAACTGTTAGTTTATTCATCATATTTCCTTTCTGGGTTGTTCATCTCAATTATAGTTAGTGAACACACTCTGCCCATCAGCGCCAAAAGCGATGACCTGGTAAGCTTGTGTTTGATTTTGATATTCCATGCCGGGGGACCCAATTGGCATACCTGCTACGGCAAGACCTTTCACTCCAGCAGGGCGGGTTTCGAGCAATCGCTTGATATCAGCTGCTGGGACGTGGCCCTCGATGACATATCCGTCAATAACAGCGGTATGACAAGAAGCCAGCATGGGCGGAACGCCCAAAGCGGTTTTGCGCGCCCGCATATTGGCTTCGTCTTTAACCGTGATCGTCCGGTCCATGCCTTTCTCGGCATGATCCGCCCACTTCAAACAGCAACCGCAGCCAGCATCCCGGTACATAACGATTGGGGCGGCGCTTACCGCTGTTGTGCAGGCTGCCAGCAACGCGAGCGTCATACCACTGGCTGCTTTGCGTAAAGATTTAATAGATAAGCTTTTGGTCATAAGTATTCCTCTACATTCCCATATGGTTGGGGCCGAGCGACATCTCTGCACCCCAATAGCCTTGAAATAGTATCGCCAGTGCTACGGCCGCCAGCCCGACGCGGAACACGGTGCGTTTGCCCGAGTTTGCGGGAGCATTAGACAAAAGAGCGAGCAATATGCCGGTTATGGCGATGCCGGTGCCTGTCCACCTGTGAAGTCCCAAAATCTCCGAACGATCACTCATCCGTATGCCGCCTGCGAGCCAGCCCAAAATTGCAGCCACAATGCCGCCGGCTGCACCGATCCAGACGAGGAACCGAACCGAACTCCCTACACCTGCCGTCGGATTAATAATCATGATAAGCTCGGCCAATGCGGCAACCAGGAAAAGAGCGATTGGGAAATGAACCGCCATAGGGTGTAAGCGACCGAGAAAATCGATGAGATCGAAGCTTTTGTCGGTTGCCGCCTTGTGGGCATGTTCGGCATGTGGATCTGTCATATCTCCAGATTGCATCGATGCCATGCTTTCATCAGCGGCGTTGTGTTCGTTCGATTGGGCCACGGGATCAGGCTCATTATTGCGATGCGCCTCATGCGCCTGCAATGCTGAAACTGGCGAAAATATTAGAAATACTGCCAAACTGATTGCGCGCCAGTGCATAAAAAGACTCCACATCTGCCGCTGTTTGATACTGCGGCTATGTCACTGTTACGCATCTAACGCCCATACCCCTCAAATTTTATTGAGGGTTTTCCGAATGCGGCGCGTAAGGTAATCAGGAAGGCAGTTTTGGAAAGGAAAGCTGAATGACTGAGAAGTTTAGTAAAATTATGGAAGATCTAGGCCATCAAAGTTCACCTGATATTGGTCCGGATTTTGAGGCCGGTATCTGGTCCCGTGTATCTCAAATTGAAAGCAGACAGCTTGCAAGGGGACGCAATGGCCTGGCAGCAATCATGCTGGTCACCGCGTTAAGCGTCGGCATGATAAGTGGCGGCAATGAAGCTATAGCGAGCAGTGGCTCCAGTTATTTGAGCGATGGGCCGGACTATTCACCAGCCACATTGCTGCACATTTTACCATGAGAATGGGGCCTTTTCGCATCGCGCTTCTGATTTTTCTGGCACTGGCTGCTGGATTTCTGGGGTCTTTAGCAGCCAACAAATGGTCAGCGCAAAATGGAGAAAGTCTCAGCCTTCATGGGTTTGTTCATCAAGAACTTCGTCTTTCACAGACCCAAATGAAAGACCTCGACGTAATGGAGAATAAATTTGCGGTAAAGCGCCGTACGTTGGAGCTATCGCTGCGCGCGGCCAATGGCGAACTGGCGACCGCTATGGAAGAAGAGCATGAATTTGGTCCTAAAGTTGCATTGGCGGTAGAAGACGTTCACGACCGCATGGGGGAGTTACAAAAAGCAACAATCGCGCATGTTTTTGAAATGCGCTCCCTGTTAACGCCCGATCAGCAAAAGATATTTGACCGTCACGTAGGCGATGCACTTACCGCTGACCCGCAATGACATCAATTGCATAATTTGAAATGGACCGGCCAATTTCAGTTGAAGGGGACAATATCCTTGCAAACCGGGCTGCTGATGGAGACCGGAGAGCGTTTGGCACTCTGGCGAAACGCCATGGCCCGCGCTTGCTCAATATCGCCCTTAGAACATTGCATAACTCAGACGAAGCGCAAGATGCTGTGCAAGACGCAATGGCTTCGGCATGGTTCAAAATTGGTCAATTTGATCAGAGCCGCGAGTTGGCTCCGTGGCTAACCAGAATCACGCTTAATAAATGTCGTGATCATTTGAGGCGGCGCAAAGTGCGCCGCTTTTTTGAGTTTGGAAGCGGCCAGGAGTACGAATTAGAAACAGCTGACGAAACACCGGATCAATCTTCCGACCTGGAATCCCGTCAGTTGCTATCTCTAATGGAAGAAAAAATCGCCACCCTTCCCCATTCTTTAAGAGAGCCTTTCGTTTTGGTGACTTTTGATGAACGCAGTCAGGCTGAAACGGCTGCTCTTCTAGGCATTTCGGAAAAGGCAGTTGAATCGCGAATTTACCGCGCGCGAAATAAACTGCGGGATGCAGCTAAAAATTTTGAGGGATAGGCCATTTGGGCGCGTAATGAGGTTGAACACAGACCTTATATTCAGGACAGAATTTATGCTTTCCCTCGACCGCAGAAAATTAATTACTTCATCTTTGGCGCTCGGCGGCGCTGCAGGATTATCCGCAGCGATGCCCGCATGGGCCCGTGCAACAAAAAACGGCACATTAGCCCGCAAAGGCAGTGATGTTCTCTCCGGCGAATATATGAAAATGACGGTTGCCGATGCCGCGTTTACGACCGGCAGTCGGCGCGGACCGGCTGTTACCGTAAACGGCACTATCCCTGGCCCTTTGGTGCGCCTCAAGGAAGGCCAGAACCTCGTCGTCGACATGATCAATGATAGTTCTGAAGGCACGTCAATTCACTGGCACGGGCTGCTTGTTCCGTTCTTAATGGACGGTGTTCCCGGCGTCACAATGGCGGCGCTCGAACCGGGCAAGACATTTCGCTATGAATTCCCGATACGCCAAGCAGGCACCTATTGGTGGCATGCCCACACTTTGCAGGAACCAATGGGCCACTATGGCCCAATCATCATCGACCCCAAGGGACCAGAGCCGGTAGAATATGACCGGGATTATGTAGTGATGCTGTCTGACTGGTCGCCCATGAATCCGCACACGATCATGGCCAAACTTAAAAAGGGCGAAGGCTATTTTAATTATAATCAGCGCACGATGACAGATGACTATCCGCTTTCGGCAGACGAGCGCCGAATGTGGGCCAAAATGCGGATGATGCCAACCGATATCAGCGATATATCTGCCGCAACCTATACCTATCTTCTCAACGGGCATGGTCCTGAAGATGGACTCGAATATCATTTCAAGAAGGGCGAGCGTGTACGTTTGCGCTTTATCAACGGGGCCGCTGCAACGTTTTTCAATATCCGTATTCCTGGCCTGCCAATGACCGTTATCCAAGCCGATGGACAAAACGTCCGGCCGGTTCAAGTAGACGAATTCCAAATTGGCAATGCCGAAACTTATGACGTCATCGTTGAGCCGGGGAGCAGCGACGCCTATACAATCGCTGCTGAATCAATGGACCGCTCAGGCATGGGACTTGCTACCTTAGCAAGCCGCCCGGGAGCGCGTGCGGCGGTTCCCCCGCTTCGCGATCCACCACTGCTTACTATGGCCGATATGGGCATGTCCGGACACGGCGAAGGTGGGACGGATCATTCGGCGCATGGCGCTAGCGGTGCCGTTGCCGGAGCGGCAATGGCCGATATGGATATGTCGGGCGGCATGAATATGCGTGATACGTCCAAATTGCCGCCTTCGGTCAAGGTCGGCCCGGGTGTAGACATGGTTGCGATGAACCCCGTTGATCGCATGGGCGATCCCGGAATTGGGCTTGATAAGGTTGGTCACCGCGTTCTCAATTACAAACAATTGGTAGCCGCCAAACCCAACAAAGTTCGAACTCCCACACGGCTTAAAGAAATTCACCTAACCGGGAACATGGAGCGCTATATGTGGTCCTTTGACGGCAAGAAATTTTCTGCCGTCACGGATGATCCCATCCGCTTCGCTTACAATGAACGTGTCCGGGTCAAGCTCGTCAATGATACGATGATGGCGCATCCGATCCACTTGCACGGCCATTTCTTCGAACTGGTAAACGGCGCGAAAAATGATCGCCAACCTCTGAAACACACGGTTATCGTGCAACCAGGCGGTAGCGCGCAATTTGACCTCACGGCAGACGAACCGGGCGATTGGGCGTTTCACTGCCACTTGCTCTATCACATGCATAACGGGATGTTTCAGGTCGTCACCGTGCGCCCGCTGGATGGAGACAAATCATGAAAATGATGATTGCTCTCCTGCTGTCAAGCACAGCAGTGCCCAATGTCGCGTTCGCGCAAAGTCATGACGGTCATAATATGCCCGCTATGGTTGACCCTGATGAAAAGCCGCTGGCCGACGAACCCGATCCTCATGCAGGCCATAATATGGATGCGGCCCAAACGGCGCAGGATGATGTTCCCGTCAACCATGATGAAATGGATCATGAAGGCCTGCCGCATGAAGGCACCGATGAAGCGGAAGCATCTCAGGATATGCAAATGGATTCCATGAGTGATCCCCAAATGGATCACAGCCAAATGGATCATGGCAAAATGAACCAGCAGTCCAAAGAGACTGATCCCCATGTCGGTCACGACATGCCATTAGATTTGCCCGTAAATGCGCCTCCACCCCCAGAAGCGTTTGAAGGACCCACATATGCCGCTGATCAGTTTGTTGGCGCAGAGGCAATGGCCGCTTCGCGTGCTGGCGTTGCCCGAGAGGTCAGCGGCACGCCGGTATTTTGGTTTCAAGGGGACCGCCTAGAGTTTCGAGCCCGGGAAGGTAAAAACGGTTATTTGTGGGACGTCCAGGGCTATTATGGTGGCGACCTTGAAAAGTTCTGGTTCAAAAGTGAAGGCGAAGGCAGCTTTGGAGAAGCCATTGAAAGCGCAGAAGTGCAAGCTCTGTATAGCAAGGCAATTGCACCATTTTTTGATTTTCAGGCTGGTATCAGACAAGATTTGACCGGCCCTGATCGCACGCATGCTGTGATTGGCATACAAGGTTTAGCCCCCTATCTTTTCGAGGTGGATGCTGCGCTCTTCCTTTCCAACAAGGGGGATTTAACCGCAAGAATTGAGGGCGAGCTGGATCAGAAAATCACCCAGCGCCTGATTTTACAGCCGCGCGCCGAGGTCAATCTTGCCGCCCAGGACATCCCAGAGCTTGGTGTCGGAGCTGGTCTGGATAGCTTGGAAGTAGGGCTACGGCTGCGCTATGAATTCGCCCGGGAATTTGCGCCCTATATAGGAATAGAACAGGAATGGAAGCTCGGTGGAAGCCGCGACTTTGCAATAGCTGCGGGCGAAGATCCATCGGTCACCAACTATGTCGTGGGAATACGTTTTTGGTTCTAGCAGGATTTCAAGTGGTTCCGTTCAAAGGAAAGTTCGATGAAAAATAACAAGCCGGCTCCCCGCCGTATCGCCTTAACGCTCACCTATATTGTAGTTTTTCTCGGCGCGGTCGTCATTGGCGGCTATTTGATGACCCACCAACATCAGGCCCATATCCCTGGCGTATATCTACTCCTTGGCATCGTGCTGCTAGCTTGCATTACGATGTTTCTGTTTATGCGTGGAGGGGGAAAACGGTCGTCAAATAAGAACGGGAAAGAATGAATAGGGAAACTTCCTTCTAATGACTGGTTTCCTGCCTCACTGGTCGCCGATTCTGATAATCGCCATATTTTCAATTCTTAGAATCATATATGGGCGGCTTAGTATTTATGAAAGGCGTGAGGTTAAAGCCAAACTTGGCAAAACTGCCGGAAGGTTTCTGCGCTTAGTTAATAGACCGGGGACAATAACCAATGGATAAAACTATGATAATTTTCAATGCAATCTTGCTCGCTCTCGCACCAGCCAGTGGTCTCGCAGCACAATCGAGTGACGCCCAAATTGATAGTAAGACGACCGCAATAGAAGCGGGTCCTCAAAATTCATCGCGGTCCTCTCCAGAAAATGTTCTAACCGCCTACCGGAACGCCATTCAAAAGCTTGATGCTGCAAAAATGAAGTCACTGTTTTCAGAGGAATCTCAAATATTCGAAAATGGTAAGGCAGAAGGGACATTTCTCCACTATCTGGAACATCATCTTGGTCCCGAATTAGATCATGTAAAAAGCTTTACTTTCACGCAGCCGACAGTCTCAATAACTCAGGTTGATAATACAGCGTTTGCAACCGAGACTTATGGCTATGTGATAGTTTTGCACGATGATCGTAAAATCGAACGCACCGGCATTGCGACGTCTGTGCTGGTTCGTGAAGGCGATAACTGGAAAATTCTGCGGTACCATTCTTCTTCGCGCGCTCCCAAAAAGGCTGAATGATGAAGCTCCAAGTAAAATAGTCAGCGTGCTTTCGGGGGGATAGATGTCGACAAAAGTTCATATTAAGGCAAGCAAAATACATAAATGGCTCGCACTGATCATCGGCGCGCAGCTACTGCTCTGGTTTGTAAGCGGCTCGATCATGAGCATTTTGCCTATCGAGAACGTACGAAGCGAACATTTGGTATCGCGCGAGGTGCAGCCAGTCGCGAATATTAGCAAGCTGGTTTCGCCGAGTATAATTGCAGAGCAAGCCGGCGGCCCAATTCGTGCCTTGCGATACCGGATGCTGATGGAACGGCCCGTTGCGGAAGTAACTGGGATGGATGAAAAAACTTATCTCCTTGATGGCTTAACTGCAAAGCCACTCGCACCGATCACCAAAGCCGATGCACTTAATATTGCCAGCAAGGCGTGGATTGACGGTGAGCCTCAATTCGCTGCAGTTAACAAAATCACCCAAAATTCGGTCGAGTATCGCGGTGCTTTGCCCGCATGGCAAGTGAGCACAATTGATGACGTGAGGATTTTCATTCCTGTGGCTACAGGGGACATTTCGGCTGTCCGAAGTACTACCTGGCGATTTTACGACTTCTTCTGGTCACTTCACATAATGGACTGGAAAAATCATGAAAACTTCAACAGCTGGTGGCTGATAGCCTTTGCGCTCGGCGGCGTCCTAATGTCCGTTTCGGGTTTGACACTTCTTGTCAAACGCTGGCCATTGAAACGCCGACGGAGAAAAAATGCTAGCTAGTGTTTGGACGAAGAAACAGGCTCAACCCTATCAACAAAACCTCACCATAGCGCCGTTGCGTAAAACGTGGTGATTAGCTTACATTGAGTTTTTATTTGTAACTGCGCGCGTCAGACTTCAACTGCATCGCCAAACCCAACAATTAGAATACCAAAAATCACGAGAAGGGAAAAGAGACAGCCGCGCCATCTCTGCTTTGGAAGGAGAAATGCCATTCGAGCAGCGATTGCTGCCTGCAGAGTGTAATAAAGGGCGAAGGCGCGAGAGGCATAACTGATAATCTGAAAAACGTCCGCGCTCCAAGTTAATATCAAACCTATGATTGCGAGCAACACATAGCCATTGCGCGGACTAATCCTGCCTTTTGTTAATTCTGCAATCAGACCGCCAGAACCGCTTGTATCGGCTATGGCGGCGCTGAATTGAGCAGCCAACGCCCCGGCTACCAATATCCAGGGCAATATTGGAGAAACAATTTCCATCACATCAATGATTGCCGTTTCCGTCAGCTGGAATTCTTCATGCTCAAATGACAATGCGAACAGCGTGATATAAATCATGTAAATTGCAGCGGCCACCAATTGCGCTAGCTGCATCGATTTAACCCGAACAGCGGCGCTATAATCATCGCCCAGATATCTTGAAGTCTCAAACCCCTGGACAGTAATAATCAAGCCAAAAGCAAGTGTAATGGCCGCCCAACCCGTTAATTGCGGCGGGTGAACGACGAGCGCTGAACTCATGGCCTTTTCGTAGCAATAGTAGCTGAGGCCCACCAACAAGCCGGCGATGATCGCCAGTTTGATCGTAACGGCTATATATTCCATTTTTTCAAGTGCGGAAAAACCGCGCGTATACCCAACGATCAAAATGACCAGAAAAATGAATGAGGTGAGTAGCTTGGCATTGGCAGGATTATTGAGCGATGTCAGGCTAAGCCCGAAGGCGCCAAAGAGATTGAGATAATAGGTGACAGAAATCATGAAGGCGAGCGCCAGCGCCCAGGAGGCAACAGTTTCCAGTTTCTCTGCTACGTAGTCCTGAAAAGTGACTGGCCCATTGCGGACCGTGATATTGAAACGGATTGCACTGCCAAACAAATAGGCGCCAAAGACGAGTGCGCCCATAACAAGCGGCGCCTTGCTTCCATAGGCGTACACCAAAATGGGGGCGAGAACTAGAAATCCGCTACCGATAATCGACGCCAATGGCGTAACAGTTGCCCGCCAAACCGGTGATCGCGAAAGTCTGGGGGAAAGCTGCAACGCACCTGCAAAAATTATGGCTGCGATGATTACAACATTCAATATCATATTGTCATCCCGCTAGGGCATCATAGATTGATGATCGCGGCAGAACGTTCAAGAAGAATAATCCCGCCAAAGCTTAATTGCATCAATCCACAAACTGAATTTTTGACATCAAGATTCCTGTGAGCTTTTCCTCATCGCTTTCCATCGCCCCCATTGAGGGATGAACATTGGAACCTGATTTTGATACACACGGTAATCATCCCCAAACTTCCGGAGCATTTCCCGCTCTTCCTTGCGTGCAAGAAAATAGTAAGCAATCACGATGAGTGGCAGGAGGCTAATCGAAAATATGGTAGGCCAATGAATGATGCCTTCCCCAAACAGGGCAATGAAAAGTCCAGTATATTGAGGGTGTCTTGCAAACCGGTACAGGCCGGTAGTCACCAACACGTTTTCTTGACGGGCACGATAAACCTCTTTCCAACCTTTAATGAAAAGGCCGATTCCGGTAAATGCAACGCCGTAGCCCAAAATCATCGCCGCAAACATTCCTGTTTCGCTAAAGTCCAGCAATGTCGACCATAAGCTGTTACTAACATATTCCCTATCCAAACCAAAAAAGCGGATGGCGAGGTACACGGTCAACGGGAAGCCGTACATTTCGGCATAAAGCGCGATGATAAATGCCTGTACCAGTCCCGCGCCTGCCCATTCGCGCCAACCCTTTGGTGCAAAATATCTATAGAATACCCAAGAGATCACGATGACCATGATCACGGCCAACCCCCATCCAAACGTGCCCATAAATAATCTCCGTACCAATAATCAGTTAAACCATTTGCGTAGAAAAATGCCCTGCGGGCCCCAAAAAATATCCCTGCCCTGCCTTCAATTTTCCAAATAAGTTTCATGGCTGAAGGAAGAACGAAAAAAGATGATTTTCCGGCGTTAGTAGATACAGACGCAGACTTGTGTTTTTCGTTACAGTGCTAACGCTATTTTAATCGCAAAATCGTGAAACACATTGGTGCAAAACGATGAATATAGTCTGCCTCCAATGGCGTAAGTCCTCATTTTCGAAATGCTCTCACAGGTCACTGCCAGAATCGGCTAACTGTAACGTTCAGGTCTATCATCCGTCATTATTCTTACACATCGTTCGACAGTGATTTCCGGAAAGGACCATTATGAAAACCATTCTTCTGCCTATCGTGGGCAATTCTGGCATGGAAGGCCGTTTGCAAGCGGCTTTATCCCTCGCGCATGACCAAGAAGCCCATTTGAGCTGCCTGCAAATACTGCCATTACCCTATGTATTATGGGCAGGAGAGGCGTCGGGAATGAATTATGGTCAAATGCTTAGCGACGCCGAAGGGGCCTCCAAGATCTTACGAAGTGAAACAGAGGTCCGGCTTTCTGAAGAAGAACTTAGCTGGGACTGGCAGGTTCGCACGGGCGATACAGTGAGTGAATTGATTATGGCTGCTCGGTTGGCTGATATGGTCATCGTTGGGAGTGGTTCCGGAGACGATGCACCTGCGGTTCATATTGCGGCCGATTTAGCGGTTCACGTCTCCATTCCTGTGCTGGCCTTTCCGGTAAATGCTTCGAGCTTCGATCCGGTCGGACCAATGATGATCGCTTGGAATGGATCAGCCGAGGCTGCCAATGCTCTTCGAAACAGCTTGCCGCTTATCTCCAAAGCCTCAAGCGTTCATCTGGTTGTTATTGATGAAGCCTCTTCAGCCTTCCCGGTAGAAGATGCAGGTAACTTTTTGTCCCGGCATGGCATTTCGGCCGAAATCAAACAACTTTCTGTGGCGACTTCGATAGAGGAGACTTTGGATGCAGCTGCTCGCGAGATTGAAGCAAGCTGCATCATAATGGGCGCTTATGGTCATTCTCGAACGCGAGAAATGATCTTCGGCGGTGTTACCCGTCATATGCTACAAAATAGTTCCATTCCTCTCTTATTGTCCCATTGAGGACCGCTGGAGGATGGACGCTAGGGGGAAAATGATACGCAGAATTGAACTTCCACCAAATGAGAAAATCACGGCCCAAACATTTGAGCTATGCAAAATTTTTGGCCATTATGCTCTATAGCGAAAAACTCGGGGACGAAGGTGAAACCATGGTTTTCTTACATGGTATAGCCGGCTCAACGCGTTATTGGAAATCTCGCGTCAAACCACTGGCCCACCATCATCAGCTATTGTTGGTTGATCTACTGGGTTACGGCCAGTCCCCAAAACCCTGGACAAAATATACAGTTGATCGCCATGTCGACGAACTTTATCAGGTCCTTCGTGACGAAAAGGCAATGACCATTGTTGGTCATTCATTCGGGGCCATCGTCGCAATAGCTTTTTGCGCTCGCTTTCCCCACTTGGTAAAACGTCTTATCCTGATCAGTCTTCCCTATTTTGGCGATAAACAAGGCGCTATCAAATATTTTGGTGAAAGCCATTTGGCTGAACGGTACGTTACAACGAATATCGCCTTTGCAGCGCTTGCTTGTATGATGACACGCTGGGTTCTGCGATGGTTTCTTCCCTATGTACTGCGCGATATGCCGGGTGAAGTCGTTGAGGATCTGACCCGCCACACTTGGCGCTCTTATACCTCTTCGTTATGGGACGGCGTTTATGGCCATGATCTTTTTGCTGACGCCGACAGTTTGGATCCCAATTTCAATGTCCTTTGCCTGCATGGAAGCGCAGACAAAACCGCTCCGCTATCCGGCGTCCAGAAACTGTTAGCCAATCGTTCGCAGTGGAAAATCCAAATTTTGGCAGATGGAGATCATCATCCTCTTTTGCGAAATCAGCAATGGTGCCTCGAGCAGATTGCGCTGGCGATGAAAAATTAGTCAACCCAACCGCCATTTTGAAGTCGACCAAGCAATCAGCAATATTGCCGAGATATGCGTGCCAAAAATTAGAAATTTCAAAGTCTGCAGAGGTTTGGGAGGTAAATATGCTCAGGCAAAAGCGATGTAGATCGGTATAAATCACATGCCGTATTTGAACCAGAATATCATTGATATATTTTCCATCGGATACGTCATAGCCGAGTGGACGATCCGCATAGCTATGCTGATAGTCGTCCCCTTAAGGCGGCCCCCCGGATCGGCACGCGGTTGGTTAGTGGCCGCTCTTTTTATCCCCATTCCAGCGCTTATCCTGTATTTGTTGATAGGTCGGCCGACCTATCCGCGTTGGCGGCGGAAGCGTTTCACAAAAGCACGGCAAATGCTGGCGATTGCGACGGATGAAATCAACCATTCTGAGTTTTGCTCGCGGCCCGTATTGCCTGATACGTATGCTTCTGCTTCAAAACTGGTTGAGAATCTTGGCCAGTTCCCAATAATGGGCGGCAATAAAGTCAATCTTCTTGCCGACTATGACGGAGTGATTGACGAGCTTGTTGCTGACATAAATCGGGCTCGTCATCATGTTCATATTCTGACCTATATATTCGCCAATGACCGCACAGGATCGAAAATCATCGAAGCCCTGAAAAACGCAGCTGAGCGGGGCGTTGAATGCAGGGTGTTAATTGATGCACTTGGCTCACGTCGCTGGTCGCGGGACATTATTGATCAACTAACAAGTGGCGGCGTTCAAGCAGCGCGGGCGCTTCCGGTTACATTTTTGCGCCGACGTTCGGCCCGCGCAGACCTGCGTAATCATCGGAAAATCGCAATTATCGACTCATCGCATGGATTTATAGGCTCACAAAATATTATTGATGCACAATACGCACCTGGTTTGTTCAACCGGGAGTTGGTGGTTCATGTTGCCGGACCAGTTGTACTTGAAATGCAAGCAGTTTTTGCCGCTGACTGGTTTCTTGAAACCGGTCAGGTTTTAGACGAAGCTACATTTTTTCAACATCGCCATGGCGCAGGATCCACAACAGCCCAGCTGCTGCCAAGCGGCCCCGATTATCCTGTTGCTGGCGCTGGCCGGCTTGTGGTGGCGCTCATTTACAGTGCGCGGCGGCGCATTGTTATAACAACCCCCTATTTCATTCCCGACGTTGCCTTGGTACAGGCTCTGGAAACAGCAGTTATGCGCGGGGTTGAGGTAATCCTGATACTCTCAAGGGCCTCCGACAGCCAATTGGTCGGCCTTGCTCAACGCTCTTATTATGAGCAGATGCTGCGTGCGGGCATAGCCATCTATCTCTATCCCGACGGTCTCCTTCACGCCAAACACATCATGATCGACGAACTTATTTGTGTTATTGGGTCCACAAATATCGACATCCGGTCATTTCAGTTGAACGCTGAAGCAAGTCTCATCCTCTATGATGAGAAAGTAGCGAACATGCTAGAAGCAGAACAAGATAAAAACATTGCTGCAAGCGACCGGTTAAACCGTGAAAGCTGGGATCAGCGTCCGCGGCCAGTCAAGCTAGTGGAAAATATTGCGCGGCTGGTCAGTCCCCTGCTTTGACCACTTGACGGCCCTTGAATTCCGCTAGCTTTCTAGCCATTCGCTCTTCTATACTGCCGCCCCAATTGGCTTCGAGTTTGAGCAACGCTTCCATTGCAATTTCCGGGTCATACAGGAATGTCATGACATCGCGCGCAATCGGATAGGCCGAACCTGAACCGCCACCATGCTCTACCACAACAGAAATTGCATATCTCGGATTATCGACCGGCGCAAAGGCGATAAAAAGTCCATGGTCGCGGTAACGCCAAGGTAAACTTGCATTGGACCTGACACCCCCTGCCCGTTCTGCCATTGTTATCCGCCGCACTTGCGCAGTTCCCGTTTTACCTCCCATTTTTATATCTAGAAGCGGCAGCGCGGCCCGGCGGGCTGTGCCTATTGGGCTTACCACATCACCCATAGCCTGCCGCACAAAGGCAAGATGTTCTGGTGGAATTTCAAGAGTTGCAGATGGGGGCATTTTTTTGGCGAGCAGCAATGAAGGCGCAATATCTCGTCCTGAAGCCATTCGAGCTACCATAACGGCCAATTGCAAGGGATTGGAGAGCATATACCCCTGCCCGATCGTAGTGTTTACCGTATCATAGGCTTGCCACTTTTCATTATATTTCCGTAGTTTCCATCGAGCATCTGGGACGGTGCCGTAGCTTTGAGAGGCAACTGGCAAATCATATTTTGCCCCGAGGCCGAGGGCCTTAGCCATCTGCGCAATTGGCGCAATTCCGACCCTCAACGCCATTTGATAAAAATAAATATCGCAGCTTTGATATATGGCTTTGGCCATGTTAACTCGCCCGTGACCCCCACGTTTCCAGCAATGGAAGTAGCTATTGCCAACCTTCAATCGCCCTGTGCAAATTACAGTATCATCCTTTTTTACCCCCGCCTTCAAAAGCGCCAACGCGACCATTGGCTTGATGGTTGATCCAGGCGGATAAAGGCCGCGTAGTGACTTGTCCCTCAAAGGAACATGATCATCGCTCGACAGCATTTGCCATTCGTTCTGGCTAATCCCGTCTGAAAAGCTGTTTGGGTCGAAAGACGGCATGGAGGTCATGGTCAGAATCTCCCCGGTTTGGCTATCAAGAACCACAACCGAGCCTGATTCTTCGCCTAACCGCCTAGCCGCATAGCGCTGGAGATCTGCGTTTAATGTGAGTTGGATGGATTTGCCCGGAACATCCGATCTTGTTTCCAGCTCCCTTACTATCTTGCCTCTTGCAGTTACCTCGACACGTTTGGCCCCTGGTTTACCTTGCAGGGTCTCTTCAAATCTCTTTTCCAACCCATCCTTGCCGATCTTGTACCCCGGCGCGAGAAGAATTGGTGACGGATTTTTCTCATATTCTTCAGCAGATGGCGTTCCCACATAGCCCACAAGATGGCCCACGGCGGCACCGGGCGGATAATCTCTTGAAAAACCGCGACTAGCAGAAACCCCCGGTAAATCAGGCAAGCGGACACTTACCGCTGCAAAGCGGTTCAAATCCAGGTCTGACGCAACATGGATTGGCTGAAAATTATTCGCCTGTGTCAGTTCGGCTTTTATTCGCGCAACCTCTTCCGCTTCCAAACTCAATAATTTTCTGAGAGTTGCAATAGTCGCATGCTTGTCCTTGAGACGACTGGGATTCAGGTCGATACGAAAATCAGTTTTGTTGTTTGCGATAGGCTTTCCGCTGCGGTCCAACAGCCAGCCTCGCCGCGGCGGTATGAGGGTCAAATTTACGCGATTGCTCTCTGATTCCAATTTGTAGCGGCTATTCTCGACGACCGAAAGGTAGCCCATCCGACCCGCTAGGGCCAGTCCGATACCTGCTGACACACCGCCTAACAATGTTGCGCGTCTGGAGAAGGTCAGAGATTGAATGCTGCCGGTTATCGTTCTGGTTTTCTTCATCACGATAATTTCAGAATTTCTGGATGTCTAACCTCATAGACGGATGTATATTCGTACTTCCAGGACGAGCCTATGTTCTTTGCCAAACGGACCACCAGACAATGCTCTTGAATGGCCTTCTGTATATAGGGTGCTGTCGTAGCTGAGCTCTTCATGTGAGCGGCTGTTTCTGGTCTGAACCAAGCAAAAAGGTCATTGACACCCCGGAAATGGTCAGAACAATACCAAGCCATTGGAGCGCGGAGATGTATTCGCCAAATAAAACTGCCCCCATTGCCAAACCAAAAACTGGAATGAAGAAACTGAAGCTATTAGCCCGGTTCAACGATGTTTTTTCGAGAATGCAAAACCACATCCAATAGACCAAAGAAGTTCCGAAAATACTCAGAACCCCGAGTATCAGTACGAACTGGGCGGACCATTCTACAGTTGTGGGCTCTTCAAATACAGAGGCTGCTATAGCAAGTGGGATGCTCCCAATTAGGAGCTGAAGGCCCATTGCCATCAGGGCATCGACGGATCCGGCGATTTTCTTAATCCAGACATTGCTAAAGGTTATGCCCAGGGCAGCGAGGATGATATACGCCACGCCAATCCCATAGCTTGCATTTTCACCCGAAAGATATCCAGGCAGCGCTATGAAGATGATTCCGCCGAAGCCGAGCATCATGCCTAGAATACCCAACCGAGACAGCCTTTCTCTGAGGATAAAGCCTGCGAGAATTGCAGCCAGCAAAGGCTGCGCATTTGAAATTACGGTAGCAATACCTGGAGACACGAATTCAGCTGCGTGAAACATTCCAAAAAAACCAAGGCTGGTTGCCCCTATACCTACCACCGCTATGTTTTTCCAATCATGCCAATTTGTGGGGAAGGGCTGGCGCAATGCTAGCGCAATGACAATCAACACGAGACCGGACAGGACCGCGCGGAGCGTAGCAAATGTCAGATGCGGCGCAGACTCTATGCCCCAGATAATAAACGGAAAGCAGATGGCCCAAAGAAACATCACGGTGATGATCTGGAAAATAAGGGATAAATTCATTGTGATACTCGAATTTTGTCAGATGCTTGGTGCGCTCGCTGGCGGAGCTTCAAACTGGCTCCGCCAGTAATCTCCATCACGGTGCGATTATTTTATTTTCCAGCAATTTCTCGTCAAACGGAAAGACTATTTTAGCATCAGGCTGCTCAGCATGTTTGTCCTTGTCCGGACAATCTACCAGGGACATCAAGTGACGAATGACATTTATGCGGGCCGTTTTTTTATCGTCCGTTATAACCACGTACCATGGTGCAAGGTCGGAATGAGTCCGGCGGAACATTGCATTTCGCGCCTCGCTATAATCATCCCAATGCTTAATTGCGACTTCATCCACAGGACTGATTTTCCATTGCTTTAAAGGATCTATCCGTCGGTCGCGAAGTCGGCTTTTCTGTTCGTCTTTTGAGATATCAAGATAATATTTGTAAACTTGTATGCCCGACCCAATTAGTAACCGCTCGAAAGGGACTACAGACGACATAAAAGTTTGATACTCACTCTCAGTGCAATAGCCCATAACGCGTTCGACACCGGCCCGGTTATACCAGCTACGGTTCATCAAAACCATTTCCTGACTTGTTGGAAGCTGAGCGACATATCTTTCGAAATACCAGGAACGGAGCTCTTTGTCAGAAGGCTTGCCCAAGGCAACCACGCGCGTTTCCCTCGGGCTCAGATGTTCGGTAATTCGCTTGATAACGCCGTCTTTTCCTGCCGCATCCCGGCCTTCAAATATAATCAAAATCTGGAGATCATTTTTAATCAGATGCCGTTGCAGCTTCACCAACTCTAATTGGAGTCGCTCCAGGGAGGCTTTGTACGCCTTTTTTTGCATTTTCTTTTCACTCATTTAATCACCTTTCAAAAATTGATTTCTATCTTTGCAATACCGATCATGTTGTTTTTACAGTTATGTTATGCAGTATATCCCCGGCATGCGCGAAATGGTCGGATGCGTTTGACAAATGGCGATAGATTTCACGCCGCTTCAAAACTTCCATCACATAGGCCAATCCACTAGCCACTGCCCTACAATCGGTTTCCTCCAAAGGTCCCAATAGTTGCAAGAAATCATCATGATTGCTGGATTGTTCTGCCCGGGGTTTGGCGGAATAGTATTTTGCATCGAACAACTGAGAAAGCGCTTTGCGATATAGTTTTTCAACCTGTCTTTCCACTTTTTGAACGGCCGCAGCGCTTTGTTCGGCCACGGCCGGGTCCTTTTTCAAAGTGGCGAAACCGCTTTGAAGCTTTCGCGCACTTGATTGCAGAAGCTTTGCCATTTCGAGCATTTGGGCATCGGGTTCGATCCCAAGAATTTCCATTTCTCGCACGGTCGTCTTGGCATAATTTAAACCCTCATCGATTGAGGTGATCGCCCGATAAATGTCCTCGCGATCAAACGGCGTTGAAAAAGAGCGGTTAAGGGTATCTATATTTCTTATTTTCAGAATATCCCCTTCGTGCTCCAGTCTCCGCACATCATCGGCTCGTTTCTGCTCGCCTGTTTGCATATAGCCGGCCAGCATTTCCATTGCCTGCACAACCACATCACATTGATCATTGAGCATTGAATAGAAGTCCGGCGTTCGCGGGAACACGGTGTTTATTATTCTCGAAAATCGCGAAACTTGTTTTATTTCTGTGCTCTCAGTATCAGATTGCATAGCCTGTCCAATCGTTGCTCGATTGACTGAGCCGAGTGGCCCCGTCGCGTGGCTTTTGCTTCGTTGGCGAAAAGCCGTCCCCTTGTCGCCTATATAGCTGGCATTCGGCCAGCTTTACCCGATATGGCCAACGGCACTCCCTATTCGGTTCAGATATAAACATTGATCAGAACTCCTGCCGAGATACCAATTACCAAAGCCAGATAACCGGTTAAAATAGGGCGTCGTAGCTTCTTGTCGGCAAACACAAAAACTATCCCAAGTTTAAAAATGAGGTTGGCGAAGAAGGCCAATATGATTGCGTAAACGGCAATATTGGGATCAAGGATATCATCCGATACGAGTTTCAGATTTGAAACTGTTATGGCGTCAATATCGGTCAATCCCGATAGGAAGGACACCAGGAAAACACCGGCTTCTGCAAAGACATCGTTCATCCATGCGACGAGAAACAATATCCCGGCAAAGCTAAGCGCAAAGATAGCCGCGCTTACTATTTCCGCTGGATTTCGGGTTGATACTGACGGTAGAGGCTCCTTTGTATCTTCAATCCTGCGATACGACCACAAAACAAACAGACTGCCAGCCACCCCGCCCCCTATCAGCCATGGTAGCATGAGGGGTATCAGCATAAATTCCAATATCCCCACGATTATTCCAATGCGTACGAGCTGAACTAGGTGGGACAATAATATTATGGTTGCTGCTATGTTGGAGAACTCGGCCTGTTCCTTGCTATATTTCGCATAAACCAGGGTTGTTGCCGTCGTTGAAGCCATGCCTCCCAAAACTCCGGCAATTGCGACGCCCGACTTATGCCCAAATATTTTAAGTGCGAGATAACCCAATAAGCTAAGCCCGCTGATGAGGACCACCAGCCAACCGATTTGATAGGGGTTAAATACCTCGTAAGGGCCGTAATTGTTGTTTGGTAATATTGGCAATAAGATAACGGCGATCGCTGCGAATTGGAAAAACGATATTATTTCCTGTTTGGTCAACCTTTGCGGTACCTCTCGCAATTCTTTACGAAAATAGAGCAATGCAGTCATCGTCACGGCAATCGCGGCGGGCAATAACGGATGGCCAATCCATAAAATATATCCTAGTATAAAGGTAATTAGCGCAGCGACTACCGTCGTGGTATCTGGCTCTCTAGCTCGGGATTTTATTTGGGCGATCATCAGGCAGGCGGCGACAAGTATCAAAAGCGTCCAGGCGCCGATTTGAGAATCAGTTTGCGCCCAGATATACCCGCCGAGTGAACCAGCAAGTGCGATTAATGTGAAAGTCCGTAGCCCTGCGATGGAATTTTCATGGCGCTGTCTCTCCAATCCGACCAAAAAGCCAAGGGCCAGGCTTTGGCCAAAGAGCATCAAATGCGAAATTTGAGGGGCATCGTTAATCATCTTTGACTAATTTCCCAAAAGCCCCGTTGAGAAACGCACATGTGCTGTCTTAGACGCGAGCTTTGCCAGAAGCCCATTGGGCCAATCGCGCAAAATGCTACTTTTCCGGATTTGGGAGCCTGCCATATATGGTTTTCCATCAAAAAAACTTTCCAGCCAATTGGATCAATCCGTAAATGCCAATGGAAACGCTCGCAGCGCCAGGTATCGTGATCAACCATGTCCCGAAGATATGCTTTGCAGTGCCCCAGTGAACTGACTTCGGCCGCTCTGATGTGCCAACGCCCATAATTGCAGTGCTGACCACCTGGGTGGTGGAAACAGGGGCTCCGAGGGCAGATGCCGCCAAAATCACACCAGCTGACGCCAATTGTGCATCCAACGCGTGGATTGGCCGAACTTTGTAGATCCCGAAACCCAGAGTACGCACGATGCGCCATCCGCCTGTCAGCGTGCCGATTGTGATCGCGGTTGCGCTCGCCAAAATAACCCAAAACGGCACATAGAACTGCCCGCTGACACCGCCCAGGACTAGGATCATGGCAATCACACCCATGCCTTTCTGGGCATCATTTGTTCCATGAGAAAAGGCCAGAGCCGCCGTTGTCAGCCATTGAAAGGCGCGAAGATATTTATTGGCCGATGGCTTGGCGGCCCGCAAGGCGAAGACCATGATGCGGTGTAATAAGCCGCCCAGGAAAAACCCCAGAATGGGTGAAAGAAACAAAGCTCCCACTATCTTGGCGACACCCTTGAGATGAAAGCCGTCAGTTAGCTCAAAACCCCAGACGACATGGCCTGGACCCGCAGCGACAATTACCACCCCGACGAGACCTCCAACAAGAGCTTGGGAAGAGGAGACGGGAAGTCCAAACCACCAGGTTAAAAAATTCCAGATGATCGCGCCGCCCAGACCTGATAATATGACAGTCAGTGAAAAAATATTCCCCAGATCGGAAACATCAACAAAACTACCGATCGTATTGGCCACCGCAGTTCCTCCAATGATAGGTCCAAGAAAAGTGAACGAGGACACTAGAATAATTGCCTGTATTGGGGTCATTGCATGCGAGGCAATTGCCGTAGCCAACATGTTGGCAGCGTCTTGCATTCCGTTCGAATAGTCAAACAACAGAGCAATGAAGACGCCCAGGATGACAAGGACCATCACACCGCTCATAGCGGAGCCTCATTTTGATATCGTTTGAACCGGCCTGCCCTCGCGTTCCGATTCTGCATCGGTATCATTTTCTATCCCAGAAAGCTTTGGTATCGAGGAACCGGTTTACATCCTTGAAGAGCTTTTTTTCGGTAAATTTAGCTTCGCGTTGGTGCCATCCGATGACAATGCCAGCGGTATAAAACCATGCTGGCGTGGCAGCATTGGGTTCCGCACTCAGCATTTTCTCGACGAGCAGTTCCGCAGCCAGGACATCATTCAAATAACCCATCCGACTTTGAATGGGACTAAGCGTTTTCTGAAATTTCAGAACTTGCTTATCTGGATAAATATTAGCAGAAAAATCGATGGTATAACGCAGTTTCTTCATAACTAATCTTAGATTATGCCGCTCTTCCTCAGACATTTTCTTAAGCTTTTGACAGTTTTTGCGCACAATTCTATTCTGCTTCTTCAGTTGCTTTACGCAAAATTTTCTCGCCGCCGCTGACAGGTCCATTGCTTTTGGAGAGGGTGCGCTATCCCGCCAGATGTCGCTATAAAGCCATGTACTAAGCCCTAGAATAAACTCCGTATAGCGCGCGGAATTGACTGCGCTGCGGGCTTGTTTGCGATGAAGAACTCTTTCTTTCTCGGCAGCCGACAAAAGCAGTTCAAATCTGGTGGCCGGTTCGGAAAGTTTGGCGACCGGTGCCACGAACTCATCGATAAAAACATCCCAGCTGCGCGCTGCCGACAGCTCATCCCTAAGCCACTTTGCTTCGCTCACAATCCAATCATATTTTTCTTGTGCAATATTGGCCTGGAAAATCTCCAAGCCTGCACGCAAACGCCGCAAGGCAACACGCATTTGATGAATGCCCTCAGCATCGTCCAGGAGAACCGACGCTTCATTGGCTTGGAGATAGCTGATTGCCTGTTGAAGATTGTCGACAAAGGCCTGTTCTCCAGTGAAGTTCTTAAACAGCTTAGACTGCCGCCATTTTTGAGCGCGTGGCTCTTCCTTCGATAACAATGAATAGCCGCGCGCTGCTTTGCTAACAGTGCTGATCCGAAATGGGACTGTCTGATTAATAGTTGCCGCAAGTTCAAATATGTGAGCGGCTGAACCGCTCAAAAGTTCAAGCTCTAATTCACAAATTGGTTGGACTGCATCACCTGCGGTGACTTCGCCCACATCGATGTCGAGCGACACTGTCGTACCATCATCAAATTTGAGTTTACGGGACTGCCGTCTAACAACGGATTGGAAAACAGCTTGTAGATTATCTCCCGTCAACCGTTTTAACTTGGTCCGGATTTTCTTGTTTTCAAGAAGGTCAATTTGTGGGATTTGATCCGGCAATTCAGCCTCCCATTCTATTCTCCCTATAATGGCACCCAAAGGTTCGCTTTGCCGTTTCAGGCACTGGGTATAAGTCTTGCCGATTTTGCGAACACGCAATGAATAGCCGTGCTTGTGAAGGGCATGATCGGGCGTATCAAAATATGTCGTTGTCAGAACGCGAGAAACTGCCTTATTGACTGCCAGATCGGTAATGGCAGAAAGACTTTTTAACTGCTCCAGCTGTTCGGCCTTGAATACCCCTTTTAATTCCATTTCATTGTTCATTGACACTGGTTCTTTCCTTTGCGGTAAAGAGGTTCTTCGGGATTCCGCGGTCGCTAGTTAAATTGCAGGCCAACGCAACTAATGTTTGGGTTGCTCCGCCCAGTCAGAGTCAGGCAGCTTGATGTTCTCGGTGACGGTTAGTCTCATGACGGATTATCGTCGGTTCACGCTCAGCGAAGGTTTGTGCACGATCAATCCGTGATAATACTGTGCGCAATTCATCGGCCTCGGTAGTGTCTTGCTGGCCATGCGCTTCCAGCCTGGCAAGCTTCTGCCGGAATATTGGGGCGTACATCGTGATAATCTCTTTGTCTGCATTATCATTTTCGGCATCGTTCATCTGAAATTCTCCAAAATTTTCCTAAGTGACTGGATACATGGTGATGTCTCAAACTAGCGGCGTTCCTCGACATCGAGAACGGTCTGTTGGGTTCAATTATAAGGACGTGGCAAACAATGATTTGTTACACTATGTTAAATGTGCCTCCAGCCTTCCTACCAAACTCCCGGATCATGCAGCACGCCTTGAATATCTGTCCTGCAGTTGCGAAGGGACGAGATAGTCGCGTGTAAGCGGGACAGCGTCCTGCTTTTTGGCCAATTGAACCTGAAAGACCACATGCCCATTTTGTCTGAACGCGAGCTCGCTGACGACAAGGTAAAACCGCCACATACGGCAGAACCGTTCATCATATATTTTGCGAACCTCATCGATTTTTTGTTCGAATCTGTCGCGCCATGCTTTGAGTGTCTCGGCATAATGGAGGCGTAAAACTTCGACATCCGTAACATATAGACCTGAGCGTTCAGCAGCGGCCATTACTTCGGAAAGAGCTGGAGAATATCCTCCAGGAAATATATATTTTGCAATCCATGGATTTGTCGCACTCGGACCATCGGCTCGGCCAATAAAATGGATTAGCGCGATCCCATCGTCCGCTAGACTGCCATGTAACTTGGAAAAAAACTCCGAATAGTGGGGTATGCCGACATGTTCGAACATACCGACCGACACTATGCGATCAAAGGTTTCGGTGACCTCTCGATAATCTTGCAAACGAAATTCTGCGCGGGCACTTGTCTGCAATTTTTCTGCCCTCTCAAGGGCAACATTGTGTTGCTCACATGACAGCGTAACCCCGGTTACATGCGCGCCGTGCTCTTTGACCAGATGAAGGCCTAACCCGCCCCAACCGCACCCGATATCCAAAACATGATGACCCGGCTCAAGCATTAGCTTGGCAGCAATATGATTTTTCTTGTTTTTCTGTGCCGTTTCCAGGCTGTCATCGGGACCGACAAAATATGCGCAGGAATTGTTCCCCGTCAGCACCTATGTCACCAAATTGATGTTGTGATTTAAGGAGTGTTTTGGTTTCATCGTAGTGACGAAGGAACGAAGCATGAAACCAAAACACTCCAGCGCAAAAAAGCCCGCGGAGCGGGTGGTTAAGGATATCCGCCGTGCGACCCGCCGGCATTTCTCTGCCGAAGACAAGATACGGATCGTGATCGACGGCCTGCGCGGCGATGACAGCATTGCCGAGCTATGCCGCCGTGAAGGCATCGCCCAAAGCCTGTATTACACCTGGTCGAAGGAGTTTATGGAAGCGGGCAAGCGCCGACTTGCTGGCGACACAGCGCGTGCTGCCACATCGGATGAGGTAAAAGACCTGCGCCGTGAAGCTGGCGCGTTGAAGGAATGCGTTGCTGATCTGACATTGGAAAACCGCCTGCTCAAAAAAAGCATGATCGCGGATGGGGACGACGACGCATGAGATATCCGGCATCGGAGAAGCTTGAGATCATCAGGATCGTCGAGCAATCGCATCTGTCAGCGCGCAAGACGCTGGATAAGCTGGGCATCCCGCGCCGAACCTTTTACCGCTGGTATGATCGGTATCTGGAAGGCGGGCCGGAAGCGCTGGCTGACCGGCCATCGGCTCCAAGCCGGGTGTGGAACCGGATCCCTGCCAAAGTGCAGGACCAGATCATCGATCTGGCGCTGGAACTTTCGGAACTCAGCCCACGCGAACTGGCGGTAACGTTCACCGACCAGCAGCGCTACTTCGTGTCAGAAGCCACGGTTTACAGACTTCTGAAGGCCCATGACTTGATCACCAGCCCGGCCTATGTCGTGATCAAGGCTGCTGATCGCTTCCACACACCGACCGTGCGCCCCAACGAGATGTGGCAGACAGACTTTACCTACTTCAAGATCATTGGCTGGGGCTGGATGTATCTGTCCACCGTGCTTGACGATTACTCGCGCTACATCATCGCCTGGAAGCTTTGCAGCGCCATGCGGGCCGAGGATGTCACCGACACGCTGGACATGGCGCTGGAAGCTTCAAGCTGCCACCAGGCAACAGTGATGCACAAGCCACGACTGCTCTCTGACAATGGCCCGAGTTACATTGCGGGTGAACTGGCGGAATACATCGAAGCCAACAAGATGAGTCATGTCCGCGGCGCACCCTTCCATCCGCAAACACAGGGCAAGATCGAACGCTGGCATCAAACCTTGAAGAACCGCATCCTGCTGGAAAACTACTTCCTGCCAGGGGACCTGGAGGCCCAGATCGAGGCGTTCGTGGAGCATTACAACCACCAGCGATATCACGAAAGCCTGGGCAACGTTACGCCTGCCGATGCCTACTTCGGCAGGGCATCCGCCATAATCAAACAACGAGAAAGGATCAAAAAACAAACCATCGAACATCGGCGCTTGCAACACCGCAAGCTTGCCGCTTAATATCAACCAGCCAGATGGAACCAATGCTCCGTTAATTTACGCAGCCTTCAGTGCCAAATGTTCTGACGACGGACAATCTTGCTTTTGCTGAAGCCTCAACTGTACCGCATCGGGGTCGTTCAAGTCTTTCAGCCGCCTCAATTTTGTGCGGCGGGTATCGAGCGCAGAACGCAACTCAGATATTCGTAAGGCGAGTTCAGTCTCTTCTCGTTGCAGGCCTTCAAGCTCTGCCAAAGCTTCAGCGTATGGCCCTCCAGTTTTGGGTTTCCCCGTATTCGTGACCAATTCTTCCAACTTTGCAGTGGTCCGGTCGAGAACACGCAACATGCGACGTCCGCCGGTGAGAAATTCGACCTCATCACCCGTTACCGAAGTAAGCACATCTTCTCTGACCCGGCGTTCTTCGTCTTTCTCTTTATTGGAACCGCCGCCGATTTCAGTTGCTCCTTGCTGAACCCACAACAGTCCTGCGGGTCCAGTTGATCCACCGCGCATAAGATTTGATATCCAAGCCTCAGCCGCATCGGCTTGAGCAATAATTCTATTCGTTGCAATCTCTGTTATGACTGCGTTTTTACCGGTGTAATATGTTTTGCTAATGCGAAATCGACCTTGATCTGTTTCCACATCAACTTCAATTTGAGGGCTACCGCCACTATAGGGCCGCAGTAGCTGGATTGATTTCGGCGTTCCAGAAAAGGGCTGGAAAAATGCGGCATGTAGCGCGTCAAAGCTGGTCGACTTTCCAAATTCGTTTTCGGCGGACAGAACATTCACACCATCGCCGATGTTCTCTATCGCGATGCCGCGACCAGCAAACTTTCTCACGTTCCATAGTCGCAGTGCCCGGAGTTTCACGCTTCCTCCGCTGTGAAAGTATAAAGCAGGGATAGGGCCGATGCCGAAACACCATGAGGATCGGGGTCCGCCTCTGCTTCACGCATCAGACTCTCAGCTGTCTGTCTTAAGGCACCAACCTGATCGATCGTGTCCAAATCCGATATCTCATACTCGTTTGCAAGTGCCTCAGACTTCATCTCGAAAAAGGCGAAGTCGGGCTCAACCTTACTGATAGCTTCATCAAGGAGAAGACGATCGGGAATTCGAATACGTCCTGCCGCCGCGATCTGAATCAAGGTTCTTCGCCTCAGAGAAATCTCGGGAAGGGTGTTTTCAAGCTGTTTGCTAACATCTTCGCCCGCGAGGATATCCATTGTCTTCTTTTGCCAGTTGAAGCTGCCGGTTTCCAATGGCTGCACATCGGGCGTAGCTCCTGATCCCTCGATTTCAACCAAGAGAATTTTACCCGGCTCGCTGTGTTTGAAACGATCTGGTTCGGGCGTACCCGAATACCAGGTTCGTTCATTGATTGAAATCTGGCCGTGCCAGTCTCCAAGAGCAAGATAATCGAGGCCTGACTGCTGTGCGCGATCTGGTGCAATGATTTCCGAAGCGCCATCCTCCCCAAAGCTCTGTACTGCACCATGCGCCAGTCCAATGCGTATGCCTTCCCCCTCAATATCGGCGTCGGACATCCATTCGGTAAGGTCGCGTCCTGGCCTACGATTCAAACAGGGGGCGGGTAGAACGAACGTCGCGGGAGCTATTTCAATAGGCTTGCTTTCAAGAGCGAGTAGCACGTTTTTAGGTTGATCATTGGCAACCTGTTTCCAAAGCTCGTCCGCAGATAGCGAGTCGTGATTCCCAGGGATGATTACCCATTTGGTTTCACTATGAGCGCCCATCGCTTGCATGGCTTGTCGTATTACAGAAGGGGACGGTGTTCCCGTATCAAAAACGTCGCCCGCTACTAGAATGAAATCCACTTCATGAGTCCGGGCAAGGTTTGAAATCGTGACTAAGGACTGGTGTCGCGCTTCTGTAAGCCTGCCGCGCAACCCTTCTGAAAATTGACCAAAGCGTTTTCCAAGATGGAGGTCGGCTGTGTGAATGAATCGAACCATACGAGTACTATGCCGGAATATGTATTGTTTGCATTAGATATTTTGCGTTTGTACGAAAATCTCCAATTTTCCAAATTAAGTCGATTCCAGAATGGCATCTCCAAAAGGGATTCAGCAGAAAGCGGCGATGGCTAAATCCCGTCCGGGATTTCTAAGGCCAACATGACAATACCGTTCGATTGTCATTTCGCGAAAGCGGAGCGCGGGACGTGTGTCCCTATGCGATCCGCTAATGCAGGCTCCAACCCACCGTGCGGTGGGCTTTTCGGAGCCTGCTAATTTAGATGGTGCGGGCGGTGGGAATCGAACCCACACTCCTTGCGGAACGGGATTTTGAATCCCGCGCGTCTACCAATTCCACCACGCCCGCGTTGCGACAGGCATATAACGTCACCGCCGCAAGACGCAACGGAAAACATCAAGAATGCAAATTATGTCTGTGGCTTCAAAGACTTCTTTGAGGTGGCAACTGGCTTAGGCCGTGTCTTACGCACATTGACTGCCGAGGCATCAATGTTGTTCTTCAAATGCCGCCCGTAATATTTCTCGATCATCTCGACGCTGGTTCGGCAGTTCTTGGCAACCTGATAAATATCAGCGCCTTCGAGCAATCGGAGGCAGATATAGGTATGCCGCAAACTGTAGCAGGTGCGGACATGCCCATCGCGGTCGAATTTCAAATTGAGTTCGTTAAGGACGGTGTTCATAAGTTCGCGCGGCGTCTTCCCGAATATCGGGTCCGTCGGCTTAAGCTCTTTGCGATCACGGACGCGCTCAAAGGGCAAGATTGCACCGGGCATCGATTTACAAAAACCGACACCACGCTTCCCGCGCACCTCTATCTCCAGTATACGCTCTCCGGTCGATTCATCATCCACGATCTTGACGTCGCGAAGCTGAATACGTGCGGACTCATCGGGGCGGAGCCCGGTGTTTCCCATGAAAAGCACGTAATCGTGAAACGTCTCGCAGACTTCGCGCCAGCGCGGCTTAGGCGGATTTTTGGCCCGCTCCCGCGTGGCTTCGTAGAGCAATTTATATTCCTCGGGTGAAAACCAGGCGCGATGCTCCAGCTTGCCCGATGTCTTATATGGGGCTGACATATCGGGAATTGCGGAAATCCAGCCTTTGCGGTTGGCGGTCTTCAATACCTGACGGAGCGTGACAATCTCGCCATGCAAGGTCGCACGCGCCGGTTTCTTTGGCTTACCGGTTTTCGCATCAAGGCGGGAAGTCTGGCGATGGACACGATAATCTTGCACTTTGCCCGCATTGATGTCTTTGAGCGCGGTATCCCCAAAGAATGGCAGGAGGTGGACGCGGACGTGAATTGACTTCGATTCCACATATCCCTCATTGCGTTCGCCCTGCGTGATAACTTCGAACTCATCGAGAAATGCTTTGGCGGCATCCTCGAAGCTGGGACCAGTTGGCGTTCGGCGCAGGCGGCCATCGGTCGCTTGGCCAAGTCCGGGTGCAGGTTCGATGATTTGCGGCTGGAGAGGATTCGCCAGTAAGGCCAGTCCGCCACGTCGGCGCTGACGATCCTCGACGCATTTTTCCATATACCAGTCGCGCGCGAAATCCTTGGCGGCAGCAAGGTTCATCTCTTTGGTTGTCTGCCGATGGTTCCGGCTGCCCAGATAGGTCGAGCATTGCCAGAAGCGACTATTCTCACGCCGATAAACGTGAAGCGCGCCATCCATCAGAGCGTAGCTTTCAGCTGTCATAACGAAACTCCAAAATGTGTAAGACATGTGTAAGTCTTTTTGGAAGTCTCGTCCTTGCTCAAACCGTTGGTATTAATAGGTTTTTGGCTAATTTTTTAAGGTAGAACTCAATTTTGAGTGCGGCGCGTCTACCAATTTCACCACAGGGGCATATCCACGTGGATCGCAGAAAGCGCATTTAGCCGAGGGGCAAGGACAACGCAACTGGCGATGAGCGGAAAGATGAGATCATTCTGTTCCTGAACACAATAAACAACCCCCGGTCGCATGAGGGGGGAGGGGCGACCGGGGGCGGGGGGTGTTTGATATATTTGTGCCGACTACGGTGGGCTTAGCAGCGGCGACCGTCGCTCTTATCGATCGCGTGGCCTGCAACACCGCCGAGGATAGCACCCAGAACAGCGCCAGCGGTCTTGTCACCGCGCTTGGCGACCTGGTTGCCCAGCAAACCACCGGCTACTGCACCGACCAGCGCGCCGCCTGTGCCATTGTCGCGGCAGCGATAGCGGTTTCCACGATAGTAGCGGTCGCCTTTATAATAGCGTCCGTTGCGATAATAATCTTTATGGTAATGTTTTTTAGCCTTGTGATAGCGGGCCTTATGATAACCGCGGTCATAGCCGCGATACTGGTCGCCGATGCGATAATGGTCACGTGCCATCGCGGGGGTAGCGGCCATTGCGCCGACTGATATAACGCTCAGGCTGAGCGCTGTTGCCAGCTTTTTTGTCAGTGTCATGCTCATATCGACGTTCCTTGCAATAATCTCGTATCGAAAAGGTTGCATCGATGACCGTATCGACTCATCACCCTTCCGATGATTCGTTTATAGGCTCGCTGTATTGAGCGGAGGCTGAATAGGGCTGTTATCTGTTGTTCAGCTTGGGCTTGGGGGAATAGTGTGAATACATCAGGGCGTTGGTGGACTTCCGGCAAGCATTTGAAATGGCTGGTGCCACTGGCATTACTGGGTGTGGTGTTGGCCGCATTCGTAATGATATTGCTTGATACGCCACCACGGATGAGATCTGGCCCATTTGATATGCGCTATGAGCCTCTGGTGCTTGATAGCGGACAGCCGGAACATACGACTGCCGGTACGCTGCATTTTCTTGGCGCATGGGAAATCACCAGCCCTGAGCAATCCTTTGGCGGTTTATCGGCGCTCTACACATCGGCTGATGAAAACCAGCTGGTCGCATTGAATGACAAAGGCATTGCGTTCTGGTTGCCCAAGCCGGGCGTCCAAGGGCAGGCGAGGGCAAAAATCCTGCCGCTGCTCGATTATCCGAACCCCCAAAAACAATATGCACTGGATAGCGAGTCGCTAGCGGTTGATCCCAGCAGTGGTAAATCATGGATCGGCTATGAGATTTTCCATCGCATTTGCCGTTACTCGGTGGGTTTCCGCAAAGTAGAACAGTGCAAAGACTGGCCGGAAATGCGCCGATGGCCGAAGAGTTCCAGCCTTGAGTCCCTGACACGTCTGCCCGATGGGCGGTTCGTTGCTATTGCGGAAGGTGGGCATGCGCCAAGAGGTGGGCGCCCGATGCTGTTGTTCGAAGCTGATCCATCAGACAAAGCTACGCCGCCGCCCTTGAAGATGACGTATGTGCAGCCTCCCGGCTATCACCCTACTGATGTGGTATGGGTTGGCGACAATATGCTGCTGGTGCTGAACCGCCGCGTGACCCTGCATGAGGGTTTTACGGCTACAATAGCGTTGGTTAAGCTGGATGGAGCCAAGGAAGGGGCCGTACTGACAGGGCAAACCATAGCACATTTGGCACCACCGCTGCTGGCTGACAATTTTGAAGGCCTGGCCCTGGAAAAGAAAGACGGGCAGCGGATATTATGGATTGTCTCTGATGACAATTTTATGTTTTTCCAGCGCACATTGCTACTGAAGTTTGCGTTGCCGGAGGCGTTTTGATTCGTTGCTGCCCGGCAGGGCTGAATGTCAACACAACCTAGCAAGCATAAGAAAAAAGCGGCCCGTACAGGCCGCTTTTGTCATTTTGCTATGTCGCTGATCGAATCAGGCAGCAGCAGCCTGCTTCTTTGCAATCTCGCGCTTCAAGCGGCGAGCCTTGAGCGACAGCTTATCGTCCTTGGTCTTCAGCAACCAGTTGTCGAGGCCGCCATTATGCTCGACTGAACGCAAGCCATGTGTGGAAACGCGCAGTTTTACGCCTTTTTCCAGTGTTTCAGACAGCAGAGTAACGTTCTGTAGATTCGGCAGGAAAACCCGCTTTGTCTTGTTGTTGGCGTGGGAGACATTGTGTCCCACCTGGCGACCCTTGCCGGTCAGTTCGCAAATGCGCGACATATCAGTTAATCCTGTGTAATCGGATGATCTCGGAAAGCGGCGCGGATACCCGCTTCTGTGATGAAGGTCAAGCCTTGGCGCGCCTTTTCACACAGGATAGAGCATAGAAATGTCTTCCGCTTTTCCTCTGCCACCCGCAATGGCTCGCGCATTAGCGCTTGCGCGTGCAGCCGCAGCCGCAGGTGAAGTGCCTATTGGCGCAGTCGTTATGCGTGATGGCCAGGTAGTCGGTGAGGGCGAGAATCGCAACCGGCGCGATAATGACCCTACTGCCCATGCAGAGATAGTAGCGATTCGCGCGGCTGCACTGGCGCTGGGAGACTATCGCCTGAGCGGATGCGACCTCTATGTGACTTTGGAGCCATGCCCTATGTGTGCTGGCGCAATTTCTCATGCGCGGATTGAACGGCTTTATTATGGTGCGGCTGATCCTAAAGGCGGTGGTGTAGAACATGGCGCATGCGTTTTCGCGCAGCCGCAATGTCATCACCGTCCCGATGTTTATGGCGGGATCGGCGAGGGTGAGGCTGCCACTGTATTGACGGAGTTTTTTGCAGAGCGGCGTTAATTTGCTTCGCTTGTGTGGATCCGCCGTACCGGCTCTCTCTCTAATATTCTATCTTGTAGAGCGTGTAAGGCAGGTCATGCTCAGTTTTTAGTGTCACAGGCACCAGCCATTCCGGCACATTGCCTTTTTCCATCTGTGCATAAAAACCATGGGGGCTGCGCGAGCGATAGATGGTGCCTTCGGGGAAATCTGAGCACAGCAGGAAATAGGCTGCGCCATGATTGCGGGCGATGGTGCGGAAGGTTTCGGCATTGCCGTCAAAGGCATGATGAATATCGAGAATTGCTCTGCCATTGCGGTGATAGGGGCCGGCAACAACGCTATGATGGGTGGTCGCGATGATCCGTGGCCCCAGATCAACCAGCGTGAAGAGCGTGGCAGCCGGAAGCTGGTTTAGAGGGGTGAGCGAAGAGCGGGTGCGGCATTGTGCATTAGCCTGCCTGATGCGCTTCATATAGGCGCTGCGTGACCGGGCAACATCAGGTGATATGGCTGGCTGCGCTGATGCGGCCTTATTGGAGGCCTGCGGCATCCAGCGTTGGACGATAGGGTAGAGGTCATGTGCCCATATGATAAAGCTGAGCGCAGATATGGCTGCAATAGCTATGATCCGCCGCGGGCCTCGTGCTGTAAAAACCCGCTCGATCAAAGCATAGCCAGCCCATGCGAGCGCTGGAATGGCGAGCAATTGTGCTGCAGGCGTGGCGCGGATCTGCCAGAGCATCAGCACAAGGGCAAAGAGCGTCATCAGAGCCACAGTGCCCCATGCCCAGAGGCGCTCTGTGTCACGGCGTACATGATAGCTGGCGATGAGTGCTGCGATTGCTCCTCCTATGGGCAAAGCGAGCATGGGGATGGCTTTAGCGGTGGGTTGATCCAGTATCGATTTGGCTTCGCGGATATTGACGAGCCACAGCCGCTGCAACTCAGGCGAGATTTGGTAGGCGCCTGTGAAGCATTGCGGCCAGAGCGTGAAGGCGGCCGCGCCAATAATAACACCTACTATTATCCCCGCCGCTAGTCGCTGTTGCCAGCTTTTAAGCGGTAGCAAGGTGAGCAACACCATACCGCCCGCCGCCATGCCTAGAGTGGCAACCCATAGTGGCGAGAGGGCGTCGCATACCAGCGCACGATTGGCTGTGCTGGCAAAGCCCACATAGAGGATCCCGGTGCCGCCTCCCAGTGCCAGAGCATAGGGTAGCATGCGCCGTGCCGCGCCGTCCTTAAACACCCAGCGTAATGCTATGAGGCCACCTGCGCCTGCGAGATAGACGATCATCTCCATACCGATGGCGATGGAAAGCGCACTTGCTAATCCGGCGACCAGGCCGCCACGCAGCCATTTGCGATCGACGATGCCCGCGAGCATCGTCACGGTGAATGCCAGTTGCCAGCCATGATGATCAATGCGCAGCGGCATGAACATGACCAGCCCCATAGGTGCCGCGAGAGGCAGCAATATGGCGAATATCCACGCGGAGCTGCCTTCAGGGCACAAGCGGCGCGTAATGAGCGCAAGACTGAGCATGAGCAGGAGCAGCGGTAGCAGCGGGGCGATGGCGCAGGCCCAGCGCTCTGCGTCGCCTTGTTCCATGAAGAGCTGAAACAACAGCATCAGCCCGGCAATGGGTAAATCAACAAGACGGGACCAGTGAATATCTGCGCCACCAGGAGGATTCACCCTGTATTGGCGCAGGTCGAACCAGCCTTGGCCAGCCAGCCAGTCATGCACCTGCAGATAGCGCATGTTGTCGTCGGTATCGGAAAGGGTGAACCAATATATATTTTCGGCGCGGACTTGTAGAAAATAGCAGGCGATGCCGAGCCAGATCAGGAAGGTGAGCCACACCCAATTATCCTCTGCCCAGTATCGCGCAGCGGCAAGCGGGCCTGGGGGGATATGAAGAGCATTGGAATCTATGCTTTCGCTCATGAACAACAGGGATTAGAGCGATCCAGACAAAGCGCAATGAGATTATGCGTAAGGGATCAAGGAAATGATGGCGCTCTGGAAGGGCTTATCTCCGTCACGACGCATATTGCTGGGCCAGATCATGCGCTATGGGCTAGTGGGGCTGGGCGTCACTTTGGTGCAGGCGGCGGTATATTGGGTGTTGGCCAGCTATGCCGGGCTGCATAGCCAGACCGCTAACTTGGCGGGTTATGGTGCCGCTGTAGCGCTGGGTTATGTCTTGCATGGTCGCATTACCTTTGCACAAGCCCCGCAGCCGGTCGGTAGCGCGGATCATGCGGCGCGCGGTGTACGCTTTGTTTTGGCTTCGCTGCTTAGTCTTGGCCTTAACGCATTATGGGTGTGGCTCTGCGTGTCGTGGCAGGGCTGGCCGATATGGGCGCCGATACCTGCGATGATCTTCGTGACGCCCGCTATCATGTTCGCGGTGAACAAGCGTTGGGTGTTCAGATAAGCGAGCGGGGCATCGCTGCTCTGTGAAACCCAATCTAATGTACGACCAATCTAATGTACGAAACGTGCGACGACATCGCGGTAAGACCGGCTGACTTTTACCTGCGCCCCACTTTCGAGGACCAGAAAACATTCGCCATTGGTATGCGGTTTTACCTGCCGGACCTGTGAGAGGTTCACGATGGTCGAACGATGTACGCGTTGGAAATGGCGCGGGTCGAGGCGTTTTTCAAGATCTTTCATCGTCTCGCGCAGGATCAGCGAATTATCGGCGGTGTAGATGCACATATAATCGCCTGCTGCATCTATGCGTTCTATGCTGTCGACATCCACGCGGAAAATCTGTCCGCGGTCCTTGATGTTGATGAGCTTTTCATAGCGGCTGGAGGCAGGCGCTTCTTCCTCTTCTGCATCAAAGCCTGACATGGCCTCGGGCGCGACTTCGGCCAGCACTGTACGCAGGCGTTCTGCTTCCTGCACCTGTCGCTTGTTGGCAATGCGCTGGCGCACGCGCTCCAGAGAATCGGCGAGGCGCTGCTCTTCCACGGGCTTCATCAGATAATCGACCGCTTGCGCCTCAAATGCCTTGATCGCATGGTCGGAATAGGCGGTGACGAACACGAAAAGTGGGGGCTCTATGTCCATTGTCCCGCGCACGACCGAGAAGCCATCAAAGCCGGGCATCTGGATGTCGAGGAAAACAAGGTCTGGCTTATGGGTCTTGATGGAACGGATCGCTTCGCGCCCATTCTGGCAGGTGTCGATGACCTCCACATCCTCATGCGCTTCAAGGCGCAGTTTCATTCCCTGAATAGCAAGGCTTTCATCATCAACGAGGATGGTTCGAATGGTCATGCCGTCACTTCCATATTTGTTTCCGTTAGCAGCGGCAGCTCAATCGTCACGACAAAGCCTCCGCCAGGTGTGGAACGCGCATCAAAGCTATGTCGTTCCCCGAAAGCTTGAGAAAGTCTGTCACGAATGTTGACCAGCCCCACGCCAGTAGAGAGGTTTGGTCGTGCTGGCTGCTGATTCAATCCCGGTCCGGTGTCGGATACGATGATCCGTACATTTTCCCCGGCAGGCTGCGCAACAACACTGATATCGGCACCTTCTTCCTTGGGGGTGACGGCATATTTGATTGCATTCTCCACCAGAGGTTGCAGCAGCAGCGAGGGCAGATGGGCATCGGCGACTTTCGGATCTATGTCGAAGCTGGGTCGCAGCCTGTCTTCAAAGCGCATTTTCTCTATTTCGAGATATAGCTTCAGTGTTTCCACTTCCTGATGCAGCGGCACCAGTGCGGTTGGTTCGTTGATGAGTGTGTAGCGCAGGAAGGAGGAGAGGCGCGAGAGCATCGCATTGGCGCGGTCTGTTTGTTTCAGAAGTACCAATGTCGATATGCTGTTCAATGTATTGAACAGGAAATGCGGGTTGAGCTGATACCGCAGCATCGCCAATTGCGCGCTCGATGCCTGACTTTCGAGGCGCTCGAGCTTATCAGCCTGTTCCTCCACCGTCAGATAATAGTTGATCGCATAATAGAGCGCTGACCATGCGAAGAGCAAAGTGACGGTGAGATAATAAGCGCCGAGCAGAAGCTGCACACCGGCGATGCCGCCACCGCGATTCTGGGTGGAGAAAACCCAGGCGTCTATGAATGCGCCCAGAGCGGCTGCCACCAATATGACGAGGATAGAGACGGTCCATGTCACAAATGGACGCTGTTTGAGCAAAGTGCGAAAGAACACCGCCATGATCAGCGTTAGCGAATAGCCGGTGACAGTTGATATCAGGACTGGGACAAGGAAGGAAAAGGGTTGGCCATTGGCGAGGCCGGATATGCCACGCAACACAAATGCACCGGCCCAGCCGACAGACTGGAGATTCCAGAAAGCCCGGTTTTTGTCCTGGAAAAAGGGTTTGGCTTGAAGTGGATTAACAGACATACTGGCTATGTCTTATCGCCATATATCGAAACTGCGAAGCTGTTTCCGTGCGATCAGTCTTTATCTTCAGGCTTCGGTGTTCGCAAAGGGGCAATTACGGCGCCGGTAATACGATCCATCCACACCGCTTCATCCAGCGCAAGGCTGCGGTCGTCAATAGCATGTAGTCCTATATTCTGTATAGGCTTGAGGTCACGATTGTCCACCAGCACCATCGTGCCAGGCTCTATTTGCTCCCAGTGCTCTGCCCATTGACGCAGTGCCATTAATACTGGGGTGAGCTCCCACCCTTTTTCGGTGAGGCTATATTGCACCCGGCGCTTGTCTGTCGGCATGACCTCCCGGCTTAATATCCCATTTTTCACTAATTTGCTGAGGCGGTTGGATAGGATGTTCCGGGCGATTCCCAGATCGGATTGCAGCTCTTCGAAATGTACCAGACCGAATATTACGCTACGTAAAATGAGGAATGTCCATCTTTCTCCGATGATGCTTAAGGCATCGGGAAGGGGGCATTCTTTACCCAATTGAAGTGGAACATTTGTCATCATCCGAAATATAGGAAACTTCCTCCTTTTTTGCAAAGAGATAGGATCGGGAAGTGGTGCGAGGGCTAAATATTTCCAGACTGTCATTTTTTTGTTGCGCGGCAATATGATTAGACCGCATCGTTCATTTGATGTTGCGCCAGTATGAACTTGTTGAAAAAGTAAAACGCTATGATCCGGATGCGGACGAAGCGCTGATTAACCGTGCCTATGTTTTTTCCGTGCAAAAACATGGCTCTCAAAAGCGTGCCAGCGGCGATCCTTATTTCAGCCACCCTATAGAAGTCGCAGGCATATTGACCGACTTTTATATGGACGACAAAACGATTGTGACCGCGCTCCTGCATGACACGATTGAGGATACGCTGGTCACGCCTGAGGAAATTGAAGAGCTGTTCGGCGATGACATCGCTCGGCTGGTGGATGGCGTCACCAAACTTTCCAAGATTGAGGCGCAATCCGAAAATGAGCGCGCTGCTGAAAATTTGCGCAAATTCCTGCTCGCTATGTCGGATGATATCCGTGTGTTGCTCGTCAAGCTGGCGGACCGGCTGCATAATATGCGCACATTGCATTACATTTCGAATGAGGAAAAACGCCGCCGTATCGCGCGGGAGACGATGGAGATTTATGCGCCCCTTGCCGAGCGTATCGGCATGTATGATTTCATGCGTGAGATGCAGCTATTGTCTTTCCAGCATCTGGAACCTGAAGCCTATGACAGCATAACGCGCAGGCTTGAACAGCTGCAAGAAGGTGGTGGGGATAAGGTCGCGCGTATTGCTTCTGGCCTGCAATTGTTGCTTGGCAGTGCGGGGATGCGGGTAACGGTGTCTGGCCGCGAAAAGCACCCCTATTCGATCTGGCGCAAGATGCAGGAGCGCCACATCAGCTTCGAACAGCTCACCGATGTGATGGCCTTTCGGATCATTACCGCCAATACCGACGATTGTTATCGTGCTTTGGGGATTATTCATGGCCGGTATAAAATGGTGCCGGGTAAGTTTAAGGATTATATCTCGACAGCCAAGCGCAATGGCTATCGTTCCTTGCACACGACCGTGATTCATGGCGAGAATGCGCGTATCGAAATCCAGATACGTAGCGGTGAGATGCACCGCGAGAATGAGTTCGGGCTGGCATCCCACTGGGCCTATAAGCAAGGCGGAGAAGGGCCGGACGGGCAGGCAGGCTGGCTGCGCGACCTTATTGAAATCCTTGACCAGAGCCATGATGCTGAAGAGCTGCTCGAAAATACACGCATCGCCATGTACCAGGACAGGATCTTTGCTTTCAGCCCTAAGGGAGAGCTGTATCAGCTGCCTAAAGGCGCAACACCTGTGGATTTTGCTTATGCTATTCACACAGACCTGGGCGATCAGACGGTTGGTGCCAAGGTCAACGGTCGCGTGGTACCGCTGCGCACTGTCTTGGAAAATGGCGATCAGGTTGAGATATTAAAGAGCGAAGGGCAGGAGCCGCAACCGGGCTGGTTGACCTTTACGATCACCGCCAAGGCTCGTGCGGCTATCCGGCGTTATATTCGCCATAAACAGCGTGATGAGACGATTGCTCTGGGCGAAAATCTGTTTGAGGAAATTGTCGAACGCTTACCAGTTAAAATCGGCAGCAAAGCGATAAATGCAGCACTCAAGCGCCTTCAAATGCAGGATCAGGCAGCGCTCATGCTCGCCATTGCGACGCATCGTCTTACGGATGCAGAGGTGATGGAAGCACTGATCCCCGGTTCTGCGTCCGGGGGTAGTATGGATGATGCTATGCCGCAACAAAACAGCCCCGTTTCTATTCGTGGGCTGACACCCGGCATTGCTTATCATCTGGGCGAATGTTGCCACCCTGTGCCGGGGGATCGTATCGTTGGTATCCGGCAGAAGGGAGAACCCATTGAAGTACACACGATCGACTGCCTTGCGCTGGAAACAGGGCAGGATGCTGATTGGGTGGATCTTGCATGGGATAGCAAATCAAAGGGGGGTACGGCCCGCCTCCAGGTGGTCGTCAAGAACCAGCCGGGTGCGCTGGCCGCTGTCACCAATATTTTCGGTGTCAACAAGGCCAATATCCTGAACTTGCAGCTCGTCAATCGGGACGGGCCTTTTCATACGGACATTATCGACCTGGAAGTCGCCGACGCCCAGCATCTGATGCGCATTCTCTCGGCGCTTCGTTCGCTGGATTATGTCGCACAAGCTGATCGTGTCTAGTGACCTGAAGCGCAGCGTACTACAAGTGCGTGAGCATCGGAAGCGCGAAAAAGCGGCATTTGCGGACCGGCCGGGCTGGATGTCAATACGACCTAGGGTCTAAAGCAGGCCTCTATGGCTGGAACCATTATGAACCCGTTGGCTGCGGTACAGAACCTCTTGTTATATCCGCATGTCGTTATTGATGCAGAAAGCCTCAGCTCGGTGCCTGATGCCAAAGGGGCATATGCACTGATATTATGCCTGGCCACCGATTTGGATTGGCAGCGCATACATAGCCAGCATTGTTTTGGCGCTGGCTATTATATTTATGCAGGCAGTGCCAATGGTCCCGGCGGGCTCAGAGCGCGCCTGCGCCGTCATTTCCGACGAGAAAAGCAGGCACATTGGCATGTGGATGAGCTCACTATGGCTGCTGCACATATAATGGCTGTTGCAGTACCAGGCGGGACAGAGTGCGATATTGTTGCGCGCTTGCAGGCTGCACCATATTTTAGCCATGCACTTGCAGGTTTTGGCAGTAGCGATTGCACCACTTGCTGTTCACACCTGCTGGAATACAGGCGGAACAGCACTTAGCTCAGTTTAGCCCGGCTTTTTCATCGTCATGAGCTGTATAGTGCGCTGCGGACCGCCCGTGATAATGGTATAAACAGCCATGCGCCCATCTTTTTCAAAGCCTATTTTAGACATCGGGCCGACAGGTTTCCCACTCTCAGCTTCAGTCCACCCTTTTGCTGTCATGGCGGGGCGGAGCATGTCCATTATGGTGGGTGCTTCGCTGTCGCTTATAGCCTGAACCATATGCCCGCCAGTCGGTATTATGTTGGTTCCCATGATATTCCAGCTGCTATCGACCACAACATCATCAGGGAAGCCATCTGGCATAGAAAGATTTTTGCCGACTGTGCCACCGCCAAGGCCTTTGACAGCCACTTGTTGCACTTCGCCATCAACCCCGAGTGTCACATCAGCATCGACACCATGCTGGCGGGCTAGCTCTTCTATCTGCTCTTCGCGCGTATTGTCCGAACCGCCGGAGCATGCGCTGAGGCCCAATGCGGCGAGTGAGGCTGTTGCGAGGAGTGGAGCAAACTTCATCATGAGTATCCTTTTAGAAAACCAGAAATTAAGACATCGCCAGAAACTGAAACATTGGATGAGCGGTGCGCTATTTTTCTACAAGCTCGACGCGCCGGTTCTTTTCCTTGCCGCCATCGGAGCCGTTGGTAAACACAGGTGATACTGGCCCGACACCAATGGCCTGTAGCCGACCGGGTTTGACGCCATAATTGTCAAGCAATGCCTGCCGCACAGAGGCCGCGCGGCCACTGGAAAGCTTAGTGTTATACTCATAGCTCCCGGCAGAATCGGTATGGCCGACCACATAAAAGGATTTGCCCTCCATCGTTTTCAGCAGCTTGGCCGCTTCATCAAGCGCTGGTTTGGATTCCGCTTTCAAAGTGGCTTTGTCATGATCGAACATCAGGCCGTTGATTACTGTGCGGCCATATTCGGCGATGTCCTTGCCCATGGCTTCGGCATTCGCCACAACAAGACCGGTTTCCGCTTTCTTCGTCTCCACAAAGTCGAATAGAGCGCCAACATATTTGCTGCTGTGCTGCTCGATCATACCGACGACCCAGAGCGTGCCATCCACGCGCTTTTTGCGCGCGATGATCGCTGCAGAACCGCCACTTGAGGATGTGCCAGAGGCCAATGTGCCGATTGCGCCCGGCCCTTTCCACGGGTTGGCGCGATAATAGACTTCCTGCCACGACCTGCCGCCAATCGCGCCTTTATTATTATGAGTTGGGAACAGGCCCTCGCCGATGATTTCAAAACCGGCGGCTTTGAGCGCTTTTGAATAGTTCAGATAGATTTCGCTATGGGTGCGGTCTTCGCCTTCATAGGCATAGAAATTGCGGGTGATCCGGCCAGCGGTATCTTCCCATTCCCCTATAGTGCGATAGCCGGTTATTGGGCCAAGCGGGATTTTGAACGGGAGGTAATTTTCTTTGGAACACCAGGCGAGAACCGTTTCGGGGTAGCGAGAGAGCGCGGGGTGATCCTCGCAGCCTTCTTTGTCGAGTGGAGAAGGTTTGCCAACGGCGATTGGCTCTGCCGGAGCCGCCTCCATACTTGTCTCTGTGGCTGCATTTACAGCAGGCGGTGCCGGGCTATCTATAGTCTCAACCGTGGCCGGTTCTTCTTCCGTCGCGCTGCTGGATGTTTCCTGACCGCAGGCGGTGAGCAAGGATGCACCGCATAGTAAAGCCAAGCTATAGGTTTTGAGCCGCATAATAATTCCCCTCCAGATGCGAATAGAAACTCTACCGTTACGTTTTCATAGTGGCAATGCAGTGACCATCATCACTACCTCTTACCAGAGCTAGAAATTATCCTTGGCGGTTCTTAAGCGTGCAAAATCATCGACATCATGGGCGCGCATAAAAGGGTTGGTGGAACGCTCAATTTCTATCGTCGTGGGCACAGTGGCCTCGCCACGCGCGCGCATGGCCTCGACATCGGCAGCACGCTTGATGAGGTCGTGATTTTCAGGGTCCATGACCAATGCAAACTTCGCGTTGGCTTGCGTATATTCATGCGCGCAATAGACTTTGGTTGCGCCATCCAGCTCTGACAGGCGCTGCATGTTCGCATACATTTGTGCCGCCGTGCCCTCGAACAACCGTCCACAGCCCATGGCAAAGAGGGTGTCGCCAACGAAGATAACGCCTGCGCTGGGCAGATAATAAGCGATATGGCCTGCGGTGTGGGCGGGGACATCCCACACTTCAGCGCGCAGGCCACCAATAGTGGCAATATCGCCTTCCTTTACGAGCGTATCGAGCGTGTCGATCTTTGCGGCTTCTGCTTCCGGGCCGGTGACGGCGCAGCCTGTTGCTGCCTTTATTTTGGCATTGCCGCCGATATGATCGGGGTGCCAATGGGTGTTCCAGATTTGCGTGATGGTCCAGCCGCGCTCTTTGGCGGCATCCAGCACGGGCTGCGCGACCGCAGGGTCAACCACGACCGTTTCGCCAGACACTTCATCATGCACCAGCCAGACATAATTATCATTGAGCACAGGCACGCAGACGATCTGCAAGCTCATCACCATTCTCCTGTGTTGGGCATGGATGCCCAGGGCTCCTGAGGCTCAAGCCTGCCATGCTGCAACAGCTCGATGGAAATGCCATCGGGTGTGCGGACAAAGGCCATATGCCCATCACGCGGTGGGCGGTTGATCGTCACGCCTGCGTTCACCAGACGCTGGCAGGTCTCATAGATATTCTCAACCCGATAGGCGATATGCCCGAAATTGCGACCGCCTTCATAATGTTCTGGTGCCTCGCCTTCCGATGGCCAGTTATAGGTCAGCTCCACCTGCGCATCTTCATCATCAGGGGCGGCGAGGTAGATGAGCGTGAACCGACCTCTCTCGCTTTCAAGCCGATTTACCTCGTGCAATCCAATGAGTTCGAAAAATGCACTGGTTGCTTTCGGGTCTGTCACCCGGATCATTGTATGGAGATATTTAGGCATTATGCTTTAGCTGTCCTTTGCCTAGAGGCGGATATAGACGGTTTTTAGCTCGGTATAGGCTTTTACGCCTTCACTGCCCTGTTCACGGCCAAGGCCGGATTGCTTGTAGCCGCCAAAAGGCAAGGCCGGATCTATTACTGAATGGCAATTGCCCCATATTGTACCGGATTTGATCTTGCCTGCGAGCTTATGCATTGCGCTCAGGTCTTTGGTCCAGATGCTCGCACCCAGTCCGTAACAGCTGCCATTGGCAGATTTGGCCACTTCATCAAGATCGTCATAACGTTGAGCAACGACGACTGGGCCGAATATTTCCTCCTGCACGACGCTCATTTCAGGCGTCACATCGACAAGCACAGTCGGGTTTACATAATAGCCGCCGTCTGATGTTGGAGTATCACCGCCGACAGCAACAGAGGCTCCGGATTTCTGTCCGGCATCTATATAACCCATCACCCGGTCTAGCTGTTCGCGTGATACAAGCGGTCCCATATTGGCGCCGGCTTCGAGCGAAGGGCGCGGGCGCCAGCCGGCTGCCATATCGGATAAACCTTCGAGTAGAGAGTCGAACACAGAGCGGTGCGCATAAAGCCGAGAGCCTGCGACACAGACCTGACCAGAGTTGAAAAAAATGGCTGCTGAAGCTCCCTTTGCGGCGGCAGCGATGTCCATATCTGGCAGGACAATTACAGGTGATTTTCCTCCAAGCTCCAATGTCACCCGTTTCATACTATCAGTGGCGCTGCGGTTTATGGTTTTGCCGACTTCGGTCGAGCCGGTGAAGGCGACCTTGTCGACATCGGGGTGCTGCACCAGCCGTGCGCCCGCTTTATGGCCATGGCCGGTGATGATGTTGATGACGCCTGCAGGAAAGCCTGCTTCGGCGACAAGGTCTGCAAGATATAGTGCCGTGAGTGAGGTTTGCTCGGCAGGCTTGAGTATGAGTGTGCAGCCTGCGGCCAGTGCAGGCGCTATTTTTTGCGTGGCCATCAGTAGCGGGAAATTCCACGGGACGATTTGCGCAGCAACGCCTATGGGTTCGCGCCGTGTATAGCTGTGCATCGCGCCGCGCGGCATGTTCATCGGCTCGATCATCTCGCCACCCAGCTTGCTGGCCCAGCCAGCCACATAGCGCATGCCGCCAACGGAGGCCGGAACATCCATCGCGGCCGCGACCCCCATGGGCTTGCCATTGTCGATGGCTTCCAGTTCAGCAAATTCTGCAGCATTGGCTTCGATCAGGTCGGCGAGCTTGTGGATTATGCGTTCGCGCCGGGCAGGAGGCATGTCAGACCAGCGGCCATCGTCAAAGGCGGTGCGTGCCGCTGCAACAGCGCGATCGACTTCGCTATCAGTGGCATCGGCAATATGGGATATGGTCTTGCCGGTGGAGGGGTCTTCCATGGCTATGGTCGGGCCGCTTGCCTCACACCATTCGTTATTGATGAAGAGCGCGGGTTTGCGCGATAGCGCCTGTTGCGCAGCAGACGAATATGGGGCCTGCTCGAAACTGGTTGTTGGCTGGTCCATCTTCTTCCCTCCATGACCCGGATGGAGGGGAATGTAGGGATGAGAGGGGCCAGTTTAAAGCAAAGAAGCTTTGAAAAACTGATTTACCCACGCCGCCTAGCGGCCCTGATTACGCCAGCGGGTGATCGTGCGGTCCAAAATATCCTCTTCACCGCCCGATTCTTGCCAGAGCGAGGAGAAGCTTGGATCGCTTGATGCAGGGCGGCGTTCTTCTTCTAGGTTGTCGAGCGCCACGCGGATCGGAATAGCTACGCCCTCACCGCAGATAATGCATTCACGGTTGCGCAATGCCGGAATGGAGTCGAGAAAACCTCGTGCGCCTTCTGGCATGGCCGCTTTCACAAAGGCCTGATCGCGGTCGTTGTTCAAGCGCATGGAGATGATCGTGCCGCACTGGGAAAGTACGCCCTCGGCAAGGTCAGACGGGCGCTGTGTGATCAGGCCGAGTGATACGCCATATTTACGGCCTTCCTTGGCAATACGCTCGAGGATTTTGCGAACCGACTGGCCCTTACCTTCGGTGTTCGAGGGAATATAGCGGTGGGCTTCCTCGCACACGAGCAGGATCGGGCGTTGTGCTTCGGTACGCGCCCAGATGGCATAGTCAAAGACCAGCCGTGACATCACTGATACGACCACTGATGTGATTTCAGAAGGCATGGCTGATGTGTCAATGATCGAGATCGGCTTGCCATTGGACGGCAGACGGAAAATTTTCGCCAGAAAGTCCTGCATTGTGTCTGCCACCAGCATGCCGGAAAACATGAAGCTGTAGCGCGGGTCTGTCTTGATTTCGTCGATGCGAGTCTTGAGGCGCATATAGGGCAATGAGCTGGAGCCTTTGTCGAGCTTACCCATCTCATTGGACATGATTGTTGTCAGGTCAGAGAGCAGATAGGGGACAGGCGAATCCACGGTCAGGCGGGCCATGCCTTCTGCCATGCGGTTACGTGCTCGTGCCGCGAGCAGACATTTGGCGAGAATGTCGCAGTCCTGTGTGTAGTCTGAGCCGGTTGAGGTAACGAAAACCTCGCAATGCTCTTCGAAGTTCATCAGCCAATAGGGCAGAGCAAGGTTATTGACGTCATATATCGCGCCATTTTCCTGAAACGCAGCTGCATATTCGCCATGTGGGTCGATCATAACGATATGACCTTTGGGCGAAACATCGCAGATGCGATGCAGAATGAGTGCGGCGGATGTTGATTTACCGGTGCCGGTAGACCCCAGTAGCGCGAAATGCTTGCCTAATAATGCGTCGACATAGAGTGCGGCGCGGGTGCTTGTAGTTGGGTATACCGTGCCGATCTGCACATTGGCGCGTTCGCTCGCGGCATAAATCTGGTCCATATCATCGCTGGAAACCGGATAAATTTCTGCGCCGGGGGTCGGGTAGGATGTTACGCCACGACGGAAATTGACGATCTGGCCACTGCCAAACTCTTCATTGCCTTCGCCGAGAAAATCAATGTCTGCGACAATCCGGCTGGGATCACGGCGATCCAGCACCATAGACCGGATGCTGGCCAGCACCCAGAATGAACCGAGTTTCATCTTGACCTGGCTGCCGACCTGACCGGTCATAGCGATGCACGGGTCTGCATGGCGGCTGAGCTTGTCGATGTGATCCAGCTGGATCAATATTTGTGAGCTGCCGCCTGAGATTTGAAATACGACACCAATAGGTTCGGGTAATTCAGACGCATGCTGGCGTTTCGATACACCCGCATATTCCTGTGCAGAGGTGAAAGAGAAAGACCCCGCCATATCGTTCATAATGTCGCCCACTTCATATCTGCGGTGTATTCGTAATTGAGCGAGTTATAGAGAGGTAAGGTAAAGAAGAGTTTTAGGTGGTAGGAAATATTTTCTATAGTTAAATACAGTTAACTATCAGTCGATTAGCAGAATTGACTGGATTTTTCTCTAGATATGACGACCGGCCCAGCCAGCAATAAGGCCCATACCGACTGCAATCATTATTGCAGTAATGCCATATAATATCGACCATTCTTCGGACGCCATTTCTATAAACCGTTCGAAGCCTGATTTGCGCACATTAATGTCGCGAATAGCTGCTGCGACGACACGGCCATCCTGAATGAGGAAGGTTTCGGCAGTATAGTCACCGACGACTGCACGCGAGGAGAGCGGCAGTCGCGCACGATATAATACGCTATCTGTAATTTCGACTGCCCCTACATTTGGTACGAACAGGCCTTGGCGTTGTTGCAAATCTATCAAGCCGTTTTTGAAACGTTCTATTTCCGCAGCATCGGTGAAAGCCGCAGGGGACAGTTGAATGTCATCAATGCTCAGCTCATAAATGGCGGCTGTGCGCTCGTCGGTAATGTCCTTGATTGGACGTGAGCTGGCTATGGCATAAAAGCTGGGTGCGGACTGGAATTGCATGTCGTTAGCATTGACCCAAATCCCGGCAATTTTCTGTTTTTCGCGCATAGTGGTCGGGCGCTCTGGCCCTTTCAGTACGACGACGATATCGGCTGGCTCTTTGGGGATACGCCCACCGGGGTAAACGATTGCCCCAAATAGCAATAACTCGGCACCCTTGAAACTATACTGAATATTGACCTGTCGTTGAGAAACATCAGGGACGAGTTGAGGGGATGTGGCGGCGCCAAGAAACAAGGCCAGTAAAGGCAATAGTATCAGCCTCCATGCGCTGGCCATCAGCCCACCTCCAGCGAATAGATTTCATCAGGGCGCCAGCCCAGGCCGAGTGCCATGCGTATGGCAACGACAAGCACAATGAAAGCAAGCAGGATACGTAGATATTCCGGCTGGACCTTGCGAGAAACGCGGGTGCCAATTTGTGCTCCAGTGACGCTGCCGATGAGTAATAACATAGCGAGCACCAGGTCGACGGCTTTGGTGGTGACGCTGTGGACCAATGTGGTTGCCATGGTGACAAAGAGTATCTGGAACAGGGAGGTGCCGACGACAACCTGCGTCCCCATGCCTAATAGATATAGCATGGCAGGCACCATGATGAACCCGCCACCCACACCGAGCAGCATTGTCAAAATTCCTGTGAGCACGCCCAGCAGGAGTGGCGCGAGCGGTGAGATGTAGAGGCCTGATTTATAGAAACGCCAGCGCATTGGCAGCGCAGCAACAAGAGGGTGATGGCGGCGTTTGCGCGCCGCGCCGCGTGCGCCGGTTTTTTTGGCTGCCAGTGTCTGAACCGATTCCCATGCCATCAACCCGCCAATACCGCCGAGCATCAATACATAGAGAATGCCTATAACCGTGTCGATCTGACCGATGGCCTGTAATATGCTGAACAGAACTGCGCCGATCAGCGCGCCGACAATACCGCCAACAACCATGACCGCACCCATGCGAATATCAACTGTGTTGCGTGACAGGTGGCTGATAACGCCCGATACGCTTGCCCCCGTGACTTGCGTGGCGGCAGATGCGGCGGCTACCGTAGGTGGGATGCCGTAGAAAATTAGCAAGGGCGTGGTGAGAAAACCGCCACCCACACCAAATATGCCGGAAAGCAAACCGACAACACCGCCCAGGCCGATAATGACCAGCATGTTGACCGGCAGATTGGCAATGGGCAGGTAAAGATCCATAGCCTGTCGTTTATACCAAAATGCTATGAACAAAAGCTGTTTAGGCAGATTTTCGGCTGATTTGCTATTCTATCCTTAAAAATCGCTGGCAAGCGTAGCTGTCAGCCCGGAACCTGGGCGGGCATTGCCTGCTATGCGTTGTCTCCATTCGACGGTGAGGCGGCTGTTTATAGTTTTGATCGGCAAGCGCCATTGCACCATCGGGCCAATATCGAGCCGTGAGACACGGGGCTGTGCACCGCCAGAAACGCTAAGCCCTGCCAATATATTTTTCTTCGTGCCGACTGCCGCGCCCAATGAGATGCGCCCGTCTATAAAAGGATCGGCGCGAGAGAAGCCGACTAAGCCAGCCTGAACATATCCTTCGGCGATGAGAGTGTCCGTGATTGGGGTTGGGTTGAGGCCGCTTGCTGCAACGAGTGCAAAGGCATTGCGGCCATATGCATCGAGCGCGAAGCGACGCTCGATGCCGAGCGTGACGGGTATACGGCCTGCCACTGGCTTAATAGCTATGCCTAAAGAGGCTTCAGGGGCATGGGGACGGCGCAGTGCGCTGGAGGCTCGGCCATAAGCGGCGACCGGTATGGTGTTCGTGAGGCGGCGTTCCACTCTTCCGCCTGCTTGCGGCCCGCCCAATTGCCCGGCGCTGCCAATCCCATTGTTGTTTCCCCTCTCACGCCAGAAGAGCCATGCGGATGCAGACCAGCGTTGTGGTTTATTGGGGGTGGTTTGTGCTGGAGAGTGCGGGATTGTCGGAGGACGAGAAAGGGCTTTGCTATCTGATGCCGCCAGCGCGGCTACAGGTGTAAGGGCTAAGCCTGCATGTGTGATCATCGTATGCAGTTGCGAGCTGCGTTGGGTTTCTAGGGGAACATTGTGTGTAATTATTGCCCATTGCGCTCGCCCGGCTTGTGGCGACTGCCCTGAATGCGAGGTGATGATGGGAATGTTTGTGAGTGTGGCTGCAGGCTGGGGAAGTGCCACTTTCGCGATCTCACCATAATAGTTGTTATGTTCCGGGTTTGTGGATTGCGTGATGTTAGGAACCAGCCTGTCGCGCGCTTGCCCCTGTGAGAAGCTCAAGGGGGCAATATCTGTTGCCATTGTGAGCCGGCCGAAGGTCCATAATAATATTATGCCGCCCATGAACCGAAAGGGCTGACCCTTCCGTACTGTCGCTGTAAGACGTGCTATATCCTTTCTGGCCATATCAGCTACTATGTGTGTCATGAGCTGTTTCCAGCATGGCTTTTGGGAATTGGTGCTGGGTTTTGTCCCATATGACTGCGCCGCCACGTAATTGTTTGATATAGGCGACAATGGCTTTGCGTGCTGCCATCATGGCGATGATATTGGCGACGATAGTGCGCGGTATGGAGAGCAGGCCCTGTTTCCAGCCGTAGGCGCTTGTTGAAAATGCGAAACGGAATGCAAGGCGCCACAGCATCAGGAATGCCGTGCATAGCATCGCTATTTCAACCGCACGTGGGTAGGGAGGCAGGCTGACCAGCCCGGCCTGCTCAGCCAGCACGAATAGGCCATAGCTGATTGTCGTTAGATAGGTGGTGAATAACACCACAGCGGTTAATCCGGCACGGCGATCATGCAGGCGCATCCAGCGCTCGGCGAGAGATCCGCGCCAGCCCATGCGATCCCATCCCGCGAGCGAAATACCAAGGAACCATCGCGCTTTTTGTTTGACGGCGTCCTGTATGGTTTCGGGGAAATGCTCTTGTGTACAGATCAGTTTGCCATGAGCATCGTTCATACTGATAAAGACCGTCCGCCCACCGCGTTCGGCGATGCGCAGTCCGATTTCATAATCCTCTGTGAGCGATTCCAGGTCAAAGGGCGATCCGCCGCGATCTTGCGCGATACCGGCCAGCTGTTCCCGTGCGAAGGCGCAGCCGACGCCAGCGGAAGGCACCGCTGCGCCAATGGCTTCACGCAGTACGAGGTGTTTGCCATGAGATTCTGCAAACTCATCGGCATAATGCCCTGCAATCCAGCGCGATTGTTGGGAAATGAGCGGGCGTACAGGCAACTGGATCATGCCGAAGCGGTCGATCATATAGTCATAGAGCCGGATTTCGTCAGCATGTACGACATCTTCGGCATCATGCAGCACTATGGCTTTGTAGCGCTTGCTACGCGCCGCTTCATCGCGCAGCATTGCGGCCCATAGATGATTAAGGCAATCGGCCTTGGTAGTGCCCCCATCATGGGGTAGAATAACAAGGTGGATACGGTTATCTTGCCGTGCGACTTCGGCTACGGCTTCAATGCTGGCAGGGTCATTGGGATAGGTGCCGACAAAAATCGTAAAATTGCCACGTTGCCAGGAGTTGAGGCAATTGCGCAGCATGGCACCGATGACATCAGATTCATTCCATGCGGGAACAAATATTGCGATTGTACCTGGGTTATCGGAAAGTGGGAGATTGGCGCCTGTCATTCTCCTATATATAGTGTAAACATAAATTTGACGTTTTATTGTTCGAAATAAATATAGGATGTCCCCGATAAAATCATCAAGCCCGGCAACCAGGAGGCCGAACAAAGAAAAAAGAAGAATTTCATAATGTAGGAATAGGGTGACCTCCAACAACATTCCATATATGTCCATCGATTGGCCCCGCGTACATGGAAAATGAGAGGAATTTCATGGTCGATTCGCATAATTCATAAAGTTATTCTTAATGAACGGCGAGTCTGTTTACGTTTTCAGAATTTGACGTGGGGCGGGAGAGGTCTTACCGGCCATTTTATGTGGCAGCATATTTTATGGATAAGGAAACCCAGTTCTTGATCGACAAGCTCAACCCTCCTTCAGCGCTACGCTCTTTTCTCGCCAGCGAGGCGGCGGGCGGTATATTGCTTATTGTCGCGGCGGCTTGCGCGATGATTATAGCCAATGCCAGCCCTGAATCCGCTGAACTCTATCATCATCTCGTCCACGCGGAGACGGGACCGGCGCTCAGCCCGAAACTTGGACCGATGACGGTACATTTGTGGATCAATGACGGGCTGATGGCGATCTTCTTCTTGCTTGTCGGGTTGGAAATTAAACGTGAGTTTGTCGACGGGCGCCTATCGAACTGGAAGCGCAGAGGGCTACCAGTTGCTGCAGCTGTGGCTGGTATGGCGGTGCCTGCAATTGTGTATTTATCGCTCATCGAGGGTGATAAGGCACTTGCTAACGGTTGGGCGATTCCGGCAGCTACGGACATTGCCTTTGCCCTTGGTGTGCTGGCCTTGCTCGGCAAGCGTGCGCCGACATCATTGAAATTGTTGCTGACGACGATTGCGATCGTCGATGATATTGGCGCTGTAGCGATTATCGCCTTTTTCTATACCACTGGCCTGAATGGTGCGGCTTTGGCGGCGGCCGGTGTTATTCTGGCTGGCATGTACACGCTCAACCGCTTGCATGTGAAATCACTCCCGGTTTTCCTGCTGCTTGCGCTTGCACTTTGGTATGCGGTGTTGCTGTCCGGTGTGCATGCGACAATTGCGGGTGTGTTGGCGGCGATGACTATTCCCATTCGCAAGACGCCGGGTGCACCGGATGCTATTGATAGCCCATTGCATAAGCTGGAAAATGGCCTGCACACATGGGCAGCTTATATCATTGTACCATTATTCGGCTTTGCCAATGCAGGTGTTGATTTAAATGGTCTTGGGCTTGATGAATTGCTTTCACCCTTGCCTCTGGGTGTGGCGGCCGGTCTGTTTTTCGGTAAACAATTCGGTATTTTTGCAAGCATCTGGCTATGCGTTAAGACCGGTTTTGCCACAATGCCGCGCGGTGCCACATGGGCGCAGGTGTATGGCATGGCGCTGCTGTGTGGTATTGGCTTTACGATGAGCTTGTTCATTGGCGCGCTCGCCTTTCCGGGGCAGCCGCTGCTTATTGAAGAGGCGAAGATTGGCATTTTGGCGGGGTCGCTTATTTCAGCGATTGTCGGCTTCCTGTTGTTGCGCTTTGCACCCTTGCACCGCGACCATGACAGGGCTGAAATAGAGCAGGACGCAGAGATTACTGCGGAGGGCCATGTTGCTTGACCCTGCGTTACTGACTTGGCCTTAAGTTACTAAAAAGCCCCCGGCATCGTGTGATGCCGGGGGCTTTAATATATTCAAATTACTGGCGTTTGCTCAGAGTTTTTCCATCATTTCGGGGATGGCTTTATAGAGGTCGGCGACGAGACCGATGTCTGCGACCTGGAAGATGGGCGCGTCTTCGTCCTTGTTGATAGCGACGATGGTTTTGCTGTCCTTCATGCCGGCGAGATGCTGGATCGCGCCGGAGATGCCGATGGCGATATAGACTTCAGGCGCCACGATCTTGCCGGTCTGGCCGACCTGGAAGTCATTGGGCACATAGCCCGCATCCACAGCCGCACGGCTTGCACCGATAGCAGCACCGAGCTTGTCCGCCAGCGGAAAGATCGTACTCTCGAACGTCTCGCTGTCCTTGAGCGCACGGCCGCCCGACACGATGATCTTGGCGCTGGTAAGCTCAGGGCGCTCGCTCTTGGCGATCTCTGCGCCAACGAAGCTGGAGATACCCTTGTCGCCGGTGGAGGAGACGGCTTCGACCGTTCCCGATCCGCCTTCAGTCGCTGCCTTCTCGAACGCCGTGCCGCGCACAGTGATCACCAGCTTGGCATCTGAGGTCTTGACCGTCGCAATCGCATTGCCCGCATAGATAGGGCGCGTGAAGGTGTCAGCGCTTTCGACCGAGAGAATATCGCTGATCTGCATCACATCGAGCAAAGCCGCCACGCGCGGCGCAATATTCTTGCCCGTGGTGGTGGCTGGCGCGATGAACGCGTCATGGCTGCTCATCAGCTCGGCGACGAGCGGCGCAACATTCTCCGCAAGCGCATGATCAAAGGCCGCATCATCCGCGACATGGACCTTGCCCACGCCCGCGATCTGGCCTGCTTGTGCCGCAACAGCGTCTACGCCAGAGCCTGCAACGAGGAGATGCACCTCGCCCAGCTTCGATGCTGCGGTAACGGCGGGAAGCGTCGCGTCTTTGAGAGCGCCGCCTTCATGTTCTACCCATACGAGTGTTTTCATATCTTGATTCCTTTATCGCGGTTCCAGCCCTCTCCCCCTCCCGACCTCCCAACAGGGTATCTTATGGGAGGTCGGGAGGGGGAGAGGGCCAGTGCTGTAAACCAACAGGCTTACGCTACTCCCAGCGCTTTGAGTTTCGTAACCAGCTCATCCACATCGGCAACCTTTACGCCTGCCTGACGCACAGGCGGCTCGGAGACGCTCACCGTGGTGAGGCGCGGGGCAATATCGACGCCATAATCAGCAGGGGTCTTCTGCGCGAGCGGCTTGGACTTGGCCTTCATGATGTTGGGCAATGACGCATAGCGCGGCTCGTTCAAACGAAGGTCCGTGGTGACAATCGCAGGAAGATTGAGCTTCACTGTCTCCAGGCCACCGTCCACTTCGCGCGTTACATTGACAGCATCGCCATCGACTTCCACTGCGCTGGCAAAGGTGCCCTGGCCCCAGCCCAGCAGTGCAGCGAGCATCTGGCCTGTCTGGTTGCTGTCGTCGTCAATCGCCTGCTTGCCAAGAATGACCATGTTCGGGCCTTCTTCTTCCGCAACCTTGGCCAGCAGCTTGGCAACAGCCAGCGGCTCCACATCCTCATCACTCTGGATCAGGATCGCGCGGTCCGCGCCCATCGCCAGCGCCGTGCGCAGCGTCTCCTGCGCCTTGGCCGGGCCAATCGATACGGCAATAACCTCGCTCGCTACGCCCTTCTCACGAAGACGAAGCGCTTCTTCCACCGCAATCTCATCAAACGGATTCATGCTCATCTTGACATTCGCCAAGTCAACACCTGAACCATCCGACTTCACGCGCGGCTTCACATTATAATCTATCACCCGCTTAACGGGTACTAAAAGCTTCATTTCCTTACCTCCGGCTTTACTTCCAACCTAGGGAGTGTCGTTGCCGCGCTACATGCGCGTTTTTACGGGTTTTCGCAAGTTCAAGGAAATGGCTCCGGAAGCCGTAGCGTCCGGGGCCATTTGCAAGACTAAGTCGAATCAGGAGACGGCTTTTACCTGCGCAACAATTTTCTGTGCGGCGTCGCCCAGATCATCCGCAGATACAATCGGCAGGCCAGATGCTGCCAGAATGTCTTTGCCTTTTTGCACGTTGGTGCCTTCGAGACGGACAACCAGTGGTACTGAAAGATTTACTTCCTTGGCGGCTGCGACAATGCCTTCCGCGATGATGTCACAGCGCATGATGCCACCGAAGATGTTGACGAGAATGCCTTTAACAGCCGGGTCAGACAGGATGATCTTGAAAGCGGCCGTTACCTTCTCCGTGGTCGCGCCGCCGCCAACGTCGAGGAAGTTGGCCGGGAACATGCCATTCAGCTTGATGATGTCCATCGTTGCCATAGCGAGGCCTGCGCCATTGACCATGCAGCCAATGTCACCGTCCAGCTTGATGTAAGCGAGGTCATATTTGGAAGCTTCCAACTCAGCCGGGTCTTCCTCGGTTTCGTCGCGCAGTTCCATCAGGTCTGCGTGGCGGAAGAGGGCATTGCCGTCGAAGCCGACCTTGGCGTCGAGGACAACGAGCTTATCGTCTTCTGTTACGGCTAGCGGGTTGATTTCGATCTGCTCTGCATCTGTGCCAAGGAAAGCGTCATAAAGCGACTTTGCTACCTTCGCCGCCTGCTTGGCGAGGTCACCGGACAATTTGAGCGCTGCGCCAACACGGCGGCCATGATGCGGTTGGAAACCAGTTGCAGCATCAACAGTGATTGTGTGGATCTTTTCCGGTGTGGAATGCGCCACTTCTTCAATGTCCATGCCACCTTCGGTTGAAGCGACGAAGGCAACCCGGCCCGTTGCGCGGTCAACAAGAAGAGCAAGATAAAATTCTTTGGCGATATCGACGCCGTCTGTCACATAGAGGCGGTTGACCTGCTTGCCTGCCGGGCCAGTCTGAATCGTGACAAGCGTGTTGCCAAGCATGTCGGTTGCAGCAGCGCGTACTTCATCAGCGTTTTTGGCGAGACGAACGCCACCTTTCGCATCAGGCCCCAGTTCCTTGAACTTGCCTTTACCGCGTCCGCCGGCATGGATCTGAGCTTTTACGACATAAAGCGGCCCGGGCAGCTTGTCTGTTGCGGCAACGGCTTCATCAACAGTCATAGCGGCGAAGCCTGCGGGTACTGGTGCGCCAAATTTCGCTAGCAGTTCTTTGGCCTGATATTCATGAATGTTCATCGTAGATCCTGTTCATAATCCGGGGAGTGATGATGTGCGTAGAGCACAAGAGAATGAACGATGAAAGAACGACTTCGCAAAATGACTTTGCAAAGTTGCAAAGTGTCTGACCGATATCAGGGTGGTGCAGATATGAAAACACCCGGACCGCCCCTTTTGCGATCCGGGTGTTAACGCTAATGCGTTTTCCCTTTTGGTCCTGCCTCCCCGCCGTCCCCTGATCGATACGGCAAGGGGCTCGGTATCCCTGAACCATGGCCTTCTTTATTGTGCCTATGTTTCGAGGTTCTTGCTATGGGCAGCGAGCGGTGATGTCATCATCCAAATCACATAAGAGAGTCTTTTGTGTTGCCTCTGTGGTATATCGGCCACAGGGTGGTGGGGCCGCTAAAGCTTGCCAGAGTTGCTGCCCCCGCCTAGAGCGTAATACCCTATGCACTGGAATCTTCACGCATGATATTAAGCCGTTTCGAGCGCATGATCGCCAAGCGCTATCTGCTGCCCGGTAAAGGGGAGGGGTTTATCTTCCTCGTGGCGGGCATCAGCCTCGTTGCGGTCATGCTGGGCGTCGCGGCGCTGATTATCGTCATGAGTGTAATGAATGGTTTTCGCGCTGAGCTGTTTGACAAGATTGTCGGCCTGAATGGTCACGCCGTTGTACAAGGCTATGGCGGACGGTTGCCCGATTGGCGCGATGTGATGAAAGAGGCGAAGGCAACGCCGGGTGTCACAGAGGCAAAGCCGCTCATCGAACAGCCCTTGCTCGCCAATGTGCAGGGTCGCGTCGAAGCTGTGCTGGTGCGTGGTATGACGATGGAAGACATACGCACCAATGTGACGCTTAAGGGCAAGGTCAAGGTTGGCAGCATGAGCAACCTCAAGCCCGGCGAATCGATTATCGCGATTGGTTCCGGGCTGGCAGACAATCTTGGTGTGACTGTGGGCAGCACGGTTGCGATCATTAACCCGGCTGGACGCACCACGCCATTCGGCACCGTGCCGCGTGAAATTGGCTATCAGGTCGGCGCCGTGTTCGAGGTTGGCGTCTATGATTATGACAAGGCGTTCGTCATCATGCCGATGGAAAATGCGCAGCAGCTTCTGTTGCTTGGCGATGTTGTTGGTATGATCGAGGTGGACACAGTCGATGCCGATAATGTTGGCGCTATTCTTGCGCCACTGGCTGGCAAGGTGGAAGGGCGCGCTGTCATTACCGACTGGCGGCAGATGAACTCTAGTCTGTTCGAAGCCTTGCAGGTAGATCGGATTGTGTCCTTTGTCGTTCTTTCGCTCATTATATTGGTGGCGGTGTTCAACATTCTTTCATCGCTCATTATGCTGGTGCGCGCCAAAACGCGCGATATTGCGATCATGCGCACTATGGGGGCGAAACGGTCCAGCCTGCTCAAGATATTCGTGACCGTTGGTGTGACGATCGGTACTTTGGGGACGGCGGCAGGTGTTGCGCTCGGTTTCGTCTTCCTGTTCTTCCGCCAGCAGGTCGTGGGTTTCATCCAGCTTGTTACCGGGCAGAACATCTGGGACCCGTCGGTGCGGTTTCTTGCCGAACTGCCGTCCAAGCCAGACCCGATAGAGATAGTTGTCATCTGTCTGATGGCGTTGGTTTTCAGTTTTCTCGCCACGCTCTATCCCGCATTCAAAGCGGCCAATACTGACCCTGTGCAGGTGTTGCGCTATGAATGATGTACTCAAAGTTTCCGGTCTCAGGCGCAGCTTTACGCAGGGCGGTGTGACTATCGAGGTGCTGCGTGGTGTCGATCTTTCGATAGCGCCGGGTGAAATTGTGGCGCTGCTCGGGCCTTCGGGTTCTGGCAAGTCGACATTGTTGCAAGCCGTCGGTTTGCTCGAAGGCGGGTTTGAAGGCTCTATCTGCATAACTGGCACAGAGGCTACGCGCCTCAATAGCGATGGCCGCACAGCTTTGCGCCGTGATGCGCTTGGCTTTGTGTACCAATTTCATCATTTACTGCCTGATTTCAACGCGACGGAGAATGTCGTGCTGCCGCAATTGGTGCGCGATGCGGCACAGGATGAGGCAAAGGCACGCGCGGCATCATTGCTCACCACCCTTGGGCTGGGGCACAGGCTTGACCATAAACCCAGCCAGCTCTCAGGCGGCGAGCAGCAGCGCGTGGCCGTGGCGCGTGCGCTGGCGAACAAGCCCGCACTGGTGTTGGCTGATGAACCCACGGGCAATCTTGATGAGCGCACGGCGGATATCGTGCTCGATGAATTTGTGCGGCTAGTGCGCGAGGAAGGCTCGTCTGCACTGGTGGCCACGCATAATGAGCGGCTGGCGCAGCGCATGGACCGGGTGGTGCGGTTGCATGAGGGTGTACTGGAATAGCCCTGAGCGGATTTATTCAGCCAGCGCTGCCAGCTTGCCGTTGTCCATACTATTGGCGATGGACTTCAGCGTATCGAAATCATCCGCTTCGCCATCGACCGAAATCATGAAGCGCCCCGCGACCATTTTCTTATAATGGCCGCGTTTGCTCTCATTATCCCACTCTTCTTGAATCATCTGGCCGTCTTTGGTGTAGGTGCGCTCAAAGCCGGTCGCGGTTTCCCTTTCCTGACGCACATCAAGCGCCGCGCCGATTCCGGCCAACGCGCCCATGGCGGACATGTCCGTCAGTTCGATCTCGATACGCTGGTCGCCTTTTTCATAATCGGCGCTGATCTGCGAGCCATTATAGCCCGCAGCGCCCATAGTAGAGCTTTCGAGTGCGGTGCGTTTATAGCCTCCAACGCTATCAGGCAGCAGCGCCTTGAGAGAGGCTGGTTCGATAGCTTTCACGTCTTTCGCCCCTTCCGCGATGGCTTTGATCCTGTCGCCTGCCTCTTCCAGCTTGCTCGTCTCGAACGTGCCACCGCCGGGCACGGTTATCGTGCCGCTGCCGCCCATATTGCTGCTGAAATCGCTCATCGGCCCCGCGCCGCCAAACATATGTGCGGCAGGGCGCATCAACGCCCCGGCGATGAGCGAGAGGACGAAGGCCGCGATCAATATCACAATGGTGCAGACCAGCGCTTTGTCCTGTGGCACTTTCATCAGCGCCGGCAGGCCAGTGTAGAAAAGATAGAGGCTGTACAGGCCCAATATGCCCAAAAAGCCAAGGCCGGGGATCAGGTTGAATATGCCCGCCAGCCATGCGGCGGTGGAGCTGTATGCCACCAGCTTGAAAGCGTTGAGGCGATTGGCCGTGCCGTCGAATTTTGTCACGAGAAAATCGGTGATGAAGGCGATGATGGCGAGGCTTATCAGCGCCATAACATATTGCGAAATGCCCATGCCAACGGCGGCCATGAAGCTGGGCTTGTAGCCAAAGCCCATAAAGCCATAGCCGAAAAATGCGGCGCGCAGAAATGTCGCTATCGCCGGGATCGCGGCGAGGATCATCGCATATTTGAAATATAGCCCCGAAATGCTGGCCTGTTCCGACTCGATAACCGGCCATTCTTCTTTCGGTTTCATGATGATGTTCTTCGCGCGGTCGACCAGACCCTGCGGTGTTTCAATTGGGTTAGACGGCGTGTTCATGAGATCCCCCTGTGCATATGGTCTCAGAATTTATGAGGAGATCATGATGATACGTCTGTGTCAATTGTCACAAAACCTTATCAGTTGTGGATAACTCTGCTCTCCCGGTTGCCCGCTGGTACTCAGGGCATTAGGCTCGGCTTATGCCTTTTACTGCCCATGCCTCTTTCGTTCCGCTGCGGGTCTTTTCCAGCTACACGATGCTTGATGGCGCGATTGAGCCGAAGGCCATTGCTAAACATGCCAAGAAATGGACGTTTCCGGCGGTCGCGCTGACGGATCGCAATGGCCTTTATGCGAGCATGGCCTTTTCCGATGCGTGCAAGGGCGAAGGGGTGCAGCCGATTGTTGGTACGATGCTGTGTGTCGCGAGGCCCGGCAGGCCGCCCGGTGCTGCGCCGGTGTATGATTGGATCGCGCTCTATGCGCAGACGGCGCAGGGCTATGATAATCTTTGCGCGCTGGTTTCCATGGCGCACCTCGATCGCCCGATTGAAGAACAGGCGCATGTTTCGTTTGAAGCGCTGCAAGGGCGGACGGACGACCTGCTCTGCCTGACGGCTGGTGGCGAAGGCGCGCTGGCGCGGCTCTATGCAGAAGACCAGCCCGACGCGGCGCAAGATTATGTGGAACGGCTGGAGCAGCTTTTCCCAGAGCGCCTTTATATTGAGATATGCCGCCGGGGCGATGCAACCGAGGAAGCGAGCGAAGAGGCGCTGATTGATCTGGCCTATGCGCGCGACCTGCCGCTCGTTGCCACCAACCCGACCTGCTATGCCGAACCGGGTTTCCATGAGGCGCATGATGTTGCGCTCTGCATATCGGATAGCGCCTATGTCGAGAGCGCGGACCGGCGCACCAGCTCGCCTGAAGCATGGATGAAGCCTGCGCCGGAAATGGAGAAGCTGTTTGCCGACCTGCCCGAGGCGCTTGCTAATACGCTGGTGGTGGCGCAGCGCTGTGCGGTGATGGCACCCAAGCGTGCGCCGATCCTCCCCAGCCTTGCGGGCGACATAGAAGGCGAGGCGAAGATGTTGCGCGAACTGGCGACGGCCGGGCTGGAAGCGCGCCTCGCCAAGGCAGGTGTAACAGAGCCGGAGAAGCGCCAGCCTTATCTTGAACGCCTTGAGTTTGAGCTGAATATCATCATCCAGATGGGGTTCCCCGGTTACTTCCTGATCGTTGCGGACTTCATCCAGTGGGCGAAGTCCAACAATATCCCGGTGGGACCGGGGCGCGGTTCCGGTGCGGGCAGCGTGGTCGCATGGGCGCTGACGATTACGGACCTTGACCCGCTGGAGCTGGGCCTGCTGTTCGAGCGTTTCCTCAACCCGGAACGTGTGTCGATGCCTGACTTCGATATTGATTTCTGCGAAACGCGGCGTGGCGAGGTGATCCGCTATGTGCAGCAGAAATATGGCGCGGATCATGTCGCGCAGATCATTACCTTTGGTAAGCTGAAAGCGCGTGCTGTTCTGAAAGATACCGGGCGTGTGCTTCAGATGGGCTATGGTCAGGTTGACCGGTTAGCCAAAATGGTTCCCAATCACCCGACCGACCCGTGGACGCTGGAACGCACAATGGGTGGGGTTAGCGAGTTTGTTGCCGAGATGAAGGCAGACAAGCAGGTGAAACGCCTCGTTGACCTAGCCATGCAACTGGAAGGCTTGCCGCGCCACAGCTCGACCCACGCTGCGGGTGTTGTGATCGGTGATCGTCCACTTTCGCAGCTCGTCCCGCTGTATCGTGATCCGCGCTCGGATATGCCGGTGACGCAGTTTGACATGAAATATGTCGAGGGCGCGGGGCTGGTGAAGTTCGACTTTCTGGGGCTTAAGACGCTGTCGGTGCTCCAGCGCGCACTCGACCTGCTCAAAAAACGCGATGTTGTGATCGATCTTGCGGAACTCGAATGGAATGATGAGGCGGTCTATGAGCTGCTGCAGAGGGGCGATACGGTCGGCGTATTCCAGCTGGAATCCGAAGGCATGCGCAAGACGCTTGCGGCTGTAAAACCGACTAATTTTGGCGATATTATCGCGCTCGTTTCGCTCTATCGCCCCGGCCCGATGGACAATATCCCGATGTTTGGTCGCCGCAAAAACGGGCAGGAGGATATTCTCTATCCGCATGACCTGCTGGAACCGATCCTGAAAGAGACATATGGTATTTTCGTCTATCAGGAACAGGTGATGCAGGCCGCGCAGATCCTCGCAGGCTATAGCCTTGGCGATGCTGACCTGCTGCGCCGCGCTATGGGCAAGAAGATACAGGCGGAGATGGACATACAGCGCGAGCGCTTTGTCAAAGGCTGCGCGGAAAAATCTGACATTCCTAAAGCCAAGGCCAATGAGCTGTTCGATTTGATCGACAAGTTCGCTGGCTATGGCTTCAACAAATCGCACGCGGCGGCTTATGCGCTGCTCGCTTATCATACGGCTTGGCTGAAGGCGCATTATCCAGCGGAATTTTATGCCGCTTCTATGGCCTATGATATCCACCTGACCGACAAGTTGACTGTGTTCGTCGATGATATGCGCCGCACCGGGCTTAGCTGTCTGCCACCGGATATTAACAAGGCGGAGTCGGACTTTACGGTTGAGCCTGTTGAGGCAGAGGAAGGGGCGGACCCGCGCCTTGGCTTCGCTGTGCGCTATGCTCTGGGCGGTCTCAAAGGCGTGGGCGAGAAAGCGATGGAACAACTGGTCGAGGAGCGCACGGCCAATGGCCTGTTTAAAGACCTTGATGATTTTGCTGACCGCATCGAGCCGCGTATGCTGAACCGGCGGCAGCTCGAAAGCCTCGCGGCTGCAGGGGCCTTTGATGACATTAACCCAGACCGTGCAGGCGTTCATGCCGCAGCCGAGACATTGCTTTCTGTTGCGTCCAGCGCAGCTGAGGCGCGGGCCAGCGGGCAGGGTGGACTCTTTGGTGGAGAGGATACGCCGCATGCGCAGGTGCGTATCCCATCACATGAGCCGTGGAGCAATTCCCAGCGTATGGCGCAGGAGAAGGATGCGTTCGGCTTTTATTTCTCGGCGCATCCGGTTGATCGCTTTCGCCATATTGCGCTGGCCAAGGGTGCGAAGAGCTTTGGCGATCTGTGTGCCCAACCCGCCAATAATAATGGTGGTGAAGAGGGCAGTCGCAGCGGAGCAGTGATGGCGGCGCTGGTGGAGGATGTCCGCTGGCGCGAGACAAAACGCGGCAAGCGTTATGCCTCGGCTACTTTTTCAGACAGTAGTGGCCAGTTTCAGGCGAGCTGCTTCGACGAAGCCGGATGCGATGCGATTGGCACTATGGCGGAAGCTGGTGAATGTGCGCTGATGACGGTCGAGCTGGAGCGGTTGCCGGGGGAAGAAGTGCCGCGTGTGACCATCCGCACCGTGCAGGCGTTCAGCGCTGTCGCCAGTGGTATGCGCATGGAGCTATGGGTCGACGTTGAAGCACCTTCGGCTATTGCACAGATTGCTGAGATACTGGCGGGCAATCGCGGCGGTCGCGCCGAAATCCGGGTTCGTGCGCAACTCGACGATGGCCGGGTGGCACAACTGATACTCGGCAAGGATTTTCAGATCGATGCCGAGACGATGGAGCAGTTGGGCGTCGTGCCGGGTGTCGCAGCGGTGCAGGTGCCACCGAGGCAATCACTGCGGCTGGTGGGGTAAGCCCGCCTATTTCTTGATCCCGAATAGCTTCGCCTTTTCCTCTTCACTGAGGCCAGTGACTTCGCGCTGTGGCGGATATAGCGCTTCTCTGGTGTCATAAGCGCGTGCGACGGCGGGCCGATCAGCAATAGTTGCGAACCATCGCTTTACATTCGGGAAGTCGTTCAAATCCTGCTTTTGTCGTTCATGCGGGAAGATCCAAGGGTAGATTGCCATATCTGCTATTGAGTAATCGCCTGCGACATAATCCCGGCCTTCCAGCCGCCGATCCAATACACCATAAAGGCGCGCAGTTTCATTGGTATAGCGCTCTTTGGCATAGGGGATGTCTTCGGGGGCATATTGGTTGAAATGATGGTTCTGTCCTGCCATTGGCCCCAAGCCACCCATTTGCCACATCAGCCATTGCATAACCTCATTGCGGGCGCGGGTTTCGCTGGGCATAAATTGTCCAACCTTGTCAGCCAGATAGATGAGGATTGCTCCACTTTCGAACACGGTAAGGGTGGCGCTGCCATCGGAAGGCGCTAGGTCACGGATTGCGGGAATGCGGTTATTGGGTGAGAAGGAGAGGAAATCTGGCTCGAACTGCTCGCTCTTGCCAATATTCACCGGGAAAACCTTATGCTCCAGCCCCGCTTCTTCCAGGAAAATACTGATTTTAAGGCCATTGGGTGTGGGCCAGCTATGCAGTTCGATCATAATAGTCTCCTCGGCTATGCGCCAATGTAGGGCGCGCAATCAGGGATCGCCAGAGGATAGTTGTCTTTAGAGTGAATGGCCGACCGTGCTCGGGCTGGTGTTATCGCTCCAATAGCCTTGGCATTAGCTCGACAAAATTACAGGGCTTGTGACGAATATCGAGCTGGGAGGCGAGAATACCATCCCACCCGTCTTTCACCGCTCCAGTGCTGCCGGGGAGTGCGAAAATATAGGTGCCGCGTGAAACACAGGCACAGGCACGAGATTGGATGGTCGAGGTGCCGATCTTATCAAAACTGATCATGCGGAATATCTCGCCGAAGCCTGGAATTTCTTTGTCTTGTACGCATGCCAAAGCTTCCGGGGTCACGTCGCGGCCAGTAACGCCTGTGCCGCCAGTCGTGATGACACAATCAATATGAGGGTCGTTGATCCAGCTTTCGAGCTGACGAACAATCAGCTCTACCTCGTCTCTTTCGATACAGCGCGCCGCAACCTCGTGTCCCGCATCGACAATGCGTTCGACCAGTGTATCGCCGGATATATCATCGGCCAGTCTGCGGGTGTCCGAAACGGTGAGAACTGCAATGCGGATCGGAATAAAATCGACCGTCTCGTCAATGGGCATATTATTTTTGTATCCGGTAACTGAGATTTTTGACTTTGCTGTTGCGTATGGTCGGGAAGGCAGGCCATGCCCCTTGTGCCATAGCAGTCAGCGCCTCAGCTTTACCATCATCGCGCATCTGGTACATCCAATAATTGCGCATGACGATGTTCACATAAGCGCGCGTTTCATAATAAGGCAGGGATTCCATGAAGAGTAGCGGGTCGCCCATATCGCGCACTTCAGAGTTCCAGCGCTCAACAGGCGTCGGCCCGGCATTATATGCGGCCATCACCTTGGGCAGCAGGCCTCCTGTAGCGCGCGTGTCGCGCAATTGTTCCAGATAGCGCTGGCCATATTCCATATTGGTCGAGGGTTTAAAAAGCTGGCTCGGAGAACCGGAAACCAGCCGTGCTGTGCCAGGCATGACTTGCATAAGCCCGCGCGCGCCAGCGGGACTGACAACATTCGTGCGAAAGTTCGATTCTTGCAGAGTATGGGCGAAGATGAGTGATGGGTCGACGCGCCAGCCACCGTCAGGTGTCCATTGCGGGCGCGGGAAACCTGCAAAAGCGTCTGGTTTATGCCCAGTGGGGCCACGATGTGCGAGCCAGAGCTGTGTTTGTGGCAGGTTCATGGAATCGGTAAGCTGTAGCAGTGCGTCATAGTCGCGTTTGTTGCCGATTTTCCCTTGTCGACGTAGCAGCTCACCAGCAAGCTCGTCCTCGCCGATATCATGAAGCGCTATGGCCGCTTTGACCGCCGGTTGTTGTTTAAGTTTCTGTGCAGAGCGCTTGTCAGCTGTGGGTTGCGCTGAAGGCGCCTGAATGCCCAGAGTTTCGCGCGCGAGCAAGCCGTAGAAGCTGTCCGATTGCGCGGCAGCCATCCGCATATAGCCTTGCACCTGGTCTGGGCGGCCTGCGTTCATCCATGCACGCGCGGCCCAATAGGCTCCGGCAGCCTGCATGTCCTTTGTGCTGGCGCGTTTGGATACTTCGGCAAAGGAGATAGCGGCTGAACGCGGGTCGTTCTGGCGCCATGCCGCAAGGCCGATGGTCCAGTGGGCTTGTGCTGTCCAGTCGCTACGTGATCCGCTTTCCAGTACACGTGAGGCGAGGCGCCGTGCGTTGGTGTCATCATTTTCGATATAATAAGACCATGCTACGCGTTGGCGTACTTCGGCCAAGCCATCGGGGGAGAGGCCTGCTTCGGTTTCTCTGAGTAGCGCTTCTGCTCCGGCCGGGTTATCATCACGAATATAAGGTTGGATGCGTGCAACCAAAGCTTGAGCCGCAGCGTCATTCTTGGTGGTGGGCAAGTAGCCGCGCTTGGGCGCTGTGCCCACCCACATCAGCTTTTGTACGCGTGGGCTATCGGGAAGCAGCTCTGCGCCGCGTTTCTTGGCCATGCGACCGAGCTGGTCGGCATCTGGCAGCCAGCTTGCAGTGTTCAATAGATCGAGCAGGTCAAACAGCTCGGTGCGAGGAGACTTGGCATCGGTATAAAGCTCGGACAGTGCAACCGCACGAATGGGGTCGTGTTTGTCGAGCGACAGGGCGAGCGATTTGGCTTCTGACCATTGCGCCGCACGCAGCGAGGCGAAAATCGCGCGATAGGCAGCTTTACCTTGCAACGGTTGCACGGCCTGAATGGCACTGCCGGTGTCTTTCGGAGATATGGAGGTAATGTCTGGTCCCGGTGCTTCGGCGTGCGCGCCAATGCTGCTGAGTGACAATAGGCTGGTAGCCATTGCAGAGAGAGAATATTTCACCGTGCGGAAATTCACTGGTCCCACCCTTTCATCAATCGCTGCATGGCGTGCCATGCGCCCGCTTTGGCCGATGGCTGTTCCAGCATCAGGCGCGGGTGAATGATAGATATGGCAGGTACTGTGCCGTTCTGATGGTTAACAAAAGGTAAATTTTTGATCGAATCGCCGTGTTCAGTCGGTAACAATGCACGGTTTGTCTGATCGCCGAGCAAAAGCAGCGAACGTGGCTGAACCAGCGCAATATGATGGCGCATCCGGTCAACAAGCGTGCCTATGGCTGCGCTGTCGATAGCACCCCCCGGCGGCGCAGTAAGACTGAGCGAAGCAATATAGCAGTCTGTCAGGGCCAGGCCCATAGCTTGCATCATACGGGCCAGCAATTGCTCGGTGTTTGTGCCGAAATGCGTATTGGGCCCACTTGTTGTTGTTTCCGGGGCATGAACAATGAGCATGAGCTGCGGTGTTTGTGGGCCTGTGGGATATATAGGCTGACCCGGCCATGCTTTTTCAGGAAGATCGGCAGATTGTGCGAGATAATCGTGAAATGCGGAAAGCGTATCTGGGTAGCCTCGAACCGTTGGAGTAGCGGGCGCGGTATGCGCAACTGAAGCCGCCTTTGCCTTGGGTTTTAGCCAGTTTACGCCTTCTTCACCGACAGCTGCATCGACGCCTGCCAGCGCCCACCATGATAGCAGACCTTCGGCATGAGTGAGTGGTGAACGCATACTATTTTGATTATCCCCCGGCATAGACTTAATCTATGGGCCATGTCTTGACGAATTCGTCAAGAAGGGTCATCGCGCTTATGTGTTGAATAGTTGGCTCTGCACGCCGACCAGAGTCCTCTTAAGTGGGGCAAAGCTATGCGGAGAAGAAGAGAATGACCGAGCGCGAGTCCATGCCATATGATGTTGTGATCGTTGGGGGCGGGCCTGCGGGCCTGTCTGCGGCTATCCGATTGAAACAACAGGCGAATGAAGCAGGCAAGGAAATTTCGGTCTGCATCCTCGAAAAAGGGTCTGAAATCGGCGCGCATATCCTGTCAGGTGCGGTCATCGACCCCAAGGCTCTGGATGAACTTCTGCCAGAATGGCGCGATCAGGGCTGCCCGATGGCGGAAGTGCCAGTGACGGATAACCGCCACTGGTTCCTCTCCAAGAGCGGCAAATTCTCCATGCCGCATATTTTTACGCCTTCCTTCATGCACAATAAGGGCACCTATACTGGCTCATTAGGCAATCTCTGTCGTTGGCTGGCAGAGCAGGCCGAAGGGTTGGGCGTGGAAATCTTCCCCGGCTTCCCGGCGGCCGAAGTGCTGTATAATGATGATGGCAGCGTCAAAGGCGTTGCTACGGGTGATATGGGCGTTGACCGTGAGGGCAATCAAAAGCCCGATTATCAGCCGGGCATGGAGCTGCATGGCCGCTATACGCTGTTTGCCGAGGGCGCGCGTGGGCATCTGACCAAGCAGCTTAAGGCAAAATTTGACCTTGAGGCAGAGTGCGAGCCGCAGGTCTATGGTCTCGGTATGAAAGAGCTGTGGGACATTGACCCTGAGCTGCATCAGCCGGGTCTGGTGATCCATACTCAAGGCTGGCCGCTCACCGATGCTTATGGCGGTGGCTTCCTCTATCATCAGGCCAATGGTCAGGTGTCGCTCGGTTTTGTGGTGGGCCTTTCCTATCGCAACCCGCATCTCTTCCCGTTTGAGGAGTTTCAGCGTTGGAAGCTGCATCCGGAAATTCGCAAATATCTCGAAGGGGCCAAGCGCGTTTCCTATGGCGCGCGCGTGATCAATGAAGGCGGCTGGCAATCTGTGCCCAAGCTGGAGTTCCCTGGCGGTGCGCTCATCGGTTGCTCGGCGGGCTTCGTCAATGTGCCACGCATTAAGGGCACACATACTGCGATGAAGTCTGGCATGTTGGCGGCGGAGGCTGTCTTTGCCGCTGTTAGTGCTGAACGCAGCAGTGATGAGCTGACCGACTATGGCGTTGCTGTGCGCGAAAGCTGGATCGCTGATGAACTCAAGCTGGTGAAAAATGCAGAACCGGCGGTGTCGAAATTCGGCGGCACGTTGGGGACGATCCTTGCGGGCATCGACATGTGGATGCGTACGCTCAAGATCGGCCTGCCGATCACGATGAAGCACAAGCCGGATCATACCAAGCTTTGGAGCAAAGACCATTGCGCTAAGATCGATTATCCCAAGCCTGATGGTGTCATCAGCTTTGACCGGCTGTCGTCCGTATTCCTGTCCAACACCAATCATGAAGAAGAGCAGCCGGTGCATTTGCAGCTCAAAGACCCGGCGATCCCGATCAGCTATAATTTGCCGCTCTATGATGAACCGGCGCAGCGTTATTGCCCGGCAGGTGTGTATGAGATTGTTGGTGAAGAGGAAGGCGAACCACGTTTTCAGATCAATGCGCAAAATTGCGTTCACTGCAAGACATGCGATATCAAGGACCCGACCCAGAATATCAATTGGGTGACACCCGAAGGCGGCGGAGGCCCGAATTATCCGAATATGTGATTTCGCGCGGATTAAGCAGCCGCTCATCCATATACGCAGTGCGCTGCTGTGTGTTGCGCTGCTGACTGGTGTTTTTTCGATGCCGGCGAATGCAGCGCGCGAACAGGTTGCGGATGCAGAGGTGGACCTTAATGCTTATGCGCGGGCGCGGTTGGCAGAAGCGGACCGCTCTCTGGCCGCGGCAGCCAGTGCATATCGCGAGGCTGTTTCGCTTGACCCTGATAGCGTTGTCGTTGCGCATCGCAGCTATCGTCAGGCTGTACTTGCTGGCGACAAGGCGTTGGCATTGCAGTCGGCGCATAATCTGGATGCGGCCGGTTTGCTACCACGTGATGGCACAGTCCTGCTGCTGATTGATGCGCTGGACCGGCGCAAATGGAAGGAGGCCAGCGCATTAGTCGACCGGCTGGAGGAAGAGGCAAACCTTGCTTTTCTGGTGCCTTTCATGCGCAGTTGGTTGTCTATGAAATCTGGCCCTTACGATCCGCCGATTGTGCCTGCCAGCCAATCCTATGCGGTGTTCGCTGTGCGCTATATGGAAGAGCAATTGCTGGTCCAGCGGTTGGCGCTGGGTGAAGTTGAGGGTGCCCGTGATGCCTATGAGCAAGCGAAAGCCCGCAAGACGGTTTTCGGTGACGAAGAGCGTTGGATGATGGCCGCGCGGTTCGAGAAGTTCGGCCAGCGTGATATAGCAGAAGAATTAATGCGTGATGCCGGGGTTGAGGCGACTGCAATACCCAAGGCACTTAGGCGTGCGAAAAAGAAATATCGCAAAAATCGCTTCACACCTCGTTATGGCTTGGCGCTGTTGATGCATCGCCTGTCGCGGGATCTGGCTGGGCAAACAGATGGCACTGCGCCTATGAGCATAGCGCGCATGGCAAGCTTTTCCATACCAAACAGTGACGATATGCGCTTGAGTATTGCTATCGCTGCTTTGGCGGCGGATTATCCTGAAATGGCCTATGCCGAAGCTGGCAAGGTTACGGATACATCGCCTGTATGGATGCAAGGGCAGATGTTGCAATTGCGCGCGTTGATCGCGCAGGGGCGGGATGATCAAGCTGTCGCGCGTGCTCAACAGTTCGTTGCACATGATAGTGCTAGTGTAATGGGGCAGCGTTTGCTTGGTGATGTTTTTATCCGCACTGGAAACTATACCAGCGCGGCGGAGGCATATGGCAAGGCGCATGAACTATTAGGTGATCAGGAAGATGCCTCGTTGTTGTTACAATATGCCGGAGCGCTAGAACAATCAGGGCAATGGACGCAGGCCAAACCGCTGCTTGAGCGCGTGGTCGAATTGGCGCCGGATAGTGCTGTGGCGCTCAATCATCTCGGTTATGCGATGGCAGATCGCGGCGAAGAATTGCCGCGTGCTATCGCTATGTTGGAAAAGGCAAACCGGCTGAGGCCAAATCAAGCGGCACTCATCGATAGTCTGGGCTGGGCTTATTATCGCAATGGCGATTACGACAAGGCATTGCCACTATTGCAGAGCGCGGTGAAAATGGAGCCAGGCAATGCCGAGCTGAACGAGCATGTCGGCGATGTGTTGTGGGCCACGGGGCGGCATTTTGAGGCGCGCTATGCATGGAAAGCGGCTTTGGTCGTGCTTGAAGAGGGGGATGCGGACGGCGCGGTCCATGCGCGTATCACCACGAAAATCAGTGGTGAGGCTGCTCCTGCCAACCCATGATCCAACCTACGACAACGCCTGAAATCTATATCGAAACGGCATATGCCAAGATCAACCTCGCTCTTCATGTGCGGGCGAGGCGGGCAGATGGCTATCATGAGATTGAAACGATATTCGCCTTTGTCGATAGCGGTGATCGGCTGGAGGTGTCGCGCCGTGATGATGGCGCTATTACGCTCACGGTTGAAGGGCCATTTGCACAGGGGCTTGAAGGCGATGATAATCTGGTGATGCAGGCCGCCCGTGCACTCCAGCCCTTTGGTAATGGAATGGGCGCAGACATCCGTCTTATCAAGAATTTACCTGTCGCCGCCGGGTTGGGCGGGGGATCGGCAGATGCCGCTGCGGCGTTGCGCGCTCTGTTGCCATTATGGGGCATCCGCCCGATGGATATAGACCTAGCTGAAATCGCGCTTTCATTGGGCGCTGACGTGCCTGCCTGTCTTGCTAGCGTAACATTGCGTGGCAGCGGTGTGGGGGAGAGGTTGGAGCCGGTAGATCTGGGCATGAATGGAGCGCCGGTGCTGCTCGTCAATCCGCAACTGCCTTGCCCGACTGGTCCGGTGTTTCGCGGATGGGATGGTTCGGACCGTGGGCCATTGGGGCAATATCCGGCTGATTGGCGCAATGACCTTGAGACGCCGGCACTGAAACTGGTGCCGGAGATTAAAACAGTATTGACGACGCTGGCTGGCCAAAAAGGGGTGACATTGGCGCGCATGTCCGGGTCTGGCGCGACGTGCTTTGCGTTGTTCGAGAGCGGCGAAGCGCGGGATGAAGCAGAGGCCATCATTAGCACTGCCCACCCCGGCTGGTGGACAATGGCTGGGGCTTTGTTGTGAATGGGGGAATGCGCGGCGCGATGAGCGAAATATATTCATTAATCGATAGCGGTAACACACCGGTGCTGATCATCTGCGATCATGCCAGCAATCATGTGCCTGCAGATATAGACTTGGGCATAGCGCCAGAATTGCGTGATAATCATATCGCTATAGATATTGGCGTAGCGGAGGTCGCGGCGCTGATTGCCGCGCGCTTCAAGTGTAAAGCGATATTGGCTGGTTTTTCTCGTCTGGTCATAGATGCCAACCGTGAGGAAGACCGTGATGGCCTTGTACCAGAAAGCAGCGATGGACATACTATAATTGGCAATGTCGGGGTTGATAAAGAGGCGCGGCTGGCGCGCTTTTACCGGCCGTATCATGATGCTGTGGCCGCGCAGCTTGCGGCCATGCACAGGCCTTTCATTCTTTCCTTGCACAGCTTCACACCACGCCTTGCCAGCGACCCAACCCAAAAGCGCCCGTGGGAAATTGCTACTTTGTATAATGAGGATGATCGTGCTGCGCGGATCGCGCTCCCCATTTTCGAAGCTGCCGGGCTGAACGCAGGTGACCAGCTGCCATATTCGGGGCGTATCCTCAATGCGACGATGAACCGGCATGGTGAGGCTAATGGTATTGCTTATCTCAACGTCGAGATGCGACAGGACATAGTGCGCACCGCCGAAGGGCAACGTCGTTTCGCGGATATTCTTGTACCAATATTGGAGCAGTGCTGCGCTACTCTTGCGTGAGCGCGCATCGAGGGATAGAGGCTTGGTCGATAAGAAAGGCTTAGCTTCATGACACACACGTTCGATAAATCCAAACTTCCCAGCCGCCACGTGTCCGTAGGGCCAGAGCGTGCGCCGCACCGCAGCTATTATTATGCGATGGGCTGGAAGGAAGAGGATATTGCGAAGCCTTTCGTTGCACTGGCTTCAGCGGGCAATGACAGTGCGCCCTGTAACACGATGCTGGATGCACAGGCCGACTGGGCGCGTGAAGGCGTAATGTCTGGAGGCGGAACACCGTTCCGTTTCAATACTATCACGGTGACGGATGGCATTGCTATGGGCCATCAGGGCATGAAGTCATCGCTCATCAGCCGCGAAGTGATTGCGGACTCCGTTGAGCTGTCTGTGCGTGGTCATTGCTATGATGCGCTTGTGACCTTTGCTGGATGTGACAAGTCATTGCCAGGCATGATGATGTCGATGCTGCGCCTCAATGTGCCGTCGATCTTTGTCTATGGCGGCTCTATCCTGCCTGGTCAGTTTGAAGATCATGATGTGACCGTTGTCGATGTGTTTGAAGCGGTCGGTCAATATGCGGCGAACAATAATAGCTGCCCCTTATCGCGTCTGACCGCGTTGGAGAAGGTTGCCTGTCCCGGTCATGGTGCCTGTGGCGGTCAGTTTACTGCCAACACGATGGCGTGCGTCGGTGAGGCTATTGGCCTGTCTCTACCCAACAGCAATATGGCGCCCGCGCCTTATAAGAGCCGTCAGGAAGTGGCGGTCGCCGCTGGCAAGCAGGTCATGGAGTTGTTGGAGCATAACATTCGCCCGCGTGACATTGCAACGCGTGAAGCGTTCGAGAATGCGGCGCGCATCGTTGCGGCGACAGGCGGCTCCACCAATGCCGCGCTCCATTTGCCTGCAATGGCGAATGAATGTGGCATAGATTTCGATCTGTTTGATGTCGCTGAAATCTTCAAAACCACGCCCTATATGGCCGACCTGAAACCGGGCGGAAAATATGTCGCCAAGGACATGCACGAGGCAGGCGGCATATACATGCTGATGAAGTCACTGGCGCAAACAGGCCTGCTGCATCTCGATTGCATGACCGTTACCGGAAAGACGCTGGGCGAGAATATTGACGAGGTGACGTGGAACCCCGACCAGAAGGTGATTTACGATGCCAAGGCACCGATCACGCCGACGGGTGGTGTTGTCGGCCTGAAAGGCTCGCTCGCCCCTGATGGAGCGATTGTGAAGGTTGCGGGTATGGCACGACTTCAGTTTGAAGGCCCCGCTTTGGTGTTTGATTGCGAAGAAGATGCCTTTTCCGCTGTCGAGAACCGCGAAATTCAGGACGGACAGGTCATCGTCATTCGCTATGAAGGGCCGAAAGGCGGCCCCGGTATGCGCGAGATGCTCTCCACCACGGCAGCGCTTTATGGTCTGGGCATGGGTGAGAAGGTTGCTCTGATCACTGATGGTCGTTTCTCAGGTGCAACCCGTGGTTTCTGCATCGGTCATGTTGGGCCGGAAGCGGCCGATGGCGGGCCGATTGCACTGGTCGAAAATGGTGATATCATCAGCATAGATGCGGAGGCAGGCACGATAGATCTGAAGGTTGATGAGGATGTACTGGCTGACCGCCGTAAAAACTGGAAGCCGCGCGAAAATGACTATCAGGCTGGAGCGCTTTGGCGCTTTGCACAGAATGTTGGCCCGGCAAGAGAGGGCGCTGTGACGCATCCCGGCGCAAAGGTGGAGACACATATCTATGCGGATATTTGATCGGGCAGCACTGGTCTTGCTGGCAGGGAGTCTCTCTGCTTGCGGGAGTGTAACCGATAGCGCCGCCTCGGGTACAGAGGAGCGGATACCCTGTCGTATTGCCAGTGATGTGGCATTTGCAGAAAAATGCTCTGTGGAATGGCAGAATAATGAGAGTTTCCTTATCCGTCATGATGATGGCGGATTTCGCCGGTTCATGTTGTCGGCTGATGGTATGACAATCAGCATAGCCGATGGCGCTGAGAAGCTAATGGTTGAAAGCGATAAAAATGGCGCGGTGTCTTTGAATATTGGTAGTGAAGCCTATCGTATAGACCCGCAGACATTTCGGCGGTGATGATGATTGATGCTATTTTGACTGCCGAGGAAATGCGTGCGGCAGAGCAGGCTGTGTTCGCAAGCGGCATACCGGAATATGATGTAATGGTTCGTGCTGGCCGTGCTGCGGCCGAGGTCATCTGGCGCGCAGGAGGGCATCGTGATGTCCTGGTGCTGTGCGGCCCCGGCAATAATGGCGGTGATGGCTATGTGATCGCGCGTGCGCTTAAGGAGCATGGCGTCAATGTGCGGGTCGCGGCGATGGCTGATCCAGTAACGGAGAGCGCGAAACAGGCAAAAGCTGATTGGGGCGGCGAGGTTGAAGATATTGAGAATGCGGCACCTTCGGAGCAGCTTGTTGACGCCTTGTTCGGCACGGGGCTGGCACGTGGGCTGGATGATAGATTAGCGCAATGCCTGTCTGAAATGGTGGATGCGGCTGGCCGCAGTTATGCGATTGACCTGCCCAGTGGTATTGCCAGTGATGATGGCGATTTGCTCTCGCCGGTGCCGCACTATGATATTTGTATATCGCTTGGGAGCTGGAAGCGTGCGCATATGTTGCGCCCGGCCAACCAGCATTGGGACCGGATGGTATGCTGCGACATAGGCATACAAACGCCTGATGCGCAGTTGCATCGTATTGGTAAACCACAAATGTCAGCGCCTGTTGATGGCGCTCATAAATATACGCGTGGTCTGGTTGCTGTGGTTGCCGGTGAAATGGCGGGCGCGTCTGCGCTGAGCGCTGAAGCCGCAGCTCGCTCTGGTGCAGGTTACGTCAAGTTGTTAGGGGCTCAGGCGATCGTTGATACCTCGCACGCCATTGTGCGTGGGTCGCTTAAGGATGAAGCGCTGCTTGCTGATGATAGGATAGATGCGTTGCTGGTCGGGCCGGGTCTAGGCCGCTCGGAGGAGTCTGCGGAGCGGTTGGGGCAGGCGCTGATGCATAGCCACCCTGCTGTGCTTGATGCTGATGCGCTCTGGCATTTGTCAGATGGTGGCTTGGGTGCGCTCCCTGAACAGTCGATTTTGACACCTCATGCTGGCGAATTTGCGCAGCTTTTTGCCAATGTTCGTGGCCTTGATATTGCTGGCACTGTGATAGAACAAGCCCTGTCCGCAGCGCGCAGCTGTGGTGCTGTTGTGGTGCTGAAAGGACCAACCAGTGTGGTGGCTGCGCCTGATGGTCGGGCGTGTGTTGCGGACCGGGCAAGCACATGGCTTTCGACCGCAGGGACTGGTGATGTGCTCGCGGGTGTTTGTGCCGCACGTCTCGCTGTAACAGGCGACCCCTATAGGGCGGCGTGTGAGGCGGTCTGGCTGCATAGTGAGGCGGCGCTGATCACTGGCCCTTCTTTTATTGCTGATGATCTTGTTGGGTATATTCCTGCTGCTCTGACCCGTTGCCTGTGAGCCTGAGGTTTTGACTGACCCTGCGACGATTATCCGCATTGCTGCCAAAGGCGATGGTGTCACCCGTGATGGTCGTCATGTGCCGATGAGTGCGCCGGGCGACCGTGTGCGCGACGATGGCGGGCTGGAGCATGGGCCTCATCATGTCGATCCACCGTGCAGCCATTACCCGCTCTGTGGCGGGTGCCAGCTCCAGCACCTCAATGAGGACAGCATGGCGGCGTATGTGCGCGACCGTGTAGTGGGTGCTCTAACCGGGCAAGATGTCGAAGCGGGCGTGGTGCATTCCGCGTATCTTTCGCCGCCGCGCACTCGCCGCCGTGCCTCCCTGCGGGCTGCGCGCTTTGGCAAGAAAATGGCGCTGGGCTTCTCCAGCGAGAATAGCCATCGCATAATTGATATGCAGATGTGTGATGTGCTGCACCCCAGCCTGTTTGCACTGATCGTGCCTTTGCGCGAACTGCTGTCGCCTATGGTGGGAGACCGGCGTGCTGTACATGCCAAGCTCACGCTGGTGGACCAGGGCGTTGATATGTTGCTCGAAGGCGTGAGTGCTGATGGGCTGGAAGAGGCCGAGCGGATCACAGACTTTGCAAACGTGCATAAGTTGGCGCGGCTTTCCATTGATGATGGCTATGGTGCGCAGGCGCGCTATGAGCCAGAGCCGGTAACGGTCAGCTTTGGTGGCATAGCTGTTGGTTTTCCGTCCTATTCTTTTTTGCAGGCTACAGCAGATGGAGAGGCTGCTTTGATTGATGCAGTGCGCCCTGCGATGGAAGGCGCGGCGATATGGGCTGATCTCTTCAGTGGCTTGGGTACCTTTGCTTTGTCGCTGGGGGCCGGACGAAAGGTTTATGCTGCCGAGGCGGCACGTGACCTTGTGCTGGCAATGAAAGGTGCGGTTAATAGCGCGCAACGGCAGGTCGCCGTGGATCACAGAGATCTGTTCCGTCGCCCACTTACGCCCGAAGAGCTGAACCGATTCGATGCGATATTGCTCGACCCGCCCCGTGCTGGTGCGCGTGAACAGGTGGTCCAGCTTGCGCAATCGGAGGTGCCGGTTGTCGCTTATGTGTCTTGCAATCCCGGTAGTTTCGCGCGTGATGCCAAGCAGCTAATTGAGGGCGGGTACAGGCTGGAGAGTGTTCAGCCGGTCGGGCAATTCCGCTGGTCTACCCATGTCGAGCTTGCGGCAGTCTTTCGCCGTTAGGCGGGGCTGAATCTCAACAGCCCCTAGTGTGGTGGATTTGAAATTCGCCAGATTGAAACGGTCAAGTGTGGAGTGAACTTCAGATTCGGGTCCTAGAGTATATTGTACTTGGTGAAAACTGCACCGACCCACTTCCGGAACAGTTCCCTTAATAGTGAAGAGACTCTGGCTTGTGATGTGGCGATGATAGGCTTAATCAGCAATGCATGAGTGATGAACGTGAAACTGGGCTGAGGCTCGATCCGAAATATGACGGCAATGGCCTGATCACAGCAGTTGTGACGGACGCCAAAACGGGTGAAGTTTTGATGCTGGCGCATATGAATGCGCAGGCGCTGGAGCTTACCCAAGAGACTGGGGAGGCCCATTTCTGGTCACGTAGCCGCAGAAGGCTTTGGAAGAAGGGTGAAACGTCCGGCAATGTCCTGCATGTCGTCGATATGCGGATTGACTGTGATCAAGATGCGCTTTGGATTGTCGCCAATCCTGTTGGCCCAGCATGTCATACAGGGGAACGTAGCTGCTTTTATCGCCGTTTGACCAAAGGCGGTCTGGAAAGGGTCGATGTTTAAATACGGCTGGTCCTTGTTTTTGCTCTGCGGCTTGTTGTCTGCTTGTGAACAGGAGGCGCTACAGGAACAGCAAAGCGCGACGCCTGCCGCCTCCGGTTTAGAGCAAGCTGCACTTGAGGCTGGCGTGGTGGCAGATATTGACGCGCTGCCGCCTGTGGGCCTTTATCGTAAGCGGCATGAAGCCGGACGTGATAGTCTGTGCATCGTTGAGGGCGGCGATGGCAAACAGCATTTCGCGCTGGAAGCTGTATTCGGTCAAAATGCCAGATGCCGGGGCAAGGGAACATTGCGTTCGTCGGGAGATAAGCTGGTCATGAATTTCGGGCGTTCGGCCTGTATTATCGTCGCGGGCTATGGTGGTGATACTATAACCATGCCTGGCGCCCTTGATGTGGAATGTGCAAAATTATGCAGCGAGCGCGCATCTCTGGAAGGTGTGAATTTTCCGCGTGTGTCGCGGGATCAGGGCGTGGCGCGTACGGCAAGGCGAAGTGACGGCAAGACACTCTGTCCCTGAAACTACTTGACGTTTACGTGCACGTAAACTAATAAGAGCCCATGTATAAGCAAATGACGAAACCGGGCTGGGTCGATTTGCCGGACGCCCGCGAGAAAGAAAATTATTCGATTTCAGACCTCGCTACTGAGTTTGAGGTCACGGCGCGCGCGCTGCGCTTTTATGAGGATGAAGGGCTGCTTTCTCCGGAACGAAAAGGCGCGACGCGGATTTATAAACGACGGGACCGTGCTCGCCTGGCCTGGATATTACGCGCCAAGCGGGTAGGCTTTAGCCTCGCCGATATCCGTGAGATGATCGATCTCTATGATGTGGGCGATGGCAGGGCCACACAGCGAGAAGTCACGCTGGAGAAATGTCGTGATCGTATTGCGCAGATGGAGCGGCAGCGCGCAGATATTGATGGGGCTATCGAAGAACTGGCTGCCTTTATCGCGCTGGTTGAAACGACAATGAATATGGAAACGCAGTCCTAGGTGCCTGAGCCTGAAAGGCTGACACTGAGCTATAATAGATAATAGGAGAAGCAACGATGCCTGTTTATAACGCCCCTGTGAAGGATACGCGCTTTGTGTTGGATAGCGTCGTGCAGCTCGACAAATATTCCAACCTCCCCGGTTTTGAATCGGCTTCCGCAGATATTGTTGCGGCGGTTTTGGAAGAAGGCGGAAAATTCGCTGCCGAGGTTATTTTCCCGCTTAATCAGGTTGGTGACCAAGAAGGCTGTACGCGCCATGAAGATGGTAGTGTCACCACGCCGACTGGGTTCAAGGATGCCTATAAGCAGTTCACTGAGGCTGGCTGGTCCACTTTGCATGCACCAGCTGAATATGGTGGGCAGGATATGCCTTCTTGTGTGGCTACAGCCTTTGGCGAGTTTATGTGCGCGGCAAACCACTCGTTTGAAATGTATCATGGCCTGACAGCAGGGGCTATCAACTCATTGCTGGCCAAGGGTAGCGATGAGCAGAAGGCGAAATATCTGCCCAATATGGTGAGCGGCATCTGGACCGGCACCATGAACCTGACCGAACCGCATTGTGGGACGGATCTCGGCCTGATCAAAACCAAGGCTGTGCCGAATGTGGATGGCAGCTACAATATCACTGGAACCAAGATTTTTATCTCGGCTGGCGACCATGATATGTCCGACAATATCATTCACCTGGTGCTCGCCAAGACACCGGATGCACCGGACAGCAGCAAGGGCATTTCTCTTTTCGTTGTGCCGAAATTCATCGTCAATGATGATGGCTCGCTAGGCGAGCGCAATGCGGTTTCCTGTGGTTCACTAGAACATAAAATGGGCATTCATGGCAATGCTACCTGTGTCATGAACTATGATGATGCGACCGGTTGGATGGTTGGTGAGGAGAACAAGGGTCTTGCGGCTATGTTCATCATGATGAACGATGCCCGTCTGGGTGTTGGTCTTCAGGGGCTGGGGCAGGCCGAAGTCGCTTATCAGAATGCGGTGCAATATGCGCAGGATCGTCGTCAGGGCCGTGCGTTGACTGGCCCGGCAGAACCGGGCGAGAAAGCAGACACGCTTTTCGTACATCCTGATGTTCGCCGTATGTTGATGGAAGGCAAGGCGTTGACCGAAGGCCTGCGGGCATTGATGCTTTGGGGGGGCTTGCAGGTGGATCTTACCCATAATGCCGCCACCGAGGAAGAGCGGCAGACTGCTGATGATCTCATCTCGCTGCTCACCCCAGTTATCAAGGGCTATGGCACGGACAAGGGCTTCGAAGTCGCCGTCAACTGTCAGCAGGTTTATGGTGGCCACGGTTATATTCAGGAATGGGGCATGGACCAATATGTGCGCGATGCCCGTATCACCCAGATATATGAAGGCACTAACGGTGTTCAGGCGATGGACCTTGTGGGGCGTAAGCTGGGCCAGAATGGTGGGCGCGCGGTACAGCTCTTTTTCAAGATAATCGCAGAAGAAGTGGCTGCTGCTAAAGCCGATCCACGCCTTTCATCCTATGCAGAAGCTCTGGAGAAGGCCAATGGCCAGCTGCAGGCCGCGACTATGTGGTTGATGCAAAATGGCATGACCAACCCCAATAATGCTGGCGCAGGGGCGCATCATTATATGCATATCATGGGTATTGTGGCCGTCGGCCTCATGTGGTTGCGCATGGCAAGCGCAGCAGTCGCGCGCATAGATGCGGGTGATGAGGATAAGGCCTGGCTGGAGGCCAAACTGGTGACGGCGCGCTTCTACGCTGAACGGATCATGCCTGATGCCGGTGCGTTGCGTCGTAAGATGGAAGGTGGCTCCGAGGCGATGATGGAATTGTCGCCGGAAATGTTCGCTAACCGCTAAGGTTTTGCCGGTGGCAGCAGCTCTGCCACCGGTATTCGCTCGCGCATACAGTTGCGCGGGTTGTCCTGTGGCACCATGTCGCAATTCCATAACAGGCGTTGCAAGCCGCTTTGCGCATTGTGAATATAGCTGAAGCGCATATTCGGCAGGGATGACCGGGGAACCGGGAAGCTGGTCGGAGGAGGGGCATCACTGTGCCACCCCATGATGCGGCATTTCGGGCGGCCTGCGCAAAAAGTCTGAGCGGTGGCAAGATAATCCCCTGTGGCCATGCCGCGTGGCAGAGCAATAATGAACGCATCTTTCTGTGGGGATGTTGCAACAAGGCGCGCTTTTCCTGTGCTTGATGCACTGCTGCTTTGGCTGCCATCATATTGCTTGGGTGCTTCGGCCAGCTCTACCGCATTTATGCGCATTTGCGGTGCTTTCAAACCTTCGGGCGACAGGTCTAGAACTGGCCCCCCCTTCTCTCTATGTGCGGGAGATAGCCGAGCGAGCTTGGCTATGGTCGGTTCTGATGTGCGTACTGATTTCAGGAAGGCGCCGGGCTTGCCCCACTGCCCCGGCCAACGGAAGAAGAGGTGAGTGTGCACTTCGCTGACCTTGTCGAGGCTGTTGCTCCAATAGGGCACGACCCAGTCGGTATGATAATGTGTGGCATATCCGACCTTACGCTCAATACGCCCCATCAACATTGACCGTGCGAGGGTACGGGCACGTTTCCATGCCGCGGCAGGTGGGGTACGGCCCAGTGCGCCGTCGCAAGTGAAGGTGAACTGGCAGCCGCTTGTGCGCTCAGTGCCCTGAAAGACCACAGAGCAGACAGATTTGGGGAAGGCGGGGTGGCGGACACGGTTGAGCACGACCTGCGCCACAGCTTTCTGCCCGGTGCTGTTATCGCCAGCCTCAAAATATTGGGCGGCGGCCAGACAATCGACGGCGCGTTCCAGTGCGGCAGAGCTGCCGGAGAAATGAAAAGGCCGCGCTGCGGGGTTGGGAACCTTGGAAAAAGGAATAGCCGCGTTGATGGTGCGGGCATCGTCGTGAGATATGGTTTTGATGGCTACAGGGTCTACCACAGGCGGAGCGTGTTGCGCCTGCACAATCGGAAAGCCCGCGCTTTGATGGGCGGTTGGGTTTGCGGCCGGTCCGAGATGTGCGAGCTTTGTCCCTAGTGCCGGTATCGCAAATAATAGCAAAGCTGCAGCATATAGCCTGATACGCTGAATTTGATCCGCTGTGCTGCGGCTGTTTTCATCAGACGCCAGCTTGCTCATGAGCGATGGTGCTGGTGCAATATCGCTCATGGCACGGCGCCCTTATTCTGGCAGGAAGTCAGGCACAGACAGATAGCGTTCGCCGGTATCATAGTTGAAGCCGAGAATGCGGCTTCCCGGCGAGAGGTCTGGCAGCTTTTGCGCGATAGCCGCCAGCGTTGCGCCGGACGATATACCGACCAGCATACCTTCTTCCGCTGCGGCGCGGCGCGCCATCTCCTTGGCATTAGCCGGGTCGACCTGAATAACGCCATCAAGCAGCTGGGTGTGCAGATTTGTGGGAATGAAGCCAGCGCCAATGCCCTGAATCGGATGTGGTCCCGGTGCGCCGCCGCTGATGACGGATGACAGCGTTGGCTCGACTGCAAAAACCTTGAGGTCAGGCCAGTGTTTTTTCAGTTCTTGGGCCGTGCCGGTAATATGCCCGCCTGTGCCAACCCCGGTAATCAGGGCATCAAGCGGCTTGTCGGAGAAATCAGCGAGAATTTCTTGCGCGGTTGTACGTACATGTGCGTCGATATTGGCCGGGTTTTCAAATTGCTGGGGCATCCATGCACCGGGCGTTTGCGCAACCAGCTCAAGCGCGCGTTCGATCGCGCCCTTCATCCCTTTTTCTTTGGGAGTCAGGTCGAAACTGGCGCCATAAGCGAGCATCAGGCGGCGGCGCTCTATCGACATGCTCTCTGGCATGACGAGCACCAGCTTGTAACCCTTCACTGCTGCAACCATAGCAAGGCCTACGCCGGTATTGCCTGACGTTGGCTCGATGATCGTGCCGCCAGATTTCAGCTCACCGGATTTTTCCGCTGCTTCGACCATGGCAAGAGCGATACGGTCCTTGATCGACCCACCGGGGTTGGATCGTTCGGACTTGATCCACACTTCGGTTTCTGTTGGGGCATTGCTGAACAGGCGGTTGATACGGATATGCGGCGTGTTGCCGATGGTTTCGAGAATATTTGCTGCTTTCATGCCCGTTTCTCCTGAACGCTATCTTCGTCTTGATTTTCGGCTGCATCGAAGCGACGCGCAAGCCCTATTTCCGGAAAAATACGTGACCAGAGCAATACGGTCGCAATTGCGCCGATGCCGCCTGCCACCACAGCGGTTACCGGGCCGACCAGCGCAGCGAGAAAGCCAGATTCGGCTTCACCCAATTCATTGGAGGCGGATATGGAAACCATGGAAAAACTACTCACGCGCCCGCGCATTTCGTCTGGTGTATAAACCTGTATCAATGTCTGGCGCACGAAGACAGAGAACATGTCGGACACGCCGCAGATAAACAGAGCGAAGAGCGCAACCATCATCCCGACATTTTTGGGCATTAAGGCTGTCAGCCCAAAGAGGATTGTTGCACCGCCAAAAATGGCGACAGACAGGAGCATTTTGTTGCCAACATTATGTTCCGGTGGGCGGAACCCAAATATCAGGGCGGTCAGTCCGGCACCAATGCCGGGTGCGGCGGCGAGTTGTCCAAGGCCCTGCGGGCCAACCTCAAATATATCGCGCGCATAAATGGGCAATAGTGCAGTGGATCCGGCCAGCAGCACGGCCATCAGATCAAGTGTGATTGTGCCCAGTACCAGCCTGTTGCCCCGAACATAAATAAGCCCATCGACAATCTGCCTGAGTGGTTTTTTGGGCATGCCAGTCACGCTGGGCGGCAATGACTTAATCATGGAAATGGCAGCAATTGTGATCGAAAACCCGATACTGGCGAACAGATATGTGCCCCAAGGGAGCACGGAGTAAATATAACCGCCAAGTGCCGGCCCTGTTACTATAGAGGTTTGCCACATGAGCGAGCTAAAGGCGACGGCGCGTGGCATGGATTCACGTGGTATCAGGCGGGGAACCATTGACCCGAAAGAGGGCGCGCCAATGCTGCGGGCTGTGCCAAGCAAGGCCGCGCTCATGAACAGCAATGGCAGCTCGACACGGCCGTTCCATGTTGCATATCCTAATATCACTGCGCTGAGCAGCTGTATGGCTACCGCTATGATGATGGTCCGCCGTCTATCGAAATGATCGGCGATCCAGCCTGATATCGGTGAGAGTAGAAAAACAGGAATGAATTGCACCAGCCCGATAAGCCCAAGCTGTGCGGCAGAGGCCTGCGTACTCATCGTAAGACGTGCAGTGTTATATGTCTGCCAGCCAATGACGATGATCATCGCATATTGACCCAGAATTGTGCAGATGCGTGCGGCGATATAGAGCTGGAAATCACGGAAGCGCAGCGGATGTGGTGGTTTGGGAGAAGAGGGCGTCTGTGGTGCAGTTTCGGTCATGCACGCCCTATGCACTGTGCCTTTCGCGGCCGCAATAGCAGAGGCGTTGCTATTGCCGCACAAGGCTATGCTATAGATACAAAGCTGTCGATCACCCGTTTGCGCCCCGCCTGCTCGAAATCAATTTCCAGCTTGTTGCCGTCGATCGTAGCGATAGCCCCATAGCCGAATTTCTGATGAAATATGCGCACGCCTACGGAAAGATCAGTGCGCGCCTTGGCGGTGGCAGAAGTTGCAGAAGCGCGGCGCTTATTTGGGAAGGAGGGCGTTGCACCTGTGGCACTCTCCTGTTGTTTGGCGCGGCGCCAGCCGGGGCCGTGTCCGCCCGTGGGAATATTGGCAAAGGGTTCAGGCCGCTCCGCCCAGTTGGTGCGCCACAGGTTCGCACCGCTCTGGTTGAGGCTGTTTTCTTCCTCAATATGATCTTCCGGAAGCTCGCCGATAAAGCGCGAGGGGATGGAACTGGTCCATTGCCCATAGATGCGGCGATTGGCAGCGTGCAGGATCGTGCAGCGGCGGCGCGCGCGGGTGATGGCGACATAAGCAAGGCGGCGTTCTTCTTCGAGGCCAGTGAGGCCGCCTTCGTCAAGTGAACGCTGGGAGGGGAAGACGCCTTCCTCCCATCCGGGCAGGAACAGGCTGTCAAACTCCAGCCCTTTGGCGCCATGAATGGTCATGATGGTAACCTTGGCGTCGTCAGATGCGGCATCATTGTCCATCACCAGACTGACATGCTCAAGGAATGCGCCGAGCGTTTCATATTCTTCCATTGCCCGCGTCAGCTCGGAGAGGTTTTCAAGGCGGCCAGCGGCCTCCACGCTCTTTTCTGCCTGAAGCATGGCGGTGTAGCCGCATTCATCAAGCATGATGCGCGTCAGCTCGCCATGCGGCATGGCGCTGGCCATGTCGCGCCAGCGGGCGATGTTTCTCACGAAGCTGTCTAGCGCATTGCGCGCGCGCGGTGTCATCTCGTCGCTGTCGATAATGCGGGTGGCGGCGGCCAGCAAAGGCATCTGTTCGGTGCGGGCGAGGCGGTGGATCGTCTCGACGGCTTTGTCGCCCAGCCCGCGCTTAGGCATGTTGACGATGCGCTCGAACGCGAGATCGTCAGCGGGCTGCGCGATCAGGCGCAGATAGGCGAGGGCGTCGCGGATTTCCTTGCGCTCATAGAAGCGTGCGCCGCCGATGATGCGATAGGGCATGCCAATCTGGATGAAGCGATCTTCAAATTCGCGGGTCTGAAACTGTGCGCGCACGAGGATCGCAAAATCGTCCAGCATTTGACCTGAGAGCTGACCTTGTTCGATCATCTCGCCGATGGTGCGGGCTTCCTCTGCGCCATCCCACACGCCTACCACGCCCACCTTTTCGCCCTGATCTACCTCGGTCCAAAGCGTCTTGCCGAGCCGTTCGCTATTACCAGCAATGACACCGGAGGCGGCGTTGAGGATATGGGGGGTTGAGCGGTAATTCTGCTCCAGCCGGACGATCTTTGCGCCGGGGAAATCCCGCTCGAAGCGCAGGATGTTGGCGACTTCAGCGCCGCGCCATGAGTAGATGCTCTGGTCATCATCCCCCACGCAGCAGATATTCTTGCGCTCCTGCGCCAGCAGCCGCAGCCAGAGATATTGAGCGCTGTTGGTGTCCTGATATTCATCGACCATGATATAGCGGAAGCGCTGTTGATATTGTTCCAGCACCTCGCGGTCGCGCTTCAGCAAGGTTAGTGGATGAAGCAGCAGGTCGCCAAAGTCGCATGCATTGAGGGCTTTGAGCCGGTCCTGATAGGCGGCGTACATTTTCTGGCCCTTGCCATTGGCATAATGTTCAGCATCAGCAGCGTCGAGATCGGCCGGGGTCAGGCCTTTATTCTTCCATTGGTCGATCAGCCCGGCGAGCTGCCGGGGCGGCCAGCGTTTTTCGTCCAGCCCTTCGGCCTGAATAAGCTGTTTGAGCAGGCGGAGCTGGTCGTCCGTATCGAGGATGGTAAAATTGCTTTGCAGGCCGACCAATTCTGCATGGCGACGCAGCATCTTCGCGCCGATAGAGTGAAAGGTGCCAAGCCAAGGCATGCCTTCCACCACTTCCCCAACCAATTGCCCGACACGCTCTTTCATTTCACGCGCGGCTTTGTTGGTGAAGGTAACGGCGAGAATTTCTGACGGATAGGCGCGACGGGTGGCGAGAAGGTGCGCAAGGCGTGCGGTGAGCGCTGCGGTTTTACCTGTGCCTGCGCCTGCGAGTACCAGTACCGGCCCCTCAGTCGCCAATACGGCTTCACGCTGTGGCTCGTTGAGGCGAGCAATATACGAAGGCGTGGTATCAGTCATAGGGGCCGGTGCGGTGTTCATATCCGAACAATTAGGGAACAAAGAGGTCGCGGGCAAGGCTTATGCGGCGGTCCCATCATTCACTGGCCGCAGCAAATGTAATCGTGCCTTGCCAACGTCGCGGACAGTCTCGACTTCGAAGCCTTTGACCTCAATGTCTTCGCGCCTGTCTGTTTCGATGCTGATCCAGCTATGTGCGCCGACCCAACCGAGACGGCCCAGCTTGTCGAGCGCGACGGCTCCTGCGCCGGTGCCATAGGGTGGGTCCATCATGAGAAGGTCCAGTGGAGCAGGGGCTGGGCCGAGCGCAAGCACCGAGGTTGCCCTGATGTCGGGCCGTTCGATGCCTAGCTTTTCGGCATTGGCGCGTAGCGAGTCCAGTGCAGCGCGGTCTTGTTCGACGAAAATACAGCCCGCTGCGCCGCGTGAAAGCGCTTCGAGGCCGAGCGCGCCGGAACCTGCGAAAAAATCACCCACGGCCAGATCTTCAAAACTGCCCAGACGACTGGCGAGCATCGAGAACAGGGTTTCGCGTGTGCGATCCGCCGTCGGGCGCGTGGTATCGCCCTTGGGCGCAACCAGAGGCCGCCCGCGCCATTCGCCTGCGATTATCCTCATTTGTCGCGCCGCCGCATATCGCGCACGAACTGCTCCAGCTCATGTGGTTTTGCTTCGGCAATGGCTCCGGGCGCTGATTCGCCCAATTGAAAGGGGCCATAGCGGGTGCGGATGAGGCGATTGACCTTGAGGTCGAGATGTTCCAGCACGCGGCGGACTTCGCGGTTTTTGCCTTCGGTCAGCGTCATTTCAATCCACTGGTTGCGCCCGGTACGGCGCTCCAGATTGGCATCGATACGGCCATAGCGGACCCCTTCAACTTCAATGCCGTGGATCAGCTCCTCCAGTTGCGACTGGCTGATGTCGCCAAAGGCACGGGCGCGATAGGTGCGCTCGACCCCGGTGGAGGGCAGCTCCATCTTGCGCTTAAGTTCGCCATCATTGGTGAGCAGCAGCAAGCCTTCGGTGTTCATATCGAGTCGGCCGACCGGCATCAGACGCGGCAGGCCATCGGGCAGCACGTCATAGATGGTCTTGCGACCAGAGAAATCTCGCTCGGCAGTCAGGCAACCACCGGGTTTGTGAAACAGGAAGAGCCGCGTTTCTTCAGCCTCAGCAACCGGATTTCCATCAACCGTTACGCCCTTGAGCGAAGTCAGCAAAGTAGCGGGTGTGTCGAGTATGTCGCCATTGATCGCAATGCGGCCGTCCTCAATCATCCGCTCAACTTCGCGGCGCGAAGCGACCCCCGCACGTGCCAGTAGCTTGGCTATGCGCTGTGGTTCATCGGCAGATTTTGTGCGCTGGATCGGGCTGGATGCCGCGCGCGGACGATTTACATCAGCGCGTGGGCCGCGCGGTTGCGGGCGTGAACTGGTCCGGTCTCTATAGGCAGGTGCTTTTGAGTTCGGTCCTTTCTGGAAGGAGCCCTTTCGCGGAGGGGTGCTTTTCGCGGGGCGTTCTTCTCTGCGCTTTTCGGTGCGTGGCTGTTGGCCTTTGGCTGCGGCTGCCCGGTTCTTTTGAGCAGGCTTATCTTCGCGTACGCCCCAGCTATTGGCGACCCGGCGCGCTTCGCCAGCTTTTCCTGTGCGGGTGGGCGCATCAGCCTTGCCGCGTGGAGACGATGATTTGCCATGCGGGCGAGAGGGTTTTCTGGGCGGTTTCATAGGTCGCCCATGCCTTAGTATCGCAATAAGAGCAACATGAGAGCGAGCAGGGCTGGCGCACGGCTATAAACTCGGTACTAATGCGCAGACCAATAATTGGGAGTGTTTATGGCCGGGGCGACAATCGATACAGCAGGCTCAGATGGGTTCTGGAATGGTGTGCGCCGCTTTGGTCGTTCGCTCGCCCATCCCAAGACGGCCTATATGCTGCTCTTCGGTTTCTCCTCAGCCCTGCCTTATGCGTTGTTGCTCGGTACGCTTTATGCGTGGCTGTCTGATGCCAAAGTAGACCTCGAAACCATGGGGGTCTTCTCGCTCATTGGTCTGACCTATGCATTTAAATTCCTGTGGTCTCCGCTGCTGGACCGGATATCGCTGCCGGTGCTCAAGAGGCTGGGGCGACGCAAGCAATGGATTGTGTTCGCGCAATTCATGCTTGGCGGGATTATGATTATCCTCTCCACGCTTGACCCTAAAAGCGCGATCGGCATGTTTTCTCTGCTAGCGGGCATTGGCGCATTTGCGTCAGCCACGCAGGATGTCGTTGTCGATGCATGGCGTGTTGATGTTGCCGATGAGACAGCGACGCTCGATACACTTTCGACTGTCTATCAGCTTGGCTATCGCGCGGCGGTACTGGTCGGCGGCGCGCTCGCATTGTTTCTTGCTGATGCCTGGGGTTGGCCGCAAGTTTATATGCTGATGGGCGTCTTGCTCGGCGGGCTGGGCCTTGCCTCGCTCTTTGCGCCTGAAGGCGAAGGATCGGCTATGGCGGTGGAGAGCCTTGATGCGCTGCGCCAACCCGGTGAGCTGGACCCGAAAGTACGCGCTACAGCTCTTGCGATAGTGGGCATGTTGTGGATATGGGCGCTGGGCAATGTCGCGCAATTCATGGTGCGATCGCTAGGGTCTGACCCGGAATCTCGACCGGATTCTGTGGCGTTTATCAGCGTGCAGGGGCCGATTATCGTGATTGCTACGGTGGTTGTTCCGGCGATGATCGCGGCATGGCTGGCGGTGATGCAGCGGCGCGGCAAGCATGTGTTGCGTGAACCGGCCCCGCGCAGTCACTGGAGCGATTCTCTGGTCGATCATGGCTATCGCGCGCTGATCCTGCCGCTCACGGAGATTATGGGTCGGCTTGGCTGGGCGGCGATCCTCGTGCTGGCATTGGTATTGTCTTACCGCATTACCGACACGATCTGGGGCACCTTTGCCTATCCCTTTTATCTGGGTGAGCTAGACTATACCAAGAGCGAGGTCGCGGTTGCATCGAAATTCTTTGGGGTTGGTGCGCTGATGCTGGGCGTGGCGCTTGGCGGTATGTTGTTTGCGATTATCGGGCGCATGGCGGTGATGACCATAGGTGCGCTCACGGCGGCGCTCACCAATCTGCTCTATGCGGATCTGGCGCTGGGCGGCGCGGTGATGAGTGGCGTTTCGCGTTATACCGGCTTCACCTGGCTGGTCGAGCATATGGGCGGCGACGAACGGCTTGCGCGGCTTATGGTCGCCATTGCAGGCGAGAATGTGGCAGGCGGCATAGCGGGGGCGGCGCTGGTTGCTTACCTCAGCTCCATTACCTCGAAGCGCTACAGCGCTGTGCAATATGCATTGCTCTCGTCGCTCACCTTCCTGATCGGCACATTGGGGCGCGGTGCGCTGGGTAAGATGATCGAGACACAGGGCTATTATCCCGTGTTCATCTTCACCACCGTGCTGGGCTTTATCGCGGTCATACTCTGTGTGTTTGAGTGGATGCGGCAAGGCAAGCGTGCATAACGCAGACTTTCAGTTCAGCGGTGTGCCGAGGTCGGCCAGACAATTTGCAACCGCCTGAAAGCAAGTTGCTGCACCAAGCGCACCTTCTCGTTCCAAAAGCACGCAGGCATCTTCATGGCATGCGGCGAACTCATCATCCCTCCGGCCAAGTGCGCTGAGTATAATCGCTTCGTCGCGGGTGATGCGCCCGCAACAAGGTGGCGCGAGCTTGATCTGCCGGTGTGAGGTGCGTGCCAGCTCCAGCATCATTGCGCGCATCAATATGAGCAGGCGGCGGTGATTGCGGCCATATTGATTGAAGAGCATCGAAGCGGCTCGCGCATCATTCACGCCGCTAATCGCCATCAGGCGCACTACGCGCAGGAAGAAGATATGCACCGGCTCGGCTTCATGGTGCAGGCCATATTCCTGCTCTTGTGATGTCGGCTTGGTTTTAGAAGGACTGGCGTTGCGGGCATGGAACATATCTGTCTCCTTTGACTACAAGGGACAGCATATTGTATTGATAATGATTTGCAATAACAAAATTAGTCGGGAGGGGTTTCATTGCGTTTCAGAATTTCCCCGGCCAGATAAAGCGATCCGGTGATCAGCAATGGGCTGAAAGATGTTTCCTTGCCAATGATATGGCCAGCAGCATCAATGCTGGAATGTGCTTCATGGCTTATGCCCCATTGCGCACATAGCGCAGCATAAGCTTTGGCAGGGTGGTGCGCATGGCCTTCAACCGGAACGCTGTGAATATGGCTGATCTGTTCGCGCAGGGGAGAGAGGAAGCCGGCAATGTCCTTATTCGCGAGCATGCCGATGAGCAGGCTGAGCTTCTGCCCTTCTTTGAGTGTATTCCTGAAATGTTGTGCCAGCATTTCGCCTGCCGCCGGATTATGCCCGCCATCCAGCCATATGGTGCGTTCAGCGCCGCCCAATGTCTCGACCAGTGGCCCGGAAGCAAGTTGTTGCAGGCGTGCGGGCCATGTCGCCCAGAGTGGTGCGGCCTTGATCGCTGACTCTTTGATCGGCAGAGCGGATTGATGCCGGAGCATCGCTATAGCCAGCGCGAGGTTCATCGGCTGGTGTGGCCCGGCCAGACGCGGCAGGGGCATATCGATGCGCCCTTGCTCATCGCGATAATGCAGCCGTCCTTTATAAACCACAGCATCCCATGCCGTGCCTTGTGCCAGCCAATGCGCATTTGTGCTGGCGGCTTTTTCGGCGATTACAGCAGCGATTGCGGGTTCATAATGCATAGTGATCAAAGGCGCACCAATCTTGGCGATCCCTGCTTTTTCGCCGGCGATACCCTTGATGTCGCTGCCGAGAAACGCTTCATGATCCACACCAAGCTGGGCAATACCGCACACCGCCGGATTGGGGATGACATTGGTCGCGTCCAGCCTGCCACCAAGCCCGACCTCAATGATGCAGGCATCGGCCGGATTTTCTGCAAAGGCGAGGAAAGCAGCGGCAGTGGTCGCCTCGAAAAAGCTGGGGCTGATGTCGTCTGCACTATCCAACACGCGCGCTAGGTAATGCGTGAGGCGTTCATCGTCGATCAGCACATCATTCAGGCGAATGCGCTCGTTAAAGCGCACAAGATGCGGCGAGGTGTAGGCATGCACGCTCAGCCCTTCGGCCTGCAACGCCGCGCGCAGGAAAGCGCAGGTCGAGCCTTTGCCATTGGTGCCTGCCACATGGAAAACCGGCGGGAGATTGAGATGGGGATCGCCGAGATTGGCGAGCAGGCGCGTGATGCGCTCCAGCCCTAATATATCTGCGCCGGGGGAGAGGCTGGCCAGACGGTCAAGCTGCGCCTGAACTGCCGGGCTATCTGATACCGCGTGGTCGGCCATTTCTTTCCCCACCTCACCCCCTCCTCTGAAGGAAAGGGGCTATGTTATGCTGCCTTTTTCGGCATGAGATAGGCCACAACTTGGGTCAGCCGTTCGCGTAGTTCCTTGCGGTGTACCACCATGTCGATCATGCCGTGGTCGAGCAGATATTCGGCACGCTGGAAGCCTTCGGGCAGCTTTTCACGGATGGTGTTTTCAATGACGCGCTGGCCCGCAAAACCGATGAGCGCATTGGGTTCAGCGATCTGGATGTCGCCGAGCATCGCATAGCTGGCGGTGACGCCGCCGGTCGTCGGATCGGTCAGCACGACAATATAGGGCAAGCCAGCGTCATGCAGCTTTTGAATGGCGACTGTTGCGCGGGGCATTTGCATGAGTGAAAGAATGCCCTCCTGCATGCGCGCGCCGCCTGCTGCCGTGAAGATGACATAGGGGCATTTGCGCGCAATCGCTTCGTTCACGCCCTGCACAAACGCAGCGCCGACAGCGACGCCCATAGAACCGCCCATATAAGCGAAATTCTGCACGCCCATCACGAGCGGTTTGCCGTCGATCTTGCCGCTGGCGTTGATCAGCGCATCATGATCACCGGTTGCTGCGCGGGCGGTTCTGATGCGGTCTGTATATTTTTTGGTATCGCGGAATTTGAGCGGGTCTTCCTTCACCTTGGGCACGTCGAGGACTTTATAGCTGCCCTGATCCAGTATCTGGGAGAACCGCGCTTCCGGCCCGATGCGGCCATGATGATCACATTTCGGGCAGACGGAGAGATTTTCTTCCCACTCGCGTGTGAAGATCATCTGGGTGCAGCCAGAGCATTTGTGCCAGAGATTGTCGGCGCTCTGTTCCTTTTTGGAAATGAAAGGGATGGCTTTGCGAACCCGGTTGATCCAGCTCATTTATGCGACCTCCTTGGCCTCAAGCGCGGCGCGCAACGAGGCGATATAGTCTTGTACATGCGGCGCGGCCATTTTGCCATGTTCCGCGATAATATCGATGATTGCACTGCCCACGACAACCCCGTCGGCTACCTTGCCGATGGCGGCGGCTTGTTCCGGAGTGCGTACACCAAAACCGACGGAAATGGGCAGATCTGTGCCAGCTTTGAGGTGCGCGACCGCTTCTTCAATGCTGGTCTGCGCGGCCTGCTGCTTGCCGGTGATGCCCGCAACTGAGACATAATAGAGGAAGCCGCTGCTTCCTTGCAGGACGGCGGGCAGACGGGCTTTGTCCGTTGTCGGCGTGGCAAGGCGGATGAAGTGCAGCCCTGCTTCGCGCAATGCAGGGCCAAGCTCGCCATCTTCTTCGGTGGGTATATCGACACAGATCACGCCATCGACGCCAGCCTGTTTGCCTGCATCAGCGAACCAGTCTGCGCCGCGTCGGATCATCGGGTTGGCATAGCCCATTAATATGAGCGGTGTTTCGGGATGGCGTGCGCGGAAAGCGCTGGCAATAGCGAGAATATCCGCTGTTTTGGTGCCCGCGCCAAGGCTGCGCAAATTGGCGCGCTGGATCGCGGGGCCATCGGCCATCGGGTCGGTGAACGGCATGCCCAGCTCGATAAGGTCCGCGCCGCCCGCGACCAGAGCATCGAGCATGGCGGCAGTATCCGCGGGCGTCGGGTCGCCCCCAGTGATGAAGCAAACGAGTGCGGCCCGGCCCTCGGCGCTGCATTTGGCGAAGGTGGAAGAGATGCGGTCGGAAACAGTCATGATATTTCCTCGTTTCCGTCATTCCCGCGAAAGCGGGAATCCAGAGGCGGGTGCAGAACTGGATCCCGGATCAAGTCCGGGATGACGAATGTGCTGCCATGGCTCATATCTCCACCCCCAGCGTTTGCGCCACGGTGAAGATGTCTTTGTCGCCACGCCCAGAGAGATTGACGACGATGATCTTGTCTTTGCTCATGGTCGGGGCGATTTTCTCGAGCGCGGCGAGGGCGTGCGCGCTTTCCAGTGCCGGGATAATGCCCTCAAGGCGGCAAAGCTTCTGGAAAGCCTCCATTGCCTCATCATCGGTCACGCTCTCGTAGCGCGCGCGGCCAATCTCGTGCAGCCATGCATGTTCTGGGCCGATGCCGGGATAATCCAGACCTGCCGAGATGCTGTGCGCATCGGTGATCTGGCCGTCCTCATCCTGCAAGAGATAGGTCTTGTTGCCATGAAGCACGCCCGGCGCGCCGCCTGCAATGCTGGCGGCATGATGACCATCGCCCTTGTCTATGCCACGCCCGGCTGCCTCCACTCCAACAATCTCGACATCATTGTCGTCAAGGAACGGGTGGAACATGCCGATGGCATTTGATCCGCCACCGACGCACGCGATCAGCATATCGGGCAGGCGGCCTTCCGCCTCCAATATCTGCTCGCGGCTTTCCTTGCCGATCACGCTCTGAAAATCGCGCACCAGCTCCGGGTAGGGATGTGGTCCGGCAACCGTACCGATGATGTAAAACGTGTCATGTACATTGGCGACCCAGTCGCGCAGCGCTTCGTTCATCGCATCTTTCAGCGTCGCCGTGCCGCTGTCCACGGGGCGAACCTCTGCGCCCAGCAGCTTCATGCGGAACACATTGGGCTGTTGCCGCGCGACATCGACCGCGCCCATGAAGATGGTGCACGGAATGTTGAACAGTGCCGCGACAGTCGCGGTGGCGACGCCATGCTGCCCTGCGCCGGTTTCGGCGATAATCCGGGTTTTACCCATCCGCTTGGCGAGCAATATTTGGCCGATGCAATTGTTGATCTTGTGCGCGCCGGTGTGGTTCAGTTCTTCGCGCTTGAGGTAAATTTTCGCGCCGCCAAGGTCTTCGGTGAGGCGTTGCGCATAATAAAGCGGGTTGGGCCGGCCGACATATTGGCGCAGCAGATATTGGAATTCTTCCTCGAACGCCGGGTCTTGCTTGGCGCGGCGATATTCCTGCTCCAGCTCCAGAATGAGTGGCATCAAGGTTTCGGCGACATAGCGCCCGCCAAACTGACCAAAATGTCCGTGGTCATCGGGCTGGGTACGCAGGCTATTGGGGGGTGGCATGAAATCAGTCATGGTTATCAGTCTCGCAGATAGGATGGTGTGATCGCTTGTGGGTGGCAAAAGCGATCAGCGCCATCGTATCTCGATGCGCGTCATAGGAAAGGTCAGCGTCAACATAGGGATACCGCATTGCAGAAGGCGGTGATTTTGTCCACATCCTTGATGCCCGGCGCGGATTCTACGCCAGAAGATACATCAACCAGCGGTGTGCCGGTAATGCGTATCGCCTCGGTGATATTGTTCGGGTCCAGCCCCCCAGACAGGCCCCATGGCCCGCTGGTGCGATAGTTTGCAAGCAGTGTCCAGTCGAAGCGCAATCCCATGCCACCGGGCAGGTCGGCGCTGTCCGGCGTTTTTGCATCGAATAATATGAGGTCGCTTACAGCCTGATAGGCGCGCGCGGTGCCTATATCGGCCTTGGTTTTGACCGGGATGGCTTTCCACAGCTGTAGTTTGGGGAAGCGCGAGCGGATGGCCACGAGGCGTTCGGGTGGCTCTTTGCCGTGAAGCTGTAGCACATCAATACCACCTGCCTGTATGAGCTGCTCGATCAGCATGTCATCAGGTGATACGACTACGGCGACTTTCTGGATATGGTCTGGTACGCGCGGCGCCAATTGTGTGAGCTGGCTTGCTTCAACATGACGCGGGCTCTTGGCGAAATGCACGAAACCGACATGGCTCGCGCCAGCCCTTAATGCTGCATCGAGCGTTTCCGGCGTGGAGAGGCCGCAGATTTTTGTGGCGATTCGTGACATGGTTGCGCTTGTTATTCATTAGAGTTCGATACCGGCCCACGCGCCATAGCGCATTTTCAGCAAACTTAAAGCGTCGCCTCGATATCGCGCGCTGCCATATCCGGGTCTTGGGCTTGAGTGATCGGGCGGCCGATAACGATGATGGATGCGCCTGCGTCCACTGCGGCACGCGGCGTGACAGCGCGTTTCTGATCCGCCTTTTTGCCACCTGCCGGGCGCACGCCGGGAACAACGAAAAAGCCATCATGCCAGCGCTGGCGGACCATACGCACTTCTTGCCCGGAGCAAACGATGCCATCCAGACCGGCTTCTTGCGCAAGATCGGCGAGACGCTCGACTTGCGCCGGGGCATCGCGTTGAAAACCGACATCGTTGAGATCGTTGCCATCGAGGCTGGTCAGAACGGTTACGGCCACAACCTTGGTGTTGACGCCAGCCGCAGCTTTGGCGTCTTCCAGCATCGCTCGTCCACCCGAAGCATGGACAGTAAGGATTGCCGGCTCGAGCACATGTAATGCCTGTACTGCTTTGGCGACAGTATTGGGGATGTCGTGCAGCTTGAGGTCAAGGAAGATGGGCAGGCCGATCTTTGCCATTTCATGCACACCATGATGGCCGTGGGCGCAGAAAAACTCGAGACCGAGCTTGATGCCGCCGACATGATTATGGACGCGCTGTGCCAGTTGCTTGGCATGCCCCAGATCAGGCGTGTCTATCGCGACATAGATGGGGCTGCTCATTGCTGGACCTGACCTGTATTATCGGATTCGGATGGGAGCGATACCGTATCGGCTGGTGCGGGTGTAGCTGGCGATGTCGGCTGGTTGCTGACAGCGCTGGCCAAAGCGCGCTCTGTGCTGCTGAGTTTGCGCTGCAACTGCCATTTACGCGCTCTGCCCCATAGCCATGTTGGCAATAGCCCTAGCAGAAAGGCTGCCAGAATAAGAACGGGCAGCCGCGTTTCCATAATGATCTCGCCCCAGAGCTTGATAGGCACATAGCCTGAGTCAGTGGGCGTGATGACCCAATTGGCTTTGGTGAAAAGCGCAAGCGCGACCGCTATGATGACCCAAAAAGCCGTTCTCAGGAAATTCATGGCCGATCCTCATGTTCAGAACATTTCAGTATGCCTGCCAAGCTGGCGGTGCCCGAAGATGTTCAGCTTCTACTCTGAATATGATCCTATCGTGATTCGGTGCAGATTGCACATTCAGACAGGAATACAGCCAATGCTTAGGAAATTTTTTGCTCTCGTGCCAGTGTGCAGTTGTTAATCTATGTCACCTGGCCAGCAGGGAGGGAGGAATAAGCATATGTGCGAGTGGCGCATAAAAAAAGGCTTCGGCCCAGCTTGTACCGCCTTCCGGTTGATGGCGGCATATAGCTGGACCGAAGCCCCATAAAAACCGGTGTGATGGCTTACATCAGTTTCCAGGTCAGCGGCAGGACGATAGTCGTCGCGCCACCCGGAGGTGCCGGGAAAGCGCCAGCCTTAGTAGGCAGCTTGAGAGCTTCACGGTCAAGAACCGAAGAACCCGAGGGGGATACCATTTCGGTCTTCTCGACAGCACCTGAAGCGCTGATATACACTTTCACCTTAGCAGTTCCTTCGTCACCGCGCATCTGAGCAGCACGGGGGTAGGTCTGCTTGGAAGCGACCAGACGTGCAACAGCTTTCTGCCAAGCAGCGGGCTGAGCGAAAGCAGGAGCATTAGCGATTAATACGGCTGCAGCGGCGACCGCGCATTTACCAGCGAACTTCATGAACATTGTACGTATTCCTTTTTTCATCTTCACTTTTAGCAGGAAGGTTGAACCGGTAACGCACGTATTAATATGGTCGGGATAAGGTTGGGTTGAGGGTCGTGGTTAATTTCGCATTAATTCTTCATTTCGGAGAAAAAATGTGCGTCGCACCATTTGCAGCATATAATAAATCGGCCCAACAACAATGAGTTGCCGGGCCGATAAGATATTAAAGCGTTACGCTTGAGAGGAGAAAGGTCAGAACTCCGACCATTCCTCATCGTCAATGCTGAGCGCCAGATTGCCGTGGCTCACAGGCACAGGTGCCTGAAGTGTTTCCTGCTGAAAATCATCGTCAGGCAGCTCATCGGCGGCAGGAGCAATGAAGCTGCTGCCATGGCCGGTTTGACGGCCCAGCTCGAAGAAGGAGAGCTGTTCGAACAGGCGTTCTGTTTCCGTGCTGAGGTTCCGTGAGCTGGCTGTGCTTTCCTCAACCATCGCAGCATTTTGCTGTGTTGCGGTATCCATTGAAGTGACCATCTCAGAAATCTCCGAAAGGCCAGTAGCCTGACGGCCAGCAGCCTGCGCGATTTCGTCCATAAGGTCGGATACTTCCGTAACCTCGGTGACGATCTGGCGCAGCGCTTCGCCACTGCTTTCTACGAGAGATACACCTTCGGTGATCTGCGAAGAAGAGGTGGCGACAAGCTGGCGGATCGAATTGGCTGCTTCGGCGCTGCGCTGTGCGAGGTGACGCACTTCGGTAGCGACCACTGCAAAGCCTGCGCCTGACTCGCCCGCACGGGCGGCTTCGACGCCAGCGTTGAGTGCTAGCAGGTTGGTCTGGAAGGCGAGCCCATCGATAGTGGTGATGATGTCGTTCATTTCCTTCGAGGATGTCTCGATATTGCGCATGGCCACGACAGCGCGCTTGGCGGTTTCGTCAACGCGCTCCGCTGTTTCGCGGGCAACCGTGAGGCGACTGCTGGTCTGCCGTGCATTGTCTGCTGCGACTTTCACCGAGTCTGTGAACTCGCCTAGCGTCTTAGAGGTATGTGCAAGCGATTCCGCCTGTTTCTCTGTGCGCAGTGAAAGGTCCGAGGATGCCTGAGCAATCTCATTGGTGCCGACTTTGATCGTGTTGCAGCCATCGACAATCTCGATCATCGAGTCGAGAAGATGTTGCACGGCTTCATTATAGTCTTTGTGCAGCTTGGCGAGTGGGCCTGTGCTGTTGTTATCGACGCGATGTGTCAGCTGGCCCTGCGCCAGAGCAGAGAGGCCATTGCCGATGGCGTCAATCGTCACCTGGGTTTCGCGGGCGCGCTCGGCTTCAGCCTCGGCACGTTCCTTATCAGCGGCAAACAGATCTTTGAAGCTGTCCAGCGCACGTGCAAGGCTGCCTATTTCATCCTTGCGCTTCATGCCCGGCACTTCAACCGTAAGGTCACCTTCTACCAAGCGGCCTACAGAAGCTGCCATTTTCTTCACCGGCTTGGCAATGGTCTGCATCAGCAGCGTCGCCAGGCCCATGGCAACGATAAGGCTGAAACCAATAGCGCCAATCAGTGTATTGCGTGATTCAGCGTAGATTGCTTCGCTTCGTTCGCTGATGTCGGCGCCATTTTTGACGTTCAGGTCGATCAGCTGAAGAATGCTGTCTTCAACAGTATAGAACATATCCAGAGCTTCACCGTCGAACATGTCGATAGCTGCCGGGTCATTCGCATTTGAATATGCAATGAGCTGGTCGGTGAGTTGGTTATATTGTGCCCAGTCAGTTTTGAGGTCAGCAAATAAGGCCTTCTGCTCATCCGTCAAAAGCAGCGGTTCATAATCATCCATCATGCCCGAAATCGCGTTTGATGCGTTTTTCAGCATCTTCTCGGATTTAGCTTTCGCTTCTGGCGTGGGGGCGGAAATATGACCGCTCTGCTGGATGCGATATTGCGATGTATATGCATGCAAATCGCCAATGAGCTGGGTAGCAGGCAATGTACGCGAGCGTATTTCCGACGAGAGTTGGTTGACCTCGCCTATTTTCATCATTGCAAACATACCGATGGCCGCAAGTAATGCTAGCAGCGCGGCGAACGCTGCCATCATCTTGGCCGTGATATTCAAACCTTTGGGCACAGCGAATTCCTTTTTAGGCAAATTCTGTTTGGAAAAGGCTGTAATCAGAAAGGCTTGAGATTTGGTAACCAGCGCGGAAACCATTTGTATTTTTTAGTCATGGGGCCAGAAATTGACCTTATCAGGCTGGGTGTCTCCGTGATTTGACCCGCTCTTTAGCCGCCATTCAGGGGCAGGATCCATGAATGGCGCCTGGACCATGTCAGGTTGGGGCCGGTATCAGCCAGCCCCTTGCTGTGTGGTACGATGATTTATTCGCCGAAGACGCGGGCGAAGATCGTGTCTACATGCTTGTAATGATAATCGAGGTTGAACTTGTCCTCGATTTCCTGAGCGCTCAAGGCAGCCGTAACGTCCGTATCGACCTTGAGCAGTTCCATCAGCGAGAGTTGTCCGTCCGATTCCCAGACCTTCATCGCATTGCGCTGAACATAACGATAGGAATCTTCGCGTGATACGCCTGCCTGCGTGAGCGCCAGCAACACGCGCTGAGAGTGGACGAGGCCGCCCATCTTATCGAGGTTTTTCATCATACGTTCGGGGTAGACAAGCAGCTTGTCTATCACGCCGGTGATGCGGCCCAGCGCGAAATCGAGTGTGATGCAGGCGTCCGGACCGATGAAACGCTCGACCGAGCTGTGCGAAATATCCCGCTCATGCCACAAAGCGACATTCTCCATTGCGGGCAGTGCGTAGCTGCGCACCATGCGGGCAAGGCCGGTGAGATTTTCGGTCAGTACCGGGTTGCGCTTGTGCGGCATAGCCGACGAACCCTTTTGGCCGGGTGAGAAATATTCTTCCGCTTCCAACACTTCAGTGCGCTGCAAATGGCGCACCTCGACGGAAATGCGCTCGATTGAGCTGGCGACAACGCCGAGCGTGGCGAAGAACATAGCATGGCGGTCACGCGGGATGACCTGTGTGCTGACCGGCTCGATGGCAAGGCCCAGCTTGGCGGCGACATGTTCTTCTACGCGCGGATCGATATTGGCGAAAGTACCGACGGCGCCGGAGATGGCACAGGTGGCGACGTCCTTGCGCGCAGCGACCAAACGTTCTTTGCAGCGTGAAAACTCGGCATAGGCTTCCGCCATTTTCAGACCAAAGGTGACTGGCTCGGCATGGATGCCGTGGCTGCGACCAATAGTCGGCGTCATTTTATGCTCATAGGCGCGGCGCTTGATGGCTTCGAGTAGCTTGTCGAGATCTGCCAGCAACAGGTCCGATGCCTGTGCGAGCTGCACTGCAAGGCAGGTGTCGAGCACATCTGAGCTGGTCATGCCCTGATGCATGAAGCGGGCTTCTTCGCCCACCTGCTCCGCCACCCATGTCAGAAAGGCGATGACATCATGCTTGGTGACGGCTTCGATAGCGTCAATCGCGGCAACGTCTATGGCCGGGTTGGTTGCCCACCAGTCCCACAATGCCTTGGCGGCAGATTCAGGCACGACACCAAGGTCTGCCAGCGCCTGCGTGGCATGGGCTTCGATTTCAAACCAGATACGAAAGCGGTTCTCCGCTTCCCAGATGGCGGACATTTCGGGGCGGGCATAGCGCGGGACCATGGTTCGACTCTTCTTTACTGTAATTACGGGATGCGGGCCGCCTAGCAGCAAGCGGCCTATCGGGCAATGCTGTCATATGGGTGGTGAGCCGTGAACGGTTCATCGCTTGGCTGATTGGCGGTGATCGGAAAATTAGAACGGTGCAAAGGCAGGCTGACGCTATTTGGACGGTGGCTGGAAAAGTTCGTCGCAGCGCGCTTGTAACGCTGAGCCTTCCTCAGCAGCTTTGTGTGCAGGGGATGGATATATTTATTATGGAGCGAATGTATGTTGAGAATTTTACTTACCAGCGCCGTTGTGGTGTTTGCTTACCCTGCATTTGCGCAGGAAGCACAGTCAGCCGGTTCGGCTGCTCCCATACCGGCAGCGCAAGACGAGGCCAGTGCTGCGACAGAGGGTGCCGGCGACGATAAGGCGCAGGTCGCTGCTGTCGTAGAAACCGAATTCCCTGTCTATGATGCCGATCAATCCGGCCAGCTTGATGAAGCCGAATTTTCCAAATGGATATTGGCGCTCAAAGGGCAGGAAATGCAATCGAGTGGCAAGGCTATGGATCAGGCTGCGCTGACGTCATGGGCAAGCAGCGCCTTTACGGCCGCTGACGCTGACCACAATGCTGCTGTTACCAAAGATGAGTTGACCCGCTATCTGGGCGGTTGAATTGCATACCCACGGATCGCTTTCACGTGGGCACTCCGTGAGGCGGCGCAGTAGCGTCGCCTCTTTTTTGTCAGTTTTCTGTCTGTAGAAGCGGCACCTCAGAATAACCCCATTGCGCGCATGCTGGCATGGCCTTCAGTGCCGATGATGATATGATCATGCACGCTCACATTGAGCGGCTTACCTGCCTCGATGATGTTGCGGGTGACTTCAATATCCTGCCGGCTTGGCTGGGGGGAGCCGCTGGGGTGGTTATGCACGAGGATGAGGGAAGAGGTGCCCAGGTCTATAGCGCGGCGGATGACTTCGCGTGTGTAGATTGCGGCCTGATCGACCGAGCCGTCGGCCATATGATCATCGCGGATCAGCATGTTGCGAGCATTAAGATGCAGGACGCGCACGCGTTCGACTTTCAGGTGCGCCATGTCTGCGCGCAGATAATCGAGCAGGGCTTGCCAGCTGGAGAGTATAGGGTGTTCAGTTGCGGGGGCGCGCAAAAGGCGCAGCGCTGATGCCTGTGCGATCTTAAGAGCTGCCGTGCTGGTGTCGCCCATGCCGGGGAAACGCACCAGTGCGTCCCAATCCGCCGTTAAAACACCGCCAATACCGCCAAAATGGGCGATCAAGGCCTTGGCGAGTGGTTTGGTGTCGCGGCGTGGGATAGCGAGCGCCAGCAGATATTCGATTAGTTCATGGTCAAGCAGAGCTTCGGAGCCACCTTCGGCGAGCCTTTGGCGCAGGCGCGCGCGATGGCCTTTGCCATGATGTTCCTCTGGTTTGGCTATGTCTTTGGGAGTATTACCGGCTTGCGATGTAGTGTCAGCGGGGAAAAGTTCATCTCCCTTGAACGACCCGTTTGCAGCCTCGTGCAGCGCTTCGTGGTCTTGATCCGATTCCATATTGTCCCTGTTCATGTTCTAAGGGCTAAGCGTTGCCAAATCATGGGGCAAGGATATTTAATCCTCAGCGTGCGTTGAATCGATATGATATATGTTGGTTTGCCCAGAGTTGGAGAGACGAACAGATTATGAGCCAAGCGGAAGCCGAGCAAGCTGAAGAAGGAGCGACAATCGCCCCAGATCAGCATATAATCTCGGCACGGCGCGTGGTATTTCTGACCTTCATTGTTTCGCTGGCAATAGCTCTGACGTATTTCTGGATAGAGCGCCAGTCGATTGCAGAACGTTTCGTGCAGCGTGAACTGGCAGCGCGGGACGTGCAGGCCAGCTATGAAGTCACACAGGTTGCGTTACGCACTCAGCGGATCGAAAATCTGGTGCTGGGCAATCCGGATCGCCCTGACCTTACGGCACGCTCGGTCGAGATTGACCTTGCCTATGGCAGCATCATTCCGCGTATCGGCGCGATCCGCGCACGTGGCGTAAGGGTGTATGGCCGCGTGGATGACACAGGGATGAGTCTTGGCGAGCTGGATAAATTCCGCGATCCGGAATCGACCGCGCCGTTCGAACTGCCGAATATTGATCTGACACTTGACGATGCGCGCATGCGGCTGGAGACGCCCGCTGGGCCGGTGGGCCTGTCTTTGCGCGGGGCTGGCAATATACGCTCCGGTTTTACGGGCAAGGCAGCAGCACTTATTCGTGACGCGGCGATTGCGGGCTGTTCTGCGCCTCAGGCCAGTGCCTATCTCGACATTAGCACCAAGGGAGGGGTGCCTCGCTTTTCCGGGCCGTTGCGGGCTGATGCTGTGCGCTGTGATGATGGCGCGATAACGTCTTCCAAGCTGGCTCTGCAATCAGACATCAGCCTGTCTGCGCGACTGGACGCTGTGAAGGCGCACATTACAGGCGGCGCAGAGGCTGTGCGTGTACAGGGCGCGACATTGGCCAGCCCTGATATTGATATGCGGTTCAATGGTTCAGCCGAGGCGATGCAGGGTGAAGGCGCGCTTCGCATGGCAGGGTTGGGCTATAGCGATATGCGCTTAGGGCAAGGGAAGGTCGATACGCGCTGGAGTTGGGCCAGAGACGGAGCGCTAAAGGCGGACGGACAGCTTGATGTGCAAGATATTCGGCTAATGGATATGGGTGCTATGCAGGATATGGTTCAGGCCAGCGTTGCCACGCCGGTTGGCCCGCTTGTGAAAAAGCTGGCGGGTGGACTTGGTGCGCTGCAGTCCGGTGGCCGGATGCGTAGCCAATATGCTGTGCGACAGGAATCAGAGGCGCTACATTTGCGTTTGTCATCGCTCGAATGGGCAGGAGCGCGTGGTAGCCGGATAGCATTTGGTCAGGGCGGCAGCTTTGATATGTCGCTGGCCGATGGTCGCTGGGCTATGGAAGGTAATCTTACCAGCCGTGGTGGGGGTCTGCCGGAAATGGCGTTGCGCTTGCAGCAAGGCGAGGGTGGCGGATTTTCAGGGCAGATGGATATGCTGCCCTATGCGGCCAAGGGTGCTCGTCTGGAGGCAAGCACTGTTCGCTTTAGTGCGCAGGGCGGGGGGGCGACTCGCATCACCACCACATTACGCCTTAATGGCCCGCTACCAGATGGCTATGTGCGTGCATTGGAGCTGCCCGTTGATGCGCGGCTGGATAGGCGCGGCGGCTTTGTGCTGAACCCGGCCTGTGCATCGGTGCGTTTCGCAGGGCTTAAAGCTGGCTCGCTGACGCTGGGTGGCAACAGCCTGCGCCTCTGCCCTATGGATGGCGGGCTGATAGTATCACGTAATGGTGTGCTGCGTGGGGGTGCGCGTCTTGAGGCGCCGAGGCTTGAAGGGCAGGTGGGTGACACACGGCTGCGCTTTTCTGCGGCTGCTGCGCAATATGGCCTAGGCGATGGCGTCTTTACACTTTCCGGTGCGAAACTACATCTGGGCGGCGATAGCGAGCCGGTGCTGCTCCGGGCTGATGCATTGACGGGTGCGGTTTTTAGCTCAGGGTTGGCCGGGGAGGCCAGTGGTATAGAAGCGCGTATTGGCACGGTGCCGCTGCTGGTGCGGGATGGCAAAGCGGGCTGGGCCTTCGCTAATGGCGGGTTGGAGGTGGAAGGGTCGGTCATCGTTTATGATGATGCTACGCCTGATCGCTTCAATCCACTTGAATCGCCTGATTTCCGTTTCAGATTAGCCAATGGCCGCATCGATGCTGGCGGGCATTTACGCTTGCCGGGACGCAAGCGGAAGGTCGCTGATGTCGCGATCTGGCATGATCTCGATAGCGGGGTCGGCCATGCTGATCTGCTGATGAACGGCTTGCGGTTCGATAAAGAGCTTCAGCCCGATGAAGTGACCCATCTGGCGCTTGGCGTGGTTGCCAATGTCTTTGGCACGGTCAATGGCGCAGGGGTGATCGACTGGACGCCAGATAAAGTCACCAGCAGTGGTGATTTCGCGACCGAAGGGATGGATCTGGCTGCTGCTTTTGGACCGGTACAGGGGCTTTCAACCAAAGTACATTTTACTGACTTGATTGGTCTTGTCTCCGCGCCGGGGCAGGAAGTGCGTCTCGCCAGCGTTAATCCGGGCATTGAAGTGCGCGATGGCGTGATCCGCTATGCGTTGATGCCGGAGCAGCGTGTGGCGATAGAGGGTGGACAATGGCCGTTTTCCGGCGGTGACCTGACCTTGCTGCCCAGCGTTATGGATATGAGTGCTGATAAGGCGCGCAAGCTCACCTTCCGCGTTGTCGGGTTGGAGGCGGGTGCGTTTATCCAGACGCTGGAGCTGGAAAACATCTCTGCGACAGGCACGTTTGACGGTTTGCTACCAATGGTATTCGATGCCAGCGGCGGGCAGATTGTCGGTGGTATATTGAATGCGCGGCAACAGGGCATGCCACCGCTGATCATCGATAGCGTGAAGACATTAAACATCCCCTGTGATCCGAATCGGCAGGCAGGTAATCTTTCTTATGTCGGGCAAGTGTCGAATGAAAATCTCGGGCGCATGGGCAGAATGGCCTTTGATGCGCTCAAGGATCTTCAATATAAATGTCTTACCATATTGATGGATGGCGCGATTGATGGAGAAATCGTGACAAGGGTGACGTTTAATGGGGTCAACCGGGGCGAGTTATCGACTGTGCCAAAAGTGATCTCGCGTCAGTTTCTCGGATTACCCTTTATTTTTAACATCACGGTTGAGGCGCCTTTCCGTGGTTTAATGAACACTGCGCAGTCTTTCACAGACCCTAGCCTGCTGATTCGCCAGCATCTTGGCAATGGATATGCGCCGGTAGTGGAAAACAGGCTTGCCGTTCAGCCCAGCGAAAGCGAGACTATGCCATCAGGGGAAAGAAAATGACGAACTATGATGAGGTGATTGGCAAAAACCGGAGATTTTCCGGTATGTTGATCGGTGTTTTAGGGCTGGGGCTGCTTTCGGGCTGCATCACCGTGAAAGCGCCGGACAGGCCGATTGAGATTAACCTCAATGTAAAAGTACAGCAGGAAGTTGTTGTGCGCCTCCAAAAAGACGCGCAAGATTTGATTGAAAATAACCCGGAGTTATTCCCAGAATGACACGCAAGACACTGATTATCGCTACCGTTGCCGCGCTTGGCCTTGTTGCTACCGGCTTCACCTTGTCTGCCCCTGCCAGTGCGCAAAGCGCTGTGGCTCAGGCCATGAGCGCAGGCTCTGTGGGCGAGCAGTCTGACGGTTATCTCGGCGTTGCTGGCTCCGTGAGCGCATCTGTGCGTGCCGAAGTCGAGGCGATCAATATCAAACGCCGTGCGGCTTATACTGACCTTGCAGCCAAGCGCGGCGTGACCGTTGCGGATATGGCGGCGGCTACTGGTTGCCAGACTTTGGCCAATCGTGTGAAGCCTGGGCAGGTCTATCGTATTGGCGATGGCGCATGGCAAACCAAGGGTAGTGGGCCGATTGCTTTACCGTCCTACTGCGCTAACGCTCAATAAGGCAGCAGAATCCGTACTTTTTTTGCGCTTGCAGCATCTTGTCTTGCTTCAGCGTATAAGTGCGGTTGACTTGAACCTTTCCCCTTTCTAAACGGGCCGCGCCTTGACGGGCGCAAGTTTCGCTGTTCATGCGTATCTTTCCCATGACTATATTTATGGGCTAGGAGGCAGGAATGACAGGAACCGAACCCGGGCAAGACCCTATCGGCGAAGATCCGCGTATCACGTCGCTCGAAAAACGAATCGAGCGTGTGGAGCAGATTGAGCGGGTCAGGACTGGTCAACGCGATGAGCAGGCGGATAAAAACACCCGTCTTGGTAATCGTGTATTGGCTGAACTGATCGGGGGGCTTGCAGGCGGCGCGTTGGTAGGTTGGGTTCTGGACCGCTTCCTCGGCACGCAGCCCTGGCTCCTGTTGGTCTTCCTCTTTCTGGGGATTATTGTGGCCTTCAGGAATATATACAGAATTTCGATGCAGCGCCCGAAGGAATGAGGGCGCTTTCGTCGCAGGTGAATATTTGAGTTCTTAGGGGCAAAGCGTGGCAGAATCCGGTAAAATTGACCCGATGCACCAGTTTCAGATCGAACCCATGTTCGGCACTGATAATCTATCGCTGGGTGGGTATAATATTGCCTTCACCAACAGTGCATTGTGGATGGTCATCACTGCAGTGCTGCTCTGGGTGTTTGTGGCAGGCGGCATGAAGCGCCAGCTCGTTCCCGGTCGCTGGCAGATGGCAGTGGAGTATTTCACTGGCTTCATCAACAAGCTGTTGCTCGAAAATGCGGGTGAAGCGGGCAAAAAATATGTGCCCTATGTCTTCTCGCTGTTCATGTTCATCCTGCTTGCCAATCTTCTTGGCCTTATGCCCATCGGCATTTTCGGCCTGCATCCCTTCACCTTTACCAGCCATTTCACCGTAACTGGCGTGTTGGCTATCCTGAGCTTCTCGATCGTGCTGATCGTTGGCTTCTGGAAACATGGGCTGCATTTCTTCTCGCTCTTCGTGCCACACGGCACGCCGCTGCCGATGATCCCGGTGATTTTCCCGATTGAGCTGGTGTCTTTTCTGGTGCGCCCGTTCTCGCTCGGCCTGCGACTGTTCGTTGCAATGACCGCTGGCCACGTGCTGCTTAAAGTGCTTGCTGGCTTCGTCATCAACTCGACCAATGCGGGCCTTGGCTTTGGCGCTATGGTCGGCATCCCCAGCTTTGTGCTGATGATTGGTATCAGCGCGCTGGAAATGCTGGTAGCCGTCATTCAGGCTTATGTTTTCGCACTGCTTACGTCGCTCTACATTAACGACGCTGAGCATCTTCACTGAGTTTTCAACCCACACGTTATTAGAGTTTCTAGAAAAGGAGTTATCATTATGGACGCAGAAGCTGCAAAGCTCATCGGTGCTGGTCTGGCTGCTATCGGTGCTGGCATGGCCGCACTTGGCGTGGGCAACGTCTTCGGTTCGTTCCTTGAGAGCGCATTGCGTAACCCGTCTGCCGCTGATGGCCAGCAGGGCCGTCTGTTCATCGGCTTCGCCGCTGCCGAGCTTCTCGGCCTGCTGGCGTTCGTTGTGTCGATGATCCTGATCTTCGTCGCATAAGCAACGACACATATATGCGCGCGGGGCGGGCGGTGATCGTCCACCCGCGCTATGATTTTTTGAATTAACGGGACGGGTGCAATGCCTCAGATAGCCCAATTGGCCGCGACATATAGCTCCCAGATTTTCTGGCTGCTGCTGACGTTTGGCTTTGTGTTCTTCATTATCGGTTTGGGCATGGTGCCCAAGGTTCAGTCGACGATCGAGGCGCGTGACGCCAAGATTGCAGAGGACCTTGCCCATGCGAAAGCGGCTTTTGGCCGTGCAGATGAACTTGAGGAAGAGCATCGCGCCCGTGAAAACGAAGCGCGTGCTGCTGCGCAGGATGTGGTTGCCAAGGCTAAGGCCAAGGCAGCGAAAGATTCTGAAAAGCAAGTGGCTACCGCAGATAAAAAAATCGCGACCAAGATTGCAGATGCTGAAGAGGCTGTTCGTGCTGCTTCTGCGTCTGCCCTTACAGAGATTGAGGGTGTAGCTGCTGAAGCTGCGCAGGAAATGGTTGCGAAGATTTCCGGTGGCAAGGTTACGGCCGCTGCTGCCAAGAAAGCAGTGAAGGCGGCTCTCAATGGCTGAGCAAATTGATATGAACCCCGGCTCTGAGTCACCTGCCGAGAATCTGGAACATGCTGCCGGAGAGGCTAACATAGCACAGAATCTTCCGGTTGATGTGCATGCCGCTACCGAAGCTCATGGCGGACCGGATCATCATGCTCCTGCTCCATCCATTGGCGGTGTTTTTGACGCTACTGTCATTGTCAGCATCTCTATGGCCGTGTTCATGGCCATATTGATCTGGAAGAAAGTGCCTGCCCTTATAGGTAAGGCGCTGGATAGCCAGATTGATGGTATTCGCAACCAGCTTGACGAAGCCTCAAAGCTGCGCGCTGAAGCTGAAGCGCTCAAGGCGGAATATCAGGCCAAGCTTGCTGGTGCAGAGAAAGATGCAGCTGCCCTGCGCGCGCGCGCAGAGGAAGAAGCAACGCAGCTTGTAGCAGAAACCAAGGCCAGCACGCAGGCACTCGTGAAGCGTCGCCAGAAAATGGCTGAAGAGAAGATCGCTGCTGCCGAGCGCACGGCTATCGCTGATATCCGCTCCAAGGCTGTAAGCGCTGCCACCGGTGCGGCTGCTACTTTGATTGCAGGAAGTCATGATGGTGCGGCTGATAAGGCTATGGTCGACAGCACCATTAAGGGGCTTGGCAGCGTCAACTAAGATTTCGCTGTAACGGATTACAAAAAAGGCGTCGCATGCATTGCGGCGCCTTTTTTGTTTTGGTTCATATGTCGATAATGACTTTATTGTTATCCCTGAGAAAGCGGGGCGGGCAGCACCTGCTCTATGTTTGTATCGCAAGTCTGGAAAATGAATTCCCGCTTACGGGGGAATAACGATCCATCGTTCCGGATCCTGACACTTTGCAAACATTCCTCCCTTTCCCCCTCGCCAACTGGCCCCTGACTTTCTACATTCCCTCCATGTCGTCCCCGCCGCCTGAAATCCCTGACCGTTTCAACGAAGAGAAAGCCGCCTATGCGCTGCGCGGTATTGGGCAGCCAGATATTGAGGCGGGCGTGGAGGCAATTCGTGCGACGGTAAAGACGCTCACGTTGCAGCCGGGTGTCTATCGTATGCTCGATGCGCGTGGGGATGTGCTCTATGTCGGCAAGGCGAAAGCGCTCAAAAACCGTGTGACCAGTTATACGCAGGTGATGCGCCTGCCCAAGCGGCTCCAGCGCATGGTGTCACAGACCCGTTCAATGGTCATTGTCACGACTACGACCGAGGCCGAGGCGCTGTTGCTCGAGGCACAGCTCATCAAGCGCTACCGCCCGCCATACAATGTGCTGCTGCGCGACGACAAAAGCTTCCCTTTCATCCTCATGCGGCATGATCATGATTTTCCGCGTATCCAGAAGCATCGCGGCGCACGCAAAGCCAAGGGGCGTTATTTCGGACCATATGCAAGCGGCGGTGCGGTCAACCGCACGCTGAACGCGATGCAGAAGCTGTTCCTGTTGCGCAGTTGCACGGACAGCTTCTTCAACAATCGCTCGCGCCCCTGCCTGCTCTATCAAATCAAGCGTTGCTCTGCCCCCTGCGTCGGGCGGATCGATGAGGCGGGGTATGCCGAGCTGGTGGCGGATGCCGAGGCGTTTCTTTCCGGCAAGGGCAGCGGGGTGCAGTCCAAGCTGGCGCAGGCGATGCAGGACGCATCCGAAGCGATGGATTATGAGCTTGCGGCGGTGTTCCGTGACCGGCTGAAGGCGTTGACCTTTGTGCAGACGGCACAGGCGATTAACGGGCAGGGGCTGGAGGATGCCGATATATTTGCGCTCGCCGCGCGCGGCGGCGCGATGTGCATACAGGCCTTCTTTATTCGTGGAGGGCAGAATTGCGGCAGCCATTCCATCTTTCCGGTGCACACCAATGAGGTGGAGGAGGCTGAGGTGCTCGCCAGCTTCATCACGCAGTTTTACGAGGATGTACCGCCACAGCCAGTGATATTGCTGGATCGCAAGCTGGAAGAAGCGGGGCTTTTGGAAGAGGCTTTGAGCAGCAAGGCAGGGCGCCGCGTGCGTATCGAAACGCCCCAGCGCGGGCCGAAGGTCAAGTTGATTGAACAGGCACGGCGTAATGCGCAAGAGGCGCTGGAACGGCGGCAGGCGGAAAGCAGCAGCCAAGCAAAGTTGCTCAATGGTATGGCTGAGCTGTTCGGGTTGGAAGAGCCGCCCGCGCGCATCGAGATATATGACAATAGCCATATTCAGGGCGCCCATGCTCTCGGCGCTATGGTGGTTGCGGGGCCGGAGGGGTTCCGTAAAAATGCCTATCGCAAGTTTAACATCAAAAACCCGGACACGCAGCCCGGGGATGATTTCGCAATGATGCGGGAAGTGTTCGAACGGCGCTTTGGGGCTTTGGCGGAGAACAGCCCCGCTCGTGTCGAGCGAAGTCGAGACACAGAAGAAAGCACGCCTCTCGACTTCGCTCAAGGCGAACGGAAAAGTGACGACCATAAGAGCGAATGGCCTGACCTTGTACTGATTGACGGCGGCAAGGGGCAGCTCTCGGCAGCGCGCGCAATGCTGGAGGAAATGGGCGTGGATGATGTGCCGTTGGTTGGTATCGCCAAGGGGCCGCATCATGGCCGCGACGGGCGCGAGATATTCCATCTGCTCGATGGCCGCGAGATCATGCTGCCGGTCAATGATCCGCTGCTTTTCTATCTCCAGCGATTGCGGGATGAAGTGCATCGCTTCGCCATTGGCGCGCACCGGGGCAAGCGCAGCAAGGCGATCACGACCTCATCGCTCGATGAAGTGCCCGGCATTGGTCCCGCGCGCAAAAAAGCGCTGCTCATGCATTTTGGCACCGCAAAAACAGTCAAGGATGCGCGTCTTGAAGACCTTCGGCGCACACCCGGCGTATCTGCAAAAGTGGCGCAGATGGTCTATGATTATTTTCACCCCAACGGGTGATTAATGATCGGCGAAAGCTGGCATTATATGCTTTTCGGACAAGTCCGTGCGCCTGCTCATGGCGCTGCTGGTAACAAAACGCGGCGTATATCCATGACTATGAATATGCTCCAATGGCAGCGCTGTTTCACAAAACGCACATTCTGCGGTCACGCGTCCGACAAGCCAGTTTGTGTGGCCGCAGCCGGGGCATGACATAGGTGTGCTATCTGCCTCATTATAAGCCAATCGAAACCCTCTCGCCATAATATGCTCGCGCGTTTCTGGCGCTGCTATGATGTGTGTGTGCATGACGATCTCCATGATTGCTGCACTCTATACAACGCTGCAAAGCAGCATTTGGTCGCATCATGGCCAAAATAAATCTCTCCCCGCAATTCTGCATTGCTAGATAGTATTGGTAAGATGATCGGACCGATCTTCTGCATATTGTTGAGAATGGCTCTTGTTATGACCAAGATGAAATCCATGCAGTTTTCGCTCGCCCCGGAAAAATTATGGCAGTCGATCAACCCGTGGACCTTCTATAATCAGGGTGCGCAGATCGGGCTGATCAATATTGATCTTGGTATTACCCCGCGTCCGGAGCTGGAGCAGGACATACTCAATACAGTGGGCAGCTATGGACGGCAATTGGGCTGGATGGGTGACGCGCTGGAGGTGTTGATGAACCATCTGCCAGTGGATGAGCTTGACCAACAAGAGAAAGACACGCTGGACATTATGCGCGGCAAGCTGGCGGAAATTCGGCAGATCAAGAAATCCGGAACGGAGTCAGCGCAGGAAAACCCTTAGTATGCTGCAATGCGGCAAAATCATTGAAAACTGAACTATGTCTGGTATGCAGGCGCGCATGGATACTAAAATGCTCATGTTTGAAGCAGTTGCACTGCATAAAGCTGTCACAGCGACCTATAATCGTATGGCGGTGACACTGGCACCGCATATTCTCTACACTCGCCATGATGCATTACATATTGATGCAACCACCATTGAGCGCGATGGACAGCCTCCCAGAGAGGTGAAGCTTGGCATGTTCAAGCTGGACGGGCTGAAAGATCTGGCGCTGACAGATCAGATATTCACCCCTGACATGACAGTGTTCGACGCCCATGACGCTAAATATGAAGGCGTTACCTTGTTGGCGGTAGAAAAAGAACCCGCTGGTTCCTGATCCGAGTACAGGCTGGTAGCGCAGCGTCGTATCTTCTATAAGCTGACCTCTCATCAATTAGGGTCGGCATGGCCAGTCTGACAACATCTGCTATCATTTGCTCGGTGCGCGCTCATGGCGAGCATGGCGCGGTGGTGCGCGCGCTTACGCCGGATCATGGGCTGATGGCGGGCTATGTGCAGGGCGCGCGGTCGCGCACGATGCGCCCGGTGCTGGTGCCGGGCAACCGGGTGCAGGCGGAATATCGCGCACGCACGGCTGAGCAGCTTGCTTCGGTTACGTTGGAGCTGTCTCACAGCCTTGCACCGATTCTCGCGGAGCCTCTGCCAGCAGCGGCCATTGACTGGACCTGTGCGCTCACCTCTGTCTCGTTGCCCGAAGAGAATGCATATCCCGCACTGCACGACGCGATGAGTGCGGTGCTGGATGCTATCGAAGCTGCGCCTGCTGCGCGGGGCTGGGCGGTGGCGTTGGTGCGTTATGAACTTCTGATGCTTTCGGAGTTGGGCTTTGGGCTGGACCTGTCAGCATGTGCCAACACCGGGGCAGGGGCAGAGACGCTTGCTTATGTGTCTCCGCGTACCGGAGCAGGTGTTAGCGTCGAAGGGGCGCAGGGATATGAAGCGAAATTATTGCCGCTCCCGGCCTTTTTGCGAGACCGGTCGATGCAGGCAGAATGGCCGGACATAGTGCAGGGCTTTGCGCTTACAGGCCATTTTCTGGAGCAATCAATATTGATTGAACGGCGCGCGGATGTACTAGCCAGCCGGGAACGCCTGACAGACAGGTTGAAAAGAGCGGTTGCCTAAAGCCCGCTTGCGCCAGTAAGGCGGCGCAGAACACAGAAATTAAAGTGCGGAGTCAAAATTGAGCAAGCTGGTAGCAATATTTGCAGGTGATGGCATTGGTCCGGAGATCATGGTGCAGGCGCGCCGCGTGCTGGATGCGCTGGGCCTTGAAGGTATCAGCTATGAGGAAGGTCTCGTTGGCGGTGCAGCCTATAAGGCTGTGGGCCATCCGCTTCCTCCCGAAACACTTGAGATCGCCAAGCGTGCGGACGCGATCCTGTTCGGCGCGGTCGGTGATTTTGATTGCGATCATCTGGAGCGGCATTTGCGCCCGGAGCAGGCCATCCTTGGGTTGCGCAAAGAGCTGGAGCTTTTCTCCAACCTGCGCCCGGCCAAGGTCTTTCCGCAGCTTGTCGATGCCTCTGCGCTCAAGCCGGAGGTGGCTGGTGCGATTGATTTGCTGATTGTGCGTGAAACCAATGGCGATGTGTATTTTGGCGAAAAGGGCATGCGCAAGACGGCCGACGGCAAGCGCGAAGGCTATGACATCATGTCCTATGATGAAGACGAGGTGCGCCGCATCGCCCATAGTGGTTTTCAGGCAGCGCAGGCGCGGCGCAAGAAGCTGTGCTCGGTGGACAAGGCGAACGTGCTGGAAACCAGCCAGCTCTGGCGTGATGTGGTGATCGAGGTTTCCGCTGAATATCCCGATGTTGAGCTGAGCCATATGTATGTCGATAATGCCGCGATGCAGCTGGTGCGCAACCCGGGCCAGTTCGATGTGGTGGTGACCGGCAATATGTTTGGCGACATTCTCTCGGACCAGGCGAGCATGTGTGTTGGCTCTATCGGCATGCTGGCGTCCGCCACGCTTAATGCGAGCAAGCAGGGCCTCTATGAACCGATCCATGGCAGTGCGCCCGATATTGCCGGGCAAGGTAAAGCTAATCCGCTGGCGATGATGTTGTCCGCCGCGATGATGTTGCGCTTCTCGCTTGATATGCCCGAACCGGCAGACCGGATCGAGGCGGCGGTGGCGAAGGCGCTTGAAAATGGCGCGCGCGGGCCGGACCTTGGCGGCACTATGAGTACCAGCGAAATGGGCGATGCTGTGCTGGCGGTTTTGTAATTTCTCCGTTCGTGTCGAGCGAAGTCGAGACATGAAGACAAGCTGGTTCTCGACTGCGCTCGAACCGAATGGATCAAGATAGCGGAATAAGAAAATGAAAAGAGATACAGGGCAAAATCGCGACATCACCTCCAAATGGAAGCCCGCAACGCAGGCTATCCGGGGCGGTACATGGCGCAGCGAACATGGCGAGACGTCTGAGGCGATTTTTGTGACGTCTGGCTATTGCTATGATGCAGCGCAGACGGCTGCGGCGCGCTTTGCCGAAGAAGAGCAGGGGATGACCTATTCCCGCCTGCAAAACCCTACGGTGCAGATGCTCGAAGAGCGTATTGCGCTTCTGGAAGGGGCTGAGGCATGCCGCGCGCAGGCGAGTGGCATGGCGGCGATGACGGCGGCTTTGCTGAGCCAGCTCAAAGTGGGCGATCATGTCGTTGCGGCAAAGGCGGCTTTTGGCTCGTGCCGTTGGCTGGTGGATAATCTTCTACCCAAATTCGGCATCGAGACGACGGCGATTGATGCATCGAACAATGAGGAATGGGAAAAGGCGATCCGTCCCAATACCAAGGTCTTCTTTTTTGAAACACCTGCCAACCCGACGATGGGCGTGGTGGACCTCGCCTATGTTTGTGGCCTTGCCAAATCACGCGGCATTACCACGGTGGTGGACAATGCCTTTGCCACGCCCGCCCTTCAGCGGCCAATGGATTTTGGCGCGGACATTGTTGCCTATAGCGCGACCAAACTGATGGACGGGCAGGGTCGCGTATTGGCAGGTGCAGTCTGCGGCACAGAGGAGTTTCTCGAAAAGACGCTGATGCCGTTCCAGCGCAATACCGGGCCGACGCTCTCTCCTTTTAATGCATGGGTGGTGCTTAAAGGGTTAGAGACCCTCGATATGCGCGCGCAGCGCCAATCGGAAAATGCGCTGGCTGTTGGCAAATTTATGGAAGGTCGCGTGGCGAAAATTTTGCACCCGGGCTTGCCCAGCCACCCGCAGCATGATCTCGCGATGAAGCAGATGAAGGCATGTGGCCCGATTTTCTCCTTCATCGTCGATGGTGGGCGCGAGGCGGCACATGCGCTGCTCAATGCGCTGGAGCTGATCGATATTTCCAACAATATTGGCGACAGCCGCAGCCTGATGACACATCCGGCCTCGACGACGCATCATGGCGTTGGTCCTGAGGTACGCGAGGATATGGGCGTGGTTGAGGGTATGCTGCGCATCAATGTCGGGCTGGAAGATGCAGAAGATTTGATCGCTGATCTCGATCAGGCATTGACGAAGGTCGGCCTTTAGTCGATTCTGTTCGAAATGAAGGCGCTCTTTCCTTTTCACGCTGCGACGGACGATATCATCGTGCGTGTTTCCGTTAGCTTCTTGCCGGAACAGTCCGAGCCGGACCGGGGGCGTTGGTTCTGGGCTTATCATGTGCGCGTTGAGAATGAAGGTGACGAACCGGTGCAGCTCTTGTCGCGGCGCTGGTCGATTACTGACGGGCGCGGAGCCATCCATCATGTTGAGGGCGAGGGAGTGGTTGGTGAACAACCGGTGATCCATCCCGGCGGTTCTTATGATTATGTTTCGGGCTGTCCGCTATCGACCTCGACCGGTGTGATGGAGGGCCATTATAATATGGTGGCGTCGGACGGGCGCATGCTGCGCGTTGGCATACCGCGCTTTGCGCTGGTTGCCCCGGCGGAGGCGCAGTGAGGCGCTTATGAAACGGACACATTTGCCCTTGAACGGATTGCGCGTGTTGGATGCCGCTGCACGTCATCTCAGCTTTACCCGCGCAGCCGACGAGCTGGCGGTAACGCCCGCGGCCGTTGGGCAGCAAATCCGCGCGCTCGAAGATATGCTGGGGGTTGTACTCTTCCGCCGTACGTCCAAGGGACTGGAACTGACGCCAGAGACCGAGGGCGCGCTTGATGCATTGCGGCAGGGCTTTTTGAAGTTTGAAGAGGCTGTGCAGGCGATGCAGTCCGGCCAGTCAAGCAACGCGCTCGCTATTGCCGCCCCGCGCGATATTAGCGATGCATGGCTGATGCCGCGCCTTGCAGACTATGGCCGTGCCAACCCGGAAGTCAGCTTTACCCTGATTGCCACCGATACGGCACTTGATTTTACCGAAGCCAATCTCGACCTCGCACTAACCTTGACCGATGGGCCGGGCGAGCATGAAGGCGTGGCGCTGAGCGAGCCGCTTTATGTCACGGTTGAAGCTCCCGATGGCGGAGCGACCGGCTGGATCGACTGGCCCGGCAGTATGGTTGATTCCGATGATAGCAGCGTGCGCGTTGCCGATGGCGGTCTGGCGATTGCGGCGGCCGCTAAAGGGCTGGGCCGGGCCAATGTCCCGCTGATGCTGGTGCAACCCGCGCTGGACGCAGGGCTGGTGCGGCAGGTGGCTGAACCGGCAGCGGAAACGAAGGGCTATTGGCTCATCGCCCCTGCGCCGCAATGGCGGCAGAAGAAGGTGAAAGCACTGGTTGCAGCGCTGGTGGGTTAAGGGGCCTGATCGCTGCTCAAAGGGTCAGGCCTGACGCAGCTAAGAGAGCTTAGCGCGCCTTGCGCCGGGCACTGGCCTTGAGCAGGTCTTCCATTTCGGTGATGCAATCACGGCCCTTTATGACGTCCTCGGTTTTGCTTTCGGGGTCGGCTTCGAAATGAGCGCGCATTTTGTCGGATAGTGCGACGAGCGCTTGATAATTGTCTTCGCCCGCTTTTTTACGGATGGTCTTCAGCCCTTCATTGAGCGCAAAAAAGGTTGTATTGATATTGCGATCTGGAAAATAGCCGGTTTTGTCTTTGAAGGTTGGCGCTGAGAGTATCATTGAGCCAAGCAGGTCCATAATCTCGCCGATTGTTTGGGGAATATAGGGCTTATAAGGTTTTAGCATGGTCAACGTCCTGGTTTGGAAATAGCATAAGTGCTGTTTGGGCCAAGTTGTGATGGCCGGACAATAACAACAGCATCAGGTTTGAAATCACTGTTAAAGAATCCACGGACTTGTGGGGTTGTCATGGTCTTTCTGCTGAGCGTGACGTAGAACGTGCTCATGTTCCTATCCAAGTACGATGAATTCCAACCAGACCAGCCTGGCAATCGAAGTGACCAGAAAAAAAGACAGAAAACAGCCGAATGTGATCGCCTGCCATCCGCGTCGGTAAACGGGGTTCCAATAGAGGATCAGGGCCGAAAGAATGAAGCATGCGGCGGCAATGCTTGTTGCGTTCCTAACGAATTCTGCTGCTATTGGCCGGACAATTTCTGGATCTCGCCCAGCCGTATATGGACTGATTGCAAAACTTCCACCCCACGACAGGACAGCTACTACTGCTAATGTGAGACTGAATCCCAAACGCATACACCCCTCACTGTAATAGTCTGCGCATCCGACCCCACCGTTTTGTGAGGTCGTGTCCATAATCCATATTTTTCTTAATTTCGGAAAGTGAAATATCAGGTCCGCTGTTATAGCGGGTGGCGATAGCTTCTATTTGTGGTCGATCAAGCTGTGACCCACTCACGCCTCTAAAATCTATGTCTCTCAAATCCGATAAATGCTTAGCCGCAACGAATATATTGGTTTGCGGGTTCTCTAGTGCGTTCACGATTGCCCGCCTTTGTGAAGGGCTCAGGTCTTGGCTCATATCATAACCCAACGTATCTGCGGCGCGTCTTACTTGTATGCTTACATTACCGAAGGATGTGCGATCTCGATTTTCTTCATTTCGCAGAGCATAAGCAAGGTTATCAATTATCAGAGGGTCGCCTCCCACCTCAATATAGGCGACACCGGCAATGAGTTCGGGAGGCAGGTCATATCGTTCTGCTGCCGCCTGAATGGCATGCCTATATCCATGGACCCACTGATCTTTGAAATCAAATATATCTTTACCGCCACCTAACCACGCGATTAAATCAATGGTTGTCCATTCACGTGTTCCTTTTTCGGGAGGGTGTTGCATGGCGATTGATCTAATCTCATTATGTACAGAGGATAGATAAGGGCGAGGTTGAATCTCGCTTTCGGCAGCCCGATTGCTCGATTCATGAGATGGGCGTATTGTGACGGGCGTTATATTATGCTTGCCTGAAATCACCGGATTGCTGATTGCATTAGGATGCCCAGGCGCAAAGGTGAACTGGCCGTTTTCCGGGTCGTGATAGGGGTTGAACTTTACCCAATATCCGCCCGCTATATCCTCCCCGAGCGCGGATTTAATCTCGACTGGTACGCGGCCCGTGCGCAGATAATGATTATATCCGGCGCGGCGCAGCTCCCTGCGATGAGCCTCGATTTTCTTATGAATCGACATATATAAACCCTATATGGAAATTTAATATGAAAATTAATAACTATATGGGTTTATTATAGGGCAGCATTATTTATGTGCCGGTGAAATTTGCCCCATTGCACCTTTGTCTCTCCCCGCCCTATAGCAGGGTCATGTCAGACGATCTTTTCGGTTCCGCCGCGCCTTCCACACCCTCCGGTGATTATGATGCCTCATCGATTGAGGTGCTCGAAGGGCTGGAGCCGGTGCGCCGCCGCCCCGGCATGTATATTGGCGGCACGGATGAGCGCGCGCTGCATCATCTTGCGTCCGAAGTGCTCGACAATGCGATGGACGAGGCGGTCGCGGGCCATGCGACGCGCATTGAGGTGACGCTGGAGCCGGGCAATCGCTTGACGATCACTGACAATGGCCGTGGCATTCCGGTCGACCCGCACCCGAAATTCCCGGACAAGTCAGCGCTGGAAGTAATTCTCACGACGCTGCACTCTGGTGGCAAGTTCTCGGACAAAGCCTATGCGACTTCAGGCGGTCTGCACGGTGTGGGCGTCTCGGTCGTCAATGCGCTGTCGGTGGAAACGGTTGTTGAGGTGGCGCGCAACAAGGAATTGTTCCGCCAGAGCTTCAGTAAGGGCTATCCGCAAGCCCCGCTCGAGAAAATTGGGGCAACACCAAATCGGCGCGGCACCAGCCTGAGCTTTGTGCCCGACAGCGAGATATTTGGCGCGCTTCAATTCAAGCCCGCGCGGCTGCACCGGCTGGCGCGGTCCAAGGCTTATCTGTTCGCGGGTGTCGAGATACGCTGGAAATGTGCGCCTGAGCTGATCAGCGATGAAACGCCTGCCGAAGCCGTATTTCAGTTTCCTGGCGGTCTGGCCGACCATCTGCGCGAGCAGATCGGCACGCGGGAATGCGCAACGAAAGACTTCTTCTCTGGCACGCAGGAATTCGCAGGCGCAACAGGGCGCGCCGAATGGGCGATAGCATGGCCGCTCTGGTCAGATGGCAGCTATAGCTGGTACTGCAACACCATCCCGACACCCGATGGCGGCACGCATGAGGCCGGCGTACGCGCCGCGCTGGTGAAGGGCATTCGCGCCTTTGGCGATCTGGCGGGCGTCAAAAAGGCGAAGGATATCACGGCGGAAGACGTGATGACCGGATGCGAGCTGATGCTCTCCATCTTCATTCGCGACCCGCAATTCCAGAGCCAGACCAAGGACCGCCTCACCAGCGTGGAAGCGACCAAGCTGGTGGAAGCGGCTGTGCGCGATCATTTCGACCATTTTCTCAGTGATAATATGGACCGGGGAAAAGCGCTGCTCGGCTATGTGATCGACCGGATGGACGAGCGCCTTGCGCGTAAGGCCGAAAAGGAAGTGAAGCGCAAGACGGCAACATCGGGCCGCAAGCTGCGTCTGCCGGGCAAGCTCACCGATTGTAGCGGCGATGATCCGGCGGGCACCGAGATTTTCATCGTTGAGGGCGACAGCGCAGGCGGCAGCGCCAAACAGGCGCGCAACCGCAAGACGCAGGCGATTCTGCCCATCCGTGGTAAAATCCTCAACGTGGCGTCTGCGACCTCGGCCAAAATCCTCGCCAATAGCGAAATCGCTGACCTGATCCTCGCTATCGGCTGCGGCACGCGTAAGGACTGCAACCCTGATCTGCTGCGCTATGAACGCATCGTCATCATGACCGATGCTGATGTTGATGGCGCGCATATCGCCACATTGCTGATGACCTTCTTTTTTCAGGAAATGCCGGAGCTGGTGCGGCGCGGGCATCTTTATCTCGCCCAGCCGCCGCTTTATCGTCTGACTACGGGCGGCAAGAGCATCTATGCGCGCGATGATGTGCATAAGGATGAGATTATGGCAGGCGAGCTGAAGGGCAAGAAGGTTGATGTATCGCGCTTCAAAGGTCTGGGCGAGATGAACCCGGCGCAACTACGCGAAACCACGATGGATCCCAAGACGCGCGGGATGATCCGCATCACCTTGCCACAGGAATATGAGGAGCAGGCGAGCGTGCGTGATCTGGTCGATCGGCTGATGGGCACCAACCCGGCGCACCGCTTCGCCTTTATTCAGGATAATGCGGCGACTGTCGATGAGGATATGATCGACGCCTGACCTTCATTGAAATTCCGCTCATGCGGGCCTGCGGAACGCGCTTTTCTGCATTTCGGTGCTCACGTATTTTAAGCATGCGGTGCGTTCTGCTTCTGCGGAACATCAGACAGACTTTACCCCTGCGGTTCCAGTCCTTCATCGCGCAGCCAGCGTCTTTTATAGGCAAAGGCGAAGACAGGGTTCAGCAGCGCGTTGCTCCAGCCACAATTGGTAGCGAAGTCCCGGCGCAGCGTGTCGTGGTGGAGCTGGTGTGCGGCCGGGGTCATGAGCAGGCCGATTTTGCGCATGGCGACTATGATCCACGGGTTATCGTCGCGGTGAAGCGTGCCATGAAAATATTGAGCGAAAGTGCCGCCGATGAGAAAGCTCAAGGTGCCTGCCATCACCCAGCCCGGCACTGTCCATATCAAGCAGGCTATGTTTAATAGCAAAGATACAGGCAGTGACCCGGCCACGATGGTTGAACCGATCTGTCGCAGCATCGTGCGCCTGCCCAGCGCATGAGGGCGGGGGTGGTGGTTCTTGAAATCATAGACAAGCCGCTCAAACGGATTGAGCTGCTTCATTGAGGCTCGGAACATGCCCTGATATTCATCTGACTCCCGCGATCCCTGATAGAAATAGATGCGATCCAGCCCGATGCCGAGGCGCGCGGGATAATAATCCATCAGCATATGCACCATGCCAGAGAGCATGTCCGCCGCATACCAGCCCGCAAATGCAGCCGGGATCATCCACCAGTCTGGCGCCGTTATAGTAAAAGCCAGATTGGACAGCCCTGAGAGTATCAGCAACAATATAGCGATGCGCATTAGCATGGGAGAGGCTTCTATCAGGGGGAGGGAGGTGCATACAAGCTGAACTGGGAAGTGGCTATATTACAGGCGATGAAATTTCATGATTGAGAAGCCCTTGAAACAACATCCAAATTGGACCTACCGAGCAAAGTGTCAGAGAAATATGAGAAAATATTATTCCTTATGGGTGAGGTAAATATTTGGAAACCATTATTCATCTATAATCTCAGGGTGTTGAAGAACCCGGAAAGCCACTAATGGCTCAAGATAGACAAAAAGGCGGAGGCCGCTTAAAGGCGCTGTGGAGTTGGTTCACAGCGGTTGATGCGGATTCAACGCCGATGTTGCGCCATATCGGTATGGAGCAGACGCGCGAGGCCAGTCGAGGTGTGGCGCGAACGGCGGTGCCTGTGATGGTGCTGGCGCTGACTATCGGGTTTTTCTTTTCTAATGAAGTGAACCGGGTTTACCTCGGTGTCCTCACCGTTATGCAGATAGGCATAGCGGTTGCAGCGCAATTTTTCATGCCATTCTCGCGCCTGAGCCGGATTCAATATCGAACAGTGACGAGCTGTTTCCGCGCATTCATGATCTATACCTTTGCTATATCATTGGGCTGGGGGCTGTTATTTACAGTAGCGAGCTTTGGCTCCACCGTTGCGGAAAAGACAACTCTGGTTGCGATCCATGTCGGTGTGATTTGTGTAGGCGGTCTGACATTTGCGATGATCCCGCGTGCCTCGCTCGTTTATATTTTCAACCTTGGCTTTCTGGCGCAGATCCATATCACGATGGATCATAGCCAGACGACATGGCTGCTGAACGGGCTTGTGTTCCTGTTTTCCGTCATGCTCGCGCAAGCCTATATTCAAATGGCACGGCAATTTGTCGAACGGATGAAATCCGATATGGAACGGCGCGAGGCAGAGCGGCGTATGGCAGAGGGTGAGCGTCAGGAAATTGAGCGCTCTGCGGCTGCTGCTCTGGCTGCGCGGTCGCAGCGTGATCGTGATAAAGAACGCGCAATGGTCGAACGGCAGAATGCCATGCTTGCACTGGCAACCCATTATGAGGAATCTGTCGCAGCAGTTGCACAGCAGCTTGATGAAGCGATTAATGCTCTTGCGTACACCACGGATAATATCAGCCGTATCAATACACGCGCTCGTGATAAGGCGCAGCATGTGCTTGAACTTGCTACCAGCACGACCGACGCAGTGCAGTCTGTTGCTGATGCGACTGGCGCGCTGAAGCAGGCCGCGGCCAATATCGCTTCGGAAGCCGAAGAGCAGGTGACAATTGGTAATGCTGCACGTGAAGCAGGTGAAAATGGCCTTATCAGCCTTTCTGCATTGGCGGAGCAAACCGATAACATTGGTGAAATTGTCCGGCTTATTCAGGATTTGGCGAGCCAGACCGGCTTGCTATCCCTCAATGCGACGATTGAAGCGGCGCGCGCTGGCGAAGCGGGGCGTGGCTTTGTTGTTGTTGCCAATGAAGTGAAGCAGCTGGCGGCCCAGACACATGGTGCGGTTGCTCGCATTGACGAGATTATCTTGGGTACGCGCGAAAAAATGGGCGAGGCCGACAATGCCATGCGCTCGGTTGCTGAAACCATCGGTAAAGTATCCGCGCGCGCAGGCCATATTGCTGATGCTGTCAGTGGTCAGCGCCAGACGACATGGGACATTAGCGAGGCGGCCGGGCGCACTGCCAGCGCATCGCATGAGGTGCGCACGACGGCTGATGAAGTGGCGAGCAGCGCTAAGGATGCTGATGTGCTTGCCGAGGAAATTCGTGACATCATGGCTTCGTTACGGTCCAAATCTGATAGCCTGCGTACTACCAGCAATGCTTTCCTCGATTCTCTGCGTCAGGATACGCTGGACAACAGGAACGCTGCCTGATTGCTCTCAGCCTGTATCCCTTTAAGGCCCGTTGATATCAGGTTCATATGCCAGATGGTATGAAGCGCAATCAACGTGACCGGCCTGAGCGCTGATCTTTGATGAATATTTCCAACATTGCCCCTTTTCAATCACAAGGCTGGCCTCTATAGAACTCTGCTAATTCCTGTCGTTACATGCCTGTTTGCGGTATGTGCGATAGACCTCACATCTGTTCGGGCCACGGTTTGATTGGCGTTCAAACCGCGACGAATTGGGCAGATAAACGAGGTTTCATACGCTGACAGTGCGGATCGGACAGCCCCGGCCCGCACTTTTTTGCGTTCTACAGCGCAAGCGAATCGGCTGAATTTCGCTGCGATGCGACAATTATTTTTTGGCTCAACAGCCCAGAAGGCATGATTTTCTATGGCAACCAAAGCGGTAACCCCGACAGCAAAGAAGCGCATTCGCAAGGTTTTTGGCAATATCCACGAAGTGGTGCAGATGCCAAACCTCATCGAAGTGCAGCGCGAAAGCTATGAGCAGTTTCTGCGCTCTGATCCTTCGATTGATTATGTTTCGGGCCTCGAAAAGACGCTGCGCAGCGTATTTCCGATCCGTGATTTTGCGGGCACCGCCGAGATGGACTTTGTCCATTACGAGCTGGAAGACCCGAAATATGACGTGGAAGAATGCCGTCAGCGTGGCATTACCTATGCTGCGCCGATGCGCGTTACGCTGCGTCTGATTGTCTTCGAAGTCGATCCTGATACTGAAACCCGCTCCGTGCTCGATATCAAGGAGCAAGATGTATACATGGGCGACATGCCGCTCATGACCAGCAACGGCACCTTCTTCATCAATGGCACCGAGCGCGTTATCGTCAGCCAGATGCACCGTTCGCCCGGCGTTCTCTTCGATCATGATCGTGGCAAGACACATTCGAGCGGTAAATATCTTTTTGCAGCCCGCGTGATCCCGTATCGCGGTTCGTGGCTCGACTTTGAGTTCGACGCGAAGGACATCGTCAATGTCCGTATCGACCGTAAGCGTAAGCTGCCTGTCACGGCATTGCTCTTTGGCCTCGGTCTCGACAGTGAAGAAATCCTCAGCGAATTCTATAATAAGGTCACTTTCATTCGTGGCGAAGGCGGTTGGCAGATCCCATTCGTCGTTGAAGCATGGCGTGGCCAGAAGCCTGCTTTTGACATCGTAGATGCCAAGACCGGTGAAGTTGTGTTCCCGGCAGGCCAGAAGATCAGCCCGCGCGCTGCCAACAAGGCTGGCAAGGATGGTCTGGAAGCATTGCTGATCCCGACCGAGGAAATCTTTGGCCGCTACAGTGCTTATGATCTCATCAATGAGAGCACGGGTCAGATTTACATCGAAGCTGGTGATGAAGTGTCGCCGGAAAATCTCGAGCTGCTCGATCAGGCGGGTATCGATCGTATCGAACTGCTCGATATTGACCATGTGAACACAGGGCCGTGGATACGCAATACGCTCAAGGCGGATAAGTCCGAAAATCGTGACATGGGCCTTGATGCGATTTATCGTGTTATGCGCCCCGGCGAACCGCCGACGCGTGAAACCGCTGAGGCTTTGTTCGAAGGCCTGTTCTTTGACGCTGAGCGCTATGACCTCTCGGCTGTTGGTCGCGTGAAGCTCAATATGCGCCTGAACCTCGACTGTGAGGACACGGTCACCACATTGCGCCGCGAAGATATTCTCGCAGTCGTCAAGGAGCTGGTGAACCTGAAGGATGGCAAGGGCGATATTGATGATATCGATAACCTTGGAAACCGTCGTGTTCGTTCGGTTGGTGAGCTGCTGGAAAACCAGTATCGCGTCGGCCTGCTGCGCATGGAGCGCGCGGTCAAGGAACGCATGAGCTCGGTTGACGTATCGACTGTGATGCCCAACGATCTCATCAACGCCAAGCCTGCTGTGGCCGCCGTGCGTGAGTTCTTTGGTTCTTCGCAGCTTTCACAGTTTATGGATCAGACCAACCCGCTGTCGGAAGTTACCCATAAGCGCCGCGTTTCGGCGCTCGGCCCAGGCGGTTTGACCCGTGAGCGTGCTGGCTTCGAAGTTCGCGACGTTCATCCGACCCATTATGGCCGTATCTGCCCGATTGAAACGCCGGAAGGCCCGAACATCGGTCTGATCAACTCGCTGGCGACCTTCAGCCGTGTTAACAAATATGGCTTCATCGAAACGCCGTATCGCAAGGTGATCGATCATAAGGTGACCAATGAGGTCGTCTATCTCTCCGCTATGGAAGAGCAGAAGCACACGGTCGCACAGGCGAACGCTGAACTGACCGCTGATGGTAGCTTTGTAGAAGATCTGATCTCAGCGCGTGAGGGCGGCGAATTCCTGATGGCGCCCAAGGATCACATCACTCTGATGGACGTCAGTCCCAAGCAGCTCGTTTCGGTCGCTGCGTCGCTGATTCCGTTCCTGGAAAACGATGACGCCAACCGCGCACTCATGGGCTCGAACATGCAACGTCAGGCCGTGCCGCTGGTCCGCGCCGAGGCGCCGTTCGTCGGCACCGGCATGGAAGAGACGGTTGCGCATGACTCCGGCGCTGCCATCGCGGCCCGCCGCAGCGGTATCGTTGATCAGGTTGATGCGACCCGTATCGTTATCCGTGCTACGGGTGAAGTCGAGCCGGGCCAGTCTGGCGTTGATATTTATACGCTGATGAAATTCCAGCGTTCCAATCAGGATACCTGCATCAACCAGCGCCCGCTGGTGAAGGTGGGTGAACTGGTGCAGGCAGGCGATGTGATTGCTGACGGCCCTTCCACTGAATTGGGTGAGCTGGCGCTGGGTCGGAATACGCTCGTCGCCTTCATGCCCTGGAATGGCTATAACTACGAGGATTCCATCCTCATCTCTGAACGCATCGTGAAGGATGATGTCTTCACCTCGGTTCATATCGAGGAATTTGAAGTGATGGCCCGTGACACCAAGCTTGGCCCGGAAGATATCACCCGCGATATCCCGAACGTCGGCGAGGAAGCGCTGCGTAACCTCGATGAGGCGGGCATTGTCTATATCGGTGCTGAAGTAGAGCCGGGCGATATCCTGTGTGGCAAGATCACACCCAAGGGTGAAAGCCCGATGACGCCGGAAGAAAAGTTGCTTCGCGCGATCTTCGGTGAAAAGGCGAGTGATGTTCGTGATACGTCGCTGCGTCTGCCACCTGGCGTTGCCGGCACGGTCGTCGAAGTGCGCGTGTTCAACCGTCACGGCATTGATAAGGACGAGCGCGCGATGGCTATCGAGCGTGAGGAAATCGATCGTCTGGCGAAGGACCGCGAAGACGAGCGCGGCATTCTCAATCGTGCGACGTTCAACCGTCTGCGTGAAATGCTGTTAGGGCAAGTTGCCACAGCGGCACCCAAGGGTGTCAAGAAGGGCAGTGAGATCACGGGCGAATTGCTTGACGAAGTTGAGCGTGGCGAGTGGTGGAAATTTGCGGTGCAGGACGACAAGCGTCAGGCCGCACTGGAAGCCGTAAAAGCGCAATATGATGAAGCTGTGAAGGTCATCGTCGACAAGTTCGAGGATCGCGTTGATAAGCTGCAGCGTGGCGATGAACTGGCGCCGGGCGTTCTCAAGATGGTCAAGGTCTTCGTTGCGGTGAAGCGTAAGCTGCAGCCGGGTGATAAAATGGCTGGTCGTCACGGTAACAAGGGTGTGATTTCTCGCATCCTGCCGCAGGAAGATATGCCGTTCCTCGAAGATGGTACGCCAGTTGATATCGTGCTCAACCCGCTGGGTGTGCCTTCACGTATGAACGTCGGGCAGATTTTTGAGACACATCTCGGCTGGGCCGCGCGCTGCCTGGGCCATCAAATCAAGGATGCACTCGAAGATTGGCGCGAGGCTAATCCGAATCCTGAAGCAGCATCGCCTCCTGATGCCGTTAAGGAACGTCTCATGACGGTCTATGGCGACAAATATGCTTCTGAGATTGAGAGCTATAACAGCGATCAGATCGTTGAGCTGGCGTCCAATCTGCGCACCGGTGTACCGATGGGCACGCCAGTGTTCGATGGTGCGAAGGAAGCTGATGTTTCTGATATGCTCAAACTGGCCGGGCTTGATGAGAGCGGGCAGTCTGACCTTTATGACGGGCGCACTGGTGACAGGTTCGACCGTAAAGTCACGGTGGGCATCATCTACATGCTGAAGCTTCATCACCTTGTTGATGATAAAATCCACGCCCGTTCGATTGGCCCCTACAGCCTCGTCACCCAGCAACCGCTGGGCGGTAAGGCGCAGTTCGGTGGTCAGCGCTTCGGTGAGATGGAGGTCTGGGCGCTGCAAGCTTATGGCGCTGCTTATACGTTGCAGGAAATGCTCACCGTTAAGTCGGATGACGTGGTTGGCCGTACCAAAGTCTATGAAGCGATCGTCAAGGGTGACGACACCTTCGAAGCGGGTATCCCAGAGAGCTTCAACGTTCTCGTCAAGGAAATGCGCTCGCTTGGCCTGAATGTTGAGCTGGCTGCGCTGGACGATATGGACGACGACGATAGCGACGGCGAACTGCCCGAGGCTGCGGAATAGTGAAGGGCAGGGGCGTTTGAATAAACGCTCCTTCCCCTTTCGCCCTGAATTCTCACCTCATTTGAGGGATTAAGACATGAACGAACTGACAAATTTCGCAAACCCGGTCCAAAAGACGGAAACTTTTGATCAAATCCAGATCGGCCTCGCTTCGCCGGAACGCATCCGCAGCTGGTCTTTCGGTGAGATCAAGAAGCCGGAAACCATCAACTATCGGACGTTCAAGCCGGAACGTGACGGCCTGTTCTGTGCGCGTATCTTTGGCCCGATCAAGGATTATGAATGCCTGTGCGGCAAATATAAGCGCATGAAATATAAGGGCATCGTCTGCGAAAAATGCGGTGTCGAGGTCACGGTTTCCAAGGTACGCCGCGAGCGCATGGGCCATATCGAGCTGGCCGCGCCGGTCGCGCATATCTGGTTTCTGAAGTCGCTGCCTTCGCGCATCGGCCTGTTGCTCGACATGCAGCTCAAGCAACTTGAGCGCGTACTGTATTTTGAAAGCTATATCGTCATTGAGCCGGGCCTTACTGCGCTGGACAAATATCAGCTTCTTACTGAAGATGAGCTGCTTGAAGCGCAGGATGAATATGGCGAAGATGCTTTCTCTGCCGGCATCGGTGCAGAAGCAGTCAAGCAGATGCTCATCGACCTTGACCTTGAGGGTGAAAAGGAAGCGCTGCTCGAAGAGCTGGCGACGACCAAGTCTGAGCTGAAGCCCAAGAAGATCATCAAACGCTTGAAGGTTGTCGAGAGCTTCCTTGAATCCGGCAACCGCCCGGAATGGATGATCCTCGAAGTCGTTCCGGTCATTCCGCCAGAGCTGCGCCCGCTGGTTCCGCTCGATGGCGGCCGTTTCGCAACGTCTGACCTTAACGATCTGTATCGTCGCGTTATCAACCGTAATAACCGCCTCAAGCGTCTCATGGAACTGCGCGCGCCGGACATCATCGTCCGCAATGAAAAGCGCATGTTGCAGGAATCGGTCGATGCGCTGTTTGATAATGGCCGTCGTGGCCGCGTGATCACGGGTGCGAATAAGCGCCCGCTTAAGTCACTGTCTGATATGCTCAAGGGCAAGCAGGGCCGCTTCCGTCAGAACCTTCTGGGTAAGCGCGTCGACTATTCCGGTCGTTCGGTCATTGTGACCGGCCCAGAGCTGAAGCTGCATCAATGTGGCCTGCCCAAGAAGATGGCGCTCGAGCTGTTCAAGCCGTTCATCTATGCCCGTCTTGATGCCAAGGGTCTTTCCATGACCCTGAAGCAGGCGAAGAAATGGGTTGAGAAAGAGCGTAAGGAAGTATGGGATATCCTCGATGAGGTGATCCGCGAGCATCCCGTGATGCTCAACCGTGCGCCGACGCTTCACCGTCTTGGTATTCAGGCGTTTGAGCCTGTGCTGATCGAAGGCAAGGCGATCCAGCTTCACCCGCTGGTCTGCTCGGCTTTCAACGCCGACTTTGACGGCGACCAGATGGCTGTTCACGTGCCGCTTTCACTGGAAGCCCAGCTCGAAGCACGCGTGCTCATGATGTCGACCAACAACATCCTGTCTCCTGCAAACGGCAAACCGATTATCGTGCCGTCGCAGGATATGGTCTTGGGTATCTATTATCTCTCTATGGAACGTGACGGCGAGCCGGGAGAAGGTATGCTGCTGGCCGATATGGAAGAAGTGCATCAGGCGCTCTTCGTTAAGGCCGTTACGCTGCACAGCAAGATCATCAGCCGTGTTCCGCAGACGGATGAGGATGGCAACACCTATATGAAGCGGTTTGAGACCACTCCGGGTCGCATGCTGCTGGGTGAATGCTTGCCGCAGAGCCACAAGGTGCCGTTCGATATCGTCAACCGCCTTCTCACCAAGAAGGAAATTGGTGACGTGATCGACCAAGTCTATCGTCATACCGGTCAGAAGGACACTGTTCTGTTTGCCGATGCGATCATGGCATTGGGCTTCCGCCACGCTTTCCAGGCTGGCATCAGCTTTGGTAAGGATGATATGATCATCCCTGATAGCAAAGTGGGCCATGTTGATGAGACAAAGGCACTGGTGGCTGACTATGAGCAGCAATATCAGGACGGCCTGATCACGCAGCAGGAAAAATATAACAAGGTGATCGATGCATGGTCACGTTGTGGTGATGTTGTCGCAAGCGCGATGATGGACGAGATTAAGGCGACACCGAAGGACCCAGAAACGGGCCGCCTCGCTCCGATCAACTCCATTTACATGATGTCGCACTCAGGCGCGCGTGGTTCTCCGGCGCAGATGAAGCAGCTCGCCGGTATGCGCGGCCTTATGGCCAAGCCATCGGGCGAAATCATCGAAACACCGATTATTTCGAACTTTAAAGAAGGCCTTACGGTTCTTGAGTATTTCAACTCAACCCACGGCGCTCGTAAGGGCCTCGCGGATACCGCGCTTAAGACGGCAAACTCTGGGTATCTCACCCGTCGTCTGGTCGATGTGTCGCAGGACTGCACCATTGTCGAGGAAGATTGCGGCACTGAAAAGGCGCTGGAAATGAAGGCAATCGTTCAGGGCGGCACGGTCATCGCGTCGCTTGGCGAGCGTATTCTTGGCCGCACCACGGCTGAGGACATTATCGACAGTAAGGATGACAGCGTTCTGGTCCCTGAAGGTACGTTGCTGGACGAGGCTCTGGTCGCTGCTATTGAAGCGATCGGTATCCAGTCTGCACGCATTCGTTCACCGCTGATCTGCGAAAGCAAGATGGGCGTGTGCGGCAAATGCTATGGCCGTGATCTTGCGCGTGGTACGCCAGTTAATATCGGTGAGGCAGTTGGTGTTATCGCTGCTCAGTCCATTGGTGAGCCAGGCACACAGCTTACCATGCGTACCTTCCACATCGGCGGCGCAGCGCAGCTTAACGAGACATCTAACCTCGAAGCCGTGGCAGATGGCACGCTTGAGTTGCGCGATATGCCGACGATCACAGATAGCCGTGGCCGTCGCCTCAGCCTTGCCCGTAATGGTGAGCTGGCGATCATCGATGATGAAGGCCGTGAACGTGCTGTGCATCGCCTGCCTTATGGTGCGGTGATTATGTTTGAAAACGGCGCTAAGGTGAAGAAAGAAGATCGCATCGCCGAATGGGATCCGTTCACTATGCCGGTGATCACAGAAAAGCCGGGTATTGTGAAATATCAGGACCTGATCGACGGCAAAACACTTACCGAGCAAACGGACGAAGCCACTGGCATAGCGCAGCGCGTTGTCAGCGAATATCGTGTGTCTGCCCGCAGTAAGGAAGACCTGCGTCCGCGTCTCACTCTGCTTGATGACGAGAGCGGTGAAACAGCACGCTATATGCTCGCTATCGGTGCTACGCTGTCGGTCGAGGATGGCCAGGCGGTTAAGGCAGGCGATGTGTTGGCGCGTGTATCTCGCGAAGCCGCCAAGACGCGCGACATCACCGGCGGTCTGCCGCGTGTTGCCGAGCTGTTTGAAGCGCGTAAACCCAAGGACAATGCGATTATCGCCAAGGTCTCTGGCCGTGTTCAGTTCCTCAAGGATTATAAAGCCAAGAGGAAGATCGCGATTCAGCCGGAAGATGATGGCGATGCCGTTGAATATCTGATCCCCAAGAGCAAGGTGATCGACGTTCAGGAAGGCGACTATGTCAAGCGTGGCGACAATCTGATCGGTGGTTCGCCTGACCCGCATGACATTCTTGAAGTGCTCGGCATTGAGCCGCTGGCCGAATATCTCGTCAGTGAAATTCAGGAAGTCTATCGCTTGCAGGGCGTGAAGATCAACGACAAGCACATCGAGACGATCGTTCGTCAGATGTTGCAGAAGGTCGAGATCACCAATGGCGGCGATACAACGCTTCTGGCAGGTGAACAGGTCGATGCAGAAGAAATGCACGAATTGAATGCGAAGCTGGCACCGGGGCAGACTCCAGCCGAAGGCAAGCCGATCTTGCTGGGTATCACCAAGGCGTCGTTGCAGACCCGCAGCTTCATCTCGGCGGCTTCTTTCCAGGAGACCACCCGCGTGCTCACGCAGGCGGCGGTTGAAGGCAAGAAGGATACGCTGATCGGTCTCAAGGAGAACGTCATTGTTGGCCGCCTCATTCCGGCAGGTACTGGCGCGGGCATGAATCGTATGCGCGTTACTGCTAGCAGTCGTGATGCGGCCCTTCGTGCTTCGCTTCGTAGCCTCGAGCAGCATCTTGTTGCACCGGAAACGGCGGAAGAAGAACATGCAGCTGAGCTACAGCAAGGCCCGGAAGCCGCTATTGGCGACGACCCGCTTGGTAAGGTTCAGGGTGACGATTTCACCACTGAAGATATGGATTGATCAGAGCAATAACTGACTGATTTAAGAGTCTGAAAAAAGGCCCCGCCAGAGTGATCTGGCGGGGCCTTTGTCTTATGGCGGGACAGAAATTTACGGCAGTTGAGGAGTATTAACAAAGGGTATATAACTCCGAATCGATAATAAAAACTAATGGTCGCAATTTTTCAAACACTCGATCGGAAGGATATGAGATGAGAAAAGTTGCTCTTACTATTGCAACAACATTGCTGGCAACGACGTCTTTCGCTGCCGTTTCCCAGGCTGCTACGGTTATTCTGGACCCTACAGGGCGTGGCTGGATTGAACAAACCGGCGGCGATAATGGTGTCAGCGCGACCAACAATTATATTGTTGGCAATTGCGGCGCTGGCGACTGTAATGACGGCGAGTTCCGTAACCACTTCGCTTATGACATCCCTGTATTTTTGCCAGGCCAGGTTCTGACCGGCGTTGTTTTTAAATTCGACGCGGGCAATATTAAAGATGAACAGGCTTCGAGCCTTGAGGTTCAATTTACATCGACCACCTCTATTGCCAGCTTTAGCGATTTGGGTGTCGGCACTGCTTATGGCAGTCAGGTTTTTACCGGGGCCGATGATAATGTTGTTTTCGATCTGACATTCAACGCTGCTGCTATTGCAGATATCACAGCGGCTGCAGGCGGCCAGTTTCTCCTGAGTGGCCGTGTTATTTCGCCGACCCTGTTTGGTGCTACCCAGCCCAATCAATTTGCAGCGGGAACCACTAGCGGTAGTGACATCACTCAGCTTGAACTGACATTCACAGATGTGGCAGGTGGCATTCCTGAGCCAGCTACATGGGCGATGATGATCATTGGCTTTGGCGCTATCGGTGCTTCCATGCGTCGTCGCAAGAAGGTTGCTGTGACTTACGCCTGATCGAAGCTGATCATTATGCTATGAGACCCCGCTGGAGCGATCCGGCGGGGTTTTCTGTCTGCTATATTGCATAGAAGCCATGTAGAAGGGCCTTAATGCAGATCGATTCTCTCTTCATATACCCTGTCAAAAGCCTGAGTGGCATAGCCTTGCCTCAAGCGCAGGTGATGAGGCGTGGGGTGGCGGGTGATCGGCGCTGGATGATCGTCGATGAGGGTAGTCGCTTTGTTACCCGGCGTGAGCTGCCAGCGCTGGCAGCGATTAGGATGCAGGCGGAAGCGGATGGTCGTTATCGGCTTATAGGGACATCAGGTGAGGCGCTGTTGGAGCCAGAAATCTCTTCGTCCCTGAAGGCAGAGGTTCAGGTCTGGCGTGATATTGTTGACGCGATTGTGGTTGAGAATGACGCCAGTCGGCTGATTTCGGATATTGCAGGCCGGAGCCTGCGTCTTGCTTATATGCCTGAGAGCACACAGCGGCTCATCGATCCGAGCTTTGCCAGCCCGCAGGACCGTGTCAGCTTTGCAGATGGCTACCCTATATTGGTCACGACGCAGGCATCATTGGCTGCGCTCAACGCTGCTCTGGATAGACCTGTGCCTATGGAGCGCTTTCGTCCGAATGTCGTTCTGTCAGGTGATGTGAGTGCATGGGCTGAACGAGGGTGGCAAGCGGTGCACACTGCGCCGCTCAGCTTGCGATTGGCCAAACCTTGTTCGCGCTGCATTGTCATTACGCAAGATCATCACAGTGGTGAGCGGCATGAAGGCAATATGCTACCATCGGCATTGCGCACACTCGGCCAGAGCAACAAGGAAGGGGCGCTGTTTGGCATGAATGCCATCCCCGACAGGGAAGGCGTCATATGCGTTGGCGATGCTGTGAGCGCGGCTCTGCTTTAGCCGTTGATTAGCCGCATTGGCCGCGATGCATCAGCTTTTGGTCTGCCAGCACCAGCGCCATCATTGCTTCGACTACGGGTACACCGCGTATGCCCACGCAGGGGTCATGGCGGCCCTTGGTAATGATCTCGCTGGCTTCTCCATCTCGCGTTACGGTTTCTACCGGAATCAAGATTGAGCTGGTCGGTTTGAAGGCAACGCGGACACGCACGGGCTGACCGGTCGATATGCCACCCGCAATACCGCCTGCATGATTGGCGAGAAATTCTGGCTGATTGCTTTCGCTGGGTCGCATTGGGTCGGCATTTTCTTCACCGCGCAGAGTAGCGGCTGCAAAACCATCGCCAATTTCTATGCCTTTGACCGCATTGATACTCATCATTGCGCTCGCTAACGCCGCATCCAGCTTGGCATAAAGGGGCGCGCCCCATCCGGCAGGAACGCCGGTTGCGATACATTCCACAACAGCGCCCAGCGAGGAGCCATCCTTGCGTGCGCCATCGACCAGAGTTGCCCACCGCGCGGCAGCTTCTTTGTCCGGGCAGAAAAACGGATTGTTGCCAATCTCATTTGCGTCAAAATTTGCCATATCAATAGCATCGCCGCCGATGGCGCTGACAAAGCCAAGGATAGTGACTTCTGGCACAACCAATCGCGCGACCGCGCCCGCTGCCACGCGCGATGCCGTTTCGCGCGCGGACGATCGCCCGCCCCCGCGATAGTCGCGAAAGCCATATTTGGCGTCATAGGCATAGTCGGCATGGCCCGGACGATAGGCCTTGGCGACCTCACTATAATCTTTCGAGCGCTGGTCGATATTTTCGATCATCAGGCTGATCGGGGTGCCCGTCGTTTTGCCTTCAAATACGCCAGAGAGGATACGGACCTGATCCGGCTCTTGCCGCTGTGTGGTAAATTTCGAGGTGCCGGGGCGGCGCTTGTCTAGGAAAGGCTGCATGTCGCTCTCGCTCAGGCTCAGCCCGGGAGGGCAGCCGTCTACCATCGCGCCTATAGCTGGCCCGTGGCTTTCTCCCCATGTGGAGAAGCGGAAGAGATGACCAAAGCTGTTGAAACTCACCTTATTTGTCCAACGCGATGTCTGGGGCGTCTTCAGCCTTCATGCCGATGACATTGTAACCGGCATCAACATGATGGATTTCTCCGGTCACGCCACTGGACAGATCAGAGAGCATATAGAGGCCCGCGCCCCCCACATCGTCGATGGTGACATTGCGGCGCATGGGTGAGTTCAGCTCGTTCCATTTGAGGATATAGCGGAAATCGCCAATGCCGGATGCTGCCAGTGTCTTGATCGGGCCGGCGGAGATGGCATTAACACGAATATTTTCCGGTCCCAGATCCATCGCCAGATATTTGACCGAGGTTTCAAGCGCGGATTTGGCCACGCCCATGACATTATAATGCGGAATGACCTTTTCAGCGCCATAATAAGAGAGCGTCAATATACTGCCGCCCTCAGGCATCATTGCCCGCGCACGCTTCGTGACGGCGACAAGGCTATAGGCTGAGATGTTCATCGTTAGCAGAAAATTTTCGAGGCTGGTGTCGACATAGCCGCCCCGCAGCTCATTCTTGTCGGAAAAGCCAATGGCGTGAACGACAAAATCGAGCGTGCCCCAACGCTCTTTAATGGTATCGAAGGCGGCATCCAGAGCATCCATGTCGGACACATCGCAAGGCACCAGAAAATCTGAGCCAACTTCAGCGGCGAGCGGGCGCACGCGCTTCTCCAGAGCTTCCCCCTGATAGGAGAACGCCATTTCTGCACCCTGTGCATGGAGTGCTTTTGCGATACCCCATGCCAGTGATTTGTCATTGGCAAGCCCCATGATGAGGCCCCTTTTGCCTGCCATCAAACCCGTCATGCGCTTTTAACCTCTTGTTCTGTTTTCATATCTTCGCTTTCGGCTTCCGGAAATTCTGCCAGTGCCGCGTTTAGCTCAGCGCCAATTACCATGCCTAGCCCCACGAGAAAGAAAAAAATGAGTGTCAGCATGATCCCAGCCATGCTGCCATAGATGAGATCATAGGTCGAAAGGTGCGATAAGACCCACGGAAGTAACAACACTATGCCATACCACCAGAGGGCTGTGAACAGTGCGCCTGGCCATTTAGGGAAATGTGGCGCGCGATATGCGCCGGGTGTCAGCGAATAAAACAGGGCATAGAGCGCAATCATGAGAATAGTGAGGGGAGCCAGCTTGGTAGCAGCCACGAAATTAATAGCATGGTCTGCAAAAGGGGATATGCGAACGAGAAATTCCTCAATGCCTTCGAGGGCTACCTGTGCCGCAAAGGCTGCCATCGCCAGAATTACGCTCAGGACGATGAGGCCGATAGCGCGAAGCCGGTAATGCCAGAAGGGGTGTCCGCTAGTTGTACCATAAGCGCGGCGTAATATGTCTCGGATCGTCTCGATGAGGCTGGCGGTGGTCCACAGGCCGACAGCAATGCCCAGCCAGAGGATGCCAGAGCCGGCCCGGGCGCTCAAAACATCCTCTATCGGCGCGCGCAGTGCATTGGCTACACTAGGCGGTACGGCATAGAGAAATGCTTCGACAGCGGCCGTGCCATCCTGCGTGCGTCCCAATATGTTTGCTATGGTTGCGGCGATGATGAAGAATGGGAAAAGAGCGAGCAGGGAGAGGTAGGCGAGGTTGCCTGCATGAATGAAGCCCTCGCTATAGACGCCAATCGCCACACGCTTCATGACTTCCCTGCCATAGGCGACAGGGTGGATCCGGCCTTGCAGGTCTTTCCTGAGAAACCCCTGTGCCCCGTGGCGACGTTCATAGCGACGCGCTTCAGGGGAGATGGGGGAGTTTTCCGGCATGATGTTATGAACAGCCGGCTAATTGACCATGGAATCGCGAATGGGGCGGTCGTCCTGCCAGTCGGAGAGAAACTGCATGAGCGACAGGTCGTCGGCCGGCACATCAATCATTAATGTGACAAGCTGGTCGCCGCGTCCTCCACCTTTGGCTGAAAACCCCTTACCTTTGAGCCGCAATATTTTGCCAGAGCTGCTGCCTGCAGGGATGCCCAGCATGACGGGGCCGTCTACTGTAGGCACTTTCACTTTGCCTCCATTTATAGCCTCGGGCAGGGTGATGGGCAGGTCGAGCCGAACATCGTTGCCTTCACGCTTAAAGAAAGGGTGGCTCCGCACTTCGATAGTCACGATAGCATCGCCTGCGCCGCCCGGCCCGGCCTGGCCCTTGCCTGCAAGACGCATTTGGGTGCCGTCTTCGACTCCGGCAGGGAGCTTGAGGTCAATCGTTTTACCATCCTGGAGTGTGATGCGTTGGCTGGCGAGCGTTGCTGCATCGATAAAGTCTACAGGAAGACGGTAATTCACATTGGCGCCACGCTGGGCTTGCCTGCTGCCACGGCCACGTCCAAAGCCGGAGAAACCACCTCCTCCCTGACCCGCGCCTGCCTGCCTGCTACTGCCACCAAATAGCCCCTCGAAAATATCGCTGAAATCGCCGCCAGTATTATATTCGAAACCAGCAGATGACCCGCCACCCGGTCCATAAGCGCCATGATTGCGCCCGCCTCCGCCGCCAAAGCCGAATGGGGCTGTCGGGTTACCATCTGCATCTATCTCGCCCCGGTCGAAGCGCGCGCGCTTGTCCTTGTCTGAAAGCAGGTCATAGGCATTGGTGACATTCGAGAAGCGTTCCGCCGCCTTTGGATTGTCTTTGTTGCGATCAGGGTGCAGCTCTTTTGCCAGCTTGCGATAGGCGGATTTGATCTCGCTCTCGCTTGCGCTGCGTGATACGCCCAATATGCTATATGGATCGGCCATTCTGCTCTGATTATCCGCTTGTTTCCTGTTGTCATATACCATGTGGCGCACAGACCGGCTCGCTTCAAGAAGAAGCTGCATGGAAAATGTCATGCCGCCTCGACAGTATCCTTCGCGCACAGTAGGAAACAGGCATGACAAATGATCCTTTTGCCTTGTTTGAGGAATGGTATGTGTTGGCGCGTGAGCGCGAACTGAATGATAGTAATGCGATGGCGTTGGCGACGGCGGACGCACAGGGGCGGCCTTCTGTACGCATGGTGTTGCTGAAGGGGCATGGGCCGGAAGGCTTTATCTTCTATACCAATTTTGAAGGACGTAAGGCAGCAGATTTGCTGGCCAACCCATATGCATCCTTGCTCTTTCATTGGAAGTCATTGAGGCGACAAATCCGCATCGAAGGCAGCGTATCACGCGTGGATGATGCGATGGCTGATGCATATTTTGCCAGCCGGAGTCGCGACAGCCAATTGGGCGCATGGGCTTCCGACCAATCACGCCCGCTCGCGTCACGTGATGTTTTTATGGCGCGTTATGAAGAAATGGCTGCGAAATTTGAAGGGCAGGATGTACCGCGTCCGCCGCATTGGTCAGGCTTTTGCCTTAAGCCGGATCACATCGAATTTTGGCAGGACCGCGAGCACCGATTACATGAGCGACGGGTCTATGAGCCGGATGGCCAGGGTGGCTGGAGCGAGGGTATGTTGTACCCATGAGCCAGAAACAGCCGACATTAGAACAACGTGGGCGTTTGACGCAGCGAGCGGCGCTGGCGAGTGTCGCGGTTGCGAGTATATTGCTCGTGCTGAAAGCGGGTGCTTTCTGGCAAACCGGTTCTGTAGCTGTGTTAGGCTCGCTCGCTGATACTGGTCTCGACCTGGTGGCGAGTATCGTGACATTCATGGGTGTGCGCTATGCTGCCATGCCGGCGGATCATGATCATCGTTTCGGTCATGGTAAAGCTGAAGCGCTGGCTGCTCTGTTTCAGGTCACGCTCATCACAATAGCGGCGCTCGGTTTGGCGTGGGAATCCGCGCGCCGCATGCTTTCCGGTGTGCATGAAACGCAGGCGCCGGAGGCGGGCATTGGTGTTTCGATCATTGCAATTATTTTGAGCTTTGTGCTGGTTGTCTATCAAAAGCGGGTGATCGCGCGCACGGGTTCGCTCGCTATCGGTACGGATAACCTCCATTACCAGTCTGACTTTTTCCTCAACCTCTCGGTAATCGTCGCGCTGGTGCTTGATCAATATGTGGGCATTAGTGGTGCTGATCCGATCTTTGGCATTATTATAGCGATTTGGTTGGGGTGGAATGCATGGCGCTCCGCATCAGAGGCGGTCGATGATCTGATGGACAAGGAATGGTCGTTGGAAGAACGGCAGAATTTTGTTGATCTCGCCTCGCGCCACCCAAAGCTGGAGGGCATTCACGATATGCGCACACGCACGAGCGGGGCACAGCGGTTTGTACAATTTCATGCCACTATGGACCCGAATATGACACTCCGTCAGGCCCATATTGTGATGGATGAAATTGAAGCGGCGCTGCACAAAGAATTTCCAGGTGTCGACATATTAATCCATGCCGACCCCGAGGGGCATGTTGAGGGTGGTGCTGATCCGTTGCGTGGTATGGAAGCACAGACGCTATTGGCGGAAGAAGAAGCAGAGACCGCCAAGGGCTAGGGGCTGTTGAGTTTCAGCCCTGCCGGTCTGCAAATGCCGCTTTTTCGTGCTTCCGATGCAGTACGCTGCGCTTCGGGTCACTAGCTGGGAAATAGCTCTATAAGGCCCGCAAGTGCTGCGCGCAGTGGCACGCGTTCTTCCTGCGTTGATATGCCCATACGCACGACGACCAGTTTTTGACTGGGTGAAATCAATATATACTGGCCATGATGCCCTACAGCTCCGAACAGGCGTCTGGAAGCCCAGCCGGGGAAAAGCGGGTTTTCCGGCCCCTGCCTATTGAGCCACAGATGCCCACCATAAGCCGGGTTGCGCTGGGAAGGGCTGGTCATGAACTCGATCCAGCGAGCCGATAATAGCTGGTGGCCATTGACCCGGCCCTTGTTGCGGAGCAGTTCTCCAAAGCGTGCGTAATCGCGTGGTGTCATATGCATCATCGCACCGCCAATCATTGTGCCATGCGGATCGAATTCGGGGGTCAGGCTGTCGAGACCGGCAGGTGCCATTAGCCGCCCCTGGACAAATTCCAACATTGCTTTGCGGCGAGTGTCGGGATTTTCACTGGCTGTCAGCATGCGAGTCATCAGGTCACACAGGATGATCGTATCGGCGGACGAATAGACGAACATGTTCCCCGCCGGACGGGCAACTGGCTTGGATTCGGCATAGCTGGCCATGTCCTGTGCGCCATCGGTGAAAAGCATGCGCACTGCATCGCTCTCATAGCGTGGAGCTGCATCTTCCTTATGCTCAAGGCCAGATGTCATCTGTAGCAAATGGCGTAAGGTTATGGCGCCGCGCGGGTCGCCCGGCTGGCTCCATGCTTTGACAGGCACGGGCGTATCAAGCGCTAGCCGCCCATCCGATACCATCAGCCCGACAAGCGCTGCCGTTATGGTTTTGCCGAGTGAACGGGAGAGTAGTTTCGTTTCTTGCTCTATGCCTGCGCCATAGCGTTCGGCAACGACCTTGCCATCATGCATCACAACCAATGCTTGAGTCGCACCGACTGTCTCATTGTCAAAAACAGGCTCTATGGCGGTTGCAAGCGTTGCTGTGCTGATACCTGTTGTCTTTTCAAGCGTCGTATATTGCGCAACCTTGCTTGATTGTGCATCGCTGCGCTGGAGTGGTGATGTCAGCATCGCACATACAAACAGGGCAGCACTTGCGCGCCGAAAGCTTTTGCTGTTGATGGGCTTTGTCATGGCAACGCATCTACCACAGTTACATTAAAAGGGCAGTCATGGATCGCTTTAAAATCGTAAAATGGGCTGCTCTCGTCTTGCTGATCGCTGCTATAGTGTATGTGGTTTGGCAATGGTCGCATTGGAGGGCATTGGGTGAGGCAGGATCTGCTTATGCAGCTCGTATCACATGCTCATGTCGCTATGTGCAGGAGCGTAGCGCAGAAAGTTGTGAGCGCGATATAGAAGAAGATGGTTCGCTTGTATCTCTGACAGAACTGCCGGATGAGAAGGCGATTATCGGAAGCGTGCCACTATTGGGGCGTGCAAAAGCGCAGTTCAGGCCAGGCTATGGTTGTGTCATGCAGCCGGAATGAGCTGGTCCACTGCGCTATATGTTTGTGCGATCCAGCCGCCCCCTAATATCCGATCGCCATCATAGAATACGGCCGCCTGGCCTGGTGCGACGCCATATTCCGGTTTGTCGAAGATAAGCTGGTCCCCATCCAGCCGCGCGGGCACAGGTTTGGCGAGCGAGCGTACTTTCGCCTGTAGCTGGCCGGAGAAATTGCCCCCCAACCAGTTAATATCGCTGATCTGCGCCTGATCGACAGCGAGCGCGGCCTTGGGGCCAACGATGACGCGGCGATTAGGCGCGTCAATTTTGATCACATAAAGTGGTTCGGGCTGGCCCCCAATATCCAGGCCTCTACGCTGGCCGACCGTATAATGGATCAACCCCTTGTGCCGCCCTAATATGGTGCCATCAAGGTGGACAATCTCACCATCAGCCTCAGCTTCGGGACGAACCTTGCGCACGATTGCGGCATAATCGCCTTCCGGCACGAAGCAGATATCCTGGCTGTCTGGCTTCATAGCTACAGTCAGGCCCAGATTAGTGGCGATTTCACGCACCTGTCCTTTGGGCAGGCCACCTAGCGGGAAGCGTAGATAATCGAGTTGGTCTTGCGTAGTAGCAAACAGAAAATAGCTCTGATCACGGGCAGGGTCAGCAGCGCGATGTAATTGTGCCCCGCCATCAGCCCCGATTACGCGTCGGACATAATGGCCGGTGGCAAGACAATCCGCGCCAAGGTCTCGCGCTAATGTGAATAAATCGGTGAATTTGACACCCATATTGCATTTAACGCAGGGAATTGGTGTGCGCCCCGCCATATATTCGTCGGCAAAATCTTCGATCACCGTTTCGCGGAAGCGGCTTTCATAATCGAAAACATAATGGGCTATGCCGATTCGGTCGGCCACGGCGCGGGCATCACGAATGTCTTGCCCTGCGCAGCAACTACCCGCGCGACTAACCGCTGCGCCATGATCATAGAGCTGGAGCGTGACCCCAATCACCTCCGCGCCGGTCTGCGCTGCCAATGCTGCCACTACGCTCGAATCCACGCCGCCAGACATCGCTACGACGATTTTGCGGTCGGAATAGGGCGTATTGAGCTGAAAATCAGCGCTATGGGAAAGCTGTGTCATGCTGCGCATATAGAAACGCCGGGCTCGGGATGCACCCTTTTTATAGCGGTTAGTGGCGCTGGGCACATAATCTTAACCGGGTCGTTAGGAAAGACTAACAGCTCATAACCAGCCAATTTACCTGACTTTATCCATTTCCGATTAGTTTCCTCGCTTATGGATCTGAGTTTCACCTTAAAGCCGCGAGGCCGAGCTACCCGTTGGGTTGCTTCTCTTGCGGATATTGAGGCGGCAGCAGAGCGGCGGCGCGACATAAGCGCATGTGGCACTGCTGTGGATTTCCTGCGGGGGCAGGATAGTGAGTCCGGCTTGGTCCATGCACTGGCGCACGTAGCGGCGCCGGAAACACGCGGTCTGATCGACACCGTAATTTTGGGCGGAAGTTTTAATCCGTCCATCGCACGTCAACTGTTGGTGGGGAAAAGAGGGTGAAGATGCCGTTAACCTTCGCGCTTTAGCCGATGTTCAAGGCTGAGCTGCATAAGGGTGGCATCGACAACATAAAACAAGGCCCCGCGCCGTTGATTGAGGTAGTAATGATCGAGAACCAGAAAATCCGACCTGCACAGGTAGTCGGTCCACTGGGAGAACCACTAACGTTGGATTCCCTGCCCGCTGCGGGCACGACCCGCTGGGTGGTCCGCCGCAAAGCTGAAGTAGTTGCCGCTGTTAATGGTGGTCTGCTCAGTGTCGATGAAGCCTGCGAACGCTATTCGCTGACGCTGGAAGAATTTGCCGGCTGGCAGCGCGCTGTAGATCGTGCCGGTATGCCTGGCCTGCGTGTAACTCGTATTCAGCACTATAAAACGCTCTACGAACGTCAGCAGCGTTATTGATATCAAGTATTTGCGCTGCCCCATCGAAATGATGGGGGCAGTGCCACCTGCCTCTCTTTAAGCGATGCATTGTGCGACGACTGGCCGCTTGCCTTATGGGCAGGCGGTCATTTTTGTGGTTGGGTATGCTGGCCTGATATGTTGAAATCCAACGTTTGTTGGTTCGCTGATATCTTGCCTCCTTTGCGCTCACTGGAACTCTCTTGCCGTAATATCGTTATGTAATAATCCCGGGCATTGGCCAGGGGGTCGGTTTGTCCGTCAGCATGCGAAACAAAGGGAGGTTGGAAATGGGTTTGATATTATGGCTTGTTGTTGGTGGCGTCATTGGCTGGCTAGCCAGCCTGATTATGCGCACTGATGCCCAGCAGGGCATATTTATGAACATCATTGTCGGCATTGTCGGTGCTTTTATTGGTGGGCTATTGATTTCGGGCGGTTCGATCGGCAGCGGGCTGACATTGAACAGTTTTCTTGTCTCACTATTAGGCGCGGTTCTGCTGTTGGGCGTGGTGAACCTCATTCGCCGTGGTTCTGTGCGCTGACCCGAAGGCACTTGTTGTGATGACCCGGAAAAGGCCTGTGTTTACAGGCCTTTTTCATGTTTCAGCCAGATTGGTTCAACTTAGGTTCACTAACGCAGCATAAAGCCGTCTCTGTACTTGATTTGGAGGGCTTTCCCTACCATCTTACATATGCTGCGCGCCATGTAGGCCGTCAAATCAAGTATATTAATGGCTATGGTGCCATTTTGAGCATTCCGCTCGTATAGGAAGGCTGGCATGAATTTCGAATCCGGGTTTGCAGGGGAAAGCCTAGAGGTTGATGAATCTCGACTGCAACAGCGCAGGCGACTGATCTTTATTGTCGCGGCGGGGCTGGCGCTGTTGGTTGCCGTCCTCGCGATTGCCTATTTGAGCAGCGACAAGCAAGTTGCTGATACATCAGACCTTATACCTCGTGTGACTGTGATTACACCGGGTAGTGGCACTGTGTCATCGGTCATTAACGCGACAGGCACGATAGCGGCGCGTCGCGAGATGCCGGTGGGTGTTGTCGGCGAAGGCGGACAGGTTAAGGCTGTATTGGTTGAACCAGGCGACTGGGTGAAAGCCGGGCAGGTGCTGGCGCGTATTGAGCGTTCTGTGCAATCGCAGCAGCGCGCTTCACTGGCTGCGCAGCTTCAGGTGGCGCGGGCTGATGCGCGGTTGGCGCAAAATGATCTGGAGCGCGCACAAGCGCTGGTTTCTCGTGGTTTTGTCAGTAAGGCTGATATTGATCGCAAGACAGCGACACGCGATGCTGCCAGTGCGCGCGTGCGTGTAGCGGAAGCGCAATTGCAGGAGCAAAGCGCACGGTTGGGTCGGCTGGACCTTCGCGCACCTGCTGCTGGCCTTGTACTCACGCGTAATATCGAACCGGGGCAAGTGGTGTCGGCGGGTAACGGCGTGCTATTCAGATTGGCGAAAGGCGGGCAGATGGAATTGCTTGCCCGTATGAGTGAGGCTGATCTCGCGGGCCTTTATGTTGGCGCGTCTGCTTCTGTTACGCCAGTAGGTACCTCGTTGAGCTATGAGGGCGAGGTGTGGCAAGTCTCTCCGGTCATCGATCCGCAAAGCCGACAGGGCAATGCGCGTATAGCATTGCCTTATCATAAGAATTTGCGCCCCGGCGGGTTTGCTTCCGCACGTGTTATAAGTGGGCAGTCAGAGGCTGCAATTTTGCCGGAGTCCGCTATTCAGAATGATGCCAACGGCAGCTATGTCTATATCGTCAATGATGACGGCATTGTGGAGCGCCGCGATGTCAAAGTTGGGCAGGTGTCGGCAAAAGGTGTGGCGGTATCTGAAGGACTGAGTGGGCAGGAAAAGATCGTTGCATTAGCCGGCGGCTTTCTCACTCCGGGACAGAAAGTATTGCCGGAACTTGAAAATAACAAACCGCAAAGCAAATAGCTGACGCTGCGGATGTAGTGTGCAGATTGCGGAAAGGCCTGTCAGATGAATTTCCAAAATATATCCAGCTGGTCTATCCGTAATCCGGTCCTGCCGTTGGTGTTGTTCGCTGCATTGCTTCTGGCGGGTATCGTGTCCTTCATTCGCATGGATATCAATAATAACCCTGACGTTAGCTTTCCTGCTGTTCGGGTTGCTGTGGGGCAGCCTGGTGCCGCACCAGCTGAACTGGAAACGCAGGTCACGCAACGCGTGGAAGCGGCGGTGCGTGGTATTAATGGTGTTGATGAAATCATCTCTTTTGCCCGTGAGGGCAGCAGCATTACTATGGTGCAGTTCGCTATAGGTACGCCTGTTGATCGCGCTGTTAATGATGTACGCAATGCTGTTTCCGAGATCCGCAGTGATTTGCCCGATGGCATATTAGAGCCGCAAATTACCCGTGTTGATATTGCGGGCGGGCCGATTGCCTATTTTAGTGTCGAAACCACGGATATGACTCTGGAGCAGCTAAGCTGGTTCGTGGATAATGTTGTAGCCAAACGGCTCTTAGGCATTGAAGGCATGGCAGCGGTTAGTCGCGGTGGTGGTGTGTCGCGTGAAATCCGCGTTATATTGAAGCCGGATAAGATACAGGCTTTGGGGGTTTCGGCACCGCAGATCAACCAGCAGCTGCGCCAGATGAACATCAATGCTGCAGGTGGGCGCACAGAAATCGGCGGCGCAGAGCAATCGGTACGTGTATTGGGCAATGCTCAAACCGCTTATGCGTTAGGCCAGACGCAAATTCAGTTATCTGGTGGTCGCTCAGTACGTCTGGATGAGATCGCCGATGTTCGTGATATGTATGCCGAGCAGCGGTCTATTTCGTTGATGAATGGGCGTCAGGTTACTAGCATCTCACTTGAGAAGTCCAAAGGTGCTTCGGATATCAGCGTTTATGATACGGCGCTGAAAGAGCTGGACGCAATCGCCAAAGAGAACCCCAAAGTCCGCTTTACCAATCTGTTCACAAGCGTTGAGTATACCCGCAGCCAATATCATTCTGCAATGACGGCTATGATTGAAGGGGCGTTCCTCGCTGTTATTGTTGTGTATCTCTTTCTGCGGGACTGGCGTGCAACCTTTATTTCCGCGCTGGCTATCCCACTTTCGGCAATACCGGCTTTCTGGTTCATGGATATGATGGGCTTTACGCTCAATACCTTGTCCTTATTGGCGCTTAGTCTCGTTGCGGGCGTGCTGGTGGATGACGCTATCGTTGAGATTGAGAATATCGTCCGGCATATGCGCATGGGCAAATCCGCCTATCAGGCGTCTATTGATGCGGCGGATGAAATAGGTCTGGCCGTGGTTGCAACGACGATGTCAATCGTTGCTGTGTTTTTACCCGTGGCGCTTATGCCGGGAATTTCCGGGCAGTTTTTCATCCAATTTGGCATGACTGTTGTCGTTGCTGTGCTTATCAGCCTCGCTGTCGCCCGCATGATTACACCTATGGTCGCGGCCTATTTTCTCGAGGCTCAAGGCAAAGCCAGCCATGGTGAGGGTCCGTTGATGGACCGTTATATGAATGTCCTCAAATGGTCACTTGAGCACCGCTGGAAGATAGTACTGTTTGGCGGTGGGGGGTCGCTGATTGCAACGATCATTGCCTTTTATTCTCTGCCCTTCACATTCCAGCCTACGCTCAACACGGATTATAGCCAGGTCAATATTGAGTTGGTGCCTGGTACGACACTTGATCAGAGCCGTAAGGTGACGCAGCAAGTTGCGGACCTTTTGAGCGAAGATAAAGAGGTCGTTGATGCGGCGTTTGCGGATATTACGCCTACAAAATCGACAGTGTTTCTTACCTTGCGCAAGGACCGCCCAATTAGCAGTGTTGACTGGGAGCGTGACGCTGGACTGAAGCTGGCACAGGTTGCAGATGCGCGTGTAAGCTTTCAGGCGCAGGATAATGGTGGCCCCGGTAGTGGGCGTGATATCACAATCATGCTGGGCAGTGATAATGCCGCTTTGCTTGAGCAAGCAGCGCAAAAGCTTGTGCGAGAAATGGCGGGAGTGTCTGAGGTCCGGGCACCACGGCTTAATGGCAACATCAAACGCCCGGAAATTATCGTCAAACCACGCATGGATTTGGCTGCTGATCTGGGCGTAACTACTGTATCCTTGAGTCAGGCTATCCGTATCGCAACGCTTGGCGATATTGACCAGAATAGCGCCAAATTCTCTCTCGCTGACCGTCAGGTACCTATCCGTGTTTCTATCGATGAAGATTCGCGGCGCGATATATCGACGATCGAAAATATGCCTGTACCTACGGCAAATGGTGGTTCTGTCCCGCTTAAGCTTGTGGCAGACATCAGCTTTGGTGCCGGACCAACAGAAATTCGCCGATACAATCAGGTGCGCCGTGTTGTGATCGGTGCAGATCTTGCCCCTGGTGTCGTCATGAGCGAGGCAATGAAAAAAATCGAGCAACTACCAACTTATGCTAACCTTCCAAAAGGGGTACGGAAGCTCGAAGTTGGTAGTACCAAATGGGAGAACGAGATGATCAATAATTTCATCGTCGCCGTTGCTTCTGGCATATTGCTTGTGCTCGCTGTGTTGATCCTGCTCTATAAGCGGGTGACACCACCCTTTGTGAACTTGGGGTCACTCATTCTGGCGCCCTTGGGTGGCGCGTTGGCGCTGCACCTTACGGGCACCCCCATCTCTATGCCGGTGTTGATTGGGACTTTGATGCTGCTGGGTATTGTTGCGAAAAACTCGATCCTGCTGATCGACTTTGCGCTGGAAGAAATGGCCAAGGGTGTTTCCAAATATGATGCGATTATAGATGCAGGGCATAAGCGCGCCCAGCCTATTGTGATGACCACTGTGGCGATGGTCGCGGGCATGGTGCCCACTGCCCTGTCGCTCTCGGGTGATTCTGCATGGCGCGCGCCTATGGGGGTCACCGTGATTGGCGGGCTGATCCTCTCGACGCTATTGACCCTGCTCATTGTGCCTGCATCGTTCAGTCTTGCGCTTGGGATTGAAAATAAGGTTGGCCCGCATCTTCGTAAGCGCTTGCTCACCTATAAACCGGGTGATGATGCAGCAGATCGAGCGGCACAAGAGCCTGCCGAATAAGTAAGAGACAGATAAATGGCCTGTACGGCTTGCAACAAGGGTGCAGATCGTCTGTTATCAGGTGAATGACCTCACGCGTTTCACCTGTTGCAGATATCGAACAGCCCGACCGTCGTATGCATATGGTTGCGACCGGGTTGTTACTGGCAATGGCACTGGTGTTTATTGCGGCGCGCTGGTTTGAAGATGTACACCCTGCCGCTGGCTTTGTGCAGGCCTTTGCAGAAGCGGCGATGGTTGGTGGGTTGGCCGACTGGTTCGCTGTGACGGCGTTGTTTCGCCACCCGCTTCGTTTGCCCATTCCGCACACAGCGATCATTCCGCGCAACAAAGACCGAATTGGTGATGCGCTGGCGACTTTTCTGCAGAGTAATTTCCTTGTGCCGCAAGTAGTAGCGCGACGTATGGGGCGGCTCGATGTTGCAGGCGCGATTGGACGCTTTCTGGCGCAGCCTGATGGCGGCATGGCAGGCAGGCTGAGGCTGGGAGCTTCGCGTCTCGCCGCGGATATACTGGAAGCGATGGATCAGGAGCGGCTGGGCGGTATAGCTAAGGGTGCGCTTGTACAGCGGCTCTCTGCTCTCAATCTTGCTCCATTGCTGGGGCAAGCGCTTGATGCCGCTATGCGCGAGGGGCGACATGAGCCTGTGCTGGACAATGGCATTCGATGGGCTGCGCGCACGCTTGATGTGCATTCTGATATGATCCGGGAAATGGTGCATGAGCGAGCCGGCGCGATCATGCGTTTTACCGGGCTGGATGAAAAACTCGCCAATGCGATTATTGACGGGTTATTGAAGCTGCTGGTGGAAATGGAGGCGGATCCGCAACATCCGGTGCGCTTGCGTGCACTCAATGGTATGGAGCGGTTAGCGTGGCGGCTTCAGCATGAGAGCGAAATGCAGGACAAGGTTGCGACTATCCGTGACGAGATTATCGCCAACCCGGCGATGCAGCGCTGGATTGATGGATTGTGGGAGCAGGGGCGGACGGCGCTTTTGAAAGCAGCGCGTGACCCGGAAGCGGCGCTCGCGGGGCGGCTGGGCGAGGTGATGAAACAAGTGGGCGCGAATTTAGAAAGCGATATGCGGTTGAAGGCCATCATCAACCGCTTTGCCCGCCGCGCTGTTGTCGGGCTGACAGCGAGTTACGGTGATGGCATCGTCAAACTGGTGAGCGAAACCGTGCGTGGTTGGGACGCACAGACGATCACCGACCGTCTGGAGCGCACCGTCGGCCGCGACCTGCAGTATATTCGCGTGAACGGTACTCTGGTTGGCGGGCTGGTGGGCCTGGTGATCCATACGGTTGATGTGTTGATGTGAAGCGTGCGGGGAGTGGGTCGATTTGGCGCGACAAAGCTTGTACTGTTTGCTATAGGCGCGACATCACATCGAAATTTGCATGCAAGCCTTCGCTGTGACTGAGAGACTTTTCGCGCTCCCGCTTGCCTACGGGAGACAGTCTCTGACCTGTATTCATGCTATTCCACCATTTCGTTTTGTCGCTATCGGGCAGCATATCGCATGAGCCGCGCTATCAATATCGATGCGACTGTTGAGGAAGTTACCGCCAGTTGTGACAAACATGGCATCGGCATTTCATCGATAGAGCCGCTACAATCAGGCGGCACTCGGGTTGTGCTCAATAATAGCGATGACGCAGAAAAACTCCGCCGCCGCATGAAGGGCCAGATAATTGCTGGACTGGTCGTGCGCTCGGGCCTGTATATGGCGCGGCCACCACTTTCGCAGCGCTAAGCGCTGCACCAAGTTTCAAGTGCGTTGGCCGAGCTGGGCGGCGCACCTGTCTTATTCATATCCCGGCTCGGACTATGCTGATTGTTCTGTTGAGAGCAGCAGCGCACTACTAAGGAAATACCTATGCCTATCGGCACTGTAAAATTTTTCAACACAGACAAGGGCTATGGCTTCATCGCTCCTAATGACGGCGGCGATGATGCTTTTGTGCACATTACTGCGGTAGAGCGCGCCGGTCTGCGCACTTTGGATAAGGACCAGCAGGTTTCTTATGAGCTGGAAGAAGATCGTCGCGGCAAAATGGCCGCTGTGAACATCCAGCCTGCCTGATCTGTTTGATCATGAACACCAGAACGGCGCGGGGCTTCTCGCGCCGTTTTTGTTTGTGGCTTTTACCCGTCGCTGACCCGCTCGATATCCGCGCCGACGGCCTGTAGCTTTTCTTCCAGCCGTTCATAGCCCCGGTCGAGGTGGTAAACACGGTTTACCTGGGTTTCGCCACCCGCGACCAACCCCGCCAATATCAGGCTCATTGAGGCGCGCAGGTCCGTTGCCATGACGGGTGCGCCGGTCAGTTGCGTGACGCCGCGTACGACGGCCGTGCGGCCATTGACGGAAATATCCGCGCCCATACGCGCCAGCTCAGGCACATGCATATAGCGGTTTTCGAAGATGGTTTCGGTGAGCACACTTGCGCCGTCTGCCTGCGTCAGCATCGACATGAACTGCGCCTGCATGTCTGTGGGGAAGGCGGGGAAAGGCGCTGTGGAAAGGGCGGTCAGTGGTTTTAGCGGGCCGTTGGCAGTGATACGGATGCTGCTGCGCCCGGCTTCTACTTCAATGCCACAATCGCGCAGTGCCGTGAGTACCGCCTGCATATCATCGGCCTTGGCGCCGATCAGCTCGACATCACCACCGGTCATCGCTGCGGCGCAAGCATAGCTGCCCGCCTCGATCCGGTCTGGCATGACGGCATAAGTGGCGCCGTGCAGCCTTGGCTTGCCCGTAACGACCAGCCGGTCTGTCCCGACGCCTTCAATCTCTGCGCCCATAGCGATAAGCAGACGGCATAAGTCGACAATTTCCG
>Ga0316207_10000057_pt1 | contig 242686 bp, 219 predicted proteins | sample 6weekpyrite_MG_FD_204943 | JGI IMG/M metagenome (GOLD analysis project Ga0316207, IMG submission 204943) | Microbial mat bacterial communities from mineral coupon in-situ incubated in ocean water Damariscotta River, Maine, United States -... | ecosystem: Environmental > Aquatic > Marine >...
AATCAACCACGTGCATTAAAGCGTCGATCAAAGGCATATCCATTACTAAATACAACCAGGAAAGAAGCGTGTTTAGCTATAAATTAGCGGTCAGTCGTCTTAAAGAAGCAGTATTGGAGTCTGACCCCACTTTCTTCTTAGGTGGTATCCTGGTTTTTTGTTAAAATATAAAGCATGGATATCTCTCATATTTTAGATCAACTGAATGAGCCGCAACGTCAAGCGGTTACCTCTGAATCAAATTCTGTATTAGTCATTGCTGGTGCAGGTAGTGGCAAAACCCGTGTTTTAGTTCATCGCATCGTTTGGGCGGTGCAAATGCTTGGAATATCGCCTTATTCAATATTAGCGGTGACTTTCACCAACAAGGCTGCTGGGGAAATGCGCAGTCGCATTGAAGAGAAATTGTCAATTCCCGTTAAAGGCATGTGGGTTGGGACGTTCCATGGAATTGCTCATCGCTTGTTGCGTGCGCATTATCAACAAGCAGGTTTGCCAAGAACCTTTCAATTAATCGATTCAGATGATCAATTACGCATAGTTAAACGACTCATGCGGGACAACCAAATTGATGAAAGTCGCTGGCCAGCAAAAACCTTTCAGTGGTATATCAACGGCAAAAAAGATGAAGGTTTACGATCTAAAAACCTAGAAGCTTACAATGATAAAAACGAACAACAAAATATTCGTGTATACGCATTGTATGAGGCGGTATGTGAACAAAACAGTTTGTTGGATTTTGCGGAGTTGTTGTTACGTGCTCACGAATTGTTTCTGCAAAATCCTGATCTTCTGAGAATATATCAGCATCGTTTTCGACATATTTTGGTTGACGAATTTCAGGATACTAACTCGATTCAATATGCTTGGTTACGTTTGCTCGTGGGGGAGAGAAATCAGTTTTTTGTTGTTGGCGATGATGATCAGTCAATATATGGTTGGCGTGGTGCTAAGGTTGAAAATATTCAACGCCTTCAAGTGGAATATCCAGGAATAGAATTAATTCGACTGGAGCAAAATTACCGATCAACTGGAAATATATTGCGAGCGGCGAATGGATTAATCGAAAATAATGCCGATCGATTAGGGAAAAATTTATGGACCGCCGGCGAAGAGGGTGATCCTATAAAATTCTACCGAGCCTACAATGAGCGAGATGAGGCACGATTCGTTGTGGAGCGAATTGGTGCATGGGTGGCAGAAGGAAATTTGAGACAGGATTTTGCTGTTTTGTATCGATCAAATGCCCAATCCCGTGTATTAGAAGAAGCTTTGTTGATGGAGAACATACCTTATCGAATTTATGGAGGCATGCGATTTTTTGATAGAGCAGAAATCAAAGATGCACTGGCATATTTACGTTTAATGTCTAATAATTTTGATGACTATGCTTTTGAGCGTATTGTGAATACACCACCTCGAGGGATTGGCGACAAAACAGTATCTGTTATTCGCGCCAATGCATTGCAGGAAAATATTTCATATTGGAGTGCAATGGAAATTATTATTGAAGCGCAGGCTATTCCATCAAGGGCATTAAAAGCGTTGTCTGCCTTTCAACAGCTGGTTTCATCGCTAACAGAATTGGTCGAGCAGCCACTTCATGAGATTTTGGAGAACACGATTACGCAAAGTGGATTATTAGAATATTTTCAGAAAGAAAAAGGCGAAAAGGGTAAGTCGCGGGTTGAGAATCTACAAGAGCTTGTTAGCGCGGCAAAACAATTTGAGGAATTGGATGAAACAGATTTGGCTGAAGATCCTGAGTTCGAAGACTTGGATACATTGTCAGTTTTTTTAGCGTATTGTGCGTTGGAGTCTGGGGATTCACAAAACGACCCGCACGGAGATAATGTCCAGCTTATGACGTTACATTCCGCAAAAGGACTTGAATTTCCCAGTGTTGCCATCGTTGGAATGGAGGAGGGGTTATTTCCAGGGCATCAATCAATAAATGAGCCAGGGCGATTGGCAGAAGAAAGGCGATTGTGTTATGTCGGAATGACACGGGCTGAGCAGCAACTTTTTATTACTTGTGCAGAGCATCGACGTTTATATGGAAGGGAAAGTTATCCCCAAGTGTCTCGATTTATCCGAGAGATTCCCAATGATGTCATGGTGGAAGTTAGACCTAGTTCTGCCATTACACAACCAGTGTCAGTGACACCAGCGCGACCTGACACATCATCATCGACTGGTTTTAATGTAGGACAAATGGTAAAGCATGATAAGTTTGGTGAGGGAATATTAGTTGCTCATGAAGGCTCCGGACATCACGCAAGAGTACAAGTGAATTTCAATCAGGTTGGCACTAAATGGCTGGTACTAAGTTACGCCAATTTAACAATTATTTAACCTAGAAACTTCAACGAACAGCTAAAAACGTTTCAGCTTGAAGGTGTGTTGCAATGCTGCAGATATCAGGTATCAACGCAGATTTGTCACTGATAGTCACATAATTTAATGCGAACGTATGTAAGTTTTCTGGATGTAAGTCCTTTTCCAGAGTATGATTATTTGCGATCAATACCTGAGGAACTTGATTGCTTAATATTCCAAAAAATTCGATTTGATTCTTTTCTTCTATATATTCTGGGTTGCGAATGATGGAGACAATGTGTTTTTCAATATCAATTTTAATTCTTTTGTCTTCAAGCCGTTCAAAATATATGATTGGTATAGATGTTTCATTCCATAATACGCTTCCTGCATACCACTCCGGTTCTTTTTTTGTTAATTTCAAATCATTCGTATATATGATTTCAGCAACAGCTGCATTAGGAATTAATAAGCTGTAACCGGGTAATGGTATGAAGGTGCAATGTACCTTTAATTGTGAAAATTCACTTGATTCAGTTAACATGTCTGATGTTTCAATTTAATAAACTGTGATCACCCCGCAGCGATATTTTTCTGAACGCGTTTTCCTGTTAACGCTTGAATATAAGCTAATAGGTCGGATTCTTGATAGGGTTTTCCTAAAAAGACATCGACTCCAATGTCTTCAGCAGTTTGACGGTGTTTCGAGCCAGTTCGTGATGTGATCATGATAATAGGAATTTTTCGTAAACTCTCATCTGATTTGATTTTTGCCGCGAGTTGTAAGCCATCCATATTTGGCATTTCGATATCCAGTAAAATGATATCAGGTCTGTGAAGTTCCATGTTTTCTAAGGCTTCAATACCATCTTTTGCCGATTGGGATTTTATGCCGTAACGATTCAAAAATCGTTCAGTCACTTTTCTAACCGTTATGGAGTCATCGACAATCAACGTATTTAAATTGTTACCCTCATCTGCTTGGTCGTGATGAATGATACTGCTTGGTTTGTTTGATTTGGTTTCAGATAATCTAAATAAGGAAGGTACATCAATGATTAACACTATTTTTCCATTTCCTAAAACAGTCGTTCCAGCGATGCCGTTGAGATTGTTTAATTGAGGATTACTTGGTTTTAACACACTTTCTCTTACCTCATTTACATTATCAACCTGCAATGCCAAGTATTTTTGATTATGTTTTAGTAAAACGATGTATGCTCTTTCGTCTGGTGCAGGTAAATAGCTTGGTGTTTCATTCAATAAGCCATTCATGTACCACAATGGGTATGAATGTTCTTTATATTCGTAGGAAGGAGTTTCTAAGTTATAACGACTTTCTAAGTCATTCGATTTTATCGGAAAAGTATCGACTACATTTTTTGATGGAATAGCATAGGTATTATTACCCACTTCCACAAATAATGTGTGATTGCGAGATAAGGTAAAGGGTAGACGAATTGTGAATGTGCTGCCTTGACCTTTAATGGATTGTAACGTGACGCTACCACCCAATTTTTCAACTTCTGTTATCACCACATCCATGCCCACACCGCGGCCGGAAATTTGAGACACTTTGTCTGACGTGCTAAAGCCTGGTTCGAATATAAGATTTTGAATTTCGGTGTCAGATAAATTGTTATCTTCTTTAATTAAACCTTTTTCAATGGCTTTCTTGCGCACTGTGTCAGGATTTATGCCTTGACCGTCATCGGATATTTCGATGACATGTTCCGACTTTTCTTTACTAAATTTAATTTGTACTATGGCAGTTTCACGCTTGTTGAGTTTTTTACGCTGTGTAGCAGATTCAACACCATGAGCAATCGCGTTTCGAATGACATGTTCCATTGGACCCATTAACGCTTCCAGGATGCCTCTATCTATTGAGCCGTCTGTGCCATCTAAGGATAATTTGGCTTTTTTGTTTAAGGTTTTGCACGTCTGTCGCAAAATTCGTTGAATGCGTTGTGTTTGCACAGAAAATGTGACCATTCGCGTGCTAAGAACTTGTTCATATAGTTGCGAATGAACACGGTTATGTTGGTGCAATAAATTATCAGTTTCCAACGCTGTTTTAGTTAACGTATTATGAAAATTTTCTATGTCACCTAGGCTTTCAAGCAATCTTTGTGCGACTTTTTCCTCTTCTGAAAATGTATTGAGGTTGAGGTCGTTTAAATCTGTGTAGTGTTTTGAATCCGCATTGCTTGATGGGTCTTTATGAGAATGGGTTTCAAACTGCAGATCTCGAATTTGCGTCATTGCTCGTGATATCGCTTTGTCGAGTTCAAATAAATTGGATGTAATAATATCTATTCGGTCTTCAAGACGAGTGTTGATAGCGCTTTCTTCATTGACATGGTCAACGATTGAATCTAATACGCTTGCATCAACACGGATCGTATCTGATTTTTTAATAGTACCGTTGTCTTCATCTTTGTTTTCTATTACGGTTGGTTTTGCGTCAGATTCTGGGATCGGCGTATTAAATTCTTCAATGATAGATGACATTTCATTCTCAGATGATGCTTGTTGAATGTCATTCACTTGAGTTTCTGTGCTGGTTTTTTCAATGGTTGTCTCCTGAATTGATTCAGGAATTTCGTCTGAAATAGGTTTCACCATTTTCACAGATTCCTCGGTAGAGGAATCCGTTTCAGATGTCTCAGTATCGCTCGGGCTAATGTCGTTTAGCGCAATAGTTTCATTGGTTTCTTCAGTGGGGGATGTTTCAATTTGTGCTAATAATTCAGGTAAAATAAGGTTTTCTTCTACGGGGGCTTCTTCATCAAATGCTTTATTTAAGCTTTCGTGTGAATTGGTTTCAATTTCTAATGTTGGAATTGATTCAGGATCAAATTCTCCCGAATCTGTTATTTCAGTTTCAGTTGATTGGGTGACATAATTAAAATTGTCAGTGTCAAAATCCATTGGCGCAATATTTTCATTATTAGATTTATTTTCATTTTCAAGTTCAAGTGTTGATTCAGTTTTGGTTTGATGCTCTTCGGATGCTAGATCAGTTGCCCCAAAATCTTCCAAGTTCGGAAGTTGATCAAAACGTTGACTTTGTTCTTCGGCTTCTGTCTCGTCAGACGTTATTGTTTCAGTCGGTTCATCAGTGGAAGGTAGCGAGTTAATGAAGGAAGCAGGTACATCATCTTTAATTAGTGTGTCACCGTCAAAAGATGCAAAGCCATTATCAGATTCAATTATATTTGACGGTAATTCGCTAATCGCGTCAGGGCGTTGGCTTACTGTTTCAGGTGATTCCATGGGTTCAACCAACTCAAGGTTTTCTAATTGGGTTTTGGAATCTAGAGTTTCTGTTTCTGTTTCTGTATCTACATCTGCTTCTACTTGCGTTTGAGATTCAATTTCAGCTTCTTGGGTTACAGATTGTGATTCATCTCCTATTTCACCTATTGATGTGTTGCTTGATAGCGAATCAAGCTGCAGTAGCAAGTCATTATGTGTGCGAATGTCACTGCCACTTTGAATGTCTTCGATCATTTCACTAATTGCATCAAAACTTGTTTGTATTAAATCAATTAACTCTTCGTGATATTCACATTCTTTGTTGATGATTTTTTCAATATAGGTTTCCAGTGTGTGAGATAGATTGCCCACAGTGGTTGCGCCCGCCATTCGAGAGCTGCCTTTAATGGTATGTAGCAAGCGTTGAATTGATGAAAGGAATGAAATACTTTCAAAATCATCTTCATGGTCTTGGATGATTTTGCCACCACGCTCAATTAGCTCCAATGCTTCTTCGACAAAAATTTCAATTAAATCGATGTCTTCTTCATTAAATATGAGGGGTGATACGGTGTCCTCGTTGGCGTTTGATTCGGTAGGTAGTGTTTCGAGTTGTTCAAATTGTGATGCGGTTTCTGGTTCTGGTTCAGATATTTCATCCGTGAACGCCACTTGTTCAGTGGTATCTTCTATAGTCGCGGGAATGTCGTTTTCCACTTTAACATCTTCAACTGGTTCTTTAGATTCGATTGGTTCTTTTAATTCTTGATTTTCTTCAACAGAACCAATTTGTAGTAAATGTGGTAGGTCCACCAAAATATCTTTGGTCGTTCCGCAAAATTCTGACAATATATCAATGGTTTCAAGATTGATCGGCGCGTTTTTGCGACATATATTGCTGATGTATTTGTTTAACAAATCGGTAGTTTGAATAAACTCTTTTACGTTGCTCGCTTGCGCGCATTTTTGTAGTTCTTGAATGGCAATTTGTAACGTTTCTGGTGGCGTTTGTATGTTATCTTTTTTATCACAACTGGCAACAAAATTTTCAATGATATTGATTTGAATCATGGCAGATTCAAGTAATGAATCTAGTTCTTCTTCGTCAAATGACGTTTGAATTGGAATGTCGTGTGCAGCGGAAAAATTAGATTCAGCTTCAATTTCTTTTTCATCTTCCAGAGTAAGTTCTTCTTGTTCTGGTGCTTCATTTGGAGATATCAAATGCATTGCTTGACCGCTAAGAGCAGCTAGTTCCGGTGGTGGCGAACTATCAGTTTTATAAGACTCGAGTAAGTCGTAAATTAACTGGTGGGAATTATTCAGGAATACTAAGCCCGTTTTATTTAATGATATAGCGTCACACAAGATATTAGCTGCGTATTTATCTACTAAAGCGGAAAAGTCACTGATGTGATGGGCGCCAGCAATTTTTCCACTTCCTTTTAGGGTATGATATGCACGTCGTAAAAATCCAATGGCTTCTTTATCTGTTGGATTTAGTTGAAGAACATCGAGTTGTTTGCTCATGTGAGCAAGCTCTTGATAGGCTTCTTCAATGAAAATTTCTTTAACTTCTTGGTCAATGGGTTCTTGTTGTTGGAGGTTTGGATTGGCGTCTTTGCTACCAATGTTGCCTTCAATTGTTGTCAGGGAGCTAGCGTTAACTTTAGCTTTTGTTGGTGCGTCACTGATGTGAGTAACAACCGCTTCGAGGGCAGGAAAAGATTTGGTTTTTGGTTTTGGTGTTTCAACAATATAACCAAGTTTGGATAAACTTTTTTGTGTGATTTCTAAAATGGGTTCAATTGGTGTGCGTTCTTCCGCTACGGCTTCCAAGTAATATTCAATACTGACAATCGCTTCAGCAAACAAATCAAAATGTTCTTTTGAGGGAAGTGTGGAATTGGAGCACAAATTTTCTTCCACATAATTGACGATGCCTTGTACAATGCTAGAGGCATAATAATTATTAGAAATTATCAACGAACCTTTCACTTCACTAAGTAAGGCGGGGATGGGCTCAAGTACTTCACTTTTTGTTTGGTTTGAAGCCAAAAAAGACAATATATTATTTTTAACTTGCAAAATATTGTTGCGTGCTTCAGAAGCAACTTTTATAACAAGCAAACGGAATTCAGCTTCTGGCAAGCTGCTATTAATATGATTACTCATTTCCTCACCTCTATCGGTGCTGCTATCTTGTTTGATTTGTTTCCAGTCGGTGCGTTTTCGTGGTCCATTTCCTACATGTTGTAATCCAGAATCAATGTGCAGCATCGCTGCAGCAATTGTCATCATGGTTTCTTTTGTTGGTGGCGAGTTGGATATGACAATTTCTTCAATTTTTTTTATTTGTTCATTTAGTATTTGTTTTTCTTGTCCGAAGTTTAGCAAGCTTAAAGTATCTGCAATGTGTTTTAAAGGGATAATTACTTGGCTTAATCGATTCATTGAATCAGGTGTGTTGCGTACAAAATTATCAATGGTTGCTTTTACTTGATCCAAGGTTTTGCGAAGTTCGTTCGCGATGGAAATCATTGTGTCTGATTTTGGTACGGTGAGGGAATAACGCAACTCCGACAAATCTTTCTCTGATGGGATGACTTCATCGAGTCGGTAAACCTGCTTGAGAATTTTTACTCTCTCGCCGTTGGAATTCGATTGAGAAATGTAATACAGCGCATTTTTTAATAGGTCGAGCGGTGGATTTTTTTCAAAGATATCTTCTTTGTGCTGACATAAGTTTTTAATGATTCGGTCGGCTTCACCTAAAATTAATCGTATTGATACATTTGATTTTAAACCCCTATCCGCTAGTGCTTCATAAAGGCCGCCAAGTATCCACCAAATTTGGCGATTTCTTGGTGTAAGGCTAATGGACTCTAAATTTCTTGCGACCAATTTAATTTGTTGCAAACTGAGTTGATCAGATGGGTCTCTATACCAAGTTAATAATGCGGATTGATAATAAGGACGCAAGGAAATCGCACTTTCACATAACTGTTGATCTTCAGTTTTGGGTTTATTTGTTTGCCCAGGTGTTTTTGGCACAATGGATAAATTTGGTAAAAACAATGCACTTTCACTTAACAGCGGTTCTTTAATCGCAGCACGGATGTCATTAATAACCGGTAGTAATGTAAGTGGAATATCACTTTTTTCTTTGTGCAAGTTGTCGAAATACGCGTCAAGTGCCAATGTGGCTTGTAGTAGGGCCTCGAATACATCTTCTTTATTTTCACTTTGGTTTGTTTCAAGCAAGTTGACGGCTTTGGTCATATCCTCAATGACGAGGACAGCACCATAAAATTCCAACATTTCCAAGCTACCATGTAATAAATGTAGCTCAGCTTTTACTTTTACAAGGCTCTCGGTATTGTCTAAATCACTTGAATATTGCTCAAGGTAATTTCGGATATTCTTGATGGTATTGTCTAGTTCAGACTTTACCCAGACAAGGGGTTGGTGAAAAATGTGATTTGCGAGTGTATTCACGACCTGCTCCAAAATTATTCAGAAGTTTATGTTTTACGTTTTCCTAATGTAAAAATTGTGCATTTAAATTCCATATTTATCCAAGTGATTTCTAATAACACATTCTATGAATTTAAACTGAGTCTATAAAACCTTATCGAGATTAAACATAAATTATTTAGTATTGCTCTAGCCCGCGTTTCTCACAGGATTCACGGATTCTCACTTGATCCTTGATCTCACAAGAAATTTTCTTCTTTCGGAAATACAGTCTGTATTCCGCTCAGTCAGAAAATCCCATGTGAGATCAATTCTCTGCGTGAAAATCTCGTGACCCTGTGAGAAATGCGAGCTAGCCCGCGTTTCTCACAGGATTCACGGATTTTCACTTGATCCTTGATCTCACAAGAAATTTTCTTCTTTCGGAAATACAGTCCGTATTTCGTTCAGTCATAAAATCCATTTCTCGAGACATTCTTAACTGTCTGGATGTTGAGAGCCCGGTAACTTAAATCCACTGACAGTGGTTTTTTGTTCCTGAGCTAATTCAGCCAATTTTCCAGTGAGTGTTGCCGTTTGTTTGGTGCCAACCAAGTTGTGATTTGTCACCTTACGGATAGTATTCATGGTTTCCGAAACCCGCTTTGTTGTCTCTGTAACGTTTTGAGTTGCGTTTGCTACGTTCGCAATAAAATCAGCCAGATGGGAAGATACTGTTTCTATGCGTAAAAGTGCGTCGCCCGCTGCTTCAGCGAGTTTTGTTCCATGAATGACATCTGTGCTACTTTGCTCCATTGAAATAACAGCTTGGCTGGTATCCAATTGAATGGATTTCACCAGTGATTCTATTTTTTGCGTTGCTTGAGACACTCTCTCTGCTAATTGTTGAACTTCATCAGCAACGACGGCGAAATTATGCCCTGTTTCTCCGGCGATACTGGCTTTAATAGCGGCATTCAATGCAAGAATATTTGTTTGATCGGCAATGTCATTGATTAATTCAACAATGTCGCCGATTTCCTGAGAGCTTTCCCCTAAGCGTTTAATGCGATTTGAGGTATCGTAAATGTCTTCCGTTATGGTGTGCATACCTTGAATGGTGTTTTTCACCGCTAGACTACCATTCTCTGCAATGTCCACTGATTTACTTGCTAATGCAGAAGACTCTTTTGCTTGCTTGGAAACAGCGTGAAACGATTTGGCAATTTTGTTGACAGCATCTGCAACCGCAGTCAATTGGTTTGCTTGATGGTCACTTTCTTGTGATAAATGAATGGCTGTCGCTTGTGTTTCTTCTGCGGTTTCGGCAACTTCAATTGTCATTTTATCAATGTTTTTGACAAGCTGGCGTAGTGCATCAATGGTAATATTGATTGCCATGGCGAGAGACTCTGTCACACCGGGATTGACACTGGCTTTGACGGTTAAGTCGCCTTGCGCGATGGGTGCTATTTCTTGCTGTAGTTGTAATATTGCTTCAAGTGTTTCTTGATTAGCTTGATTAGCTTGATTAGCTTGATTAGCTTGATCGTCCTCTTCTATTTGTTGTTCGATGACGGGTTGTTTTGAAATTAGATTCAACCAAAATAACAAACATAGCATTAGCATGCTAACCGCATACCCAGCAATTTGTGGTGCCATTTGTTTGTCAGTATTATTTTCATATCCAAGGATTAAGTTGTTAATACTATCCAATAATGTATTTGTGTTTGCGTATAGGTAATTTATCGCAATATTGCTTATTTTTAACTTGGGTGCTTGTTCTTGTAGCCGTGTAATAATTTCACTAACCGTTTCAAATGCGTTACTAAGATCGCGTAATTTGGCTCGAATGTTTTTATTTTTAACTCGATTAAGATTTTGTTTTTTGTCACCCTTTAACAAATGTTGTAAGCCGAGTTGAAAAGAAGAAGAGTCCTGTTGTAAGTTCGCTAAGATTTGTTTTATGTTTGAATCTTTTTTTAATAATGCATTATTGTTAGAAGTAATACGTTGTGTAAGCAAAAGCTGATGGCTTGCGATGAGTAATGCATTGCTATTGTTTGATTTCTCTAGAAGATCCGTCAGAATGATTTCACTTAATTGTGTGATTTCTGGCAAAACATCATTCATTGCACTAACGTATTGTTGTGTTATTCGAATGGCTTTTTCAGTGGTAATAATGCTTTCAATACTTTTTGAGTATATCCCCCAAAGGTCGCTAATGTCGTTAAGAGCAGGTTGTTGATTTACCTGGGTGGCTGGTAATCCCGAGTTAGGATCGCCGTTAATTAGCACGTTTAAAGTCTGAATGAATTGTGTTTTTGCATCGGATAATGCCAGGAAACTGGCGGAGTTGCCTTCCGCGCTTTCAGTTGAGTTTTTTGAAATTTCCAGAATTTGAATTCTCAGGTTATCAGCAAATTTAGTGTATTCCTTTGTGTATCCCGATAAAACATTAGCATAACTGAATAAGCTGATGATGATGAATAAACTAATGCCAGCGCTGATGATTACTGGCGTTGGTTGATGAGTCATGTTAGAAAAATGCCATGGAGTTTTTTTTATATTTGTCGTCATGATAAAAAGTCTTATTTATTAGTAGCGGGAAGCGTTAAGGAAATTTTCGTTTATTTCAAGTGACGGAATGGAAAATTCGCCCCAATATATCTCGTTATCCGAAAAATAATTTTCCACATATTGGTCGAGTTTACAGTTATTTTCCTTTTCGATGTTATCGCGATGAATGCGCAGCGGTTTCTCAAATTGTTTTAGTCCGAATACCTTATTTACGATTAATCCAGAATATATGCGTTTGTATTTTATTACGACAAGTCGATTACTGTCGGCTTCGATGGTTGGCTTGTGATATAAAAAAGCTTGTAAGTCGATAACTGGCAAGGGTTGTCCTCGTAAATTGATGAGTCCGATTAGCCAAGGTTTTGCACCAGGAACTTGCGAAATATTTTGCCAAAAATGTGAGTCGACAATTTCACTAATGTAATCTGATTGAATCAGCAATTGATATTGTTCAACTAAAAACCCGAGTCCACTCCATAGGTCTTTATTCAATGTGTTGTCGATTTTCTGTTTTCCTAAAATTGACTTACATTGGAGCTCAATGTCATAAAGCAAAATTAATGGGTCGGTGGGTGTGAGAGACTGCATAACAGATTACGTGTGAATGATATTGCGAAACAGGATTGACATTTCTCAAAGCGAAATGTCAATTTGAATAACTGGGTGTGTATTCTTTTATCGCATTGAGGATTTCTTCCTTGGTGAATGGCTTCGTTAGATATTGGTCAGATCCCACAATTCTGCCACGCGCTCTATCGAATAATCCGTCCTTGCTGGATAACATGATGATTGGCGTGTTACGGAATTTTTCATTATTTTTAATTAATGCGCAGGTTTGGTAGCCATCTAAACGCGGCATCATGATATCCATAAAAATAATGTCAGGTTGATGGTCGACAACAGCAGCAAGCGCTGCAAATCCATCAATGGCAGTAAAGACTTGATAACCGGCTTTTGATAATAATGTTTCCGCAGTTCTGCGAATCGTTTTACTATCATCAATTATCATTACTTTCAGACTTGGTGCGGCGTCCATTGCGCCAGACGCGTTATTTGCTTCCACAATTTGCATCCTCCATTTTTAAGCGTTGACCGTTGTAAACGCAGTTTTGTGCGAAAGTATACGTAAATTTCAGACTAAAAGAAAACTGCGGAGTTTGTCGACAGACTCCATGGTTTAACTGTTAAGTTGCTGAAAACTAGTAACTAAGCTTCAAGTTTAATTACGATTCGATGTTCATTTAATCAATGCAATCGCACAATTTTTTATATCGGCATTTGCATGTGAGTCTTGAGGGCGTTGGTTGAAATAACTTAGAAATTTCAAATAATTGGCGTATATTAGACATAGTTCAGCATTCGATTTTCAAATTGGTTAAAATAAACATTATGAAAAATGATATTTGTTTAGCAGTTGTAATGGATGACATTGCCAGCATCAATATTAAAAAAGATAGCACGTTGGCCATGTTGTTAGCAGCACAAGCATTTGGATGGTGTGTTTATTATATCCCGCAGCGTGATTTGTTTTTGCAAGATGGACGTTGTTTCGCTAAATGGCAATTGATTAGCCTGGATATGGAACAGGAGCAGTGGTATCAAACGAAGGATTTCGGTGTATCTCCCGTAGATGAATTAGTTGATGTGCTGTTGATGCGAAAAGATCCACCTTTTGATATGGAGTACATCTATTCAACCTATATGCTTGAGTTGGCGGAAAAACGTGGTGTTTATGTTGTTAACAAGCCACAAAGTCTGCGTGATGCCAACGAAAAATTATTTACCTTACAATTTCCTCAATGTTGTGTTCCCACCTTAGTCAGTTGTGACATGGAAAGGATTCGCGCTTTTGTTGCAGAGCAAAAGGATGCGATTTTAAAACCGCTGGATCAAATGGGCGGAGCGTCAATTTTTCGAATGCAAGTGAGTGATCAAAATTTGTCAGTTGTGTTGGAGAATATGACGCAAATGGGTCGCAAAAACATCATGGTACAAAAATACATTCCGCAGATTACCGCGGGAGATAAGCGCATTTTGCTCATCGATGGCGAACCAATTCCATATGCGTTAGCAAGAATTCCAAAATCAGGGGAATTACGCGGTAATTTGGCTGCTGGTGCGTCAGCAGAAGGAATTGAGTTATCAGAAAGAGATCTTTGGATATGTCAGCAAGTCAAACAAACATTAGTGGATCGAGGTTTACTGTTTGTTGGTTTGGATGTGATTGGAGATTATTTAACAGAAATAAATGTGACGAGTCCGACGGGCATTCGTGAACTAGATAAAATGTTTAATTTGAATATTGCTGAAACATTAATACAAGCAATTGAGAAACGATTAAATGAAAAAAATTAGCGTAATTTTATTGTTATTTTTTTCAATAGTGGGTTTGATTGCCTGTGAGCGTGGAGAGCATCAGCCAGACCTGTTTCAAGAGCAAATGTTTGTTATGGGGACGATGGTTAATGTGACTTTCGCGGATGTTGAAGACAAAAAGTCACAGAAGGTCTTTCATGATTTATTAACTGACTTCAAATATATGCATGCTGCCTGGAGCCCGAGTAAGCGTGGTTCGTTGAGACGTGTTAACGGATTGTTGAAGTTAGAGTCACCATTTAGCATGGGGCCAGGTATTCGAGAATTGATTATTCAATCTACCGAATTATCTAAAAAATCGGATTATTTATTTAATCCCGCTATTGGTGAATTAATTAAGCTTTGGGGTTTTCAAAAAGATGAATTACCCCAAGGTAAACCACCCTCTGATGAAGACATCAAAAAAATAGTAAACGCGAATCTAAGAATGGAAGATTTGATTATCGACGGCTTGTTTTTATCAACAAAAAAGAAAAATTTTAGCTTAGATTTTGGCGGTTTTGCGAAAGGTGTCGCAGTTGACAAAGCAATAGAATACCTCAAGTCAATGGGCGTTAATAATGCAATTATTAACGCGGGTGGAGATTTGCGCGCCATTGGTAAAAAGGGAAGTAAACCTTGGCGTATTGGAATTCAACATCCTCGAGAAAAAAGTATTATTGCATCCATCGATATTCAAGGTGATGAGGCGGTTTTTACATCAGGGGATTATGAACGGTTTTTTGAATACAATGGTGTGCGTTTTCATCACATATTGGATCCACGTAACGGTTATCCTGCCACGGAAACCACATCTGTTACTGTAATCCATAATAACGCAGCAACTGCGGATGCGGCTTCAACCGCCTTATTTGTCGCTGGGCCAACAAACTGGGAGAAAATTGCGAAAAAAATGGGCGTCGATCAAGTTATGTTAATTGATAAAAATGGAAAAATTTATTTAACCCCCAAAATGCGTCAACGAATTGAAATCAAAAATGAACAAGCGCAGGAAATCATTACAACCAAGCATTTTTGATTAATATCCATCAAATCGTAGGCAAGCACGTTACATTTCAGGATTAAAAAATGTGCAGAATATCACGTTAGCGGATAAAACAATTTTTGTTTTTTGCCTAGGACTGGTTTTGATGAGTTATGTTCTTATCTGGCCAGAATCATCATATGGCACAAATATTGTGCTTATGGTGAATGGCGAAAAAAAATATGTATTGGATTCTCATGACGAAAAGGAAATTGTCATCCATGGGAAAATTGGTAAAAGTATGATCGAAGTTGCCGATGGAAGCGCGCGATTCGTGAAATCTCCCTGCACATCAAAACAATGTATTCACAGTGGATGGCTAAGCCATAACTTCAATTTGTTAGCTTGCGTGCCCAATGGCATTAGTGTGGCTTATTCTCGATCAAAAACACAATATGATGCTATTAATTTTTAAGGAATTCTGTCGATATCCTTGTGTCGGAATGCAAAATGGGCAAAGTGAGATAGCGTTTCGCAATGGTTTGAGTTTATGAAACTTCAGTTAAATGTCAGTTCTGAGGATCATAAAATTGCAAGATTGGCGGCTTTGGCCATCGGTATTCATGTTATTGAAAGTTTAATACCGAGTCCAATACCAGGTATTAAGCCTGGTTTTGCCAACATTGTGATATTAATTGTGTTTGCAATTTATGGTTTAAATTCTGCTGCTTGGGTTTCAATGTTACGCGTTATTGTTGGCAGTATTGTAATAGGTACATTTTTATCACCCACGTTTGTTTTAAGTTTGAGCGGTGCTTGTGGCAGCTTATTGGTGTTGGTGTTTTTTTCGCATCAAGCAGGTATGAGAGTCAGTTTATTTGGAATCGCAATATTGATGTCTATGGCAAATATGGTAGCGCAATATATTATGGTTTATTGGTTTTTTATTCCTCACGAGGAGCTAATAAATATTTTACCCATTTTACTAACAGCGGCGTTGATTTTTGGGGTTTTTACCGGGTTAATTGCTGAAAAGGTTTATCAAAACGTAAAGAGTCAATTATGTTAATTCCTCAAATCGTCAAACGAAAGGATAGCTACGGTGAAACAGATTGGTTTTTTGTTGCATTACTGGGTGCGTCAATCATTCATGCTGTGGTGATATTGGGAATTAGTTTTGGTGGATTTAAAGATCCGATAGAAAACAAGCTAGTGCCTCGAATGGAAGTAACCTTGGTTAACACGCAAAGTGATCAAGCGCCAAAGGATGTGGATTTTTTTGCACAAGCTAATCAAGAGGGTGGTGGAAATGTAGAAGAAACCGTTCGCCCTGAAACCGCATTTGTCCCATTAATTCCCGAAGATGTTGTGCGGCAAACCATCCCTAATCCCCCTAGTATGTCAACGCCGGAAGAAAAACGGGCTACCCGACGTGAAGTGATGACGTCAGAAAATGGTGTAAAAACCCTTGCCGCGGATGTTATGCCAGTTGAAAAGAAAGAATCAAAACAAGAATCTGTTGCGGAAATTATCAATCGATCGATGGAATTAGCCAGTTTAGAAGTCGAGCTGGGTGAAATCATGCGAGCCTATGCTAAAATGCCACGGCGAAAATTCATTACGGCGGCAACCAAAGAATACAAATATGCGAGTTATATGGAAAGTTGGCGACGGAAAGTGGAAAAAATTGGAAATTTGAATATTCCAAAAGAAGCGAAAAATCGAAATTTGTCTGGGAATTTGATTTTAGATGTTGCCATTAACTCTGACGGAAGCATTCGATCACTTAAAATCGCTCGCTCGTCAGGCCACAAAGTTCTCGATGATGCCGCGCTTAGAATTGTTCATCTTGCTGCGCCTTATGCGCCATTGCCACCCAATATTAAAAAAGAAACGGATATATTGCATATAACGCGCACCTGGAAATTTTTGGGCGACGATTTGTCGACCTCGTTTAATTAAATTGAGAATCCAAGAATTCAAATGGATTCGCCTCAGAAAAGGCAAACATGAGTGAAATGAATTTAACAGGCCACTTTCTCATTGCCATGCCGCAATTGAAAGACCCAAATTTTTTAAAGAGTGTGACCTATATCTGGGAGCATGATGAAAACGGTGCGTTTGGCATTGTGATTAATCATGATTTAAATGCCAGTGTGGGCGAGCTTTTTTTACAATTGGGTTTGGATTGCAATGAAGATAATCCATACACACATATGCCCTTGCATCTGGGTGGGCCTGTTGAAATGGAGCGGGGTTTTGTATTGCATCAACCCTTTGGCGAATGGAAAAGCACTCTCGTTCAAAATGAAGATCTCGCACTCACCTCCTCGCTTGATATGATGCAAGCTATTAGCAAGGGAGAAGGGCCAGAAAACATATTTGTGGCACTGGGATATGCTGGTTGGGGAGCCGGACAATTAGAGCAAGAAATTCAAGCGAATGCCTGGTTAAATGGACCAGCGGATATTGGCATCATTTTTAATTTACCTTCCGAACAACGTTGGAAAGCGGCCGCAGATTTAATGGGCGTTGACCTGGCGTTGTTATCAAACGATATTGGCCATGCCTGACGACGGATCACGTCACGATTCAATAAAAATACTACTGGGATTTGATGTTGGCGAGAAAAGTATTGGTGTTGCCGTAGGGCAAATCGTTACTCAATTGGCTACACCCCTAATCCGTTTACCGGCTCAAGATGCCGCTCCCAATTGGCAAAATGTTAAGAATCTCATCGACACCTGGAATCCTGATCATCTAATCGTGGGTTTGCCGTTACATATGGATGGCAAAGAACAAAAAATGACAAAAATTGCTCGTCGTTTTGGTAATCGATTGCAAGGTCGTTTTGCATTACCTATCATTTGGGTTGATGAAAGGTTGAGTTCTCATGAGGCGGATGCACGATTAAAAGCGTTAAACATTAACGCTGAAAATGATAAACTCAATTTAGACAGTATTTCAGCGCAAATATTAATTGAACAATGGTTTCAAGAATATCGTGAAAAAAAATGACAGCCTTAGATGTAAACCAGTTAATTGAGTCCATGGCGGCGGATATAAAACAAAGAATGCCGAATATGGATCAATCTCCGCCATTAATGGTGGGTATTCATACAGGCGGTGCTTGGGTTGCAGAGCACTTACACCAAAAATTGGGTTTGGATACGCAACTGAGTCGTTTGAATATTTCATTTTATCGTGATGATTTCACGCGCATTGGCATGCATCCACAGGTTTTGCCATCGCAAATGTTAACCAATATCGAAGGGCGATCAATTATATTGGTTGATGATGTTTTGTATACTGGTAGAACAATCCGGGCCGCATTAAATGAAATATTTGATTATGGGCGTCCACAATCGATATTATTGGCCACATTAGTGGAGCGTGATGGACGAGAGTTGCCCATTCAAGCCGATGTTGTTGGAACCCATGTGGATTTGGACGCGGATCAACAAATAAAATTAACCGGACCAGAGCCCTTAGCGTTGTCCATAATTTCAAGTAAACAAAATTCAACAATAGAATAACAATATATTGATTTTAAAATTTAAAAAAGACCGAAAGAACATAACCAAGTGAGTTATCGACATAATATTCAACTAACCGAAGATAAGAAGCTCCGCCATTTTTTAACAATTGAGGGCATTCCACGAAATGTTCTTGTTGAAATTCTCAATACCGCAGAAACATTTTCCAGCGTTGCGAACCAAGCGGTAAAAAAAGTACCTCTTTTACGCGGTAAAACCATTGTTAATTTGTTTTTCGAAAACAGCACACGAACCCGCACGACCTTTGAATTAGCTGCAAAACGATTGTCCGCCGACGTATTAAATTTAAATATTAGTGTCTCAGCGACCTCCAAAGGTGAATCCTTATTGGATACACTCAGAAATCTGGAGGCAATGCAGAGTGACATGTTTGTGGTTCGGCATGCAGAGTCTGGCGCCGCTCATTTCATTGCGCAACATGCACCAAAACACATTTCAGTTATCAATGCAGGCGATGGTTGGCATGCACATCCAACGCAAGCCATGTTAGATATGTTTACTATCCGACGACACTTTAATGATTTTTATCCACTGAAAGTGGCTATTGTGGGTGATATTTTACATTCCCGAGTCGCTCGGTCACAAATCCATGCGTTAACGACATTAGGTGCGAATGAAGTTCGCGTTATTGCCCCTAAAACTCTAATACCGGTTGATATCAATAGCATGGGTGTGCACGTGTATCATGACCTAAAACAAGGTTTAGCGGATGTGAACGTTATTATCATTTTACGTTTACAACAAGAAAGGATGGCTGGTGCGTTTTTACCAAGTCAACAAGAGTATTTTCATACCTATGGATTAACACAAGAAAAATTGGAATATGCCAGTGATGATGTCATTGTCATGCACCCAGGACCGATCAACCGTGGTGTTGAAATTGAATCTTTGGTAGCAGATGGAGAGCGATCTGTCATTTTAGAACAAGTGAGAAATGGGATTGCGGTGCGAATGGCAATTATGTCCATGGCGATGGGAAGTTATCAAGCAAAACAAGAAGGTGTTTGATGAAAATACTCATTAAGAATGGACGACTGATTAATCCAAAAAACCAATTTGATAACGTTGTTGATGTTGCAATTGACGCTGAAAAAATATTTGCCATCGACAATATACCAAGTGATTTTATTCCGCAGCAAACAATAGATGCGAGTGGCAAATGGATAATACCCGGTATTGTGGATTTGTGTGCGAGATTACGTGAACCCGGATTTGAATACAAAGCAACAATTGTCAGCGAAACCACTGCTGCGGCAAGTGCAGGAATCACAACAATGTGCTGCCCTCCTGATACCCGCCCAGTAATTGATAACCCCAGTGTGGCGGATTTAATTCATCATCGAGCGCTGCAGCATAATAAGGCGAGAGTGGTAACCATTGGCGCATTAACTCAAGGTCTACAGGGTGAGCAAGTCAGTGAAATGGTGGCGTTGAAAGAGGCGGGTACTGTTGGTGTTGGTAATGCATTAATGCCGATAAAAAGCACCTTAGTCATGCGACGCGCAATGGAATACGCCGCGACGCATGAGTTGACCGTTTTTTTATATGCTGAAGATCCGTGGTTAAGGGGTGAATCGGTTGTGCATGAGGGGCCGGTTGCAACACGAATGGGCTTGGAAGGAAATCCTGAAATATGCGAAACCATTGCCGTTTCTCGTGATTTAGCGTTGATTGAAAAAACCGGTGTTCGAGCGCATTTTTGTCGATTGTCATCATTAAAAGCGGCGCGAATGGTAGCGAGAGCACAATATGATGGTCTACCCGTCAGTGCTGATGTGAGCGCACATCAACTGCATTTGTTAGATATGGACGTTGGAGATTATTCATCGCAATACCATGTTCGCCCACCACTCAGATCAATTCGAGATAGAGATGGATTGCGTAAGGCAGTCAATGAAAAAACCATTAACGCCATTTGTTCTGATCATCAGCCCCACGACCTTGACGCGAAGATTGGGCCTTTTAGTGCTACATCACCCGGCATATCCAGTTTAGAAACTTTGTTGCCCCTAACTATGCGGCTGGTAAAGGATAAAGTCATGTCCTTAGACGTTGCCATTGCGGCACTCACTTATCAACCCGCCAATATTTTAGGTCTGGACTTAGGGTATATTGAAGAAAATGCTGTGGCTGATTTATGTATATACGATCCCGACCATGTATGGACGTTAAATCCCGATAATATTCAAAGTCGAGGATTGAATACGCCATTTATGGGTTGGGAATTTGAAGGCCGAGTGACGCATACTTTTTTACACGGACAATGCGTGTTTGAATTGTAAAATTAACAGTAATGTATTCAGTTCAAACCACTACACAAGGATTATTTTATGAATATTACTCTGCCTTTTAACTCGACAATGAAAAATATTTTTGGCAAATCAAAAAAAGAAAATGATGAAGATAAAAAATTAGCGGAATTAAATCACCCTGAGAGATTGGCCGTTTTACCCTACTGTGATAGCGGGCGAGGAATCGATGTTGGATGTGGCAATCGAAAGTCCAGTGACAATTGTATTGGTGTTGATATTGTTGCTAATGGTGAACTTGGTAAAATTGGATGTGTTGAAAATAAAATAAGCCAAGCAGACATCTGTACATCTGGTGATGATTTGAATATGTTTCAAGATAACGAGCTGGATTTTGTGATCGCGAGGCATAATTTAGAGCATTATGTTGATGTGATAAAAACGTTAAATGAATGGCATCGTGTGTTAAAACCAAGTGGTGTGATGGCGGTGATTTTGCCCGATGAGGATGGATTGAACCGGGTTGGAAAACGTGGAATTGATTTAGATGCAACACATGAGCATTCTTTTACACAAGACAGTTTTAAAAGATTAATAAATTTGATCGGTGGATTTGAAATTCAAAAAATGGAGCCAGTTGTAGAAAACTGGTCTTTTATCTGCGTCTGTAAAAAATTATAGGACACCACCGAATCTAGGCTTAGTGCTCATCTACCAAAGATGCGTTGCGTAACACATCTGACACACGCGCATTAGGGTCATGTTTTTTACTGAGCTTAATCATAAGACGAAGTTCGTTTTCAGAGTCTGCATGGTTTAATGCTTCCTCGTACGATATCAAATTGTTTTGGTATAACTCAAACAAGCTTTGATCAAATGTACACATTCCCCGTTGGTTCGACTTTTTCATTACGGTGCGTAATTCATGAATTTCGTTTCGTAAAATGTGGTTGGTTACTAAAGACGTATTAATCAATACTTCTAGCGCGACACGTCTGCCATTTTTCTCAATTGTTGGAACTAATCTTTGTGCAATGATTGCTTTTAAGCTGAGAGATAAATCAAGTGAAATTTGTTGTTTTTGCTCTTCCGGGAAAAAACTCATTATGCGATCGAATGTTTGATTGCAATTACTGGCATGTAACGTTGCCAGGCAAAGATGTCCGGTTTCAGCAAATTGCATGGCGTGTAGCATGGCTTCTTTACTGCGAATTTCGCCAATAACAATTAAATTCGGTGCTTGTCTTAACGCATTTTTTAATCCGACTTCAAAGCTGTCCGTATCGATACCCACTTCACGCTGAGTGACAATGCTGGATTTAGGCGAGTGGATAAATTCAATGGGATCTTCTATGGAAATAATATGATCATAGCTGTTTTCGTTGCGATGATTAATTAAACTTGCCAGGGTTGAAGATTTCCCCGAGCCAGTTGCGCCAACAATGAGAACCAAACCTTGTTTAAGCATGGCTATGTCTTTTAATAGCGGTGGCAAATTCAGTTCAGTGAGGCTAGGTATTTTTGTTTCAATGCGTCTGAGCACCATACCGACTTGATTTTGATGTCGATATACATTGACACGAAATCGACCAATTTTATGTGGATTAATGGCAAAATTGGCTTCATTGAATTTTTCGAAGTGATGCTTTTGATCCGGCGGCATAACTCGGTAGACGAGATTTTTCGCTTCGGTTGCACTTAAGCTATGCTGAGAAACCGGTTTTATTTTACCATGCACTTTAATACTGGGTGGCACACCCGCGCTGATAAAAAGGTCCGATGCCTTTTTTTCATGCATTAAGTTTAATAACGTATTAAAGTCCATTGAGTATCTAAATAGCGCAACGAATTTGTGCCACCAGTTTACACGTTTCGTTGCTGACTTCCCCATCTTTTTAAATAAAAATTTAGTTTGTTTTTATAATTAAAAAATGTAACTAAAATTGTTCTTTTAAATTAGCTTTACCTCGTGCTTCTGTGCGCGAAATATCACCACGGTGCACTAGTTCCATGAGGGCTTGATCCATTGTTTGCATTCCGAGTTGCTGGCCAGTTTGAATGGCACTATACATTTGTGGCACTTTATTTTCCCGTATCAAATTTCGAATTGCGGGTGTGCCCACCATAATTTCATGGGCTGCAGCGCGACCGCCACCGGTTTTTTTGATTAGCGCTTGTGAAATAACAGATTGTAATGATTCAGAAAGCATAGCACGTACCATGTCTTTCTCAGATGCTGGAAAGACATCAACAATACGGTCGATTGTTTTTGCAGCGGAGCTGGTGTGTAATGTGCCAAACACTAAATGCCCAGTTTCTGCTGCCGTTAATGCGAGCCGAATGGTTTCCGGATCACGCATTTCTCCGACAAGGATGACGTCAGGATCTTCCCGCAGGGCGGATCGCAATGCTTCGTTAAATCCCAAGGTATCACGATGTACTTCTCGTTGATTGATCAAGCACTTTTTACTTTCATGAACAAATTCAATTGGATCTTCAATTGTTAATACATGCCCCGATTGAGTTTCATTAACGTGGTTTATCATTGCGGCCAACGTAGTGGATTTACCTGAGCCTGTTGGTCCAGTGACCAAGATCAGCCCGCGGTGGGCTTCAACCATATCCATGAAAATTGGTGGGCATTTTAAGTCGTCCAGACTAAGTATTTTTGTGGGAATGGTACGAAAGACTGCGCCAGCACCACGGTGATGGTTAAACGCATTTACCCTGAATCGAGCTAAACCCGGTATTTCAAATGAAAAATCGTTTTCAAAAAATTCTTCGAACTCTTTGCGTTGCTTATCGTTCATGATGTCATAAATCAACCCATGGACGATTTTGTGTTCTAGTGCGGGGACATTTATGCGTCGGATATCGCCATCCACCCGAATCATGGGCGGTTCTCCCGCAGACAGGTGTAAATCCGAAGCTTCATTTTTAACGCTAAATGCGAGTAATTCTGAAATGTCCATGTATAGCCCCAATCAGATTAGTAAAATGGTAAAAAGTCCCTTATGACACTTTATCAATAACGGCGAATGAGAAAAAACCTTTATTAATAAAAAACGGCAACTTATCCCGATATTTACACATTTTGCTACTGCTGTCTGTGTCGAGATTCTATAAAATACACATAAATCTAAACACTTGTGAGAATTGATCAATTTCGTATTTTGAATTTGGTTTACAATGCCGGTCAATCCATGTGTAGATTCAATCAACGCTGACATCAATATCGAAACAGTAAATGAAACAAAATATAGCGAAAAACATTACAGACATACGCGCTAGAATTATCAATGCTGAACAATTGGCTGGACGCAAAAATCATTCGGTTAAACTCATCGCAGTGAGCAAAACTAAACCAGTAGAATTGATCCATCAGGCCTATTTGGCCGGCCAAACGCTGTTCGGTGAAAGTTATCTTCAGGAAGCCTTAGCTAAAATTGATGATTTAAAAAATGACAAAATAGAATGGCATTTTATTGGCCCTATTCAATCGAATAAAACTAAGCCAATCGCTGAAAGCTTTTCCTGGGTACACAGTGTAGATCGATTGAAAATCGCTAAAAGATTAAATGAACAACGACCAGAGATTTTACCCAAATTGAATATTTGTTTACAGGTGAACATCAGTGGCGAAGAGAGTAAATCTGGAATAAAGCCGGAAGAGGTATCGGATATATTGTCTGCCTGTTTAAACTTGCCGCGAATAAATGTTCGAGGTCTAATGGCCATTCCAGCGATATCCTCAGATGTGGAATTGCAACGAAAGTATTTTAAAGAGATAAGACGGTTGTTGGAACATAGCAACCAACAGTTTAAAATAAACCTGGACACCTTATCGATGGGGATGTCTAGTGATTTGGAAGCTGCTATTTTAGAAGGTGCGACGCATGTTCGTATCGGGACAGCAATATTTGGTAAGCGAGAACCGATTTAAGTAGGATAATTTACCATGAGAAATCAAAAAATTGCATTTATTGGTGCAGGTAATATGGCATCTGCGTTGATTAGAGGTTTAGTTAAAGAGGGTTTCCCGCCAAAAAGTTTGTGGGCGACGGATTTATCAGATGAAAAACTTACCGCGCTGGAGCAACAATGTGGCATTAATACCAGTGGTCAAAATACTGCAATCATTCCACACGTAGACATTGTTGTTATCGCAGTAAAATCACAATTAATGAAAGTTGTCTGTAATGAAATTGCAACGGCAGTGCAACAACGTAAACCGCTTGTCATTTCAGTGGCTGCCGGAATACGTGTTGATGATATTGCTAAATGGTTAGGCGCACAAACAGCAATAGTCAGGGCAATGCCAAATACGCCAGCACTAATAAAAGCAGGCGCCACGGGTTTATACAGTAATGCCAATGTAACAGACATCCAAAAAGATTTATCCGAAGAAATTATGCGAGCCGTGGGTTTGGTATTGTGGGTAAACAAAGAAATTGATATGGATCTGATAACCGCGCTTTCGGGTAGCGGTCCAGCGTATTTTTTTCGCATAATGGAATCATTGGTAACCTCTGCAGCAAATTTAGGATTGGATCCCAATACGGCTCGAATACTGACATTGCAGACGGCATTCGGAGCGGCAAAACTGGCACTGGAGTGTGAAGATGATTTGGCAACACTACGAGAAAACGTCACGTCACCCGGTGGAACAACAGAAAAGGGATTGGAAGTCTTACAGACGAATGGAATAGACGATTTGTTAAAACAAGTGCTGGAGGCTGCGAGTACTCGCGCGGCTGAACTATCAAATGAATTTGGAGAAAAATAATGGGTTATGCCACAAATGCTGGGAATTTTTTAATCGAAACATTGGTGGGATTGGTTTTATTGGTGATTATGTTACGCTTTATTCTCCAACTTGTTAGGGCTGATTTTCGTAATCCGGTTTCACAATTTATTGTTAAAGTAACAAATCCCATGTTGGTCCCAATGCGTCGATTCATTCCTGGCGTTGCGGGTATGGATATGTCATCAATCGTATTGTTGATACTAATTCAATATGCCGAATTGTATTTAATTGTATTAATCAATGGAGCACAATTTTTTGCCCTGGGCATGTTTGTCATTGCATTAGGAAAACTCATTGGATTAGCGATTACTGTATTGACGTTTTCTATTCTGATTCAAGTTGTTTTGAGCTGGGTCAATCCTGGCGCTTACAATCCAGTTATTGGGCTATTATATTCGATTAATGAACCTGTGCTCGGACGAGCAAGAAAAATTATTCCACCGATTCATGGTTTTGATTTATCACCTATAGTGGCCATGATATTTTTGCAACTGTTGTCAATTATAATTGTTGCACCTATTACGGATTTTGGCGCTAGCTTACGATAGTTATGATTTAATGCGGAAGAAAAATCCGTTTGCCATATGGCGTGATACAGATTTAATTTTGAATGTGTATTTGCAGCCTAAAGCGGCAAAAAATGAAATCGTTGGCGTTCATGGAGATGCCATTAAAATTCGGATAAAAGCACCACCAATTGACGGTAAAGCGAATGCTGAACTACAACAATTTCTTGCTAAATTGTTTAAAGTGCCTAAGTCAAAAATTGAATTTTTAAGCGGGGAGTTAAATCGACAAAAAAGAATTGTGATTCGTCAGCCAAAAATATTACCTGATTTTTTACAGGAATTAAAAAGCCCAACATGAGTTGGGCTTTTTTGTAGATTCAGTTTTAAAATTATACTTTAAATTGCCCGACTAAGCTATCAAGATGGTCAGCAAGCGCAGATAGACGATCACTTAAATCAGCAGTTTGTCTCGCACTGTGGGCTGTTTGTCCACTGGTTGAATCGATTGTTGTAACACTTTGATTTACACCTTCTGCCACTTTACGTTGTTCTTCAGCGGCAGTTGCAATTTGCGTATTCATCTCACTGATTGTGGTAACTGCTTTCGCAATATTTGTGAGTGATTCACCGGCTAATTGGGTTTGCTCAACCGTAGCTTTGGCTTTTTCTGTGCTTTCTTGCATTGCATTTACTGCTTGTTTAGAACCGGATTGCAAGCGTTCAATCATTTCTTGAATTTCTTGCGTGGAGGATTGTGTGCGACTTGCCAGGGTTCTAACTTCATCTGCTACCACCGCGAATCCTCGCCCTTGATCTCCAGCACGCGCCGCCTCAATTGCTGCATTCAAGGCTAATAAATTTGTTTGTTCTGCTATACCGCGGATAACATCAAGTACACCACCAATTTTATCACTTTCATCTTGTAAGGTGTCGATGACACCCGATGTGTTGGTGATTTCCGCAGATAATTGTTTAATAGAGTTAATTGTATTGTTTACGATGTTGGTGCCGTCAGTTGCTTCTTTGTCAGCTTCATGGGCCATGCCGTCTGCTAACTCAGTGTTGCTTGCGACTTCTTGCATACTACAAGTCATTTCATTCATGGATGTTGCGGCATTTGCAGTTTCCGCTTTTTGTGTATCGACATTACCCGCAAGCTCTCCACCAAATGCTTTTAAATGACTGGATTCTTCGGTTAATTGTTTAACGTCGCGAATGATTTTTGATACCATTTCTTGTAGTTGAGCAACAAAGGAATTAACCGCTTTACACAGCATGCTGACTTCATCGCTGTTTTTAACAGGAAGACGTTTGGTTAAATCGCCGTTACCATCACTTAATTCTTCAATTAATACTTTTGTTGCCAATAATCTTGCTGCGACAAGTTTATTGAAGAATAGATATAAGGTAACTCCAATTGCAACTAAAACACCGACCAGGGAGCCAAGAAATATCATGACAAAATTCATTTGCGATGTTTTTGCCAGTGTTTCGACTGACCCGACTGCCTCTTGAATGCGTTGTTTACTTGCAACAATGGACTCATTAACGGATTCTTTTGACATACCTAATAATACAAATCCCAAGAGTTCTCCATCTGAGACAATTTTATAGCGTTTTTCTAGCACCATTGATTTGTCTGCAGATGGAGTGTATTGCGTCATTGGGGATTCATCAGGTTTTAAATAACCAGCGTAAGCCACATCGGAATCTTTTTTAGCATATGCTTGGAACGCAATCAGAGCAGTAAAATCACTAGAAAAAATCAAATCCGGTGCAGTTGCTGACATAAACAAGCCCAGTGTATCTGCTTTGGAATTAAGACTTTTTAACTGCATTTCTTTCGAAACAGTTTGCTCTCGTGATAAAAGTTTATCAGCTAGATTAATTTGGTCTGCTGTCAGCATATTAAATTGATGCATTTGCAGAGTGCCACCAATAGAAAGCGCAATTATGGTGCCCAACAAGACGACAGGTATAAACTTACTTGTCAGGTTTAATCGCTTGATAAACGTATTCATGATTTTTTTCGTTCCTTAGACTAAATAACTCAAGTCGTTCCTTAAAGGTCTTCCCCAGTAACTTCTTTAACAATCTCACGTACTTTACCGAAGTCACCGTCGGATGCTGCAGCCCAGCCGTTTACACGAGCGGTTTTAGCCACAGGTGTTCCCGACATTGCTACCATTGCATCCTGGATTTTTTTCACTTTATCCGCTGGTACACTTTTGGATGCAGCCCAGGTCAAGTGAATAAAGCGATCGCTAGAAGCAAGAATCTTCATTTGACTAACATCAATTTTCTTTTGTACGCCTTTAACTTTTAAAATAACGTCACCTGAGCCAGAAGCGTCAGCAGCTTTGTTGAATACGCCGATAACCGCAGATGGTGGGTTTTTAGAAAATTTGACTGTGTAGTCTTTACCAGCAACTAGACCCGCTTTTTTCAAGGCCCATGTTGGAGCGATATAACTACCCATGGCTTTTTTGCCACCGCCGAAAAGGATAGTTTTGCCTTTTAAGTCTGCTATAGTGTTGATACCACTGTCAGCTCGCACTGTTAAAGCACCTGCAATGTCAGCTTTACCTTGTTCTTTGTTTACCGCAAATACTTGGTGACCTTTTTCTTTGTGAGCTAATAAATAGTGATATTGGTTGTAATGTACAATATCGTATTTATCTTCTTTTACGCCCTTCCAGAAAGTTTTAAAGTCTTTAGCAAACGCCACTTTAACGGGTTCACCAATTTTTGCAGATAGTTCTTTGGCAAATGGTTTGAAAATTTTGTTTGAAACCGCAACAGGTCGTCTTGGGAAGATACCCAAAGTGAGTTCTGCGACAGCTTGAAACGAGATAATAGACAACAATGTTGCTACTGCATATAAAGTAAATTTTTTGTTCATATTCACGTCCCTAAAAAAGATTAGTGTGTTTGCACTGGTAATATCGCGTCTTGCAAAAATTACTTTAGTGCTAAACTGTCATTTTCAAATAAATGGGAAATCCCATGGGCTAATAAGGCAAGCAATGCGCCAGTGGTGATTTAAAAAGTAGTTAAAAGCTGCTTTATCACTGAGGATTCGTTGCTCTTAATGGTGGATAAATGACCTTATTGATGGAGAAGTTGGATTCCCAGTTGCTCGAATAAACTGCTTAGTTGTTGAATAGTTTATTTAAAATACAATTAAATGCATTGTCGAATAAATATATGAAGAATACATCAATTGTGGTTGCTGATAATTTATGCAAAACCTTTGCAGATAAAAAAGTACTACAAAATGTCTCGTTTGAAATTGATACTGGAAAATGTTTCGGCTTTTTAGGTCCCAATGGCGCCGGAAAAACGACGACTTTACAACTAATCGAAGGGATTAGTCCTCCCAGTGGGGGTTTGCTGCGAGTGTTTAATTTATCTCTTCCTGGTCATGGGCGCCAAATTCGCGGCAAAATGGGAATCGTACCGCAAATTGACAACCTAGATCCGGATTTTACGGTGTTAGAAAACCTGCGTATCTATGGCTCATACTTTCGTATTCCAAAAAAAGTTTTATTCAAGCGAATTGATGAGTTGCTGGATTTTATGCAACTGAGTGATCGAACCAAGGACAAGCCAGATAATTTATCTGGCGGAATGAAAAGAAGGCTCACTATTGCAAGAGCACTCATTAATGATCCGGAACTGATTGTCTTGGATGAGCCGACAACAGGGCTAGATCCTCAGGTGAGACATTTAATCTGGTCAAAATTACGAGAACTGATGTCCCAGGGAAAAACATTGTTGCTAACAACCCATTACATGGATGAAGCCGAGCGATTATGTGACCAGTTATTTATAATGGATCATGGCGCTATTTTAGAGAAGGGAAATCCCCAAGATGTTATCAAGCAACATGTTGAGCCTTATGTGGTTGAGGCGAGAGGTGACTTAGCCGCAGCAACTCATTTAGTAAAATCAGTAAAGCGTGTTCGTTTGGAAACAGTTGGCGACACATTATTTTGTTATTGTGCAGCGCCAGAGACTATCATGCCTTTGTTAGAGGGTTGTGCGGATATTCAATTGCTTAGCCGATCATGTAATCTGGAAGATGTATTCTTAAAGCTAACCGGTCGAGATCTTCGCGAATGAATTATTCTTATTATTCTTTGCCAAGAGTCAGTTCGGACGCGACAATTATTTGGCTTCGAAATGTTAAGGTTTGGTTCAAACTCATTGGCCCTGCTCTCGCATTACATTTTGGAGAGCCGCTGATTTATTTGTTTGGCCTTGGGTTTGGCTTGGGCGCTTTTGTTGGTGACATTGGTGAAATGTCATATTTAACTTTTCTCGCCTCGGGATTAATCGCTTCATCGGCGATGATGACTGCGAGTTTGGAAGGTACGTATTCGGTATTTACTCGAATGGTGCCTCAAAAAACCTATTCTGCCATATTGGCAACTCCCATAGAAGTTGATGATATTATCGCGGGTGAGTTTTTATGGTGTGCAACTAAAGCGTTATTTAGTGGTATTGCTATTTTGATTGTAGCCTCATTGATGAGTGCGGTTACTGGATCACAAGCCATTTTAATTATCCCAATCGTTTTGTTAAGTGCAATTTGTTTTGCCGGACCCGCCATTGTTGTTGCGACGATGTCCTCTGGATATGATTTTTTTAATTATTATTTCACGTTGGCAGTGACGCCCATGTTCGTTTTGTGTGGTGTATTTTATCCTATATCGGTAATGCCAGACGCCATGCAATATGTTGTGCAAGTATTGCCATTAACGCATTCAATTGAATTGATTCGACCGTTAATCTCGGGAAGAGAAATGTCAAATGTTGGTTTGCATCTTTTTGTTTTGATTGCTTACAGTTGTTTGTTTTATTATGTTGCGGTTGTTATGGTGCGAAAACGGATGGTGGTTTAGTCATTGTTAGGCAAAATGGCCAAACTTTCCAGGAATGTTTTTGATGTTTGGTACGTTGACTTTGGATACATTGATAACTTTTTTATCACGTAGATATTTGCTTACCACATCGTACATGGGTTCGCCTTCCACGTTTTCATTGACACTGGCCCATTGTGCCATAACATAGTTTTTATTGGCTTTAATGGCCTTGCCGTTTAATGTCATGTCTGAAATTCGATTGCCTTGTTTTGCAGAAATGTCGATATCGTATTGTAAGCCTCCCACTCTGACCATATCACCACCTTGTTGAAAATAGGGATCAGGGTTGAATCGATTGTCAGCGATGTCTTCCAATACCAGTTTTAAGTGTTCACCACTGATTTCTGTTCTGACGACATTCGGATAAGTGATAGCAGTTTGTGACATAATATCTTCTGTGGTGATGGCCTGCCCTGGTAACATGCTCATGCCCCAACGAAATCCCGGAGAAAAGGATATTTCTGCATTTTGTGATTCCATTAAGGCATCACAAATCAATTGGTCAAATGTACCATTAAAGGTTCCGCGTCGATACAATACATCATTGCTTACGGCAATTTCCTCTGAGAGTTTTTTCTCATAAGGCTTTCTCACTGCATCAATATGTGCTTGCATGGTTTTATCTGCTGGAATTGCGTTAGAGAAAACAGGAATCATATTAAATTGATAATCCCTTACTTTGCCAGCTTTTACCTTGAAATCGAGTGAGGCGAGAAATTTCCCCATTGATCCTGAATTGATAACCAATGTGGTACCACCACCGTTTTTAACTTCATTTGCTATTGGTAGTGCATCATGGGAGTGCCCACCAAAAATTGCATCTAGACCTCTGACGCGAGACGCAAGTTTCGTATCAACACTTAAGCCATTATGGGAAAGCAGCACCACAACTTGCGCGCCCGCTTCTCTTGCTTCGTCAATTACGGATTGCATGCGATCTTCCCTAATACCAAATTGCCAGTCTTTTACCATGTAACGGGGGTTGGCAATCGGCGTAAATGGAAAGCCTTGTCCAATTACCGCGATTTTAACGCCATTTTGTTCTTTCATGACATAGGGTTCAAACACAGGATCTTCAAATTCCAGATCTAATATATTTTGTGCGACAAAGCTGATTTTATCTTTGAAGTCATTTTCAATAACTTGTTTTACTCGATCCATGCCATAGGTAAATTCCCAATGTCCTGTCATAACATCCACACCAAGAATTAAACTGGCATCTATCATGTCTTGCGCATTGGTCCATAACGCAGTTGCTGAGCCTTGCCAGGTGTCGCCGCCATCTAATAATAATGCGCCTGGACGACTAGCACGTAAATGTTTAACTAGTGTATTTAAATGGGCGAAGCCTCCCATGGTGCCAAATTTTTCTGCTAGTGTGGCAAAATCAACATTGGAAAACGCATACGTTAACGCAGAGGTATTAGACCAGCCAAATTTATCAACTAAGTGTTTGCCGACAACATAGGGCAAGTCATTGGCATTTTTTCCAATGCCAATATTCATCGTGGGTTCTTGGTAATAAGCGGGAAGTAATTGTGCGTGGCAATCGGTAAAATGTAAAAATGATACATTGCCAAATTTGGGAATATCGTAGTAATTATTTGGTACTGAGCTGCCATTTAATACTTGGTCTAATCCTTGATGTTTGGCCGCATGGGATATTGGTAGTCGAGTTAAATAGAGCCCCATGCCAATGCTTAGCGCTTGCAAAAATTCTCGTCGAGTTATGTTCAAAAAATTCCCTTTATTTAAAGAGCCATTTTTCCATTAGCCACTTTATTGGCTATTTGGGATTAGAAGAGTACTAACTCGTATTACGACCAAATCACTGGGTTATTTAAATATGTTTGCTTCGATGTTTTCTTTGCAAGTCTAATTGACTCCCATAAGGAATTAATGAGGGATTTAGAAAGGCTAAATTGGGTTTGGGAAATGTGTGTAATGGATATTTATTTACAACACATTATGTGATTAATATTGCTAAGTTGTGCTGCAAACTTTTCATTTGTATAGGTAAAATATTTTCGACTGTATTTTTCTGTTTCAAGCATAAAACATATTTTATATATTAGATCGCAGTTTTTAAAATTTTTTGTGGTAAGAAATAACGCTACGGGTATATCTAACTAAATTTTGAATCGCCCATTGATTGCTGCTGAGGTTCGGTAAAATTTAAGAATTTGATTGCTTATTGCGTAAAATGGATCCCAGCCTGTGAGCGCACTGACCCATAAATAAATTGTAATAGCATGAAGTTCAGCAAAATGTAAAATACTGAAATTTAGAATATAGGCAATGATTAAAATTACAAATCCAATGGTAAAGCGAATTAAGCGATCAACCGTTCCAACAATCTGATTAATCTTTTTTGGATCAAAAGGTTTTTTCACTAAGCCTATACTCCTTTGTAAACTACAAGGTGCCACTGTACTCAATGATCAGTGGTGCGTGATCAGAAAATCTTTCATCCTTATATATTTCTGTTGATTTAACTTTTTTTTCTAGTCCTGGTGTAATGATTTGGTAATCAATGCGCCAGCCTGTGTTATTTGCCCAAGCTTGTCCTCTGTTGGACCACCAGGTGTATTGATGTTTTTCTTTGTTGACAACACGAAACGCGTCAACATAACCCAGAGTGTCAATTAGTTCGTCCAGCCAGGCTCTTTCTTCAGGCAAAAAGCCCGAGTTTTTTTCGTTGGCTTTCGCATTTTTGATGTCTATCACCTTATGGGCAATATTCCAGTCACCACATAGGATGTATTCTTGTTCGTGATCTAACATTTCTTTTAATAGTGGCGTCATGCGATCCATTAGGTCGAATTTGAATTCTTGTCTTATCTCCTTTGAAGAACCAGATGGAAGATACAGCGAAACAACACTGACCTTGTTAAAATTGACTTGCAAGTATCTCCCTTCGCTGTCCATGTCTTTCCAGCCAATTCCATGCTGCACTGATTTTGGTTTTTTTTTGCTGTAAATGGCAACGCCGCTATAGCCTTTTTTCTCTGCATCATGATAGTAAACATGGTATCCCTCTGGTGTAAAACAGGGATCAGTCAGTTGCTCAACTTGCGCCTTTGTTTCTTGTAAACATATGACGTCAGGACTTTGTATTTTTAACCATTCAAAAAAACCTTTTCTAGAAGCAGCTCTTATGCCGTTTACGTTCGCAGTAATAATTTTCATCATCTCTCTTAGCTTGTAAAATTAAAAATGTTATACTTTGTGGTGCCTGTTCAAGACCACGATTGCTTTATGCAGGATCAATTACTCTCATTAAACTCCAAGGGTACGTTTTTGCTCTGCATATATTCAGTCAGACTCAAGTTGAGACCTCATAGATCATTTAAAACACAGTGGATAAATTAAATGCAACAATATCAAGAAGACTTTATTCGATTTGCAATTTCTCTGGGTGTATTACGTTTTGGAGATTTTACACTAAAATCCGGCCGTAATAGTCCCTATTTTTTTAACAGTGGTTTGTTTAATACGGGAAATAGCTTATCTAAGTTAGGTAGGTTTTATGCGCAATCGATTATTGAAAGTCAGATTGAATTCGATATGCTTTATGGTCCCGCTTATAAAGGTATTCCATTAGTTTCAGCCATTAGTATTGCTTTAGCAAATGACTTTCATCGGGATGTTCCCTATGCGTTTAATCGTAAAGAGCAAAAAACCTATGGTGAAGGGGGGAACATAATTGGATCTGAGCTATCAGGTAAAGTACTCATCGTTGATGATGTTATTTCTGCAGGAACGTCTGTCAGAGAATCAGTTGATCTGATTAACGAAAACAATGCAGTGGTGTCAGGCGTGTCCATTGCGTTAAATCGGCAAGAAAAGGGTATAAATGATGTTTCGGCGATTGCAGAAATTAAAACGGAATTTGGTTTTCCAGTAATCAGTATTGTTTCTCTCAATCAATTGATTCAATTTATTTCTACTGATAAGAAATTGGCAGAATATTCCGAGGCAATTAATACCTACCGTGAACAGTTCGGCGTTGAGGAATAAGGAATAACTAACCAATAATTAATTTTAAACCAATCAATAGCGTAATAATTTCGTAAACCAATTTGATCCATCGACTCCCTTTTTTTATTGCCAAATGTGCTCCGATATATCCACCTAATAATGAGCCGAGGATTAGTGCCGGTAACCACGACCATAAGATTTCGCTTTGTAGGCCAAGCGAAATAGCGCCAGTGCCATTCCAAAATAATCCGACCAAGATCAATGTGTACGCCACAGCGGTTTTATAATCGAGACCAAACCAGCGGACAAGCCAAAGAGTGACAAAGAGTCCAGTACCTGATGTTAATGAACCATTTAAGACACCAATGAAAAAGAGCCCACTACAACCGATAGCGTATCCATGTTTGTTTCGATGAGTTGCAATGGTTTGTTGGCCTAATTGAGGGTTTACAAAGGAATAGATGCCCAAGCAGATAGTCAGTAAGCCTAAGGCAACTTCAGCGTATCGGCTTGGAACGTCCAAAATAATATTTGCACCAATTAAGACTCCCGGTAAGCCACTTATTAATATTAAACTGGCAAATTTACGGTCAAGTGGATTTTCTAATAAGTTTCTTAGTGTTGCACCTATGCCAAGAAATACGCTGGCAATTTTATGGGTTGTTAGTGCGGCACTAAAGCTCAATCCGAGAAAAATGAGAACAGGAAATTGAATAAGTCCTGCACCGCCACCAGCAAATGCGGAAAAACTGTTGGCGATCAATGATATAATGAATAGTATGCTGGTATCTGTCCAACTCATGGTTAATTTTTTATCATATAGTGAAAGCTGAAATAAATTACCCGATCCATTGGAAATTGAATTTTCTAGCGTGATAATCCTACTAATAAATTAAATTGCATGAGATCTCAAGGAAAGGTTTAAAGTTGTCGCTACTTTAGTGACTATAGTAACGACTTAATGGAACTAAAAAGCTAATATCATGATTTGGCACGGAAAATTAATATTGCTACTCAGTTGTTTTCTGATTTCTTTTTTGGCTCATGCTGGCCAATTGTTCTATGTGTTTAAAGATGACACTGGGCGCACGCTGATTCAAGATTCTATTCCCGATAAATATGCCAGGTTGGGTTACCGCATAATCAATGAATTGGGTATTACGCTGGAGATTGTGCCCAGTGTAAAAGAGCAAAAGAGAAAAGCGAGAAAGCTAAGAGAGAAACGTGAAAAAGAGAGAATGGCTGAAATTCAGCGTCAAAAAGATAAAAACTTGATCGCGAGTTTTTCGAATGTGGATGACATACGTGAAACGGGCAATAAAAAGATTAGCTCAATTCAAAGTCAAATAAATGTAACACGTAAGCATATTTCTGCGTTTGAACAAAACTTAGATGTTTTGCAAAATCAGGCAGCGAAAAAAACTGAATCGAATAAAAAACTCTCTAACAAAGAATTATTGGAAATAGAAAAAATCAAAGATAGTATTGAGCAGAATAAACAATTTATTAAGCGACAAGTTACGCAACAAGAAAAAATACGTGAACAGTATATCAATTACATTAAGCGCTATAAGAAAATTCGTGGCGATTAATTACCTTCTCTTTTTTCGCGAATCCTGTGAGAAAAGCTAGTTTTCATTTTTCGTCAATATACTTAAGATGAATTGCCATTGCTCATCACAATGAGTTAATGGTTTTTGTTTGAAGTGGCTTCGTTGGAATTGACTAATTTTCCCCTCTATATGTGCCAAAATAAAATTAGCCGATGCAGCAATATTGATGTCTTCAGATAATTCTTTATGTAAAACGCCTTCTCGTAAAAATTGTTTAATTTGGGTTTCTAATCGATCAAAAAATTGGCCAACTCTTGTGCGTAATTTTTCGCTTTCACCCATGATGGCGTCTCCTAACAAAATTCGTACAATGCCAGGGTTTTTTTCAGAAAAAGTTAGCAGTAAATGGACAATTGCTTCACATCGAACAATTGCGGAGCGTTGTTCTTGTTGGATTTTATTAATGCGACTAAATATGGTTTCCTCGCTAAATTGAATCAGCGCTTCAAACATTTTTGCTTTACTTGGGAAATGCCGATAAAGCGCGGCTTCTGAAATTCCAATAGCACTGGCTAAACTTGCGGTACGAATCGGGGCATTGGGGTTTTGTTCTAATTGAGTTGCAATGGTTTCCAGTATTTCCTGCCGTCGATTGGCACCTTTTTGTGTCACCATATTTTAATCCATTAAACCTTTAATAAGTGTTCCAATTCCTAGATCAGTAAAAATTTCAAGTAACACGGCATGTTCTATACGCCCATCAATAATGTGAGAACTTTTAACGCCCCCTTGAACGGCATCCAATGCGCTGCTTATTTTAGGTAACATGCCACCGTAAATCGTACCATCTTTCGTAAGTGCATCAATTCGATCTGCGGTTAAGCCAGTTAGTAATTGGTCATTTTTATCGAGTAAGCCAGCTATGTTGGTTAATAAAATCAATTTTTCTGCAGTTAGCGTCGCTGCCATCTTTCCGGCAACGAGATCCGCATTTATATTATAGGAAACGCCATTATTGTCTACACCTATCGGTGCGATGACAGGAATAAAATCATCATTTATTAACATATCAACCACGCGGGTATTGATTCTATCGACTTCTCCAACGTGACCAAGATCAATTATTTCTGAGGCATTTAATTCAGGCGAATCTTGTTTAATTTTGAGTTTCTTTGCATGGATTAATTCTCCATCTTTTCCCGTAAGGCCTACTGCTTTTCCGCCATGTTGATTTATTGAGTTGACAATTTCTTTATTAACTTGCCCACCGAGAACCATTTCAACTATGTCCATGGTTTCTTCATCGGTAACGCGCATGCCGTCAATGAATTCACTTTGTTTACCAATGCGTTTTAACAGGTCACCAATTTGTGGGCCACCACCATGAACCACAACCGGATTAATGCCAACGTGTTTTAACAAAACAATGTCTCTGGCAAATGAGCTTTTTAATTTTTCATCAACCATAGCATTACCGCCATATTTGATGACAAAAGTTTTGCCAGTGAATCTTTGAATGTAGGGAAGTGCTTCGATTAAGACTTTGGCAATATTTTTTTCTTTATTTAATGACATAATGTAAGAACGATCTTAGTTAGAAAGGTAGTTTAAGTGAATTATCAAGTGAAAGGAACAAAGCTCTAAATTGTTCCATTACTGCATTCATCGCTTGTTGATTTTGTCCTTCAAATCGTATTACCAAACATGGCGTTGTATTTGAAGCTCTGACTAAACCCCAGGCATCTTCAAAATCTGCCCTGATGCCATCAATTGTCGTTATGCGAGCGTTGTCAAATTTTGCTGCACTGATGAGTTTATCCATAAATTTAAAATGTTCGCCTTCTTGCATATCCAAACGTAATTCAGGGGTGTTGATCATGTCTGGTAATTGATTGAAAATTTCATTTGTTGATTTTTGACTTTTCGCTAAAATTTCTAATAATCGAGCACCTGTATAAAGTGCATCGTCAAATCCATACCAGCGCTCTTTAAAAAATATGTGGCCTGACATTTCGCCGGCGAGGGGTGCGCCAGTTTCTTTGAGTTTTGCTTTTACTAAGGAATGTCCGGTTTTCCACATTAATGGGTTACCGCCGGCTTCACTTATGGCGCGACGTAAATTAACGGAACATTTTATATCATAAATGATATCCGCTCCTGGATTACGTTCGAGAATATCTTTGGCGTATAAAATCATTTGTCTATCAGGCCAAATGATTTCCCCTGAGGGGGCAACAACACCTAGTCGATCGCCGTCTCCATCAAAGCCAAATCCGACATCTGCATTGGTATCTTTCACGGTTTTTATTAGTGTATCCAGAGTTTCAGGCTGGCTTGGATCTGGGTGGTGATTTGGAAAATTCCCATCAATTTCACAAAATAATTCTGTTACATCACAACCTAATGCGCGAAAAAGCTTTGGTGCGAGTTCACCTGCAACACCATTTCCAGCGTCGACAATAATTTTTAGTGGCTTGGCGAGTTTAATATCAGACGTGATTTCAGATAAGTATGCTTCGCTGACGTCGGTTTCCGAATATTCCCCTGAGCCATTACTAAAATCTTTTGTCAAAATGCGTTGTTTCAGTTTTTGTATGGTATCGCCAGATAAAGTGGTGTTGTTTAATACCATTTTTAAGCCATTATAATTTGGCGGATTGTGACTGCCGGTGAGCATGACACCGCAGCCAGTTTGCAAATGGAATGTTGCAAAATAAAGTAGCGGTGTTGGTACCCGGCCGACATTTACGACATTAATACCAGTGCTTAGTATGCCGTCAACTAATGCTTGGAGTAATTTTGGTCCTGACAAACGACCATCTCGAGCAACCGCAATTGTTTTTTGTTGTAAACTATTTGCTTCACTTCCGAGCGCTTTACCAATAGCGTATACGCTATCAATGGTGAGTGACTCATCTACAATACCTCTGATGTCATAGGCTTTGAAAATATTGTCAATTATTGTTGGGTCAGAGTTGTAGTTTGTATTACTCATATTATTTCCTTACTCGTTGTTAATGCTTGCCAGTATGGCCGAATCCGCCTTCACCGCGATCAGATTCTGTGAATTCACCGACAATCTCAAATTCTGCTTGTACTATTGGAACAAACACCAGTTGTGCAAGTCGTTCACCTACTTTTAGCGTGAATGTGTCTTGACTTCGATTCCAGCATGAGACCATTAATGGACCTTGATAATCTGAGTCAATTAGTCCAACTAAATTTCCTAAGACAATGCCACTTTTATGGCCAAGACCAGATCTTGGCAAGATGACAGCAGCCAAATTTGGATCGCCTATGTGGATTGATATGCCAGTTGGGATGAGTTGAGTTTCGCCTGGTTTGATGATCATGTCTTCAGTGACGCACGCACGTAAATCCAGGCCTGCGGATCCTGGTGTTGCATATTCTGGCAGGGGAAATCGAGTGCCAATTCTGTCATCAAGAATTTTAAGTTGAATGCTTTTTTTCATAAGTCTCCACTATCAAGTTAATGAGTTTTTGTGCAAGTTGCGGCTTAGCTTGTTTTTCAAAATCGTATGTTTTATTTTTTGTGATAACGGTAACGCTATTGTCATTGCTGTTGAAGCCGATATATGTGTTTTTATCCGACTTGCCAACGTGATTTGCAATTATCATATCAAGTTTTTTGTTTTCTAATTTGCTGGTTGCATTTTTAATTAAATTTTCTGTTTCTGCGGCAAATCCAACGGCAAATAATTTCGGATATTGAGTAGTCGTCGTTGTTAAGATGTCTGGATTTTTTTTCAAGGTTAGTGTGATTTCATCACTATTATTTTTTTTAATTTTATTATCTGCCACTTCAGTCGGTCGATAATCAGCAACTGCTGCAGTACTAACAAATATATCTGCGTGACTGGCGTTTTGATTAACGGCTTCAGCCATTTCCATGGCACTTTCAATGTGTATGACGTTGATGCCGCTAGGCGGCGATAGGTTAACTTTTCCGCTAATTAAAATCACATTGGCCCCGGCTCGTTTTGCTGCGACGGCTAAGGCGTATCCCATTTTCCCAGAACTGTGATTGCTGATATATCTCACTGGGTCGAGAGCTTCTCGCGTTGGACCGGCGGTTATGAGTAATGTTTTTCCCGATAAGGTTTGAGTTTCCTGCAAAAGGGTGTGACAAATCTCAAGGGTGTTTGCCAGTCGGCCCATTCCATTTTCACCACAAGCTTGTTCGCCAGATTCAGGTTCAATAATCGAGATGCCTCGGGATATAAGGCCACTAATATTATTTTGTGTAGCAGGATTGTTCCACATTTCATGGTTCATAGCGGGGGCGACAAAAATCGGACAATTTGCTGCTAAGCAAGTAGTGGACAATAAATCATTTGCATTGCCATGATTGAGTCTGGCTATAAAATCTGCGGTTGCGGGTGCGACTAAAATAGCATCTGCCCATCGCGCGAGATCAATGTGTTCCATGACACGTTCTGAGCTGGTGTACATATCATCATATACTGGATGGCCGCTTAAGGCTTGAAGCGTAACACTGCCAATAAATTTTTTCGCTGCGACAGTCATTATCACACGCACCTGGACATTTTCTTGCTGTAGCTGTCGGAGTATTTCTGCGCTTTTGTATGCGGCAATTCCGCCGGTCACGCCGAGTAAAACATTCATTTGAATTTGTCTTTATGTCCCATGGTGAATATTTTACCTTTAAATTTATAACTGCACTACCATCCTTTTAGGTGATTTATGGCAATAACTGATTGGCCTGCAGATGAAAGGCCTCGAGAAAAATTACTTAAACACGGTGCGAGTGTATTGTCTGATGCCGAATTATTAGCAATTTTTTTGCGCACAGGTGTAAAAGGTAAGACTGCTGTTGATCTTTCCAGGGAGCTTCTTAATGAGTTTGGGTCATTAAGAAATATTTTAAAAGCTGATTTGAAAAAATTTAGTGAAGGTGAGGGATTGGGTAGTGCGAAATATGCCCAGCTACAGGCTGTTGTGGAAATGAGCCGCCGTCATTTTGCTGAAAAAATAGAGAAACAAGGTGTGCTAAGCAATGCTGACGACACAAAATATTATCTCAAAACGCATTTGGCACAATATGATTATGAAGTGTTTGCTGTCTTGTTTCTCGATAATCGAAACCAAATTATTCAATTTGAAGTTTTATTTCGCGGCACAATCGATGGATCTGCGGTTCATCCTCGTGAGGTGGTAAAGCGAGCGCTGGACTTAAATGCAGCAGCTCTAATTTTTGCACATAATCATCCGTCTGGTGATCCAGCACCAAGTCAAGCGGATAAACAAATTACGCACAAGTTAATTGAAGCGTTGTCATTAGTGGATATTCGCGTGTTGGATCATATTATTATTGGAGACAATGGAAGTTTTGCATTTTCTGAGCATGGTTTGATTTAGTCCGCATTTCTCATCTATAAACAGGTTTGTATAGCCAAGCGCTTTTGAATTCGCCATAATCCACCTCATCGTTTTGCCTCAAATACCAACAAGGGAGAATGTATGAAACGTGGCTTAGTATGTTTCTTATTGTTAATGGTAAGTGCACAGGTTTCTGCCGAAAATGGAAAACACTTTTGGTTTTTAAATGGTGGAGCTGTATGGAATAGCTCTATTCGCGACCCCGATTTTCTTACTATGCTGAGTTTAACTTACGGTTATGGATTCACCCCTCATCTTTCACTTGAAATTGATTTCTTAAAAAGTATGAGTGGTGGCGCCTATGAAAGTTTGGGTTCTACTGGGCAATCGGTTGATGAAAAAGGTGAGTATAAATTCTGGTCGCTTTCGCCGTCGCTTGCGTATCGGCATTTGTTTTTGGAGCAGTTTTATTTCAAGGGTGAAGTTGGTTATTTATACAATAATGCTGAATTTACACGAGAAATAAAAACCACTGAATCCATAGAAAAAAATAACCATTATGTTACAGGTGGCCTGGGATTAGGGTATCTCGCTGGTGCTGTTATTGGAACATCGCTAACAGTGGAAATTATGGCCTCCCAATACACATCAGATAATCGTGGTGTGACTGCTGGAATAAATGTCACTTTTTAGATGATATGTTATTGATTAATTTAATATAATTTTTAGTCTTTTTGCCGAGCGCTATTTTTATCAGTCGTATTAGCTGGCGGTTTCTTTGCATTATCTCGAGTTGAATAAAATTCAGCGTGGTGAGTTTAACGTGCTTCGTTGCATAATAAAGCATATTTTGATATAACGTGCGGCCTTTCGTATTGCATGTTTGTTAATACTGGTTAATTGGAGAGAATAAGATGTCAAAAGTTTGTCAAGTGACTGGAAAAAGACCTGTCACAGGTAATAATGTTTCGCATGCAAACAACAAAACCAAGCGTCGTTTTTTACCAAATTTACATTCTCGTCGGTTTTGGGTTGAGACTGAAAATCGTTGGATTAGATTGCGTGTTAGTGCTAAAGGCTTAAGGGTCATTGATAAATTGGGTATAACGCAAGTATTGACTGATATGCGTTCCCGCGGTGAAAAAGTATAGAAAATAGGGGTTCAGCAATGCGAGAGAAAATTAAATTAGTTTCATCTGAAGGTACGGGGCACTTTTACACAACAACAAAAAATAAAAGAACAATGCCTGAAAAAATGGAAATTAAAAAGTACGATCCTGTTGTTAAAAAGCACGTGATGTACAAAGAAGCAAAAATCAAATAGCTTACATATGATATTAGAAAAAGCCGCTTTTATAGCGGTCTTTTTATGCGTGAAACTTCTTACCTAAATTATTCGTATATCCAATCAGTACCTTCATTTAATTGAAGATGTTAGAATGCAGCAGATTGTTTGTATCGCGAGCATCGTTTACCTTTCTTGTTTTTTATGGAGTTCATTAATTAGATGGAAATTAAATTGAAAAAAGGTTTAGCCAGTTTCTTTTTTATCATTTTCGTTAGTTTTGCTCATTCCTCTTTTGCTCAATCTGTTTCGCTTGCATTCAGTAATGCGAGTGCCCAGTTTGGTTATGGTTTTTTAGTCGGAGGTGGAACGTTTGGTAGAACGGAATTTGGTGTAGATGCATACTATCATCCTGACGACAGTACGTATTTGATCGATACCAGTTTACAAGTCTTTGACGAAGTCGGTAGTAAGGTGCGCGGTTTAGTCGCAGGATTGGGTGGGAAAATATATGGTGCATCGACTAAAGATGACAATGAGATGTTAGTTATCGGTGTTGGTGGAATGTTGCGTTATGCTTTGCCGATGAATAAACGCATTATTTTAGGTGTTGATGCGTATTATGCCCCTCCAGTCGTTTCATTTGTAGACGCAAATTATTTTTACGAATTAGCCGGTCGATTAGAGTATGAAATTATTCCTCGTGCGTCAGCCTTTGTTGAGTTTAGACGCATGACACTCAATATCGAAGATGATAGTTGTGGTGGTAACAACTGTAATATTGAAAACTCACCGCGTTTAGGCATGGAAATTAATTTTTAATCCGTTGCTCATTTGTACACTACAAAACTGCTAAAAAAATCAGTGCCACCTAAATAATAAACAATCCATAATGTTAATTGTGTTTTAAGTCTGTTTTATTAGTATTCAATGCTAAATAACTCCAATTTATCAAACATTTAGTTGACCAAACTTTATTGTCTTCTCGATATCTAATCGGTTTATATTTGCCTAATTGTCATTTGGTTCGCTAATTGAAGTTAGGCATCCATAAGTATAAGAATGTTTAATGTGGGGCAGGAGGGTGCGTGCAAGTTTTGCTCAAATGCATGCTAGCTATTAGTATGGCTGGGTTGCTATTCATAACAGGTTGCCGATTTGGTACTGATGAAAACTCGCTTGTCATTAGTGGCGACTTTCCACTAGTTTACGTAAAACGCCCTCGAAATGTAAATATCGATCCAACGCGCCCAATTACGTATAACGAAGGCAGCGATTTATTTCTACGAGATATATCTTCTCCCGATTCTGAAGAAATTAACATTACCAAAGAGCTTACTCTAGGCCAAGGCGACGTTGCTGATCCTGAGGTGTCGTTCGATGGTAAAACGATTGTTTTCAGTATGAAATGTTCTTCTTCTTCAGCCAGTATTTGTAATTTGGATGAAACTTGGAATATCTGGCTTTATGATATTCAAAATCAAAGTTTTAAACGTGTGATTTTTAATTTTCAAACAGCGAACGCAGGCGATGACGTTGATCCAGCATTTTTGCCCGGAAACAAAATCGTATTTTCTTCCAACCGTCAACTGACGACATTGGAAAAAACGCAATCTCGTTATCGCATTAAAGAGTCTGATGAATTTGCAAATAACTTACATACTATAAATCTCGACGGAACCAAATTAGAGCAAATTACTGTTAGTCACACCCACGATAGAAATCCCACGGTATTGAGTAATGGTAAAATCATGTTTAGTCGATGGCTCTATGATGCTGAACGAAATCAAATGGCAATATATTCAGCTAATCCTGATGGAACAGATCTAAATGTTTTATATGGCGCACATAGCCCTGGTGATGTATTTCTGCATCCAAGAGAGTTGGAAAATGGGAAAGTAATTTCTACTGTTTTGCCGATTGATGGTACTTGGGAATCTGGTGCGTTAATGACACTAGATGTGCAAAACTACTCGGATGCGAATGTCTCGGTGCCAAATGTGCTTAATAAAGGACAGAGTGGCCAACAATATTCTACTATTCAAGAAATTCCTTTAGAGAAAATAGTATCTCGGTTAGGTCGGTTTACGACACCATATCCACTATTGGATGGCAGTAACCAAATCTTGGTGAGTTATAGTTTTATGCAAACCTTGGATGTGGGTGTGGATGCATTCGAACGGTTAAATTCTATAGATGAAGTTGAAGCACCTCCAGCGTTTGGAATATTCATGTTGAATTCCGAAGATAAAAGTCTGCAGCCACTGATTCTTCCAGAAAAAGATGTAGCACTTGTTGAAGCAGTTGCCGCTTTTCCTCGAAAAGAGCCGCCAATAATTTTACGTAATATTACCTATAATCCAGGTGTGTTTAATTTAGATCAAGCAGAAGGAATCATAAATATTAAAAGTGTCTATGACACAGATCAATTTGCTCGGCTAGGGCAAAACGTTCTAACTGCCAAAGAAAATGCCGCAATACCCTTTCCATTAATTCCTTCTAATGACCTGAGTTCTGAAGCAGAGACGTTTATTGCAGATATTTCTATTTTAAAAGATCCATTGCAAACAGTCGCAAATAAACGGCCAGCAAGATTTATTCGCGTTTCTAAGTCTTTACCAACGCCCATTGGATTTACACAACAGGCGGTAGGTGAAACCGATTTTAAAATGCAAGAATTAGTTGGATATGCGCCAATTGAGCCGGACGGTTCTATAAAAATTAAAGTACCGGCAGATGTCCCCATTAGATTAAGTGTGTTAGATGAGAATGGTAGATCATTGGGAGATAAATCAAATTGGTTGCAAGTTCGACCAGGGGAAACGTTAACTTGCAATGGGTGTCATTCATCCACAAAAACGCCACCATTAAATAGTTCCCCAATAGCAGGGAATCACCCAAATACAGCATTAAAAAGTTCGGTTGGGCGTTTATTAAATGCGTCACCAGATATTGATGAAACCATGGCAGAAACTCGAACCAGAGTGGATGAAATTACACTAGAGCTTTCCAAAGATCTCATTTATGTGGATGTTTGGACAGATGAACAATTGCGTCCAAAAGATCCATCGATTGATTTACGTTATAGAAATTTAGATACATTGGCGCCGAGTACTGGCGTTATAAATTATCCCGAGCATATACAACCAATTTGGGATAAGGAAAGAAACGGAGGAGCGTGTATATCCTGCCATAACGGAGTAGAGGACGAAATAATAAATCCAACAGACCTCAATCTCATTGGCATCGCGGGTTTTAATCGAATGGATTCATATGATAATTTGCTGCAAGGACAAGATATATTAGATGAAAATGGGCGACCAATATTTGAAGAATTCACCGACAAAACCACTAAGAAAAAACAAACTTCACCACTTGTCAATGCAGGATATGCGAGAGGAAGTTATATAACAGAAATATTATTTGGTCAGGAGTTGTTTGCGGAAAAACCGTTGAATACAACAAGTGTAAATCATGCATCAATGTTAACGGCTGTTGAACGGAAATTAATAGTTGAGTGGATTGATTTAGGTGCTCAGTATTACAATGATCCTTACGATGCAAATGGGGAGTTAATTGTAATAAAGCAGGCCAATAACAACGGGAAATTTAGTTCGTTATTTTTAGAATTGACAGACTTATGTAATGGTTGCCACTCTGTGCGTTTGCAGGATGGTCGTTTGAACCCAAATTATGTTAATTCGAGTTACGTTTTAAATATGGATCAGAATGAAGATTACATTGCCTCCTTGCGCAAAACAAGTTATGTGAACTCGCCAGATGAAAGTGAAATTTTGGCTCGACCTTCTGGTATAAGAGACAATGAGCATGGTTCAGGTTCGACCGCAATTCTGCCTGTATCCAGCCGACTATATCAAGCTGTTCGAGAGTGGGTTATTGATGAACATTAGATTCTCTCACTTGTGCTTTTTACTAGTATGTTGTCAATTTGTGAATGCAGATGAAGCCATTGTCCGAACGCCATTTATGGAAGTTTATACTGGTCCTGGTCGGGGTTATCCAGTGTTTTTTGTTGTGGAAAAGGGTGAAGAATTTAAATTTCAAAATCAAAAAAACGACTGGTTCAAAGTCCAGTCGCGAGATGGGTTATTTGGATGGATTAATTATAAAGACTTTGCTTTTGCTACAAGTAAACAAATCCCAAATGCGCGCCAACAAATTATTGATTCGAAATGGACTGTTGGAATCTTAGCTGGCTTATTTGGGAAAGATAATAGCTATTCTGCCGAGGCAGGATATTATTTGTTTCCATCTTTGGTGCTGAACGCAAAAATTTCTAAAATTACCGGAGATTTTTCCAGTTCAAGCATTCTGTCCAGTCAAGTTCAATTTCAAGGATTCCGTCATTCGATGTTTAGTCCCTATATTGGTGCTGGATTTGGATTAATGGAATATTCTCCGCGAAAATCCTTAGTTAATGCAAATCAATCACGAGAAAACGTCTTTAACTACGGCGCTGGACTAAATATGCATGTATATAAACGATTATTAATTCGATTAGCTGTGAATAATAACTTATTACAAAATGCAAAGAGTAACCATCTTGAATGGCAAATTGGGATATATTCATCATTTAGGTAGTATGTGAGTGAAATTTTTTCGGCAAACAATTGTGATTATGATTATTGGATTTAGCCCCATGGTAATGGCGAGTGATGCATCACCCTTGTTTGATTTATCAGGATCATTGCCTGAGATTTCACCTGAACTTGATAGGCGACAAGTTGCATTACCAAAGGTTGATGCACTTGATGTAGAGGTAGGGGTGTTTGCAGGAACACTCAGTGTTGAGGATTTTGGTGCCAATTATTTTTACGGAGTGAGTGTAGCTTTTCATGCAACGGAAGATTTTTTTCTTAATGGAAATGCAGGATTTTCAAGTATTAGTGATGAGACCTATCGAAGGTTGGATTTGCCCTTGTTTGGTGCCTCTGAAAGAAAAGTAAAAGATTATAATTTGTTATTGGGTTGGAATGTATTGCCAGGTGAAATGTTTTTGACATCCGGTTACACGATGACATCCAGTTTATACTTGTTAGCTGGTGTGGGGACAATTAATTACGATAGTGAAGATTATTTTAATATGTTAGTTGGGGCCGGAGTTAAAGTGTTATTAAAAGATTGGCTGGCAATTAAAATGGAATCAAAAATATCTCAGTACGATTCAACATTGTTAGGTTACAAAAAGACAAGTCACAATGTGGATATCATTACTGGCTTGAGTATTTTCTATTGAGCTGAATTATGCAAAGTCGAATGATTTTTAAAATAACATTGGTTGTCGCAATATTGTTCAAGCTCTCGCTAAGTTTAGCAGAGAACAAGAATTCTGAAATTGCGTTGAAGCAACATGTCGCAACCATAAAAGAAGAAATGCTACTGCTTGGTAGAGATATGAAAATGTTGGAAGACATACTTTTGTATCCGGAAAAAACACGAGTTAGCGTTTATTTAACCATGGATGTTGGCCGCTTTTTTTCTTTAGATAAAGCAAAAATACTAATTAATGGTGAAGTGGTATCTGAACAAGCTTATTCAAACCGCGAAGAAGATGGGTTTAAAAAAGGAGCGGCGCAAAGAATATTTGTGGGGAATTATGATGATGGTAAATATGACTTGGTAGCTATTTTTTCGGGTAAAGGTCCTAGGGGAAGAGCATTTAAAAGAGGTGTGGAATATAAGTTTGATAAAAGAGGGGAGGCTGCAACGATAAAAATTAATATCCTCGATGATCTTCGAAAACAACAGCCCATATTTAAAATTAGTCAAGTGAAGTAATTGAGATAAGTAAATGAGACATTGCCAAATACTCTGTCTGAAAATTTCTATCATTTGCCTTGCGTTTGGTTTTTTGTCGAATTCCGTTGTTGCGCAAAGTAAAGGCGCAAAGATCTTAAACTACCAGGAAGTTTTTTATCATTTTTATAGGAAGGATGAGCTTAATGCAATTATTAGTTTAACTGCAGGAATTGAAAGCGCCTCATTACCCGGCAATATAGTAAGTAATAATTTACTGCTTGGTAGTATGTATTACATGTATGGGCTTCAGGATAGTGCGGAGAAGGCACTGAGAAAGATGGTGAACAATAATAGAGCCAAAGCGAGTCAAAGAGCAACGGCTTGGTTTTATTTGTCGAAGCTTTACTTTGATCAAGGCAGAAATAAAAATTTAGCAGTTGCATTGGATGGTGCGTCTAAATCACTACCGGCTTCATTATTAAATGAATTTCACTATTTAAAGGGAATGTACCACGTTAATGTGAATCAGCTTGGTGTTGCAAGTAGATTGCTGCAGGATATAGAACGAGATAATTTTTGGTATGAATTATATAAATTCAATCTAGGAACTGCTTATATTCGTTCAAAAAAAGGCGATGCGGGAATTGAGTTGATACACAGTGTTGGCGAGGGTAGTGAAGAGAGTGAAAAAATTCTCGCTTTGCAGGATAAGGCAAAAATTGTTTTGGGATACTATTTTTTGCGAAACAGTTCTGCGGGTGATGCAGTTGAAACCTTACAAAATGTTAGGCTGGAAGGCCCATTTTCTCATAAAGCGTTGTTAGGGATTGGTTGGGCATTCATAAATAAAAAACAGTTTCGAAAAGCGCTGGTGCCGTGGACGACATTGGCTGAAAAAAGTATAGATCAAGTCACCGTCCAAGAAGCTATATTAGCTGTTCCGTTTGCATATAAGGAGTTGGGTGCTTTGGATAATTCCATGCGATTGTATGAAAATGCCATAGGGAATTACCGTCAATTTGAAGCTGAGTTAGATATTGCAATTAAGCAAGTTAAAGATAAAAAGTTTTTTAATGAAGTTTTTCAGCGAAATTATATCGATGATTTTTCCATAACTGAATCATTGTTAAAAAGTAAAGACAGTACTCAAGGGAAGCTTTTGATTGATATGCTGGCGCAAAAAGAGTTTCAAGTTTTGTTTAATATATATCGGGATTTACAACAATTAAAAAGCCACATTTTGGATTGGTCAAATCATCTTGCAAGTATGGAAATTAATTTGGGATTATTGCCAGAGGATCAAAATTTTGCTTTATCGGATAAGCCTCGTAAAAGACCTTTTGTTAAAACCAAACGATATTATGAAGAAGCTGTGTTGACGCTCACCGACCGAATAAAATTACAAGATGATAGGTTGAATATTCTGCTGGGTATGTACGAAACATTTATGCAAGAACAGATATTGTCTGAATTAAATAAGCGAAAAGAGTATATCGTGACGTATCTTAGTCAATCTCGTTTTGCTTTAGCAGAGCTATTGGATGAGGCGCAGGGTGATATTCAATGAGCCTTAACATGCAAATAGGTTTAGTGATTGCTGTTTTAACGCTATGTTCTTGCATGAGTAGTAAGGCGCCAACGCTTCAAAGTTTAAGTGACCGTGATATTGTTGTGGAGCAAAAAGAAATTGGCAAAGTGTCCCGAGAGAAAGTCATGGAGTCTTATCATGAGTACTTGGATAATGCGCCTTCAAATCATCCGATGTATAGCAATGCGTTAAATCGATTAGCGGATCTGGAAATGCAGGCGGGAGATGATAAGTTATTTCGGGAGAATGAAGAGCAATACAAAGAAGCGTTTCAAGTTGCATCAAAAGGTGAGGAAGAGCAAGGACAGGAAAATTACTTTAATGCAATAAAGCTTTACAAGGGTTTACTGAAAACCAATCCTAGCGATAAGCGAAACGATTGGGTTATGTATCAGTTGGCTAGAGCCTATGAACAAGTTGCGGATTTGGAAAATGCCTTATCAGTATTGACTGATTTAGTGAGTAAATTTCCTAAAAGTGAATATATATTAGAAGCGCAGTTTCGACGCGGTGAGATTTATTTTTCATTTTTGGATTACCCAAATGCTGAAAAGGCATTTGGCTTGGTGTTGCAAAAAGGAAAAAAAACAAATTATTACAAGCGCGCTTTATACAAATATGGCTGGGCTCAATTTAAACAGGATAGATATGAATCTGCCTTAGATGCCTTTTTTGCCATTTTGCAAGTCATGCCAGTTGTTTATGATTTGCAGGAAAAAATTGATACCCGCGCATTAACGAGAGTAGAAAAAGATTTATTTGATGATATCTTTCGATCAATAAATCTGTGCATCTCTTATGCTGGGGGCGTCACATATGCATCACGCTATTTTGATAAATATAAGCGGCTACCATTTGAGTATGAAGTATTTAATCGGCTTGGCGAAGAATACGTTAAAAATGACAGAATAAAAGACGGTGCAGATGCGTTTGGTGTGTTTGTGAGGCGTCAGCCGCATCACCCTATGTCATCCAGTTTACAAATCAAAAGGATAACCGCTTATGACAATGGTCGATTTTCACGGTCCGCACTCAGCTCAAGAAAAGATTTTGTTTTACTTTTTGGTGTGGGTACGGAATTTTGGTATCGCCAAAATAGTTCAACAAAAGCAATATTAAGAACACAAGTCAAAAAGATATTAAATGAACTGTCTGATTATTATCACGCGAAATTGCAGAGCAACAAAAAAAGAAATGAATACTTTGTTCAAGCGACTAAATGGTACAAAGAATATGTCAGGATGTTTCCTGGAGACCCCGAAGCGGGACAAAAGCAATTTTTATTAGGTGATCTTTATTCTGAAAAAAAACTATATGCAAATGCAGCAGTGGCATATGACAAATCCGCGTTTAATTATGATAAGCATAAGTATACCAAAGAGGCTTCCTATGCAGCAGTAAACGCCTATAACAAAGCCATGAGTGCGAGCTCAGGTTTGGATCGAGATCAATGGCGCTCAAAAATGCTGGAAGCATCGATTAAGTATATCACCCTATTTTCGAAAGAAGTGAAGACGGCATCAGTAAAAGCGAAAGTCGTTGAGGAGCTATATCATTACAAACGTTTTGATGAGGCAATTAAATATGGGAAAGAAGTTTTAGATAATCCGAGCAGTAAATCTCACCATAAAATTTCCTCAAATATTATTATTGCACATGTGAGTTTTGATCGTGAAGATTATTTGTTAGCAAAAAGTCATTATCAAGCAGCACTTAAAGTGGGGATAAAGAGTGCACGATTGAAAAATGCAGTAGTAGAAAAGCTTGCAGCCGCAACTTATCAAAATGCTGAAAGCATGAAAAAAGAAGGTGATTTAAATTCTGCAGCGAAAGCGTTTTTGGCAGCTAACGCTGTATCGCCAAAAACCGAAATGAGTATAAAAGCAAAATATGATGCAGCGGCAAGTTATATGAAGCTGGAGAGTTGGGAAGAAGCAATAAAAGTATTAGAGGAATTCAGAGTAGAGTATCCGAAGCACAAATTGCAGGTTGGTGTTACAGAAAAGCTTTCAATAGCGTATGAAAAATCAGGCCAACTAAGCAAAGCGGCTAAAGAAATCATAAAAATTGGTGCGGCATCGACAAATCCGTCAGTTAGACAAGAAGCCTATTGGAATGCTGCTCTATTATTTGAAAGCGAAAAAAATAAAAAGTTAGCAATTAAGTCTTACAAGTTATTCGTTCGAGCCAAGCCAAAGTCAATAGCAAAATCATTGGAAGCAAAGCAAAAATTGGTTGAATTGTATTATCAAACAGGACAATTGAAAAAACGAAAATATTGGCTCAAATCCATCGTGAAAGACTACTCAAGAAATAAAAATAGAATAGATGATCGAGGTAGGTACATTATTGCCTCAGCTGCTTTTAATTTGGCAGACAAGAATTTTAGTTCGTTTGAAAAAGTAAAATTAAAATTGCCCCTTAAATCTTCTTTGCGTAGAAAAAAGGCATTAATGAAGACGGTTTTAAAAGATTATGAATTAGTGAATGAAATTGGCGTGGCGGAGTTTTCCACTGCATCAACCTATCGAATTGCCGAAATCTATCAGCAATTTGGTCATTCTCTCATGTCTTCCCAAAGACCTAAAAAACTCAATGCTGAGGAGCGTGAAGAATATGATTTGTTATTAGAAGAACAAGCCTATCCATTTGAAGAAAAAGCAATAAAAATATTTGAAATTAATATATCGCGTATGCGAGATGGACTATACGATTCCTGGATTCAAAAAAGCATAGGTAAGTTAGCGCAATTGCAGCCGGTAAGATATGGGAAAGAGGAAACCCAAAATGAAATGTATACCTCAATTTTTTAACATTGTTGGTTTGGTTGTGTTTCTAGTTGTGATTACTGGATGCGCAAATTCCAAAATGAGAGGTTCTCCAAACTTCTCTTCAATCAATGGTGGTCAATCGCAAAATGGAAGTGTTACGACGAATAAGAGATCTGTTTCACGGCCAGATATAAAGCCAGTCATAAAAACCAAATACCAAAAAGGTTTGGATCTTTTAAAGAAAGGGAAGTTGGATAAAGCGGCGACAGTGTTTAAATTGATTTTAAAGCAACACCCCGATATTTCTGGGCCATACATAAATTTAGGAATCATTCATCTGAAAAAAGAAGAGTGGGGAAAAGCCGAAAAAATGTTTTTAATGGCCGAATCCTATGGCATAAACAATCCAGAGTTGTTTAATTATCTGGGAATCACTTATCGACAACAAGGGAAATTTAAGGAAGCGGAAACCGCTTACAAACGTTCAATTTCTATCAATCCTTCTTTTGCGAAAGCGTATCTCAATTTGGGGATATTGTTCGATTTATATTTGTCAAACTTGTTGCAAGCAAAACATTATTATGAAAAATTTCAGGAGTTGTCACCTGGAAATACAAAAGTTAAGAGTTGGTTACTCGATTTAGATACGAGAATACAAGCGAGCACTGAATGAAGACAATAGTGAAACATCTCAGTTTAGTTTTGGTAATGATGGTTTTAGCAATGCCCGGATTTGCAGAAGATAGAATTGAACTAGAAAAAGGCTCAATCATTGGTAATCGAGAATCTCCTAAGGCTATATATATTGTTCCTTGGCGTCCATTAACACCAGTCGATATTAAAGGATTGGAAATCGAAACCTTACTTGATGAAGAGCTTGAGTTGTTAGATCCAGAGACATTTAATCGACAACTAGAGTTATATGAGCTAAGTCATTCGAAATAGTGATCGGGTAGTTGCAAGTCGGAGTAAACAATGCATGAATTTGTTGCTAAAGTGACTAATGCTGTCAAAGTTAAGAAAATTTTTTCGAACCCCCGTTTTATTTTAGGGTTTTATCAAAACTAGAATTTACTTCATTATCGAAATTTGAACACTGGGGTAATGATTACTTTTGACACATCAAAAAGATTTAAATTTATACAAATTGATTTGCTACGCATTAGGCATGTATTGATATTAGATATAAAGCAGTTAGTATCAGATTTGTTGAAGCGATTTTCAATGGCGGACAAATCATCTAGATTAAATATTTCTCAAATATCATTTTTATTTTTCATTTACGTTTAGTTGTATTGCGGAGGGGTGATGGAAACGTATTCAAGTATTATCGGATTTTTTCAAGAAGGTGGTGTATTTATGTATCCCATCATGTTTATTCTTGCATGCGGGGTAGCGATATCAATTGAGCGGTACCTTTATTTGTTAAGGGCAAAAAGATTAAATATCAAATTGTGGAGGGAATTACAGCCACTTGTAAATTCCAATCGCTATCGCGATGCATTTACCCTAGCATCTGAATCCTCTGCAGGAATTGGGAAAATGCTATCTAACGGACTAATTCGCGCCCACAATAATAGTCGTTTAACTGAAATAGAAACTGCAATGGAAGAAGGCTTAATGGAAACGGTACCTAGACTGGAAAAGCGTACTCATTACCTTTCAACTTTTGCCAATGTTGCAACCCTTATGGGATTATTAGGTACAATATTTGGACTGATTCAAGCCTTTACTGCTGTGTCAAACGCAGACCCTGCTGAAAAGGCAGATCTATTGTCATCCAGTATTTCCGTAGCCATGAATACCACGGCGTTTGGTTTAATGGTTGCGATTCCATTGTTATTGATTTTCACCGTTATTCAAACCAAAACAAATGAAATTGTAGATGGATTAGAAATGATTTCAGTAAAATTTTTAAATATCGTATCTGCACAAAATAACGCGGACGATTAAATTATGAGGAGAAGAACGCGCCGTCGTTCACCCGTAAATACGGACTTAGATATCACTGCTTTTTTGAATTTAATGGTGATATTGATCCCTTTCCTATTAATAACGGCAGTCTTTTCCCGAGTAACAGTTTTAGATTTGTATTTACCCCCCAATTCAGATATTAGCGCTAGCAGTAAAAATCAATTTAATTTAGAAATAATCATTAGAGACAAGAGTGTGTTAGTGCAAGAGTCATCGAGTCGATTGAAAAAAATAATTAAGAAAAAGGACGGCGCATATGATCTCAATCAGTTTTCTAGCGTTCTAAAAGAAATCAAACAAAAATTTCCCGACAAGCGAGACGCCTCAATATTGCCGGAACCCAATATATCATATGACACACTGGTGCAAGTAATGGACTATGTGCGCATGTATGAAATGAAAAATGATGATCAAACTACTTTAGTTGAATTGTTTCCAGGGATTTCAATTGGTGATGCGCCAACAAGGAAATCGAAATGAAACGATTTAGAAAAAATAAAGATCGTGCAGCGCGAAGAAAAACACCAGTTACATCCATAAATCTCGTTTCATTGATGGATATTTTTACCATTTTGGTTTTTTTTCTTTTAGTCAATTCAGCGGATGTTGAAACGCTGTCAAGTAAAGATGGAATTAAATTACCTGAATCTGTTTCAGATAAAAAACCAGCGGAAACCATCGTGATAATGGTTAATGAAACCGATATTCTAGTTCAAGGACATCCTGTCTCGGATGTCAAGAGTGTCTTAGCATCAAAGCAATTGATCATTAAGTCGTTACAGGAGGAATTGAATTACCAGGCGAAACGTGGTCAAAAAGTCGCAGTTGCTGATAAACAGTTTACCGGTGCCATTACTATTATGGGGGACAAAGATATACCTTACAAATTATTGAAAAAAATAATGGTCACCTGTGCTGAATCAAATTTTGGGAATATTTCACTAGCGGTACAAAAAAAGGCACGAGAGAAAAGTTGATGTGAAAATACCATCAGTACCAACAACAATTGATGATTCTGTGTGGTTTTTCGATTCGAATGAAAAATTGTTTCGAAAGATTATACTATGGGTTTTTGTTTTATTTTTGTTGTTAAGTATTGTCGTGCCATTTTTGCCTGTTTTTGAAGTGGAACGAGAGAAAAAAGAAAAAATTCCACCAAGAATTGCAAAGGTGTTGTTAAAGAAAAAACAACCGCCCCCGCCAAAGCCTCCTGCTGTCGTTAAGAAACCCAAGCCAGAACAATCTGTGCCGGAAAAGAAAAAACAAGAGAAAAAACCAAAAAAAGTAGCGAAAAAAAAGAAGCCATCGGTTAAGAAAAAAAAGGCAATTCAAAAAAAAGTAAATAAGATAGGTTTGCTTGCTTTGCGTAGCGACTTGACCGATTTACATAATGATCCTGTACTGGAGCGAATTAGTAATCCAAAACGTAAGTTAGTTAAATCAAGTCGTACAAAAGCAAAAACGAGCCGCAGCCAAGTTGTGAAAGACTTTACCAAAGGTAGTGGCGGTATCGATAAAAGTAAGTTAAGTAATAAAACCACTAAGACAGTATTGGCTGATAGAAGTCTAACGAAAGTAACCTCAAGTATCAAAACGTCAGGGGATGAAACTCGTCGGGGAGACGATAGAGTTAATGTTCGAACAATCGAAGACATTCGCCTAATTCTAGAGCGACACAAAGGAAGTTTTACTACTTTATATAATCGGCAATTGCGAAAATCTCCTGGATTGAAAGGTACAGTGTTATTTGAGCTCACCATTGCGCCATCAGGGCAAGTGATCAAATGTAAGATTTTGCAAAGTGAATTGAATTCCCCAAGGCTAGAAAAGAAATTTGTCATAAAATTAAGATCACTGGATTTTGGTGCTAAAGATGTCGAAACAACAGTTATCGAATATCCATTAGATTTCTTCCCGTCTTAAAAAATGACTCAGCGCAATACAGTTGTTTTGGTGCATGGATTGTGGGCAGGGGCATGGAGCTTGAAATTAATCGGTAAGTGGTTAGAAAAAAAAGAATTTGAAGTTCATTATTTCAAATATAATTCAATTAAGTCTTCACTGAATGACATATCAGAAAATTTATTTCACTTCATTAAATCACGCAAATTAAAAAATGTTACGTTAGCGGGCCACAGTCTCGGTGGAATAGTAATATTGAATTTGTTAAATCAATATCAATTAAATAATATCAAAGCGGCGATCTGCTTCGGGTCACCGGTTAATGGAAGCATTGTGGTTCGATCACTTTGCAGTAAAAAGCTTTTCCGTTTTGTATTTGGTAATTGTTTTAACACACTATCAAATGGCCTAGATTACACAGGAAAAGTTAACGTCGGAATTATAGCGGGTAATGGTGGTAAAGGAATTGGCCGTTTATTTGCGAAAGTTGAAAAGCCTCATGATGGTGCTGTATCAATAACTGAAGCAACATTAAAAAACTCCCATAAAATGATTATTTTACCGGTGTCTCATTTCTCAATGTTATTTTCAAAACAAATTGCTATCGAGATTGCGCAATTTTCAAAACAAAACTCGTTTGATCTCCATTCCTGATTATTGATCTTCAAGCCTAATATAAAGCGGCTGAATGTTTGTAAGTGGGATGCTAGAATTGAGTTTAATTATAATTAATCCTAAATCAGTGCATGACGAAAAATCGTAAAATGAATAGAGGGCAGTATGGCCGGACACAGTAAGTGGGCAAATATACGACATCGAAAAGGTGCGCAAGACGCTAAAAGAGGCAAAGTCTTTACTAAAATTATTCGTGAGCTTACTGTTGCAGCACGTATAGGGGGCGGAGATCCCTCTGCGAATCCACGTTTACGTGCTGCCATAGATAATGGTTTAAGCAACAATATGCCGAAGGATACGATCGAACGTGCAATAAAGCGTGGTGCCGGCGATTCGGACGAAGGAAATTTAGAAGAAATTCGTTATGAAGGATATGGTCCAGCAGGTGTTGCAATAATGGTGGATTGTATGACGGATAATCGAAATCGCACTGTTGCGGAGGTTCGCCATGCGTTTAATAAAATGAATGGCAACATGGGAACGTCGGGTTCGGTATCATATTTGTTTACACAAATGGGTATTATTTCGTTTCCATTAAACATTGATGAAGAAAAAATAATGGAAATAGCATTGGATGCAGGCGCTGAAGATGTGATCACCAATGACGACGGTAGCATTGACGTTATCACTACACCTGAATTGTTTGGAGATGTAAAAGATGCTTTATCAAGCGCGAGTTTGAAATGGGATTCCGCCGAAGTGACGATGAAAGCATCAACTACAGTGTCCTTGGGCGTTAAGGATGCCAGTACCTTATTAAAGTTGCTTGAAATGTTAGATGATTTGGATGATACGCAAAATGTTTATTCCAACGCAGAAATTAGCGATGACGTGTTTACTCAATTACAAAACTAATATGTTCTTTATGAGTTTGGGAGAATTAGTTGTGTTATTTCGGATATTTAATCGGACTCGTTGTTATTTATCCTTGCTATTCTTAATGCTTTATAAGCATAAGAAATTATTTTGACGCGAATATTGGGCATTGACCCTGGATCGCGAGTAACAGGATTTGGCGTGATCGATGCAAAAGGAATGGCGCATACCTATGTCGATAGTGGCTGTTTGAGAATCAACGCGGAAAGTTTTCCTGAAAAACTAAAAGAAATATATACTGGGATTGATCAAATAATTAGTGAGTATCAACCGCAACTGGCAGCGGTTGAACAAGTTTTTGTCAAAATCAATGTCGGTGGCGCATTGAAATTAGGCCAAGCTCGCGGTGCTGCCATTTGTGCGTGTGTTATGCGGTCGTTAGAAGTTGGAGAATATACGCCCAATCAAATAAAAAAAGCTGTCGTCGGAAGGGGACATGCAAATAAAGAACAAATTCAACACATGGTAAAAGCACAATTAAACTTAACTGGAATGCCTAAAGCGGATGCAGCAGACGCGTTGGCCTGTGCTTTATGTCATGCTCATACCATTTTTACTATGCAAAGACTGGTTAAAAAAACTTATCCAGTTGTTTGATAAAGCATCATGGAGTATTGATGATAGGACGATTAGCTGGTCAGGTAATTTCTAAAACCCCACCTTTGCTCTTGCTTGATGTAAATGGTGTAGGATACGAAGTCGAAGCGCCAATGACGACGTTTTATGATTTACCAGAAACAGGTCAAGCTGCCGTTTTATTAATTCACACAGTGGTTCGCGAAGATGCCTTTCTTTTATATGGATTTGGTTCGGAAGATGAGCGAAGCATGTTTCGTCACTTGATTCGCATAAATGGCGTTGGTCCAAAGCTGGCACTAACCATTCTGTCTGGTATTACGACACTTGAGTTAACACGTTGTGTGGTGGAGCATGATGTAGCCTCATTAGTGAAATTGCCAGGTATTGGTAAAAAAACCGCTGAACGTCTCATTATCGAATTAAAAGATAGATTAGCTGATAGGGCTGCACGAATTGAGCTGGGAGACGATGGGAGTGATTACAATGTTTCCAATAGTCCCAGAGTTGATGCTATAACGGCATTAATTGCATTGGGATATAAATCACAAGAAGCAGAAAAAATGGTGAAAATGGTAGACGCTAGTTTTACCAAAAGTGAGGAAATTATTCGTCATGCCTTGCAATCAGTGGTGACAAAAGCATGATTGAAACCGAACGATTGATAAGTACCAGCAGTGATTTGCAAGATGAAGCACTTGCACAAAGCATTCGGCCAAAAAAACTTTCTGAATATGTTGGTCAACAAGCTGTACGAAATCAGCTAGACATATTTATTACAGCAGCGAAGCAAAGAAAAGAAGCATTGGATCACGTTTTATTGTATGGGCCGCCGGGATTAGGTAAAACGACATTGTCGAATATCGTTGCCCATGAAATGGCTGTAAATATCCGCCAAACATCTGGACCTGTATTGGAGCGTCCTGGTGATTTAGCAGCAATACTTACCAACCTTGAGCCACACGACGTACTGTTTATTGATGAGATTCATCGTCTCGGATCGGTGGTAGAAGAAGTATTGTACCCAGCGATGGAAGATTATCAGTTAGATATTATGATTGGTGAAGGGCCCGCAGCAAGATCCATCAAATTAGAACTACCACCGTTCACCTTAATTGGTGCGACAACGCGAGCGGGTTTATTAACATCACCCTTAAGAGATCGTTTCGGAATTGTGCAGCGACTGGAATTTTATTCTGTCGCAGAATTAACGCACATTGTGCAGCGAAGTGCAAAACTAATGAAAATTAATATTAACGTGCCTGGAGCGGGTGAAATTGCACGTCGATCCCGTGGAACACCCAGAATAGCAAATCGTCTATTGAGGCGGGTTAGAGACTATGCACAAGTAAAGGCAAACGGCCATGTCAGTGACATCGTCGCCGATGAAGCGCTCTCCATGTTAGATGTTGATAAGCAAGGGTTTGATTTGATGGACCGCAAATTCTTGAAAGTTATAATAGAAGCGTTCGATGGAGGACCCGTTGGAATGGATAGTTTAGCAGCTGCCATTGGCGAAGAAAGAGGAACCATCGAAGACGTAATTGAGCCCTATCTTATTCAACAAGGATTTGTCATGCGAACGCCTCGAGGAAGAGTGGCAACGAATAATGCTTATTCACATTTTGAATTAAAATCGAAGATCGAAACGGTTGAATAATAAAGCAAGCTGTTTACTGATCAAATAAAAAGTTTTAGGCAATGAAATAATGACCTGTTTTACATGGCCGGTGCGTATTTATTATGAAGATACAGATCATGGTGGTGTCGTTTATTATGCAAATTATTTGAAATTTATGGAGCGATGCCGAACAGAATTGTTAAGATCAAAAAATATTGAACAGCATGAGCTAATAGTAAGCCATGAATTAATGTTTGCTGTTAAGCGCATGGATATCGAATACAAAAAACCTGCAAGACTCGATGATTTGTTATTGGTCACCGCCACCATGAGTGATGCAAGTCGTGTTCAAATTCGTTTTAAGCAACGTATTTTCCGGTTACACTCCCACGATGAATTATTGAATCATCAATGGCTAGATGAAGCGACTTTGTCTTCTGGGGAAGAGTTATCTAGCGCCGATTTTTCCATTGTTTCCGTGGATTCAGAAACATTAAAAGTAAAACGCATTCCCGTATCTATATTTAAGGAGTTAATGGGTTGAGTACCGATATGTCAATAATACACCTCATAAGTGGTGCTTCGTTTCTTGTGCAATTAGTGATGTTCTTATTGTTAGTTGCTTCAATTTTTTCCTGGACCATTATATTCAGTAAGTGGCGCTTGCTAATCAAAGCGAAACAAAATGCAGATGAATTTGAAAATCGATTTTGGAATGCGAGTGATCTCAGCGATCTTTATAAAAAAACGTCAAGACATTCCAAAAAATCTGGTGATAGTGGACTTGAAGTCATGTTCGAAGCTGGATTTAGAGAGTTTGCAAGATTGCGAAAAGATGAAGATTTGACACCAAAAATTATTATGGAAGGCGTGCAGCGGAGTATGCGCGTTGCAATGAATCGAGAGATTGAGGCGCTCGAAAATCATTTGCCTTTTCTGGCTTCTACTGGTTCCACAAGTCCTTATGTTGGATTGTTTGGCACAGTATGGGGAATTATGAATTCCTTCCGCGCATTGGGTAATGCAAAACAAGCGACGTTGAGTATGGTTGCACCTGGCATTGCAGAAGCATTAATTGCAACCGCAATGGGTTTGTTTGCTGCTATCCCAGCTGTGCTTGCTTACAATCGTTTCGTTAATCAGATTGATCGAATTACCAGTCGCTATGACGCGTTTTACGAAGAGTTTTCAAATATCTTACAGAGGCAGGCGTATAAATAATGTCGAATGTGCGTCCGACGAAGAATCGACGAAATATGGCTGAAATAAATGTCGTTCCATACATCGATGTTATGCTGGTTTTGCTGGTTATTTTCATGATTACCGCACCCTTATTGACACAAGGTGTTAAGGTGGATTTGCCTCAAGCAGCTGCAGAACCCATCGAAAGTGAAATCCAAGAGCCATTAGTTGTGACAGTGGACGTCACCGGGAATTATTATTTAAATGTAGGGGCTGATGAGAAAACGCCGCTTGATCATCAGGATCTTGTCAATAAAGTTGCAGCGGTATTGCGCTTACAACCGGATACGCCGGTGATGGTGCGTGGTGATAAAAACGTCATCTATGAAAAAATTGTGATTGCAATGGGTTTGCTACAAAAAGCTGGTGCGCCGAGTGTTGGCTTGATTTCTGAAACACCGGAGTCGCTCGACGATAACTAGCTTATGTTTAAACTAATAACTAAATACCCTGTCGCATTTATGTTTGCAGTGATATTCCATTTGGGTGTCGCGCTCATATTTGTGGTGAGTTTCCAATTTAACCACAAAGCGACGCCAGTAAAATCGAAGTCTGTTGATGTTGTAAAAGCAACTGTTGTAAATGAAGAGCAGGTTCGCGCTGAATATGAAAAATTAAAAGCTGAGCAGGAAAAAAAGCGCAAATCAGAAAAAGAAAAACTTAAAAAGATTGAAAAAAAGGCAACTGAAGCAGAGAGAAAACGTAAAAGGGAACAGAAACGACTCGCAGAATTGGAACGAAAAAGAAAAAATGAACAAAAGAAAAAAGCTAAGTTAGAAAAAGAACGAAAAATTGCAGAGAAAAAACGGAAAGAAGCTGAGAAAAAACGTAAAATCGAAGAAAAGAAACGAAGAGTTGCTGAGAAAAAGCGCAAAGAAGCCGAGAAAAAACAAAAATTGGCCGATGATAAGCGCAAAAGTGCGGAATTGGCTGCGTTAAAAGCAGAGAAAAAACGTAAAGCAGAAGAGCTTCAGCGGAAAAAAGAATTAAAACAAAAACGATTAGCAGAAGAAAAGCGTAAACGTTTAGAAGCTGAACGCATTAGAAAGGAAAAAGCACTCGCAGCAATTGAGGAACAATTGCGTAGAGAGGAAGCCCAAAGACGAAACAAGGAAATGGCTGAAGAGGCGGCTCGATTAAAAGCGACTAGAGATTCAAAATCGAAAAAAATTATTAATCGTTATGTCGGGCTAATTAGAAGGCAGGTAGAAAATCATTGGCGCAAACCAGTGGGTAGCGATGCAAAAATGAAATGCACAGTACTCGTCAGAATGATGCCAACAGGCGATGTTGTAGATGTTAAAATAGTAAACAGTACCGGAGATAAAATATTTAATCGAAGTGTGGAAGACGCAGTTAGAGCAGCGGCGCCATTACCGCTTCCACCGGATAAATCATTATTTTCACAATTTAGAGACTTAGAGTTTATTTTTAATCCGGGGAATTGAGAACAGTTTCTTAAACCTAGAAAAAGTAATTAAAATAAATAACGCTTTGAAAAAGACAAGGTGAAGAATTGAAAAGCCTAATTAGTGTGTTGTTAATATTCGTTTGTAACGTGCCAACTGTATTTGCGGCTTTAACAATTGAAATTACAGAAGGAATTGAAGATGCTATACCAATAGCCATTGTGCCGTTTAAATGGATGGGAAAAGGAGAACCGCCTGAAAATGTCTCCGATATTGTGAGAGCAGATTTAGCAAGAAGCGGGTTGTTTGAGCCCATGTCAGAAAAAGACATGTTAAATAAACCTTTTTCACCAAGGCAAATTCGATTTAATAATTGGCGAATGGTGCAAATACCCAATTTGGTGATTGGGCAATTGCGACCAGGTAAAAAAACTGGCGAGTTTATTGTTGAGTTCAGGCTTTATGATGTTTATCGACAAAAACAATTAACGGGTTTTCGCTTTAATGCAAAACCAAATCAATTGCGAAAAAACGCGCATAAAATAAGCGATATAATTTACGAGGAATTGATTGGCATCCCTGGCGCATTCGATACTCAATTAATTTACATAAAAAAATTACCTAAAAATAGTAGCAAGCCATATCGGCTTTATTTATCTGATGCAGATGGATTTGGCGAACAAGAAGTCATGCGTCATGATTGGCCGTTATTTTCACCTACTTGGTCAGGGGATAACAGTAAGTTAGCCTTTGCAATGTCCGGTAGTCGTGGGCAGGGAATTTTTATCTTTGATGTTAACAGTGGTAAACCCCCTAAGCGCATTACTCCCCGAAAAATTAAGGCATCAGCACCAGCTTGGTCACCAGATGGTAAACATTTGGCCGTTCAACGTATGAGCCGGGGAAGCTCGGATATTTATACCGTAAATATTGAAACCGGGAAAATGCAGCAAATTACGCGACATTGGTCATTGGACACTGAACCATCTTGGTCACCAGATGGTAAATCTATCGTATTCAATTCCGAGCGTGGGGGCTCCGCGCAGATCTATCAGTATCTGTTTGCCGAAAAAAAAATCCGTCGTTTGACCTTTAAAGGCAAACAAAATATGCGTCCCTCTTTTTCTCCGGATGGAAAAATGATAACGTTTGTGCATTTAAGTGATATAAACGGCTATAATGTAGCAGTAATGGATTTGGATACCCTGGAAATGCGTGTTGTTGCTGATTCAAAAAAAGGTCAGTCCGAACATGAATCACCGAGTTTTGCGCCGAATGGCAGCATGATAATATACGCAGCGAATTATTTTAAGAAGGGTGGAAAGGAAAAAAAGACAGGACTGTTTACAGTGTCGATAGACGGTCATGTTAAACGGAAATTTGCAGAGCAGGGACTGGGAGAAGTACGAGAACCTGCCTGGTCAAGATATCTTAATTAATTGGTTGAAATGAAGGAGTCGTTTATGGTGCCGGTTCAAAAGCTGGTTTTGGCAATATTGCCAGTGATGTTGATTATTGGATGTGGATCACAGGAAGTGAAAGAGGAAGAGCCAACAGATCAAGGTGCAAGCACAACAATTGGTGGCAGTGCAGCATCAACAGCGGGTGTGTCTGAAGCAACTCCATTAACTGATGAGAAATCAACAACGGATGCTTCATCAACGTCTCAGCAAGTTGATTCTGCGGCTAGCGATAGCACGGATGCAATGGATCAAAAAACAAAAGACTTACTGTCCGAACGAAAAATATACTTTGATTATGACCAAAGTGAAATAAAAGGTGAGTTTAGGGAAATATTGCGAGCACATGCTCAATATCTCGCATCCAATCCAAATGTATCTGTCGTGGTGGAAGGGCATTGCGATGAGCGTGGTACTCGGGAATATAATATTGCGCTTGGAGAAAAACGCGCATTTGCTGTCGAACAATTTTTAAGCCTTCAAGGTGTGTCGAAGAACCAAATTCGAACCGTCAGCTTTGGTGAAGAACGTCCCGACGTTGAAGGGCATGAAGATAACGCCTGGAAATGGAATCGTAGAGCAGTTTTTGTCTACGCTGAATAGAAAATAAAACATACATAAAAATAAACTTAATTAACGTTGTCCAGTGCGCAATTTAATTCACATAAATGCCGGATGTGCTTTTATAAGTAACGTCCGGCGCTATTCACTTTCATCTCTTGTTGTTATTTTTTTAATTCTAAGTCAAGCCACAGCTTTTGCAGAATCAATATCAAATCAAGCGTTAAATGAGCGACTATCAAGATTAGAGCGCTTGCTCGAAAATCAAAATTTGTTAGAGATGTTGTCTATGTTGCAATCAATGCAGCGTGAAGTGAGTGAAATTCGTGGCAATATGGAAGTGTTGTCCCATGAAATGGGGATATTGAATAATAAACAAAAAGATTTATACATTGATTTAGATCAGCGAATAGTAGATTTGCAGCAAGGTCTAGAAAAGGCGAGCAAAAAATTTGCGACGTTTGAGCGTGGAGCTAATCCAAACCTGTCGCAATCCAGTGGTGCAATTGGAATAACGTCGGGCGTTTCGCAAGATGTGAGTGATGGCGTTGAAGAGTCACTTGCGCCGCAAGAAAATTATCAATCCGCCCTTTCTGTTCTAAAAGATGGTCGTTACAAAGAGGCGATTGAAGCTTTTCAAGTTTATATGATTGAATTTCCAAGCAGTGTCTACGCTGGTAATGCACAATATTGGATGGCGGAAGCCTATTACGTGTTAAAGGACTATGCTTCTGCAGTTGCTCATTTCAGCAAAGTAATAAATGCATATCCAGAAAGCCCTAAAGTGCCGGATGCTCACCTAAAGCTGGGATTTAGTTATTATGAAATGAAAGAGTGGGATAGTGCAAAACAAGTGTTGGAAAAAGTGTTAACTAATTTTTCCAACAGTACTGCAGCAAGGTTGGCTGATAGACGACTTCAAAAAATGAAACTCGAAGGTCATCTTAACTAGTTAAATTGGCTTAAGCAGATAGTCATCAGGTGTTTTTCTTTGCGAATACGCATCACAGAAATTTTCTATTCACTTCAAGGTGAGTCTACGTTTGTTGGATTGCCAACAGTATTTGTGCGTTTAACGGGTTGCCCACTACGCTGCCAATATTGTGATACAGAATATGCTTTCCAAGGCGGTGAATGGCAGGCAATAGATGCCATTTTGGATACGGTTGCGAAATACAAAACAAAATATGTCACAGTGACAGGCGGGGAGCCCTTAGCTCAGAAAGCCTGTGGAGAATTGCTTACCCAGCTTTGCGATAGGGGTTATGTGGTATCGCTTGAAACAAGTGGCGCACTACCGGTTAAAAATGTTGATAATCGAGTGATTAAAGTGATGGATTTAAAAACGCCGGGATCAACTGAATTGAATAAAAACGAATGGGATAATCTAAGTTATCTCACCGAAAAAGATCAATTGAAGTTCGTAATTTGTGATCATGCAGACTATTTGTGGGCGAAACAACAAATAGAGCAAAGGGGATTGCTAAATAAATGCGAGATATTATTTTCCCCCAGTGCAAGTCAACTTAATCCTACCGAATTGGCGAATTGGATCTTACAAGATCAGTTAGCAGTGCGTTACCAATTACAAATTCATAAAATTCTTTGGTCTGATGAGCCAGGTCATTGAGGATTGAAAAATTATGGATAAGCAAGCCATTGTTTTATTGTCCGGAGGGCTGGATTCAATTACTGCACTAGCAGTTGCTCAATCAGAAGGATATTCTTGCAGTGCGCTGAGTTTTGACTATGGTCAAAAGCACAATGCGGAGCTTCGAGCGGCAAAACAAATTGCCGACAATATGAAAGTCAGCGACTTCAAAGTGATGAAAATCGATTTATCAATATTTGGTGGTTCCGCTTTAACAGATTTTACTATACCAGTTCCAACGGAAATGAGTAGCGAGATCCCGGTTACTTATGTTCCTGCACGAAATACGGTTTTTTTGTCAATCGCCTTAGCTTGGGCAGAAGTAAAACAAGCTAATCATATTTATATCGGTGTTAACGCAGTTGATTATTCTGGTTATCCCGATTGTCGACCAGAGTATATTGATGCATTCGAACGGATGGCTAATCTAGCGACCAAATCTGCCGTGGAAGGGTTACGTTTGACTATTTCTACTCCCTTGATAAATAAAAGTAAATCGGAAATTATACAGCTGGGTGCTCAATTGGGAGTGGATTATTCTCTAACGGTTTCGTGTTATCAGGCGAATAAATTTGGACAAGCATGTGGGGAATGTGATGCGTGTCGGTTGAGGATGGACGGTTTTCGTAACGCTGGAGTAAAAGATGTGACTAATTATATTGATAACGTGTAATGGATTGCTGCGACTAACATCTATGGGTAGCTAAGTTTTTTTGATTAATCCTGGATATAAATACATAGTAATATACTAACGTTCTTGAAAATGAGATGTCTTATTTAATCAGTTTTTGTGAAAATCACAGTCGATCAGGATATTCCCTAAAAATATCCAATTAAATTGGTAACTTGTCTATAGTATTATTAAGTCTAGATAATTGAAGATTACGTCAAATCCTTATGTTACTAAGCGGCTATTCATTAGTAACTAATTCGGAGGAATTATGGAATTAGATATTACACAACAGGTTTTGTTAGCAGGATTTTTGATTGCAGGAATAATGGGGGCAGTTGTTAACAAAACAAACTTTTGTACCATGGGTGCAGTATCAGATTGGGTGAATATGGGAGAAACGAGTCGATTGCGGGCTTGGGTGTTTGCCATGGTTGTTGCGCTAATTGGTGTCATGATTATGGAGTTTATGGAAATAATCAGCCTCGACTCTACTCGGCCTCCTTATCGAACCACTGGCCTAGCATGGCCAAGATACATCTTGGGTGGGCTCCTGTTTGGTGTGGGAATGACGCTTGCAAGCGGCTGCGGGAATAAAATTTTAGTTCGCATTGGTGGTGGAAATATCAAATCCATTATTGTTTTGTTGGTTGCCGGTGTGTTTGCATTTTTAATGACAAAAACGGATTTCTATGGCGTTGTTTTTCACAGCTGGATGAATCCCCTGGCAATCGATCTGTCACTATCAGATATATCAGGGCAGGATTTTGGTAGTTTAGTGGCGGGTATCGTTGGCTCTGATGATGCGTTGTTTTATCGCCTGATTATTGGTGGAATCATTTCTCTTGTTGCGCTCTTTATTGTATTCAAATCGGCGAATTTTCGAAGTAGCTGGGAAAACATTCTTGGTGGTTTGACAGTTGGTTTATGTGTATTAGCTGCATGGTATGTAACAGCTGGATCGATGGGGGTTACTTGGGTTGAAGAAGTTGAATTTATGGATGAAGTGCCTCTGGGTGTTGGCGCACAATCTTATACTTTTATCAATCCCATGGGGGAGTTGATCGATTATGCGAGAAATGCAGGTAGTCATTTGTATCTCACTTTTGGTTTAGTGTCACTGTTTGGTGTGATTGTTGGCTCCTTTATCTATGCTCTATTGTCACGAAATTTCCGAATTGAGTGGTTTTTGAATTTAAAAGATTTAATCACTCACCTTATTGGTGCAGTGCTAATGGGTATTGGTGGTGTGTTGGCAATGGGTTGTACAATTGGGCAAGGGGTTACCGGAATATCGACTTTAGCAATTGGCTCGTTTATGGCGATGATCTCAATTATTTTGGGGAGCGCCATGACTATGAAAGTGCAGTATTACAAAATGGTATACGAAGAAGATGCTACATTTGGAAAAGCGTTTGTTACCGGATTGGTGGATTTGAAGCTCCTACCAGAGTCATTAAGAAAGCTTGAAGCGGTTTAGCTCGAATAATAAAGAATATTTAAGCGCCAACGGTTGTGATTCAGCCTTGGCGTTTTTTATTTGCACAGATCATTTCTAGCTCTAATTATTGGTTAGCTGAATAATCCTGAAAAGCAGTTGGCCACTGAAAAGAGTAATAAACTTCAGTTTTGAAAACAATATTCCCGCTGTTATTACGTGCCAAATCGGTGAGCATCGCTACTAGGCAGATTGCACGATATTCTAAAGTGTAATGTAGTGATGGAAGTCTTTGGAATAATATGACGATTCCTCGTCGTTATACCTCGCCCGGATTTAAATTTCACACAGCCCATGTCGTTCACTTGTTGTATCTAAGATAATTTAGGGATATCAAGTTAGTGCTAAAATTGAGTTGTTATTTTAAATTTTATCTGTATTATAGCGCCCTCAAATTTTTCGGTGACGTGTTTAAGGTGTAGCTAAATTTGTTTTTTATTTTATTAGCCTTTCCATTTTTATCAAAATTTGTCGAGTATCACTAGAAATCTTGTCGGGCCGTTAGCTCAGTTGGTAGAGCAGTGGACTTTTAATCCATTGGTCCCGCGTTCGAGTCGCGGACGGCCCACCATTCCTTTGTTAGAAATTGTAAATTCAATTCATCTACCCAATAAATATTCTTAAATTAACGTACTGGTCTGATGATTGCTTTCTAGGCTGAACGTAAAAATTCATGGATTTTTATTGTGCAGATTAAATTTTTAGTCTTAAAAATGATTCATTTATTTCTTCATTAAGAGAATTGAAATGGTCTTTTTTCAATTTCTGCGCAAAAAAGACGCCAAGTGTCTTGTAAGTGAAGGTTTCTTGTTGACAGGTAGTATGGGTTTGTAGAGAATACACGGCTCTTTTTGGAGGGGTTCCCGAGTGGCCAAAGGGAACAGACTGTAAATCTGTCGGCTCCGCCTTCGAAGGTTCGAATCCTTCCCCCTCCACCAGTATCGAGGCGCGGTTCTGTCGACGGAGACCAAACTGAGAGTTTTGTGCCTGCGGGTGTAGTTCAATGGTAGAACTTCAGCCTTCCAAGCTGAATACGTGGGTTCGATTCCCATCACCCGCTCCATATAGTCTGGAGTGATTGCTGGCTGTGATGGCATGTAAAATAAAATGCAAAGAAGTAGTGAAATCATAAAGCTTCTCTGCCTCTAGCTAACAAGTGTATGCCCACATAGCTCAGGGGTAGAGCACTTCCTTGGTAAGGAAGAGGTCCCCGGTTCAATTCCGGGTGTGGGCTCCAATATTTGTCAATTTTATTGTGATGTAGATAGATTGGATTATATAGAGTAAGGGGATTTCCAATGTCCAAGGAAAAATTTGAACGTACCAAACCACATGTAAACGTTGGCACAATCGGTCACGTTGACCATGGTAAAACCACATTGACAGCGGCACTGACCAAATGTATGGCAGACAAATTTGGTGGTGAAACAAAAGATTATGATCAAATCGACAGTGCACCGGAAGAAAGAGCGCGTGGAATAACCATTGCGACAGCACACGTGGAATATGAGTCAGACGTGCGTCACTATGCTCACGTCGACTGTCCCGGTCACGCGGATTATGTCAAAAACATGATCACCGGTGCGGCACAAATGGACGGTGCGATATTAGTGTGTTCGGCAGCCGATGGTCCAATGCCACAAACACGAGAGCACATCTTGTTGTCACGACAAGTTGGTGTACCTTATATATTGGTATACCTTAACAAAGCGGACATGGTAGACGACGAAGAATTGCTTGAACTCGTAGAGATGGAAGTGCGTGAATTGCTTGATGCCTACGAATTTCCAGGCGATGACACACCTGTCATAGTCGGATCTGCACTAAAAGCGATCGAAGGCGATACATCAGAAATTGGTGTTCCATCAATTGATCGCTTAATAACAGCGATGGATGAATACATTCCTGAGCCAGAACGCGCGATCGATGGCGCGTTTCTTATGCCAGTGGAAGATGTTTTTTCAATCTCAGGTCGAGGAACAGTTGCGACAGGTCGGGTTGAGCGAGGCATCGTAAAAGTTGGTGAAGAAGTAGAAATTGTCGGCATAAAAGACACCGCAAAAACAACGGTAACCGGTGTAGAAATGTTTCGTAAGTTGTTAGATGAAGGGCGTGCCGGAGACAACGTAGGTGTTTTACTGCGTGGTACCAAACGAGAAGAAATCGAGCGTGGCCAAGTATTGGCGCATCCCGGTAGTATCACCCCTCACACCTACTTTGATGCGGAAGTTTATGTCCTTAGTAAAGACGAAGGTGGACGTCACACACCATTTTTTAAAGGTTATCGACCGCAGTTTTATTTTAGAACAACGGACGTCACCGGCGCATGTGAATTACCGGAAGGTGTTGAAATGGTCATGCCAGGAGACAATGTCAACATGAAAGTAAAATTGATTGCCCCAATCGCGATGGAAGAAGGATTGCGCTTTGCAATTCGAGAAGGCGGTCGCACAGTGGGTGCGGGTGTTGTCGCGAAAATTTTTGAGTAAATGAATATTAGAAAATTCAAGTTCAAGAGCTCTTTTTTTTTGTTTTTTAAAGAAGTAGGCCAGTAGCTCAATTGGCAGAGCAGCGGTCTCCAAAACCGCAGGTTGGGGGTTCGATTCCCTCCTGGCCTGCCATTATAATGATAGATAATGTAGGTATCTGTAAACAATGGCAGACCGTATAAAATTAGTAGTCGCCTTACTTCTTCTAGCAGGAGCGATCGTCGGATTTTATTACTTTGATGATCAATCAATGCTGTATCGGGTATTGGGATTGCTAGTGGTAGCAGGGATTGTAGTAGCAATCGCATTAACCACAGCACTTGGCAAAAGTACCTGGTCATTTTTTGGAGAAGCAAGAACTGAATTTCGAAAAGTGGTATGGCCAACTCGTCGAGAAACGTCACAAACGACTTTGCTCATAATGTTAAGTGTGATTGTAGTAGGACTCATGCTCTGGGGATTAGATTCGCTGTTGTTATGGGCAGTGCAACTCTTAACGGGTCAAGGGAGTTAGATGGATGGCACTTCGTTGGTATGTCGTACACGCATATTCAGGCTTTGAAAGTCAAGTACAAAAGTCTTTAGCAGATCGAGTAAAGCACGCCGGTCTGGAGGATAAGTTCGGGGAAATTCTTGTTCCCACCGAAGAAATTGTCGAAATGCGTGAAGGGCAAAAGCGCAAGAGTGATCGAAAATTCTTTCCGGGTTATGTGCTTGTACAAATGGAAATGGACGACGAAACATGGCATCTGGTGAAAAATGTGCCAAGAGTGTTAGGTTTTATCGGGGGTTCTAGTGATAGCCCTGCACCGATAACTGATAAAGAAGCTGATGCCATACTTCAGCGAGTCCAAGAAGGTGTAGATAAACCGAAGCCCAAGATTTTGTTTGAGCCTGGTGAAGTGGTAAGAATCAACGACGGACCATTTAATGATTTCAATGGTGTGGTTGAAGGTGTTGATTATGAAAAAAGCAGGTTGAGTGTATCTGTATTGATATTTGGTCGTTCAACTCCGGTTGAGTTAGAATTTGGCCAGGTTGAAAAAGGGTAGTAAATTAAAGTTTTTAATTAAGATATTTGGCAATAAATCTAAAGATTTATTGTTGGTTTAGTAAATCAAACCGGGGAGTCGAAAGACGTTAGTTTGTTCAAGCTAATTGCTTAAATAGAACAACGGTACCCGCTTAGGAGTTAAAAATGGCAAAGAAGGTAGAGGCTTATATTAAGCTGCAAGTTAAGGCTGGGCAGGCAAATCCTAGTCCACCCGTTGGTCCGGCTCTGGGTCAGCATGGTGTAAACATTATGGAATTTTGTAAAGCGTTTAACGCGCAAACGCAAAGTGTGGAAGCTGGTCTTCCAATTCCTGTGGTTATCTCTGTTTACAGCGATCGTAGTTTTACATTTATCACAAAAACCCCCCCCGCTTCGGTTTTAATTCTAAAAGAAATTGGATTAAAAAGTGGCAGCAAGGCGCCTGGGCGAGATGTGGCAGGTAAGGTTACGCGAGATCAACTTGCAAAAGTTGCAGAAATTAAAATGCCTGATTTAACTGCATCGGACGAAGATGCCGCGATAAGAACTGTCGCCGGTAGTGCGCGTAGTATGGGCTTGGATGTAGAGGGTCTATAAGAATGGCTAAATTATCTAAAAGACAAAAATTGCTAAAAGAAAAATTTGAGCCCGGGAAAGTTTTTGCAATTGAAGAAGCAATCTCCTTGTTGAAAGAAATTCCACCGACCAAATTTGTTGAATCTGTGGATGTCAGTGTTAACCTTGGCGTTGATCCACGTAAATCTGATCAAGTAGTTCGTGGCTCGACAGTTTTGCCAAACGGCACAGGTAAGACTGTGAGAGTTGCTGTTTTTACACAGGGTGCAAATGCTGATGTTGCAAAAGAAGCTGGCGCTGATATTGTTGGTATGGATGATCTCGCTGCAGAAGTAAAAGCTGGCAATATGAATTTCGACGTTGTTATTGCATCGCCAGACGCGATGCGTGTCGTGGGTCAATTGGGACAAATATTAGGTCCTCGTGGATTGATGCCAAATCCGAAAGTTGGAACTGTCACGCCAGATGTTGCAACAGCAGTTAAGAATGCAAAAGCGGGTCAAGTAAGATATCGCACTGACAAGGCGGGAATAATCCATTGTACGTTGGGAAAAGTGTCGTTTGAAGTCCCTTCAATTCTTGAGAATTTAGAGACTCTGTTGGCAGATCTCAAAAAAGCAAAACCCGCATCCTCAAAAGGCATTTATTTCAAAAAGGTTACGTTGTCAACAACTATGGGGCCTGGATTGGCAGTAGATGTATCGTCTGTCATATAGACTGGATTTATCAAAATTTCTTTGGGCTGCCTATTAAATAGGTAGCTGTCAAAGACCGCGGGCGCAACGTTTGTTTGCTTAATTATTTAACATAAATTGCCTGCGCAGATGGCGAGTCCCGAAAAAAATTTCGTGGTTAGCCGTGGGGGGATAGAAGTCAGTAAGATAACTTTTATCCATTTGGAAAAACCATACCCAGGAGGTTTGCATATGAGTTTAACCCTAGATGCAAAAAAAGCCATTGTGGATGAGGTTGCGCAAGTCGCAGCTGTTGCTCATTCTGCTGTGGCAGCTGAGTATAGCGGCTTAACGGTTGAAGAAATGACAAAACTTCGTGTGGAAGCACGAAATGGCGGCGTTTATTTGCGTGTGGTGAAAAATTCACTTGCACGGCGAGCAATCGACGGGACTGAATTTGAATGCATGAAAGAAGAGTTGACGGGACCGTTGATTCTTGCATTTTCAAAGGAAGATCCAGGTGGCGCAGCAAGAGTTATTGATAGTTACGCAAAAGCGAATAAAAAGCTTGTTGTTAAAGTGGTTTCGTTGGGCGGAAAATTATTATCACCCAGCGATATCAAGGCCGTCGCAAGTTTGCCAACCAAAGATCAAGCAATCTCACAATTGATGTCTGTTATGAAGGCACCTGTTGAGAAACTCGCGCGTACGATGAATGAAGTTCCAGGTAAGCTAGTTCGTACAGTCGCTGCTATCAAAGATCAAAAAGAAGCGGGTTAATTTACATAATTTAAAGTGTATTAGCCGTTTTTAAATAGTTATTAAAAAGTTAAATATTTGTAGGAGATTATCATGGCTGCAACAAAAGAAGATATTTTAGATGCAATTGCCAGCATGTCAGTAATGGAAGTAGTAGATCTAATTTCTGCTATGGAAGATAAATTTGGTGTTAGCGCGGCAGCAGCAGTTGCTGTAGCGGCGGCACCTGGCGCAGCTGATGCGGGTGCTGCGGCTGAAGAGCAAACTGAATTTGATGTAGTAATGTCAAGTTTTGGTGGAAACAAGGTCGCCGTAATTAAGGCAGTTCGCGCTGCGACCGGGCTTGGTCTTAAAGAAGCGAAAGCTTTGGTTGAAGGTGCACCAGCGTCTGTTAAAGCAGGAATCAGTAAAGATGATGCTGAAGAACTGAAGAAACAATTAGAAGAAGCTGGAGCAACGATAGAGATTAAATAATCTCGATTTATTTTGTTAAGTGTAGTTATTTCAACTATTATTTAGAATCTGGCTGACAGTTCAAACTGTCGGCCTATTCTTGTTTGTGTCAAACTAGAAAGTTTGATTTGCTAGCGAAGACGAATATAGATGTGTATTTTTTGATAAATATATCAAATTTATAATTGCATAATCTTTTCTTTAGACGGCGGCGAGGCAACCTAATGGCGTATTCTTTTACCGAGAAAAAGCGAATCCGTAAGGATTTTGGTAAACACCCTGATGTATTACAAGTTCCCTATTTACTTTCCATACAAATAGATTCGTATAAAAAGTTTTTGCAAAGAGATGCGACACTAGAAGAGCGCTTCGATCGTGGTTTGCATGGTGCATTTAAATCCGTATTTCCGATAGTCAGTTATACTGCAACTGCGGCTTTAGAATATGTTGATTATCGACTTGGAACCCCAGTATTTGATGTTAAAGAATGTCAAATGCGAGGGTTAACTTATGCCGCACCCCTGCGAGTTAAGTTACGACTCGTTATTTATGATAAAGAGGTCAGTGGCGACAATAAGCCCGTAAAAGATATTAAAGAACAAGAAGTGTATATGGGGGAAATTCCCTTAATGACACGAAATGGTACTTTTGTTATCAACGGTACTGAGCGAGTCATTGTTTCCCAGTTACATCGATCGCCAGGTGTGTTTTTTGATCATGACCGAGGCAAGACGCATTCTTCCGGAAAATTACTTTATTCCGCACGAATTATTCCTTATCGAGGATCGTGGCTAGATTTTGAGTTTGATGCTAAAGACGCAGTATTTGTTCGTATCGATCGGCGCCGCAAATTGGCAGCGAGTATATTGTTGCGGGCCTTGGGTTATTCCACCGAGCAAATACTTGAAATGTTTTTTGATACAGATCAAGTCACTTGTGTGGATGGTCAATATTTACTGGAATTGATGCCAGCAAGATTACGTGGACAAACCCTTGCGTTTGACGTTCTTGATACTAAAGGCAAGGTTTTGGTTGAAGCGGGGCGTCGAATTACTGCGCGTCATATTCGAGAAATCGAAAAAATCAATTTAACAAAACTGCAAGTCCCAGAAGAATTTTTATATGATAAAGCCATTTACAAAGATATTGTAGATAGCTCTACTGGTGAAGTTGCGGTATTTGCGAATGATGAGTTAACGGAAGAGGTTCTGTTAAAAATTCGTGAATTGGGTGTTAATGAGTTTGAGACTCTTTATACCAATGATTTGGATCACGGGCCATATATGTCCGATACGATTCGAATTGACTCTACTAAGACTGAGCAAGAGGCGCAATTTGAAATTTATCGAATGATGCGTCCAGGTGAGCCACCAACAAAAGAAGCTGCACAAGCTTTACTGCAAAACTTATTTTTTAATAGCGATCGTTATGATTTGTCCGAAGTTGGTCGCATGAAATTTAACGCAAGGATTGGTGCAGAGAATCTAATTGGTCCAGGAACTTTATCCGTTGAAGATATCATTAGCGTTTTAAAAACGCTCATTGAAATACGAGATGGAAAAGGGAGTGTTGACGATATTGATCACCTTGGTAATCGACGTGTTCGAAGTGTCGGTGAGATGGCGGAAAACCAATTTCGTGTTGGATTAGTGCGTGTTGAACGAGCTGTAAAAGAAAGATTGAGTTTAGCTGAATCCGAAGGGTTAATGCCGCAAGAATTGATTAATGCTAAACCTGTGTCAGCAGCGGTTAAAGAGTTTTTTGGTTCTAGTCAATTGTCTCAATTTATGGACCAAAACAATCCATTGTCAGAGATTACGCACAAACGTCGAATATCAGCATTAGGACCGGGCGGTTTAACACGTGAGCGAGCTGGTTTTGAGGTTAGAGACGTACATCCAACTCACTATGGACGAGTTTGTCCCATTGAAACTCCTGAAGGCCCGAATATCGGTCTCATAAATTCATTATCGGTATTCGCTCGTACAAATGATTTTGGTTTTCTGGAAACGCCGTACAGAAAAGTCGTAAATGGTGAAGTAACAGATGATATTAGTTATCTCTCCGCCATTGAAGAAGGGACATATATTATTGCCCAAGCTAATGCGGCAGTGGATGGAAGAAAACTCGTTGATGACTTGGTTTCTTGTCGATGTGAGGGTGAGTTTGTTTTAGCGGCACCTGATCGAGTTGATTTCATGGATATTTCGCCAAAACAAGTATTGTCAGTTGCAGCATCTTTGATTCCTTTTCTTGAGCACGATGATGCGAACCGTGCATTGATGGGATCAAACATGCAGCGCCAAGCTGTTCCGACGCTTCGTGCTGATACACCAATGGTTGGTACTGGAATTGAAAAAACCGTTGCAATCGATTCCGGTGTTACTGTTGTGGCAGATCGAGGCGGTGTAGTGGATTCGGTTGACGCTGCACGTATTGTTGTTCGGGTGTTTGATGACGAGGCCACCGCTGGTGAAGCGGGTGTTGATATTTATAATCTCACAAAGTACTCCCGATCAAATCAAAATACATGTATCAATCAGCGACCGCTTGTTAAGCCGGGTGATTCCATTCTAAAAGGTGATGTATTGGCTGATGGCCCGTCTACCAGTCTAGGTGAGTTAGCCTTAGGGCAAAATATGCTGGTAGCGTTTATGCCATGGAATGGATACAACTTTGAAGATTCGATTTTAATCTCTGAGCGATTAGTGGAAGAAGATCGATATACCACAATTCATATTGAAGAAATGACTTGTGTCGCGCGTGATACCAAGCTTGGTCCCGAAGAAGTGACTGGGGATATTCCGAATGTTGGTGAGTCAGCGTTATCTAAATTAGATGAGTCCGGTATTGTATATATTGGTGCTGAGGTTAAGGCAGGGGATATTTTGGTTGGTAAGGTTACACCAAAAGGCGAAACCCAATTAACACCAGAAGAAAAACTTTTGAGAGCAATATTTGGCGAAAAATCCCTGGATGTTAAAGATACTTCATTGCGAGTTCCATCGGGTATGAATGGAATTGTAATCGACGTTCAGGTTTTTACTCGCGACGGTATAGAAAAAGATGCTCGAGCGAAAGAAATTGAAGAAGCTGAACTAGCTAGCTATCGAAAAGACTTAAATGATCAATTTAGAATTCTTGAAAGTGATACATATCAACGGATTCAGAAATCACTTGTTGGTAAAGCAGTTTCAGGTGGTCCAAAAGGTCTTAAATCTGGTAGCGACGTCACTGAGGAATATTTAGCAGACTTGGATCGAGAAAAATGGTTTGAGATTCGTGTGAAAGATGATGCAACCAATGAATTGTTGGAGAAGGCATCCGAACACCTTAAGCAAGCTCGTGCAAAATTTGATGAACAATTTGAAGAGAAACGCGTAAAAATTACTTCAGGCGATGATTTGGCGCCGGGTGTACTGAAGATGGTTAAAGTGCATATGGCGGTAAAACGTAGAATTCAACCTGGCGATAAAATGGCTGGGCGACATGGAAACAAGGGTGTTATTTCTATGATTGTGCCTGTGGAAGATATGCCATATACAGAAGATGGCACGCCAGTGGATATTTGTTTAAATCCGCTAGGGGTACCGTCTCGAATGAATATCGGACAGGTATTGGAAACTCATTTAGGTTGGGCCGCAAAAGGTTTGGGTGTGAAGATTGGCAAGATGCTTAATGCCAATACCAGTACTCCAGACATGAGATCGTTTCTTGATAAGGTCTATGCAAATGGTGGGAATGAATCATTGGATTCACTTACCGATGATGAAATCATGGAGTTATCTAAAAACTTGAGAAATGGTGTTCCAATGGCAACGCCCGTATTTAGCGGAGCCGGCGAAGATGAAGTAAAAGATATGCTTGAGTTGGCAGATCTGCCTCGTTCGGGACAGACCTATTTAATTGATGGTCGAACCGGGGATAAGTTTGAACGTCCTGTTACTGTTGGTTACATGTATATGTTGAAATTAAATCACCTGGTTGATGACAAGATGCATGCGCGATCAACAGGACCTTACAGTCTCGTAACTCAGCAACCATTGGGTGGTAAAGCTCAGTTTGGTGGGCAACGTTTCGGGGAAATGGAAGTGTGGGCATTGGAGGCATATGGTGCCGCTTATACCTTACAAGAGATGTTGACAGTTAAGTCCGATGATGTGAACGGTAGAACCAAAATGTATAAAAACATTGTTGATGGCGACCATACGATGGAAGCTGGAATGCCAGAATCTTTTAATGTTTTGTTAAAAGAGATTCGTTCGCTAGGAATAGATATTGAGTTAGATAAAACTAATTAGCACTCTATAAATTTATCTGGCGGAATGTCAGATATATAGTGATAGGCATTAGTCTAATTGGTTTAAATAGATAGGTTTTCTTCAAAAGGAGAAACAGGCTTGAAAGATTTATTGAATTTATTAAAGCAGGGTCAAACTGAAGAGTTTGATGGGATTCGCATTGGTTTAGCATCACCAGAAAAAATTCGTTCCTGGTCTTATGGTGAAGTTAAAAAGCCAGAAACGATTAATTATCGAACCTTCAAGCCAGAACGCGATGGCTTGTTCTGCGCTAAAATTTTCGGGCCGGTTAAAGACTATGAGTGTTTGTGTGGCAAATACAAAAGATTAAAACACCGTGGTGTTATATGTGAAAAATGCGGTGTAGAAGTCACATTGGCAAAAGTCAGGCGCGAGCGCATGGGGCATATTGAGCTTGCAAGTCCTGTTGCACATATCTGGTTTTTAAAATCATTACCATCACGCATGGGATTGTTGCTCGACATGACATTGCGGGATATCGAAAGAATCCTATATTTTGAGGGATTTGTGGTAATTGATCCAGGTATGACTGAGCTTGAGCGTGGCCAATTATTAACTGATGAAACCTATCTAGAAGCGATTGAGCAATGGGGTGATGAGTTTGATGCCCGAATGGGTGCTGAGGCAGTATTCCATTTGTTACGTACGCTTGATATGAATGCTGAAATAACTCAGATACGAGAGGATATGGATGCAACATCATCGGAAACTAAACTTAAGAAGCTAACCAAGCGGCTTAAGTTGATGGAATCATTGATGAGTTCAGGCAACAAAGCTGAGTGGATGGTAATGACGGTATTACCTGTATTGCCACCAGAGCTACGTCCGCTTGTACCACTTGATGGTGGTCGATTTGCAACATCAGATTTAAATGATTTGTATCGCCGAGTGATAAATCGAAATAATCGCTTAAAGCGCTTATTAGATTTAAATGCGCCAGACATTATTGTTCGTAATGAAAAACGTATGTTGCAAGAAGCCGTCGATGCATTATTAGATAACGGTCGTCGTGGTAGAGCAATTACGGGTACAAACAAGCGGCCATTAAAATCACTTGCTGACATGATTAAAGGTAAGCAAGGTCGTTTTCGTCAAAACTTATTGGGTAAGCGGGTGGACTATTCTGGTCGTTCAGTCATTGTGGTTGGCCCCACACTGCGTTTGCACCAATGTGGTTTACCAAAAAAAATGGCACTCGAGTTGTTTAAGCCTTTTATTTTTAGCAAGCTCGAGCGACGAGGTTTGGCGACTACCATTAAAGCAGCTAAAAAAATGGTTGAGCGCGAAGGAAAAGAAGTCTGGGATGTTTTAGAAGAAGTTATTCGTGAGCATCCAGTATTATTAAACCGTGCGCCAACATTGCATCGACTAGGTATTCAGGCATTTGAGCCGGTATTAATTGAAGGTAAAGCGATTCAGTTGCATCCACTTGTTTGTGCTGCGTACAACGCCGATTTTGATGGTGACCAAATGGCTGTTCATGTGCCGTTGTCACTAGAAGCACAATTAGAAGCACGAACTCTGATGATGTCATCGAATAATGTATTGTCGCCAGCGAATGGGGAGCCAATAATCGTTCCATCGCAGGACGTGGTGTTAGGTTTATATTTCGTTAGTCGTGAGCGAGTTAATGCAAAAGGTGAAGGAAAGATTTTTGCCAATGTGTCAGAAGTTCATCGCGCGTACTCAACTGATCAGGTTGATCTTCATGCAAAAATAAAAGTTCGCATTCCCGAGCCGGTAGTTGATGAAGATGGAAAAATTACTTACGTTAAGAAAATATTCGATACGACTGTTGGTCGCTCCCTATTAAGAGAAATTGTTCCCGCTGCATTGCCCTTTGAGGTCGTTAATAAAAACATGACCAAAAAGGCTATTTCTGGGTTGATCGATCAGTGTTATCGATATCTGGGATTAAAAGCCACAGTAATCTTTGCTGATAAATTAATGTATACAGGTTTTTCATATGCAACACGCTCCGGTGTTTCTATTGGCGTGGAAGATATGGTTATTCCTGATTTAAAGAGTGAAATTTTAGGTGTGGCGGAAGCCGAAGTTAAAGAAATTGAAAATCAATATACATCTGGTTTGGTAACGAATGGAGAGAGATACAATAAAGTCGTCGATATCTGGTCGCATACCAATGATCAAGTAGCGAAAGCGATGATGGATGGATTGGGTACTGAAAAAGTGTCTGACTCTGACGGTAAAACAGTTGATCAAATGTCTTATAATTCCATTTTTATGATGGCAGATTCAGGTGCTCGAGGTAGTGCGGCGCAAATTAGGCAGCTGGCTGGAATGCGGGGCTTAATGGCAAAGCCGGATGGGTCAATTATCGAAATGCCGATAACTGCAAATTTCCGAGAAGGTTTGGATGTTTCTCAATACTTTATTTCAACTCATGGTGCACGAAAAGGTCTGGCGGATACTGCATTAAAAACCGCTAACTCTGGATACCTGACTCGTCGATTAGTTGATGTGGCGCAGGATTTGGTTGTCACCGAAGATGATTGTGGAACGATGAATGGATTATTGATGGAGCCTCACATTGAAGGGGGTGATGTTGTTGAGCCATTGCGAGAGCGTGTTCTAGGTCGAGTCGTCATTCATGAAGTTATATCGCCAACAACGGGTGACATTGTTGTTCCGTCAGGAACCTTGCTTGATGAGCATTGGGTAAATGTTCTCGAAGAGGCCAGTATTGATCAGGTCCATGTAAGATCTCCTATTACATGTGAGACACGGTATGGTATCTGTGCAACGTGTTATGGCCGTGATTTAGCGAGAGGAAATAAGGTTAATATTGGTGAGGCTATAGGTGTTGTTGCTGCGCAATCAATTGGTGAGCCAGGAACACAGTTGACCATGCGGACCTTTCATATAGGTGGTGCCGCTTCACGTTCCGCTGCGGTTAGTAGTGTTGAAGTTAAATCAAAGGGATCGATTCGATTACATAACTTAAAAACGGTTAAGCATAATAAAGGTCATTATGTGGCTGTATCACGATCAGGTGAAATTGGTGTGGTAGATGAATTCGGTCGTGATCGAGAGCGTTATAAAGTGCCGTACGGTGCCATTATATTGTTGGCAGATGGTGATCCAGTTGAAGCAGGAGCAAATGTCGCAAACTGGGATCCGCATACTCACCCGGTTATCACTGAAGTGGCAGGTAAAGTGAAATTTCATGATTTTGCTGAAGGTTTAACAGTTGATCGTCAGATAGATGAGGTGACTGGATTAAGTAGTAATGTAGTAATAGATCCAAAACAGCGTAGTTCAATGGCGAAAGAAATGCGCCCTATGGTCAAATTGGTTGATGAAAATGATAATGACCTTATGATCGTGGGTACCGACATTCCAGCGATGTACTTTTTGCCCGCTGGAGCGATCGTGAATCTTTCGGATAGTTCGAGTGTGGGAGTTGGTGACGTTGTAGCACGTATCCCGCAAGAGTCATCTAAAACGCGTGATATAACCGGTGGTTTACCTCGAGTGGCGGATTTATTTGAGGCGAGAAAACCAAAAGAGCCTGCAATTTTAGCTGAAATATCCGGTATTGTTGGATTTGGTAAAGAGACGAAAGACAAGCAACGCCTAATGATTACCCCAAGTGAAGGTGATCATTATGAAGAATTGATTCCTAAGTGGCGCCATGTCACCGTATTTGAAGGCGAGCATGTTGAAAAAGGTGAGGTAATTTGTGATGGAGCGCCTACTCCGCAAGATATATTGAGATTGAAAGGTGTTAGTGAATTAGCTAAATATATTATCAATGAAGTTCAAGATGTTTATCGTTTACAAGGTGTGAAAATTAATGATAAGCACATTGAGGTTATTGTTCGTCAAATGCTTCGTAAAGTTGAAGTGGTTGATGGTGGTGGTACTCGATTCCTCAAGGGTGAGCAAATTGAGCGCTCCCGATTGCTTGACGAAAATGATATTGCTAAGTCTGGTGATTTACTGCCAGCAACTTTTTCAGAATTGTTGCTTGGTATTACAAAAGCATCTTTGGCGACGGAATCCTTTATATCTGCTGCTTCTTTCCAAGAAACAACGCGGGTATTAACTGAGGCGTCGGTTAGCGGTAAAGTGGATAAATTGCGAGGCCTAAAAGAGAACGTAATTGTTGGTCGATTGATACCGGCCGGCACGGGATTAGCTTACCACACTGACCGACAAGACGAAGATGAGCAACCTGCAGACGGTGATGTTGACTTGGGCTTGGGTAGTGATCATGGCGATATTGCCACAGATACAGAGCAAACAGTTAGTGGTACTGAGTAGTAAATTATAACTCAGAGTAAACGTATTAATTTTGACAAGTTTTTGTTCCTTGTTTTCAAGGAACAAAGAAAGAATTTTTATTTAGAGATGGTGGGGTCGATGAATGCTATGGAAAAATCAGCGCGAATTGACCTCACCTAAAAAATCGTCCAAATAGCATTCTAAAGATCCTTATCTTAGACAGTTAACTTGTCGACAACTGTTGGAATTTGTTGGTATTTTTATTTGTCTAGGTTTCCTTGACAGGAACCAGTCATATCAATACAATTGCGCCTCCTTGAAATACGCTTGCCTAGCAGGTGGGGGACGCTTGTCGCATACGAAAATGTACTTGGAGCAGTGAGTTAATGGCAACAATAAATCAATTAGTGAGAAAGCCTCGGGCTAGAAAAATAGAAAAAAGTAATGTGCCAGCCTTGGATGCTTGTCCGCAAAAACGCGGCGTTTGTACGCGTGTGTACACCACGACGCCAAAGAAACCGAATTCTGCATTACGTAAAGTGGCGCGTGTCAGGTTAACGAATGGTCAAGAAGTGACATCGTATATTGGCGGCGAAGGTCATAATTTGCAGGAACATAGTGTGATATTGATTCGTGGAGGCCGGGTTAAAGACTTGCCTGGTGTGCGTTATCACACCGTTAGAGGTACATTGGATACGTCCGGTGTTGCCGAGAGAAAGCAGGGTCGCTCAAAATACGGGGCAAAACGACCTAAGTCTTAAGTTTTAAATAAATGCAGCGTATCAAATTCGGAAAGATAACATATGCCTAGAAGAAGAGTTGTAGCAAAGCGAGCAATTTTGTCCGATCCAAAATTTGGATCTCAGCGACTGGCGCGTTTTATAAACATGGTAATGCGCAGTGGTAAGAAGTCGCTCGCAGAAAAAATAGTATATGGTGCGCTCGACGAAGTGGGCCAAAAGACTGGCAAAGATGCTTTGGAGACGTTTGAAAAAGCATTGGAAAATGTTCAGCCAATGGTCGAAGTTAAGTCTCGTCGAGTTGGTGGTGCGACTTATCAAGTGCCCATTGAGGTGAGGAGTGATCGAGGCCAAGCACTAGCCATGCGTTGGTTATCTGATTCAGCTAGAAAGCGTAGTGAGAAATCTATGGGATTACGGCTTGCGCATGAAATTATGGATGCGTCAGATAACAAAGGTTCTGCTGTTAAGAAACGAGAAGATACACATAGAATGGCTGAAGCTAATAAAGCATTTGCGCATTTTAGATGGTAATAATGCGAGGCAGGAGTAAGTTTTGTGTCACGGAAAACCCCAATCGATCATTACCGAAATATCGGGATTATGGCGCATATCGATGCGGGAAAAACGACAACGACTGAAAGAGTATTATTTTATACAGGTATTTCTCACAAGATAGGTGAAGTTCATGATGGTGCTGCCACCATGGACTGGATGGAACAAGAACAAGAACGAGGTATAACAATTACCTCCGCTGCTACAACCACTTTTTGGAGTGGTATGGATCAGCAATTCGAGCAGCATCGCATCAACATTATCGATACACCAGGTCATGTTGATTTCACCATAGAGGTTGAGCGTTCATTGCGTGTGCTCGATGGAGCAGTCGCTGTTTTTTGCGCGGTGGGTGGAGTTGAGCCACAATCGGAAACAGTTTGGCGTCAAGCGAATAAATACAGAGTGCCGCGAATGGCCTTTGTTAATAAAATGGATCGAGCTGGCGCAGACTTTTTACGTGTTGTTGAGCAGATCAAAGAACGTCTAGGCGCAAAGCCTGTACCAATTCAATTACCAATTGGTGCAGAAGAAGATTTTGAGGGAGTTGTTGATCTAATTCGTATGAAAGCTATCTATTGGAATGAATCCGATAGGGGAGTGACATACGATGCTAGAGATATTCCCCAGAATTTGCTCAGTTCATGTCAACAATATCGTGAAGAAATGATAGAAGTTGCTGCTGAAGCAAATGAAGATTTAATGGAGCGATATCTCGAGCAGGGTGAATTATCCGATTCAGATATCAGGCAGGGTTTACGCTTGCAAACTTTGGCTAATGAAATTGTTCCTTGTTTATGTGGTTCTGCCTTTAAGAACAAAGGAGTTCAGGCCATGTTGGATTCAGTTGTGCATTATATGCCGTCGCCTCTCGATGTTCCTGCTATTACAGGTTTGACAGAGGCTGATGATGAGCATGAAGAAAGGCCTGCTGATGACAATGCGCCGTTTGCCGCATTAGCTTTTAAAATTGCAACGGATCCGTTTGTTGGCAATTTGACGTTTTTTCGTGTTTATTCTGGCGTATTAAAATCTGGAGATGCGGTTTTTAATCCAGTAAAAAACAAAAAAGAACGTATCGGCCGAATTGTGCAAATGCATGCAAATAGTCGAGAAGAAATTAAAGAAGTACTAGCAGGCGACATTGCTGCGGCAATTGGGCTAAAAGATGTAACAACAGGTGATACCCTTTGTTCCCTAGATAGTAAGATTACACTAGAGAGAATGGAATTTCCTGAGCCGGTAATATCGGTTGCTATTGAGCCTCGTACCAAACAAGATCAAGAAAAAATGGGTGTGGCACTTGGTAAATTAGCGCAAGAAGATCCTTCATTTAAAGTGCATACAGATGAAGAGTCTGGGCAGACAATTATTTCTGGAATGGGCGAGTTGCATTTGGAAATCATTGTTGATCGATTGCGTAGAGAATTTTCTGTTGATGCAAATGTTGGTGCGCCACAGGTTGCTTATCGTGAGACGATTAAACAAGCTGTTGAGGAAGAAGGTAAGTTTATTCGGCAGTCTGGCGGACGCGGCCAGTATGGGCATGTTTGGTTGCGTATTGAACCTCAAGAGCAAGGTAGTGGTTATGCCTTTGTGAATGAAATCGTTGGTGGTGCTGTACCAAGGGAATACATACCAGCGGTGGATAAAGGCATTCAAGAGCAGATGCAAAATGGTGTGTTGGCTGGGTATCCAGTTGTTGATGTGAAAGTGACGTTATTTGATGGCTCTTTTCACGACGTTGATTCAAATGAAATGGCATTTAAGATTGCGGGTTCGATGGGTTTTCGCCAGGGCGCGTTAAATGCAAAGCCGGCACTACTTGAGCCTATTATGAAAGTTGAAGTTGTTACTCCTGATGATTATATGGGAGATGTAATGGGTGATTTGAACCGACGACGAGGATTGGTGCAAGGTATGGATGATAGTCCTGCTGGTAAAATCATTCATTCAGAGGTGCCACTTGCAGAGATGTTTGGATATGCAACGGACTTGCGATCAGCGACACAAGGTAGAGCAACCTATTCGATGGAGTTTGCAAAGTACAGTGAAGCGCCGACGAGTATTGCAGATAAAATAGTTGAAAAAGTTAGTTAGGTTTTAAATAAATTTAGTGAAAGTGAGGAAACAACGTGTCCAAGGAAAAATTTGAACGTACCAAACCACATGTAAACGTTGGCACAATCGGTCACGTTGACCATGGTAAAACCACATTGACAGCGGCACTGACCAAATGTATGGCAGACAAATTTGGTGGTGAAACAAAAGATTATGATCAAATCGACAGTGCACCGGAAGAAAGAGCGCGTGGAATAACCATTGCGACAGCACACGTGGAATATGAGTCAGACGTGCGTCACTATGCTCACGTCGACTGTCCCGGTCACGCGGATTATGTCAAAAACATGATCACCGGTGCGGCACAAATGGACGGTGCGATATTAGTGTGTTCGGCAGCCGATGGTCCAATGCCACAAACACGAGAGCACATCTTGTTGTCACGACAAGTTGGTGTACCTTATATATTGGTATACCTTAACAAAGCGGACATGGTAGACGACGAAGAATTGCTTGAACTCGTAGAGATGGAAGTGCGTGAATTGCTTGATGCCTACGAATTTCCAGGCGATGACACACCTGTCATAGTCGGATCTGCACTAAAAGCGATCGAAGGCGATACATCAGAAATTGGTGTTCCATCAATTGATCGCTTAATAACAGCGATGGATGAATACATTCCTGAGCCAGAACGCGCGATCGATGGCGCGTTTCTTATGCCAGTGGAAGATGTTTTTTCAATCTCAGGTCGAGGAACAGTTGCGACAGGTCGGGTTGAGCGAGGCATCGTAAAAGTTGGTGAAGAAGTAGAAATTGTCGGCATAAAAGACACCGCAAAAACAACGGTAACCGGTGTAGAAATGTTTCGTAAGTTGTTAGATGAAGGGCGTGCCGGAGACAACGTAGGTGTTTTACTGCGTGGTACCAAACGAGAAGAAATCGAGCGTGGCCAAGTATTGGCGCATCCCGGTAGTATCACCCCTCACACCTACTTTGATGCGGAAGTTTATGTACTTAGTAAAGACGAAGGTGGACGTCACACTCCATTTTTTAAAGGTTATCGACCGCAGTTTTATTTTAGAACAACGGACGTCACTGGCGCATGTGAATTACCGGAAGGTGTTGAAATGGTCATGCCGGGAGACAATGTCAACATGAAAGTAAAATTGATTGCCCCAATCGCGATGGAAGAAGGATTGCGCTTTGCAATTCGAGAAGGCGGTCGCACAGTGGGTGCGGGTGTTGTCGCGAAAATTTTTGAGTAATAAATATGACTAGTAATCAGCGAATTCGAATACGACTAAAAGGTTTTGATCATCGACTTATCGATTTATCAACGAAAGAAATTGTAGAGACAGCAAAAAGAACTGGTGCACAAGTAAGAGGCCCAATTCCATTGCCAACTAAAATAGAGAAGTTTACAGTGTTGATTTCTCCGCATGTTAATAAAGATGCGAGAGATCAATATGAAATTAGAACACATAAGAGATTGATGGATATTGTTGATCCAACTGATAAAACAGTTGATGCGCTGATGAAGCTAGATTTGGCTGCTGGCGTTGACGTTCAGATTAAACTAAATTAATTTTTTACAATAAAACCTAGCTGATCAATCGAAATCAGCAAACAGAGGAAATAAAAATGACTATAGGTGTCATAGGACGCAAATGTGGCATGACGCGTGTATTTACTGAAGCTGGTGAATCCGTGCCTGTCACTGTAATTGAAATTGAGCCTAATCGGATTACTCAATTAAAATCCGCTGATTCTGATGGATATTCTTCCATTCAAGTCACTGTTGGTTCTCGCAAATCAAGTCGTGTAAATAAAGCAATGGCCGGCCATTATTCCAAAGCGGGAGTCTCTGCTGGCAGAGGTTTATGGGAATTTCGTTTGAATAATGCTGAATTAGATGGTTTGGAGATTGGCGGAGAAATTAAGGTAGATATTTTCGAAGCTGGCCAGAAAGTGGATGTAACTGGTACCACTATCGGTAAAGGTTTTGCTGGTACCGTAAAACGACACAATTTCAAAATAAAAGACGCAACTCACGGTAACTCAATTTCTCATCGTACACCTGGTTCAATAGGTCAAAACCAAAGTCCTGGTAAAGTCTTTAAAGGCAAGAAAATGTCAGGCCATATGGGTGCTGTGCAACGTGTTCAGCAGACATTGGATGTTGTAAAAGTTGATCTTGAGCGAAATTTGATGTTGATCAAAGGCGCTGTGCCTGGTGCTAAAGGTGGCGATGTCATAGTTAGGCCAGCAGTAAAAGCGCGCGCTTGAGGGGTATAGGAAGATATGGAATATAAAATAACTGCAGAAAATGGTTCTGAATCCGGTAGTGTGACACTATCTGATGCCGTTTTTTCTAAAGAATTTAATGAAGATCTTGTTCATCAAGTTGTGACAGCGTATATGGCTGGCGGTCGAAAAGGTTCAAAAGCACAAAAAAGTCGCTCTGATGTGAGTGGTGGTGGTGCGAAGCCTTGGCGTCAAAAAGGCACAGGTAGGGCGCGTGCCGGTACTAGTCGAAGTCCAATTTGGCGTAGTGGTGGTGTAACGTTTGCTTCTTCCCCTCGTAATTTTGAACAAAAAGTTAATAAGAAAATGCATAGGGCAGCCATTCGATCAATATTATCGGAACTTGCTCGTCAAGATAGGTTGGTTGTTGTCGAGGCCTTATCGCAAGAAACGCCTAAAACAAAAGAGCTAGTTAGTAAGTTACATGGTTTAGGGGTTAATAATGCATTGTTGGTGACACATCAACATGATGAAAATCTTTATCTCTCTGCAAGAAACATTGTAAACGTAGGCACTATGATTGTTGATGGAATAAGTCCTGTGAGTTTAATTGCGCACGAAAAAGTAGTTATGACAAAAGATGCGCTGAAACGGATTGAGGAGATATTGCAATGACAACAAGTAAAGAAAGATTGATGAAAGTCTTGTTGGCGCCTCACGTATCTGAAAAAACAACAAATTCTGCAGACTCAAATAATCAATTTGTGTTCAAAGTTGTTAAAAGTGCAACTAAAAAAGAAATTAAAGACGCAGTTGAATTGTTATTTGAAGTGAAAGTGAGTGGTGTCAATATTTTAAATCAAAAAGGTAAACGAAAAGTACGTCCAAGAATGGGAGCGAGTAAACGGCCTGATTGGAAAAAAGCGTACGTTAAGCTTGAGCAAGGCTTTGACATCGATTACATGGGCTCGGAATAGTTGTAAAGGATAATTATTATGGCTGTAGTTAAAACGAAACCAACTTCCCCCGGCAGACGCTTTTTAGTAAAAGTTGTTGATTCGAGTATTCATAAAGGGAAGCCTCATGCTGCCTTAGTTTCTAAACAAAAACAAAACGCTGGGCGAAATAATAATGGTCGTATAACCGTTCGACATCGTGGTGGTGGCCATAAGCACCATTACAGAATGATAGATTTTAAGCGAAATAAAGACGGCATTTCTGCAAAAGTTGAACGCATTGAATACGATCCAAATCGCAGTGCTAATATAGCATTATTGTTATACGCAGATGGTGAGCGACGTTATATTATTGCACCGAAGGGTGTGAAAACGGGTGATCAATTAATTGCGAGTAGTGATGCGCCTGTAAAAGCTGGAAATTGTTTGCCCTTAAGAAATATTCCACTCGGTGCTGTTGTGCATTGTGTTGAGTTAAAACCAGGAAAAGGTGCGCAGATAGCCAGAAGCGCGGGTGCGACAGCACAATTGGTTGCTAAAGAAGGTACACACGCGATGCTACGACTGCGCTCCGGTGAGCAACGTTTAGTTTTGGCAGATTGCAAAGCGACAATTGGCGAAGTTGGTAATTCAGAGCATAGTTTACGAGTACTTGGTAAAGCTGGGGCTACTCGCTGGCGTGGAAGAAGGCCGACAGTTAGAGGTTGTGTGATGAATCCAGTAGACCATCCTCATGGTGGAGGTGAAGGTAAGTCGTCAGGTGGAAGACATCCAGTTACACCTTGGGGTGTTCCAACTAAAGGATATAAAACTCGCAAAAATAAACGCACGAATAAACTCATTGTGCGCCGCCGTAAGTAAGGTAAAGAGGAATTAGATATGCCACGTTCTATTAAGAAAGGGCCATTCATCGACGAGCACTTGATGAAAAAAATTGAGAACGCAATTGAAACAAATAACAGACGTCCAATAAAAACGTGGTCACGTCGATCGATGGTCGTTCCCGATATGGTTGGTCTAACAATTGCGGTTCATAATGGTCGACAGCATGTTCCAGTGATGATCAATGAGAACATGGTGGGACATAAGTTGGGTGAGTTTGCATTAACTCGCACTTATCGTGGGCATACCGCTGATAAAAAATCGAGATAGATTGGAGAGGATGACGATGGAAGTAGCAGCAAAATTAAAATTCGCTCGAATTTCTCCGCAAAAAGCTCGATTGGTCGCGGATCAAGTGCGCGGGTCAGAAGTTGAGAAAGCATTGCAAGTGCTAACATTCAGCAATAAAAAAGCGGCCCACATAGTAAAGAAAGTATTGGAATCTGCAATTGCAAATGCTGAGCATAATGAAGGTGCAGATATTGATGAATTAAAAATTAGTGCAATTACCGTTGATGAAGGGCCGACACACAAGCGTATTCAGCCTAGAGCTAAAGGTAGAGCGAATCGAATTCTTAAACGAACTAGTCACATACGACTAACCGTTTCTGATCGTTAAGAGGATAAATAGTATGGGGCAAAAGATACATCCAACGGGTTTTCGGTTAGGAATTGTTACCGATTGGAATTCAAAATGGTACGCTGATTCTAAGGATTACTCCGAATATTTGCATGTTGATTTAAAAGTACGTGACTTTTTAAAAGAAAAATTAAAGCATGCATCTGTTAGCAAGATTCAAATATCTCGCCCAGCAAAAAATGCTCGAATTGTTATTCACACTGCTCGGCCCGGAATCGTTATTGGCAAGAAGGGCGAAGATATTGAAAAACTTAGATTGACAGTATCTAAAATGATGGGCATTCCTGTTCACATTAATATTGAAGAGATTCGCAAACCAGAGCTGGATGCCACTTTGGTAGCTGAAAGCATTTCTGCACAATTGGTAAAACGGATTATGTTTCGGCGCGCTATGAAAAGAGCAGTAACTAATACTATGAGATTGGGTGCCCAAGGTATTCGTATCAATGTCGCGGGACGTTTGAATGGTGCAGAAATTGCGCGAGGAGAATGGTATCGTGAAGGTCGCGTTCCATTACATACATTACGAGCTGATATCGATTACGGTACGGCTGAAGCATTAACAACGTATGGCATCATCGGCATTAAAGTCTGGATATTTAAAGGTGAAGTATTTGATACTACCACTGAAGTCGTCGAAGAAGCGCCAAATACTAAAGCCGCTGTCAATAGTTAAAGAAGGAATCACAAATGTTACAACCGAAACGGACAAAGTTTCGAAAACAATTTAAAGGTAGAAATCGTGGCTGGGCGTCTACGGGCGCAAAAGTCAGTTTCGGTGAGTTCGGTTTAAAAGCTACTGAACGAGGGCGTATCACTGCACGGCAAATAGAAGCTGCTCGGCGTGCTATGACGAGACACATTAAACGTGGCGGAAAAATATGGATTCGAGTTTTTCCTGATAAGCCAATCACCAATAAACCCTTGGAAGTGCGAATGGGTAAGGGTAAAGGAAACGTTGAATATTGGGTTGCTCAAATTCAGCCCGGTAGAATGTTATATGAGATGGAAGGTGTTAGTGAAGAAATCGCCAGGGAAGCGTTTCGTCTCGCAGCGGCAAAATTACCAGTTAAAACCACATTTGTAGCACGAACGGTGATCTAATATGAAAGCGCAAGATTTACGTGAAAATGACGTAGCAAATTTACAAGAAACCTTAACTGATCTCTTGAAGGATCAGTTTAACTTGCGAATGCAAAAAGCGACAGGTCAACTCGGTGGTTTGCATAAAATGAAAGAAGTAAGGCGGGATATCGCAAGAGTAAAAACAGTGATTAATGAAAAAATAAAGGGTGCTGAATCATGAGTGGAGAATCCAAAGCCACGCGCGTATTAACCGGTCGCGTTGTGAGTGACAAAATGGATAAAACAATTACTGTTGCGATTGAAAGCAAAGTAAAGCATCCCCTTTATGGTAAATACATTAAGCAAACAACGAAATTGCATGCACATGATGAGGATAATAAGTGCGCAGAAGGTGATACTGTGACTATTGTGCAAACACGACCAATTTCAAAATTAAAGAAGTTTCAACTTGTTGATATCATTGAGAAAGCAACAACTGTATAAGGTTCAAGCAAGGATAGAAATATCGCTGTTGTTTTGAGATTGCTTGTTATTGTGATAGAATCCGTCGCCCGTTAAACGGGGACAAGTATAAGAAAAGTAGTTTTTGGAGAGTTTTCATGATTCAAATGCAATCGGTTCTTGATGTTGCAGATAATAGTGGGGCGAGACGTGTTCAATGCATAAAAGTATTGGGTGGCTCTAGGCGTCGTTATGCCGAAATTGGCGACATTATTAAGGTTAGTATTAAAGAAGCTATCCCCCGCGGAAAAGTTAAAAAAGGCGATGTGTATTCTGCTGTTGTTGTTCGAACGAAAAAGGGTGTGCGTCGTCAAGATGGTTCATTGATTCGCTTTGATGGAAATGCAGCGGTTTTGCTAAATGCGCAAAACCAACCAATTGGTACACGTATTTTTGGGCCAGTTACCAGAGAGTTGAGAACTGACAATTTTATGAAAATTGTATCACTCGCTCCTGAAGTCATTTAATTTATAAGGTGTCATAGGTATGCGTAGAATTCGCAAAGGTGATGATGTCATCGTAATTGCTGGTAAGGATAAAGGTAAAAGAGGCAATGTAAATCGAGTGGTATCCAGTGAGCGCATTGTTGTGGATGGAGTTAACGTTGTTAAACGTCACACAAAAGGCAATCCTCAACAAGGTACACCCGGTGGGATTATTGATAAAGAAGCACCTCTGCATGTTTCTAATGTGATGATATATAATCCTTCTTCAGGTGAAGGCGATCGAGTCGGTTTTAGAATCTTAGAAGATGGTACAAAGGTTCGCATATTTAAATCAAATGGCGAACAAGTTGATGTGTGATTGGGGTTTATAATGGCCAGATTGAGAGAAACTTACAGCGAAACAGTCATTGCAAAATTGCGAGACGAGTTTTCCTATAAAAGTGTAATGGAAGTACCAAAGATCACTAAAATAACCCTAAATATGGGTTTGGGTGATGCAATTGGTGATAAAAAAATAGTTGAGCACGCATCAAGTGATATGATGAAAATTTCTGGCCAAAAGCCAATTGTAACATTGGCTCGAAAATCTATCGCTGGATTCAAGGTTAGGGACGGATGGCCAATTGGATGCAAAGTTACATTGAGGCGAGAAAGAATGTACGAATTTCTTGACCGGTTAATATCGATTGCTATTCCACGTATACGAGATTTTCGAGGCATGAATCCAAAAGCATTTGATGGTCGTGGAAACTATAGCATGGGTGTGACTGAGCAAATTATCTTTCCCGAAATTGACTACGATAAAATTGATAAATTGCGTGGTTTAGACATTACCATTACCACCACCGCGAAAACAGATGCGGAAGGTAAGGCGTTGTTGGCCGCTTTTAATTTTCCGTTTAGAGGTTAAATAAGGATTCAGTATGGCTAAATTAAGCATGATTAACCGAGAGCATAAAAGAGCAAAAACAGTCGCGCAATATGCTGAAAAAAGAGCGTTATTAAAACAGCAAATGTCTGATTTGACATTAAGTGTCGAAGAAAGAGACGCTGCTGCAAAAAAATTCCACCGCTTGCCAAGAAATTCAAGCAAAGTACGTCAAAGAAATCGGTGCAAGCTGACTGGTAGGCCACACGGTTATTACAGAAAGTTTGGTTTATCAAGAAACAAATTAAGAGAAGCCGCAATGCGCGGTGATGTGCCAGGGCTGGTTAAATCTAGTTGGTAATTGGATTAGGGAGTATAAAATAACGTGTCAATGTCAGATCCCATCGCAGATATGTTAACGCGAATAAGAAACGCACTTGCATCGAACAAAGCCAGTGTAACCATGCCGTCCTCAAAAACAAAATCAGCGATTGCAAATTTGCTAAAAGAAGAAGGCTATGTTTCAAACTTTGAAAATTCAAAAGCAGGCTCGAAAACTGATTTAAATATTTCGTTGAAATATTTTGAAGGAAGGCCAGTTATCGAAGATTTACAGCGTGTAAGTCGACCTGGTTTAAGAATTTACAAGGGAAGTGATGATTTACCTCAAGTAAGAGCTGGACTAGGCGTTGCTGTAATTTCAACATCGAAAGGTATAATGACAGACCGAGCGGCAAGAAAAGCTGGCGTCGGTGGCGAAGTCATTTGTTATGTGGCTTAAAGAGGAATAATAGAATGTCACGAGTAGCAAATAAACCAATTAATTTGCCCGCAGGAGTAGAAGTTAAGCTTGCCGGTCAAGATGTGTCAGTTAAAGGGCCTAAAGGAAATTTGTCAATGACAATGCATCCTCTGGTTTCAGCATCAATTGCTGACAACATTGTCTCGATTCAAACTGGCGAGAAATCTACGCAGTCAGTTGCGCTGGCTGGAACTACTCGAGCGTTGGTTAACAATATGGTCACTGGTGTCTCTGCAGGGTTTGAGAAGAAACTACAACTAATTGGTGTCGGTTATCGTGCGCAAGCGCAAGGTCAAAAGTTAAACTTAACACTTGGATTTTCACACCCAGTTGTTTATGACGTCCCTGAGGGTGTTTCAGCAGAAACTCCGAGTCAGACAGAGATTTTGGTAAAAGGCATTGATAAGCAAAAAGTTGGGCAGGCTGCTGCAAATATTCGGGCTTACCGACCACCCGAGCCCTATAAGGGAAAAGGGGTTCGTTATGCGGATGAACATGTTGTCAGAAAAGAAGCTAAGAAGAAGTAATTAATTATGGATAAGAAAGTATCTAGATTGCGTCGGTCGTTAAAGACTCGTGCTAAGTTAAAGCGACTAGGAAAGACACGACTTTGTATTCATCGTACACCTAGACATATTTATGCTCAAATTATAAATGCAGAAGGTGGTTCTGTTATTACATCTGCGTCCACGCTTGATGCAACTGTAAAGCAACAATTGGCCGGTTCAACAGGCAACTGTGATGCAGCTAAATTAGTAGGAAAGGTAATTGCTGAGAAAGCGAAAGAAAAAGGAATCAACGAAGTTTCATTTGATCGTTCTGGCTTTCGTTATCATGGTAGATTGAAAGCATTAGCGGAATCTGCAAGAGAAAATGGATTAAAAATTTAATTAAGGTGTATTATGGCTAAATTCGACGGAGCTACCAATGGTGATGACTTGCAGGAAAAGCTCGTTGCTGTTAATCGTGTAGCGAAAGTAGTAAAAGGTGGTCGTCAGTTTGGATTTTCCGCATTGACTGTGGTTGGTGATGGAAAAGGGCGAGTTGGGTTTGGTAGTGGAAAAGCTCGAGAAGTGCCAATCGCAATACAAAAAGCATTAGATAAAGCACGCAAGAATATGATTGATGTGAATCTGAGCGGTGATACTTTGCAATATCCTCTGGTGGGGAGGCACGGTGCAGCTAAGGTATTTATGAAGCCAGCTTCCGACGGTACTGGAATAATTGCCGGTGGTGCAATGAGAGCGGTTTTTGAAGTTGTCGGTGTTCACAATGTTCTAGCTAAATGTATTGGAACAAATAATCCAACCAACGTTGTTCGAGCAACTATTCAAGGTTTGCGTGATATGAATTCACCAGAAGAAGTGGCTGCAAAACGTGGAAAAACCGTTGAAGAAATTACGGGATAATAAATTACGGAATTATGTATGAGTGATCGCAAACTGAAATTGACGTTGGTCCGGAGCATAAATGGTCGACTTAAAAGTCATAAGGCCTGTGTTGCTGGTTTAGGTATTCGTAGAATGCATCAAACAGTTGAAGTTAACGCTACACCTGAAAATATGGGAATGGTAAACAAAGTCTCATATATGCTTAGAGTGGAGGAAAGTTAAATGCATTTGAATACATTAAGTCCAGGTGACGGATCTCGTTCAACAAGAAAACGTGTTGGGCGTGGTATTGGCTCGGGTTTAGGTAAAACCTGCGGTCGAGGGCACAAGGGTCAAAAGTCACGTTCTGGTGGCAAAGTGCAAGTTGGATTTGAAGGCGGTCAACAACCTTTACAGCGCCGGCTGCCTAAAGTTGGTTTTACGTCGCGAACAAAACGGTTTCAGCGGGAAGTTAGGTTAAATGAACTAATGAAAGTTGATGCAGGCGCGACGGTTGACTTACTTACATTAAAACAAGCTGGTGTGATTCCTCAATTCATAAAAAAAGCTAAAATAATTTTATCTGGGAAGATAGAGCAAGCGGTAACAGTTAAAGGTATTGCTGTTACACCTGGTGCAAAAGTTGCTATTGAAGCAGCTGGTGGCAAAGTAGAGGACTAAGTGGCAAACGCATCTTCTTCAATAGCATCAAGTATGGCGAGCGGCAAGCTCACGGAATTACGCCAACGACTATTATTTGTTTTGGGTGCGTTGGTTGTGTTTCGAATCGGAGCACATATTCCAGTTCCAGGAATTGATCCTGCAGCACTTGCATTATTATTTGAGCAAACTAAGGGTACCATACTGGACATGTTTAACATGTTTTCAGGCGGTGCACTTGGGCGATTATCTGTATTCGCTCTTGGAATAATGCCCTATATTTCAGCTTCTATTATTGTGCAATTACTTTCTTCTGTCTGGCCAAAGCTGGAGCAATTGAAAAAAGAGGGTGAAGCAGGTCGCCGAAAAATTACTCAATACACGCGTCAGCTAACATTAGTGCTTGCGACTTTCCAAGCAATGGGTATTTCAGTTGCGTTACAACAACAAAGAATAGGTAACGTATCTGTAGTTATAGATCCTGGCCCACTATTTATGATCACCGCCGTAGTGACTTTGGTGACTGGTACGATATTTTTAATGTGGCTTGGCGAACAAGTTACTGAAAGAGGTGTTGGTAACGGTATCTCAATAATTATTTTTGCTGGTATTGTTGCTGGTTTACCATCAGCAGTGGCTGGAACAATGGAGTTAGCCCGTACTGGTGAATTGCAGTGGTTTACGGTTCTGATCCTCTTCATGTTGGCACTGGCAGTAACATTTTTTGTTGTTTTTATTGAGCGTGGTCAACGACGTATTACCGTAAATTACGCAAAACGGCAACAAGGTAACAAATTGTATTCGGGTGGGACGAGTCATCTACCACTTAAAGTTAATATGGCTGGCGTTATTCCTCCGATTTTCGCATCAAGTATTATTCTATTTCCCGCGACGTTAGGGGGATGGTTTGGAAGTATGGGAGAAGGATATGAGTGGTTAAAAGATTTATCCACCACTATCGCGCCGGGCCAACCGCTTTATGTGCTGTTTTATGCAATTGCAATTATATTCTTTTGTTTTTTCTATACAGCATTAGTGTTTAATCCAAAAGATACTGCGGATAATTTAAAAAAATCCGGCGCATTTATCCCTGGTGTAAGGCCAGGTGATCAAACCGCGCGATATATTGATGGCATTATGTCTAGGTTGACATTGGTTGGTGCAATCTACATTACATCTGTGTGTTTGTTGCCCGAGTTTCTAATATTGTATTGGAATGTACCATTCTATTTTGGCGGAACGTCGTTGCTTATTGTTGTGGTGGTAGTGATGGATTTTATGGCACAGGTACAGGCGCATATGATGTCGCATCAATATGATGGATTAATGAAGAAAGCAAACTTGAAATCCCATGGCAGAAGCGGTGGGTTATAGAGAATAATAATTTACTTGTATAGTTGGAGTAAAAAATGAAAGTCAGGGCTTCAGTTAAAAAAATGTGTCGAAATTGCAGAATCGTGAAGAGAAAAGGTGTGATTCGAGTAATTTGCAAAGACGCAAAACATAAACAGAGACAAGGTTAAATTAACGCTGTAATTTAATTGATTGTTGTAGTAGAATTCGGCGCCTCATAAAACAGGCCCTTTATCCATGTATCGGAGTAATTAGATGGCTCGTATAGCCGGTATTAATATACCAACTCAAAAACATACTGTTATCGCATTAACGTCAATATATGGTATTGGTGTTAGCCGTGCCAGAGATATTTGCACTTCAACAGGTATTGAACCCAGTACTAAAATAAGAGAATTAGCTGAAGATCAGTTGGAGTCTTTACGAAAAGAAGTGGGTAAATATGTCGTCGAAGGCGATTTGAGACGTGAAGTTTCAATGAACATTAAGCGCTTAATGGATTTGGGTAGTTTTCGTGGTATCCGCCATAGACGAGGTTTACCTTTACGTGGTCAACGTACCAAAACTAATGCGCGTACCCGAAAAGGTCCGCGAAAAATGATTAAAAAATAAAACCGATTATTGGATTAGAAAATAATGGCTAAAGCTAGTACAAAAAGTCGTAAAAAAGTTAAAAAAAATGTATCGGATGCTGTCGCACACATCCATGCATCATTTAATAACACAATAGTGACTATAACTGACAGACAGGGAAATACTTTAACCTGGGCAACGGCCGGTGGATCTGGTTTTAGAGGTTCAAGAAAAAGCACTCCTTTTGCTGCGCAAGTTGCGTCTGAAAGAGCTGCTAGAGCAGCGCAGGAATATGGTGTTAAAAATGTTGATGTGTTCGTTAAGGGACCAGGCCCCGGTAGAGAATCTGCTGTCAGAGCATTAAATTTAGTGGGTTTCAAAATCAACAACATTATTGATGTAACGCCCATCCCACATAACGGTTGCCGCCCGCCGAAGAAAAGACGAGTTTAGATAGGAGAACAACGTTGGCTAGATATATTGGCTCAAAATGTCGGCAATGCCGCAGAGAAGGTGTTAAATTATTCCTTAAAGGGGAAAAATGTTACACCAGTAAATGTGCGTTTGAATCTCGCCAATTTCCACCAGGACAGCACGGCCAGCGAAGAGGGCGTTTGTCTGATTACGCAACACAGTTGAGAGAAAAACAAAAAGTCAGACGTATTTATGGGATTTTAGAAGATCAATTCCGCTTGTATTATCAAGACGCTGACAAGAGAAAAGGTTCGACTGGGGAAAACCTTCTTAAATTATTAGAAAGTCGTTTAGATAATGTGGCTTATAGAATGGGATTTGGTGCGTCACGATCTGAAGCTAGACAGCTTGTCAGGCATAACGCAATTTTAGTGAATGGTAATAAAGTTAATATCCCATCTTATCGTGTTAAGCCAAATGACATTGTAAGTATCCAAGAAAAGAGTAAGAGTCAATTACGAATCAAAGCCTCTCTAGATGCCGCTAAACAAAGGGGATTTTCAGAATGGATGAGTGTAGATACAACTAAAATGGAAGGCACTTTTAAACAATTGCCTGAAAGAAGTGAATTACCATCCGACATCAACGAACAGCTGATCGTAGAACTGTATTCCAAGTAATCATTTGGTTTATTTCATAGAGAGGATATTTCATGCAAGGTGCATTGGGCGATCTGTTAAAACCTCGTTTGGTTGAAGTACAAAAAGAGACTGAAACAAAAGCTAAAATAGTTTTAGAGCCATTGGAAAGAGGCTTTGGCCATACGCTTGGTAGTTCGTTACGTCGAATTTTATTGTCTTCCGTACCTGGTTGCGCTGTTGTTGAAGTGGAAATTGAAGGTGTGCTACATGAATACAGCACATTAGAAGGTGTACAAGAAGACGTAATTGAGATCCTTCTTAATTTGAAGGAACTTGCAATTAAGATGCACTCAAAAGATGAAACAACTTTAACTTTGAATAAAAAAGGTGAAGGTGTAGTTCTCGCGAGTGATATTGCAGTTGATCATGATGTCGAAATTATAAATGGAGATCATATAATCGGTAACTTAACGAAAGCCGGTGATCTTAATATGACAATAAAAGTCGCTCGTGGACGAGGTTATCAACCTTCAACATTGCGAGATGCAGAGGAAGACGACAGACCAATTGGTCGGTTGCAGTTGGATGCTAGTTTTAGCCCAGTTGTGAAAGTCGCATATTCAGTTGATAGTGCTCGTGTTGATCAGCGAACTGACTTAGATAAGCTTATTATCGAATTAGAAACTAATGGAACAGTGGATCCTGAAGAAACTATTCGTTATGCAGCGACCATGTTACAAGATCAATTAACACATTTCATTGATTTAAAAGGTAAGAAAGACGAAGAGCCTAAGTATGATGAGCCTGAAGTTGATCCAATTTTGGTTCGGCCTGTTGACGATTTAGAGTTAACTGTACGCTCAGCTAATTGTTTAAAAGCAGAAAATATCTATTACATAGGTGATTTAATACAACGAACTGAAGTTGAATTGTTAAAAACACCGAACTTGGGCAAGAAGTCATTAACTGAAATAAAAGACGTGTTGGCGACTAAAGGGTTGTCTTTAGGTATGCGTTTAGATAATTGGCCTCCAGCACAGATTAAAGAAAAACGTAAAGAAATTTAATAACACTATTTTGGAAGTATATCGTTATGCGACATAAGAGAATAGGTAGGCAGTTAAGCCGTAATAGTAGTCACAGGAAAGCAACGCTTCAGGCTTTGACTAACTCGTTAATTAAATATGAGACAATCAAGACGACTGTTGCAAAAGCAAAAGAATTACGTCGTGTAGCTGAGCCGCTTATCACGAAAGCAAAGGTAGATAGTGTTGCAAATAGACGGTTGGCATTTGCAAGATTGCGTGATTCCGAAGTGGTTGGTAAATTGTTTACAGAGATAGGTCCTCACTTTCAAGATCGACCAGGTGGATATGTTCGTATTTTAAAGTATGGTTATAGAGCTGGTGATTGCGCGCCGATGGCACTTGTGCAATTAGTGGATCGGATTGAAATTGAAGATTAGTTAAATTGCAGCATTGGATGTTAATAAAAAAACCAGCAATAGCTGGTTTTTTTATTCGTATACAAAAATAGGATTATTCACAATTGGGATATCTTTATTGTTTTCGTCTTTGGCTGTTTTTATTATTTCACTGATAACAAATATCTTATTTTGATATATACCGGCTGATGCATTGTTAAGTATGAGCGGGAGTTCTTGTCTTGAGTCTTTCTTATTCCATCCAGTTGCGAGAATACTTTCATTTTCACTTTTAAAACTTGGTGTATATATTTGTGTGAGACTATGAAAAATAGAATCAGATTCTATGCTATTTTCGCTGGTATCGGTGATTCCACTAAAAACATATATCTTACCGTTTAATGTGGCAGATCCAGCATCAATGACTGGTGTGTTTAAAGTTGGAATATTTGCCTGCCATCGTTGGTTTCTTGGATTATAGATTTCTACGGAGTTCGATGGTTTGCCATCAATTTTTCCTCCGATTAAATATATTTTATCATTTAGAACAATGCTAGTCGCATTAGATCGTGGAGTTGGTAAATTTCCGCCAATTCTCCAAGTATCGTTTGCAATGTCATAATATTCAAATGTACTAGATGCTTCGGCACTCAACCCACCAAATACATAAATAAGGTCTTGAAAAGTGGCTGCAGTTGCAAGCTCTCTCGCAACATTCATTTCGGCTTTGAGTTGCCATGTGCTTTCACTGGGAGTAAATGATTCAGTTGAATGTAAAGGTTGATCGCCACTATTTCCACCTATGATAAAAGCAGTATTTTTCCATGTGGCAATTGCTGAATTGGATCGAGGTGTTTTTAAAGAATCAATTACTTCCCATGTATTAGTTTCAATATTATATAACTCAGCATCAGATATGGCGGAACTTTCATTTAATCCCCCTGCGAGTATTAGATAATTATTTAGTAACGTTGAGGAAAAATTTGTTCGTTCAATAGATGGAGTGGGTCTAGGTAACCAAGTTTCAGTAATCGTATCTAACTGCATATAATTGGGTTGTTCTGTAATATCTAAAATCTCGCTTGCAGCCCCACCGAATATATAAATATTGTTCTCGAGTTTGGCTAGATTAAAATTAGCATTCTTTAAGGGTAATTCATGTTTTTCGGATGACCACAATTCAGTAGTGGATGGGTCAAATGATTCAACGTTTGACAAAATGTTATTATCGCCATCAATCCCACCTAACGCATATAGTCGAGAATTCCAATGGGTTAATTGAAAATCCTTCCGTGGCAGTCTTAGTGCGCTAGTGGATTCCCAAGAGTTTGTGTTGGGAATTCCGTCAACCAGATGAAGTTTTTCAACCGTACCAGTGATTTCTCCATTGGCGGTAACTCCACCTGAAGTAAAGATAGAATCGTTTAGTACTACACTACTGTGATTGGATCTTGCTGTGATTAATGAGGATGTATCGTCAGTATTCCAAATCGCACTTTCCGCATCAAAAACATAAACTGAATCTGATACCGTGCCATCTGCACGAAGGCCCCCAATAAGATAAATAGTATTGCCAATTCCCACGCAAGAACTGTTTTGTAACGGAGTGGGTATAGGTTCTATAGGTCTTTCTGAAAACACAGCTTGTGAAGGATAATATTCATAAACAGTATCGATAGTCTCACCATCTTTGTTACCCCCAAATAGGAATATCGATTTATTTGCGGCGCTACAGGCTGAAGCGTTGATAATATTGTGGGGTAGGGAATTTCTATCTGTCCACTCTTTTTCATCATTTATTGGTGAAAGATTAAAATTATATTCCAATATTGAGTTTGATTGTTTCCATTCTTTATTGCCAGTTTCTTCGTCGGTAGTAATAAGTACTTCTCCACCGAATACAAAATACTGATTGTTTATTAGAGTTGATGCTGCGTTTCTAAACGGCGATTTGGGGCTTTCACGATGTTGCCATCGATTTTCATGGGGCCAGACTTTAATTTCAGGGCTTATATCTGATTCTTTTCCTTCTCCAGATTCGATGTCATTTCGAAAGAATGTAATTCGAAAATAGTAGGGTAGCGCATTATTTTCAATAGTATGCGTGTATGAATTGCTGTCAATAATCGGGATAGGCTCTAAATCTTTTGTAACGTCACCTGTTGAATTAACATAAATATGATATTTTGATACGTCTTGTCTTTCCTTCCAGTTCAGTTCGATTTTTGTTTTAGTATCATTAACAACAAATAATTCAATTGGATCCTCAACGACAAATTGAATATTTTTATCAAAGTCTTTAATTTTAGCAGTTACATTTACAATACCAGCTTTATTTGAATGAATATTGCCATTTCGGTCTACAAGCACAATGTTCTCTTCGTTTTCATAAAACCAAACAACATCATTTGAAACATCGTCCTGTGGTTCTGCATCTGCGGGATCATCAGAAAACTTCGCCTTAGTAATTGCCTTTGCATTTTTGTCATTTACGGTAAGATAAATCGTGTCCGGTGGAAAACGTACTTCAACAATTTTTGGTGAAATATCAATTTCTTTTAATGAAGAGACACCATCTTTACTAGCACTTATTTCGACTTCACCATAGTTAAGTGTTGTTACCTCTCCGGCATCTACTGTGGCTATTTCATTGTCACTGCTGGTCCATTCAAAAAGGGAGTTGTCAGTAATTATTTCTCCATTAGATAATTTCGCTTCTAATCTTAATTTAACGAGATCATCTTGAATAACCTTATTTGTAATTTCAAAAACGTGAATACTTGTTACAACCGGGAGTGGTCGAATGGTGATATTGATTCCTTGAGAAAAACCATTGTAGGTTGCGGTAAATGTTACATCACCTGCAAGTAATGAATCCACTTCACCGTTTTCAGAAATCGTTGCAATGGTCGTGTCTGAGCTGCTCCAATTGGTGGCGCCATCAATATTTTCAGTTCGTGTGTCGCTATATACAACAGAAGCGCTTAATTGCAGTTCTTCTCCTATCACTGGGCTCGAATTAGATGCAGTTATTGAAATTTGATCAATTCGAATTTGTCCTTCATCACCGCGCCCACATGCGGTCAATAGCAGGACGATCAAGATGCAAAAAAAGTTTGTTAAAAACGATGTGCTAAATTTCTTAATTTTCATTTATTTAAATGCTTCAATTAATTAGGTTTTATTTTATCTTACGCTAAATTGTATCAAATTGGGTTTGCTTAAAAAAATCATTAGATAATATAAAAATTAGATTTACTTAAACTTTTTCCAACAAAATTGAAAGTGATTAGAAATCCTCTGAAAAGATGGTTATTTGCTCCATTGATTAATGTTTACAATTTGTCTGTATTTTAATAATCAAACAAAAATACTCTGTGGGTGAAAAAGGCAAAGTGTCGTAAGCTTTTAGTGAGTTTTTCAAAAGTGGTTTGAAAATGTAAGCACTTTTTTAATTTAATATTGAGTTTAATAATCTTTGAAAGTATTTGAAATACACTTAAAGAATATCGAAATAAACCTGGTTTACCTATGTCATTGAAAAAAATAATTAAAGTACTACCTCCGCTTAATTTTTAACTAATAAAGCCAAGGTATAAGTACCGTTTCTGAAAAAGGCCGGGGAGTAATTATGAATCAAGCTTTTTTGCAGTCGGGATATTTTCATATTACTAGCGAAGCAACACAACGGTTAACAAATCTAATCGAAGAATTTAGAAAGCCGTTAGGATTTCGACTGTATTGTAATACTGAAAATAAAATAAGTTTGAGAATTCATGACAAACTATATGCAAATGATTGGGTGATTAATATTAATGGCGTTCTAGTTTCCATGTCGGCAGATGTGCTTAAAATGAATAAGCACATTGTATTAGATTGTCTGGCTTCTTCTAATAATAAGTGTGGATATACCTTTATTTTGGAATTAGGTGGAGAGTCAGTTACAAGTTTGCCCGGAGATCAAGCATTGTCGCGAATCCAATCTGAAGAAAAAGAAGTTTGTGATGCATATGGGGAATATTGCTATTCCACTTACACGTAAATTTTCTTATCCCTACTGATGTGACATCAGTGGGGCAATTTTTCATTCAATTTTCCTTTAAAAATACGACAGTTATTTATCCTCATTAAAATTTCCTTTTCCATTATTTTGAATTTTTCATGTTCTGTGCTGATAAATCGTTTCTTAAATTCCTTTGCGTTTAATTGTTCTGGTAATCCTTCAAATGTCGGCATGATATCAATTGTTTTCAAATTTTTCTTTGACAAATAATTTATAGTGTAATTAGTGTTACTATTATTGGATAATGCAAAGGAAGCTAAATTACTGCCAGCGTTGTCGGCAAGTAGATCAGCAAAACTAAAACCAGATCCGTGTTGCGAATCTAAGATCTCTTTTGCAATGCCTATCGTTTCAGTTAAATATTTGTTTGTCGATGCTGTCAATGCGGCGGATATTAAATAATGCAGCGCTAGATCTCGACGATTGTGTAATGTTAAATTGGTGAAAAAGGCGTTTCTTAGAGATTTGCTGTTTTTGTCAAATAGAATGTTTCTGATGTCTATTCTCGTAGCTGCTAACGTAAGTGCGATAAAAACCGCTCTAATTTCAGAAATAGGTTTGTTGCTAGTCTTTGTTCTGGCATTTGCTAGTGCGAAAAGTGGCTGTATCACTTGAACTAATTCGGTTTTTCTAAGTAACATTTTTCTTGATAAGGAAACCAGTTTTTCATAATAAACTGATAATAACTGTCTCTCCTCTTCGGTTAGAAGAAGGTCTCGCCCGAACGATTTCATTTTGCTGCTCAATGCTCTGTTATTATCAACTGATACTGTCATTGTATTATTATTGAACTGAATATTTTTAATATGATTGAAAATTGAGAACCTTTCTGAGTGATGCTTTTTTAAAAAGCTAGTTATAAAAACCATTATTTTATCAGCTATCCAGTCAGGTAATGAAATCCATCCAATTCTTACTTTGGAAATTTTCAATATATTATTTTGTTCAAGATTGAATTGGATATTTAAAAAAATATCCATTGGAATTTTAGTTAACAATAAAGAGCCATTAACAGTAGCAAATTGTTCAAAAACATTTACTTTTGCGGATAAGCTTGGATTTGAATTTATAGAGAATTGTATCAATTGGTTAAGTTGTTTTTCATTGATAGAAATATTAACAATATCTGATTGATCAATCGATTTTGAGATTGAATTTTTAATTAATGCAATATCGGATGGCGTGACTCGAGTATTATATTTAACCGCAGGATAACGGCTCACGATAATGCTTAGAAAGACCGCAGTCAATGAGAATGCCAGTAAAAAATTTGCAAAAATCTTAAACTTCTTTGGTTTCATATTCGTTCAAATAGGTTGAAAGGCGTTAAGGCAGTAATAGTATGTACTAAAATTAAATGTGCAAGATTAACGATTTTGGAAGGATGGATGTCATGATTAATTTGTTTACAGATTTTGGCTTGCATGGTCCATATGTTGGTCAGATGAAATCAATTTTGAAAAACCATGCACCTAAATCGTTTGTTATAGATTTAATGCATGATGTGCCTAGCTTTAATTCTAAAGCAGCGGCTTATATGTTAGCGGCATGTTCAAAGTATACTCCTTATGACTCAATAGTGATTGCCGTTGTTGATCCTGGTGTCGGATCTGAGCGCAAAGGATTGGTGTTGAAAGCGGATCATCGATGGTTTATTGGTCCTGATAATGGATTGTTTGACGTTGTGGCTAATCTTGCAGCTTCTGTTAGATGGTTTGAAATAATTTACCAATCTGGAAATGAATCTCCAAGTTTTCATGGTAGAGATATTTTTGCGCCAGTCGCAGCAAAAATATTTATGGAGGAGTATGAAAAAAATTTTATGACTGAAGTTGATCCGCCAATAAAACAGTATAATGACTCTGATTTGCATGAAGTCATTTATATCGATCACTTTGGAAATTTAATGACAGGAATTCGAGCTGAATCACTTTTTACAATTGATGAAATAGTATTTAAAGATTTGGCATTAAGTCGGGCTAATACATTTTCAGATGTCTCTAAAGGTAAGCCATTTTTTTATGAAAACTCTCAAGAATTGATTGAGATTTCAGTAAATTGTGCGAGTGCCCAAGTTTTTTTTAATGCGAATATTGGAGATGTGATTCATTACTAAAAACTTGAAGTTGTAAATAATATAACTATTTATTGTTTTTTAAAATTGGGGATAAAAATTTCCCAGTGTAGGAAGCCTTGATTTTTATAATGTCTTCGGGAGTTCCCGCGGCAATTATATTTCCACCCTTATTTCCACCTTCCGGACCTATATCTATTATCCAATCTGCTGTTTTTATAACATCCAGGTTGTGTTCAATTATAACAATGGTATTTCCATGATCACGCAAGCGATGAATCACTTTTAACAATTGATTAACGTCGTGAAAATGTAAGCCTGTTGTTGGCTCGTCCAAAATATATAATGTTCGACCTGTGTCTCGTTTTGATAGCTCTTTTGAAAGTTTTACGCGTTGTGCTTCACCACCAGACAAGGTTGTGGCACTTTGCCCTAAAGTGATATATGAAAGGCCAACATCGATTAAGGTTTGCAGTTTTCGCTTAATTACGGGGATAGCGTCAAAGAAAATATTTGCGTCTTCAATTGTCATTTCAAGCAAATCGTGAATATTTTTCCCTTTATAACGGATATCTAAAGTTTCACGATTATATCTTTTTCCATTGCAAACATCGCATTGAACATACACATCAGGTAAAAAGTGCATTTCAACTTTTATCATGCCATCACCCTGACATGCTTCGCATCGACCACCCTTTACATTAAAGCTGAAACGACCCGGGCCATATCCTCTTGCTCTGGACTCTGGTGTATTTGCTAACAATTCACGTAACGGTGTGAACAATCCTGTATAAGTCGCTGGGTTGGAGCGCGGTGTTCTGCCTATTGGGCTTTGGTTTATATCGATAATTTTATCAAAATGCTCAAGTCCGTTGATTTCTTTGAAAGCGGACAATTGATGATTTGCTCGATTGATTTCGTTGGCGGCAAACGTATAGAGTGTGTCGTTAATTAAAGTTGATTTTCCAGATCCAGAAACGCCAGTAATACATGTTAGTAATCCAATTGGTATGCTGCAGTCTACATTCTGAAGGTTGTTTCCCGAGGCGCCAATAATTTCAAGAAAATTATTTTCTTTTGGTTTGTTTCGTTTGGAAGGAATCTCAATTTTTTTCTCACCTGAAAGATATTGTCCTGTGAGAGAGTTTTTATCTTTGATTATTTGTTTGGCTGTACCCTGGCTTACGATTTTTCCGCCATGTACGCCAGCACCCGGGCCTAAATCGAGAATATGATCTGCTGATCGAATTGCCTCTTCATCGTGCTCTACAACAATGACGGTATTCCCAAGCTTTTTTAAAAACTGTAAGGTGTTTAGTAGTCGCTCGTTGTCGCGTTGGTGTAGTCCAATTGATGGTTCATCAAGCACATATAGCACGCCAACTAAGCCTGCGCCAATTTGACTTGCTAGTCGAATGCGCTGTGCTTCTCCACCTGATAGTGTGTCTGCCTTGCGGTTTAAGCTTAAATAATTTAGACCAACGTTTACCAGAAAGTTAAGCCTTTCACGGATTTCGTATACAATTTTTTCCGCTACTTTTCCTCGGCTACCAGGTAAAGTTAATTTAGAGAAAAACTCTTTGTTCTCTTCGATTGACATACTAGTAATGTCTGGAAGATTCATTTCTTTTATATAAACATGCCTGGCGCTTTCTCTTAGTCGATCGCCGTTACAATCTGGGCATTTTTGGATGCTTAGGAATTTTGATAATTCTTCTCGAACAGCATTAGATTCTGTTTCCTTGTAGCGTCGTTCAAGGTTGTGAATGATGCCTTCAAATGAGTGAGTTCTTGTGTAAGACTGATTTCTATCGCCTTTGTATTTGAATTTTATTTCTTCGTTACCACTGCCATACAAAATGATTTTTTGGTATTTTTTGGGAAGTTTGTTGAAGGGTTTAGAAAGATCAAATGCGTAGTGTTTTGCAAGAGACTCAAGCAGTTGTGCATAAAAAGAGTTGCGCCTATCCCAGTTTCTAATCGCCCCTTCTCTTAAGCTAAGTTCTGGATGTGATACGACACGATCGGAATCAAAAAATTGTTTTACGCCTAAGCCGTCACAAGTTTGACAGGCTCCACTTGGATTATTGAATGAAAAGATTCTTGGTTCAAGTTCTTGTAAGCTGTAACCGCAATGCGGACAAGCAAATTTGGCAGAAAAAACCAATGCATCACCATCTTGGTCAATGGGTGCTGCTAATGCTATACCATCCGAAAGTTGTGTTGCGGTTTCAAAGGATTCGGCAAGTCGTTGCTGTAAATCTTCGTGAATTTTGAATCGGTCGACAACCACTTCTATCGTATGCTTTTTTGATTTATCCAGTTCTGGAATTGCATCAAGCTCGATAATTTTACCGTCAATCCGTGCACGAACAAAACCTTGAGTGCGCAATTCAGCTAGCAACTGTAAATGTTCACCTTTTCTATTTTGTACTACTGGTGCGAGTAACATATATCTCTCGTTTTCAGGTAGCGACAAAACATGGTCAACCATTTGACTAATAGTTTGCGCTTCTAGAATTGTATTATGCTCTGGGCACCGTGGTTCTCCCGCTCTTGCAAAGAGCAATCGTAGATAATCATAAATTTCAGTAATTGTCCCCACTGTGGATCTCGGGTTATGTGAGGTGGACTTCTGCTCAATCGATATGGCGGGGGAAAGGCCTTCGATGTGATCAATATCTGGTTTTTCCATTACCGATAAGAATTGCCTAGCATAACTCGATAAGGACTCAACATATCGGCGTTGGCCTTCCGCATAAATCGTATCAAAAGCTAAAGATGATTTACCTGACCCGGAGAGACCAGTGAAAACAATGAGTTTATTGCGAGGTAGTTCAATATTGAGATTTTTTAGGTTGTGCGTCCTGACACCACGTATCTGTATTTTGTCCATATTATTTCCGCGTAACAACGAACCTGATAATATATGATGAAATCTGATGAACAATCAACAAAAGGATAAAACGCATTGATAAGAAAAAATTCAAATTCGACAGAAAATAATGCAGATGCAATGACAAGTTTGGAGAAAAAGTCCGCAGCCTCTCTGGCGAGTATTTATGCGTTGAGGATGATGGGCTTATTTATGATACTACCTGTTTTCTCACTATATGCAGAATCACTCAATGGTGTGACACCATTTTTAGTCGGATTGGCGATAGGGATTTATGGTTTAACTCAAGCAATTTTTCAGATCCCATTTGGAATGTTGTCCGATCGAATTGGGCGTAAACCTGTGATCGCGGCTGGGTTGCTAATTTTTGCAATCGGTAGTGTTGTGGCTGCAACATCAGATTCGGTTATGGGGGTTGTGATAGGGCGTGCGATTCAGGGTGCCGGGGCGATAGCTGCCGCAGTAATGGCGTTAACTGCGGATCTAACAAGAGAAGAGCATCGTGTTAAGGCGATGGCTATGATTGGAGGCAGTATTGGATTAGCGTTCGCGTTTTCATTAGTCGCAGGACCAATTCTCGATACGTGGATTGGTGTTGATGGGATATTTTGGTTGACAGCGGTTTTGGCAATCATCGCGATTTTTGTTTTATTTAAAATCGTGCCGAATCCTGTAAGAAGTAAATTCCATCGTGATGCCGAGCCAGTTCCGGCGCAATTTAAAACTGTTTTGTCCGACTCCGAATTATTACGACTGGATGCTGGAATATTTATCCTTCATATGGTGTTAACAGCCAGTTTCATCGTTTTACCTTTTGCATTGCGTGATCATGCGAATATGGAGAGTGATATCCATTGGTGGATTTATTTACCTGTTTTGCTGGTAGCGCTGGTGACAATGGTTCCGTTTGTTATTGTTGCTGAAAAAAAACGCAGAATAAAACAAATTATGTCAGGCGCGATTTTGGTTTTAGCAATTTCTGAGTTTTTATTGCTGGTTGATCATTATTCGGCCAGCAGTATTTTCTTTGCTTTGTTATTATTTTTTATTGCGTTTAATGTGCTAGAAGCTGTTTTACCATCAATGGTTGTGAAAACTGCGCAACCACATCTTAAGGGTACTGCGACAGGTATTTACTCTAGTGCGCAATTCCTTGGTGCTTTTTTTGGCGGCATTATTGGAGGCATATTGTATGGTGATTATGGTGTTGATGGCGTATTTGGTTTCTGTGGTTTAGCGTTGCTATTTTGGGCTTATCTGGTTTTCACAATGAAAAATCCCCGTTATCTTGCCAATTTCATGATTAATGTTGGAGAAATTGATGAGAATGAAGCAAAGCGGTTGGTTAATGAGTTAACCAATATTCAAGGAGTTGCGGAAGTTGTGGTAATACCAGAAGACGGAATCGCATATTTAAAAATCGATAATCACGCTGTCGATAAAAGTGCCTTGTTAGCCTTTAGCAAAGAGGATGATACAATTACAAGTAATCATTAGTTGGGCAAACATATTTTGAATAGCCCGTTGTTTAAGGGCTACAATTATGTCCCTTACATGGTTAATAACCGTGGTTATGATTAACGGTTGTTTATAGATCATTCATTTATTACGCGAGGATTTATCCAATGGCACGTGGTGTAAATAAAGTTATTTTAGTTGGAAATTTGGGTGGTGATCCTGAAACACGCTATACCCCATCAGGAAGTGCAGTTGCTACCTTGAATATTGCAACCAGTGAAACATGGAAAGATAAATCGACAGGTGATCGACAAGAGCGAACGGAATGGCATAGAGTGGTAATGTATAACCGACTTGGTGAAATAGCTGGCGAGTATTTAAAAAAAGGATCAAAAGTCTACGTTGAGGGACGTTTGCAAACACGTAAATGGCAGGATAAAAATGGTAATGATCGGTATACGACCGAGATCATCGCCAGCGAAATGCAGATGTTGGATAGTCGTGGTGGTTCGAGCGATTTTGTTCCTAACAACAATAGTAGTAATAGTAGTCAAAAAACTAATGCGCCTGTAGCAGAACCGGTTGGGGCTGGTGATTTTTCCGACTTTGATGATGATATACCTTTTTGACGGATACCTAAGGCATATTTGATTTGTAGAATCCAACTATTGAATTAGCTTCTGGAAGCAGGGGCTAGCCCACATTGCTAACAGGATCGCGAGATAATCGCGCAGAGATTTGATCCCACAGGGGATTTTCTGACTGAGCGGAATACGGACTGTATTTCCGAAGGAAGAAAATTTCTTGTGGGATCAAAGATCAAGTGAGAATCCGCGAATCCTGTGAGCAATGCGGGCTAATCGAGAGCGAGAAGTTTCATGGCAGTTTGATGTTTCTCACGTTTCGCAATATCAAATGGAAATTCCCCTTGTGAATTTTTTTCATTTTTTGAGGCATTTTTTAGTAACAAGAAGTTTATGATGCCATCGTGACCATTTTCTGCAGCAAGATGTAGTGGAGTATTGCCATAGTTATTCTTCTTATCGATGTCGCTATTGTTTTCCACTAACAGTTTGACAATTGTTTCTCTACCGTGGGCAGCGGCAAGATGAAGTGAAGTATTACCTTGCTTAGATGCTTGATGGATATCTGCTCTTTTTCGCAATAAAAATTGTACAACAAATTCGTACCCTAGCTTTGATGCAGAATGTAACAATGAAAGTCCTTCTCGATCATTCGTATTTACATTTAATTGCATCGGCAAAAGTCTCTCTATTAATTCGTCTTCTTCTTGCATCATTGCATGCCAAATGAGCTGGTGGCCTTGTTGGTCCCTTAAATTAACATCTGCACCTCGATCAATGAGATTCGTCACCAGTTTCATGTGTTTCATTTGCAAAGCAGTCATAAGGGGCGTAAATCCTTTTTCATCTCGTTGATTTAAATCGGCTCCTTTTTTTATTAGCAAATCCACAATTTCTGGAAAATTACGTTGGACGGCCCAATAGAAAGCGGTTTTCCCCTCTTTGTCTTTGATTGATACTTTGGCCTTGTTATCCAGGAGTAAAATAATTGAATCTAAATAACCACCTTTGGCAGCCCATATTAAAGCTGTTCGCCCCTTAACGTCTCGTATGTTGATTAACGCACCATGTTTTAATAACAGGCGGGCGACTTTTGTGTAGCCGTCTCGAACTGCGTACATCAGAGCGGTTCTTCTTTCGTCATCTTGGACGTTGACATTATCACCAGCGTTAAGCCGCAAAAATACTTCGCCTTGTTTGCCTTTAGATGCTGCATAAATGATTTTTGGCCAATCCTTAAAAGGATTAATCTTTTCTTCTGCGCAAGCCAATAGGGGCAAATGAAGCAGGAAAAAAATTGTTAACCAATTTAATAAACAAAACGGTGTGAGTACAAAGATTGATTGGATAGAATATTTTTTCATCGTATGTTGATGTAAAATAAAGATTGTTGATTAGTGGCTGTTAGCATAAAATGCGTCTTCCCATAATAATATACACGCCCACAATTGCCTAACAAACAATAAAAAACAATATAAAGCTCTTTTTTTGAAAATACTCAATTGCCGATATTGAACGTTTCTTGCATGTTTAAAAAATAACGGATGAAGGGTGCCAACCTTTATTTTATTGCTAAACTTAAGTAATAACGTTCTATAAATAATAATTTAGCTTTCATATTCAACATTTAGATTAAGTACTGGGATTTATCGCGCCTTGTTTTTGTCTGTTAAGAAAACAAGTCTCGTTTTTTCGGTTGCCTATCTAAATAAAAACAATAACTTAAATTAAAATTATGACAACGCTAGGCCAATATAGTAAATATTCACGATTTTTTTGACTAAATTTTGGTAAGAGACTGAAAATTAAAGAAGTCTGAATAAGGGCCGCTTTTTTATTAATGCACCTACCAATCGAAACTTGCTGAGTAATATGTTTGATATTTGTTTAAATAAACGTTACCTAATCATATTATTTGTCAGCTTCTTTTTATCCAGTAATCTTGTGGTTGCGGATGAGTTAGAAGAAGCGAAGCATGCCTATGGTTCTGGTCAATTTAAAAAAGCAGTAAAACTATTGAGACCACTAGTCCAACAGGAGAATCCTGAGGGATTATTCCTCATGGCACGTATGTATGAGTTGGGTGATGGGGTAGAAAAAGATCTCCCAGAAGCGAAGCGCTTATTTCGTATGGCTGCAGACCTTGGTCATGATTCTGCTCAACAAAAATTAGATGTGCTTGTAACTCACTCGAATGACAAGTCTGTCGTTGTTGATTGGTACCTGCCAGCAGCGCAGCAAGGTGACCCAGAAGCGCAGTACAATTTAGCATTTATGTATGAAACTGGTTGGGGAGTTGCTACAAACGCTGCAGAGGCAATTCACTGGTATCGTGAGGCTTCACAACTTGAACATGATGTTGCTCAACTTCGTTTGGCTATGATGACAATTGTTGGAGTGGGAGTATCTCCTTCAATTGAGGATGGCGTGAAATTATTAAGACGATCGGCGGAAAATGGAAATCGTATTGCTGAAGTCTTGGTTCAAGATTTGTTTGATTTAGGTGAAATAAATCGAAAAAAAGCCGTTCAAATTGTTGCCGGTGTGCGACGAATATTTGATGAAGATGAAAGTGAAATTCTTGCATCACTAAAGAAAAACATAAGTGGATTGAACAATAAGCAAGTTGATGAGCATGTTGATGAAGAACCTGATGAGGTGGTTCGGCCAAAATCTACATCTATGAAAACAGATCACAAAGAAGAAAAACACAAAACGCCTCGAAAATTACCATCATCAATCATTACAAAAAATATTACGCCTACGCGAAAAATTTCCAATTCGCGAGATGAAAAGCCAGCGTCATTTTCATCCTCTAAACCGCCCAAAAATGATAAGAAAGCGTTATTCAAATGGTATTTGCAAACCGCAAATGAGGGAGATTCTGAATCTCAATTTCAGTTAGCGCGAAAATTTATACTAGGTGATGGGGCTGATGTTGATTTAGAAGAGGGCTTGCATTGGATGGAGCAAGCTGCGGATCAGAATCATGGAATGGCTTCGACGTACATGGACCTTTGGCAAGACCAATTGTCTCCTACTTCACTTAAAGCCACAATGGGAATTGGCTGGTTAAAAGAAGCGGGAAGGCATCTGGATCTAGATGCAATTTATCTCCTCGGTGGATTATACGAATATGGTAGAGGTGTAGATAAAAATTTCACGCTCGCAGCGAAATGGTATAAATTTGCAGGATCACTAGGTCACAACGATGCTAAACGGCGATTAGCATTAATGAAAAAAGGCGGTGGGGATTTACAATTGGAAGATGTGTCAACCGCACAACAAAGCAGTGCTGGTCAAGAGCCATCTGGATTAATGATATTAATTACAATTGTCGCCGTTGCTTTATCTTTAGGCGGTTTTTTTGTATATAAACGACGAATTGCAGCTGCGGCCAACGATCCGTCCAGTAAAGTATTTGAAAAGCAAGTTATAAAACAAGCGAAAAGTCCCCAGGGTATGGAAGCTGATGAGCGGCAGCTTTTTAATGAGTTGTGGGCTGATTCTGCGAATAAAACGGGTTCTAATGATAAGCCAGAACCAGCAGTAGAAATGAAAAAACCTTCCACTCAAAGTGCACCACCTCCTGTAGCTGCTAAAAATGAAGCACCCCCCGCGGCTAAGCCAGAGGCTGCTCAAGCTAAAGTAGCGTCAGAGCCCGAAAAAGTGGAGATAAAACAGGCGCCTCCTCAAGAGATAGTTAAAAGTGACCCGCCAGCAACAACAGATGATAAGTCTTCATCTATGATGGAAGCGGAAGATAAACTAGCGCAAGCGATTCAGGATTTGGTTAATCTTGGTGACAAAGACGGTAAGGAAAAAGAGTCATTAAAGGCACCAAACTTAAAAGTAGAAAAAAATGTTGTTAAAGAAAGCGCTCAAAAAGAAGTTGCGTCATTGGCTCCAAAGGTAGCATCGAAGCCAAATTTAAATGTTAATGAAGAGCAGGTAAATGCAATTAACATTTCTGCAGGTGAAATTTCAACGTTTGGTGCTGATGATTTCATGAGTAATGGTATTTCGAGAGATGAATTGGCTGCAAGCAGAGTAAGCGCAGATAGCTTGTTTGCGGATGGTATAGCGATTGACGAAGCAGGGAAAGCGGTTGGCCAAGGCAATTATAATCCACATAAATTGGATGCAGATTCGATGTTATTAATTGATGACTTGAGCATGGCTGAGCCACCCCAAGAGAAAAAAGCGTCTCGGGCACAAACAAAACGCAGACCAGTTGGAGCAGCTGCCAGTTTGTTGCCTCAAAAACAGCCAACATTTCAAGTGGAGCCAGTTACATTTAATACCGAAGATAGCATCTCCTCAGAACAAACTGTTTCTCCAATGACAAATGATGAGGAGAGATCTTTAGCAGAAGTGCATAACAATATTGGTTTAATGTTTAGCAGTGGTGACGGTGTTCCGAAAAATGAAGCGCAAGCGGTTAAATGGTTTTTAAAAGCTGCAGAAGAAGGTTTGCCTGAGGCGCAGTTTAACGTAGGTCAATCGTATATTTCCGGTATAGGGGTTACGAAAAACTTAGCATTGGGTTTAGACTGGATTCAAAAAGCTGCGGATAATAATTATAAGCCCGCTCGAGAGATGCTGCAGGAACGTAACAAAGCGATTTAGTAATTCCTTTCGATATGAAATTTATTAGGTTAGGGCGTGCCGTGTTTGGTCTCGACATTTATCCCTATTTTCTTCAAGAATGGAGTTGGTAATATACCGCCCGCACTTATAATTACACCTTCGTTTGGAATTTCATGCATTTCTCCATTGTAGGAAATCAAAACGCTTTCGTCCTTTATTTCCTTAACATTGCTGGTTAGCATTACCGTAATTTTTCCCTCGGCTTCAAGCTCGGCAAGTTTGTCTCGATTTTTTTCTGCTGCTCGACTAAAAGAGCCACTTCGATAGGACAGAGTAACAGTAGTGCCTGGCTCTTCAGCAATACTAGTGGCAGCTTCAAGTGCGCTATTTCCACCACCCACAATGAGCACATGCATATTTTGATATTGCTCTGAGTCAATTAAGCTGTAAACTACTTTGGGTTTATTTTCACCTTCAACACCCAGTTTTCTAGGTGTGCCTCGTCTGCCAATTGCTAATAATATGGTTTTGACATGATATTCATTCGAAGTAGATTTAACTATTAAGCCACTTTCTGCAGGCGTTATCATTTCCATACGTTCTTTATAATTAATTTTTACGCCAGTTTTTTTCTCAATTTCCTGCCAAAAACCTAACAATGCTTCTTTGTTAGTTTCATGGATTTGAACTTTTCCAACAATTGGAAGTTCCGCAGGTTGAGTCATCACAAGCTTGCCTCTTGGGAAGTTGTAAACAGTTCCCCCTAACGAATCTTGTTCTATAGTGACATAATTTAAATTGGCCTCATGCGCACCTAGGGTTGCTGAAAATCCAGCGGGTCCAGCGCCAATAATTAGAACATCTATGGGTGGTCCAGAAATATTTGGAATAACCTTTTTAATCGCTTCCATCGCTTGGCGGCCTTGTTCTGTCGCATTCCGAATTAAACCCATTCCACCTAATTCTCCGGCGATAAAAATGCCAGGCATGCTGGTTTCAAAATTCGGTTTTAATACTGGGATATCCACACCCCTTTTCGCTGTGCCAAATACGAGCGTAATTGCATCCATGGGGCAGGAAGATTTGCATGCTCCATGGCCTATGCAGTGGGTGGGATTAATTAAATGTGCTCGATTGTTAATTAATCCGAGCACATTCCCTTCTGGGCATGCGGTAATACAACTAGCACAGCCAACACACAAGTTTGGATCGATGAGTGGATGCAATGATGCTGGTTCGGTTAAGCCCGCATTTTTCACATTAATAAATGCAGTTAAACTTTTTTGGCTGGTGGATGATCTTTTACTGATAAATATGTAGGTGAATAGGGCAAATGGCGCGCCAAATGCAAAAATTGCAAATAGGTTTTTGGAAAGGCTAATCCAGACTAAATTTATGAGATCAAGTAAAAACTGCATAGAATGGCTACAATTCTAATTTAACGGTGATGTTTATAATCGGAAAAATTATCAATTTCTTCTATCAAAGTGATTCAGGCTTGGTTTGAACTAGCAATGTATATTCCTTTTATTTTGGCTACATTTAGAAATCTCCAAATTATGCAGAATTTTACTGCATGATTGTCTCAATTTGTAGTCTTGCTGAAAACTAAAATAATTGTATAAACAATGTGATATGTTGAATTAATTACACTTAACTCATTCTAATTGACACAAATACTAAATGAAAAGCCATGCCGGAAAAAATAATTAACAAAATAAGGTGAGATTTTAATCTAATATAATGCCTCAAAATTTATGTTTTAAAAATAGTCACTTGGGCCGATATGTGTAATGAGTGATTTAAAGAGTTATCGTAGTGTTAGTTATGTTGAAATTTTAATTGGGCTTCACAAGTTTTGTTTCGTTGCTGATATAAATTACTCAAACTTACTTGAAATCAAGTATACAAAATCATTTGAAATCCGCTGGAATTTCGAATGATATTAAGTTTACAGGAATGGAATCTTAAAAAGTAACGATAATTTAAGGACTTTCCTAGAAAATACGCAGCGAATATTCAAAAGTCAGAGAAATATCTTGAATTTAGACTCAAGAAATTCATAGCCGTTTTTTACCTCAAATAATGGACGCAACGTTAGAGGATAGGATAAGTGTCAGTTGCTCGAAATTCAAATAATCAAATCGAAAACATCAAAGACGCAAACGAGGTTGAAGCTGATCGTGCGCAACGCGAAGAGGTTAAAACGAAAGTTAAGATCGCTCGCGAAATTCTTGCCGACAAATCCATTCCGGATGTTTTACGTGATACACACAGCGAAAAATTTGCTAGAGAAGCGCATATTGTCGTTACGATATTTGCATTACTTGTCGCGGGATTATTGATTGCTTGGTACTTATGGAAAGATGAGTACTTATCCAATGAGTATGATTTGATCTACAACATGGGTTTGGTAGGCGGAATAATGATGCTTTTACAGTTCATATATACCGCAAGAAAACGCAGTAAAAAAATGCGTCGCTGGGGGGAATTAAAAGTTTGGTTTGGAATACACACATTTATAGGCCTGAGTGCGCCTACAATAATTGTGTTTCATAGCCGATTTGAATTGCAATCAATAAATGCAAGTGTCGCGTTTATTGCAATGATCATTGTTGTATTTAGTGGTATTGTTGGTCGTTACTTGTATAGTCAAGTGAAGTTTGATTTAACGACAAATCGTAATATATTAAAAAACATTCAAACAAAGTTGAATCAACAAGTACTTAAGGCAAATGCATCGATTGCAGGGGAAATCGAAAAATTACTAAAAGGATTTATGGTTATGGCATTCGTAACGCCGAAAAATAGTTTCCAAGCGGTTTCATTATTAGCGAGTATCGAAATAAGATCACGCATTGTCTATATTCAAATTACCCAATTGAAAAATCCAGCAAATAATAATGGAAAAGCTATTTCACATAATACACGGACATTTGATGGAAGCCAGAAGCAAATTTTACGAGATTACATTAATTTGCTATCAAAAATAGCGCGAAACTCTGCATATCAACAACTATTTGCTTTGTGGCGAATTGGACACGTTCCAGTCATTTATCTTTTACTAGTCACTGCATTGGCGCATGTTCTCGCAGTACACATGTATTAGCCCCATTTTAATTTAGATTTAAATACATAAGAGGCCACCCTAAATTCAATGAGCTATACAAGGTTATGCGCATAAAATTATTTTGGATAATCATATTGAGCTTTTTAAGTATTTCTAATATCAATGCAGAATCATTGGAACGTTTAGAGCGTTTAGTGATGCCCGGTGAACTCAGTTCTGGCCATGCGAAATATGAAAAAGATTGTACAAAATGTCATAAGCGCTTTGAAAAAGGCGCCCAAGATGACTTGTGCTTGGATTGTCATAAGAAAATTGCGCGTGATGTAAAAAAGAAAAAAGGATTCCATGGCAAGCTAACAAACATCGATGATAGAAAATGCAGTGTCTGTCACCGAGAACATCAAGGTCGGGACGCTAATATTGTACCATTTGATCGAGACACATTTGATCATAGTAAAACAAATTTTTCCTTGAATGGAGCCCATGAAATTGCAGGTTGTAGTGATTGTCATAAAAAACAAGACAAATACCGTAAAGCGTCAATGGAGTGTGTGAGTTGTCATAAACAAGATGATGCTCATCATAAAAGGTTGGGTAAGCAGTGTAAGGATTGCCATGTGGAAACCGTTTGGGGTGAGGCATATTATAATCATGAAAAAACAGATTTTCCTTTAAAAGCTATGCATAGAAACGTGCGTTGCATTGAGTGTCATCCAAACGAACGCTATAAAGATACTCCGAAAAAGTGTATTACCTGCCATAAGCTAGATGATGTTCATAAAAAAGATCACGGTGAGAAATGTGAAAAATGTCATACAGAAAACATTTGGTCAGAAATAACGTTTGATCATGACAAAGATACTAAATATAAGCTGGAAGGGCGACATCAATCTGTCGATTGTCAGGCGTGCCATAAAGGTGATGTGTACAAAAAATTAAGTAAAAAATGTTATAAATGCCATAAAAGTGAAGATGCGCATAATGATTTATTTGGTAAAAAATGTAGAACGTGTCATATAACAAAAGTTTGGAAAAAACATATATTTAATCATGACAAAGATTCAACATTTAAGCTAAAAGGCAAGCACAAAAAAGTTGATTGTGTGGCCTGTCATCCGGGCAAGGTATATCAAAAACTGGATGAAAAATGCGTTGCTTGTCATAAGCATGATGATTCCCATAATGGTCAGGAAGGTAATGATTGTGAGGAATGCCATAACGAGAGGGGCTGGAATTTTCAAGTATTTTTTGATCATGACCTAACAGCATTTCCATTACTGGATGGTCATGCGATTACACCTTGCGAAGAGTGTCATATTACTAACGCTTATCAAGATGCTGAAACTAAGTGTTACAGTTGTCATAAAAAAGATGATGATGAATTTCATAAAATGCGATTAGGGAAAAATTGTGCATTATGTCACAACGCAAACAGTTGGAAAAAATGGATATTTGATCACGATGAACAAACTGATTATAAATTAGATGGTGCACATAAAGGCTTGGATTGCCATTCCTGTCATAATGTGAAAATCGTAAAAGAAATTAAGCTGGACACTAAGTGTATTAGCTGTCACGCAGAAGATGATCATCACAACGGCTCCTTTGGTAAGCAGTGTGAGCGTTGCCATGTGACCGATTCGTTTAAAAAATTAAGGCTGCAAAAATAGAATGAAAACAATATCAGCTCCTTTTTTTAATTTCCCTTATGGATCCGTGTCTAGGCAATTCATTTTGAAATTATTTTGTTTAATTTTATTTGTGATCATAAGTGGAAACTCTCACGCTAACGAGTTGTTGAAAGATGTTTTATTTAAAGATAGAGGGAGTGCAGTAGAGATTACTGTAAAACTGGCTGTTCCATTTAGTTATGTAAAACATTTTCCTTCTAAAAGAGGGAAAATTATCCAGCTCCAAATTGGAGTGGATAAAAAAAAGAACAAAGATGTTAAGTTAAAAACCAAAGAAATTTTACGCCCACCGGAAGATTCTCTCATTAGTGTTCGGGATGTAATTTATGAAGGAAACGTCAGAGGTGGTCCTTATTTGGTTTTACGATTTCATGATATTGTGAGTTTCAGTATTGATCGGGTGAAAGATAGTAAATCGATAAAGATTTTGATTAAAAAAGAAAAAAAACTAACATCTAAATTTAAGAGGCCTGCAGTATCGAGAAAGGATGCTGAGGCTCAATCTAAAATTGATAAAATGATGAAAGATGCTCGTACTGCATTAACCCGTGGCAACAATGGTGAGGCGATTATATTATTTACACAGCTGTTAGAATTGGAGGGGCATGACTATTTGCCCGATGCTAAAGAATATTTGGGTTTGTCACGTGAGCGAAATGGTCAGCTGGAAATGGCTAAAAAAGAATATGAAGAATACTTGAAATTGTATCCGAAAAATAAACGATTCAAAACAGTGCAGCAACGATTGATGACCCTTAATGCAAGAATATCAGCACCAAAAAGACAATTGAAGGAAAGTAAACGTACTAGGGCGTTAAAGAAACAACAAGCATTGGAGCGTGTGGATATATTTGGTCGTTTCTCACAAACCTATTATACCGCGTATGTCATGAATGATTCTGCAGAAGACGGTTTTCAGCAAAACTCACTGTTAACATTTGGTGACGCTACCTGGCGAAAACGTGACAAGGACAAGGAAGTCAGGTTAGTTTTTAATGGAAGTCACGAATTAAATTTGGAGGCTGATGACGATGACCCAAGAGATGAATACGGTAAATATAAGGAATGGCGTATTAGGTCTATGTATGGTGAGTATAAAGGCAAGCAAAACGGATTTGAATTTAGTTTTGGACGTCAATCTGTAAAAGGTGGCGGGGTGTTAGGGCGAATTGATGGGTTCTTATTAGGAAGCAGAATTGTTCCTAAAGTGAGAGCTTATTTGGTAGGTGGGTTTCCAGTTGACTTTAGTGATCACCAAAAACTAGAAACTGAAAAGCCATTAGTTGGTACACGACTGGACTTTGATAATATTGCGAAGCATTGGCAAGGTAGTACTTATGCTATTTATCAAAAAATCAATGTGACGGGTTTTAAGGGTATCACAATTGATGGAATTACCAATCGAGCCGCTATTGGTGCGGACGCACGTTATTTTAACAAAGGTACAGTTTTTTATTCATTACTTGATTATGATGTTTCATATAATGAACTTAATTACGCAACTGTACATATAGGGTGGGAGTGGGGCAAGAATACTAAGTTTGATTTTCACATCGATAGACGTAAAAGCCCTGTTATGGTTACTTCAAACGCTTTGCAGGGTATAAGTTCCTTAATTTCAGACACTGATTTATGTAAAAAATCAGATGGGACAGAGTACACAGCGTTAGACCTAACAACAGTTACTGACTTGAGGGAAAAGTGTAATTTAAGCGAAGATCAAATTAGAGAAAGGGCAAAGGAATATACTGGAAAATCAACATTGATAACAACTTCCGCTCGCCACAGTATCACTAAAACGATGGACTTAAATGTGAACTTGACGGTTTCCAAATTCGAGCAAAGTCCAGCTTTACAGACGGCTCAAGATGATAAGGAAATAGAGGATAGGAAAAAAAATAGAATTCCAAAAGAAACTTCATTCACGCCAGGGAAAGACTTGGATAAGACGTTAAATTTTCTTCTTATACAGCGAGACTTTATTAAACCAAGGGATGTGATTAATGGTGGGATTCGCCTATCTGAAAACAAAGGCAGTATTCGATATGAGGCAAACGCCACTTTTCGTTACCCTTATTCAGTTAAATGGTGGTTTAATCTCAGGGCGCGTTATTTGTATTCAATAAAAAGAGGGGGTGAGGAAGGGGTAACAAACAAGCACTCACAACGTTATGAGCCAAAATTCAGAGTGGAATATCGTTATTCGAAAAAAGTGACAATTGAATCAGAAATTGGTACTTCAATAAATAAATCTGAAATTACTGGTGAAGACTATACTTGGACTTCAGGCAATTTTGGATTTCGTTATTTGTTTTAATAATTAGCTATTATTTTTTATCATGATCTTCTAAATTTGGTCGATAGTCTTAAAATGATTCAAAAGTTTTTAAATTGGAAAACAATTTTTATCAGTACGTTAGTGGTATTGTTCGTATTGTCGTCATTAAATATTCTTCAAACACCTGATAATATTCTTGAAGATGTATTGGTCACCGAAGAAGGTAGCGCTTTGGTGATGAAAATACAAACGAGTATTCCAGTATATTATGTCGATCATTATCCTTCTGGGCGCAGTAGTTTTATTCAAGTTAAGGTTAGAGTTGTTTCTTTACTCGGTGCTGACAAGAATGAATATATGGGTAGTGAATCGATTTTGCCAGGATTCATCGAGCAAGTCCCCATTATTGATGTGGCGTATGAAGGTGATGTGCCTGGCGGTCCATTTATTTCCATGCATTTTAAAGAACCTGTGAATTATCAGATAAAAGAAGATCCTGAATTAAAGGGATTGTTTATTTACATTTCTAAAAAAGCGGCAATTTAAATTTGGATTGACCGGTTCTATTTGCATCATAGATTCCAATTCGTATTTTGAGCAAAGCTCTAAATGTGAGTGTTCACTATTGATGGCATTACTTGTTAAACTTCTTTTGTAAATCTTAGTGTTATCTCGTTTTTTGAAACTATTCTGCCATCAAATACTCGATTAAATATACCTTCATTTAAGCTAATTCATGAAGACTTAATGCGTATTGAGTAAATTAGGTAGGATTTTCGCTGCTATTAGGAAAATTGCGTTTCCAGGCTTATTTTAGTGGCAATAAAACAATAATAAGATGCAGCATTTTTGGTTTGGCGCTTAAAAAGAATTTAGCGTGGGGAAGGGAAGTAGCTAACAATTAATTGTTAGTTATTTTAAAGATAATGACCAAACCCTTAAGTGGTCAAGGTATAAGAGACGGGCGACTTGCTAAATCGTAGTTTACTTTATTTGCTGCTTTTAATTTCGGCATTATTTCTCTTGCCGAATGTAAGTAATGCTGAGCATAAAGAAGCACCGGTGATCGAAGAGGACTTTGATCACGATGCGACTGGCTTCCCATTGATCGGAAAACACGATCGAATTCCCTGCGACAATTGCCACATTAATCAGATTTTTCGTGGAACCCCTGTTTTATGTAATCTTTGTCATAATGGCATTATTGCGACGGGCAAACACCCTAGTCATGTACCAACTCTACTGCAGTGTGACAGTTGTCATTTACCAACAGGGTTTGATCTCTCAGCAATTATGAACCATGGTTTGGTGACCGAATCGTGTGGTAGTTGTCATAACGGCGTCAATTCAAGTGGAAAAAACGCTAAACATATTCCAACAGTTGAAGATTGTGAATTGTGCCATTTTAGCAATGTTGGTTGGATACCGACTAAATTTGAGCATCAAGGAATTGTTGATAATTGTGTTACATGTCATGGCGGTGGGTATAACGCAACAGTTAAGCCAGCGAACCACATACCAACAAATGACGATTGTCAGTTATGTCATAATAATTTTGTAGCCTGGGCACCAGTCGTTTTTGTTGATCATGATGTCACTATCGGTGCATGTAATAGTTGTCACAACGGTGTGCTGGCCGAGGGGCAAAGTGCAGACCATGTTCCGACAAATTCGCCCGGGGGTATGGATTGTAATAGCTGTCACTCAGAAGTGGGCATCACTTGGAGTAATTCTCAAACATTTTTCTCAGATATCCATTCTCAGTATGTCGGTGTTCCAGAAAGTTGTGCTGCTTGCCATAACGGATTATTTGCCCAAGGAAAGTCTATTGCACATCCACAATCAAGGGATGATTGTCAGCAGTGTCATATACAAACTACGTTTGTTATATCTCATACAAGCCCTCAGTTTAGTCATGCAGATATTTTGGGGGGTTGTGAAATTTGTCACGGTGTTGAGGCAACTGGTAAGGGAGCAGGTCACATCCCCACGACTGGAAGGTGTGAGGCATGCCATTTAATAAATGCTGGTATAAATTGGTTAATTGGCTCTGGCAGTGGAGTGGATCACAATGAAGTTATTGGGATTTGCAGTAGTTGTCATAATGGATCGATATCTCGTGGAAAAGGGATTGGTCATTTGGCGACTACGGATGAATGTGATGTATGTCATGCGTCGGCATTAGGTTGGGAGCAAACTTTATTTGATCACTCAATAGTTGATACTAGTGTCTGTGTAAGTTGTCATAATGGAATAAATGCAACGGGAAAACCATTTTCTCATATCCCTTCATCAGACTTTTGTGAAACTTGTCATAGCGTTGGTTTAGGATGGCCGGTTACGCCTGATAAAGTTGACCATCAACAAGTTTTTGGTGTTTGTAGTGGTTGTCATAATGGATCATTGGCTGAAGGTAAGAACTTAGCGCATATTCCGACAACCGATGAATGCGATGTATGTCACTCATTTACCAATACCTGGTTGAACTCGGCCCGATTTACCCATGAAGGTATAACCGGTGGTTGCACAAATTGTCATAATGGATCGACTGATCAGACGTTTAAATCAGCTTCTCATATTACAACAACAAACGTTTGTGAAGTTTGCCACTTAACATCAACCTGGATTGCGTTTGCTGTTGATCACAGTGATGTGTTGGGGAGTTGTGATAGTTGTCATAATGGTACTGTTGAGGAAGGCAAGAATGTTGGCCACATATTGAGTTCGGAAGCCTGTGACGCTTGTCATAATACATTGCGATGGAAGCCAGCGATTACTGTTGATCACAATGAAGTGATTGGTGAATGTGAATCCTGTCATAATGGTACTGATTACATTGGAAAGTCAGATAATCATGTTCCTACTTCTAACGCCTGCGATACTTGTCACAGTACGAACGAATGGATTCCAGTGATAACAGTGGACCATAATGAAGTTGTGGGTAAATGTTTCGATTGCCATGACGGTACTGGTTCAAAAGCGAAATCAAGTAAGTTGACATCGCCATCGGTTCATGTTGATACATCAAATGATTGTGATGCTTGTCATACTACCAATCTTTGGGCTCCGGTTGTGGTTGTTAATCACGATCATGTTAATGGCTCATGTAATTCCTGTCATGATGGCGTTATTGCAATGACCAAATCGGATGAACATATACTTTCTACCGATAATTGCGAGCCATGTCATACAACAGACCGTTGGATGCCCGCTAAAACAGTTGACCATAATGAGGTGCTTGGTGGTTGTGTGGAATGCCATAATGGCGCAGTTGCGACGGGCAAATCATCAAATCATCCTGAAACAACGGATGACTGTGATAAGTGTCATGTTGACACTGATTGGACTGTAATTAAATTTCTTGATCACAATGTAATTCTGGGCACCTGTGCTTTTTGTCACAATGGTGCTCTAGGGTCGGAAGCGACTTATAAAGGCTTAACTCATATTGAAACAAGTGATGCATGTGAAGCATGTCATTCATCCCAGCTATGGGTGCCAACAATTGCAGTTGATCACGGGCAAGTTATTGGGGCGTGTGTTTCCTGTCACAATGGTAGTATTAGATCAGGCAAAGGCATATCTCATATTCCAACTACAGATGTGTGTGAAGGGTGTCATGGCACGACAGCATGGATTCCAGCGGTGACTGTAGATCATAATGAAGTAACCGGTTTGTGTGGTGATTGCCATAATGGATTAATTGGAGTTGGTAAAAATGAAGACCATATTCCGACAACTGGAGTTTGTGATGCTTGCCATTTCACGACAGGTTGGTCTCCAGCTGCGTCAGTTGACCATACTCAGATTGCTACAACTTCTTGTGTGACTTGTCACAATGATGTTGATGCGATTGGTAAAGGTACAGCGCATATTACTACTTCAGATATTTGCTCTAGCTGCCATTCAACAAACTCTTGGATTGCTATCAGGGTTGATCACAATGAAGTAATCGGTGAATGCGGTGGTTGTCATGATGGTGTTATTGCTAAAGGACGAGGTACTACACATATTCTAACTACTGATAATTGTGGAACATGTCATGCTACAGGTGTATGGATTCCAGCAATTCGTGTAGATCATGCAGAAGTGATTGGCGATTGTTTTGATTGTCATCGTAAAACGGTTTCGCATATAAATACTACTGATGTTTGTGATGCATGTCATTCAACAACATCGTGGATTCCAGCAACTCGCGTAGATCATGCTGAAGTTGTTGGTGCATGTGGTAATTGTCATAACGGAACTGATGCGCGCGGAAAGAGCTTCTCTCACATTAGTACCTCTGATGTTTGCGAGGGATGTCATCGAACCCAATCATGGGTTGCGTTTGCAGTAGATCACAATGAAGTTATCGGGACATGTGAATCCTGTCATCCTGCTCCGGGTAGTCATCGAAATGTTGGTGTCACAAATAATTGTCAAAATTGCCATTCAACGACGACTTGGTTAAATCCTTCGCAGCCCTTGCCTTAATACACAAGTATTTTCTAAATATAGCTATAAATCCTAAGGGTATGCAAAGATAATGTCGCTATACTTGCCTGATATTATTTGAATAAATAGGTGCAAGTTTATGAGTCAGTACCAAGTCAATATTGTGAGCTTATTACGAAACTGTCTGGTGTTCAGTATTTTTAGTTTATTCCTTATTGCTTGTGGTGGTGGCGTAACTGGTGATCCAGATAACTTCATTGCAGTGAATGATCAAGATTTGACTGAGTTAAATAAAATAAATATTGATAATATTGAGACAAACCAAAAAGTTTGGATAGTGATCTACGAATCTGGTTTGAATAATTCTATGTCAGATAAAATAATTGGTAAGCAGCTTGTTGAAGGTGGTCAATTTCAAGATGTTTCAATAGAGTTGGATCGTGATGTATTAGATTCTGAATTATTATATGCGCAACTTCGAAGCGACGGCGATAATAACGAAATGTTGGATGTGGGTGTAAATTCACAAGATAATGTGATTTCTCAATCATCCTTGTCCGCAGTTAGTTTTATTGTTCGACATTCAACTGATCCTTTCCTGGCGATTTCTGATCAATCTCTGAAGCATGCATTTGATGACCTTATTGTAGAAAAGGTAGTCGCTGCAAGTCCATCCTGGATTGTTATTCATCGATTTGATGATGAAAAGGAAAACAATTTAGGAGAAATCGTTGGGCACGAGTTTGTTCCTCAAGGTCATAGTAGCAACCTTCATATTCCTACTATGGGAAATAGAACTGGTTTGTCCGATGAAAAAGTCATCGTGGTTTTGTATCGCAATGTTACCCCTATCGCTGATGATCTATTTGATAAAGATCAAGATGTGCCCGTCGAATTAAATGGTGCTCAACTTAGCCAAATTATTGATATTCAAATAACGCCATAAATTGGTAATTCTTAGCGGTAATACTTATCTTTTTAATTCATTTTTAATAACTAAAATAAATATCCTTTCTTTATAGTCAAGCCTATTTTTTACAATATTCAGCGTCGAGGGATACAGGATCTGAATAAAAAACATCTAGCCCGTATTTTTCACAGAATTCACGAATTCTCACTTGATCCTTGATCCCACAAGAAATTTTCTTCCTTCGGAAATACAGTCGGTATTCCGCTTAGTCAGAAAATCCCTTGTGGTATCAATTCTCTGCGCGATAATCTCGTGACCCTGTGAGAAATGTGGGCTAGATAATTGGTATCTGATTTAAATTTCTTACTCAGGCAGAAAAACATTTTGAATTACACCTTAGCAAAATGAAAACACAAAATTTTATTGTTTTGCTTCGAAATTCGATCTTAGAACGGTATAATTTCTGCCTGTATTCAAGCGTCAATTAGTCAAATAATTTCAAATTCAGCTATGTTTTTAAATGCTGATTTGGGCTTTTTAGAGCGGGTCGGATTTCGATCGAAACCTTGTGTCAGGACAAAGATCGATCATATCTATTGATGTATTTGTATATCGCTAGAAAAAAAATTGATAATATCTTTTGTAAGTGGGAAATTCTTAAAAAATACATCAAAAATAATTCAGTTGATCTATATTGGTTAATATAGTTTGTTTTTTACAAATCGATCTTTAGTATCAATATTCTGAAATCAATATTTACGTCATTGGTAACATTATTTCGGTTTTTCCAAAACAGCCTTAAAAACTTAATCTATATGCGAGAAAGAAAAAAAATTAATATATTGTTGGTTGAAGATTCGGCGGATGATGCCGAGTTATTATTGCGCCATATTAGTAAAGGCGGATTTGATGTTTCGCATAAGCGGGTTGATACTTTTGATGGAATGCAAAAAGCACTAAAGCATGATCACTGGCACCTCTGTATTACAGATCACAACATGCCTTTTTTTAATTCCACAGATGCCTTGAAGTTGATTGAACAAAGTCGATTGGATATTCCGACCGTTATTGTTTCTGGTAGTATTGGTGAAGATATTGCTGTCATGGCGATGAAGGAAGGCGCCCATGATTATATTATGAAAGATAATTTAACTCGTTTGGTTCCTGCAATAGAAAGAGAGTTAAAGGATGCCGAGGCTAGGAGAGCTCATAAAGAAGCTGAAGCAGCCATTCGTTATATGGCTTATCATGATTCATTAACAAATTTGAATAATCGAAATGAATTTGATATTCGGTTACGTCAAGCGCTACAAAATGCCAAACATTCCAATTTCGAACATATCGTTTTATATCTCGATTTAGATCAATTTAAAATAATAAATGATACCTGTGGTCATATTGCCGGTGATGAGCTTTTAAAATTATTAGCGTTGCGTTTGAAGCAGCAAGTCAGAGATGGCGACACATTAGCTAGATTGGGTGGTGACGAGTTTGGAATATTATTGGAAAATTGTAACTTAGATCACGCTCGTGTAATAGCTGAAAAATTGTTAGAAACAGTTAAATCTATAAATTTTAAATGGGCTAATCGAGAGTTTACAATTGGTGTAAGTATTGGAATGGTAGTAATCAATGCACGAAGTGAAAGTGTAGAAGCCATTATGAGTGCAGCTGATATGGCATGTTATGCTGCGAAAGATCAAGGAAGAAACAGAATTCGCCTCTATCTTGAAGGTGACGAAGATATTTCGAGGCGCCGTGGCGAAATGAAATGGGTGAGTAAATTGAAAACTGCTCTAGAGAAAGATCAATTTAGTTTAGTTTATCAAGCAATAGCTCCCCTATCAGCGAAAAATTTGACACATCAATATGAGTTTTTAATTAGATTAAAATCAGAAAAAGGTGAGCTAATTTCACCAAGTTTATTTATTCCTGCTGCTGAGCGATATGATTTGATGCCTCTCATTGATCGTTGGGTAATTAATAATGTATTCAAATATTTGTCAACCATCCAACATTTGTCTGATTTTTCCCAAGGGCCTTATTTTATTAATTTGTCTGGTGCTTCTTTACGAGAAAGTGGATTATTTGATTTTGTGCGAGAACATTTGGATCGTTATAGTATCAATCCAAATTTAATTTGTTTTGAAGTGACCGAGACTGTTGCTATAGATCATTTAAATTCGGCTGCTAAATTTATGGAACAGTGCCGTATAGAAGGTATTCGGTTTGCTTTAGATGATTTTGGTAGCGGATTTTGCTCTTTCTCTTATCTTAAGTCAATTCCCATAGATTATTTGAAAGTGGATGGTGGATTCGTGCGGAATATGTTGAATGATAAAATAGATTGTTCAATTGTTGAATCGGTTAATCGAATTGGGCATGTTGCAGGATTAAAAACCATTGCTGAATTCGTCGAGTCACAATCTATTCTTGATAAATTGAGAGAAATTGGAATTGATTATGCTCAAGGGTATGGGATCGAAAAACCAAAGCTGGTTGAGCTAATTTAAAAAAATTGAAAAACAATTTTTGTTGTGAATTAAGTTGTTTAACTCTAATTTATTAAAATGCTTGTGGGTCACGTAAAGTTGTTGCATCATTTATTGTAACAATAACGCTTCGAGAGATGTCATCAGCATCAACCGCTTTAACAAGTATTCCGCCAATACTTCCTGGTTTCGCACTAAGTAAGCCATTATTATCAATGCTTGCTAATGCTGAATTACTAACACTCCATTTATAGGGGGCTGTTCCACCTGTTGCTGAGAGTTGTAATGTGTCCCCGCCACTGATAGTTAAAACTGATGCTGTAATTTCAATTGAGCGTACTTCGATGTTTGCTGATGCAGATGCGCCGGAAGTTCCGTCGGTTACAGTAATATTAACTTGGCCTGTGTCTACCGCTGTCACTACGCCTTTTTCGCTTACAGTTGCTATTGCGGGATTAGATGTCTTCCAGGTTATTTGAGAGCCTGTTGCAACAGTTTTTAAAACGACTTTAGCCCCAATTCCGATTACAGGGTTGAAAGGTGAGATGCCAATGTCGCCACCTGTGCCACCACCATTTCCTGGTGAAGTTGGGCTGGAGACTTGTAAGTTAGCGGTTGTGCTACTGCCTGCAACATCAGTTACAGTAATTGTTGCATTGCCTGCGCTGGTGCCAGTTATTACGCCACCTGTATTGACTGTTGCTACATTAGGATTGCTGCTATTCCAAGTGTACGGAGACGTACCACCGCTAATATTAGCTCGTAATGTCTCTCCTACACTTATGCTCGTTTTGTTAAAGCTGAGTGTTAGTGCGTTATTAATTACTGTAATTATTCCACTGTTTACAACTGTTCCATTAGCGTCACTGGCTGTGATTCTAAATGTTCCTTGGAGGTTGGCAGTAAGAGTTGCACTGTCTCCATTTGCATTGTTGGGATTAACTGTTGCAATAGTTGAATCACTACTGGTCCAAGTGAAAGGTGCAACTCCCCCGGATACCGTTAGTTGAGTTGAGTCATTTACATTTAATTCTGTTAAGTTGTTGGGAGCTAAGCTCAAAGCAGAATTAATTACGACTTCAAGTGGTAACGCTGTACTTACTAAGCCAGTACCATCACTGACAGTTATACGAGCAGCGCCAACTGCTAGAGCGGTAATTTCTCCAGTTGCTTGGTTTGTGACTCTTACACGATTTGGGTTTGCTGATCGCCAAGTGTATTGGCCGTCTCCGCCGGTAGCGCTTAATTGCAATACATCACCAACACCCAAAACTGTATTGGAAGGCGTTGTGATTTCTACCGGAGCTACCGGCGTAGTTGGTGCGCCAACAGGTATGTTATTAATGCTTGCAAATGCATTAATTCTTGCACCAGTTACAATTTGTCCTCGTAGGCCAGCGACTGGATCCGCATTATTTAAAATAGCAGATTTTAATTCTGCAGTAGTTAAATTGGGATTTTGTGCTAATAATAATCCTGCTAGTCCTGAAACAAACGGCGACGCCATTGATGTGCCACTGTATGAAGCATATAGTCCGTTTCGTATTGTGCTATATATTTGTAGGCCCGGGGCAGCAACATCTACTGAAGTGCGTCCAAAGTTTGAAAATCTTGTTAATTGATCTGATTGATCAGTTGCAGCAATAGCTACGATGTTGTCTAGTTGATAGGAACTTGGGTAATGTGCAGAAGCATCATTGTCAATGCCGATGCCGTTTGCGTCCCCGTTTCCTGCGGCAGCAATAAATAAATGTCCTTGACGTTGTGCAGCTTGTATCGCATCAAACAGAGCTTGACTAAAAGATCCACCACCCCAGCTATTATTTGAAATTTTAGCGCCATTAGCGACTGCATAATCGATTGCTCTAATTGCAGCTGAAGTTGACCCTTGTCCCTGAGCATTCATGAACTTAAGCGCCATGATTTTAACTTGCCAGTCAACACCGCTCCCGCCTTCGTTGTTATTTGCTTTCGCACCAACGATACCTGCTACGTGAGTACCGTGATTGTGCTCATCCATCGGATTGTTGTCGTTTGCGGCAAAATCCCATCCGCGAACGTCGTCGACAAATCCATTACCGTCATCGTCAACACCATTTCCTGCAACTTCGCCAGGATTGCGCCAAATCTGTCCCTGTAAATCCGGGTGGTTATAATCAACACCACTATCTATTACGGCAATAATTGTATCTGGGCTGCCAGTGTTTACGTCCCAAGCTCTTGGAGCACTAATTTGCGTGAGTCCATATTGCAGTGAAAAATCTGGATCAGAAGGCGTAGCTTCAATCGTATAGATATAGTCTGGTTCTACATAGGCTACATTCGGATTGGTAGATATGTTGGCAATTGCTTCGTTTATGGTTGAGCCTGGCGGCGGCGCGGAAACTGTTAGTCCGGGTAGAAGCGCAAAATCTTCTCGACTAGTAAGGCCTGCAGATGATAAGGCTCTCGCACGACTTTTGGTTGAAGCAGAGCTTTTAAATTTGACAATAATTCCAGATGCTATCTGATTTGCTTCCAGATATCGTATAGATTTTTCAGGGCTAATTGATTCAACTGGCAATTGTTCGCAACCCGCCAAAACCATGGCGCATATTAGAGCAGCCACTATATGAGTTGATGGATTAAACCACTGTCCTAAATATTTGGAAGTAGTTCTTAATAATTGCTTTGACATATCAGCCCTTGCTAATTATATGTATGATTCTATTGCATATATTTCGCAGTGGGGATTATTGAAGTGGTAACAAACTAGAAGAAAGGTTAATCTTTAGTTTTGTATATTTGTTATATTATTTACCCTGGCCGTATTGTAGATTTTATTTTGGCCTTTTCCCCACGATCTAAAAAATAGAATAACCAACTTTTATTATCAATTTATTAAATAAGTGTAGCATATACATAGTCATATTTGTAGATGATCCTTGACTGAAAAATTGTGGTTAATGCCCACGAAAATCAGCCTAATATTCTTAATATCTTATTGTTTTTATTATATTATATTAGCTCATATCTAATTCAGATTAAGATGCATTGTAAATGGATATAATTGCCCGTTTGTTTGGCAACGTTTTTTTTGAAAAAATAGGTGGTTGTTTCTCAAATAACTAACTAAAAATGTTTAAAAGGAAAGAAATTTGTCCTTATATTTCGAGCGTAATTTAGCCAAGATTTCTAATTGTAGATCTCGTTCCTTATTTACCGAGTCTAAAATTGGTTTGGAGCGTGAAAGTCTTCGAGTTGGTCAGGATGGTAAAATTTCTCAAACATCGCATCCTAGAGCGTTAGGGTCAGCGTTAACAAATGCCAGTTTTACTACGGATTATTCTGAAGCACTTTTAGAAATTGTTACCCCGCCATTTACAAATAAGGACCAACTTAGACATTATCTCAATTCCTGTCAAACATTCGTCTATTCAGCGCTGGAAAATGAAATTTTATGGGCTTCAAGTATGCCATGTGTCGTTGCTGGTGAGAGCAGCATTCCAATAGCTAGATATGGAAACTCTAATTTAGGAATGATGAAGTCTGTTTATAGAAATGGCTTAGGATTGAGATATGGAAGGCTAATGCAAGTAATTGCAGGGATTCATTTTAATTATTCCTATTCAGAAACGTTTTGGGAGAGTTATTTAGATGGTAAATTGAACTCCAATAATTTGCGAGACGTTGTTTCAGAATCATACTTCGCACAAATCCGTAATATTCAGCGAATCGGATGGCTTATCCCATATTTGTTTGGTAACTCCCCGGCGGTATGTAAGTCCTTCTTGCAGGGTGTTGTGTCAGATCTGGTGCCATTTGATGATACAACGTTTTATCAACCCTACGCGACTTCTTTACGGTTAGGGGATATTGGATATCAAAACAGTCGAGAAGATGAAACAGGAATTAAAGTAAACTACGATACACTTAATCAATATGTGAAAAGTTTACACTATGCGATATCTACTCCCCATGCAGAATATGAAAAATTTGGCGTGAAAAAAGATAATGAGTTCGTTCAGCTAAATGCGAATTTATTACAAATTGAAAATGAGTATTACAGTACCGTTCGTCCAAAACAGATTTGCGATGTAATGGAAATGCCAATAAACGCCCTTAAAAATCGAGGTGTGGCATATATTGAACTAAGATCCCTTGATATCGATGTTTTTGAGCCTAATGGAATAAATGAAGCTACAATTTTTTTTGTAGAGGCATTGCTTCTATATTGTCTACTTGAAGAAAGTCCAAATATAACTAAACAAGAACATAAAATCATAAGCAAGAATATCTTGGATGTGGCACACAATGGGAGAATGCCAAATTTGAAATTACAGAAAGGCAATGATTTGATATCCCTTACCGATTGGTCAAAACAAATATTTGACGATTTGTTGTCAATTTGTAACGTATTAGATGAGTGTCAAAATACAAATAAATATAAGTTAGCGTACCAATATTTTTATGAAATGATAGATGAGCCTGAAAGGACTCCGTCTGCACGTATTCTGACTGAAATGCGAAATAATAATGAGGGTTTTTACCAATTTAGCTTGAGAAAGTCTCAAGAACACGAAGCTTATTTTAAAAAAGTTAGTTTATCTTATGAGGAAAGAGCTGTATTTGAAAAGCAGGTAAATGATTCGTTAGAACAACAAAATCTGTGCAGCCAGAATTCTAATGAGAGTTTTGATGACTTTTTAGAAAAATATTTTGCTCAAGCACGATTAAGTGATGAATAACTTTTGCGAGGTCTGAATAATGGATTGCCGACAACAATGTGGTGCTTGTTGTATCGCGTTGACAATTTCATCGCCGATTCCCGGAATGCCTCATGGGAAAATGTTTGGTCAACGTTGTGTGCAATTGACTAGTGATTATAAGTGTATACTGTTTAATCAAGTCAATAGACCAGATGTTTGTGTTAAATTTACAGCACAATCGGAAACATGTGGTGAGAATCAATTTGATGCTTTTCTAAATTTAAGTAAATTAGAGTGGGCAACGAATAATTATTCTGATTTGTGATCTATTGTTTCCGTTTCTATACTTTAAATTGCGAAATTTCATTTTTAATTGAACTATTGGGTATATGCTCAGTGGGAAAAATTATAATAAACAATACTTTATAACAAATGTGGGAAGTGTCAATTGGACTAGAATTGTGCAGAAGCGGAATTCTTAGTCGTGGCTTGTTTTTTCAGTCAATGATGGTTTGCCCACAATCACGTCAAATTGGGGTTGATGGTGCATTTCTATTCTTTGGGTGCTTATCTTGGAATTTGTCTCCTATTCATTGCAGGTTGCAGTGAAAATACGCCTAAATCTAGTAAATTCGAAGTGCCTGCTGCGCAAAATCAAGACCGCAATGTTGATGATCGAATTCATGCGCTAGCCACACCGCTGACTGTTACGGCGCCACCGGACTTAACACAAAAAGCCACAGGTGCATTAACAGATGTCGTTCTTGGCGCACCAGATGTGCTCAACTCGGTTGGCAATTTGTCCATTTCAAACGATGCACCTAATAATGGGTTTCCCGTTGGAGACACGGTTGTGACTTGGTCGGTGACCGATGAAGGTGGTCACGTTGCATCAGCATCTCAAACAGTGAGCATTGAGGCTGATATCGCTTGTAGTACGCAGCAATTGTTTTTTAAGCAGCGAATATGGCCGATACTGAATCAATATTGCTTAGAATGTCATGATGGCGTGACGGTTAGTAGTAGTCTAAATTTTATCAAAGCGTCGGTCCCTGGCTATATAAATACTAACTACCAAGAAATGATGCGCAATTCCTTGTTGCTGGATAATTCAAATCTGAGCGTGTTTTTATCAAAAACTATAAACCGTGAAAACTCTCATACCGGTGGAGAAATATTGAAAGAAAATTCTCTGGACTACCAGTTACTCGCTAGCATGGTCGATCGTTTTTCTCTTTGTGCAGGAACCAATAGCGTTAGCAATTTGCAAATTGTAGGGCCATTGCAACAACTACGAAAGACAGCGTTAGCGCTTGTCAGTCGTTTACCAGCGTTAAGTGAGATTTCCTCGGTGAACAATGCTGTAACAGATATTGAAGCACGACAAGTGGTAAAATCGATCGTAAAAGTCATGTTAACAGAAAGTGCTTTTTACCAAAGATTAAAGGAAATTTACAATAGTTTATTGTTAACGGATGCATTCAAGGCAAATGCAAACGCATTGTCACTTAATTTAGATGATTTCGATAACAAGAACTATTTTGGCAATACGGAGCTAATGCAGCAGGGTTACAACGGAACTGATAGTAATGTCATAAGATCGTTTGCTAGTGATGGTATTTCACAGTCGCCACTTGAGCTTGTTGTTTATGTGGTAAAAAATAATTATCCATTTACGGAAATACTAAATGCTGACTATGTCATGGTAAATGCATATTCCGCGACAATATTTGGTGCAGTCATACCAGGGGAAAATAATTTCAATTTCCGATATGGGCAAGATTGGCAATCGGTTGATCCAACAAGATTCCTTCCCGCAAAACTTGTAGATAATAAAAGTCGAAATTTACCACACGCGGGGATTTTAACGACACTTGCGTTTTTAAGTCGTTATCCCTCAACCAGCACAAATTTAAATAGAAAACGGGCGAAGTATATTTTCGAATATTTTTTGGATACAAACGTAGAGGGTTTAGCGGATAGAGGTGCTTTAGATCTTGGAAAACTCATTGGTAATTATCCTATTTTAGAAGATCCACAATGCTCGATTTGTCATAATTTAGTAGACCCGATTGCAGGCCTTTTCAAAAATTGGGATGCCGAAGGAAGATTTTTAGGAGACAACTTAAATTGGTTTGATAAAAGAACTCCGCCGCAAATGTTATCGCCGGGTTATTCTAATAGTGCTGTTGATATATTGTCGGATAGTTCAAGTGGTGCAGCGTTACAGTGGTTAGCCAATAGAATCAGTCGAGATAATCGATTCATTACAGCAACAGTAAAATTGTTATTTAGAGAAATTACGGGTATTGAAAGTCCCATAGATACAAGAGTGCTGCAGAGTCTAAAAAATATTTTTATTAATACAAATTATAATTTAAAGGCTGTTATTGAGGAAATCGTGTCGAGTGACTATTTCTTGGCGACTAATTTAACGACACAATCACCTGTGATCAAAATTGATAACATTGGTACCGCACATCGGCTTGGGCCAGAGCAATTGAATCGTAAAATTAGTGCAGTATTTGACGGATATGAATGGATTGCACCAAGTAAGCAAAACTTGTTAAGTATCGATACTTATCGACTATTATATGGAGGTATTGACTCCATTGAAGTGATAACAAATTCATCCCAGCAAACTGGCATTACCGCTGGTGTTCAGGCAAGGATTGCAACTCAAACCGCATGTCAGATTACGCCTCTAGATTTCATTAAGCCACCGACGCAACGCATTTTGTTTCCATTTGTGTCCGTTAATACTATTCCGGACAATGCTCAGCAGACTCAATTAATCAAGCAAAATATTGAATATTTAGTGAATAGGATATTAGGGCTTAATTTGATTTCACCTAATTCAGAGATTGAACGAATATACAAATTATTTAACGAATCCATTGTTTTTTCTGGAAATCAGCCGTTAGTTGAAGAATGTCGAGGTAGTTTGTTAGCAGATGATGTGATAGTGATAGATCAGCAACGAACAATACATGCTTGGATTGCAGTGTTAAATTATCTAATAAGAGATTATTACTTCCTATATGAGTAATTATTAAATAATGAATCGAAGAGAGTTTTTAAGAATCTTAAGTAGCGTAGGTGTCGGTTTGAGCTGCGGGATACCTGTGAGTTCAAAATTATATGCTGCAAATGATAATTATCAAGGACCTCTTTGGATCATGGTAAATGCCGATGGGGGGTGGGATGTTACGAGTTTATGTGATCCAAAAGGGTATAAAGGTGCGTTAGATGCTAGCAACCCAGACAGAGTAAACAATTATGATGCTGCAGACATTGGAGTTGCAGGAAACTTGCAATTTGCACCACCCCCAATGATTTATCAACAGGGTGGAGCATTGTATGATCCAAGTATTTTTACTGCTCAACAGTTCTATACCAAATACTATCAAGACTTATTAGTGATCAATGGAATCGATAGCTTAACTAATTCACATAATGACGGTCAGTTACATAATTTTTCTGGCCGACTACGAGTGGGATATCCTAGTTTTGGTGCTTTAGTAGCTGGCTCAATTGCATCAAACTTGCCCTTGTCATTTTTGACAAATGGTGGATATTCTCATACCGCAGATTTAGTCACGCCGGTGAGAATGAGAAGCAGCGAATTAAAAGCAATATTTGAAATCGCATATCCCAATCGAAGTTTAAATCCAAAATCCTCTTCAAGTCGCACTTATGTCCCTGACAGTTTGTTGCAATTGATTGAGCAAACGAGTGAGGCTAGACACAGCGCATTATTATCGGAACAAACATTGCCGAGGATTCAAAATGCAATTAAGAATATTATAAAATCTCGAAGAGATGTTGCTCAGCTGCAAGGTTTTGCAGATAACCTCGAAAACATTCCAAGTGTAGATGAAGCAAACTTTAATGGCAGAAAAAACGCATTTCGGCTTTATCAGCAAGGAAGAATAGCACTTGCAGCGTATCAACAAGGATTAACATCAAGTGTTAATTTAAGGCTAGGTGGATTTGATACCCATGCTAAGCATGACGAAAACCATTACCCCTTATTGATGGATTTGCTTCAAGGTGTTGATGCCATAATTGACGAGGCAACAGCGCGAGGGCTTCGAGATAAAATCGTTGTTGTGATGGCGTCAGATTTTGGTCGTACAAACAAATTCAATAAAGATGCAGGAAAAGACCATTGGCCAATTGGTTCGGCAATGCTGTTGGGAAACTCTCGTCAATTTATTAGGGGAAATCGACAGGTCGGCGCTACGACAGAAAGACATGAAGCGTTAAATATAGATCCAAATACGTTAATGCCTGACAATGTTGGAACAAATCAGAACGCTGTTCGCTTGACGCCAGGGCATTTGCATTTAGCATTGCGAAACCTTGCTGGAATACTTGATTCAGGACCATCTTTAGCATATCCAATTGAGTTAGAATTACTAGATTTGCTTTCCTAGCGCTTAACTAATTTTCTTTCGAGTATTAAGTTCTAGATATTGCTTAAGTGGAATTGGATTGCCAATATAAGCTCCTTGTCCATAATCAATACCCATCTTTTTGCAGATTTTTAGTATTTCCATATTTTCGACAAACTCAGCAATTGTTTCCACGCCCATCAAATGTCCAATTTCATTTATTGACTTAACCATAGCGAGGTCGATGTTGTCATGAACGATATCTTTAACAAAGACGCCATCTATTTTTAAAAAATCAATCTCTAAGTTTTTAAGATAATCAAAAGAGCTTAAGCCACTCCCAAAGTCGTCTAGTGAAAATTTTATTCCCATATCGCGCAAAATATTGATGAACCTCGCAGCATTTGCCAAATTTGCAATTGCAGTTGTTTCTGTAATTTCAAAACAAATATGGTGAGGATTTATGTCAGAGTTGTCTAGCCGTGTGATTATAAAATCCAGAAAGCTAGGGTCGCTAAGAGATTGGCCTGACAAATTAATTGCACAAATGTATTTATCCCAATTTAATTTCTCATCCATTGCCTGTAATATATCAAGCGTGTTGGTTAGTACCCATTTGTCGACGGCAGGCATTAAATGATATCGTTCAGCTGCTGGAATAAAGGAATATGGTTGAATATAATTTCCGTTAGCATCTGTCATTCTTAACAAGATTTCAAAGTGTACGTCGGTTGCTTCCTTTTTTAATGGTTTGATAGTTTGGCAGAATAATTCAAACTGATTATTCTCAATAGATTGATTAATGCGTTGTGCCCACTGCATTTCACCATGATGATGGTCCAGTAATCGAGTGTCATTTTCATAAACATACACTTGATTTCTTCCGGAGTCTTTAGCAACATAACAGGCGGTATCAGCTTTTTTTAGAATATCTATCTGATCTATCGATTTGGATGTGATTGGGATTAATCCAATGCTCACGCCGACTTTGAAAATCTTTTCTTCCCAAACAAATCTATATTCTTCAATTGATTTTCGTAGATTTTCAGCAATGCTTTTTGATACTTTTGCTGGACAAGATAAAATAAGCACGGCAAATTCATCACCTCCTAGCCGAGCTAAAGTATCTTCGTCGCGAATGCGAGAGGTTAGAATATTGCTTATTTGTTTTAGGAGTTCATCTCCTGCGATATGTCCGCAAGTGTCGTTAACAATTTTAAATTGATCGAGATCCATATAAATTAATGCATGAATTTTGTTTTGAGTCTGTGCCGAAACAATAGCGTTGTCTAATCTGATTTCAAATTCTCTGCGATTAACTAATCCGGTTAATTCGTCATGTGATGCTTGAAAACTTAATCGTTTCGCTAAATTTCTCATGTCGGTAACATCATGTATCACTAATGTGACACCGGTAATAACTTTGTCTTCCACAATGATGGGTGCTGCACTTATTGATACAGAAAACTGAGTTTTATCAGGTCGCATCAAAAGAATTTGATCATGAAATATATCTTTTTTATTATCTAGTGAATTAACAACAGGGTCGGCGATTGGTTTAAGTGTTTTTTCGTCCACAAGATGCAAGACTTTTTTATGATGCTGGCCTAGGATATTTTCTTTTTTTAACATCAATAGTTGCTCTGCAACGGGATTTGCGTAATCAATTTCGCCATTCACATTTATGGTTAATACGGCGTCGCCAATAGATTGTAGAGTGACTTCTGCTTTTTCTTTTTCTTTTTGCAATGCTTGTTCAATGAGTTTTTGTTTTGTGATATCTTGAGTTACGCCCGCGATTCGAACACATTGGCTGTCTTGGAAAACTAACTTACCTTGATGGCTGATTATTCGAGTTTTGCCATCTGAAAGGGAAATTCGATGATTTATCGAAAAACTCCCACTTTTGTTTTTAATAGCAGATTGAATTACGTCGCGTACTTTATTTCGGTCTTCGTTATGAATGTGTTGCATAAAATAAACATAGGTAGATTTGTTGTCTGGGATGTCTGGACATCCAAATATTCGCCACATTTCTTCGGACCATTCAAATATGTCTTCCTCAATATCCCAGATCCAATTTCCCATATGTGCTATTCGTTGTGCTTCATAAAGATTAGCTTGGGTATTTCTCAGCTTATTTTCTGCGAGGCGTAAATGAGAAATGTCGTGAAAAGATTGTAATATGCCAATCGTTTCATTTTTTTCGTTTTGAATCTTTCGAATGATAATTTCCACCGGTTTATTTAGTGGGTTTGATTTATCATTGGCTTCTCGAGTAATGATCCCATCTTTTAGTTGAAATCGATGTGAGCAAGCTTCACATTGTTTGTAGGAGTCATCGTTATGTATTAAGAGGTGGACTTTTTTTCCTACAACTTCATCTTTGGTCTTGTTGATCAATGTATAAAATGCTTTATTTGCATGAACCAAATTATCTTCTAAATCCGACAGAATAATTGGGTCATCAAGTCCCTCCAGCGCAATTCCCCAATCAATGTGAATAAGGTTTTTCTGGTTGAGTAATTTTTTTCGATCATGGATAAAAAATGCAATGATTACACAAATCAGCGTCAGGCTTAGAAAAAATAAGATTGGGGAGTCCTCCATTAGGAAGTTCTCGCCATTGCCGCACGTGAAATGATGCGCAATAGATGTAATGAAAATACATAATTTGATGGATTGATCATGCTCCCAGCTGAATTATGTCGTTTATTTGAAAAGACACCATCGCATGGAAATAATTGAAAAACCCTGGAAAAACTGATTCTTAACATTTTTTCAAGATATTATCTAAGTGCTAACTCGTTAATTAGTGGCTGGGATAGCTGTCAGTTATAGCGACAGATCGTTGAGTTAATTGCAGTTTTTTTAATAAAAAAATGTCACCTAAAAGTGAGAATTTCATCCCATTTTTTTTAATATTCACAAGGTGAGTGATTTTTTTAGAATAAAACTAATTAGCAGAAGAAAATTTTCTTGAGTAATGGTATAAAGCACATAAAGATAGAAAAACAATAGGTGTTTGAGTTTGCAGGCTTAATTCTATCTACTCTCTTTGAGAGCAGGCGGTGTCATGTAGAAATGGATGTCTAGTGCTCGCTATTCGCTTAAATTAGAACTTTAATTATCGACAGTTCTAAAAATATGATTTTTTTCCAAGTGTTACAAAATATACTGTGTTGAATTGCTAAATGACATGACATACTGTAGTGGCTGTTTCTTATGACGATTAATCAAAATATTCAAACCGAATTGCCTGACGTTGGTTTTCGTTTTGCGAGATACTTGCTAATGATGGGCATTGGTTTAATGCCAGTGTTAATTTGGTTTGATTTTATGAATAGCTATGCTGTGCCGGCGTATTCAAAAATTATTACATTATTCATTTGTATTGTTGGGTTAATTCTTGCCAAAAATATTCGGCATTCAAGCATCGTTCGCATAGGTGCGGCGGTGACATTACTCATTATGTCGCTAATCGGCGCATTATATAAATTGGACAATTTATCTGGGATTATGTGGGTTCCAGTTTTACCGGTTTTATTTTGTTTTTTAGTTGGCTCTCTTCGTGGAATGATTTTTTCGCTGATTTATCTTCTTGTCTATGCTGTTTCTTATTTTAACTATCAATCCTTTCAAGGTGTTGAGCCCGTTTCAAATGTTTTATGGATTACTTCAGTATTGGCTTTTTTGGTTACATTCGCTGTGTCAGTATTCTTTCGTAGTGAAAAAAGAAAAGATGAGCATTATTTGAAATGTGAGGCAGAATTGGATTATTTGACGCAAGTTTATAATCGCAGAGGAATCATTCCCTATATTGAAAAAGAAGTTGATCGTGTCAAGCGATACTCTTCAGTCCTATCAGTCATTTTACTAGACATAGATGATTTTAAAAAAGTAAATGATCAATTTGGACATAAAACAGGTGATACCTTGTTGGTTGAGTTTGCAAGTTTGATCCAAAAAAATATTCGTGGAAACGATATGATTGCGCGTTGGGGCGGTGAAGAGTTTTTAATTTTAGTACCCGAAATTGATATAAATGCTTGTGCTGAATTAGCAGAGAAACTACGCGATTGCATAGAGCAACAAGACTTCGAGCTAATTGGAAAAATGACAGCTAGTTTTGGTGTAACGCATTATTCTAAGCCAGAACCCTGGGAACGTTTTGTTGAGCGTGGTGACTCCTTGCTCTATGATGCCAAACGACGCGGCAAGAATAATGTACAATATGGATAATACTACTTTTCTAGTCGAAATGTCTTGATTACATTTTCACATCCAATAGCAATATAAAATATCATTGAGCCACTCAACTCCCCCCTTTTTTTTCAGATTTAATTTATCGAGTTTATAACGTCGAATAAATTTTTTAATCAGCAATATGTAAGGTAATAAAAAAAACTCATAATAAGTGAAGTTCCCATAGAAAACTTTTCATTGCAAAAGAATTAAGCTCGTCTAATGTTACATTAGTTGTTCTTGATTAATTTAGTGTAAGGAGAGTTGATATGGATGCTCCCAAAAAAGTTTTTGAACAAGATGAAAAGTTTGTGAAAGCGTTTAGTACCTGTGCGGGTATAGTGATAGGTGCGACAGCGTTTTATATTTTGATAAGTCTGTTCGGATTGTTACAAAGTGTTTCTTAAATCATTTCATTGTTAGTATTGAATATTAGAATCTAAAATTCAAAAAGGATAAGTTCGTAATTAATGTTATTTGTGATGCCACAGGGACGTGGTACTCGCATCGCTATTACTGGTTAAACCAGACAAACCATTTTAGATTACGTGATTACCACTCCACTTGAGAAAATCGTTTTCCGAAAATAAATAGCACTTGAATCGTTACTCCAGATCGATCATAATTCGCGGCTTCGCGTAAAAACGCGTGATCAATGGTGGCCTGTTTTGGTCCCCTCGCGACGATACATTGTGAACCCAGTCAGGCCCGGAAGGGAGCAGCTGTAACAGTCGACTCGTGCGCCGGGGTGTGGCTGATTCAGGTCGCCGCCTAGTTTTCCTCCCCTTGCTGTCAATAAAACTACATCTACCATTTAAATCCCCCAATGCGTAATGTTGCAAAGCATAGGTCAATAAGCGATCAGATTTTAACGTTGAAAATAAATGTTTGAATATTTAGTTCTAGATTGTGGATCAATATAGTTTTTAAGGCTGAAACAGATATCCTGCATCGTTATAATATGAATATAACAAACTGTAATAAATACTCTTAATTGATGGAATAAAACCCGGCTGCGCGAAATTGTAGCGAGCAATTATTGCTCTGTGAGGTTTTCAAGATTCTGTTAATAGACCGTAAAAAGTTGGAGGTCCTTTTGAATTATCAAGTATTGGCGAGAAAGTGGCGACCCCGCACCTTTGCCCAAGTTGTTGGTCAAGGCCATGTTTTGCAAGCGCTCATCAATGCTCTGGATAATAACCGGCTTCATCATGCTTATTTGTTCACTGGTACACGAGGCGTAGGGAAAACCAGTCTAGGGCGTATCTTTGCCAAATCGATAAATTGTGAAAGCTCGATCAGTTCTACACCATGTGGTAGTTGTAGTAGTTGTTTAGAGATCGATGAGGGTCGTTTTGTCGATTTAATTGAAGTTGATGCTGCCTCAAGAACAAAAGTAGAAGAAACCAGAGATTTACTTGAAAATGTGCAATACGCGCCAACCCGTGCACGATTTAAAGTGTATTTGATCGATGAAGTACACATGCTAACTTCCCACAGTTTTAATGCATTACTCAAAACGTTGGAAGAGCCGCCACCCCATGTAAAGTTCATCCTAGCGACAACGGATCCTCAAAAATTACCCGTTACAATTTTATCCAGATGTTTAAAATTTAATTTAAAAGTAATTCCAATTTCATCTTCTGTTGATCATATGCGATATATTCTTGGAGAGGAAAAAATTGAGTTTGACGATATCGCGTTAAAGCGAATTGCGCAATCTGCACGAGGCAGTATGCGCGATGCGCTCAGCTTGTTGGACCAAGCTATTGCCCACGGAAATGGCATTGTATCGGACCAATCTGTAAAAGATATGTTGGGTTCAATTGACAAAAATGATATAAATTCGATTCTTGAAGGATTGGTTGATTCGGACCCTACTAAGCTCTTGGATAGTGTTGCAAATTTAGCTAGTAATGGCGCACTGTTTGATTCGGTGCTAAGCGAACTCATTTCAAGTTTACATCAAATTGCTCTAGCACAATTGTTACCGAGTGCATTGGATGATGATTTACAAGACTTACTTGAATTTTCGAAAAAGATTTCTGCAGAAGATGTTCAGTTGTACTATCAGATTGCACTGACAGGGCAAAAGGATTTACCACTCGCGCCAGATCCTAGGTCAGGATTTGAAATGGTGCTGATAAGAATGTATGCCTTTAAACCAATGGGAACAAAGTCCAACGCCAATAATATTTCAAGAACGCCGGCTGAAGTTAAACACGTTGACGATTCTAATTTCACAAAAAAAGCCAATTATTCGGTCGAAAGTAAACAGGTACTCGAAGAATCTGACAAACCACGCCAAATTAACAATCCCACAGAAAAGGCAGCCACTAATTGGGATGGTGTTGTGAATCAATTGCCTTTAACAGGTATTCCTAAACAAATCATATCAAACTGCTTGTTTAAACAAAAAGAAAATAACAGAGTGGAATTAATTGTTGATGGTAATTCTCAAAACATGATAACAGATGCCATTACTAAGAGAATTGAAACTGCATTGAGCCAACATTATAGTGAAGAAATTAAAGTGTGTTGGAGTAATGATTTAATGGGCCAAGCAGAGGAAACACCTGCGAAAAAAAAAGCAAGAAAACATAAAGCGGCATTAAATGACGCGATACATAGTATGGAAAAAGATCCAAATATTATTGAAATGCAAGAAACGTTTAACGCGACGTTGGACCCAAATTCGGTACAACTGTTAGATGAAAAATGAAGAATTTATCAAGAATAATGCAAAATATTCAAGTTTATATTGTTAAATTTAGGAGAGAGTAAATGAAAGGTGGTTTAGGTAACTTAATGAAACAAGCGCAAGAAATGCAAGAAAATATGCAACGTGCGCAAGAAGAGATTGCAAATATGGAAGTAACAGGTACTTCCGGAGGTGGCATGGTAACGGTTGTGATGACTGGTAGGCATGACGTTAAGCGAGTCTCAATTGATCAGGCGCTAATGGATGAAGATAAAGAAATGATTGAAGATTTGGTCGCGGCTGCGGTAAACGATGCCGTTAGAATAGTCGAATCCTCAACAAAAGAAAAAATGGCAAATGTTACAGGTGGAATGCAACTGCCACCAGGTATGAAATTACCATTTTAAATATAAATTCAAACCACTGCATGAGAACGATTTTCAATGCCAATTATCGATGATTTAATGGATGCATTTCGATGCCTTCCTGGTGTTGGAGCAAAAGCATCTCAGCGTATGGTTTACTATTTGTTGGAGCGTGACCGTAAAGGTGCGGAAGTTTTGGCAAACAAATTGATGCTCGCTTTGGAAAAGATTGGACATTGTAAATTATGCAGAAATTTTAGCGAGTATGATATTTGCCATATTTGCAGTGATTCGAAGCGAGATAATAGCCAATTGTGCATTACTGAAAGTCCTGCAGATATGTTGGCCGTTGAACAAGCGGCAAATTATCGGGGATTGTATTTTATTTTGATGGGTAAGTTATCTCCACTGGATGGGATTGGTCCAGAAGAGTTAGGTATGGATTTTCTTGAACAGCGATTTCAGTCTCAACAGATCAAAGAAATTATTCTAGCAACAAACCCAACTGTTGAAGGGGAAGCAACTGCATATTTTATTACAACATTAGCGCAAAAATACGAAATTGAAGTGACGCGAATTGCTCACGGAGTGCCCCTCGGTGGTGAGTTAGAATATGTTGATAAAGGTACTTTGTCTAAAGCATTCGAAGGACGTTTAAAGTTGTGAGTTGAACTTTGCAAGCATTTTTTTGATAAATGTTTACAATGACGTCCAACTTTGCTTTCTGCGGAAGCGAAGATTTGGCAAGAATACACCTAAAAAGATTCCTATCACACAAACAATAGCGCCAGCAATAAACCACGTGCTTGCTGATTTATCTCGTAACGTCATATTTTCTTGATCAACAGTTTGAATTTCTCTTTTTAAGCTCAATACTTCTTCTTTTAAGTTTTTATTTTCTTTGTTCAAAGCAATTTGATTCGCGGCAATTTTTTTGATGTGGTTAAGTTCTTTTAGCAATCTACCATTTTCTTTACCCAATTTTGAGCTTGTTGTTTCAAAGCTAGTGCTACTTTTTGTAGCTGAATTCAGATTTTCCTTAAGTTCATTGAGCTTTTTAGTCAGTTGCTCGTTTTGCTTTTTGGCACGAATGAGTCGTGATTTTGCAACTGGTTGTTCGATTAAATATCGAGTGAGAACCCAGCCTTCCGTGCCATTTTCCATTCTCACTTTACTGTAACCGTTATCGGATTTTTCTAACACTTTGAGCTTGGTGCCGGTTCGAAGTGATTTAATAATTTTATGCTCAGTGCCTTGGCCCGTACGCATAGTAATGGAAAAGGAGTCAGTGACGTAGCGCGTTTCTTCGCCAATCGCACAAAAAGTAGAGAGAGCTAAACCAATACATAAGATAAATTTTTTCATTCTTTCTTTCCTAATAACCAATGTTGAGCTTAATATACCGTAGCAAAGTTGCCTTAAATTATGTCTTCAGTTCGTCCTGTCTTTTTCAAGATGTGTTAATTAGATGGTTGTCTTTATTCTATTTGGTTTTGCTCTGTTAGTACCCTGGTTTTAGCGAATTTTAAGCATTTTAAATTTGAGAACACGTTAATAAAACTGGACACTGTTTGGATTTGAGAAGTTCTGCAAGGATAATGCAGGAAATTGTTATCTAGAAATATCAACAATAAACATCAAAATAAATTATAGCACGGTGTGGAAGCGTATTTTGTGGAAAATACAAATTGTCAGCCGGAATAGTCCAATATAGAGTCTACATTTATTGTCTACTATATTGGTTAATATTTAAAAAGATGTGTATTATTTTTGTATGATTGTTGATTGGATTATTGAGATGTAAACATAATTGGATATGAGTGAATAATTCGTCAATCATAATAATGGTTTTAGGTGAAGCCAGACATTATTTAATAACAGTGGTTGGGCTTTTTCGTTTGGGTGCAATTGATCACTAAGAAAGTAATCGGAATTGGATGCTATGCCTTCAAATAAGAAGGGTAGGTAGGCAATATCGTGTTCTTGCGCAAGTTCATTGAAAGTTGAGGAAAACATGTTCGCAAAGGATAATCCGTAGTTTGGTGGTAAGCGCATCCCAATGATTAAAACTCGATATTTTTTATCAAGTGCGAATTTAACAATGGCACTTAAATTTTTCTTCATTTCCTTTAAACTTAATCCCCTTAAGCCGTCATTTGCCCCTAACTCCAAAATAAGAATTCCCGGTGGCTTATTTTTCGGTAAAGTACGTTGTATGCGGTTTAATCCACCGCTGCTGGTGTCTCCACTAATGCTGGCATTTATAACTTCGTAGGGGTAATTTTTTTCGGATAAGCGTGTCTTTAACAATGATACCCAAGAGGATTGCGTATCAATCCCAAATCCGGCGCTTAAACTATCGCCTAAAACCACAATTGGTGGATTAGACATGGCCAAGCTGGACCAACTAAGTAGCAAAAAGAGGGCGAGAATTCGAATCATGTCGCAAAATAAAACAGACTCAATATTAAAAGTCAATTCATTAGAAAAGGTTGTTGTTGGACCAAATGGAGGGCTACAGATTTTAACAGACGTTAATTTTGAAATTTTTAGTGCAGAAACCGTTGCGATTACAGGTCCCTCGGGATCTGGAAAGTCGACATTGCTAGGCATCATGGCTGGCTTAGATTTGCCAACAGGTGGATCCATTCATATCGATAATATTGATTTTTTCAGCTTAAATGAGGATCAGCGCGCAAAATTACGTGGTCAATTAATGGGTTTTGTCTTTCAATCATTTCAGCTAATTCCATCTTTAACGGCGATTGAAAATGTCATGCTGCCTTTGGAGTTGCTAGGATTACCTGATCCTAACTCCGCCGCAAAATTAGTGCTTGATCGAGTGGATTTGGGAAATCGAATTGATCACTATCCAAGACAATTGTCTGGTGGAGAGCAACAAAGAGTCGCCATTGCGCGAGCATTTGTTGTGAATCCAAAATTATTGCTTGCTGATGAGCCTACCGGAAATCTGGATGTAAAAACCGGAGAAAAAATAATTTCTCTTTTATTTGATCTAAATCGAGAACAAGGTACGACATTGGTGTTGGTAACCCATGATCCACAATTAGCCAACCGTTGTCAGCGGATATTTCGAATTGAAGAAGGTCTCATGCGTGATTTGTCTGTACAAGAATCCTCGATAGCGAGTTAACGAAAAATATGCTTATCCAATTAGCGTTAAAACAATTATTACGAGAATGGCGATCAGGTGAATTGTATATTTTATTTTTTGCTCTAATCATCGCTGTGGCAGCTGTTAGCTCCGTCAATTTTTTTACAGATCGTGTGCACAATGCACTTGAATCACAAGCAAATGAACTACTGGGTGCGGACTTGGTATTGAGTAGTGACCATATTTTTTCAGAAAATATTCTTCAAGAAGCAAAAAAACATAATTTGTCTGTGGTAAAGCAAGTTACTTTTCCCACTATGGTAATGACCGATGATGGAAATCAACTCGCTTGGTTAAAAGCGGTCGAATCAGGATTTCCATTGCGAGGTAAATTGGGTACTAGTGAAAAATTGTTTGGTGTTGAGAAAAAAGTAGAACACATGGTTCAACCCGGAAATGTGTGGTTTGAACCTCGATTAATGACTTCATTAAAATCATCAATTGGCTCCAAGGTAAAATTGGGGGTTAAAGATTTTACCGTCAACGCAATACTCACTAGTGAGCCCGGGAGAGGTGGTGATTTGTTTACGGTTGCCCCTAGAGTATTAATGAATATTGTTGACTTAGAAGAAACAAAATTGATACAGCCCGGTAGTCGAGTGCGTTATGCATTATTAATCGCAGGTGAATCACCAAATGTTGAAGTTTTTCGAGAAACTGTGGAAGGACTAGAAGATCCTTCGATTCGGGTGCAGGGTGTAAGGGATGCGCGACCTGAAATCCGCACTGCATTATCGAGGGCAGAACAATTTTTGGGATTGGCTGCAATTACGAGTGTTGTATTGGCAAGTATAGCAATAGGTTTGTCAGCAAGACGGTTTGCCCAACGTCATTTGGATCATTGCGCGATTATGCGTTGTGTTGGTGCTACACAGCAATTGATAACACAACTCTACTTGGTTCAAATATTAGTGTTGGGATTGATTGCGAGTTTAATTGGCGTATTAGTAGGATACTTTAGCCATGAATTATTAATTACATTGCTCGGCTCTTTTGTCGGTGTGACATTGCCTTCTGCGAGTTATTTGCCAGCGGCTCTTGGTATTTTGACCGGTGTAATTACGTTAATCGGTTTTGCATTTCCGCCAATTATTTCGTTAAAAGATGTGCCGGCATTAAGAGTACTAAAGAGAGATCTAGGTACAATAGATGGTAAAAAAGTGATTAATTACCTAGTGGGTTTTTTAGCGTTGGGTTTTGTTATTTTGTTACAAGCCAGGGATATTAAGCTTGGTTTGTATATGTTAGCCGGATTAATTGTAACAGTCATCACGCTTGCATTAAGTGCATATTTGCTTTTGCTGTTGTTAAAGACGATTAAACCTTCTCAACACAAAAGTTGGTGGTTTGGTTTGAGGAATATTATCCGACGTCCGGTTTCCAGTGTGGTACAAATGATTGCTTTCGGCTTGGGAATTATGGCTTTACTTGTATTGGGTTTGATTAGAGGCGATTTGTTAGATGAATGGCATGCATCGATTCCAGAGGATGCACCAAATCGATTTATTGTAAATATTCATCCAGATCAAGTTGAAGAGTTAAAAGCAAATTTTGCCCAAGCTAACCTGCCTCAACCCATGCTTTATCCTATGATTCGCGCTCGCTTAACGGAGATAAATGGTAAATTCGTGGATAAGAATTCTTATTCAGATCAGCGCGCCAAGCAAATGATAGCAAGAGAGTTTAATATGAGCTGGGCGCAAAGCCTACCGCACACAAATGAAATTTTGTCGGGAAAGTGGTGGTCAAGTGAAAAAACGAATCAAGGTGAGATATCCATTGAAAAAAGTGTGTCAGACTATCTCGATATTCATTTAAATGATGTGGTGAAATTTACCGTCGCAAATCAAGCATTCCAAGGTGAGGTTACAAGCATACGTAGTGTTGACTGGAATTCGTTTAGCGCGAACTTTTATGTACTAGCCCAGCCAGGTATGTTGAAAGATTTCCCGACGACTTATATGACACCATTTTATTTGTCATCACAGCAATCAGATTTCTTAAACCAGTTGGTTAAAAAATACCCAAATATAACCGTAATTGATGTTGCAGTGATTATGGCGCACGTACGCAAAATTATTTCTCGCGTCACAAGTGCCGTCGAGTATGTGTTTTTATTTACACTGTTATCGGGTTTGATGGTTTTATATTCCGGCATAATAGCAACAGAAGATGAACGAAGTTTAGAAAGTGCTGTTATTCGTACCTTGGGCGGTAATCAAAGGCAAATATTCTCAAATATTTTAGGTGAATTTGTAAGCTTGGGATTGTTGGCTGGATTAATTGCTGCAGTAATGGCGAGCATTGTAGCCGCTTTAATTGCTCAATTTGTACTAAAAATGCCTGTTTCAATAAATATGCACGTTTGGGCGCTTGGGCTGATTGGTGGTGGGATTGGGATTGGGTTTCTTGGCTTCTTAGGCAGCCTTAAAATACTCACGTTATCACCACTTGCAATACTGCGCCGTGTTTCTGCTGCTTAATTAGTGTGCAGTCCCTTATCAGGCATTGGTCAAGTAAATCATTTAATTCAAAGGTTTACTAACCAGTGTCGGTTATCGATTTGATTCAGAAAAAGACGTAAAAAGATAAAGTTTTTCCCACTTTTTGTCGAAACAGTTGCCAGGAAGTTTTGAATAAATTTTATTGACACTAATTTAATGAATTAAAAATGAGCTTAAGCCTCAAATTTTTTCTCCCGATATTACTTAGCTTTTCCATGTTTGCTCTAGGATTAGATACCTATTGGGCGCCTCATCATGTTGCTAATGAAAAAGAAAAATTTATTAAAATTCAAAAAGTTTTATTGGCGAGTGTCTCTCCCACCATAACCCAATATTTGTTAGGTAGAGATTATGCTGAATTACACACGATATTAGATATCGAATTTGAGATGCATAAATCCTTATGGAAGCGATTGGAGTTGTATAGCAAGGACAATGCTCAAATTTATCCTTTAGATAAATACCATGAAGAAGATGGCAACGGATATTTGTTGTTATCTCATCCATTGCAGTTCAATAATGAAACACTTGGCACGTTAAGTGTTTTGGTGGATTGGAACGAAGAAGCAAAGAAAATTGAAAAAATAGTAACTGATATTGAATTGTTGGGTTTAGGTTTGCTGGTTGTCATTACTTTTATTGTTATGCTTTCGCATATTTTATGGATTAAGAAACCGATCTCAAGTTTGAAATTAGCGGCAGAAAAATTGGCGAATGGAGATTTTAGTGCTCAGTTGCCGAATCATAGTAACGATGAATTGGGGCGATTGATATTAGCGTTTGACTCCATGCGAGAAAGAGTCCAGTTTGCCAAAGCGGATTTAGAATTAGCGATGACAAATGTTGTCGATAGAGAAAAACGATACCGTACTATTTTAGATACGGTTCCTGATGCGATAATAACAATTAACGATAATGGACAAATTGATACATTTAATTTTGGCGCTGAAAAAATGTTTGGATACAAATCTACAGAGGTTCGCGGTAAGGATGTTAAAATGATTATGTCTAACGCCGACATTCATAAAAAAGAAAATTTTCTAATGCATCAAATTCAGAAATCGGAAGAAGTGAATAATCAAGACGAAGCGGTTTTCTATGCTAAACGCAAATCTGGAGAGGAATTCCCTGTTCAATTGCATATTAACTCACTCAATATTGATGATAACCAAATATACATGGGAGTGTTGCATGATTTGACTGAAAACTGGCGAATTGAAAAACTTAAAAATGAATTCGTCGCGACGGTTAGTCATGAGTTGAGAACACCACTGACTTCAATCAAAGGATCATTGGGTTTAATACAGGGTGGAACACAGGGTGAATTACCTGAGAAAGCAGCTTCATTATTGGATATAGCTTGTCGAAATGTTGATAGATTAATGTTATTAGTAAATGATATTTTAGATGTTTCTAGACTGGAATCTGGGAATATGAGCTTTGTAGTTGAATCCATTGAGGTAGTATCATTTGTTAAAAATATTATTGAAGAAAATTTAGCATATGCAACACAGTATAATACTTACTTTAAACTTGTTGATATCAAGGAATTTGGTTTATACATTAATGCAGATAAAAACCGATTGTCACAGGTTTTAGAAAATTTATTATCTAATGCAGCAAAATTTTCATCCGCAAACCAAGCCGTTCTAATTAGCGTTGAGGCTCAAGACGAATTTGTTCAAATAAATATAAAAGATTCCGGTCCAGGTATTCCTAAGGATAGTTTGGATAAAATTTTTGATAAATTTACCCAAATTGAGTCTGGAAACTTGCGTACCGTTGGTGGAACAGGGCTGGGATTAAATATTTCAAAATTGATTATGGAAAAATTGCACGGAGAAATTGGCTGTAATTCTATTGTTGGCAAGGGCTCAACTTTCTACATTAGATTACCTATAGATGCTTCAAATGCAATTTTAAAAACCGCAGTAAGTGAATAATAAAAAAGGTCGAAATTAATTTCGACCCATCATAAAAGTTGTTCCCGATTTTTGTTCGTTATAAACAGTCATTAGGTTCTCGAAATCTTTTACTAACGGCTCAGATGGCTTTTCTTCTTTAGTTCCTAGAATAGAATCGAGGTTGCTAATTTTTCCAATGAGCTGGCTTACTTTGGTTAAGCCTTCTAAAGATGAAAACAGACCATCATCTTCTGTTACTTGCTTAAGCGCTTGCGACGGTAACACTTCACGAGGTAAATTGCGTAATAATTGCAATTCTTTCGCATAGCTATCATATGATTTAACTGTTTTTACTGTGTCAGAATATTGCCATTTTCCTTTATGATCTTTCCAGCGATGAATAGTCTTATTCACTGGCGAAACAAATTCAATAGCGTGCTCTTCGACGAGCGCTGTTTTTTCCGATGATTCATCCTTGTTTATATTTGTATATGCCTCCCAGCCACCAAGACCAGCAATTGTATAGAGAGAAATAAAGACAAGTGGTTTTATCATCATAAATGTCACCCTTTAAAATGTTTTACTGTTCCAGCCCCACATATGCCGCTGCGCGTTAGCAAATTCAATATAAATTCGTGATTTTGAAATATTTAATGTTCGTTCTACAAAGTCACACAAGCTTTCTGCATATCCTTGTGTTTTGGATTCGTCTAATCCAATACTTTTCAATTCCATGTACGCCAAAGGCTCTTGACTGCCAGCAAATAACATATTGTTATTGTGTTTGGCTTCAATCATCACATATTGCTCTGATTTGTTAAGTAACTCTGCTACCAGGGCGGATGATTGTTTCATTAAGTTTTCAAAATCTGCTTCAGATAACTCCAAATTTGTATGAATTTTCAGTAACGGCATCGGCTTTCCTAATTTTACGTTCTAGTATATCGAAAGTTTAACGAAGATAATGTGAACTGGCTAACATTACTTATAATACGGGAATTGTTAAGTGCTAGAAAATAAAAAGAAAATTGGTGAATATTGAAACTTTTGGCAAGGCGGGCTGATGTCTGAAAACGTGAACTGGTTCAAATTAGATTGGTTAAAAAAATTAAAAAGTTAGCCATTTGCCGCTTTTTTGGGATTATATTGAGGTATGGAGAATAATCGAAAAAAGCAGGTGACATGAAAAATATCCAGGACATGTTCAGAACAATTTATTATTTCGATATTTGCATTTTCTCCGCCAGCAAAGTCTTTAAATAATAGCAACATGCCCAATCCAGAGCTATCAATTGTTTGGGAGTTTCTCAAATCAATAATGTATTTTTGAGCAGGATTATTCGTATAGGCTTCTCGGAAATCCCTGTGAACGTCGTTTCCTAATGCGGTATCTACATTGATTTTTAAGGTGTTGTCATTTGGTTTTTCAATACTAATGCTCACGATCTTTTACCTTTAACGTTGGATAATGGTTAATTTCGTTATCACTATATGTAACGGGTCGCCCGAATTATCTCTTTAGGGAATTAGTTAACAAAATTACTATTTAGTTTTTGCAACGTCATCAATAAATGCCTGTAATTTTTTTCGCATTTCGTCATCGATGTTTGAAAATTGAAATCCTGCGATAAGTTGCTTGGTTGGTTTGTCTACGGATTCGGGATCTCGTTCTGTTCTAGCAAGTTCAGCATTAATGAAAAGTGGTTTTTCGTTATGTGTCAGTTGTAACTCTACTTTATCAAATACGCATCCGCCCTGTGTAAATAGGTTTGATTTTACCGAACACCCACCCAATGATATGTCTTCAAGCTTAGCTTCGTAGGAAATATCATTTTGGAATTTCAATTTTAAATTGAATATCCCTAACGTAGAGATGCGTGTTGTCGTTCTAAATTGTTTGCCAGTGATTAATTTTCGCAATTTAAGCAGTAAATTGCGCTGATCCATTGGTTTTAAAATAAAATCTGTTGCCCCACATGATGCGGCTTGGAGTATCTGATTCCGGTCATTCGACTCAGACATGTATAAGATATTCGTTTTTGATGCGTCAAATTCTGATTTAAACTTTGCAATGCAATCCAGGCCGGATCCATCTGACAGACTAGATGAAATTAGCGTGCAGCCATATGTATTGGTAGAGTCGCTTAAAAGGTCGCCAGCTTTTGCGATGCTGTCAGCAACATCAGTTTGATTGATTTTAAATGAATCAATTAATGTCGATTGAATGAGTGCTTGAGTTTCTTTTTCTGGATCAATAATAAGCACTTTGTATGTGTTTGGCATTAACAACTCCCTTTGTGCCAATTTCGGTTGTGCAAAATAGAAGGGCTAATTTGCTGACCAACAATTAACAGTTTTGAATTTTCTTTGATAGCTAATTATATTTTCGGTTAAGAGCGTAAATCATTGAGGATTATCACGCAATTGCTTGATATGCTATATTCCCCTTTTTTTGTTTGGCGGAATAAGTATGGATAAAACTGAAAATTTAGACCATCTATTTACAAATAATGTTGCTTGGGCGAATAAAATTAAAGCAGAGGATAGTCTTTTTTTTAATAAACTTGCGGAGCAGCAGGCCCCAGAGTATTTATGGATTGGCTGTTCAGATAGTCGAGTACCGGCGAATGAAATTGTTGGTTTATTACCTGGCGAACTGTTTGTACATAGAAATGTGGCAAATGTTGTTGTGCACACGGATTTTAATTGTTTATCTGTTTTACAATATGCAATTGACGTATTAAAGGTTAAGCATATTATTGTCTGCGGACATTATGGTTGTGGCGGTGTTAAAGCTGCGATGGATACTCAGTCTTATGGATTGATTGATAATTGGTTGCGTGGCATTAAAGACATTTACAAACGAAATCTTGAAAAAATTCAAAAAATAAAATCCGAAGAAAAGCAATTAGACAAGATGTGTGAATTAAATGTAAAAGAGCAAGTTGCGAATATTTGTCATTCTACTATCGTGCAAGATGCTTGGATACGCAAACAACCCTTAACGATACATGGATGGATTTATTCAATTAAAGATGGTGTGTTAAGAGATTTAAATACAAGTGTGAATCAATTAAGTCAGGTTTCTCGAATTTATCATTTGGTGGATAATGACGAAGATGATGATATCTAATTACTGTGTTAGTTGGTTTTTTCAATCACACTCAAGTTGTTGAGTTTGGCAAAGTTCATCACTTGTAAATATATGCCTGGCTGTGAATTTTCGAGTGTAGAATCTACCTCAATGCATTTTACCCCATTTAGCGTAATGGGTTTTAACATGGGTGAATATCGAATGCGTTGATCTTTCCCAAATGTAGATAGCATGCCACTCATGCGTTCAGCCCAGTCACTGGGTCGAAATTTTCGACCGTCCTCAGTGATGCCTTGAACAATCAGTATCGTTGATTCTTGTGCTTTGCTAGTCATATGGCTATTTTTGTGCTTTATTATTAATCGTTTATTACGAGGGGCCAAAAAACGATATGTACTTGAGCTGCGCCAGTAAAATGGCGTAACATTTAAAAATATAATGAATTTACATCAATTTTGTAGACACAATATTGTCAAGATGGTTTTACAAATTTCGATTAAAACTTCATATGCTTTTATTTTACTACAAGTTTTCCGGTAGCGTAATTTAAAATAGCAACCCGCCTATCAAACAAATTTTTGACAAATCCATATAAAATAAGTTAATGAATGGCTGAATGAAATACGGTACTATGTGCGGTTTTCTGTTAAACACAAAGCTAAGTACGGTAATGGTTTGGGGTAAAATGACGTGGAACTGAGTGGCGGCGAGATATTAGTACAATTTTTAAAAGATGAAGGGGTTGAGCATGTTTTTGGCTACCCAGGTGGGGCTGTTCTCCATATATATGATGCCCTTTACGGTCAAGAAGATGTAAAACACATTCTAGTTCGTCATGAACAGGCTGCAACCCACGCTGCAGATGGCTACGCGCGTTCTACAGGCAGTCCAGGCGTTGTACTAGTGACATCTGGCCCCGGTGCAACCAATGCAGTAACTGGTATTGCTACTGCCTACATGGATTCTATTCCAATGGTCATAATCACAGGCCAGGTTTCGACTCCCGTCATTGGAAGTGATGCGTTTCAAGAAGTCGATGCTGTGGGAATAACTCGTCCCTGTGTGAAGCATAATTTCCTTGTAAAAGATATTAACAGCTTAACCGAAACCTTAAAAAAGGCCTTTCATATTGCAACGACTGGCAGACCCGGTCCTGTTGTGGTTGATATCCCAAAAGATGTAACAGACCCGAATATAAAAATACCTTACAGTTATCCTAAAACTGTTGAAATGCGCTCGTATAATCCGGTGACAAAAGGCCACAGTATTCAAATGAAGCGAGCGGTTGAATTAATTCAAACCGCAAAGCGACCAATGATTTATTCTGGTGGTGGAGTGGTTTTAGGTGGTGCTGAAAATGAGCTGAGGGAATTTACCCGATTTTTAAATTTTCCCATTACGCAAACTCTAATGGGTCTTGGAGCCTATCCATCAACAGACAAGCAGTTTATCGGCATGTTAGGTATGCACGGTACCTATGAAGCGAATATGGCTATGCATGAGTGTGATGTATTAGTCGCAATTGGCGCGCGTTTTGACGATAGAGTGACGGGGAAATTAGATGAGTTTTGCCCTACGGCTAAAATTATTCATATCGATATTGATCCTGCATCGATTTCAAAAACAGTCAAAGTAGATATACCGATAGTTGGCGATGTGAAGCAAGTGTTAACTGATGTTAACCAGCTTCTTAAAAATAATAATGCCAGTGCCGACGTATCCGCTGTTGACAAATGGTGGTCTCAAATAAATGAATGGCGAAGTAAGCAATGCCTTGCTTATGATAAAGACTCCGATCTCATCAAGCCTCAATATGTTATTGAAACCCTTTCAGAGTTAACCAAGGGCAATACCTATGTTACTTCTGATGTCGGTCAACACCAAATGTGGGCAGCTCAATTTTATCAATTCGATGAGCCACGGCGCTGGATTAACTCGGGTGGTTTGGGGACCATGGGTTTTGGATTGCCCGCAGCTATTGGTGTGCAGTTAGCTCACATGGATGCAAAGGTGGCGTGTGTTACAGGTGAAGCTAGCATCCAAATGTGTATTCAGGAATTGTCTACCTGCTTGCAGTATCAGTTACCAATAAAAATTATTAACTTGAATAATCGATACATGGGAATGGTTAGGCAGTGGCAAGAATTCAGTTACGAAAAGCGTTATTCCATGAGTTACATGGAAGCACTCCCTGATTTTCAAAAATTGGCTGAAGCCTATGGCCATGTTGGGATGAAAATTGAAAAACCCGGTGATGTCAGGTCGGCATTAGAAGAAGCATTCGCAATGAAGGATAGATTAGTCTTTTTAGATTTCATTACGGATCAAACTGAAAATGTTTATCCTATGATTGAAGCGGGTAAGCCGCATAATGAAATGCGTATGCCATCAGATTGGGAGTTGGCATAATGGCAGATCGACATATCATCGCATTACTAATGGAAAACGAATCCGGTGCACTATCTCGGGTAGCGGGATTATTTTCAGCACGCGGATATAATATTGAGTCATTAACTGTCGCACCAACTGAAGATTCAACATTGTCGCGCATGACAATTGTAACAACTGGCTCTGAAGAAATAATTGAGCAAATTACAAAGCAGTTGAATAAGCTTGTTGATGTCGTAAAGCTTATGGATTTGACTCAGGGTGAACATATTGAGCGAGAATTGGCGTTAGTCAAACTACGCGCAGAGGGACAAGATAGGGAAGAGTTGAAGCGCTTAGCTGATATCTTTCGCGGTAATATCGTTGATATTACTGCAAATACGTATGTTGTTGAGTTGACAGGGACAGGCGATAAAATTGATGCATTTGTGGATACACTAGAAGAACGATGTGTTATCGAAGTGGTGAGAACAGGTGTGTCTGGAATTGCACGTGGCGAACGGTCATTAGAAATTTAATATTTAGTATTTGAAAACGAGGTGAAAAATGCAAGTTTATTATGATAAAGACGCAGATTTATCAATAATCAAAAATAAGAAAGTCGCGATCATTGGATATGGCTCTCAAGGTCATGCTCACGCAAACAACTTAAAAGACTCTGGTGTTGATGTTGTCGTAGGTTTGCGTAGCAATTCCAGTTCGGTAGCAAAAGCGGAGTCAAGTGGATTAAAAGTTTTACCCGTAAAGGAAGCCGTTGCTGCATCTGATATTGTTATGATTTTAACGCCAGATGAGTTTCAGTCGCAGTTATATAAATCAGAAATTGAACCAAACTTGAAGCAAGGTGCCACATTGGCGTTTGCACATGGATTTGCTATTCACTATAACCAGGTTGTGCCACGTGAAGATCTTGATGTGGTTATGATTGCACCTAAAGCACCAGGTCACACTGTGCGGTCTGAATTTGTTAAAGGTGGTGGAATTCCAGACTTGATTGCAATTTTTCAAGACGCATCCGGTAATGCTAAACAAATTTGTCTATCTTATGCATCAGCAATTGGTGGTGGACGTACCGGCATTATTGAAACCACATTCAAAGATGAAACAGAAACTGATTTATTCGGTGAGCAAGCTGTATTATGTGGTGGCGCGGTGGAGTTGGTTAAAGCTGGATTTGAAACATTAACTGATGCCGGTTATGAACCAGAAATGGCTTATTTCGAATGTTTGCACGAATTGAAGCTTATCGTTGATTTGATGTATGAGGGTGGAATTGCGAACATGAACTATTCCATTTCGAACAATGCTGAGTATGGTGAATACGTAACAGGCCCGAAAGTGATTAATGACGAAAGTCGAGCTGCTATGCGTGAAGCATTAAAAAATATCCAAACCGGAGTTTATGCAAAACGCTTCATCTCTGAAGGTGCGACAAATTACCCAGAAATGACAGCCATGCGTCGTTTAAATGCAGCACACCCTATTGAACAAGTTGGTGGGCGATTGCGCGAAATGATGCCTTGGATCAACGCAAATAAAATTGTCGATAAATCTAAAAATTAATCGTGTTAAAAATGCAGTAGGGCATTTTGCTCTACTGCATAATACATCAAACCCGAGTTGACATGAGCAAGTATCCTCTTTTAAACAAAAGTGGTTGGGGTGCATTATTTCTTTCGTTTTCTTGTACGCTCATCGCGTTAGTTAACAATTATTTTTGGATATCTTTTGTTTTTTTATTACTTACCATTTGCTTAGCCTTTATTTTTAGAGATCCTCATCGAAAAATAACGTCCCATCCATTAGCCATCGTAAGTCCTGTGGACGGTATAATAAAGTCTATCAGTCCTGTTTATTCGCAATATACCAATCAAACTGTCATTGAAATAAAAATCAAGAATCAGCCTTATGGGGGATTTGCAATTCGCAATCCAATTGAGGGTAAGGTTCTATGTAGCTCATCAAAGCAAATAAATGGACAAACACAGTTTATGAATTGGGTGCAAACAGATGAAGGTGATGACATACTTTATTATGTGGTTACGTATGCAAATATCCAACTTAATTATTTTGTTCAACCGGGAGAGAGAATTGGGCACGGCCAACGCTGTGGGTTTTCGCCATTTATAACAGAGCTATGTTTGCAAATCCCGGATAATTCACAAATAAATCTGCATATTGGCTCACGAGTTCAGGCGGGTACTGATATAGTTGCTTCATTGGTGCATAAAGATGCCGCAAGGTTAATATCCGATGCGACACTTGAAGCTGCTCAATTTAGCTAAAGAAACATAGGGAAAGGCATTCATATGAATAATTCCACATCTACTGTTACAAAAAAACCACGCCGTGGTATTTATTTATTGCCTAATTTATTTACCACAGGGTGTTTGTTTAGTGGTTTTTACGCAATTGTTTCGTCTATGTCTGGAAACTTTGAAAAAGCTGCAATTGCAATATTTGTTGCAATGATATTGGATGGTCTAGATGGTAGGGTAGCGCGATTAACAAATACAACTAGTGCATTCGGGGTTGAATACGATAGCTTGGCTGATATGGTCACTTTTGGCCTAGCACCAGCATTAATTATTTATAATTGGGCATTGATTGATTTAGGGAAATTTGGATGGTTGATTGCTTTTTTATACACTGCTGCCACTGCGCTAAGGCTAGCTAGATTTAATACTCAGGTTGAAAGTGCAGACAAGCGATTTTTTCAAGGTCTACCATCGCCTTCAGCTGCAGCCGTGTTGGCTGGATTAATTTGGATGACGGTAGACTTTGGTGGCGATGGGAGTTCAGTGAGTATTCTCGCGGTAATATTGACACTCAGTGCCGCTATTTTTATGGTGAGTAATTTTCGCTATTATAGTTTCAAAGAAGTGGATTTTAAGGGGAAAGTCCCCTTTGTTTCATTGCTTGTCGCCGTATTAATATTGGTGTTTATTTCACTCGATCCGCCCCAAATCCTATTTGGTGCATTTTTCCTATATATGTTGTCTGGGCTTATAATGACATTATGGGGCATTCGCCAAAAAAGGCAGCAACGCGCAAAAGAAGTGGAAAATGGATAATTTTCTGGCATCAGGTTAATAATTAGATGTAAAAAATTAGTTAGGAATACTTGGAAAATTACGATAAAGCAGATAAGCTTATTGTAGTTTAGTGAAAATTTGATAAGAAATGTTATACAGACCCAAAATATCAAAATTCAAATTCATCAATCAAATCAGTTGTGCTGGTTTTCGAATCCACTCGCCTTTAAGAAACAGCCTCATCTTACTCCTGCCCTAGGGGGCATAAATTACACTCAAATATTGCTCTGCCTAGCAGAGACCCAAACGCTAAAACATTGTAATTCGTACATAAAGTTACATTATTGACTTGTTATTTCTATACTGAGATAAATGATGAGACAATTGGGCTTAGTGTACCCGAGAATGAAAAGGTAACTACCATGACCGATAAATTAATAATATTTGATACGACATTGCGCGATGGCGAACAAAGTCCTGGCGCATCAATGACAAAAGAAGAAAAGATAAGGATTGCCAAGTCTCTAGAAAAAATGAAAGTGGATGTCATTGAAGCGGGATTTCCCATTGCGAGTAATGGTGATTTTGATGCGGTACAAGCTGTTGCAGAAGTTATCAAAGACAGTACTGTTTGTGGATTGGCACGAGCAAAAGATTTGGACATTGAGCGTGCTGGGGAAGCATTAAAAAAAGCCAATAGCGGGCGAATTCACACATTTATTGCCACATCTCCAATTCACATGGAAATGAAGTTACGTATGTCTCCCGACGACGTAGTAGAGCAAGCCGTTCGATCAGTTAAACAAGCAAGAAATTACACTGATAATGTGGAGTTTTCACCGGAAGATGCAGGTCGATCTGATTTAGATTTTCTTTGCCGCATTTTAGAGGCGGTAATTGATGCCGGTGCAACAACATTAAATATTCCCGATACGGTGGGTTATAACGTGCCAGAGCAATTTGGAAGTTTAATTAAAAACTTGCGTGAAAAAATTCCCAACTCTGATAAGGCGATTTTCTCTGTACACTGTCACAATGATTTAGGATTGGCGGTAGCGAATTCATTGTCAGCCGTAAAAAATGGTGCAAGACAAGTGGAATGTACGATCAATGGATTGGGAGAAAGAGCAGGAAATGCATCATTGGAAGAAGTCGTTATGGCGATCAAAACTCGCCAAGATATCTTTGAATGCGATACTCAAATTAAAACCAAGCACATCGTTCCGACATCTCGATTGGTTTCCAGTATTACTGGTTTTGCAATTCAGCCAAATAAAGCAATCGTTGGTGTGAATGCATTTGCGCATGAATCTGGAATTCACCAAGATGGTGTATTAAAAAGTAGAGAAACCTATGAAATCATGAAGGCGGAAGATGTTGGTTGGACAACAAACCGTATGGTTTTAGGTAAGCATTCTGGACGCAATGCGTTTCGAACTCGAATGGCTGAGTTAGGCATTACGTTTGATAATGAGTCCCAATTAAACAATGTGTTTGCTCGATTTAAAGCATTGGCTGATAAAAAGCATGAAATATTTGATGATGATTTGCAAGCATTGGTGACGGATGCAGATCAAGACGCTGAGAATGAATATATCAAATTGATCTCTATAAAAGTTTGTGCGGAAACTGGTGAAACACCGAGTTCAATGGTGACCTTACAGATCAAAGGTGAGGAAAAAACTGGACATGCTGAAGGTGCGGGTTCTGTCGATGCAGCATTTAAGGCCATCGAATCGATTATTAATAGTGAGACACAATTGCTTTTATATTCCGTTAATTCGTTAACGAGTGGAACCGATGCGCAGGGTGAAGTCACCGTGCGATTGGAAAAAAATGGCCGAGTTGTTAATGGCCAGGGTGCGCATTTGGATATAGTTTTAGCGTCAGCAAAATCTTATGTAAATGCATTAAATAAGATTTTTCAAGAAGAAAAAGCCCATCCCCAACTAGATAATGTTTAAGGTTAGGCAATGTCGGTAAATCCTCATCAAAAGGCATATCTCGATGCAATGGGCATATCTGTTTGGTGTGCCCGTCCGTCTTCATCTGCACAAACAATAGACTCTCCGACAGCGTCTGTGGTGGAAAATGTAATTAATCAAACCCAAGATGTCAGCAAATCCTGGGATGAACTACAATCGGAAGTAAGCGGTTGCCAAGCTTGCGAATTGCATAAAACCCGAAAAAATACTGTATTTGGTGTGGGTTCTCCACAAGCAAATTTGCTAATAATTGGTGAGGCGCCTGGTCGAGATGAAGATATAAAAGGAGAGCCTTTTGTGGGTCGAGCGGGGCAGCTACTCGATAAGATGTTATTTTCGATTGGCTTGTCGCGTGATGTGGTGTTTATCGCAAACATTTTAAAATGCCGTCCACCCAATAATCGTGATCCAAAAAAAGAAGAGGCCGTGGCTTGTGCTTCTTTTTTAAGGCGACAGATTGAGATAATTCAACCGAAAGTCATATTAGCAGTTGGTCGGGTGTCTGCACAAAACTTACTGGAAACAGATACACCAATTGGAAAGTTGCGTGGCAAAATTCATACATATGGAAACGAAAAAATTCCCATGCTAGCGACGTATCATCCTGCATATTTGCTAAGATCTCCCAGTGAAAAGCGTAAAGCCTGGATGGATCTATTAACCGTAAAGAATATTTTACACAGCTAGTCTATCTTGGTTTTGAGCCCACATTTAAACGAAAAAATTCGACAAATGACTGCTTTGGATTTATCCGACGTGTTGGATATTGAAGTTGAATGTCATTTGAATCCCTGGACAGAAGGGATATTTAAGGATTGTATTCGCGTAGGATACTATTGTCCCGTGCTAATGGTAGATGGAGAAATGTGCGCTTATGCAGTCATGTCCATAGTTGCCGGAGAGGGACATATCTTTAATGTTTGCGTTAAACAAAATTACCAACGACAGGGTTATGGTAAACAAGTCGTGCTTCATTTGTTGGAGTTTGCTAAAGAGAAAAAAGCCACAAATATTTTTTTAGAAGTGAGGCCATCCAATATTTCTGCGATTAATTTATATGAGCAATTGGGATTCAATGAAATTGGATTACGCAAAGATTATTATCCATCAGAAAATGGCCGTGAAGACGCATTAATTATGGCAATTGATATTCTGGAAGACTAGCCCGCATTTCTCACAGGATTCACGAATTCTCACTTGATTCTTGAGCCCTCAATGAATTTTCTTCCTTCGGAAATACAGTCTGTATTCCGCTCAGTCAGAAAATCCCTTGAGGGATCAATTCTCTGCGCGATAATCTCGCGATCCTGTGAGGAATACGAGCTAACCCACATTTCTAAACGAAGAAACGAAAGCCCCTTTTGGCGCTTTCGTTTTACATCCACATATACAAATAAATCAATTTATCCTTTATATGAATTAGGACTATGTAAAAAAGTTTGCGTTGTTGCTTCTGCAGACGGTTTTGAGTAACCAATTGATTCTAAAATAGATAGCATTTGTGCGGTATCTCTATTTTTTACCGCATTCGCAAATGATAAAGCAATGCCTGCTTGATTTAATCGGTCTGTCAATGAATTGCCAAAAAAGGATTTTATAGACATGGTTAAATACTCCAAAATTGAGATTAATAATATGCGAATTCTTAGGGAGTATTGTTTAGGAAGGAAAAATAACTGGACTAAACAAAATACACCAACAAAAAACTCGCGTTTAGAATAGCCCTTTAATGGAGTGCTTAGTCCTTAGAAAAAGAATATGACAATTTTACTCATAAATCAACATGCAATATTTTATTTGATTAAAATTTCAAATCTTCAACTAATTGTGCACGTTGGATTTTGTCATTGAAGGGAGCGTCTTTGATCCATGTTTTTAATGCAAAATTAGGATGCTGCAATTGTAGCTCGTTCCAAATCCATTTCGCATCCTCTGTATTACCAAGGCGATGATTAACAGCGATTAAAAAAATCAAAGTTTCTAAGCTGGATGGATTACGGGAGTATGCGCGTTGTAAGTTAAGTAATGCATTTTGAGGATCATTGTTAAAATATTGCGCCCTTGCAAGTAATAAATAATACAAATGGCCACCGCCAGGATTTAACGTTAATGCTGTATTCATTGCGTCAATGGCTTTCGAATATTCTTTTTGGTAGGTATAAATTCCTGTTAACAACGCATAAGCATCAGCATAACTGGGTTGAAGTGATAATGTCTTGTTTGCATAAGAAATTGCATTGTCAAAATTACCTTGAATGTTATTTATGTAACTCAGTACCCAATAAATTTCAGGTAGCTCATTATTTAAATTTAATGCTTGTTGGACATATTTTATAGCATTTTCTATTGGATTTTTGGTATCAGATAACCAGTCGTGACGAAAGTCTAAAGCATAAGTTAGTGCTAATCCGGCATAGGCGCGAGCAAATGATTGATCTAGTTTTATTGCTTTTTGATATAAATCGCGGGCTAGTTGATTTGTTTCTGCGGTGTATATTATGAGTTGCTCTTGCGCTTTCAAAAAAATGTCATATGCATCTATATTGTTCGTATAACGTATGGCCATACGCTTTTTTTCTTGCTCACTAACGGTAAGCGTTAAGCTAGTCACAATCTTATTTGTGATTTCATCCTGCAGGTTAAAAATATCGGATAGTGTGCCCTTGTATCTTTCTGTCCATAAATATTGATTGTTGTTGGTATCTTGCAAACGTACATTTATTCGTAATTGATCATCAATGCGGATAATGTCACCAGACAAAATATAATTTACTTGTGTATTTTCTTGTTCTTCGGAAAACGTTATCGCCGTTTGAGATTGATCAGCAATTAATTTTAAATGACTGAGTTTTGCCAAATCGGTAATTAAGTCACTGGTTAAACCCGCAGCAAAATAATTGTCTTCTTTATTATTGCTAAGGTTTTTCAAGGGTAAAACAGTTAGGCTTAAAGCAGTCTCATGAATAAAAGATGGACTTTTTTCAGTATTGGAATACTTGAATACTTGCCAAACAGTTAGCAATAAAAGAGTTAAAATGAGTAAGCTAGTAAGGCTTTTCCATGTGTTGAATTTGCCGATGATAGGCCACGGGATTGTTGTCGCATCATACTTGCCTATGGTTTCTATTTTTGCAACTAAGCGGTAACCCCGCTTTGGAATTGTTTCAATGTACGCTGGGTTGGTTGAATTATCCCCTAAAGCTTTTCTGAGTTTTATCATTGTCTTTGAGATCGCGTCATAACTAACCACAGTGCCAGCCCAAATGGTTTCTTTCAATCGTTGTCGGCTCACAACCTGTCCTTGATTATTTGCCAATAATAACAGCAGCTCCATCACTTTGGGCTCAAGCTTTACCTGTGAATACGCGTTTGAAATAGTCAAAGTGGTTGGATTTATGTGCCAATCGCCAAGTTTAAACGGCTTATGCTTTTTTAGGTCGGGCAAATAATTATCACTCGTTGCAGGCGTGTTCATGATTTAAATTATTGAATAAAAACAAGAAATATTAAAGTCCTAAAAAAGTCCTGTTTTAGTCCCTTCTTATATTTATTTGTCTGACGTAATATTTCCTTGTTGATACAGGATTTTTTAAATGAGATAGGCACTGAATATGAAAATGAGAATACACCATCCGTTTCATTTTATAACGGTTTTTTTAATTGCGCTGTCCTTATCTTCAAATGCGAATGCCCTTGTAGGCAAGGATCCATATCAGTATTTTTTTAATGAAACTTGGGGTGATTTCCAAGAGGAACTGAGTAATGCGCAGGAGCAAGGCAAGCTCGGAATATTGGTTTTTTTCGAATTGAAGGATTGTCCTTTTTGTCATCGCATGAAGAAAACGGTTCTCAATCAACCAGAAGTGCAGAAATATTTCAGACAATATTTTTTGAATTTTAGTGTTGATATAAAAGGCGATCTCGAAATCACAGATTTCACCGGCCAAATGTTAACGCAAAAGGATTTCGCGTTTAAAAAAAATCGCGTACGAGCAACGCCCGTTTTTGCGATCTATGATCTTGAAGGAAATCAAATCGCACGCTACACCGGCGCAACGTCCGGCGTTGAAGAATTCTTGTTGCTTGGTGAATATGTTGTCAGTGGTGCGTACAAGGAAACCCGGTTCTCAAAATATAAACGACTAAATCGAAAAAAATGAAAATTGCGACTTTATTTCTAGTACTAATATCTTTTAATGCAGTTGTTCATTCCCGTGAGCAATCAACACACCTTAGTCTTGAATATTTACTCAATATTGATGTCACCCGACATCCGATTATGCAAGAAGCTCAGGCAGAGTTGGATTTGTATCAGGCGCTGGTTCAAGAGGAAAAAAGCAAAACAGATTTTAGCGCCGATTTAACCGCGCAAGCACAAATAATTGAGCCATCCGATGAAGCACTGGATTCGTCTCGACAGGATCACAAATTGTGGTTAAGTTTAAATAAACCCATAAGCGATTTTGGTAGAACGAAAAACAAACTGCGCCAAGCCCAACTGAATTATGAAGGCAATCAATTTGACTTTATTGATAAATTAAATCATCTGCGTATCAATGTGGTGAAATTATTTTTTGCCGTAATATTAGCAGACCTCCGTTTCGCAAGGGATAATGAATTTATGGCAGTTGCCTATGTGCAATTTGACCGAGGCATGGCCAGGCATGAACTAGGTCAATTATCCGATGTTGATTTACTAGAGCTGGAAAATCGATTTCAGCAATATCGTCAACAATATTATAATAGTCAGGCTATGCAACGTTACACACGGTCTCAATTATCAGTGAACTTGTCATTGCCAGATCAACTGGTAAATGACATAGAAGCGCCGACGTTTTCACTGTACCTTACTAAATTGCCAGATGTTGAAATGTTGCAGAAAAAAGCCTTACAGCAAAATACCACATTACAATCCATGCGAACCAGGTTGCAGGCGGCTGAGCATCGAATTGTTGCTGCGCAGGCAGAACGCCATCCAAAACTGTTTTCAAGTATGCAGTTAGCGACATATTCACGTGACAGTGGTGGTTATGATCCATGGCGAGCATCAGTCACATTGCAAGTACCATTATGGGCAGGTTCAACGGTCAAAGCCACAACTGCGCATTATCGTGCTGAATCCTGGCGGTTAAAAGCCAATTTAAAATCCATGGAATCTGCGATTTCTCAAAGCGTATTAGAACACCGGCTAGCGCTGGACACGCTTGCTGTCAGGCGCGAAGCGTTACAAAAAAAAGCGGAATATCGTGAATTAGTGTTTGACCGCAACCAGGCTTTATACGAAATGGAAGTGCAATCGGATATTGGTGATTCCATGGCACAAATGTCCAGCGTAAAACTACAATTAACGCAAGTGGAAACGGATCTCTATTTAACGTGGCTTCGTTTGCAAGCGCTGATTGGTGTGGATATGTCAATATCCAGGGATTTGATGTGAAAGGAATCGATAGGTCTACAATGAACTTGTTAATAAATCGAATAATTTTAGTAGTAGTGTTATTTAATGCATCAACCACTGCCGCCCTAGCAGAAAAGTTTAATGGTGTTCTGGCCTGGCACAACAAGCATACCCTGGCTACGCCTATTTCTGGCGTTGTGAGTCAAATTAAAGTTGTATCTGGTGCAACAGTGAATAAAGGCGATATTGTTGTACAGCTGGATACTCGATTAGTTCAGGCCAACCTCGAATCGGCAGAAGCAGAGCTTCAATACGGTAAACAATATTTTGAAGAAGCAAAAAGAGAGCTGGATCGTGTTTTGGAAATGTACGAACGGGCATTGATTTCAGGTCATGAGCGTGAAGTCGCAAAAATTGCATTTTCCAAAGCGGAGACAGTACTAAAATCCGCGCAAGCAAAGTTAATAAAAGCCAAACTTGATGTGGAGCACAGCGTGGTCAGGGCAAACGTTGATGGGTATGTTCTGCAAACTTACGTTCATGATGGGCAAGTCATCACAAATCAGTTTCAGATTCAACCCTTGCTGGATATGGTGGAAGTCGGAAAAATGGATGTTATCGTACTACTGACAAACGCACAAAAAAAGAATCTAACTTTTGGTAAAAATGCGAATGTTAAAGTGGGAAAGAAATCCTATTCTGCAAAATTATATTCCATCGCCATGCAGCCTGATAAAACGAACAAAGATAAATATGTTGTCAAACTTGCATTTTCCCATAGTGATGAGAACCTGCATCCAGGACAATCGGTAAAGGTGACATTTAATTGAATCCGTTTCGCTTATCCATTTCATAAATCTATTCCAGGATCTGAAAAATTTTTTCTACGTTTTATCTCTCATCTCCGTAAAACCCACTCAGGAATTGCCTGAAATATGGTTCTCTTATGTTGGTTACATCCAATAGGTTTTGTTCAATGTTAGGTAATTGTGTTGAATAACTGAGTTTTTTCTCACCCACAGTCAATATAAATATTTACTTTATGTTTCATATGGTCAATAAATAGATTGACTATATTAGGCTGTCAGTATATAAATATGTGTACTATAGTGGAAAAGCAGTAAACAAATGAGTTGACCATGAGCATAGATAAGATTGTAGCCAAACAATATAGAGATAAGGTAAATCAAGCTGTTAGACAGTTTGGTGGCATTTCTATGCTGCCTCCAGAAGGATGGTTGAGGACAATCCGTACCGCTCTGAGAATGTCAGGGCCACAGCTTGCCAGTCGACTGGGGGTAACGAAAGCAAGGATATCCAAAGCTGAAAAAGATGAGATAACCGGAAGCCTGACGATAAAAACAATGCAGAATATGGCTGAGGCTATGGGGTGTAGATTTGTTTACGCCGTTATCCCGGAAGCTGAAGTCGAGGAAGTGATTAAGCGCCGTGCAATTCAAAAAGCACGGGAGAAAGTAAAATCCGCTTCTACACATATGGCTTTGGAAGCCCAAACTCTCAGTAAAGATCAATTAGAGTTTGAAATTGAACGTATTGCAGCAGAGATTGTTGAAAAAATGCCTTCGGATTTATGGAGCGATAAATGACCGAAGAAATTGAATATCCGGAAGGCGCAACACCCCTTGATCCAGACGAGCTTGGGGGGTTGCGTTTCAAGCATATTTCTACACGAGGAGAGCTGGACCAGCTTGAGCAGGCAAACATCACCGAGGGTTTACAGTGGTTAGATAAACAAAAAAGACCTGATGTGCTTAATGAGGGGTTTGTTTGTGATCTACATACTCGACTTTTTGGTGACGTTTGGAAATGGGCAGGGAATTTTCGTAGGACGGAAAAGAATATAGGTATTGATCCGGTTCAGATTTCCATCCAGCTTCGACAGCTTTTGGATGATGCTAGTTTCTGGATTAAAAACGATACCTATCAACCGAAAGAGCTTGCTGCCAGATTTCATCACAGGCTGGTTTATATTCATCCATTTCCAAACGGAAATGGGCGTCATGCTCGTATCATGGCTGATGTGGTTTTGACCAAACTTATGAGTGAGCCAGAAATAGACTGGGCTGGTGGATACAGGCTGGAAGATATGAATGAGCGGCGAACTCAGTATATCGCTGCTCTTAGAGAGGCTGACAGACATGATTTTGCTGCATTGCTCGAATTTGTCGGGGTTTAACTTTTTATAGGGCTTGCTCCATAAGTTATAATGCATTGTTTTTTACACCGGGTTTCTTGTTTTGAGACAGCAAATCTGCTGAGGGAAACAGTAAACTAGGTAGAATTAGTTTTGTGTACCTAATTATGTACACATTATAAGGAATTAAGAATATGACAAACGGCCCATTGTCTGATGAAATAAGGCGCAGACGCACTTTTGCTATCATCTCGCATCCCGATGCGGGAAAAACTACGATCACTGAAAAGCTATTGTTATATGGTGGTGCTATCCAGTTAGCGGGTACCGTTAAAGGTCGTAAGGCTGCGCGTCATGCAACATCGGACTGGATGGCGATGGAGCAACAACGGGGAATATCGGTTACATCTTCGGTGATGCAATTTCCCTATGGTGACAAGATTATTAATTTGTTAGATACACCTGGGCATGAGGATTTTTCAGAAGATACTTACCGAACGTTGACTGCTGTCGACTCTGCTTTGATGGTGATTGACACAGCAAAAGGGGTAGAACAACGCACAATAAAATTAATGGAAGTGTGTCGATTGCGCAATACACCCATTATCAGTTTCATCAATAAACTCGATCGTGAAGGTAAAGATCCCATTGAGTTATTGGATGAAATTGAAGATGTGTTAAAAATTCAATGTTCGCCCATGACCTGGCCAATTGGTATGGGAAAAGGCTTCAAGGGCGTTTTTCATTTGTATCATGATGAGATTCATTTGTTTAGCGCAACCCATGGTGGGAAAATTCAAGAAGGCGAAATCATCCAAGGATTAGACAATCCAAGATTAGAAGAACTATTTGGATCATTGATTGAAGAGTTTCGTGAAGAAATTGAATTGGTTCGTGGTGCTAGCCATGAATACGATCATGAATCTTTTCTCGAGGGAAAGTTAACGCCAGTGTATTTTGGTTCAGCCATAAATAATTTTGGTGTTAAGGAATTATTGGATGCATTATCGGAATATGCGCCTGGGCCGCAAGCTCGGGATGCAAGTGTTCGCGTGATTGCGCCAGAAGAGGAAAAATTTTCCGGATTTGTGTTTAAGATCCAAGCGAACATGGATCCCAATCATCGAGATCGTGTGGCATTTTTGCGAGTTTGCTCTGGGAAATATGAGAAGGGCAAAAAAATTCATCAAGTCAGAATAGGTAAAGATGTACAGATTTCCAATGCAATCACTTTCATGGCACAGGAAAGAGAGCATGTTGAAGAAGCATTTCCTGGCGATATTATTGGTTTACATAATCATGGCACCATACAGATTGGGGATACGTTTACCAATGGAGAAAAATTAAAATATACTGGCATTCCTCATTTTGCACCGGAATTATTTCGTCGAGCTCGATTAAGAGATCCAATGAAAAGCAAACAATTGTTAAAAGGATTGGAGCAATTAAGCGAAGAAGGCGCAACGCAATTGTTTAAGCCGCTCAATAATAATGATTTGATTCTCGGTGCAGTGGGAATTTTACAGTTTGATGTTGTGGCTGAACGATTGAAAACTGAATATAAAGTAGATTGTTTATTTGAACCGGTTAATGTGGTTACCGCCCGTTGGGTATATTGCGAAGATACAAAAAAACTCGACGAGTTTAAACGTAAAGCCGCAGAAAACCTAGCGATTGATGGAGGGGGCGATTTAACTTACATTGCGCCAACACGCGTGAATCTTAATTTGATGGAAGAGAGATGGCCAGATGTCATATTTTTGTCCACTCGTGAACATTAATGAAATAACGATTTCATTGTAGAAGTGATAGTTTTCTAAGATGGAATTAATGGATTCCCATTGTCATTTAGATTTTCCAGAGTTTGATTCAAGTCGATCTGACATCATAAAAACATGCGAAAAAAATCATATAAAAAAATTCGTTGTGCCGGGAGTGAGTCAATCAACTTGGCATCGACTGCCAAAGCTAAAGAAACAATATTCTCAATGTGAGGTTGCATTTGGATTACACCCGTATTTTATTGAGGAACATCAAACAAGTCATTTACTGGATCTAGAAAGTTGGTTGGATAAATACAAGCCGGTAGCGGTAGGGGAAATAGGCTTGGATTTTTTTAACAAGTCATTAGATAAAAAAAAGCAACGGGAACTGTTTTCAGCGCAATTGGATATCGCCAGCCGTTACCTGCTTCCGGTGATTTTACATGTTAGGAAAGCACATGATGAGGTGATTCAATCTTTAAAAAAGTCAAAGTTGAAAAATGGTGGTGTTGTGCATGCGTTTAATGGCAGTTTGCAACAAGCCAATCAATATATGGATCATGGCTTTAAATTTGGTTTTGGTGGTGCGTTAACATTTGATAACGCAACACATCTTCGCGCACTAGCCAGCGCATTACCACTCAACTCCATTCTATTGGAAACTGATTCGCCGGATATGAAACCAGTGAATTATCAAGAACCGTTAAATACCCCTCTCACTCTTTTGTCTGTATTGGATTGTTTCTCATCATTGCGTGATGAAAAGCGGTCGGATATTGCGGATCAAGTTGCTTCAAATACCAAAGCGCTTTTTAAGTTCGCTTAGTTTTTCAAGGATTATTGTTCAAAAAAACACGTGAAACAATTCGCAGTTTCATTGTTTTTTGTTGAAATGTTAACCAAATCTCAGTTTGAGCACTATCCAATAAGTCTTTTAAAATCAATCGCTTGTCAGTCCCCATTAAGTTTATTTGGGAAAAGTGATGAGTAATTTTGGGTAAATACCCTATTTTCAATGTAACTCATTGTAATCCCACAAAATAATCAGATTAAAGCTTCATGTTTGCAAACCGATACCCGTTGCACTACCACCCATGGTCGTTTTCTGTTGCTTGCTTGCAAAAAAGAAAAATGATCATGAGAGCGTAAAAGGTTTTTGGGGGGGTGGACCCACTACGCAACTAATTTAAATTTTTTAGGAGAGGTTATTAATGAACAGAAACTATTTTCAACTACTGATAGCAAGCATGTTCTGTATCATGTTTGCCCTATCAGGTTGTTCTAGTGATGGAGGTGGTAGCTCATCTTCCACTGGAGCAGCAGTGGGTACCGGTGACGGTACAGCATCTGGAACACTAAACGATGAAGGTATCGATACCGGTATCGCTGCAACAGCAACAACTGTTGCTGGTAAGGTGACATTGTCTAGTGTGGTAACAGCAAAAGCACGTAAGAAAGCAATGGTAAAAGAGGCTGCTCGATATGGCAAGCCCGGTACCAGAGCCTATCATAAAGCACTTGCTAAAGCCGTTGCACAGCAAAAAGTATTGAATAATAGAGCATTACCTTCCAGAGAGGCCGGTGGTGCGTTCTCAAATGGTACTGTTCATTTATATAATGCATCTCATCCTGAGTGGAAATATCCCATCGCTGAAACAACTACCGATGCAGAAGGGGCGTATACTTTAGAAACCCTAATCAATGCAGCTAAAAATGGCGATGCGTATACTGACGGAGCACAAATTCCTGGTGGTAACTACACATTATTAGCCTTTACTGTTAACAGTCGAACACTACGTCCAAAACTAGTTGCATTACAAGCTGTTGTTAGTGAGTTTGCAGGCACAATTTCTGGAATCGATTTGGTTGCGCAAACTAGTGACGCGGTGCCAAAAGTGACGACTATGTTAGGTGTAGCGAAAAATACAGATGGCACGCAAACCTGGGGCGATGCTAGTTTAGAGCTGGCACCAAACGCTGCAGTACAAGTTTCTTTTAGTATGGCGATGAACCGTCAATCGCTTGATGAAATAGGTCTTGTGATGAAAGCGTCTGACGACTCTGCAATTCCTGCAGGTGTGTGGACTCTTTCAGCGGATTGGTTTACAGCGACTTATTATTTAAATGATGGCGTGGAATGGGGTAAAGGCGTTACTTATACCGTTACAGTCAATGGTGCAGATGCACCTGATGATGGTGTAAATGGCTCTGGTGAAGATATTTCTGTCTTTAACGTTTTTGGTAAATCGATGAAAAAAACCTCCGTTGCAACTTTCACTGTACCAGCAAATGCGATTGTTGATACACAAAGTCCAACGGCTCAATTAGCAAGTCCTACTCTAGCGCAAACAGCTGGAAAAATTGAAATTACAACACCAATTCGAATTGCGTCAAATGAGCGAATGGATGTAAATGGTCTACGTTTACGGGCTACTCCAAGCTTAGGTGCACAACCTGGTGTCTTATTTGTCGGTAAAGATGACGTTACTCAATTATATGTTTACGAGTTTTTATTGGGTGAGCCAATGAAGCTAAGCACAACATATGACTTGACTGTTTCTGGTGGTAAAGATTTGGCTGGTAATCAAATGAATGAGCTAACAGTGTCATTCTCAACCGTTGATACTACAGCGGGTGTATTAGCAATTACAGCTGATTCGACTGACGAAGAAAAAGCAACAGCACAAGCGCAAGCGGATGTGATTGACGTGTTTGGTAAATGGGTACGTTCTTTCAGTGATAGAAACTTACCGCAATTACAAAGCTTGATGTCTGGTGATTTCTTTATGGAATACAACACAGCAAGTGGATTTAACAAAAATGACGTAAATCGTGATGGGGTTTATGACCTCGGCGAGTTTGGTGATTTGATGGCTGCTGCGTTTGTGACTTGGGATTTCTGTGGCGTTACCTTAACAGGTGAAGTTGGAGAGACCATTAATATAGTTGGTGATATAGCAGACTTTAAATTCACTTTAACCGCTAAAACAGCAAACAATTCGCAAGAGTGTAAATCAGCTGCACCAGATCAAAGCTTATTTGCAACCTTACAAAAAATCAATGGTGCATGGTATATGGTTCGTGCGTCAGATGGTATTGATACACGTGGTCAAGAAATTCAACAAGCAACATTGTTAGCATTGACTGCGCCTGAAGATGCTGCGGTACTTTCATTCTATGATGAAGCTACTGAAACTGAGCAAAGCCAAACTTTCTCTTGGAGTGAAGTTGAGTTAACTGAAGGTGATGTGGCTTCCTATGCGATGATTTTGATTGATTCACGTAATCCTCAATCTGGATTTGCATTGATCTTGCCTCCAACAATGACTGAGTTCGAAATCCCAGGTGATATTGATACTCTAATGGATGCCGGTACTATCGCAGATGTTAGTAGTGATTTTGGTTTCACTGATGAATTTGATCCACGAGATGGTGCTGAGCTTTACTGGCAGATTGCTGCATTAGGTAGTAACACAGTCAGTGATGTTAGTAATGAGCGTCAAACTTCATTGCCGAAAGATGTGGTTGCCATTTCTGAATTGTGGCGCTTCAAAATTGCTGGTGAATATCAAGAGTTAGAATATTCAGTATCTGCTGGTGGCGCTGATCAACAATTCTCTGAGTTAATTTGGGGATATGATGTTGGTGATGCAGCAGAAGCAACAATTACTTTCAGCACACCACGTGAAGGTGTAACCGACGGTCAAGTGGTTGTTGATGGTAATACACATCGTGAATACCCAGTGACTTTCACAGATGGAACTGCATCAGCTACTGTTAAGTTAAACCAAGGAATCAATCGCATTGGTGTGATGGATGGAACTTGGGATAACAAAGACGAAGGTGGCGGACGTTTCATAGAAGAGTGGTTCCAAATTGTGACTACTGGTGGTATCAAACCAGTAATTACTATTGATTCAGTTGATTCTGTTGATGCAGCAGGTGTTGAAACTGCCTTAGTTAACGATGGTTGGGATTGGTATGAGTCTACCGATGCTGTCAGTCTTGTTATCGAAGGAAATGTTGCTGACATAGAAATCGTTAAGAAAGATGGTACAACATTATCTAAAACATTGAATGAGCTTCGTTTGGATGTTTGGAATGATGATGCGCATGCCCGTGCAACTCGCAAGGTCGACATTGATGATGATGGAACTTTCTCCGTTGAAGTTGAAATCTTTGCTGGTGAAAACTGGGTTGGGGTACATGGCCAAACTTGTGTTAAGCGTGATACAAACGAAGACGGTAGCCCAGGTGAATGTAGCGAACGTGCAGACTTCAATGCGAACTTTGGTATCGCAACTGACGCTGGTTCTGAATATGTTCCGCCGATCGATGATATCGAAGTCACAGATACTGCGACGGAAGATGCTGCAGAACCAACTGTTATTACCCAAAAAGAAGATTGGGGTGATGGTGGTATGTGGGATGCGTCAACTGTTACCGATAACACTGTTACGATCAGCGGTTACATGGAGTTTGCAACAGATAGCTCTGACGAAGGACGTGAGCCTCGTTACAATGTTGGATCTGACGGTGGTTGGCAATCTGAAAGATTGAGTGTTGCGCTTGATGGCACATTCAGTTTTGATATTGATCTGTTCAATGGTTGGAACTTTGTTGAAATAGAAGATGTGAGCGGAAACCGATTCAATCTTGATATTTTAACAACATTGGGTAACGAAGTGGTTCGCCCAACTATCACGACAGTCAATGGTGCAGCTTTTGTTGAAGGCGATCAAAATACAACTTCTTGTTCTGCAACACTAGCGGGTACAGCAATGGTTGGTGACATGCATGTATTCTGGAATGGTGATGCAGAAGGAAATGGTGAGCGTAACCATTTCTTCCAAGAGTTTAACTTCGAAACTAGTGAAGCTGGTGCTTGGGAAGTGACTGTACCGTTAATTGGTAGCCCAGACAGCGCAGTTCGTACTGACAATTTTGTTGATATCTTTGATCAAAATTGGAACTGGATGGGCGTGCGATTCATTAATACTGGTGATTGTGGTTATACGCCTCCTGAAATGAATATCACTGACGTGGTAGATGATTCAGGAAATGATCTCGCAGTATTGAATGACTGGTCTGACCCACATGGTGGCGGCGGTGCTGAGTTTGGTAATGCGCCAAGCGGTGCTGGAACGGGTGGTACTGCGGCGACTGGTACTGATGATACACATGCATTCCCAATGGGATCGAAAGTTGTGAAAATTACTGCGCCATTGAATGATCAAATGGATGTGGGTGCAACCACTATTACAGGTAAGATTGATCCAGCACTATTTAAACTGGATGGAACTAAGGTTGCTCGTTTGATGATTCAAGATCCATTCATCCAAGATGGACCACCATTAGTGTTGATGTCTAGTCGATCTGATGATTCAGTGCAATCTGAAATTGCAAATTTCCCTGGCATTACCGGCGGTACCTTTACCGTTGATGCAACTACGGGTGATTTTTCAATAGCAGTGACACTTGATCCATTCATGGCTGGTGAAATCAGTGTGATGGTTTGGAATGATCATACATTAGGTATGAAAGCCAATCCTGAGCACGGTTACTTTGTCCTAGTGAATGGTGCTCCACCACCACCAGCAGACGGTGGTGGTTTTGGCCCAGGACCTGGCGGCGGAGATAACAGTAGCGTGGCTACCGATACAATTACGATTGAAGGTACGTCAAATGTAGCTGGTCATACGATTACATTTGAACTCTTTGGTTGTGGTGGTGTTGAGCGTTACACAGCAACTGCTGGAGATACCGCTGACTCTGATGGTAATTATGCATGGGTTTCTCCTGCAATTACCGTTTATCAGGGACACAACAATATTGGCGTGAGCAATGGACCAATGTGGTTTAACGTGAGTTTAAATGCGACAAACAACATTCCATTACCTGATCCAGTATTAGCAGTTAGTGTTACTGGTGCGACTAAAGATACCTTTGGTCGTGATGAGTGTGGCCACAGTAATTGGAATGCAGGATCTGGCAGTACAGTGACAATCACTGGTACATCTGAAAGTCGTGATGGCCAAGGTGAGTGGCGTGCAGATGGTGCGTTTGGTCGGTTTGAAATCGTTGACGGTGCATTCTCATTTGAGGTTGCTCTATACAATGGTAATAACCACATCGGAGTGAATGATGCAGAATGGAATCATCATAATCTGAACATTCAAACAACCGGTGGTACTGCGCGTCCACAATTTGTGGCATTGGATACAACAACGTTTGCGGCTGGTACGCAAACTGTCAGTGGTACCATTTATGCTGATCCTGCAGGTGATGGAACTGGGTTTAAACCAGACTTTGTGGGTGGCGGCATGGATGCTTGCGACAGTTCAGGAAACTGCATGTGGCAAGAGTTTTCAACAGATCCAAACGCAGCAGATTGGGGTGCTTTACCAATGACCCTAACTCCAGCGACAGATGGAAGCGGTAACTATCAATTTAGCTTTACTGCTACATTTGATGGAAACCCAAGCTTCCTTAACATTTGGGCTGATGGTAAGAATACAGATGGAATGTGGGCTGGTCATGGAATCGAAACACCGATTAATGACACCAGTTGTTCTGACTGTACTCGTTACTGGAAACCTGGTAAAGCAACGCAATCAAACGTTAACATGCAATGGGTTAATCGTTTGAAAGCAGCAAGAAGCAAAGGTAATCATTAAGTTGATTGCTTAATCCCAGGGATGGGATGAAAAAGGAAAGGGGTGGCATTTGCCGCCCCTTTTTTTTTATGCCTAAAAAATAAATTATTTTACGACAAGATTTTCTATTATTTTTTCTGGCTTTTTATCTACGTCGTTATGGGATAATTTCCGTATTATATCGTTAAATTCAGCTTTTTTTCCTTTGGTTAATTTTAATATGCCAAAGGAAATGCGGTTTAACAGGAAAAAACTGGGGATAATAATGAGTGTAATAATTGTCTCTACAATGAAAAATGCGGGAGGTGCTTTATCGACTAATAAGGCAAAGGTGAAGAAAAATAATATGAGTATAATACCCATTATAGTGCCTAACCAGATTTTCAGGTTTTTTTGACTATTTTGTAATGTTTTAATGGTTTCTATTTGCGTGTCGGTCATGTCAAAATCTCTATAATATACTTGTATATTGGTTTGGTTAATTAAAATTTATGTGCGAATTCCTACGCCCCGATTTAATAAAGACAAGCTCCAATAAAATAGCCCTAAAATAAAACCACAAATTATGGAGAATGCTAGATAAATATTGATGTCCGTAATGCCAATTATGCCATAACGAAAGGTATTTACCATATACAGTATGGGATTGATTAATGAAAGTGACTGCCAAAAATCAGGTAGCATTTTTATGGTGTAGAAAATACCACCCAAATAAGTCAGTGGCGTTAATACAAACGTTGGAATTATTGAAATATCATCAAAACTGTTTGCATAGACTCCATTAATAAATCCAGCTAGCGAAAATAAGATGGCAGTTAAAAATGCGACAAAAAAGGTAATAAAAAAATTCTGAATTTGTAAGTCAGTAAAAAAAAGGGAAACAATGGTAACCACACCGCCGACCGCAATACCTCTTGCGACACCGCCCGCAATAAAACCCAATAAAATGACATAATTGGGTGTGGGTGAAATTAGCATTTCCTCAATATGTCTTTGAAACTTTGAACCATAAAATGAGCTGACAACATTTGCATAAGAGTTAGTAATAATTGACATCAAAATGAGTCCAGGAACGATATATTCCATGTAGCTAAAACCATCCATGTCCTGTATTTGAGATCCAATTAAATTGCCAAATATAATAAAATACAATGTCGTTGTTATTGCAGGAGGCAAGATGGTTTGCATCCAAATGCGAGAAAATCGCAAGATTTCCTTAACAAATATGGTTCTGAACGCGATCAATTGTAAGCGAGCATTCATGATGGATGTTTCTCTTCTGGATCCTTTTGCAGTATACGCATAAACAATTCTTCAAGGCGATTGACTTTGTTCCGCATGCTGGTTATGCGTATGTTGTTTTCACTCAATTGCTGAAATAAATCGTTAATGTTTTGCTCTTTTCTAACATCCACTTCAATTTGAGAGTTGTCAACTAAACGGGGTAAATATGACTTGATTTCTGGCAAAATATCGATGGGTTGCTCAAGGTCTAAAACAAACGTTTCAGAATTTAATTGGCTGATGAGTGTTTTTATACTCGTGTTTTCTATAATTTTACCTTCGTCAATTATGGCAATGTTTTTACACAAGGTTTCTGCTTCTTCCAAATAATGGGTGGTCAAAATGATGGTTGTTCCCTCTTGATTTATTTTTTTTAAAAATTCCCACATGCTATGGCGAATTTCTATATCCACTCCTGCAGTAGGCTCATCAAGTATGAGTAATTGTGGTTTATGGACCAGTGCTCTTGCTATCATCAAGCGGCGCTTCATGCCGCCAGACAAGGTTCTTGCCATACCTTTACGTTTTTCCCACAAGCCCAATTGTTTTAATAATTCGTCGGTTCGTAATTTTGCTTCCTTTCGTTCTATTCCATAATACCCGGCTTGATTTATCACAATTTCTTCTACCGGTTCGAATACATTAAAATTAAATTCCTGTGGAACTAGCCCTATATAACTTTTTGCTTGGGATAGTTGCTGGTCAATGTCTTTGTCGAAAACAGTGACTTCACCTGAGCTTTTGTTGACCAACGAGCAGATAATACCAATAGTGGTGGATTTTCCAGCCCCATTGGGCCCCAGTAATGCGAAAAAGTCCCCTTGTTGTACCGTCAAATCAATGCCATGTAATGCAACAAAGCCATTGGGATATGTCTTCTGGAGATTGTTAATAGAAAGCGCAGTATTCATCATATGATCTTAGGGGAAAACCCAATTATAGGCGTTAAAAAATAAGAAGTTAAATTGTATCAGGTAATGGCGCGAGCGCCTGTCCAAACTTCAATTTTATTTATCCCAGATTCAATTAATAAATTGCTAAATGCATCCACTGTACTGCCTGTTGTCATTACATCATCTATTATTGCAACGTGCTTAACATTTATCTTGTGGTTTTGTTGGAATGCGTTTTTCAAGTTTTTAGTACGATCTGAGGCATTCAATTCAAATTGTGGTTTAGTATCAATAATTCGACTAAACGCGTTTGTGTTAATTGGTATTCGTAACTTTCGGCTGATGGGGCGTGCAATTTCCAATGCTTGATTAAAGCCTCTTTTTTTTAAACGATTGGGGTGTAGTGGAATGGGTATGATGCAATCTGGTTTTTTTTGTTGTCGATGAGAGATTTTTTCACCAATCAACTTACCGATTAATTCAGCAATAACAGTTTGATTGCGATATTTTAAATTCTTGACTAAATAGTCTACAGGCGGATCATAATTCAGAAGACTAATAGTTGACTGAAAGGTGGGAGGGGTTGTGATACACTTTCCGCATATATTGGTGGAATTATCAACAGGAATTCCACAAATTTCACATCCATTATTGATAAATGGCAAATCCTTCAGGCAATCTTCACAAATACAATAATCTTTATAATTGCGGGCACCACATAGGATGCAGGATTGCTGAATTGAGTGAAAAACATTATTTTTTATGTCAAACATGCGTAGAAAATTCAAAGGCAAAATTTATTTTTTGAGTTGGTGAATAAACTAACACAGTAATTCTAAACAGTATGAGGTTCATCTGTCGAGTTTTATTTATGGTTTAGTGTTTTCAATTCAACCGATCGCTATTTAATATAAATCTGATAGCAATAAACAATATGGAAAAGATTTTACACGACTTGCAAAAACGAAAGAATGAAAATCTGTATCGAGTGAATGAGATTGTTGATGCTCATGCTACGCCTTATATAACGATTGATAATGTGCGTTATATTAATTTTTCCAGCAATGATTATCTTGGGCTTGCCAATGATCCTCAAGTCGTATCTTCATTTGTTGATGCGGGAAAACAATATGGTGTTGGTAGCGGAGCCGCGCACCTGGTTACCGGCCATCATCGGTTGCATCATGCGTTGGAAGAATCGATTGCGCAATTTACAAATCGATCCCGCGCGTTGTTATTTTCCTCTGGATATATGGCAAATATCGGTTTATTGCAGGCACTGTGTGGACCAAAAAGTGTCATTTTTGCGGATAAATTAAATCATGCGTCATTAATTGATGGCGCAAAATTATCTGGAGCAAAGTTGAAGCGTTATGCTCATAGTGATATGGATAGGCTTGAGAGTTTTTTATGTCAGAGTAATTCAGCAGAAAAATATATTGTCAGTGATGGTGTGTTTAGTATGGATGGCGATACCGCCAAGCTGAAGGATATTTTGTATTTGTCTAAAAAATATCATGCAAACGTCATTATCGATGATGCACATGGTTTTGGTGTTTTAGGTGAAAATGGTAGAGGCATTTGTGAGTTACATGCTGCCGAAGCAGATGATTCGCCAATTTTAATGGGCACCCTCGGCAAAGCATTTGGAACGTTTGGCGCATTTGTTGTTGGTAGTGATGTGTTAATTGATTGGTTAATTCAATCTGCGCGAAGTTATGTTTATACAACTGCAATGCCACCTGCGATTGCGGCAGCGAGTTTACAAAGTTTGCAAATAATTCACACGCAAAAACAGCGACGCCAGCATTTGCACAAATTAATTGTATTATTTCGATCATTAGCAAGTCATGCTGGACTTTCGATAATGCCATCTGAAACTGCTATACAACCAATTATTGTGGGTGATGAAAAACACGCTTTAGAAGGCAGTGCGAAGTTACGCAAATCAGGTTTTTTAGTTAAAGCCATTCGACCACCCACGGTCCCTAAAGGAACCTCGAGATTAAGAGTGACCTTAAGTGCAAAACACAGTGAGCAACATATTACGGATCTGGTGGCAGGATTACGCGAGTTGTTATGACGATACATTATGAAAACATGGGCAAGGGGCCGACAATATTATTTTTACATGGATGGGGATTGAATTCACAGGTATGGATAGATATTGCGTCAAATGTAAAAACACATTATTCAGTAAAGTTGATCGATCTACCTGGGCATGGAAAAAGTACCTATAAGGCAGGTGATTTTGAGCTGACAACATTAAGTGACCAAATTGCGTCTAATTTGCAAGATGGTTCAATATTAGTGGGTTGGTCCCTGGGTGGTGTTGTGGCGCATAATATAGCGATTAGACATCCAAAAAAAGTGTCAAAGTTAGTAATGGTATCAAGTAATGCTCAATTTGTTAGTGATGAAAATTGGCGATATGGTATTAAGTCCGCGATATTGGAACTGTTTGCAAATGATTTGTTTGGTGATTTTAAGAACACGCTGAACAAATTTTTGATGTTACAATGTCGTGGTGATGAGAACATGAAACAGACAGTGAAACAATTAAAGCAACGACTGTTTTCGTCAGGAGAGCCTGATGTGAATGCTCTCCGAGCTGGATTGGCAATATTACGTGAAACAAGTATGGTCGAAAAATTAAAACAAATCTCTTGCCCCACGTTGCTAATTTATGGGCAGTTGGATGCATTGGTTCCAGTAGGTGCTGCAAATGTTATGCATAGAGAAATTCAAAATAGTCACTTGTCGATTTTTGAAAAATCTGCACATGCTCCATTTATTTCTCACCAAGCGGAATTTTTAAAAATCCTAATGCCATTCTTAAACGATTAAATTACAAAAAATTTTCATCAGAAATTTATGTCAAAAGACCACAAAGAATATCAAATTGATAAAGACTGGATACGCAATAGTTTCAGTAACGCTGCTGAATCATATGATAGTGTCGCTGTTTTACAAAAAGAAGTGGCAAATAGATTAATCGAACGACTTGATTTTATTAAGGTGGATGCATCCAACCTGCTTGATATTGGATCTGGAACGGGTTATTGCAGTGAATTATTATGTAAAAAATTTTCCAATCTCCCAATTTACGCATTGGATATTGCTCACGGTATGGTGAAATTTGCCAGAGATAAAAAATCTTTTTTTAAAAAATTAAGATCACAAACCAAATACGTCTGTGGTGACGTAGAAAATTTACCGATTCGATCTGACTCGATTGATTTAGCGGTATCTAGTTTAACACTGCAATGGTGTTTTAATTTGGATCTGGCATTTGAGGAGGTTAGGCGGGTTATTAAATCGGATGGATTATTTATTTTTGCTACGCTAGGGCCAGATACCTTGAAGGAATTGCGACACTGTTGGGCTCAGGTGGATGATAGTCCACATGTGAGTGCGTTTATCGATATGCATGATATTGGAGATGCACTGCATCGTGCTGGGTTTTCTGCTCCGGTCATGGATGTTGAAACGATTACGCTAACCTACTCAAGCGTAAAAGATATTATGTTGGATCTCAAACGATTAGGCTCTCGCAACGCGCTTAGTGGACGTGCCCGGGGATTAACCGGCAAGAAAAAAATGCAAGACGTTATGACAAGTTACGAATCTTATAAAAAAGATGGTTTTTTCCCTGCGACCTATGAAATTGTTTATGGTCATGCCTGGGTAGGCATGGAAACTAAAATACATCAAAACGAAAAAGAATTTCCCATCCCCGTTAAAGTGATTGATTGAAGGATGTTTCCCAACACTGTTTTCGTAACAGGAACCGATACTGGTGTGGGTAAAACGGCAGTCAGTCAAGCATTAATCGAAATATATCAACAAGCAAATCTGCCTGTTAAAGCGATGAAGCCAATATCCAGCGGTGCGGTTCAAACAGCGAATGGTTTGCGTAACCCAGATGCAGAATTATTAATGAAAAAAACTGGGCAAAAAGACCCATATTCGCTTATCAATCCTTATGTCTTTGAGCCGCCAATTGCTCCACATCTTGCTGCTGCACAAGCGGGAGTTGAAATGAATATTGATTTGCTTTTTGATTCATTTTTGCAATTAAAGTCTGAATCGAATTCAATGATTATCGAAGGTGTTGGTGGTTGGCAAGTTCCCATCACGAATACTGTTAGCTTGGCTGATTGGGTTAATCAAATGCAGTGGTCGGTGATTCTTGTGGTGGGGATTAAGTTGGGTTGTATTAATCACGCTAGACTAACGTATTCTAACATGCGGCAGAACGAGACGAATTTGATTGGTTGGGTTGCAAATCAAGTCAGCCCGTCTACTAAAATGAGTCGTGATATTGTCAACGATTTGCAGCAATACCTATCCATTCCGTTGTTGGCAGACATTCCTTATTTATCTCACGATCAAGATGTGGATATTAGTCCGTATTTTAATCTAAATAAGCTCAATATAAATTAAATGACCCGCTTTATTGATCCATCAAAACTGGTGTGTCTCAATCAAATTTGGTATTTTATCTAAACTCCATAACGTTTGCTAAGCGTTTGAACCACAAAACAAAACGGTTGAAATATGATAAAAATTAAGTCAAAGATGTTGATTGGATTGTTATTGCTTGTTTTATATGCTTGCTCGAGTGATGATAATTCGAGTCTTTGGACAAGCCCTCAGGTCTTAGTGTCTACATCTGATATCACGCTGAGCAAATCATCCACAAACAATAATGGCGATGTCGTTGTTATCTGGCAGCAAACCGAACAAGATGAACGCGTTGATCAGGCAACCCAAGATGCACATGACGCGTCAATTCCCTATGCTGAAACTGATCCGATCAGTGCTGCTCGCACTATTACATTAGATGATGGAACAGCGGTTTTATACGACAATACCAATCTGGAGCATAGAACGATCGCAAAGCAGTTTGATTACGCAGATCATTCAACGCACTCTCATGTGGATTTATATACACGCACCAATATTCTAGCAAAAACGTTTTCTGCATCCTCATCCACTTGGTCTGCTGATGTGACATTACAAACGGGATTTTGGATAAAAAATCAAAGTGCTGAAAGGATTGATGTTAAAAATCCAGAGCAACAATTAAAAATTACGGATAATTTTGCAGAAAGGCATAATTCACATTTGATTTCTGCTAAAAACGATTCAGGTGACGCAATTGCAGCATGGATTCAATTCGTTGAAAGTTCGGATGCTTCTGGTGAAGCCTCATCAAGTTATGAAATTTTAGTATCCCACTTTTCTAAAAGTGCCAACACATGGAGTGAGATTGAAAGAGTCGCGTTTGCAAATGTGTTGAAAGTTGAGGATCTGTCTGTATCTCTAGCAGATGATGGATCTAGTCAGTTATTGTGGTTGGCAAGAGACGTCACTGCAAATCGGACAAATTTGTATGCGAGTACATATGATGCCACTGGAAAAACCTGGTCAAGTGAATCACTTGTTAGTGATGGCCTAACGGATGTTTCTTTAGCGCCTAAATTAACAATGTTTGATGCGCAAAGCGGTGTTGTTATTTGGGGACAAATTAATCCTGCTGCCTCTGCTAATGGCCTTGAATCTCAAATAAACTTATATGCAAATTGGTATAATGCATCGGGTTGGTTTACCACACCTGCATTGGTGAGTGATGGGCTGGGTGATGTATCGGATTATGGCATTTCAACAAATAACCAAGGTGGGGTATGGGCTTATTGGGTTCAAAACAAAGCGAGTTCTGCTTCTGATTCTAATTCTATCCGTCAAACTTTTGCTGCTTGGGTGAGTCAATTTAATGGCGACATTTCCGCTGATTTAAATAATGGAGCGTGGACCAATCGTTCAACCATACAAGGTGATGATAGTGCGACAGCGGAAGATGATAGCTTGCAAACACCATCACAACTTTCATTAGCGGTTGATGGAGCAGGTAATGTGATTGCTACCTGGATTCAAGCGTTAGCATTAGATACAGCAGATTCAAAAAATACAATATGGAATAATGCCACGCGACATAATGTCTGGTTTAATATTTACAAAATTTCACATGCGAGCACTGATGGTGATGGAAATTCTATTGCTGTGGATGAGTGGTTAGGTGCAAAGTTATTGGATGAAAATAGTCAATTTTCAAATGCGATGCCAGTCGTTATTGCTACATCAAATAATCAGTTTTCTATTGTATGGAAACGCTGGACGAGTTCTTCGCAGCAATCTGGCGATACATTATTTAGTAAGGATTATGATGTCAGTACTGAAACACTTTCAACGGTTACAGCTGTTAATGCGACATCAGATAATATTCGCCATATTCATTTATCAACTTCTGGCAGTCAATCAACACGTATTGTTTGGGTGTCTGAAAACACTGCGTTGCAGCAAGCATCGAAATAGACAATTGTAGTATGTAAGCTCACAAAAATATTGCGTAGATTTCACGTCAGGCGGAGTAGTTTAGCTTTAGCATCATGATTTATTGATAGATTTCGTAATTGTGATCCATTTCTCATTTTATCCACTAATATTTTTATACCAGTTTTCGATAGCGTAGGAAGTCGCTATTGAATTTTGGGATAAAATTTGGATTATCAAAAGGGTTTGCCTGTTATTGAATTAGTTATGTTGCTACTGGTTTTCGCTATATTTTCGGTGGTTGCATTTCCAAAGGTATCGAGTAAAACAAACACGAGCAACATACCGATAACTAATTTACAACATATGGAAAAAGTGAATACGGCATTTGCGCTAGCAATTGCAAAAAAAGGTGATTTCCCATCGTTGCTTGAAATCATTCCATTTATTGATGCAGAGTTTGTGTATTATAGCGAGGATTATTCTGGGATTGTTTTTACTAATGATGATCGACATGCTAAGGTGCAAACTTTTTTCGACTTGAATTGCAAGCAGAGTACAACCTTGGTAAAAAGTGGTGAGACTGATATCGTTAGGTGTATTGGCTCAAAGCTGCGTTAACAATCTTAATAGGTGAACTTAAGCGTTTTCTTTGATCTTAGAGTTTTGTATATATTGTTTTGCTTTTAATAATGATTCTTCTGTCCAGACATCAACATCACTATCTTTCGTAAAATATTCGTCAACAAAATTTTGACTAAATGTGTTCGAGTCTATTGGTGTTCCGTTTTCATTTGCTCTATCCATATATTTATACCATTGGTAGAGGATGGCAATATCGATTGTAGAGGATAATTGTAAGACCTCTTTTACAACCGCTTTCCATGGCTCTGCTTTTGTGGCAAAAATATTTTGCAGATTTATTTGGTTGAGAATTTCAATTTTTTCAGGCGGGAGATGCCCAATTACATCAAGGATGTATTTTTCAAAAAATAAATAGACGGGTGCATCTTTGTATCTGGGATCCTGCAATAAATCCATGAATTTCCCTCAATAATTCATCGATATAAACCGAGAAAGCTCACAATATTAATCAAAACAGTTATCCTTGTATCTAAACGTTCTGCAATTCCCTGTTTAGGGTGAGCAATATGCCAGTTTAGTGTTCCCTATATCAATCAAAACTACCCAAATTCAATAGTTTATCAAGGAAATTGTAGACTAAATTCAGCAATATGCACGCCGATTGTGATCTGTGGTGAATATTAGTGCAATATCATGTTGTTTTTTAAAAGAAAACTTGCTTATATTTCCCTGTTAATTGTAAATTGTTCTCTTGTTTAACCATAAGAGTTTGCCATGTTTGGAGTTAACAATGGATGATCCAGCAAAAAAAGAATTCATACAGCAACTTTTTGATACTGTATCTGAAGGGTATGACCGATCACCGTTGAATTTTTTTCAGTATAGCGCTGATCATTTGAATGATTACCTAAAAATCAAGCCCGAAGAACATGTGTTGGATGTGGCGACAGGAACAGGTCGAGCCGCATTAACATTGGCTCAACAATTCCCGCATGCTCGATTTACTGGGGTTGATATGTCATCGGGAATGTTAAATCAGGCTAAAGATAAGGCCGCCAAGCTTCAACTGAATAATGTTGTTTTTTGTGTTCAAGATATTGAGCAATTAAATTTCCCTGACAACCATTTTGATCATGCTAATTGCTCATTTTGCTTGTTTTTTATAGATGATATGCCAGGTGTATTAAATCAAGTTGCTAAAAAAGTAAAATCCGGTGGGGCAATATTAAGTACTTGTTTTGATGAAAATGCCTTTCAACCCCTCGTTTCCAAATTTTATGATCGAATTCAGCTTTATGGAGTGGAATTGCCAGAAGTTGGATTTAAACGATTAGCCGACGAATCAAAAAGTACAAATTTATACCGAAATGTTGGCTTGGAAAATATAAAAACGTATCGAAAAAACATAAGTTATAATTTGCCAGACGCAAATGCGTGGTGGGAAATTATCTGGTATGCTGGCTTTCGAGGGCTTGTTTCGCAATTAAATGAAAGAGATCAAAGTGTATTTCGAGAAGAGCATCTTTTCGAAATACAACAATTAGCGTCTGAACAAGGAATACCGTTAGAGATTGAAGTGATTTATACCGTAGGTACAAAATGATGAATAAAAAAATTGTAAAAATTATCCTGATTTTTTGCGTCGCAATATTGTTATCTTGCGAGCAAAACAAGTCTGAAACGCAACAATCAAAAAGTAATACAGAGTTGCTGACGTTAGCCCAAAAAAACGGTTGTATTTCATGTCATCGAGTAAAAGCCACTGTCGTGGGTCCTTCATGGCAGGCCATTGCAGACATGTATCGAGAAATTCCGCGTGAAAGGGCTAGGGCATTAATGACATATAGTATTAATAAAGGTAGCAAAGGAAAATACGCAACCTGGAAAGGTGGAGAAGGCATGCCTCCCCTTGAGAATCGAGTTGAGTCAGACGTGATTGATAAGTTGGTTGAATATATTTTGGAGCTAAGAGACGCTACTAAATAGTATAATTATTCTGATTTAGAATATGGCAATTGCACTTAGCGCCAAACGACCGCCTAAACCTTCAAAGTTTTTTTCCAGCCCTTGTACTCCATTTGCAGATACTGCACTGCGATGAGTATAATTGAAAGTTAGGCGCGATTTTTTATTAGCAAAATATTGAAGGCCAATTGTCATTGTCGTAAAATTAGTTTCAAATTTATCGCCCGTTAATCGGTTGTATTTATCATAACGTAAATCTAGTTCAAAATTGCTCTTTAAAATTCGCCAGCCAGCATCAACGTACCAACCATTAGCTGTTCCTTCAAGACCATTACCTTCTGCTGCACCAAATTTGTTCACATCGAAACTTTCTTTATGTGGACCAAGAAATATCATACCGGTACCTTGCAAATATTCAGCAGAGAGGCGATAGCCGCTTTTTAAGAATTTAAAGCCAGCACCCATGCGTCTGCGTTTGTATTGTTGGTAGTTTGTTTTATTGGCAGATTTATAAACATCACCTATTGTCGTATTATTTTCACCATCTATACTATCCTGTTTTGTATATGAGAAATCCGTATCATATGATCGCAATCCAGATTGGTACCAAGCGTATACCTTTATGCCTTGACGACGTGCTCCACTGCCATTAAAAATTCGTTCAGTAGAAAGGTAATAGTACATGGTTTTATTGGTATTGTTGTCGCCATAATTTAATCCGTTTCCATTTCCCATCATTAACGCATAGCTGTGCTCCCATTCATCATGTTTGTAACTGTCAAACAATTGAATACCAACATCTCGATAGGCACCTATGGGTTTTTCTAATCCAGAGGGTGACGTGCCGAGTTTTTGTGTATCGGTATTTCCCGAGCCGCTGGCATTTTTTACATAATTGTCATCATTTGGGAATCGCTCCAACATCAATTGGTTTGATACCGTGGAGAAGTTTATATAGTCGGCTACATGTATTGCTTGCAAACCTTCTTCTGAGCCAGGATATTTAAATACGCCAAATCGTATTCGGGCAAACGGAATATGATTGAATGTCATGCTTGCATCTGTGATTTTTGCTCGTCCTAGCTTGCCGGTAATGCCATTATTTCCAAATTCAGATAAAATAAAATAATTTATTCTACTGTCGATTGGCATGCCTGTACCGCGAACACCGATTCTTGCTCTATTGATGTTTATTTGATTTTGAGATGTGAGGTTTGGGCCGATTAATTTGGCGGGCGTGAATTTGTCGTTAGTTGGATGAGATGTACTAAAATCTTGTTGAAATTGCCCTTGAATAAAACCCCATACCTTAGCGCGGCCTGCTGTTCCGTTTTTTTCTGTACCCTGTAATATTAGCCAATTTGCAGCACTAGCCATAGATGGCATTAAGCATATTAAGAGACATAAGCTTGTCGCCATATTTAATTTATGTAATTGAGAAAACATGTTTAATTCCTCCGCGTGTTGCCTTGGAATGATTTTTTATTTTGAGCGATTATCTATAATCTGATGAATACATTGAAAAATTGTTAACTGATTCGCCCAAAAACATGTGTCTGGTCGAATATCAGTTAGGCCCTCATTCTTCGGTTTTTTTCTATTTGATTCTTTTATGCATGTGTTTTATTTGTACAAAATCATTTTTGCATGAATCGCTTGTTACTGCAATTCAATAAAATTTTGTACTACATAGTTATTTTTGACAGACATGATTTGCATTCCGGTAGTCTGGTATTAGATTTGCTGTTTTTATCAGACATAATATGTTTGTTAGTTCAAGAGTATGGGGGAATGTCCGATTAATCTAACTGAATCATAACCTTAGTTTTTATTAAAATTGGACTAATATGAAGCGATGTTATTATCTTTAGATTCATTAATTAACGCTCTTCCTCATGCTATCGTTGCATTAAATTTGCGGGGTGAAATTCTCGCTTGCAACACAGCCGCAACCAATCAGTTTGATATTTCTGAGCTAAATTCAAATAGTGCAAACATTACAGATTATTTTTGCTTTGATAAAAACGACAGGTTACATGAACAACTATCTCAGCTAGATATGTCACAACAAGATTTATCCATTCACGCAAAAACTGATTCATTCTCAAAACTACAAAAAAACCTAGTCATCACATTTTCAAAATTACTCGATCCTAACCTTGAAGAATCAATATTCCTTGCGAATATTCATGAGTTAGAAAGCACGCCAAAAGGCCTGCTTCCAAAAGATACACTGTCAGATCGAATTCTCGATAATTCTTGGAATGAATTATATGTATTCAACGCAGAGTCACTTAAATGCATTATGATGAGTTTGGGTGCTAGAAATAACATAGGTGTGTTAAAAGATAGTTTTCACCAATTTTGTTTTACTGACTTTTTAATTGATACGACACCAGAACAATTTTTTGTCTTTGCAAAAGAATTATTCAATGGTGAATCTACTCACTTGGTTTATGATTCCGAATTGAAGCGAGTTGATGGTACGACTTATCCCGCAGAAATTCGCCTGCAACTTTCCCATGACGAAGGCCATCCATTATTTTTAGCAAATGTGCAAGATATTAGTGGAAGAAAAAAAATTGAAAATCGTCTTACATACTTGGCAAGCTATGATGCGCTAACCGGATTACCAAATCGTTCTTTATTTATGGATAGACTAAATATGTCGATGGAAATGGCTAAGCGAACTGAAACCTTGGTTGCTGTTATTTTCATGGATTTAGATGGTTTTAAAAAAGTGAATGATACCTATGGGCATGAGGTTGGAGATCAATTAATTCGGAAAGTTGCTAATCGTGTTTCAAAAAGTATTCGTAAGTCTGATACGGCAGCTAGACTCGGTGGAGATGAGTTTACGATTATCCTAAATAATTTGAAACACATTAATAATGCCGAAGTTGTGATTCAAAAAATCATTGATAGTGTGTGTGAACCGTTTACTATCCACAACAAAGTGATTCATACTTCCCCCAGTCTTGGCGTAACCTTGTATCCTTTTTGTGATACTGATGATTCGCTAGAATTACTTCGTCAGGCAGACATTGCGATGTATCACGCCAAAGATTCCGGTAAGAGAGTTAGTAAACAATATTCCTCGACATTGACTGAGAAAGAAGTTCGTTATGCAAAACTCGAGCGTGGCGTAAGGTGGGCGTTAAAACAAAAAGCATTTAATATTCATTATCAACCTCGAATTGATTTATCCACTAATCGAATTATTGGCGCTGAAGCCTTGCTTCGCTGGCACGATGAGAATCTGGGTAATGTTTCCCCTGCAGAATTTATCCCGTTATTAGAAGCAACTGGATTGATTACCGAGCTCGGTTCTTGGGTGCTTGAGGAGAGTTGCAAGCAATTAAGGCGATGGATGGACGATGGATTTGACTTGCGTTTATCAGTTAATGTGTCGGCTCGTCAATTTGATGGAAATAAATTTAACAAACTATTATCGCAAGTCTTAATTGATTTGGACTTGCCGGCTGAATATTTAGAAATTGAAATTACCGAGGGGGTTTTGATTTCTCAAAGTGAAGAAGCTGCTGATAGCCTGTTAAATCTTAAGAAAATGGGCGTAATTTTATCTCTCGATGATTTTGGTACAGGCTATTCTTCTTTAGGTTACTTAAAACAATTCCCCATCGACATTTTAAAAATTGATCGCTCGTTTGTGATGGACTTGCACAAAGACAAAGATAGTTTAGGGATTGTTGAAGCGATTATTGGTTTGGCTAAAAACTTAAAATTGAAGGTGGTAGCAGAAGGAATTGAAGAGCAATGGCATGCAGAGTTTTTAACACAAAGAGGTTGTGATGAAGGTCAGGGTTTTTTCTTCGGCAAAGCTATGCCTCCCGAAGAGCTTGAAAAACTAATTTTAGAGCAAGCTTGTTTTAAAAAGGCTGTGGATTCGTAAAACTGAATTTGAATTTGTTATATAGTTTATTTGAATGGAAAAAGGCATTGTGCTCTAAGCACAATGCCTTTTTTAATGTTATGAAGATGCCAAAGAAGCTTTGATCTTATTCATGGCATTTTTTTCCAATTGGCGAATACGTTCAGCGGAAACAGAATATTTAGCCGCTAAATCTTGCAAAGTGGATTTGCTATCTGACAGCCATCGTTCATTTAGAATGTCGCGACTTCTATCGTCAAGGGTTTCTAACGCATGGGTTAGATTGTTAACATTGTTTTCTGTCCAGTCAGACTTTTCGAGTTTTGTTGCTGGATCAGCGCTCATATCTTGTAGATAAGCCGCTGGCGCTAAAAACTCCGAGTCATCATCTTGATCTGTGAAGCTATCAAATTGTGTGTCCGTGTAGCTTAAGCGTGCTTCCATTTCACGAACAGCGCTCTCACTAACGCCCAGATCATTTGCAACTGCTTCAACCTCATCCTGGCTAAACCAACCTAAGCGTTTTTTAGACTTTCTCAAGTTAAAAAACAGTTTTCTCTGTGCTTTGGTTGTAGCAATTTTTACAATTTTCCAGTTTCGTAAAATAAATTCATGTATTTCTGCTTTAATCCAATGGACGGCAAATGAGACCAATCGTACTTCCTTGCTAGGGTCAAAGCGTTTAACCGCTTTCATCAGGCCTACGCTGCCTTCTTGAATTAAATCCGCTTGGGGCAAGCCGTAACCGGAATAATTGCGGGCAATATGTATAACAAATCTCAAATGGGACATGACGAGGTGTCGAGCGGCGTCAAGATCATTTTCATTATGAAGCCGTAAGGCCAATTCTTTTTCTTCCTCGGCAGTCAGTACTGGAATTTGTTTAATTTGGTGTATATAGGCTTCTAAGTTGCCTTGAGGAACCATTAGATTCATTGTAGATGCTGTTGTAGTAGTCAATATCGTCTCCAAATAACAAATAAATTTTAATGCTAATTACTATTTTAGCACTCTATGTGACGGAGTGCCAAATGTTAGCAGTCGATACATTTGAGTGCTAATAATCTGTCAAGTTCCCCCAAATGTTTTGCCAAAGTCCAATTTTAACTACTTGATATTAAACAGATAAGTTATTTATTAATCGATTGGCGGCTACCCACGCACCACTTAAGCCTAAGAGTAGTCCGGTGGCAATCAATGAGGCTATATCAGCAAAGCCCAAACTAACTAATTTGATTTGGTTCTGATACAAATTTGCAATTTCTTCTAGCTGTGGCAACACCCAAAAAAAGCCTAAATTGACGAAAAAAAGTGCAAGCGTGCTACCGCAAAACCCATAAATTAACCCACTATACAGAAACGGTCTGCGCACATATCCATCAGTCGCACCAACCAGTTTACTGATTGCAATTTCATCATGAAAATCCTGTCCTAATAGTTTGATTGTATTACCTATCACAACTAAAACTGCAAAAATAAGAAAAATTGAAATCGCGGCAGCGCTTTTTTTAACAAACAAAGCGATGGAGGAAAGTCGTTTGATCCAAAGAATGTCCATGTTAAAGGAGTCAACGGTGTCAAAACTTTGTACATTTTCACGCAATTCATCAATTTCATTTTGGGTAAAACCCGTATTGTTGACGGTAATTTCTATTACACCTGGTAGGGGGTTGTTTTCCAGGGCATCTAAGCTATTGCCTAAATTAAACTTTGATTGAAAACTTTTTAACCCTTGAGCTGGCGAGATATAGTTAATATCCGTAATTAATGGGAAAAGTTGCAACTCGGCTTCTAGGCTGTCGATATCTTCTTGAGCAACATTTTGTTTTAAGAAAATTGACACTCGGGATTGTTTTTCAATTGCGTGCTCGCCAACCTCAAGGTTTTTTATTATTACTTGAAATATTGCTGGTAAAGATAAAACAACGCCAACCACCAGAATTGTTAAAAAACTGGCAAGTGGTGAACGTGTCAGTCGTTGCATGGCATTTGTAAATGCCTGAGTATGCATAGTGTACCAAACGATGGGATTGGTAATTTGCGATCCGGTAATGGATTTCAATTTCTTATTATCTGAATTTTGAGTTGGTGACGCACCGCGACTTTTTTTCATGAATTGGCGCTAATCGAATCAGAAGGTTGAGTAATAATTCCCTGGCTTAATTCAACTTGTCGATATTTTTTGCTATCGATGAGTGATAAATCATGTGTCGCTATGATTAATGTAATGCCAACCTGATTTAATCGAACAAACAATCGAATAATTTCTGTCGATAATTCTGGATCAAGGTTTCCAGTGGGTTCATCCGCTAAAATTAATTCTGGTCGACTGACAATTGCCCTTGCGATGCCGACTCGTTGTTGTTCACCGCCGGATAATATTGTAGGCGATTGCCTGGCTTTGCTAAGTAATCCAACTAAGTCTAACGCTGCATTTACGCGATTGGATATTTCGGTATAACGATAACCAGCCACTTGTAAGGGTAGTGCAACATTTTCATATACTGAGCGATCACCCAAGAGTGAAGGGTTTTGAAAAATAACACCGATACGTCTTCGATGCGCTGGGATTTGTTTTTGAGAAAGGTGGGCAAGGTCGTTACCGTCAAATAAAATTTTTCCAGCTGAAGGTCTCTCGAGTAATGCAATTAATCGTAAAAGTGTGCTCTTGCCAGCCCCGGAATGGCCGGTTAAATAAAGTAATTCGCTTTTCGAGATCGTGAGATCAATCGAGCGTAGGGCATCATGTCCGCTGGAATATCGTTTTCTAACTTTTTCGAGCGTTATCATTTAGACTGGTTTAACAATTTAGTTTTCATTTTCACGTGATAAAAGTGCATTGACGTAATCTGTTGCGTCAAACTCTCTCAAATCATCAAGCCCTTCCCCGATACCGATATAACGAATGGGAATACCCAATGATTTGGCGATAGCAAATAAAATTCCGCCTTTAGCTGTTCCATCCAATTTTGTTAAGGTAATGCCACTGACCTCGACAGCTTGCTTGAATTGACTAGCTTGACTTAATGCATTTTGTCCAGTGCCCGCGTCAAGAACTAGCATGACTTCGTGGGGAGCACTATCATCAAGTTTTTTCATGACTCGTGCAATTTTTTTCAATTCTTCCATTAGGTTTTGTTGGGTGTGTAAACGACCTGCGGTATCTGCAATCAATATGTCCACATTTTTTGATCGCGCAGATTGGATTGCATCAAAAATAACTGACGCGGAATCTGCGCCGTCGTGTTGTGAAATGACAGGAACATTATTTCTATTGCCCCACGCTTGTAATTGCTGAACAGCGGCAGCACGAAATGTATCACCAGCAGCGAGCATGACTGACTTTCCATCTTGTTTGTAGCGTTGAGCCAGTTTTCCAATTGTTGTTGTTTTTCCGACGCCATTAATACCGACCATCAGTATGACATAGGGTTTTTTCGTTTCGTCAATTTCTAAAGATGCTTCACATGGCTGCAAAATTTTAATCATGTCTTCTTCTAATGCGTGAAATAGCGCCTCGCTGTCATTGAGTTGTTTGTGTTCCAAACGATCGGTTAAGTCGCTAATTAATTCTTGGGTTGCTTCCATGCCCACGTCAGACGTTAGAAGTAGTGTCTCCAGCTCTTCAAGAATTTCGTCGTCGATGGACTTACGACCAAGGAGGAGGCTGCTTAACCCTTGTGTGAAATTGGATCGAGTACGTGACAGGCCGCTTTTTAAACGGTCAAAAAATCCCTTCTTTTCTTCTTTTGTTTCCGAGGTTTTTTTGTTTTTACCAAAATTGAACATATTGTTTGTGATTCCTGATTTATTGAATGATTACCGTAAATTACTTTCGGCATGCTTCTGGAAAACATCTTATAATCTTTTGAACAGATTTTCGTTTGTTTTGTCGTATTGGCTAATCCTAACATCGAAACCATAATGAGTGCTATATAACTGAGCAGAAAAAACATGCTGAGTTTAATGATGTTTGAATGAGCTAAGATTTGAATAAAATATCTACTTTTACGTTTGTTTTATTAATCAAATTAGGAAGAGTTTTGAATGGAAAAAGTAATAATGAACAGGTTTGCACTGATACTTTTACTGAGTAATCTTTTTATCTCACTGGCGTATGCGGATTTATCAACGCCAGTAACGCACTACAACGCATTTAATACTCACGAAAAAATACTGGCAAATGGATTAAAGGTTATCGTAAAAGTTGATAAACGTGCGCCGGTTGTGGTCTCTCAAGTTTGGTATAAAGTGGGTAGTAGTTATGAATACGATGGAATAACAGGTGTTTCTCACGTGTTGGAACATATGATGTTTAAAGGAACAAAGAAACATCCGCCTGGGGAATTTTCAAAAATAATTGCTGAAAACGGTGGCCGAGAAAATGCGTTTACCGGGCGGGATTATACGGCGTATTTTCAACAACTAGAAAAACGTCGATTACCCATTAGTTTTGAGTTGGAAGCCGATCGTATGCGAAATGTTGTGTTGCTCGAAGAAGAGTTTAAAAAAGAAATCCAAGTTGTTATGGAGGAGCGACGTATGCGCACGGAAGACAATCCGCAAGCATTAACATATGAGCAATTTAGTGCCACAGCCTACGTCAATAGTGGATATCATTGGCCTATTATTGGTTGGATGAATGATTTGGAAAATATGGATGTTGATGATCTCGCAAAATGGTATCAAACCTGGTACGTCCCCAATAATGCGACTGTGGTTGTCGTTGGTGATATTGAGCCAAACGAAGTTTTTGCATTAGCAGAAAAGCATTATGGCCCTATTCCCGCTGGAAAGGTCAATAGACCTAAACCTCGAATTGAAAGAAAACAGAGGGGTAAGCGTTTTGTTGAAGTAAAGGCTCCTGCAAAAGTACCCTATATGTTGATGGGGTATCAGACAGCCTCGATTGGCGATGCAGAACATGACTGGGAGCCGTATGCGCTGGAGGTGCTTGCTGGCGTTTTAGATGGTGGAATTAGCGCAAGGATGGAAAAGCACTTGGTGAGAGAGCAACAAATCGCAGCGAGTATCGGTGTTGGTTATGATGCATTTACGCCTGGAAAGGAATTGTTTATGTTCAGTGGAACGCCGGCGAATAATTATGATGTGAAAGATTTGGAAAACGCCATTAGAAAACAAATTAAAATCATCAGTGAAACGATGGTTGAAGATAAAGAGCTAGATCGAGTTAAAGCGCAAGTGATTGCTGGAAAAGTTTATGAAAAGGATTCCATTTTTTATCAAGCTATGTCAATTGGAACACTGGAAACGACTGGATTGGGTTGGCGATTAGCTGAGAAATATGTCGACAATATTAAAAAGGTGACAAAGGAGCAAATTCAGACTGTGGCAAAAAAATATTTGATAGACGATTATCTCACAATCGGGGTATTGAATCCCCAAGTGATTCAGCAAGCAAATAATAGTGTTGGTGGAGGTAGTCATGCTCATTAAAACAATTTTAATCAGTTTATGTTTATTTGTGACGTCAATTCAAGCTGCGCCAAAAATTCAGCATTGGGTTACGGATAATGGAGTAAGGATTTATTTTTTTCCTACACATGAATTGCCCATGATGGATTTTCGCGTTGTGTTTGATGCGGGTGCTGCTCGAGATGGAGAGAAGCACGGTTTGGCTTTGTTAACCAATGGATTGCTAGCAGAAGGTGCCGCAAATTGGAACGCAAGTGAAATTGCAGAGCAGTTTGAAGGTGTGGGTGCAACATTTTCAAATAGTTCTCACCGTGATATGGCAGTATTGTCATTACGTAGTTTGACTGATCCCAAGCTATTAAATGTAGCTACCAAAGCATTTTCTACGGTATTAACAGCGCCATCTTTTCCTCAAAAGGCATTTGATCGTGAAAGAAATAGATTGTTAATTAGTTTAGAACGGCAAAAACAATCACCTGATTCGATTTCCAACAAAGCATTTTATGAAGCGCTATATGAGAAACACCCTTACGCCCATTTGGCGACAGGGGATATTGATTCAGTAAAAAGTATTAACGTTAACGATTTAAAAACATTTTATAAAAAATATTACGTTAGCCAAAATGCAGTTGTTGCGTTAGTGGGAGACTTGACACGTAAGCAAGCGGAAGCGCTAGTTGATCAAATATTTAAGTCAATGGGTTCTGGCGTTCGAGCGCCAAAAATTGCTCCTGTTCCAACGTTATCGGAAAATAAAAATGTCGATATCTTTTTTCCCTCAACTCAAAGTCATATACTTTTAGGTCAGCCTGGAATTAAGCGCGGTGATAATGATTATTTTCCGTTATATGTTGCGAATCATGTTTTAGGTGGCAGTGGATTAGTGTCAACATTATCCGATGAAATACGTGAAAAACGCGGCTTGGCTTACAGCTCATATAGTTATTTTGTACCTATGCGAGAAAAAGGTCCATTTATAATGGGATTGCAAACTAAAAATGAATCCGCTGGCGAGGCATTAACGGTGTTGCGTGAAGTGTTAAGAAAGTTTGTTAATAATGGTCCGACTCAAGCAGAGTTGGATGCTGCAAAGAAAAATCTGGTGGGTGGTTTTGCGCTGAGAATTGCCAGCAATAAGAAGATTGTTGAAAATCTTGCATCCATTGGATTTTATCAAATGCCGTTGGATTATTTGGATACTTATATTAAGAATATAGAATCAGTTACCCTAGATCAGGTGAAAAACGCATTTAAGCGCCATATTAATCCAGATAAGATGGCGACGGTGGTTGTGGGTGACGCGAAAAAAACACAAAAAAATTAACCAACTACGAATTATCGGTGGCAAATGGCGGAGTCGGAAGTTGGTTTTTTCCGATTCGCCAACATTACGACCGACAACAGATCAAATTCGAGAAACCCTATTTAACTGGCTGCAAACTGACATTGCTAATGCAAATTGTTTAGATTTGTTTGCCGGGAGTGGCGCTTTAGGAATGGAGGCGCTTTCGCGTGGCGCAAATCAGGTATTTTTTGTCGATAACAATACTAAAGCAATAGAAAATATTGCCTTAAATTTAAAACATTTCGATTCCACCCACGGCATTTGTCAGTTAATGTCGGCTGACCACTTTTTACAACTGGAAAGCCCTACACGTTATTTTGATATTGTTTTTGTTGATCCACCATTTGGCATATATGATTTGGCCGAATGGATAACAAAAATTGAAATATCCACAATGCTAAAAAGTGGTGCATTGTTATATATCGAATCAGACTCCAAAGTAGCGTTTTCCAAATTGAATTCAAACTGGAAAGTATCAAAAACAAAGAAAACAGGGCAAGTTTTTTACGCATTGCTGGAATACAGTATTTGACCAAATCATAAAATTAAATTACATTGTTTACCTAAGGGAGGGCGCATAAAAAAAACCAAAGTCCTATATTATTGCGTAACCGACAGTATTTACTGTTATGGTTTTGCATGTTCTAAAATAAATAATTTGTAGAGTCTATGTCAAAATACTACATAAGAAATTATGGGATATTGGTGTTGCTTGTTTTTTTTTTGACTAAAACTAGCAGCATTAATGCGTCAGACGTTAATATCCCCTCTAGTAATCCAGATGAATGTTTAAACTGTCATTCAGAATTTGATCATCCTGATTCCAAAAACTTTGACGCCGAAAAGTGTGCTAAGTGTCATCAGCCGAAAGTAATGCATGAATCCAGTCTAAAAAAATTAAAACCAAAAAAAGATGGATATGTGATGGATGAGAGTGCGGATTTACATATGGAAGTGCCACTTTATTATCCCGTCTCACGACTTGGTGGTGATCCTAATCCAATGGTGAAGGTACCTGGCGGCATATTCATTATGGGTACTAATTCTAGATTGGCTGATGAGGGGCCAGAACATACGGTTACTATTTCAGAATTTATGATTGATGTTTATGAGGTGACGAATCACCAATATATGAAATTTATTAATGCAACTAATCGGCGTTCTCCAAAACACTTTCGAAACCGAACGTATCCTAACGGAAAAGCAGATCACCCGGTTACATTTGTATCTTGGTATGACGCAAATGATTATTGCAAATGGGCTGGTAAGAGACTACCGACAGATGATGAGTGGGAAAAAGCGGCTCGCGGACCAGACGGGCAGATCTTTCCATGGGGAAACGAGTTTGAAACGCGTCGAGCAAATACACCTCAGCGTTGGAAAGAATTGAAACTGGAAGGAGATACCTCACCCGTCGGTGCATTTAAATTGGGAGCAAGTTATTACGGTGCGCATGATATGTCTGGCAATGTTTGGGAGTGGACTTCATCTTGGTATAAGCGATATCCAGGCAATAAAGACCTGACAAATGAAAATTATGGTGAAAAGTATAAGACATTAAAAGGCGGATCATATTGGGATTGTTCTTTTTATCAATGTGGAATGTCTGCTCCGGTATATAACCGAAGTTTTTTTATTCGAACTTCAAAGAATAATAGTTTTGGATTTCGTTGTGCTGCGGATGCGAAAAATAATTAAAAGTAAAAAGTAAGGTAAGGGAGAAGGTTTCTATGAAATATATTAATGATTTCACAAGATGTATATCTGTTTTCGTCTTTGGTTTAGCGTTAAGTGGAATAGCTCAGGTTACTGCATCTGAAATACCTGAAAATATGGTCTTGATTAAAGAGGGAGACTATGTACTTGGTAGTAACAAAACCGATGATGCGGGACGAGGCAAGGAATTTGCCAATGTAAAACCCTGGTTTTTAGATGAGCACCCAAAGCACATTAGTCATTTGCCTTCATTTTATATTGATAAATATGAAGTCACGAATGAACAATTTCGAGACTTTGTTAAAACTGCGCAATATGAGCCACCAAAGGAATGGCTTGAAAACGGATACTTGGTTTCGATGAAAGCTGATAAGTTAAATAAGCTAAGTGTAAACAAACTAAGAAATTTAGTTGCAGATTTTTTCCGAATTGATATTGATTCCCGAAAAATGACAAAAGAACAATTGATTACAGTTATTCACAAATTTTTTGATGATTTGGGCAAATTGCCGGTAACCAATGTGAGTTGGTTTGATGCAGACAAGTATTGTAAGCACATCGGAAAATCTCTGCCAACGGAAGCTCAATGGGAAGCGGCAACACGAGGTAATAAGGGTAATGAGTTTCCTTGGGGGAATAATTTTCGTTTTGGCATAACGAACACAGGTGAACAAGATTGGCCTTATGGTGTTGCGCCGGTTGGATCTTATCCAGAAGATAAATCAAATTCGGGTGTATTCGATTTGGCGGGTAATGTTTCTGAGTGGGTTGCAGATTGGTATGACGGTTATGAGGGCGGTGATTATAAAAGTGACGCATTTGGAAAAAAATATAAAGTGTTTAAAGGTGCTGCATGGGGTGGTAGCGGTCATTATGCGCTTCAACATTATCAACGTGGTGCTTATCGATTATATGCTTCCCCAGATGTTGAATATGAAGATTTGGGATTTCGTTGTGTTCAGGCGGTTAACTAGCTATATTTATCAGTGAAATCACTGATATAAGTCATTTGAACGGCGAATTCTGAAAATTGGGTTGAAACCTCGCTAAATAACTTTTTCAGTTGTTCTTTTTTATATTTATTTAGCGAGAGGTCTTAATGCCTGTTGTTGCTGTTTACCCCGGAACATTTGATCCCATTACAAATGGTCATTCAGATTTAATCAATCGTGCCTCGAAGTTATTTAATTCTGTTATCGTGGCAGTCGCTGCAAATCCCAGTAAAAAACCCGTGTTTTCGGTTGATGAGCGAGTCGAGCTTGCGCAGGTAGTTTTAAAGGATATAAAAAACGTACAGGTGGTTGGATTTGATTCACTTTTGGTGCGTTTTGTTAAGCAAAATAATGCGAAGGTTATTTTGCGTGGCTTGCGGGCAGTCTCAGATTTTGATTTTGAATTTCAATTAGCGGGAATGAATCGTAGATTAGATAGTCATATTGAAACGGTTTTCCTGACACCTGCAGAAAAATATTCCTATATATCATCCAGTTTAGTTAGGGAAATCGCCGGATTGGATGGCGATGTCTCTGAATTTGTCCATTCAAAAGTTGTTGCTGAATTAACGAAAAAATTGCGATAAAATGCATCAGTTTTGTGGAATTTTTTACCTCTAGATTTATCCAACATGAGGTTGTAATGTTAACTATTTTGATTTTTCGGAGTTCCTTCACATGGCCTTAATAATAACTGATGAATGTATAAACTGTGATGTTTGTGAGCCAGAGTGTCCTAACGAGGCAATTTATCAGGGTGATGAAATTTATGAAATCAATCCCGACCTGTGCACCGAATGTGTGGGACATTATGATACTCCACAGTGTGTCGATGTTTGCCCGGTTGATTGCATTCCCAAGGATCCAAATCGTGAGGAATCAGAAGATCAGCTCAAAGCAAAGTATATAAAGTTAATGGAAAAGTCTGCATAAAGTTATCTAGAACATTTTTAGAATAAGGGCTCACTATGAGCCTTTTTTTATACTCATTTCGAGAACAAAGGATTGTGTGTTGTGAAATATTTCCTCATTATATTTTCTCTTATTTTTTTCATTTCCTGTGCTAGCCAACAAAAGTCTCCCAGTAGTAATTTAGCGACAAGTCCCCCTGCTGACGCGGTAGCATCAGCTCATCCCTTAGCAACAACTGCGGGCATGGAGATTTTAGCTCAAGGTGGTAATGCATTTGATGCAGCAGTTGCAGTCACGGCTGCATTAGCGGTTGTTGAACCTTATAGTTCTGGATTGGGTGGTGGTGGTTTTTGGTTAATTCATCGGGCAGATGATGGTTTCCAAACTATGATCGATGGTCGCGAAAAAACACCGTCGGCGGGTTTCAAAGATATGTATTTAGATAAAGATGGCAATATTATACCTGGGATGTCAATGGATGGGCCCTTATCTGCAGGTATTCCTGGTGTGCCTGCGGCTATAGCGCACTTGGCAAAAAAATATGGGAAGCTACCACTTTCAAAATCTCTCGCATTAGCGATTCAATATGCGAAAGATGGATTTGCCGTTGATGATTACTATCGACGATTAGCAGGTTTTAGAAAAAACACAATAAAGCAATGGCCTGACGGAAAAGCGTTGTTTTTAAAAGACGGGGACGTTCCACCTAATGGCCATATAATTAAGCAACCCGATTTGGGTAAAACCTTAGAGGTGCTTGCTAAGCAAGGTCGAGATGGTTTTTATAAAGGAACTATTGCTCGTCAATTGGTGCGAGGTGTGACCTCCGCAGGAGGGATATGGACATTAGAAGATTTAGATAATTATAAAATTGTTGAGCGTAAGCCCATTGTTGGTAATTATCGGGGAGTTAAGATTACCTCGGCAGCGCCACCATCTTCTGGTGGAATTGCGTTGATGCAGATGTTAAATATCTTGTCCAATTATCCAATCAACGAGATGAATAGTGGGAATCGAAAACATTTAATTGTTGAGGCTATGCGTCGTGCTTATCGAGACAGAGCAATATATTTAGGGGATCCAGATTTTGTCAAAGTTCCAGCCGAAAAACTGTTGAGTCAAGAATATGCAGCTGGCTTACGAGCAAGCATTCGATTAGATAAAGCGACGGCTAGCGCGAGCTTACCTGGCATAGAGTCAAAAGAAGAAAGTTTTCACACCACACATTTTTCTGTTCTTGATAGCGAAGGCAATCGCGTATCAGCAACGGTTACAATAAATTATCCATTTGGGTCGGGTTTTGTCGCGCCTGGAACGGGCGTATTATTAAACGATGAGATGGATGACTTTTCAGCTAAGCCCGGTGTGCCTAACGCTTATGGATTGGTGGGAGCAGAAGCAAATGCGATCGCAGCAAATAAGCGACCTTTATCTAGTATGACACCAACCTTTTTAGAATCAGATAATGCGCTTGCAATATTGGGGACACCAGGAGGTAGTCGGATTATCACCATGGTATTGCTAGGCAGTTTAGATTTTATGGCAGGAAACACACCTGATTCTTGGGTAGCTTTACCTCGTTTTCATCATCAATATTTACCCGATAAAATTCAATTTGAAAAAGATGCATTATCCGAATCTGATCAGAAAATATTAAGTGACATGGGCCATAAGTTGAAAAAACTTAGTGGAACCTATGGGAACATGCAAGGCATTATGTGGAATAAAAAGACAAATATCGTTTCTGCCGCGTCCGATCCTCGAGGCGTTGGCGAAGCAAAAACGCGTGTAAAGCAGTAGAATATAACAATATTTAACAAATGTTATGCATAGATTGAATATGCATAACATTTATCTGGTGTTCTTGTTTCTTGGTTTTAACTCCAAAAAAATCACTAATAAGTCGCATTCGCGGTAAATTTTTTGTAATTAATAAAAATCTCCTCATCCAAATTTATCACTCTTCCGTATTATCTCCGTGCCTTTCATAGAAGTGGGCGTAATCAATTTTATTAAGACTATGTGTTGTTTACGTTTTCTTCCAGTTGGCATTCATCATCAAAATTAATTTTCCCCACTTTTGGGAATGAAATAACAATATTAAAAAGGTCAGTTGTTTAGGGAGGTTTAGCGCAATGCGTTGAATACTCCAACTCAATTAATCTTTTTATAAAGAGATTGGAGGGTGAATAATGCGATTATTCCATAAAAAATTATTACTAATTATTATTTTACTAACTGGGCTTGTGTCTTTCAATGCACATGCAACGGCGATATCCATATCAAGCGCTTTATTTGATTTAGATAGTTTATCGATTGATGGTGACGTTGATGTTTTGGAGGCTGAGTTAGATTCCTTGCTTAGTATAAATGATGTCAATGGTAGCCAAACTTCAATTGGATATGGATTAAGTGATTTTTTCGATTTTCAATCGTCGTTAAATACTTTCGCTGTAGCGGGTAACGATGGCGCTGACTTTTTGGAAACGTCGACGATATCTAAAGCAGAAATTATCAATAATCCGTTAGTTACAACGTCAGCAACATCAGAATTAATCTCACTAGTACCATTTACAGTATTTTCTGATGGGGATGTTGAAATAGCCATAGATTATGAGTTGTTTGCAAATGCGTCAACTGAAAAATATGGCGAATCATCTTTATCAACTGCAGCGGTTAGTTTTGCACTGCTTGATGAAGATGAATCAGAGTTGGAGTTTTTAAATAATGATTTGTTGTTGGAAAACTTTAATGGAAAAGACAGCTCAGAACAATATTTTGCAGACTTTTTTCTATCTACTTATCTGGATCAAGGTGATTATTTTCTAGAGTTAAATTCATTTGCTGCTTCCGTCACTGAAGCGGTACCTGTTCCAGCCACCGTGTTTTTAATGTTAACTGGATTGTTTTTTATTGCTAATAGAAAACGAAATTTGCCAGCTAAATTGATTGTTTAGATGTAAATATAAATGGAGAAACGATACATGAAAAAACCAATGTTAAATCGATTTTATACTGCGATCTTGCTCGCATCTGTGGGAGTGGGTTCTGCCATGGCATCGAGCCATAGAGAAGCTCCTTTGATTACAGAAATGCCAAAAGTTGATGGAACAGATTTCTATATGTTTAACAGCTATGAGTCTGGCCGTGAAGGATATGTAACATTGTTAGCGAACTATATACCTTTGCAGGATGCATACGGGGGTCCAAATTACTTTTCAATGGATCCGGATGCAATTTATGAATTGCATGTCTCTAATGATGATGATCCAGAGGAAGAGATTACCTTTCAATTTTCATTTAAAAACAAACAAAAAAATATTGCCTTAGATGTTGGTGGAAAATCTGTTGCGATACCATTAAAGCAAGCTGGACAAATTGGCCCAGATGCGAATGATGTTGCTGCTTTGAATGAACTTGAGTCATATAGAGTTAAAGTGATTTATGGTGATCGTAGAGATGGTAGGAAATACTCCATTACTGATGTAGATGGAAATCGAAACTTCAAGAAGCCAGTTGATAATATTGGAAACAAAACGATTCCCGACTACGCATCATATGCTGATTCTCATATCCATAATGTAAATATTCCTAATTGTGGTCCAGGTAGGGTTTTTGTTGGCCAAAGAAAAGAGGGATTTGCTGTTAATTTAGGAGAGATTTTTGATTTGGTGAATTTTGTTCCCATCGAAGGCTTTATCGAAAACTCAGTGGAAAATAATGAGCTTGACGATAAAAATGTCACTACTCTCGCGTTAGAAGTGCCAGCAAGTTGCTTAGCTGGAGATGATGGTAACACTACAATTGGTGGATGGACGACATCGAGTTTGAAGCAAGCTCGACTGCTCAATTCCAGTGGAGTTGGTAGTACTTCATCGAGATTAAATAGACCAGAGCGTTATACTGGAAATTGGGTGCAAACATCACGACTAGGGAGTCCATTGGTTAATGAAGTTGTTATTGGACTTAAAGACAAGGATTTATTTAATCGCAGTGAGCCAAAAGACGATGGGCAATTTGCAGATTATGTTACAAATCCAACGTTACCAGCATTGTTAAATATTTTGTTCCGTGACGCAGTCAATAGCACATTAGGGACGGATATTGCGGATCTTGCGCCAACCAATTTTCCACGAGTTGATTTAGTTACAGCCTTTTTAACGGGTTTTAATGGAGTGAATACGACTAGTGGTGTTGGTGAAATGCTTAGATTAAATACGGCAATACCTGCTACACCAGCTGGATTGCAAAGCAATTTTGGTGTTGCTGGTGGTGACCTTGCTGGATTTCCCAATGGAAGGCGGCCGGGTGATGATGTTGTCGATGTTGCACTACGAGTTGTGATGGGAGCTTTATGTCATGATTTACCATTGGGAGCTGACGGATCAGGTGTAAACTTATTGTTGTGTGGTGATACGGCAGATAGTGCGAAAGCTGTTGCAGCGGTAGGTAACATTCCATTTACCGATGGGGCACCAGTAAGTGACGCAGATTTTCAAAATAAATTTCCATATTTGAAAACGCCAGTTGCTGGATCCACCAATTAGTTGAAAAAAATAAGCCAGGCTGATTGGTCAGTCTGGCTTTACTAATTTGAGATGTTGGTATGACAAAAAATAAATTTCATCATGTTGTAATTTTATTAACTCTATTTGTAAATTGTTTTGTCTTAAATGTTGCATTTTCACAACCATTTGTACCGGCTGCAGATGATGAGGTGGTTGAGGTCCTTCCTGTATATCAAATTTTTAGGGGCACCAAGAAAGTTATTAAACAAGAAGCTCCTAATCCAAAATCCGTTACAGAGTCTTTGGAGGTAGCATTTCAATACATTGAAATCGCCAGAAAATACAACGAACCTCGTTATTATGGTTTGGCGGAGTCAGTTATTTCACCATGGTGGGGTGATGAGTCAGATTTGGATGTTCAACTAATTAAAGCCATAATTTTGCAGTTTAACCATCAATTCATTGAGGCTAAACAAGTATTAGATAAAGTGCTTGTTAAGAAGCCCTCTTATCAGCAAGCTATCCTGTCTAGATCATCAATAAATCTCGTTTTAGGAAAGTATAATGAGGTTGAGTCGGATTGTAAAAAAATTGATGTTATTCAACAGTCACTCATTTCACTTGCCTGTTTTGCTCAAATTTCCATAGTTCAAAATGACAAATATAAAATGAAAACACTGAGTAAAAAAATCGATTCAATTTTGTTTTTGCAAAATAATTATAACGATGAGGAAAAACAGTGGGTGCTCCATATTTTGAGTGACTTAAAATATTTTGACAATGATAAAAAGAGTAGTAGAGAAGCGCTAAAAAATGCTCTTGAAATAGACGAGTATTCACTTGATTCGCGATTGAAGTTTGCTGATTATTTTCTCTATCAAGGCGAGTTTCAGATGGCGTTTGATTTGTTGAGTGATTTTCAAAATCATGTATCAGCGTTAATTCGTTTAGTTTATGCGTCTTCGCATTTTAGTTCTAAAATACACAACCAACTTCTAGTTAAATTGAATCTGCAGGTAGATGAGTTGAAGCGTAGAGATATCAAAATGCATCTTCGAGAATTTGCATTTATCTCCTTATATATAGATAAAGACTATGAGCTTGGGCTAAAGTATGCGAGCGAAAACTGGTTATTACAGAAAGAAATTGTTGATGTTGCACTTTATTGGTATGCGATTGAAAAAAATAATTCGCAGTATCACAGAGCCAAATTAAACGATTGGAAAAGTAAAGAAAATTTTAATGTAGATCTTCAGGTGGCTATGTATTATGAAAGTCCTTAGTCTTTTATTTGCAATAAGTTTTTTATTGTTATCTGGAAATGGCTACGCCCATAAATCAAGTGATAGCTATTTAAAAATTAATTTTGAGAATAACAAATGGAATATTGTATGGGATATTGCCATTAGAGATTTGCAGAACGTTATCAATATTGATGAAAATGCAGATGGTAAAGTCACTTGGGGAGAAGTTAAGTTTTCTCGCCCTTTTATAGAGTCTTATGCCATATCAAAATTAAACATTGTTTCTGGAGAAGATTATTGTGTGTTGTTACCCAGTGATTTGAAATTAAATCGTCATGCGGATGGAGCCTATGTTGTATTGTATCTTATTGGAAATTGTTCAAAAAATGTAAGTGAGGTTGATGTTAAATATGATTTGTTTTTCGAGGTAGATAAACAACATCGTGGCTTATTAAATTTCAAGACGAAAAATGTAGACTCCAGTATTGTGTTTTCACCAACTGAGCCAATGACAAAGGTTTCTTTAGTTAAAGAAAATTGGATGCAAACGTTTCAACAGTACTTTGTGGAAGGAGTTTGGCATATATGGATTGGATATGATCATATATTATTTCTGTTAAGTTTGTTAATACCAATGGTGTTAGTAAAACAATATCCAGTCATGGTGGGTGCTGAGGATTTCAAATCATCCTTTTGGGTAGTTCTCAAAGTTGTGACTGCTTTTACCATCGCACACTCAATTACGTTAAGTTTGTCATCGCTTAATCTATTTTCAATAAATATTGTTATAGCAGAATCAATAATTGCATTGAGCGTTGCTCTCGCTGCGTTGAATAATATACGCCCAATTTTCCCCTGTGATCGTTGGATAATCGGCTTTTTCTTTGGATTAATACATGGATTTGGATTTGCCAGTGTTTTGGCAGAATTACAGTTATCGAATGTTAGTTTGGGTTTGTCGTTGTTAGGATTTAATGCTGGTGTTGAAATTGGACAGATTCTAATAGTGGCTGTATTTTTACCCATAGCTTTTTTAGTAAGAAACACGTGGGTATACCAGCGTTTAGTTGTTCAGCTTGGCTCATTTCTGATCGTGCTTGTGGGAACATTTTGGTTTGTAGAGCGCACTTTTTAAAACTTTTCATCCACTTGTGTTCTGATAGTATCGCTCGATCACCTACTAAGAAGTCCTTAATATCTGATTGATAACGTTTAGAGATTTTAAAAATGCGAATGGAGGCAGTTTTTATTGCTTCCAAATAAAACAAAATTTCAATATATTGTTTGACAATCAGGCATTTAAGGGGAGCTCCTTTCTAAGGTTATACTCACAACCCTACTTGTTATGATATAGTTTCCTGTTTATGATCAATTTATCTGGAAAAAAATAATTGAAATCGCTTACTGGGGAGTTTTATGTCTAGTGTAGCTGAGAGGATCACCGTGAGAGAAAATGTCCTAATCTATTTACTTATTTCCTTCATTCTAATGTGGTTAGGAGGGTGTTCTTGTTCTGAGCGCCCAAGTGAAAATGTTAATCTATCCCCGGGTTTGCGTATCGCTGATATCCAAATAGATGAAGGTGATGAGACAAAAGAGGTAACCTTTAGCGTTAGTTTAAAACGAGATGGTGATAACTCAACAACGGTAACCGTTGATTACGAAATTCTACCAAATTCAAATGACACTCTGCAGTCTGCCAAACTTGTGACTTCAGATGATGAATCAGGAGCAGATATCGTTTTTAGTGGCGGGGTGGAAACTCTGATCTTTGAGCCATTTGAGGAATCAGTGGCGATTAAATTGATGTTGGCTGGCGATACTATATTTGAGCATGATGAAGTATTCTTCGTAAAATTATTTAATGCGTCGGGTGCAAACATTATTGTGGATGGTGGAGGCGATGAAGCGTTTGCACAAGTTACTATTGTTAATGATGATCCTAAGCCTAAAGCGTCTATCGAAATAGATGGTGGTTTGGGTTCGTTAGAATTGAATGAGCAAGATACAAGCGAGAAGCTATTAAGTGTCTCCTTAAATACGATAAGCGGCGTTGATTCACAAATAATCTTAAGGCCGAGTAATGAGTTATTAGAAACCAGTCTTACCGCAGGAACGATTGCAGCGTATCGAATTGATTACCTACTTTCCAACAACTCTAAATTACTCTCTTCGAATATTTCATTTTTCATTCCAGCTGGCGAAACGGAGGCGCAAATTGCGCTATCGGTAGTGGATGATGGTATACAGGAGCAATCAGAAACGTTTGAGATACGGTTAGTGCCGAGTGATAGTGTAGATGTTGCTGATGATAAGATAAATGTATCCATTATTGACAATGAGCCAGCAGTTGGGAGTGTAGCTTTCAGTAAGTTAAATGATACAGGCGTGGTTGAAGGTGTGGGTATTATTGCAAAATCCAGTGATTTGAATTTTGACACATCCAGTTTGAATCAATCACAACTTCAGAATGCAGTTGATGATTTCCAGCATACGTTGATTTTACAAATGGATGCTAATTTTGGTAGAGACAAGTTAAGTAATGACGTAAGCAACGGTTTTGCAGGATTTGATTTTACAAAACTTGATTCTAATGGTTTACCTACGACAGCTGTTCCTCAATATGATACTGAAACCCGTCTGACACAAGTTCCATGGGATTGTGTAAAAGATAATGTAACGGGTTTAATTTGGGAGGTAAAAATACCTAGCAATAGAGGATTAAGATCAGCGACCAGGCATTTTCATTGGTACGATCCAAATTTTTCTACTAATGGGGGTGAGCCAGGTGAAGTGGGTGATTATCAGTGTAACGACGATATTAATTCGGAAATTAAAATTTGTAATACCGCATATTATGTTGCAGATATTAATACAAAAAAATTGTGTGGCATGACTGGATGGCGCTTACCAACCATTGAGGAATTACGTTCAATCGCAAATTATGGGGTAGAAAATGATAGTAACTTGCCTGCTTATGATACGAATTATTTTCCTGGAGATTTAATTGGGTCTTCTTTTATTTGGACATCTACTACTGATTCAACAAATCCAGAAAAGGCACTAACCATTCGATTCGGATTGGGTGTTTCTGAGGAGCCAAGAAATAAGAAAGATCAGACTGCTAACAGTGGAATACGTCTAGTAAATAGCTCGCAGCTAATAAGTCAGTAATATAAGAGATACCGTTATGAAGAAATTGAGTATTGTATTAGTCCTATTTTTGATTCCGTTAAAAATAAGTTTGGCAGACATATGCGCTGGCGCATCTATATCGGCACCTGAGAGTACTCCGACATCGCGGTTTGAATATGAAATTGATGGATTGACAGTTGTTGATAAGCAAACCGGATTAATGTGGGCAAGATGTCAGTTTGGATATGATTGGAGTGTTTTGGAAAAAAGCTGTTTTTACTTGGATAATTCTGTCGAATCAAGTTTGAGCTGGAAGAGTGCGTTAAAAATGGTTGTTAATAATAACGCGAGTGATGCGCCATATTTGGGTTACAGTGATTGGCGATTGCCTAACATTAAAGAGCTTGCGTCAATTGTTGAGAGGAAGTGTAATTCACCAGCAATAAATTCAGAGGTGTTTTCAGGTGGAACTCCTTCTCCATTTTGGTCAAATACACATGTTGAAGGAGCGGCGCAAATTAGAATAATTAATTTTAAGACGGGGCAAGTTGGTGGAGCAGGATCTAACGATAAATTGCATTTGAGATTGGTTCGCGATATACCTGATTCTGAATAACTAAATATAAACCGTCTTTTTCTCACTAGCTAATCGTTTTTTAAATTAAGACTCTGCCATATTTGTTTTGTTGGATTGACATTGTTCATGCTGTAGAAGTGTAAGCCAGGTGCGCCTTTTGAAATAAGTGTCTCACATAAGTCAACGGTAATGTCAAATCCAAAAGATTTAATAGAGTCAATGTCATCACCAAAATCTTCTAGTCTTTTTCTGATCCATCTTGGAATTTCAGCGCCACATAAATCACTGAATCGTGCGAGTTGTTTATAGTTTGTAATGGGCATTATGCCGGGAACAATTGGTATGTCGATATTTAATTTTTCACAATCACCAACGAAACGAAAATATGCGTCTGGATTAAAAAAATATTGTGTTATTGCGCTATTCGCCCCAGCGTCAACTTTTTCTTTAAAGTGTTTTAAGTCATCTGAAGGAGTGTTCGCTTGAGGGTGAAACTCTGGGTAAGCAGCAACTTCGATGGAAAAGCAATTTCCCGTTTCTTGCCGAATGAATTCGACTAACTCACTTGCATATCGCAATTCTCCTGGTGATTGTGTGCCAGAAGGTAAATCGCCACGTAGCGCGACAATCCGTTTAATGTTCCGAGATTTATATAAATTCAATAATTCTCTGAGTTGTTCTTTATTTGATGCAATACAAGATAAGTGTGGTGCTGAAGGGATCCCAGAATTGTTAATAGTTGTTACTGTTTCTAATGTGCCAGTTTGTGTAGAACCTCCGGCACCAAAAGTTACTGAAATGTAAGCTGGTTTTAATTCAGTGAATGATTTTAAAGTTTGATTTAACTTCTCAATTCCTGCCTCAGTTTTAGGAGGGAAAAATTCGATACTATATGACTTGCTGAATTTTTGTTGGGAATTCATTTATAAATACCACGTAAAATTATATTAATAGAAAGGACGGCAACAATTTTAATAAATTGTTGCCGTGTTTTATGTGCTTGTTGTTATATTAAGTTCGGTGCGGATTAATACCGATAGTGGTTAGGCTTAAAAGGACCTTCAACTGGAATGCCAAGATAATCAGATTGGGCTTTTGAAAGCGTCTCTAAATGTACGCCGATTTTCTTCAAATGTAATCTTGCAACCTTCTCATCTAAATGTTTTGGAAGCACATAAACTTCATTCTTATAATTTGATGCATTATTCCATAATTCAATTTGCGCCATAACCTGATTAGTAAATGATGCAGACATAACGAAGCTAGGATGGCCGGTTGCGCACCCAAGATTTACTAACCTGCCTTCTGCAAGAACAGTGATTTTTTTACCATCCGGAAAGGTAACGTGGTCAACCTGCGGTTTGATGTTATCCCATTCATATTTTCGAATAGATGCGATATCAATTTCTGAATCAAAATGCCCAATGTTGCAAACAATTGCCTCGTTTGGCATTGAAACCATATGATCATGTGTGATGACATTAACATTTCCCGTTGTGGTAACAAAAATGTTGCCTTGTTTGGCCGCATCATCCATGTTTACAACTCGATATCCTTCCATTGCAGCTTGAAGTGCACAAATGGGATCAATTTCAGTTACCCATACTGTGGCACCCATGCCACGAAAAGCTTGTGCACAACCTTTTCCGACATCACCATAACCTAGTACGACACAAATTTTTCCAGCAACCATTACATCAGTTGCTCGCTTAATGCCATCTAGCAATGATTCTCTGCAGCCGTATAGGTTGTCAAATTTTGATTTTGTAACTGAATCATTTACGTTAATCGCAGGTACTTTTAATGTGCCTTTCTCTACCATTTCATAGAGACGGTGTACGCCAGTAGTAGTTTCTTCAGATAAACCTTTTACGTCATCTAGCAGTTCGGGGAATTTTTCATGCATCATGATGGTTAAATCGCCACCATCATCTAGAATCATGTTTGGCCGCCATCCATTGGGGCCAATAATCGTTTGTTCAATACACCAGTTGAACTCTTCCTCGGATTCACCTTTCCATGCAAATGTTGGAATGCCAGCCGCTGCCATTGCCGCAGCCGCTTGATCTTGTGTAGAAAAAATATTACATGATGACCAACGAATTTCTGCGCCAAGGTCTATCAAGGTTTCCATTAAAACAGCTGTTTGAATTGTCATGTGAAGACAGCCAGCAATGCGTGCACCTTGAAGTGGTTTTTTTCCAGCATATTCTTCACGTAATGCCATAAGGCCTGGCATTTCGGTTTCGGCAATCTCAACTTCTTTTCGGCCCCATTCGGCAAGTGAGATGTCAGCGACTTTATAATCAGTCATAGTTTCTGCGGCAGCGTTCATAAAATACTCTCATAATTTACTAAGCGCGGTTGTTAACGAAATCGGTGTTATTGAGCCTGGCAGGTATATACTGTTGCAACGCTTCTCAATAATCCGATGGTAAAAATTAAATTCCAGCGGCAGATCTTAATGCCTCTGCTTTATCTGTCTTTTCCCATGTGAACTCTTCTTCTTCACGTCCAAAATGACCATAGGCGGCTGTGGCGCCATAGATTGGTCTTAGCAAATTTAGCATTGTTACTAAGCCTTTTGCTCGAAGATCGAAGTGAGAATTGACTAAATCTACGATTTTTGCATTATCGATTTTTTCAGTTCCAAATGTCTCAATGGATATCGATGTTGGTTCTGCAACACCAATTGCATAGGAAACTTGAATTTCACATCGGTCTGCCAATCCAGCGGCGACGATATTTTTTGCAACATATCTGCCGGCATAAGCAGCGGAGCGGTCTACTTTAGATGGGTCTTTACCTGAAAATGCACCGCCACCGTGTCTGGCCATTCCGCCATAGGTGTCAACAATGATTTTTCGACCGGTTAAGCCACAATCGCCAACTGGGCCACCAATTACGAAACGGCCTGTTGGATTAATAAAATATTTAGTATCATTGCTTAACCATTCAGCTGGTAATACTGGCTTGATAATCTCTTCTCTTACCGCTTCTATTAAGTCACCTTGTTGTATTTCCGGTGCATGTTGTGTGGATAAAACCACTGCTTCAATTCCGACTGGTTTGTTATTTTCATATCGAAATGTGACTTGGCTTTTCGCATCTGGTCTTAACCAAGGTAATACGCCATTTTTCCGAACTTCTGCTTGCCTTTTTACTAGTCGGTGAGCATAGGTAATAGGTGCTGGCATAAATACGTCGGTTTCATTGCTCGCGTACCCAAACATGAGCCCTTGGTCTCCGGCACCTTGCTCATGGTTGTCAAATTCGTCCACACCTTGAGCAATATCTTGAGATTGCTTATCGATAGAAGTGATAACGGCACATGACTCCCAGTCAAAGCCCATGTCTGAATGGTTGTAACCGATTCGTTTTACTGTTTGTCTGACAATATCTTGCATATCAACCCAGGCTGATGTCGATATTTCTCCAGATAATATGACCATGCCAGTATTTACCATGGTTTCACAAGCAACGCGTGCCTTATTGTCTTGTTCGAAAATAGCGTCTAGAACAGCGTCTGAAATTTGGTCAGCAACTTTATCTGGATGACCTTCTGAAACGGATTCCGATGTAAATACAAAGTTTTTCAAGATTATTCACCTTATTTAATAAATGGTATTCAGATTGTTTGTCTTACTGACTAACACTTTTTGAACACTGTTCTATTATTCACAAAAAAGAATTTCTTTATTATAGAATAGTGCTTGGGGTCGCATATTTTACTGCATAAAAATATTATGTATAGCGCCGTTGTGTCTTATTTTGGAGGGTTTATGGTTAGTTTGGAAACACCTGTGTGTGAGTTTGGTAAAAAAGCAATCGAATTTTCCTTGCCTGGAACGGATGGACAAACTTGGACGTTATCACAAGCTGCTGGTGAGAATGGCTTGCTCATCATGTTTATTTGTAATCATTGTCCTTATGTTAAAGCAATATTGGATCGAATAATCAGGGATACCACTGAATTGAAAAATAACTATGGGATAAATAGTGTTGCTATTATGTCCAATGATCCGTCTTTATATGAAGAAGATTCCTTTGAAAACATGGGGCGAATTGTCGCCGAAAAAAAATTCCCATTTCCTTATGTGTTTGATGAAACGCAAAGTGTTGCAAAATCTTACGGCGCCGTCTGTACTCCAGATTTTTTTGGATACAATGCCAATTTGGAACTCCAGTATCGCGGTCGATTAGATGAGAGTAAAAAGCAAGCTGCAGATATATCCGTTCGCCGTGATTTATATGAGGCCATGAAAACAGTTGCTGAAACAGGGCTAGGCCCTAAAGAGCAGATCCCCAGTATGGGATGCTCTATTAAGTGGAGGGATGAATAATTACTTCGATTCCAAAGCACAGAGTGTTACTATTTTAGCTCTAAAAACACTCTTCGATGTTTAGAAAAGCGGTAATTGTCGTGTTTGTCATATGCATACATAAACACTTATGATTACCTTCCTTATAGTAATCAATACGTTACTGTTTCGATTAAATAATAATCAAAAAATTAAGTATTGCTGTTGTCATTTAAAAAAGCGAAAATACCAGGCTTTTTCGAGTCCGATAATTGTCCACTATGGGCAGATGTACGCGCTATATCCCAAAATGATTAACTAATCGCGCCTCCATCGGTAAAACAGAATTTTTGTTGGAGTGGTAAGTCACTTCAGCAGGTAGGTATATTATTGATTTTTATATTGCAAACTTAAGGAGAGATACATGGCATCTCGTAGAGAACTGGCAAACGCAATTCGTGCATTGAGTATGGATGCGGTACAAAAGGCAAAATCTGGACATCCAGGGGCACCCATGGGTATGGCGGACATCGCTGAAGTTTTGTGGAATGACTTTTTGGTTCACAATCCAGAAAATCCACAATGGCCAAATCGCGATCGTTTCGTTTTATCGAATGGCCATGGATCAATGCTAATTTATTCACTTCTCCATTTGTCAGGTTATGACCTTCCAATAGAAGAATTAAAAAATTTCCGACAGCTTCATTCGAAAACACCAGGTCATCCAGAGTATGGATACGCGCCTGGCATTGAGACAACTACTGGCCCTTTAGGTCAAGGCATTACAAATGCTGTCGGAATGGCGATAGCTGAAAAAGCATTAGCTGGTCAATTTAATCAGAAAGGTCATGACATTGTTGATCACCACACTTATGTATTCTTAGGTGATGGGTGTTTGATGGAAGGCATTTCTCACGAAGCGTGTTCACTAGCTGGAACATTAGGATTAGGCAAATTGATTGCGTTTTGGGATGATAATGGAATTTCCATTGATGGTCACGTTGAGGGTTGGTTTACGGATGACACCCCTAAACGATTTGAATCATATGGTTGGCATGTGATTTCAGATGTTGATGGACATGACTTTGAGTCTGTAACAAAAGCGATTGATTTGGCGAAGGCTATGACAGATAAGCCTACTATGATTTGTTGCAAAACTACCATTGGATTTGGGTCGCCAAATAAAGCAGGTAGTCATGCGTGTCATGGTGCACCGCTTGGAGAGGAAGAGATTAATTTAACTAAAGCGGCTTTAGGTTGGGATCATGAAGCTTTTCATGTGCCTTCAGATGTATATGCAGCGTGGAATGGAAAAGAAAAAGGTGGTGCTGCAGAGTCCGCTTGGAACGAAAAGTTTGCAAAATATAAGGCCGCCTATCCCGAGTTGGCTGCTGAGTTTGAAAGACGCAGTTCTGGTGATTTACCTTCAAACTGGGCAGATAATTCCACTAAATATATTGCTGCAGTCAATGCTGAAGCAAAGAGTCCTGCCACACGACAAGCGTCTTTAGCTTGTATTGAAGCATATTCCCCAATGTTGCCAGAATTATTCGGCGGATCCGCAGATCTAGGTTGTTCGAATTTAACAGAATGGTCTGGATACAAACCTATGATTAATAATTTGGAAGCAAATTACCTTAATTATGGTGTGCGGGAATTTGGTATGTCAGCGATTATGAACGGTATTGCGTTACATGGCGGATTAATTCCATTTGGTGCGACATTTTTGATGTTCTCCGAATATGCTCGAAATGCGATTCGTATGTCTGCATTGATGAAAATTAGAAGTATATTTGTATTTACTCATGACTCAATTGGGTTGGGTGAAGACGGCCCTACTCATCAGCCAATTGAACAAATCCCTACGTTAAGAATGGTGCCAAACATGGCAACATGGCGTCCCTGTGATTCAGTTGAATCTGCTGTTGCTTGGCAACAAGCCATCGAGAAAAATGATGGGCCATCAAGTTTGATTTTTTCTCGTCAAGGGTTGGATCATCAAACACGTAGTGATTCACAAATTGCAGATATCGCTAAGGGCGGATATATTTTAAAAGATTGTGATGGAACTCCTGATGCTATCATCATAGCAACAGGATCCGAGGTCGCTTTAGCTGTGGGCGCTGCGGATTCAATGAGTGATAAAAAAATTCGTGTAGTCTCAATGCCTTCTACTAACGTTTTCGATGCACAAGAGTCTGCATATAAAGAGTCAGTATTACCATCTTCCGTTACAGCAAGAGTTGCAGTTGAAGCGGCTGTTACTGATGGTTGGTATAAATACGTTGGTAGCAATGGAGCGGTAGTCGGAATTGATCATTTTGGCGAATCAGCGCCTGCACCTCAACTTTTTAAAGAGTTTGGATTTACAGTTGAGAATGTAGTTAAGGCAGTCAACTCAATATTATAAATAATTAATTGCGTGAATAAATAATAAAGCGCACACAGATTTTTTTGAAATAGATGGAGAAGCAATAATGACTATTAAAGTAGGTATTAATGGTTTCGGTCGTATTGGTCGAATGGCATTTCGCGCAGCTGCGAAGGATTTTACTGATATTGAAATCGTTGCTATCAATGATTTATTAGAGCCAGATTATTTGGCTTATATGCTTGTGCATGACTCAGTCCACGGTAAATTTGATGGCGAAGTCTTAGTTGATAATGGTGATTTGATTGTAAATGGTAAAAAAATTCGACTAACTGCTGAGCGTGATCCTTCCAATCTCAAATGGGATGAGGCTGGAGTTGATCTTGTATTGGAATGTACGGGATTTTTTCTTACCGAAGAAACGTGTCAAAAGCATATAGATGCAGGCGCCAAGAAAGTTGTTCAAAGTGCTCCTTCAAAAGACAGCACGCCAATGTTTGTATATGGTGTGAATCACGATACATATTCAGGTCAAAGTATTATTTCAGCAGCATCGTGTACAACAAATTGTTTAGCGCCTATTGCTAAAGTTATCGATGATAAGTGGGGAATTAAGCGTGGATTGATGACAACAGTTCATGCTGCAACAGCAACACAAAAAACGGTTGATGGCCCTTCTATGAAAGATTGGCGAGGTGGTCGCGGCATTCTTGAAAATATAATTCCCTCATCAACTGGAGCGGCTAAAGCAGTTGGTGTGGTGTTGCCTGAGCTAAATGGCAAACTGACTGGAATGGCGTTTCGTGTACCTACTTCCGACGTTTCTGTGGTTGATTTAACAGTTGAGCTTAATAGTGATGCTGATTATGCGGACATCTGCTCTGCAATGAAAGCTGCGTCTGAAGGTGAGATGAAAGGTACATTGGGTTACACTGATGAGAAAGTAGTTTCTACTGATTTTCGCGGATGTGTTAATTCATCTATTTTTGACGCGGGAGCTGGAATCGCTTTAGATGGTAGCTTTGTTAAATTAGTATCATGGTATGATAATGAATATGGTTATACCTGTAATATGATGCGAATGGTGCAGCACGTCGCCAAATAGACTTTATCGTATGCTTGGTAGTTTTCGAGTTGCAACTAAAATTGCAACTTGGAAATGCCAGGCATAATGTATTGCTTAGTGCCAAAACATAAAAAAGTAAAAGAATAATTTGCAAAGCAAAATAGTTTTGCAAATTATTTTAAAATCTTTAGGAGTATGAAATGTCTGTAACAAAAATGACTGATCTAGATTTATCATCAAAGCGTATTCTTATTCGCGAAGATTTAAATGTGCCAATTAAAAATGGCAGTGTCGGCGACGACACACGCATTCGTGCATCACTTCCAACAATTAAAATGGCTGCAGAACAAGGCGGGCGAGTTATGTTGATGTCACATTTGGGTCGACCCGATGAAGGTGTGTTTGAAGAAAAATATTCATTGGCGCCCGTTGCTGCACATTTATCTAAACTGTTAGGTAAAGAAGTGAAGTTGGCGAAAGATTGGTTGAATGGTGTCGATTTGGCTGATGGTGAAATTGTCCTTTGTGAAAATGTTCGATTTAACAAAGGGGAAATGAGCAATGATGACGACTTGTCTAAACAGATGGCGGGTATGTGCGATGTATATGTTATGGATGCCTTTGGCACCGCACATCGCGCGCAAGCGTCTACTCATGGGGTTGCAAAGTATGCGGAAACGGCATGTGCTGGCCCTTTATTGGCGAATGAACTTGAAGCGCTTGGCAAAGCACTTGATAATCCTGCTAGGCCGTTAGTTGCAATTGTTGGTGGTTCAAAAGTTTCAACAAAACTTACGGTATTAGAATCATTGTCTTCAGTGGTTGATCAACTTATTGTTGGTGGTGGAATTGCTAATACGTTTATTGCAGCTGCAGGTCACCCAGTAGGAAAATCCCTTGTTGAAGTAGATTTAATAGATGAAGCAAAAAAGCTTACAAAAGATGCGCAAGAAAGGGGTGGAGATATTCCGGTTCCTGTTGACGTGGTATGTGGAAAGGAATTTTCTGAAACTGCTCCTGCCACATTAAAATCTGTTGCTGAAACGCAAGTTGATGACATGATATTTGACGTTGGTCCTGAAACATCAAAACAATTTGCGGAAATATTAAAAGGTGCCGGAACAATTGTTTGGAATGGGCCAGTCGGTGTGTTTGAATTCGATCAGTTTGGGGCTGGCACCAAATCACTAGCAATGGCAATTGCCGAAAGTGATGCATTTTCAATTGCTGGAGGAGGGGATACATTGGCAGCTGTTTCAAAATATAACATAGCCAATAAGGTCTCGTACATTTCTACCGGTGGTGGTGCATTTCTAGAATTTTTGGAAGGGAAAAAATTACCTGCCGTAGCGATTCTTGAAGAGCGTGCAAAGTAATTAGAAATTTCAAATAATAAAAACCAAAATAGCAAACTAAAGGGAACTTATGTTCAGAAGAACTAAAATCCTCGCCACTCTTGGTCCGGCGACAGATGATCCAGCGGTGTTAGATAAATTGATTGCGGCTGGACTAGACGTAGTGCGTATTAACTTTTCTCATGGAGAAGTGGAGGATCATCGAAAGCGAGTTGAAATGCTACGTGATCGAGCTCATTCTCATGGGCGTCAAATTGGTGTTCTCGTTGATTTGCAAGGTCCTAAGATACGAATTGAAAAATTTAAGAATAAAAAAATCACACTCAAGGTTGATGATAAATTTGCGTTGGATGCAAATTGTGGCGAATCCGAAGGTGATGAAAATCGTGTGGGTATCGCCTATAAAGCACTTCCACAGGAAGTCAAACGTGGCGATACTTTACTGCTTGATGATGGGCGGATTGTGTTCTGGGTAGAGAATATCGCCGATTCACGGATTGAGTGCAAAGTTGTTGTTGGTGGAGATTTGTCTGACCGAAAAGGCATTAATCTGCAAGGTGGTGGATTGTCTGCACCTGCACTAACTGAAAAAGATAAAGCTGATATTAAAATTGCGGCAGAATTAAAAGCCGATTATATGGCTGTGTCGTTTCCAAGAACTGCTGATGATATCAAAGAAGCACGTTATTTATTACAGGAAGCTGGGGGATATGCTGGCGTAGTCGCTAAAATTGAGCGAGCAGAAGCACTTGACGTTCTTGAAGATATTATTGAAGCGTCTGATGCAATTATGGTTGCACGTGGTGATTTGGGTGTGGAGATTGGAGATGCTGAGCTACCTGCAGTACAGAAAAAAATAATCCATCTTGCAAGAATTATGAATCGCGTTGTGATAACAGCGACGCAAATGATGGAGTCTATGATTGAAAACCCCATTCCAACGCGAGCTGAGGTTTTTGATTGTGCAAATGCAGTGCTAGATGGGACAGATGCGGTCATGTTATCTGCAGAAACAGCAACGGGGAAATATCCAGAAAAAGCAATTGCTGCTATGGATAGGATTTGTCGTGAAGCTGAGAAGCAGCATGAAGTTCGAGTTTCAGATCATAGGATAAATTCCGAATTTGAGCGAATTGATGAAGGCATTGCAATGGCAGCAATGTATACGGCAAATCACTTAAATGTTAAAGCAATTGCAGCATTAACAGAATCCGGTGCAACTGCGTTGTGGATGTCACGCATTAGTTCAGATCGGCCAATATATGCATTAACCAGCCACATAGAAACTCGACGAAAAGTGACATTATATCGGGGTGTTTATCCAATCAGTTTTAAACCTGAAACAAATAATCATCCCCAAGTTAATCGAGAGGCAATAGAAGAATTAACTCGTAGAGGCGCCGTACGAGAAGGTGATTTAGTGATAATTACCAAGGGCGACTTTATGGGTATTGGTGGTGGATCCAATGCAATGAAAGTAGTGAGAGTAGGTGAGCTAGCCACAAATTGATTGCAACAAACTTTTTAATATTTGAAATAGTTACTAAATAGGAGAATCTCATGGCATTAATATCTTTGCGTGAATTATTAGACTACGCAGCTGAAAATGATTTCGGCCTTCCAGCATTTAACGTGAATAATATGGAACAAGTTCATTCCATTATGCAAGCAGCAGACGCAGTCGATGCGCCTGTAATTATGCAGGGATCTGCTGGTGCTAGATCATATGCTGGTGAGCCATTCTTAAGACATTTGATTTCTGCAGCAATTGAGCAATATCCGCACATTCCAATTGTGATGCACCAAGATCATGGGTCTGAGCCTGCAGTATGTTTGCGTTCAATTCAATCAGGATTTAGCTCAGTCATGATGGATGGCTCTTTAATGGCAGATATGAAAACACCATCTACTTATGAATACAATGTTGCAACAACGAAAATTGTTGTTGATATGGCTCATGCTGGTGGAGTTTCTGTTGAGGGTGAATTAGGTTGTTTAGGTTCTCTTGAAACTGGTGAAATGGGTGAAGAGGATGGACATGGAGCAGAAGGTAAGCTTAGTATGGATCAATTACTAACTGATCCAGAAGAAGCTAAGGATTTTGTTGATAAAACTGGTGTAGATGCGTTAGCGATTGCGATTGGAACAAGTCATGGCGCGTACAAATTTACTCGACCACCCACAGGCGATATTTTAGCAATTAATCGCATTAAAGAAATTCATGCAAAAATTCCAAATACACATTTAGTTATGCATGGTTCTTCTTCTGTTCCACAAGAATGGTTAGAAATTATTAATAATCATGGTGGAGATATGGGGCAAACTTACGGAGTTCCTGTTGAAGAGATTGTTGAAGGTATAAAGCATGGTGTTCGAAAGGTTAATATTGACACTGATTTAAGAATGGCGTCTACCGGTGCAATTCGGAAATTCTTGGTAGAAAATAAATCTAACTTCGACCCAAGAAAATTCTTAAAGGCTTCCACAGCTGCGATGGCAGATATTTGTAAAGCCCGTTATGAGGCATTTGGGTGTGCAGGGCATGCTTCAAAAATTAAAGCGACTAAATTAGAAGATATGGTTAAATATTATTTATAAGATTCTCAAAATCTGGAATACGGGGTGTCGATTGACACCCTTTTTTTTACTCTGATTTTGAGTCTTGCCAGTTTTTAATAACCCTAATGCAAACATTTTAAATCTAATTATAGAATTAATGCACGTAATTTTGGGGACAATTCCTTGATTCTGTGGCACAAACTTAGTACTTAATCTATCACATAGGGGGTTACCGCCTTCTAGAAGGTGAAGCTAAGATTTGTAATATGCGCTACTTAATGAAATTGAGATTCCATATGTGCTTGAAAGAGCCGCGATTACGATATGTAAAGGAGCTATATGGCTCTTTAACTTCTTGTTTATGAAATTCTCCCAACTTACCATGTCCATGGTTGTGCTGTAACATTATGAAATATAAAAACTAATTTGTAGTAACGTTCTTCATCTGAATACTTAGAAATCTGTCAAATCTATTTTATTCTATTGTTAAAGTATTTATTAAAACAGATTGTTATTTTAAAAAATTCCATTTATCGAAAATTGACTAAACCGATCATAGGCTTGAAGTAAAGCTTGTGACTCATATGTCGATATCATTTTTGGAAAACCTAATGTGAGTAATATCAGATTGAAATCAAGCGCAAAAAAACTGCATAATAAACAAATAGATGCGAAGCAATCGGTATTGGTGGGGCGGCAGCCAATTTATGATGATAAATTGCAGGTTTATGCATACGAATTGTTATATCGCGCTTCGGAGATCCAGAATTGCGTTCCTAGAAGCTTTGATGGTAATGCTGCAACTAGCGAAGTGATGTTAAATACATTTCTCGAAATAGGTCTTGAAAATATTGTTGGTCTGAAACCTGCCTTTATCAATCTGACAGAGGATTTTTTGGTAGGGGGATTGCCTTGCCCATTGCCACCAAATTCTGTTGTTCTTGAAATTTTAGAAAATATTAAACCCACCCCAAAAGTACTTAGTGGTTTGGTGGAATTGAAAGAGTGTGGTTTCAAGTTGGCACTGGATGATTTTATTTTTGAAGACGATTATATGCCATTTGTTGAGTATGCTGATTTTATTAAAGTTGATGTTAATCAACTTAGTCAAACTGAATTAGTTGAAAATATAAATAAAATTAGTCGGCCGTCGCTTAACTTAATTGCAGAAAAAGTAGAAACTTTAGAGCAATTTGAAATTTGTAAATTACTGGGTTTCCATTTTTTTCAAGGATATTTTTTAGCAAAGCCGGTAATAGTTAAAGGGCATAAAATGCCGGCTAATAAGTTGGCAGTATTGCAATTATTAAATAGTTTACAAGATCCATCAGTTGATATCGATGAGCTTCTTGAGCTAATAAAAATTGATGCATCTCTCAGTTATAAGATACTGAGATATATTAATTCTCCATCCTATAGTTTGGATACTGAAGTTAATTCTATTCGCCAAGCTTTGATATTGTTGGGATTAGATACTTTGAAACGCTGGGTTACACTAATCGTATTGTCTGGCATCTCAGATAAATCGTCTGAGCTGATATTGATTGCATTGTTTAGGGCTAAAATGTGTGAGTTATTAAGTTTAGCGATAAAAGAAACAAACAATGAGGATTATTTTTTGGTTGGTTTATTTTCTACATTAGACGCGATGCTTGATCAAAGCATGGAAGATATTTTACATTCATTGCCACTTCAAGATCATTTGAAAAATGCACTACTAACAGGCAAAGGTAAAACTGGCCGTATTTTAGGTTGTGTGAAAGCGTATGAGAAAGGGGATTGGCAGAATTTACATTGTGGTTCGATTTCAATAAACACATTGCGAAATACTTATATGGAATCGATTGCATGGGCTGATCAAACAGTGCATGGATTGTCAGCTTAATGTGATTTAAATAATGAATGGATAATTAGAGAAGACTATGTCATCTGATCCGAAAAAAGAATTGGAGTTTCTGCGGCAACAATATATTCAGAGTTTGCCAGGAAAAATAAATGCTATAAAAGAATTATGGCAAGAAGCTCTAGTGAGAAATGAATTTTCGAAATTAGAAGAATTACATCGGATGTCTCATAGTTTGGTCGGTTCAGGTGCGACGTTTGGTCAAAAAGTTATGAGTTCTTCAGCAAGAGTACTTGAGCTGTATGTAAAAGAAAATAGTAATTCGAAAGATTTTTTTAGTGATGAGAACTCTATGAAGGTGAATGAGTTTATAAAAAATTTGGAAAATTCCATTAGCAATGACTCGGAATATAAAGAAAAAATTGATGAGGTTGAAGAGAAAGAGAAAGTTTCTACAGTAATCCATAAGCTAAAAGTGCTCATTGCGATTTCCAACTTAGAAGATAATAAAAACGTGTCAAACCTTTTGAGAGAAAGTGATAGTTACGATACGATTGAGACAGTTTTAATTTCAGAAATCTTCTCATATCATGAAGAATACAAGTTCGATGTGATCATTTTGAGTGTTGATTCTCAAGATTTGAGTTGGAAATCAGAAGTGAATAAAATTAGGTCGGCTGCAGGAAGGAAAGCGGTTGCGATATTAGCGTGGACAAATCAAGAGAATGAAAAGACGTTAACGCAATTAATTAAAGATGGATTTGATGACTATTTTATTTCTTCAACCAATTTGTCTTATTTAAAATCCAAAATGACCTCGCTTGAAAACTTATCCAATTTATACCATCAGGTCGATCACTTTGAGCGAATTGTCGATGAGGAGTTAGAAGCATCGAAGCACGTATTTAACGCAGTTATTTCAAGTGGGAATGAAGATATTGACGCTTTACAATGCTGGGCGGATAGTTCAGGCCATTTTAGTGGAGATATCCAATTATACAAACGTTTAGAAAATGGAGATATCTTTGTACTATTATGTGATTTTACTGGTCATGGATTACCGGCAGCAGTAGGTACGATATTTGTTGCAGACTTGTTCAGAAGTATGACGAAGAAAAATATTTCGGCAAAAATAATTATTAATGAAATAAACTCGAAAATAAATATGTTATTGCCAGTTGGTCGCTATTGTGCAGCGATTCTTTTAGATTATAAAAAAGAATCTTCTGATTTACATATTTGGAATTGTGGATTGCCAACAGCATATTTACTGGATGAAAAAAATGATATTAAAATTGAGTTTCCGTCAAAAGGTGTACCTTTGGGCGTAATCGGTGGTGAAGTAAAATGTGAGCCAGAAATAATCAATATCACTGAGAAAAATTCAATTGTAATCTTTAGTGATGGAATAACCGAGGCTGAAAATACGTCTCATGAAATGTATACAGAAGAGCGATTAATAAAAAAGATTAGTGATTTAACTGCTGATCAAGACGTGTTTGATGAAGTGCAAGGCGACGTTAAAAGTTTTATGGAGGGCAGTCAACCAAGTGATGATATATCTTTAATGGTTTTGAAATTATAACAAATTAAATTATTTTTTCTCAAATGAATTAGTAAAAATTGGTTTTAATCTCTCAAGTTCATCTTCTAAGAAGTTTGGTAAAGTAATTGCGAAATAATCGAGGGAGACAACTGCATTTAGTGCCGCATCCTCCGTAACTGCAGAATTTAGTCTTTTCTTAAAATTAATGTTTACCTCGTGCATTTCATCATAAATGCTTTTTAAATCTGACAGGTCAAAAGAATATTCTGATTCCTGTTGTTGCTTAAAGTATTGCATGACAAGAAATGTAGCTATTGCTCTAAATGATGTTTCTATGCTTGATGCTAATGGCAAGTGAAATTGTGCCATTGCGCGAAAAAATTGTGTACGAGGGCAATTGCTCGTAGCCATAATTAATCCCAATAATGAGCTTAGCGCTTTTTGCGCGGATGTATTTGCGATTACTGTTCTTTGTTCAAACTCTACTTTTAAATCAACTTCTGAAAAAGAAATCATATCGCTACAGTCAGCTAGCGGATGTTGTATTGCAACTGCAAGGGGGCAGAGTGGGTGATCATTTGCGTTTAATGGGCAGTTTGGACATTGGTTATACTCTAATTCCTGCCACTGTGCCGAAGTGCTAGTTTCCGGCCTTGAATAACTCAATAGACCATTTTGTTGAGCAAATTTATAGGTAAATTGGCGTTTATCTGTAGTTGTAATTGTATATTTTATTCCCGCTTTGTCATCCATTACGTTTTAAGCCTTCATTTTAATCCATTGCTAGTGTAAGTAGCGGTAATTTAAGAAAGAGCTTTACCTTAGAAACGGTTTTTTAAAGCATATTTTATTTGTCAATAACTGCAACTTACATTAGTATTTTATTATGAATATTAATAATACCATTAAGGTTAAATGATGTGTTAAACGTTACGATCAGGCAATTAAAAGTATTTGAATCAGTTGCGCGAAACTTAAGCTATACAAGAGCTGCTGAAGAATTACATTTAACTCAACCAGCAGTTTCCATGCAAATCAAACAGCTAGAAAGTGCTATTGATCACCCTGTATTGGAGCAATTTGGTAAAAAAAATTATTTAACTGCGGCTGGGAAAGAGATGCAATTTTACGCAAGTGAAATTTTACGCTTATTGGATGAGTCTGAAAATGTATTATTAGATCTAAAAGGTGTAAAGACAGGCGTTTTGGACATTGCTGTCGCAACGACAGCGAATGATTTTGCAACTCGTATTTTGGCATCATTCTCAAAAATACATGAAGGGATTCGAATTAGGTTGGACGTCACAAATAGGAAAAAACTGCTTGAGCAGTTACAGAGTAATGAAAAAGACTTAGTCATTATGGGAAGACCACCTAGAGAAATGGACATAGAAACTGAAGCTATTATGGATAATCCATTGGTTGTAATTGCCTCACCAAACCATCCATTGGCGAATCAAAAGCAAATATCAATATCCGAAGTTATTAAGTTTACATTTGTCATAAGGGAGCAGGCATCGGGAACACGTATAGCAGTTGAAAAATTTTTTAGTAAACACAACTTGGATATGACAAGTCGAATGGAAATGACGAGTAATGAAGCGATTAAACAAGCAGTTCAAGCTGGATTAGGTCTTGGAATTGTTTCAATTCATACTGTTGGATTGGAAATCGAGGCTGGAAAATTGGTTGTATTGGATATAAAGGAGTTTCCTATTATTAGGCATTGGTATGTAGTATATAAAAAAGGAAAACGTCTCTCTGCTGTTGCAAATGAATTTAAAGAATATGTTTTGCAAAAAGGTGCATCTTTTGTATACACACCCAATATGGGTGATAAATAAACATAATGTACTTGACAATTTTCAATTAAAAACTGACTATTAGGGAAAAAATCACTTTCGAAAAGAAAATAAGTGTATTCAGATAAATGTGGAGAGAATTATGAAAATGAGATTGATAGTATCAATGATAGTGGGATTACTTTTTTCTGTTAACGCTGTTCAAGCTGCAAGTGAGCATGGCGCGACAGGAAAAATCAATTCTATCGATCTACCCAACAGGACAATTAACATTTCGCATGATCCTATTCCTTCGATGGGAATGTCAGCAATGAGTATGGATTTTAGGGTGTCTGATCCTGCTATGCTACAAGATTTGAGAAAAGGCCAAAAAATAGACTTTGTCGTTACAACAGATAGAAGAGGGCGTTTTGTGATTGTCGATCTTGAATAAAGTAGTATAAGAAAATCATAAAAAAGCCTGGTTAAAATCCAGGCTTTTTTGTTTGTTAGCTGTAAAATTTTGCGGTATTGATGGATTTGCTTTAGTTTCTGACCTATTCAAATTATTTTTACTAGTTTGAAGAATTGGTCTAAAGATTAATATTTTGTTTCGATTGATGTCGATAAATATTGTTTAGCATTTATATATGGTTAAGTTGTGTTTAAAGGGGAATTGATAGTTTAATTTGTTTTTCTATTGATTTAAAACAGCATGAAATATTTCAGTAAAACATTGATGGAAACTGTTTAGTATTTAAACTCTCGATTTCTAACCTATGGCGAATAAAATGGATATAATAAAAAACCTAAAATTTCAGATACTTGCTTGCTTTACAGTGAGTTTGATGACCATGGTTTCAGCGTCTGCTTTAGAGTTAACCATAGCCGATGCTGAGCAAGTTGCAGTTCAAAATGATCCAAAAATTAGAGAATATCAAGCTCGATCAGAATCCTACATGGAGGAGTCTGTAGCGGAGGCTAGTTGGCCTGATCCGAAATTAAAATTTGGTACCGCAAATGTTCCAATATCTGGATTTGATTTTAAAAAAGAACCAATGACGCAAATTATTCTTGGTTTTCAACAAGTTATTCCGCCGGGTGATATCAGAAATCAAAAAAAGGAAAAGCGATTACTCCAGGCAGAAGTGCAACGTGCAAAATCCATGGCTCGTGCTTTGTTGGTTTTGCAGAATTTAAGAAAGGCGTGGATGGAAGCTTATTATTATCAACAGGCGTTGGCATTAATAAGTGAAAGCGAGGAAGTTTTTGATCAATTGGTGAAAATCACACAATATCAATATAGGGCAGGACGTAGTCAACAACAAGATGTCGTTAGGGCGCAATTAGAGTTGAGTATATTAAAAGATAAAGAAAATTTTTTTCGTCAACAATTCGCAGCTAGTTTAGCCAGTTTAGAAAAATGGACTGGCGCATCAGTTCGCAAGCATACTTTGTCACCATTATTTCCTGATTTACCACCTTTGCCCAATATTGATGCGTTGAGAGAAAATGTTGAGTTTCATCCGGCTATGTCTATTCAAAAAGCGTTGTTAGGTGAGGCACGTAAAGATGTTGCGATTGTCAAACAAACCTATAAACCAACTTGGATGATAGATGTCAGCTATGGTTTTCGGCAAGGTGAAACCGCGTTGGGTGGTGATCAGTTTGAAAACAGAGCCGATTTTTTATCTGCTATGGTTACGATGGACCTTCCTTTTTTTACATCAAAAAGACAAGACAAACGATTAAATGCGAAAGGTCAGAAAGTAAATGCAGCATCCGATGCAATAGATTCTCAGCGTCGAGATTTAGAAATGCTACTAGAAACAGCATATTCAAATTGGGAAAACCTTGGCGAGAGATTGGAATATTATAAGACAACTGTATTACCGCAAGCTTCACAATTTGCCGAAATCTCTCGAAAATCGTATCAAAGTCAAGTGAGTGATTTTTCTGAATTATCGAGAGCTCGATTAAGAGAATTAGATATGAAATTACAAGCATTACGAATTCGAGTTGAGAGGGCTAAATCTCATTATGATTTACGTTTCATTGCAGGCGAGACTTGATAGCGGTAGCGGTGCTGAATTGGAATTTAGGGTGAAATATGTTGAGTAAAATTATAGAAAAAATACCAGATCAATATAGAAAACATGTTTTGCTTGCAATCGTGGTTGTTACTGTAGGGTTGCCATTGAATTATTATGGATATTCTGCATGGCAAAAAACAGATGCGATTGTGAATTCTAAAAATGCGGGAGATAACACAGGGCAAGCAACCTCATTTAGAAATGATGAAGAAAATACAATTCAAAAATTACCTAAGTCAGATTTAGTCCAAACAAGCTTCGAAGACGCTGATAACATAAATAATGAATTGCCTAGTCTCGTCACTGTTGAAGTTTTAAAAGATATTCCTGTTACATCGAATAAGCCTATTGAAAAAATTGCGGAGATTGCCAGTGTGTCGAGTGACGGAGAGTCTCCATTAGAGCATGCTCAAAAACATGCTGATCCCAAATTTGTATGTCCAATGCACCCTGATGTAATCACTGAAGATCCTGATGCAACGTGTCCAATTTGTGGTATGGATTTGGTTGTATTAGAAAACTTAGGTGATAGTGAAGTTGTGCAATTGTCTTCCACGATTATAAATGCACTAGGTGTTCGGACTGCGAAAGTTAAGCGCGGAAATATTTATCGCAAAATCAATTCGGTTGGATATGTGTCTTTTAACGAAAAAAATATTCGAAGAGTGAGCTTAAGGACAGAAGGTTGGATAGAAAAATTAGAGGTTAAATCGATTGGAGATCGAGTTAAATTTGGCGATTTATTGTTTCAGGTTTATTCGCCCAAGCTGGTAAATGCACAAGAGGAATATGTGCAAGCGCTTAATTTGGATAACGGTGATGGTATCTTGATTGGTTCATCAGAAAACCGACTTCGAGCTTTAGGCGTTTCAATTAGTCAAATTAGTCAATTGAGAGAAAGTGGTGTTGTTGAGCAACTTATTAATATATACGCACCACAAGATGGCGTCATTACTGAATTGAATATTCGGGAAGGGGCATTTATTCCGAGATCCACTTCTGTAGTAAGTTTGGCGGACTTATCAAGTGTATGGCTACTCGTTGATATTTTTGAAAGCCAAATTGATTGGGTAAAAGAAGGACAGAATGCTGAAGCAAGACTGGGTTTCATGCCAGATAAAATTTGGGATGGTACAGTAGAATATATTTACCCAAGTTTAGATCCAAAAACAAGAAGTGCAAAAGCCCGATTACGATTTAATAACAGCGATGAATTGTTGAAACCAAATATGTATGCAAATGTAACAATTTTTGCGAAACCCAAAAGGAAAGTATTAACTGTACCAAGAGAAGCTGTGATACGAACGGGTAATCAAGCGCGTGTGATTCTTGCGCAGGGAGAGGGGAAATTTAAACCTGCTATTGTGCATACTGGCGTCGAAACTAATCGCAAAACAGAAATCATTGGCGGAGTAGAAGAAGGCCAAGAAGTTGTTGTTTCGAGTCAATTTTTAATAGATTCAGAAAGTAGTAAACAAGTTGCATTTAAAAGATTGTCTGGTGGTTGATTCTTAGAATGTAACGTTTTTCCATAGTTAATACAGATAATAAAAATTATGATTGTAAATTTGATTCGCTGGTCAATACAGAATCGGCTGTTAGTAATAATTTTTACTCTGCTGTTGAGTGCGTGGGGAATTTATTCTGTAAAACAAACACCATTAGATGCAATCCCCGATTTATCCGATCTCCAAGTTATTATCAAAACATCCTTTCCAGGCCAAGCTCCAGAAGTCGTTGAAGATCAAGTTACCTATCCAATCACTACGGCAATGTTATCAGTTCCCGGGACCACCGCAGTTAGAGGATATTCTTTTTTTGGTGACTCCTATGTATACGTTATTTTTGAAGATGGTACAGATATCTATTGGGCGCGTTCTAGAGTTCTGGAATATTTGAGTCAGGTTGAAAGTCAATTGCCGGATTTGGCAAAAACATCACTTGGCCCAGATGCCACTGGCGTGGGTTGGATTTATGAATATGCCTTGGTAGATAAAACCGGTAATCATGATTTATCTCAACTGCGTAGTATTCAAGATTGGTATATCAAGTTTGAGCTTCAAACAGTAAAGGGCGTTTCTGAAGTTGCTGCAGTAGGCGGCATGGTTAAGCAGTATCAAGTTGTGTTAGACCCGAATCGAATGCGGGCGTATAACTTATCGGTAAATAAGATAATAGACTCCATCAAAAATGCCAATATGGATGTAGGTGGTTCTGTTATTGAAATGGCTGAAGCTGAATACATGATTCGGTCTAGGGGATATATTCAAAATCTAGAAGATATTCAATTAATTCCATTGAGTATAACCAGTTCTGGCACGCCAGTATTGTTAAGGGATATAGCGGATATACGAATTGGCCCACAAATGAGGCGCGGTATTGCAGAGCTTGACGGTCTTGGTGAAGTTGTTGGTGGAATAGTTGTTATGCGATGGGGTGAAAACGCACTTAATACAATTTCCGCTGTAAAAGAAAAAATTAATGAATTAAAAAAGGGATTGCCTGAAGGTGTAGAAATCATTGAAACATATGATCGATCAAATTTAATTGTTCGATCCGTGGAAAACTTGATTCATAAATTGGGTGAAGAATTTATTGTAGTTGCATTGGTTTGCTGGGTATTTCTTTATCATCTTAGATCAGCATTAGTTGCCATCGTGATTTTACCCCTTGGGATACTAGTTTCTTATATAGTTATGCAAAACCAGGGTATTAATTCTAATATCATGTCACTCGGTGGAATTGCAATCGCTATTGGCGCTATGGTTGATGCGGCTATAGTAATGATTGAAAATGCGCACAAACAGTTGGAGAAGAAGGGATTTGAAAACAATCACTGGCTAGCTATTGAGAAAGCGGCAGTAGAAGTTGGTCCAGCACTATTTTATTCGCTATTAATTATTACCTTAAGTTTTTTACCAATATTTACGCTTCAGGCTCAGGAAGGAAAATTGTTTGCACCTCTTGCATTTACTAAAACCTATGCCATGGCGGCCGCAGCGGGTTTTTCTGTTACGTTAATGCCAGTTTTAATGGGTTATTTTATAAGAGGAAAAATTCCCAACGAATCATCTAATCCGTTAAATCGGATTTTAATTAAGCTTTATATGCCGGTTATTAAGTGGGTTTTAGATAAGCCAAAAAAAGTCATTTTTTTGTCTTTTATATTTGTGATATCTACGATATTACCAATCTCTGGGATAACAAGTTTTTTGGCTCCCCTGAAATGGCCAATGTTAGCAATAGAGTATATTTCTCCGAGTGACTCAAATGAAAGTTTCCCCAGGCAATATTTGCAAACGATAGAAGGTTGGCAATCTTCCTTTGCCAATGCGTGGCAATCAACATTTAAACAGGTGTCTGTGATTAAGCGATTAGCAAATGGTTTAGGATCAGAATTTATGCCTGAATTGGATGAAGGTGACTTGTTGTATATGCCAACCACATATACAGGTATTTCAATCGGAAAAGCAGGAGAGCTGCTGCAGATCACTGACAGGTTGATAAAAACACTTCCTGAAGTTCGAACGGTATTTGGAAAAGTTGGAAGAGCTGAAACTGCCACCGATCCGGCACCATTAACAATGATTGAGACAACAATACAATTAAAGCCAAAAAGTGAATGGCGAGAGGGAATGACACTAAAAAAATTAAAACAGGAGCTTGATGAGATAGTTAAAATTCCCGGTTTGACTAATGCGTGGGTTATGCCAATTAAAACGAGAATTGATATGATATCAACTGGTGTTAAAACGCCACTTGGTATTAAGATTCTAGGAGCAGATTTAAATATAATTCAGAAAATTGGGGAGCAAGTTGAGGTTGAAGTTAAAAAAATTCCTGGCGGCTCGTCAGCATTTTTCCAACCTGTAGCAAGTGGCAGATATATAGATTTAGATATTGATCGACGAGCAGCTGCTCGTTACGGGCTAAATGTTGCCGATGTGCAAGTCGTAGTAAGTAAGGCAATTGGAGGCGCCAATGTCACAAAAACCGTTGAAGGATTGGAGCGTTATCCAGTTAATATTCGGTATCCACAGGGGGAGCGGGATTCAATAGAAAATCTGGCAAAACTTCCATTAGTTTCACCTACAGGTGTGCATGTGACGCTTGGTGATATTAGTCATATCCAGATAGTTGATGGGCCTGGATTAATTATTAGTGAAGACGCTCGTCGTACTGGTTGGGTATATGTCAATATTCAAAATAGAGACTTGGGACGTTTTGTAGAGGAAGCAAAACAACAGGTTTTGGAAAATGTTGATTTACCTCCAGGGTATGCGCTTGGGTGGTCAGGAGAATATGAGTATAAGCTAAGGGCAGATGAGAGGTTTTATGTTGTTTTGCCATTAACTATTATTATTATATTTTTATTATTGTATTTTAATTTCCAAAATATTACCGACTCTTTGATCGTAATATTTGCTGTTCCATTATCATTGGTTGGTGCTTTTTGGATAGTATTTTTATTGGACTATAATATTTCTGTAGCCGTTAAAGTAGGGCTAATCGCCCTGGCCGGTGTTTCCGCAGAATTTGGCGTTATTATGCTGGTATATTTAAAACAGGCTATTAAAGAAGTTAAGCCAGATAATATTGAGTCACTTAAATACGCCATAATTGAAGGCGCTGTGATGAGAGTAAGGCCTAAAGCAATGACAGCTGCTGTTATTGTAGCAGGGCTGTTACCTATTATGATGGGTTCTGGTTCCGGTTCTGAGGTTATGCAACGAATTGCAGCCCCTATGCTTGGTGGAATGATAACAGCCCCATTAGTGTCAATGGTTTTAATTCCAGCTTTTTATATGTTGTGGAAAGGTAAAAAGTTTGCTATAAATAATATATAGATGTTTTTTCTTGTCGGCAATATCCGGTAAGAAATGTGGGGAAGAACAGCAAGTAAATTATATTTATGAAAGTAATGAAAAAAATCATATCGCTAATTACCATTATGTCAATGCTCTTGATGACCATGAGTATTGCAGTAGCTGGTATTGATTCTACCACTTCTACTTCCTCATCTAATGTAGTTCAAGCTATTGAAATTGCGGTGGATTATGAGAATACTCATGATGCATTGGATTCTAATCTTGATTCAAATTCAGAAGCTAGCATTATCGCCCAGTTTCTAAGTGTTGATCAAAGTTCAGATGCGCAATATTTGGCCAGTTTCAGCTTATCTATTTCATTATCAAATTTAATGAACACCTCTGATAATTGGGTAGAAGTTACCCCTCCTTGGTTTCCTAACGCAGTTTTTCATTCTTTTTCGTACCCAGCAGATATTCGACCTCCAATAATCTAACTTTCTCTTCGAGTTAGCTACATTCATTATTAAAGTAGCTGCTCCGTTAATGATTGCACCGTATTGTAAGAAATTTCCACAAACAAAGTAATATGAGCAGTATCTAAGTCAGTTTAGTTAGCGCTGATATTATTTAAAGAATTAGTCATTGATTCAGTGATTTTTTAGTTTACCTTCCCACGGGTTGCCGGGAACTACATGCATTCAATTGCTTGACTCCCGGCTTTTTAAAAAAACTGAATTTGACAACGATTAACCTTCCCACAGGTTGTTTCGGGTTAACAAATAAGTAAAGAATTTGTTAACCCGGATATTTAAACGACATGTGAGATAAACAACGATTAACCTTCCCACAGGTTGTTTCGGGTTAACAAATAAGTAAAGAATTTGTTAACCCGGATATTTAAACGACATGTGAGATAAACAACGATTAACCTTCCCACAGGTTGTTTCGGGTTAAC